>Ga0315280_10000035_pt1 | contig 240640 bp, 249 predicted proteins | sample YL17G06_40_MG_FD_203697 | JGI IMG/M metagenome (GOLD analysis project Ga0315280, IMG submission 203697) | Sediment microbial communities from Yellowstone Lake, YNP, Wyoming, USA - YL17G06_40 | ecosystem: Environmental > Aquatic > Freshwater > Lake > Sediment | place: USA: Wyoming | collected... | reverse complement strand
GAATCTGTTGAATTCCTTCAGCTAGACTTCGGCAGTTCTTGAATGGTGGGAACGGGAGTCTTTACCTCAGACACAGACAGTCCCGTACGAAGCGCTACACTTCTGCAGACTGTGCAGAAGGTTTCGTACAGTCAGAGGAATTCCGGGGTAATCGGTTGTTGAGTTTCTTCAACTACGCTTCCGGTCTTCTTCAACAGTCGAGACCTGTACCTATCACTTGACGCGACATCCGGCGATCCTCCGGGCTCGTAGGTGCCAGCCAGGTTTGACTGAAGAATGGGATGGCTCAAGCGGGATAGGTGAAGAGTCGAAATCCGACCGGATTTCGGGGGTTCCTCAAAAAGTGCGGGGGGTGGGATTCGAACCCACGAAGGCCTACGCCACAGGGTCTCCCAGGTCCCGGATGGTCCTGAGGGACCACCTAAGCTTGGCACCACGCGACTTCACATTCGTGTGGTCCTGCCCCTTAGACCTGGTTCCCGCCTGGTTCGCTTGTCTCGCCAGAGACTCGGGTACCCCCGCATCAGATCGTGACCCTACTCATTCAGCAGAATATTACCTCTTCGAACCCAAAAGTGCAATGCGCCGTCGGAAGTTTGGTGACCGATACCGAACCGTTTCACTGAATCCGGCATAGTCTTCCAAGTTCAATCTAGGCAACAGATATTAGTGGCAGTCAGGGTGAGGCTATGGCTTCGCTCAGGGAAGAGTGTTGAAAGGTCGCAATTACAGAACAACGCGCGGTCAACCATACACGCGTGGAAAGTACATTCACGGGTCTCCAGCGTCCAGAATCTCGAAGTTTACCATGGGCGACACCAAAGCTAGCTACGAGTACAAGGTCAGCCTAGTAGTTCAGGCTCCGATTCAGGTTCGCCATAACGCGCTTGAGGCCGCGCGAGTCGCCGCGAACAAGGTTCTCTTCGACAAGCTCGGCGAGACTGGTTACGTCGTCCGCCTCCGACCCTATCCTCACATAATCCTCAGAGAGAATCGCATGATCGCCACCGCCGGTGCCGACAGACTTCAGGAAGGAATGAGGAGATCCTTCGGAAAACCATCAGGTCGAGCGGCACGCCTTCGAGCCGGCCAACCAGTAATCGACCTCTACGTCAACGGGCCCTATGTCGATCTTGCAAAGGAAGCCCTCAGAGTCAGCTCCAGCAAACTCTCCGCGACATGCAGAGTAGTTGTCGAGCGTGAGGTTGCCCAGCCAGCCGCTTGACATGAAACGCTGGCTCCCACTCGTTAGCGAGTTCCCGTCAATGATTTGACCAGTCAGGAATCTCTTCCTACACGCTAGTAGTGGTCAAGAAAGCCGCGTCCTAGCGCCGATGTCATGGTTTATTAGAGGCAACTAGACGCTGCTCAAACGAATCCTTGAGAGTGAACAGAATGGCGCCTTCCAACAGGCAAACAGCGCTCATGCTTTGGTTTGATGAGATCAGCAAAGAGGATGTCCCGCTTGTAGGCGGCAAGTCTGCAAGCTTGGGCGAGATGACCTCTAAGACGAAGGTTCCGATCCCGTATGGCTTTGCACTTACAGCCGAAGCCTACAGGCTGTTCCTCAGAAAGAACGGCCTCGACAAGAAGATAGCTGACTCACTGAAGACACTACGAGACTCTAACGACACTGTAGCGCTCCAGAAGGTTGGCGCCGAAATCCGCAAGATAATCAATTCCGCCCCCGTACCAAAAGAACTCGAGAAACTCATAACCGATGCATACCAAGAACTGTCGGCACGCGAGAAGGTCAAGAATCCATTCGTCGCAATCAGAAGCTCAGCAACCGCAGAAGATCTGCCGGATGCAAGCTTCGCGGGCCAGCAGGAGAGCTATCTGAACGTCACTGGCGCGAGCCAAGTCGTGGAGAAGGTTCGAGAGTGTTACGCGAGCCTGTTTACTGATCGTGCCATCTTCTATAGGGTTCAGAAGGGGTTCGATCACCTCGACGTCGCATTGTCCGCGATAGTTCAGATGATGTGCTTCTCAGAATCAAGCGGCGTCGTGTTCACTATGGACCCTACGAACGGAGACGAGTCAGTCGTGATGATAGAAGCGAACTATGGCCTCGGCGAGTACGTAGTCCAAGGCAGAGTAATACCAGACGACTACTATGTGGAGAAGAAGGCACTGAAGATCGTTCGAAGGAATATCCCGATCAAAACAGTGATGCTCATACAGAAACCTGAAGGCGGAACAGAAGAGAAGAACGTACCTGACTCACTGAAGAACCGCCAAGTCATCACAGACGACGAAGTAGCTGAGCTTGCAAAGTATGCGCTCACGATCGAGCAACACTACGGCAGGCCAATGGATATCGAATGGGGGCTCGACAAACAGACCGGCAAGTTACTCATATTACAAGCTCGCCCCGAAACCGTATGGTCACAGAAGAAAGCTCCAACAGAGCGGAAAGGGAATATCGTGACTGAAAGGAAGATACTCGTCAAGGGTCTGCCAGCTTCCCCAGGAATCGCTGCCGGTAAAGTGCACGTTATCCCGTCAAGCGAGCAGGTCAGCGAGTTTCAGGCTGGCGAGATACTTGTTACCGAGATGACTGCGCCCGATTGGGTCCCGGCGATGAAGAAGGCAAAGGCGATCGTCGCAGACAGCGGCGGCATGACCTGCCACGCAGCCATCGTGAGCAGAGAGCTCGGGATACCATGCATCGTAGGATCCAAGAACGGCACACAAATCCTGAGATCAGGCATGGAGGTTACCGTGGACGCCAAGAGAGGCGTCGTGTACGACGGAATCCTTGAGGAGGCCGTGGCTCCACCACAGCAAGTCGCTCTCTCTGCGCAATCCATGGGATTCTCAGAGGGACCAGTAACCGGAACGAAAATCCTTGTCAATCTCGGCGAACCAGAACTGGCTGAGAAGATCGCTCAGCTACCCGTTGACGGTGTCGGTCTTCTGCGCATGGAGTTCATCGTCAACGACCACATCAGGAAGCATCCAATGTGGTTGATCGAGACGAAGCATCCTGAGGAATTCGTCGACAAACTGGCTGAAGGGCTCGCAACATTCTGCAGAGCCTTCTACCCAAGACCTGTTGTCCTAAGATTCAGCGACTTCAAGACGAATGAGTATGCCAAACTGGAAGGCGGAGAGAAATACGAAAGTGGAATCAAGGAAGCGAATCCCCTGCTCGGATTCAGAGGAGCATGTCGCTACACCGATCCCAAATACGAACCAGCCTTCAGGCTTGAGATTGCGGCAGTAAAGAAAGTCAGGAACGAGATGGGCCTCAAGAACCTGTGGTGCATGATCCCATTCAACCGAACAGTCGAGGAATTCGTCAAGATACGCGAACTTCTCCACCACGAAGGATTGCGACAGAACGAGGACTTCAAACTCTGGATCATGGCCGAGATTCCAAGCAACATACTATTGGCAGATGAATTCTGCAAAGCAGGAGTCGACGGCTTCTCGATCGGCAGCAACGACCTCACCATGCTCATACTCGGCGCGGACAGAGACAACGAGATTCTCGCACCACTTTTCGACGAGAGAAACTTGGCGGTCAAACGTGCGATCAGAAACCTCGTGGAAACCGCTCACCAGTATGGCAAGACTGTCAGTATCTGCGGACAAGCACCAAGCGTCTACCCAGAATTCGCGAGATTCCTTGTCGAAACAGGAATCGACAGCATCTCAGTCAACCCCGATGTCGTCGTTCAAACACGTAAGCTAGTAGCACAGGTTGAGCATCGAATACTGCTGGAGAGGCTCACGGGCAGACACTGAAGAAGAGCCGCCTGAGGCGTTGCCGGTAGCCGCATATGCTGGTCTAGGCTACCGGTAGGTGTGGGCATAAGACCGCAACAGGCCGGTCGGAGCTGGAGAGCTCAAAGGGTGGCAGACGATTGTCCGAGAATGAGGACGATACTTTTGTTTTCGCGGGGATCCTGCCGTTCTTTGTTGCGCTATTCCTACTCGCACTGTTTTTCTATTTTGCCGAGGTGACTTGGCACCCGAAGTTCCCGTTCTGCCTCGGGTAGCGGTGCACCCCTCCAGCCACCACTCGGTTTCACCCCCTAGCGAAGTCACCACAACCGGTACCCCCTATAGGGGGGGTGAGGGCTTCGTGAATGTTGAGGACACAGAACATATTCGGGGGGAGCCTACACGCTATTGCCGAAGGTCTTCGCAAGACCCATGTCCAGCGCAAGGTGCCACGTCTGCGGCCGAGAGTCCCACCTCATATCCTCGACTCTCGGCGTATGTGTTGATTGCATTCGTAACAACTACCCCAAGTCTCAACCATACATAATCGGAGCGCACACCAAGGTTCGAAAGAAGTTTGGGCTGCCTGCAACCCCACCACGAGCCGCCAGGGGTGTTCCCTGCACTCTCTGCGCCAATGAGTGCGTGATCGGCAAAGACGAACGAGGGTACTGCGGACTCCGAGCCAATTCTGACGGTGCCTTCGCCTCAGCCTCGAGTCCAAGTGAGGCCGCTCTCTACTGCTATTTGGACCCACAGGTCACAAACTGCTGCGCCGCTTGGTTCTGCCCAGCGGGCACAGGCGCAGGGTATCCAAGATACGCCTGCAAGCCCGGCCCTGAGATCGGATACTACAACCTTGCCATATTCCTCTACGGCTGCAACTTCGACTGCCTGTACTGCCAGAACGCGTCCCACAAGCAACTCGAAGAGGCGCCTCGCTGCAGCGCCGAAACACTCGTCTCGATGACTCTTGAGAGCAAGCAGATCTCGTGCTGGTGCTTCTTCGGAGGCTCACCGGAGCCACAGCTTCCATTCGCGCTGTCAGCTTCGAAGGCTGTGCTCGACTCCAAGCCCGAGAACCGAATTCTTAGAGTATGCTTCGAATGGAACGGTGCAGGGAACAAGGTCCTCGTCGAAAGGGCAGCAGAACTCGCATTGAGGAGTGGAGGTAACATCAAGTTCGACCTCAAATGCGGCACAGACTCGCTCAGCAAAGCTCTGAGCGGGGTCTCCAATCGGAGATCGTATGAGAACTTCGAGATGCTCTTCAACAAGTACGGTCGTCAGCGCCCAGAGTTGCCTCTGCTCACAGCCACAACCCTATTGGTGCCTGGATACGTGGACGTCCTTGAGGTCGAGAAGATCGCGACCTTTCTCGCTGGTCTGGATAGGGAGATACCATACAGTCTGCTCGTGTTTCATCCAGATTTCATGATGAGTGATCTGCCTGTGACCCCGTATCGTCAGGTACAGGACTGTTACCGTGCGGCGAAGAAACACTTGGCGAGCGTGAACATCGGGAATCTGGTCACGCTCGGGATTAGATCCTAGAACGTCTAGAACCGATCAGCAGGTCTATTGGAGGAGGCGATCGAGCACGTTCCGGATCTCCTGTTTCGGAACTGCTCCAACGATGCGTTCAACCTCATTTCCTCCCTGCAAGAACAGCAGCGTTGGGATACCCATTATGCCAAATCGTTCCGTCGTGGAGGGATTCTCATCTGTGTTCAGTTTTCCAAAGATCACTCTGCTCGCATATTCTTCGGAGAGTTCATCGATGACGGGCGTCATCATCATACAGGGGCCACACCAAGGTGCCCAACAGTCAACGACCATCAAGTCATCTCTTTCAACGGCCATATCGAATCCATCATCGGCGAGCGTTATCGGCTGAGTTGTCTCACTGTCTGACGCCATTCGAACTGCCCCGCAATGTTCGTGCATCCTAGCCTGCAGGTTCAAATCCAATAGAAAAGAGTATCCCACGCCTCAGCTTGTGACGGAAAGTCTTCCGTGAAGTTGGCAGTTTCAGCTGTTAGATCAACTCATCATTTGCACGCAGAGTGCACAACACCTTATCCTGTGCCGAGGCTGTGAAGTGACTATGCCGATCAAGTACTTCCCAGCCTCCGACGTGAAATCCCTGACGGACCAATTGATCGAGGCACTAGGGTTCGCTTACATTCCGAAAGAGAGAGTGATTTGTGTTAGAAGCGTCGGATCCAAATCCAGAGGCGCCATCGCCAGAGTCCACTCGTTCCCAAAGGTATGGCAACAAAGCCTCCGCATGAAATGCCACTACACGATCGAGGTCCTCTCAGAACGTTTTGACGATCTCCCGACGACGGAGAAGGAGAAGGTCATAATCCACGAGTTGCTTCACATCCCGAGGAGCTTCGGTGGAGGATTTCGCCACCACAAAGACTGGGTTACCCGACGGAGAGTCGATCGCCTACACGCTGCCCTTGTCACCGAACGCATGAATGACACAAGTAATGGTTAATTCGAGGTCAACTTGTGCAGATCCTCGTATCTCCATGTACGATCTTGAAGAAGCGCGTATCATCCAAGAGATCAAGAAACGATCATCACATCGAGTCTTGCTTCAGCTACCGGAAGGGCTCAAACCGCTCGCCGCAAGGCTCGCCAAGAAGCTTCAGGATGAGGGCGGCGCCGAGGTATTCGTCTCAGGAGATCCATGCTACGGCGCCTGTGATCTTGCGCTAGAGCAGATGAAGCACTTGCGCGCGGACCTCTTGATCCACGTAGGGCACGCTCAGATTCCAAGTGAGAGTGCCCGCGATGACATCGTATATGTTGAGGCAAGATCTGACGAGAAGATAGAGAAACCGCTTGCTGATGCATTGAAGCTACTAAATGACGACAGAAATATCGGCTTGGCAGCATCCGTGCAGCACCTACACTTGCTCAAGACAGCGAAGGAGACGCTCGAACGTGCTGGGAAAACCGTATGGATAGGGCGAGCATCGGGACGGCTCAAGCATGAAGGGCAGCTTCTTGGATGCGACTATCGGAGTGTTCTCTCAGTCGCGAATGACGTTGACGCGTTCCTGGTGATTGCCGGCGGAGATTTCCATGCGCTAGGCGTATCACTGGCTACAGGCAAGAGGGTGATTATGGCTGACCCATACCAGCAGACAGCGCGAGACGCCGGACCGCTCGTGGACAAGATACTTCGACAGAGATATGCAACCATCACAAAGTTCAAGGAGACGAAGAGAGTCGGAATCATCGTAGGACTGAAGAGCGGCCAGATGAACCTGGCCCTTGCAAGGAAACTGAAGATCCTCCTAGAGCAGAACGACAAGGCCTGTATACTGATAGCCTCATCAGAGCTAATTCCAGAATCGATGGAGTCGTTCACGGATCTGGACGGGCTTGTGGAAGTAGCATGTCCAAGAATATCGATCGATGACCGAAGCCGCTATCACAAACCTGTAGTCAACCCAGATGAGGCTTTGATCGCTATCGGCAAGAAGAGCTGGGAAGAATACGTCAACCATACCGAAGAAGCAGACAATCGAGCGTCTACTGCAACAGATGCGGCCTCATCCTAGCCCCCGCATTAGACTTGAACAATACACAATCCCCGCGAACATCGCGGCTGACATTGTGTTCCTTGCTGCAGTTGTATACCAAGACATCGCCGGCAAGACCGTAGTGGATCTTGGAACCGGCACAGGCAGACTTGCGATAGGCGCAGCCCTTCTGGGCGCCAGCCAGACTACTGCAATCGACATCGATCCCATCGCGATTGGTGTTGCTCAAGGAAACTCAAGGGCGGCAGAGGTCGATGTCGATTGGGTCGTGGGTAGTCTAGACGTGATCCACGGCAGATTTGACACCGTCATAATGAATCCGCCCTTTGGAACGAAGAAGGCGCATATTGACAAAGCCTTCCTGAAGAAGGCCATTGAAATCGGACGCATCGTCTATTCAATCCACAAGTCGGCCACGCGAGATCACATCCTGCGGTACTTGGACAAGTGCGGATCCAAGGTGCGCGCAATCCACGAATACACGCTCGACATTCCCAGGATGTTCGAGCACCACAAGAAACGGAGGCATCCCGTCAATGTCGACTGCTACAGGATAGAGACGGCCGTGCCTCGCGACGAAAAGGCCTAGAGATTGCCCCTGCTTATATACGGGCTGCCTCATTATGAACCGAAACTCCAGTAGAGTCAATCCCTAACTCGACGCTACGTGAGAGCAAGCAAGGGTCAATCAGAAATGCCCGCGAGAGATTTTCGAACACCCGCATTTGTTGTTCCGGGGGAGGAACTCTGTGTTGCAGAGGAGTTCATGCCTGGCCCTGGCACATACGAGAGCGGTGGCACCGTTTATTCGGACCTCACTGGGGATAGAGTGGTCGATCTCAATAGCAGAACGGTCAGGGTTATCGCAAAGGCGAAGACACCGACAATGCCCACGGATGGCTCAACAGTGATCGGTCAAGTCACAAATGCCCATGACAAGTCCGCGATAGTGAGCATCTTCAAGGTGGACTCGGAAATCCTCGGCAGACCCTTTACTGGAATTCTCCACATCTCCTCGGCAAGCCCCAGATACGAGCGGAACATGGAAGATGTCTGCAAGACAGGAGACATGATCAAGGCCAAAGTCTTCAACGACAAGAACAGGATCCCGGAACTCACAACGGCAGGGAGAGGACTCGGGGTCATCAGAGCCTACTGCTCAAGATGTGGCAACCTTCTTGTCCTAGTTAATCGAAGGTTGCAGTGTCGTGAATGCGGCAATACGGAGCATAGGCGCTTGGTCGACGACTACGGGGTAGAAGCGAGGTAGGATAGTTGAATCTCAAGGTCTTACAGAGGTCGAGGAATGAGTTGAGGCTCGAAATACAGGGAGAAGGCCATACCTTCTGCAATCTCCTCCAGTACATCTTGTTGCAGGACAAAGGTGTTGAGATAGCAGGATACGACGTTCCGCATCCGTTGATCTTCAATTCGATCTTGTATATACGGACGAAGCGAGAGTCATCTCCCGAGAAGGCGTTGGCACGAGCTCTAACGAGAGTAGGCGAGATGAGTAACGAGTTCTTGGAAAAGCTTGACAAAGCCACCGTCCCCGGCTGAATCAGGCAACTCGCGACTGAGACTAGTCCTGGCAGATTCGAGACTGGCGAAACTCGGAGACGCGTACGTGAACTTTGTCTTCTCCCTCGGCAGATCGAGGGCGCTCCGAGAACCTCAAGGCATCAAAGTCAGCGACAGAATCCTAGCAGAGGCCCTCCGGAGATCAGGACTAAGGCAGGAGCTTCCCCGCCGCACGACTCGTCAGGACTGCGCAAACGCAGTTGAAGCTCTCCTCGTCTTCGGTTATCTCAACAAGTTAGTTACCCTCGAAGAAGCGGTCGATCGGATAGCGGCCTCACCAGATTCCCCCGTCGACGCCTTTGTGAGCCTGATCAGGTCAGTCGCTGAGAAGATCGAGGACGGGAAGTCCAACTCCGCATGATCAAGAAAGAGATACGCGTTCTTGGAATATCATTCACCGAGCCACATGTCAAGGGACCAGTTCCAGTTCAGGTTGTAGGTGTGGTATACAGAGGGAATCGCTGGCTTGAAGGCGTCATGCGTACAACCGTGCCGTTAGAAGTCACTGACGTAACCCCTAGCATAGTCAAGATGATTACTCGTTCCTCTCACTTCCCCCAACTCAGGGTTCTCGCCCTCGACAGGCTAGTTTCAAGATCTGGAAGGTACGTGGACATTCGGGTCCTTAGCAGGAAGACAAAGCTTCCCGCCTTGGCTGTTCTCAGACGGAGGATTCCTGCCGAGCCTCTTCGTAAACCACCGAGAGGGTCGGGGAAGCAGACGCTCAAAGCCTTTGCCAAGCTGCCGTGCAGGGAATGGAAGGCAGTGAAGAGGTTCTTTGTATACTATGTCGGTCTGCGTGAGATGGACCTTGAGCAGCTTCTCGAAGTATGTGCTTCAAGAGAGGGTGTCCCCGAAGCGGCTAGGGTTGCAGGGCTTGCTTCTTCTTCGCTTGAGAAGGTCCTAGTCCCCCGTTCGCCCTAGACACTCATGGTTCCAGATGGCATTGCCCGCATTCAGGTACTGCCTTCGGCTAGGCTGAGGCATCGCCCTAGTTCCTTCCTCTGAATGTTTTAATAATGACAGTGAGACTCTCGTGGCGGTTCGGAGAAAATTGAGGTTCTGCCCGAAATGCGGCGCACGGTTGGTGCCCGTCAAGAAGGAAAAGTCGGTCGTACTGAGCTGTCCAAGCTGCGAGTACGAGACTAGGAAGCCAGAGAAGACAATCCAGCCTCTCAAGTCCGAGAAGGAGAACATCATCGTCATCGGCAGAGAGGAACAGAAGATCAGGACCCTGCCTAAGATGAAAGTTGAATGCCCAAAGTGCGGCCACAAGGAGGCCTTCTACTGGCTCGTACAAACTCGAGGCGCCGATGAGTCTTCCACTCAATTCTTCAGATGCGCCAGCTGCGGCAACACCTGGCGAGAGACCTCCTGAAATCTCAGGTTCTACAGTAGACGACGGAAGTACTCGGTGTATCGCAGGAGCTACTGCTCAGACTGCAGCGCAGACCGGATGCGCTCGTATAGAGACTTGACTAGGATCCCAGGTTCCACGCTCACAGTGATAATGTACTCTTGGGTCTTGAAGAACACCAACGTAACTGACTTGTAACGTATCAGCGAATACTAGATACTGCCCAGGTCCTTCTCAAGTCTCTCTGCTGCGCCAAGTATGAAGAGAGGAATCGTCTCAACGAACTCGTCATCTGTCTTCTTCGGGGTGAGCGAATTGATGCCTTCCCTCATGCGCCATTCCAAGAGCTCATACTTTGGCCCCGGGCTCACCACTCCAACGTATCGGATTGCCTTGTCGAAGGAGAATATTCTATCAGCTAGCTCTTGCGGTCTCATACTGTCCGGCAAACCTCACGTGGAATATAAGCAGGGCTTAAGCATAAATCAGTACTTGACCACGTTAGGGCTTGGTAATGTGCGATGTTCAAGGCATCCATCAGTGACGCGCGGCTGTGGAAGAATCTCTTGGCTGCGATCTCGACGTTGATTGAGGAGGCGGACTTCAACGCCACTCCTGAGGGCATCAAGCTAAGATCAATGGATCCATCCCACGTGGCGATGGTCGACTTCGAATGGCAGAAGACTGCTTTCGAGGAATACGTCTGCGAGGAGCCCACGAAGATCAGGGTCAACATCGCCTCAATGTTGAAGCTTCTCAAACGAATTGGCAGCGAAGAGATCCTTGAGATGCTCTATGATGAGAAGACACGCAAGCTGAACCTCACACTCAAGGGCAAGATGATGCGGAAGTTCACAATGCCAACGCTTGATCCCGCCCAAGAAGAAGTGCCCACCCCAAAGATCACTTTCAATTCAAAAGTGAAGTTGACAGCCTCGATCCTCAGAGACATCATTGATGACGTACAAGCCGTCAGCGACAACGTCAGACTTGAAACCACACCTGAGAAACTCATCGCCGCCGCGACGACCGAACTCAGCAGCGCCCTCATTGAGCTTGACAAGGGAAGCGAGATGCTTCTTGAACTTGAGGTGAAGGAACCCTCGAAGGCAACCTTCAACCTGAACTATCTCTCAGAGATAACCAAGGCAGGCGCTTCAACCTCAGAGATCGTGACAGTCGAATTCTCCAGCAACATGCCGATCAGGCTTGAGTTTGACATACCTCAGCAAGGTCGACTCTCGTACTATCTGGCCCCCAGAATTGAGGCTGAATAGAACCACCTCTAAGACACAAGAGCAAGTCATTCATGTATGGATGCCAGTCGCGCAGCCGACTGGTGGGTCTGCTTGAAAGCGGTCTTGACGAAGCTAGACCATGCAAAGTATCCGTTCACGAACGAGGCATCTGAATACGTCAAGAGCCTGAACATCGACCTCAACGATCTCACCGGCAAGGAATTCTCTTCTGTCTTGGATCTTGCCGAGAAGAGAATCGTCGATGCGTTGACTGCAGGAAAGATCGACGTGGAACTTCACGGTGATGTCGAGATACTTGCATACCCTGCAGCACTGATGTTGATCGCGTTGGCGGGGGATGAGAGGGCTCGGAGGAGATATGCGCTTGGTGAATCGAAGCGTGCCTACGAACTGCTGAGGCAGGAGCCCCCGGATCTACTCCTGCAGGTTGCTGAACATACCTTCGGCTGGAACGCTAGGATCACCAACCGAGAAATCGGGGAGACCCTGTACGAGTTCGGCACATCCTATCCGGACTACTTGAGAAACGCCGTGAAGATTCGTGATCCCGACTGGAAGCTCACTAACAGAGTTCTGGAACAAGGATACGTCTACTGTGACAGGGACGAGTTTGCTCGGCTACTGAAAGAGGAGGTCGAAGCGAGAGTACTCTCAAGAATCGTAGGCTACTACGGATCCGTCCCGGAAGCCATAGCTCCTCGAGTTGGGAGAATCAGAAGCCTAGTGCTCGCTAGAGCTCAGATGTATGGTGCAGAGGAGATGCCTAGAGTTGTATTGTCGGCCGCGATGCCTCCGTGCATGAAGGTTCTGCTTTCAAACATCTCTAGCGGGAAACACGTCCCTCACATCGGAAGATTCGCTCTGACATCATTCCTTAGCAACATAGGAGTCACCGACGAAGAGATCATCAAGATGTTCCACACACAAAGCGACTTCAGCGAGAGAATAGCTAGGTACCAAGTCGAGCACATCTCTGGTAGCAGAGGCGGCAAGAAGAAGTATACCCCTCCGAGCTGCAAGACGATGAAAACGCACGGACTATGCATCAACCCTGATGAGATATGCGCCACGATCTCGCATCCTCTCTCGTATTACAGAAAGAAGGCGAGAATGATCACTGCCGCAGCGAGAAGACAAAGAGCAGCGCAGACTTCCAAGCCTGTTGCTTCCTAGACCCTGGACTTGGGCCTTGGCAGAACCCACTCACGATTGGTGATTCAAGTTGAAATTCTCTTCAACAAGATCCTTCTTGCTGGTCCTACTTCTGGTCATCCCGCTCACGCAATCTCTCGCATTTGGTGATGCGAGCCGTGTCTCACCGTTCAGAGTCATCGATCCTTTCCTATTCATCACAGGGCAATCGTCGACGCACATCAGTTCGGACGTAGTTACGACCATAGTCACGTCGCCAGATCCGCTGACTATGCCTCAACGAATCACACTTGATTCGCTCGGTGCCATCACCGGGTCACTGGGCACAGTCACCACAGTCCGGGTGCCTTCAGGATCTCTCGAGGAAATCGTAAGGCTCGATTTCGTCTCCGGGGTATTCCATCCCAGAAGCCTTCGTCCCAGTTTGGATGTGAGCGCATCCGAAATCGGGGCGACCTTCGTCTGGCAGAACGTGACCGACTCGCGCGACAGACAGGTTGATGGATCAGGAGTACTCATCGGAGTAGTGGACACTGGAGTTGATCTTTCTCATCCCGACTTGAGGTTCCCTAACGGCACCTCCAAGGTCTTGTTCCTCTGGGACCAGACGATAACGGGGAAGCCACCGGAAGGTTTCAGCTACGGTATCGAATGCTCTTGGAGCCAGATCAACGCTGGAGAATGCCCTGAAAAGGATACTTACGGCCATGGAACACATGTGGCCTCCATCGCGGCAAGTTCCGGTCTTGCAACAGGCAAATACCAGGGAATCGCTCCTGGAGCAACTCTCCTGGTTGTGAAGAGCGGGGCACCGCTATGCGGCGGTGGAAGCTGGACATTCGACGAGAACTCCATCATTGATGGTCTGCTGTATCTCCTAGAGAAAGCCAGCGCCCTCAAGATGAGGCTGGTAGTGAACCTCAGCCTCGGAGGAAACATAGGTGGACACGACGACACAAGTCCACTTGAAATCGCTCTTGACTATCTCAACGGGCAGGGCGTCATCGTTGTAGTCTCATCTGGGAACGAGGCTGACAACCAAGGTCACGCAACAGGCCTCCTGAGCCATTCCAGCTCGACACGTGTCATCTGGGGCTTACTCGCGGAGGCCAGCAACGCAATTGTGGATGTATGGTACCCGAATGATAGAGAGATCTCTGCGACCCTCGTCACTCCATCAGGAGAACCAGTAAGAGGTCCAACGTCCAGTAGCGGAACGGAAACCTCGGACGGCAGAGTCACAATCGCCTCGTCCACGACAGCAAGAGGAAAGGAGCTAGCCATAGTGGTGCAGGCAGGGGAGACTCTGAAGACCTCTGGGTGGAGCGTGGTCCTGAATTCAGTTGATGATGGTCCTTCTTTCAGGTGGGATGCTTGGGTTGACAGCGATAGTTGTGCATATCCGTCGGTGGCCTTTTCCAGCGGCGAGGGTTACACGATTGACCCAAACGGGACAGTCTCGGTTCCAGCCACATCTAACGGCGCCATTGCTGTCGGCGCTTATGTATCGAGGAACTCGTGGACGAACCACCTAGGCAAAGGGGTTCTTGCGGGAGCCTATCATGTGGGAGAGATTGCTTCATTCAGTTCCCGAGGCCCGACGCGAGATGGCCGGACAAAACCAGAGATCTCCGCCCCCGGAATATTCATCTTGGCAGCACGTTCCCTAGACCTTCCCCCAAGTGACGACGATCCCGATCAGTACCACCGGGTCCTGGCCGGGACGAGCATGGCTGCACCTCATGTTGCGGGCCTGATCGCCTTGATGCTGCAGTATCGCCCTGAGCTGACGGTAAAAGAAGTCAGGTCTCTCCTAATCGAGGGTGCATATCTAGACAATTTCACAGGACTCCCTGAGCTCAACAAGGGGTCGAATGTGTGGGGTTGGGGGAAGGCCGATGCAAGAACCGGGACGGCGTTCTTCAGAGTATCCACCATGTTGCCCCTGCTCCCTTCGATGTTCACCGCCAATCTGACCATAGACAGGCAACGTCGCGGGCTCAACGGGGAAGAGGTTATGACTCTGCGCTTCATGTCCGGTGATGCTCACACATTCCAAGTGAATGGGCAAACCTTCACTGCCAACGCGACACGGTACGTGATTACTGATAGAAGCGATGTCTTCTCCTCTAGCGGTGTGTTCAATCCTAGTGTGCGGATTCAGTATCTGCTCTTGTTGGATTCGCCCTATGGAGTGACTGAAGGCCAAGGTTGGTACGACACAGGAAGCTATGCAACCTTCGTGGTGAACCCGCTGGAGACCTCGAGTGGGTTCAGTCAGATCCTAGGAGTCACTTACTCTTTTGATCATTGGGTTGACGAGCAAGGGAACAAGGTGTCGTCGGGACCTCTCGTCATGGATTCACCTCACTCACTCAGGGCTGTCTGGAATAGTCGTCTGAGTGACTTGCGACCGTTCTTGTTGGTCGGAATCGCCGCGGCCTTGGTGCTTATCTTAGGATTCAGGCGACGACGAGCGCGGAGACATCAGAGTAGAGACCTGAATTCGTCCATGCTTGAGTGACTGCTTGCTTGATCTGGGAACAAGACATTTCTTTGAGCGTTGATAGTGGGCGCACAGACCGGGAGCTGATGCGAGACGGCCTTGGCTAGCCTCCAAGAAAGAGAGCGAATCAGCTACATCAAGCGGACTTTCTTGCAGTACTACACCAAACAGGGCAACCGGATCAATCTCCCGCCGGAGTTTCGGGCTAGGGAATTCGCTTTTCTCGCATTCGGCGAGAAGTTCATGACACGGCACAAGGCCGTCGCGTCACACGATGAACTAATGAACACAATACGGGCGCTTGTGCCGTCAGACATCTACTATTCAACCGCCTACTATACCAGACCCGCAGAGGAGATGGAAAGGAAGGGTTGGCTCGGATCTGACCTTGTCTTCGACGTTGATGCAGACCACATCGAAACTTCATGCAAGTCAAGCCATGACCTCTGGCGTTGCACAAGCTGTAGACACACCAAGCAAGGAAAGCCGCCAGTTCAATGCCCCAACTGTGGGAAGACGAAGTTTGAGGAGCGTGCTTGGTTCTGTGATCAATGCCTGAAGGCGGCTAAAGACGAGGTACTGAAGCTGATTGATTTCCTAACGAAGGATTTCGGAATACCTGAGCAAGAGATGCACATCTTCTTTTCAGGTCACCGAGGCTATCACCTTCACGTAAGGACAGAGGAAGTTCGCAAACTTGACGAGTCACAGAGAAAGGAAATCGTCGACTACGTAATGGGTTTGGGGCTTGACGCATTCTATCAGGGCCTCTACAAGAAACCCCGCGACGCCATTGTAGGGCCACAGCGAGGGGATCCAGGTTGGCGCGGTCGCTTCGCGCGAGAAATCTACAGACTTGTCCTTGAGGGAAGGGAAGACGAGTTGGTGGATATTGGGTTCCTACCCCGTCAAGCTCGAAGGATTATTCGCGACAGACCACAACTAGAGGAAGAATGGAAGGGCAGGATACTGTGGGGCGAGTTTGAGGATGCATTTCACATCAAGGACAACACTTGGCGAGCCATAATTGAGAGAGCTGTCTCAAAGGGCGCGTTGCCGGCGGAGATTGATACCGTCGTGACGACTGACATCCATAGGCTGATCCGTCTTCCTGAAACGCTGAATGGGAAGACAGGCCTTCGCGCCATGGCCGTACCGAACTTGGGCGCGTTTGATCCATTCCAAGATCCAATAGCGTTTGAAGGAGAGACAACAGTTCGAGTGACTGAAGCTCCAGCCTTCAGGATGGGAAAGACCACTTATGGGCCGTACACTAATGAGCAAGTAACCCTCCCAGCCGAGGCTGCGATGCTCCTGATCTGCAAAGGCGTAGGTGGACCTGCACAGAAATGAACCGGGATGAACTCTACCGAATCTGGAAGATCGAGAAGAGCGAGAGGGCACTCCAAAAGCTTCCTCAGTCCTTCTACTCCGAAGTCAGCAGGCTACTGAACGATTCTAAAGCGTGCTGCGAAGCAACTGGCCATGACCGAACGCAGAAGTCCATCTCCGAGAAGGAATTCAAGATACTGCGACGATTAAGCACGGAAATCGCCGAGACACGCATGAAGAAAATTGTTGACGCAGTCTTGTCCCGGCAAGATGTTGCAGCTACCTTGCTTACGCAGCAGGAAGCGGAATTCGCAGAGCAGCTTGCGATACACATAGGTGACTACTACCGGTTCATCGACGGGCTAGTCCAAACCGGTCCAGTTTCGCCCGAAAAGACCACGAGCGAGCCGGCTGAGACAAGGCTAGAGGTCGTGCGTTTCCTCTCAGATTTTCCAGCAATCATCGGAGTCGATCTGAAGACCTACGGCCCTTTCAAAGCAGAAGATATCGCTACACTGCCGGTTGAGAATGCCTCCGCACTGATCAGCCAAGGAGTTGTCAAGCAAGTTCGGTTCTCCGAAGGCATAGCCCCGGCTGTCTAGAAAGCATCGTATTACTCGAATCTGAAATTCGTGAACCACAGATAGAAGATCGCTCCATAATCAGGAGCGTCCTTGTTCTAAGTGAACTGCGGACTTTGGATCCTATGCCTAGCGTCTGGGTTTCTCTTTCTTGCCCTTAAGGAGCGCGTCGAGAGATACTCCGTTGCAGGCATAGACCTTGAACCGGATTCCCGGGATGTCGCCCATGCTCTTGCCCTCGGCGCCTCCGATACCTTCGATCCACACTTCGTCGTGTTCGTCGATGAAGTTGAGGGCGCCGTCGCCGGGCAGGAATGCTGTGATGACTTTGCCGTTCTTTATGAGCTGGACTCGCACACACTTGCGCACGGCACTGTTTGGTTGGCGGCATTCGACACCCACCTTCTCAAGAACTATCCCTCGGCCCTGAGGAGCTCCCTGAAGTGGGTCCGCCTTGTAGTCGAGGCCGAGCATGCGGCGCTTGTAGGGTGGATAGTGCCATCTGAAGCGTTTGCGCGTTCGCTTCAGTTTGCGGGCGCCAAGTAGGCCGCGCGATGACTTGCCCATTTTGACATCAGTATCCTAGGTTCGTCGTGCTAGACTCGGCTCCGACTTATATCTTGTACGCACCCAGCACTGCAAATACGAAGGCTTCAAAGCAGTACAGACCAAACATGGTCCGGATCACGCATGCGAAGGAAAACTCTCGACGACAGACCGGCAACAGGCAAGATCGACCGAGAGAACATGCTTCAGGTTCTCGAGGAGACCCCGGAAACCTACGAGCGAGCTTATACAGCTGCAATGAAATCAGATGCTCTCCCACACGCACTTCCACGACCCACCTCTAACCTGGCATTGATCGGAATGGGCGGCTCTGCGATATCGGCAGACATACTGAAGGATTGGCTCTTCAGCTCTCAGATACCAATCGAGATTGTCAGAGGATCGCAACTGCCCGGGTCGATCACAGCCGAGACATGCGCTCTTGTCGCCAGCTACTCCGGGCAGACCGCAGAGACGTTGAGAGCCCTCAGAGAAGCCCGAGAGCGAAAGAGCAGAATCGCTTGCATCGCTTCAGGAGGAGAGTTGATCACTATCGGTCGAGAGAGTGGGCTGCCTCACGTTCAGGTGAGAAGCGGGTTACAGCCTCGAGAGGCGTTGCCCGATCTCTTGGCAGCTTCCATGGCTGTGCTCGTGAAGTGGGGAATCTGCAATGATGAAAGCGTTCTCGTCGAGTTGAGGACTGTTGGAGAGCAACTAGGAGTGCTCAGAAAGAAGATCGGATTCCAGCGGCCTCACGCTAGGAATCCTGCGAAGCAGCTAGCGGTTAAACTTCACGATACGATTCCTTTCATCTACACGGCCCAGCTGCTTGCTGCCGCTGGCAGGAGATTCAAGAATCAGCTCAATGAGAATTCAAAGGTGCTCGCCAAATTCGAAGCCCTTCCAGAGATGCTTCACAATGAGGTTCAGAGCTGGCAGATGTTGAGGGAGGACAGCTACGCTGATTGCGTGTCTTTTGTACTCTTGAGAGGTTGTGAAGCCAATGATGAGACGGAGAAGTTCGATCGGCTGGCGCCTTTGATACGCCAAGCTGGAAGCAGGAAAGTGCATGTGATATCGCTGAAGTTCCCAACTAGGCTCTCGACAGTTCTGGGAACGATCTACTTCTGCGACTACGTATCCTTCTACCTTGCAATATTGCGAGGCATCGACCCGACGCCGATTACTACGATTCAGACGCTGAAACGCTCAGCAAGAGCATCAGGTTCTTAGGCGCCATTCTGACAGGGTCCGTCAATCATATAGGCAAAAGCCTACTAGCAAGGTGCGGCCCTGATGCGTCTCTGTTGGCCAATACTCCAGAGGAACGATCAGGTTGTCGTATGAGGAACGTGCCAAGTCGATGGGTATCACAATCCCTAAGGCTGCAACTCCAGTAGGCGCATATCTGCTTGCTGTTCAGAGTGGAACACTGATCTTCACTGCAGGCCAAGGACCCGTGAAAGATGGCGTCCCCGCGTACAAAGGTAAGATCGGCCGTGATCTCACCGTTGAAGATGGATACGAAGCTGCCAAGTTGGCTGCGCTCAACTGTCTGGCTGCAGCGAAATCGGTTCTAGGTACTCTAGATCGCGTCGAACGCGTCGTCAAAGTGAACGGCTATGTCAACAGCGCTCCGGGTTTCACCGATCAGCCGAAGGTCATGAATGGAGCTTCCGACGTTCTAGCCCAGATCTTTGGCGAGAATGGCCGTCATGCCAGGACATCAGTTGGCGTAAACGAGCTCCCGATGAACATCGCTGTAGAAGTGGAGCTCGTGTTGGCGTGCAAACCCTGATGGCTAGCTCGTCGAATCGAGTCCGAGAGAATCACTGCGGGGTCAGGGGTGGTTGTCTAGCTCCGCAGCTCGGGCAGAAGACCGCCAACGACACAAGTGTTGCTCCGCAGTTTTGACAGTACTTCATGCCTCGTGGAGCCCCAGAGGGCCGGGATGCCTCCGGCTGCGTAACTCTAGGGGTGAATGGAGCAGTTGAGGGTTCAGCAATCGGTGGAGATGGCACCTCGCGTGTCCTGTCTGCATAGATTAGGAACAGTAGAAGCGTGAAGAAACCTGAGAGCAGGGCGGAAATCACAGAGTTGATCATGTTCGTAGCTCCGAGAAGCAGCCCGAGCAGACGAGTACTGTTCATGTAGACCGCAGGAGTAGTCAGCTCTGAGTATGAGAAGCTCGGCCATATCAGTGATGCCGCCCACGAGGCGACTATCCAAGCGAACGCAGAGATGCCCACATAGCCGATGATGGTTCCGAAGTTCCTCCGCACGAACCTGAAACTCGACTTGATCGATGCGATGATTCCTAGATCGTCCATTACGAGCGCCTGCATCCAAGGCAGAAGTAGGATGCCGAGAACGAGCTCAATCAGCCCAACTACTAGCAGAATCCCAATCAATCCCGTGATGATCGGCGCAAGCAGGCTGATCACAGCCGTTGGGACGAGTTCTTCAGGAGCGAGTAACCCGATATTGAGAGTCATAATTCCAGCGATCATGGCCCCTATTCCGGCCGCGATCGGTAGGATCACCAACATGCCAATCAGTACTCGGCCGCCGAGAATGCGAAGGAAATACTTCCTAGCCCCAACCCAGAGATCACCTAACTCTGTCTGCCCATCGATGACAACACATCTATTCATGTATGCCCACCCGGCGGTCACAAATGTGTCGACGAGAAAACCAGCGGCAAGAAGAATGATCCCACCGCCCGCGGCGGTCTTGATGACACCCCAAACGTCTCCTGTCAAGCCTAGTGCCATCATGAGTGGAAATAACGTGAAAGCGGCTACCGTGAACAGTGCGAGAGGGACAACAATCTGGATCACGATCGGCGGAACAAAGAGTATCAAGTTCTTCTTGATTTTCGCTGCAGACTGATTAATCAGCGATCCAAGGTCCATCTGGTGCCACAACTACTTGTTCGTCAACCTCAGAGAAATCGGCATTTAAGTACGACTGCTAGCCGATCGTGAGACATCACATTCTGCGTTCGCTGTGGAAGCAACACGTCTAGGCGGTCTAACCCTGACTTGCCTTACCCCGCTTGTAATCTCCAGCATCATGATCAAATGGGATCTCGCGACCTTCGCAGAACGCAGCAAGGTTCTCTATGAGCCCTTTCCAGTAGAATGTGATCGAGTCTCGATCATCCTTGCTTTCGTATGCGTCAATGTGGTCGAAGACTAGGAGTGTGCTTTTTCCGTTCCTCTTTTCCACGAGACTCCAGATTCCCAAGCCTAGGACTATGTCGCTGTATCGATGCACTATGGTGTGATTTGGTACCAGAGCGAGTATCTCGGCGCTTGGGTAGTTGTCGCCCGCGAGTTTACCTCCGACTGTGAATTCCTCCATATGGCATCGAGGGTCGTACCAAGTTCTCAGGGCTTGCGTCTGCTGGAACGCTTTGTATGTCTTTGAGACAGGAGCCCTGATTTCTTTCTCTAGGTGTATCGAGCCAGTCATTTCTCCCAACAGCCTGAACATTCACAGAGACTGTTCAATAGAATCATTCGCTTTACAGATTGGCATTGTACGGCGTGTCGGGTTTGGCTACTTTGCGATTGAGGTACACGATACATGTGTCACAATGATTGTTTTCAGAATTCGATTGTCCTCTCGTTGACCAGATTCACAGTTCGAAAATGCCTGCTGGAACTGTGAGGGGTTTCTTGCGAAGGGTCCTCTCGCGTCGATTTGATGACCTATGTCATGTTTAAATACGCCTCGGCTGGCAAGCCACCTCCGGTTACGACATTGCTACTGCCCGACGAGATCGCATCAAAGTCTGTGATTCCGGCCATCCGAGCAATGGTGGTCCGCAGACTCGTCGATAAGTATGGGATGACTCAACAGCAGGCAGCTCAGTTGCTTGGGATAACCCAACCTGCTGTGAGCAAGTACATGCACAAGAAGAGGGGGATCGCGATCAAGCTGGAAGGAGTCTCTCATGTCGACAAAGCAGCAAACAAGATCGCTGCTCTACTGGTCTCAGGGAAGGCTGGCCAGATACAAGTAATGGGCAAAATGAATGAAGTCTCAATACATGTCAGGAAGAACAGACTCATGTGCAGCCTTCACAGACGCCTGGAACCCGGGCTGAACCTCGGCGGCTGCCGGGTGTGCGAAGCCTGACCGAACTAGCCAGAAATCGAACTGTGAAATGGAATTCGAGGGGTACCCCAAAGTCACACGGGTGGGCTGGCGTTGATTATGTCCGGGAGAGAAGAAGAGAGCAGTGAAACATGGAATGGCTGAAACCCAAGATGCCTTGTATCGCAAGATTGCTCGGCGTAAGAAGTCTCGCAGACGAACCCGAGGACCATACCGTAAGTCATCCGGAACTGACATAGCAGTTGCTGCATCATAGTGTATCTCGATTGCAGTTGCGGGATACAGAGAGAATTGCTGCTCACGATCCGTCAAGGGGTGTGCACATATAGAACTATGACGTACGTTATGCTCAAAGCGACCGTACACCCGGTTTATCTCTGAGGAGAAGGAGATGGCGCTGAACGTAAGCAGGATTCGAGCAGATTTCCCAATTCTGAAGAGAAAGATAGACGGCAGACCGCTCGTCTACTTGGACAGTGCTGCGACCTCTCAAAAACCAGAATCTGTCATCAAGGCAATCGAACGGTACTACAGCGAGTACAACGCAAACGTTCACAGAAGTGTCCATCGTCTGAGCGAAGAGGCAACGATTGCCTTTGAGCAATCGAGGGAGAAATTCGCGCACTTCATCGGTGTGAAGACTGCCAGAGAGATAGTCTTCGTGCGAAACACAACAGAGGCTCTTAACCTCGTCGCATTCAGTTGGGCGAGAGCCAACCTCAGGCCTGGGGATCGAATCCTCCTGACGGAGATGGAACATCACAGCAACATTGTTCCGTGGCAGATGCTCGCAAAGGAGAAAGGCGTCAAACTCGACTTCGTCAGGATCAACGACGACGGATTGCTGGACTTGGAGAGCTTTCGAGAACTGATCAAGAAGAGGCCAAAAGTCCTCAGCCTAGCTCATGTCTCCAATGCATTGGGCACGATCAATCCGGTGAAGCAGATGGCGCAGGAGGCTCACAGCGCCGGCGCGACTGTAGTAGTGGACGCTGCGCAATCGGTTCCTCACATGCCAGTCGATGTTGCAGACTTGGAGTGTGATTTCATGGCTGTCTCGGGCCACAAGATGCTAGCGCCTACTGGGATAGGGATGCTCTACGGGAGATATGACCTCCTAGAGCACATGGAACCCTTCATGGGCGGCGGAGAAATGATCAAAGAAGTCCATCTACAAGATGCCAGCTGGAACGATCCACCATGGAAGTTTGAGGCGGGGACTCCAAACATTGAGGGTGTCATTGGTCTCGGAGCCGCGGTCGATTACTTATCGGACCTGGGAATGCGAAACGTAAGACAACACGAGAAAGGTCTCACAAAATACGCCCTAGGGAAGATGGAAGATGTGAAAGGCCTAGTTGTGTACGGCACTCGAGATGTTGAGAAACGTGGGGCGGCAATCGCGTTCAATCTTGGGGACATTCACGCTCACGACCTTGCAACGATCCTTGACACTCAAGGTATAGCAATAAGATCTGGACACCAATGCGCACAACCATTGATGGAACGACTCAAGGTGGCGGCCACCTCTCGAGCCAGCTTCTATATCTACAACACAAGACGGGAAGTCGACATCCTGATCAGGGCTCTTGAGACCGCTAGGAAGATGTTCAGGGTATGAGTACAGACATCTACAAGGAAGCGATCCTTGATCACTTCAGGCACCCTAGAAACTACGGGGATCTGCCCGACGCGAATGCCCGAGCCAGAGAAGCCAACGTTCTATGCGGCGACGTAATCGAGATGCAGTTGAAGCTTAGCGGAGACAGGATCGATGATCTGAGATTCCGAGGACAAGGATGTGCGGTGAGCATCGCGTCCGCTTCTATGCTCACAGAACTTGTCAAGGGGAAAGAAGTCTCCGAGATCAAGAAGCTTGGAAAGAAAGACATCATTAGGCTTCTTCGATCAGATCCCGGACCAACACGGATTGAGTGTGCCCTCCTCGGGCTGAAGGTCTTGAAGATGGCAGTCCATGCTCACTTAGGCATCAAGATGCCCGAAGAACCTGAAGCGACGTAATCAGACCGGTTATCATAGTTCGGGCTAGCGGTACCGGTTGGGTCGAAGAAGCTGTTCGTGGGAATCGCGGGGCAGCCTCTGCACCTCAGGCGCGATGTTGCATTGAAGATCAACAATCAAGCCGCATAAGCCTTATTAGCGCCCCATCTTGTGCTAAGGGGGAGTTTCGCTAAGGTTCCTATTTCTCGGGGCCTAAAGAGCGTTTGGATATCGGAGAGAAACGATCACTTGAAGCAAGAGGAGAAGAAGAAGCCGATAGACGTTTTTCATCATCAATTGGTACCGAAACATGAGATTGTGCCAAGGCGCGAGGCGGAGGAACTGCTCGGACGCTTGCATATCAAAGCACACCAGCTGCCCTACCTCAGGGCTGATGACCCTGGGGCGAAGCAGATAGGCGCAAAACCTTGGGACGTCGTGAAGGTCACCCGTCACAGTCCTACTGCGGGTGTAGTTGTGGTTTATCGGTACGTTATCGAGAGTTCGGCCGGAGGAAGTAAACCTGACCAGCCACGTTGAACCCCAGATGTGGGGACTAATCAAGGAGTTCTTCAGAGAGAAGGGACTCGTCAGGCAGCACATTGATTCCTACAACGAATTCATCGACATCGGTCTGCAGTCCATCATTGACGAAGTTGGCTCAATCCCCATCGAGATCGAAGAGTATCCACTGAAGATCAAACTTGGGAAGATTGAGATTGGCACGCCAAGAGTGACCGAGGTCGACGGTTCCGAAAGACCAGTGTACCCGACAGAAGCGCGGGTGAGGAACCTTACCTATGCTGCGCCACTGCATCTAGAGATGACGCCAGTAATTGGAGAGCGTGAAGGTCAGACGGAGATTGTCTACATTGGCGATTTCCCTGTTATGCTTAGGTCGAAGATATGCCCACTTTCAAGGCTGACTCCTGATGAGATGATCAGCATTGGCGAGGACCCGATCGATCCGGGTGGATATTTCATTGTTAATGGTGCGGAGCGAGTTGTGGTTGCGCTCGAAGACCTCGCCGCAAACAAGATCCTGGTCGATGTAGAGAAGACAGGTGTTAATCCGGTTTACAAGGCGAAGGTCTTCTCAACGACTCTAGGCTTCCGGGCACGAACAGAGGTGACTCTGAAAGCCGACGGGTCGATCTACGTGACGGTCCCCGGCGTTCCGGCTGAGATACCTTTTGTTGCGTTGATTAAGGCACTTGGCATTCAGGAAGACCTGAAGATTGCCGAACTCGTCTCTGAGGACGAGATGATTCAGAACCAGCTGGACGGTTCATTCGAGAAGTCGCAGGGCGTCCTATCCGTGAAGGATGCGCTCCTCTACGTTGGAAACCGGCTTGCCCCCGGGCAGGTTGAAGACTACAGAGCCAAGAAAGCTGAGACTGTTCTTGACCGGAACTTTCTACCCCACATCGGACGGACACCTGCCGAGAGGAAAGAAAAGGCCTTTTTCCTCGCAGAGATCGCGACGAGAATCATTGAGCTGAAGCTAGGCAGAAGAAGCCCGGACGACAAAGATCACTACGCGAACAAACGACTCAAACTGGCAGGAGCGCTGGTTGGCGACCTCTTCAGAATCTCATTCCGAAATCTCATTCGTGACCTCAAGTACCAGCTCGAACGAATCACAATCAGAAGACATCAAGAACTTTCGATTACCAACGCAATCAGGCCAGGCATAATCACAGATCGAATTCAACATGCAATAGCTACCGGTAATTGGGTTAGAGGAAGAGTCGGAGTGACTCAGCTCCTAGACCGCACGAACTATTCCTCGACCCTGAGCCACCTGAGACGCCTTCAGTCCCCGTTGAGCAGAAGCCAACCCAACTTGGAAGCAAGAGATCTGCACCCAACTCACTGGGGCAGACTCTGCCCGAACGAAACCCCTGAAGGGTCAAACTGCGGCCTCGTGAAGAACTTGGCTTTATCCTCCACGTTGTCCATTGGAGTCGATTCGAAAGAGTTCGTCATGAGAGTACGCCGAATGGGGATCATCTCGATTGAGGAAGCGGACAGCAAGGTTGTGAGCTCCGGCGCCAAAGTGATCGTTGACGGGCTCGTTGCCGGGATTGCACGAGCGCCTAATGAGCTCGTGGGAGAGCTGATACGCATGCGCAGGGCCGGAGAGATCAGCCCCGAGGTAAATGCAGCCTATTTCCCGCCCGAAGGAGAGAATGGGCGAGGGTGCGTTTATGTCAACTGCGACGGGGGTAGAGTTCGAAGACCTCTCATCATAGTGGAAGGCGGAGTCCCCAAGCTGACCCGTGAGCAGATCGAAGCGGTCCAGAGAGGCGAGATGCGATGGGAGGAACTCGTTGAGAAGGGAATCATCGAATACATAGACTCAGACGAAGAGGAGAGCGCGCTCGTCGCTCTTGACGTTTCGAAGATCTCAAAGGACACTACACATGTGGAGCTTACTTCCTACACGATACTGGGCATTTGTGCTTCAATCATTCCATATTCGGAGCATAACCAGTCACCGAGGAACGCATACGAGTCCGCGATGGTGAAGCAAGCACTGGGCATCTCATGCACCAACTTCTTCAACCGAGTCGATTCGAGAGCGCATCTTCTACACTATCCGCAGATGCCGATCGTCGGAACCAAACCTATGGAGATCATAAACTTCGATGACAGGCCAGCAGGCCAGAATTGTGTGCTCGCCGTTCTCTCGTTCCAAGGCTACAACATGGAAGACGCCATCGTCTTTAACCGGTCATCGGTCGACCGAGGACTTGCACGCTCTACGTTCTTCCGCATCTACGAAGGCGAATGCAGACAATACCTCGGAGGACTCCGGGACAAATTCGAGATCCCTGAACCAGGAACCAGAGGATACAGAGGCGATAGATACTATCGCCTTCTTGAGGAAGACGGCATCATCTCAACCGAAGCGGATGTCGCTGGCAACACGGTTCTCGTTGGCAGAACAAGCCCGCCAAGATTCCTCGAAGAGTACCGCGAATTCGAGGTCAAGGGCCCAACCAAACGTGATTCATCCGTCGGAATGCGCCCCTCAGAAGTTGGAGTCGTCGACACGATCTTCGTCACGGAATCCATCGAAGGTAGCAAGCTCGTCAAGGTGAAGGTCAGAGACACACGCATTCCTGAGCTTGGCGACAAGTTCGCGTCAAGGCACGGGCAGAAAGGAGTCATCGGTCTCCTTGTGCCTCAACAGGACATGCCCTTCACCCAGGATGGCGTAGTTCCCGACGTTATCATCAACCCTCATGCGTTCCCATCACGAATGACAATCGGGCAGTTCGTTGAGTCATTGGCTGGAAAGGTTGGGGCACTCAGAGGAGAGCCAGTTGACGGGACACCGTTCAGCAATGAACGTCCAGAACAGCTTCGAGATGCGTTGCTCAAGCTTGGCTTTGCCCACAGTGGAAGTGAAGTTTTCTACAACGGGATCGATGGAAAACGATTCATGGCAGACGTCTTCGTCGGCGTTGTCTACTATCAGAAGCTGCACCACATGGTTGCTGACAAGATGCACGCCAGAGCCCGCGGCCAAGTGCAGATGTTGACTAGACAACCAACTGAAGGAAGAGCTCGTGGCGGAGGCCTGAGATTTGGTGAGATGGAGCGTGACTGCCTAATCGGACACGGAGCATCTGCGCTACTAAGGGATCGTCTTCTTGAGGAATCCGACAAGTACACCGTGAATGTCTGCGAGGTATGTGGTCTGCTCGCCTATCACGATATCAAACAGAACAAGTACGTGTGCAGAATCTGCGGCGAACGAGCCGTGATCTCACCTGTTGCGCTGTCCTATGCCTTCAAACTTCTTCTCCAGGAGTTGATGGCGCTCGGGGTAGCTCCTCGACTCAACATCTCGGAGCGTGCATGAGATGGCGATGATTGAAGAAGCAACCAAAGTGATCGAGAGCATCAAATTCACATTGCTGTCCCCGAATGAGATACGACGACTGTCAGCCGTTGAAGTCCAGACGGCAGATACGTACGACGAAGACGGAGTCCCTATCGTCTCCGGCCTTATGGACGGAAGATTAGGAACACTCGAGCCTAGGCAGAAGTGCAAGACATGTGGAAACACTGCAACAAGCTGCCCAGGACACTCCGGCCACATAGAACTTGCCGAGCCTGCGGTTCACGTTGCATTCGCCAAGCTCATACACAAGATGCTCTCCGTAACTTGCCGCAACTGCGGCAGGATCCTCATGTCAAATGAGAAGATCGAGAGCTACAATGCGAAGATAGCGGAAGAGAAGAAGCGTCTCAACGAAGTGCCTACGACGTTCTTCGACGGAATAATGAAGGAAGCAAAGAAGGTACAAGAATGCCCACACTGTGGGACGCGTCAACACACTATCGAACATCAGAAACCGACCACATTCATAGATGAGACCGGCGCTCGTCTTACGCCCAGCGCAATCAGGGAGATGCTTGAGCGTATTCCTGACGATGATCTTCGCATTCTCGGAATGGATCCAGCTGCTGCAAGACCCGAATGGATGGTCCTCCAAGTCCTTCCTGTGCCACCTGTGACAGTGCGACCTTCCATCACGCTCGAGTCTGGTATCAGATCAGAAGACGATCTGACTCACAAGCTCGTCGACATAATACGGATCAATCAAAAGCTCCAGGAAGCGCTCGAATCCGGCGTTCCGGTTAACATCATCCAAGAATTGCATGACCTTCTCCAGTATCACGTCACGACGTACTTCGATAACGAGGTCTCCGGCTTGCCGCCTGCTCGGCATAGGTCCGGAAGAGCGCTGAGAACTATCAGTCAACGCCTCAAAGGCAAAGAAGGCCGGTTCCGAGGCAACCTGTCTGGAAAGCGTGTTGACTTCTCAGCGAGAACCGTGATCTCTCCTGACCCCAACCTTGACATCAGCGAAGTTGGGGTGCCAGTCGACATCGCGGCACGATTGACGATCCCGGAACGCGTGACACAATGGAACATCGAAGAGATGCGAAGGCTCATCCGGAACGGACCAGACCAGTACCCTGGCGCCCTCTACATCGTTCGCCCTGACCAGAGACGAGTTAGACTCGAGTTCGTGACAGAGCGAGACAGCCTTGCAGATGCGGTCGAATCAGGCTTCGTTGTTGAACGCCACATCAGAGACGGCGACATCGTTCTTTTCAACAGGCAACCATCGCTTCACAGAATGTCAATTATGGCTCACACTGTCAGAGTCCTACCTTACAAGACATTCAGACTCAACCCGTGTGTGTGCCCACCATACAACGCCGACTTCGATGGCGACGAAATGAACCTGCACGTCCCACAGGGCGAGGAGGCACGAACAGAAGCTAGACTACTGATGCAGGTTCAAGATCAGATACTGTCACCACGCTATGGGGGACCAATCATCGGCGCGAAAACCGACCTTCTCACTGCCGCGTATCTTCTCACCCGCAAGTCGACAGTCCTCACAAAAGACGAAGTATGTAGACTCATAGTGGCCGCCGGCTACACCGGTGAACTTCCCGAACCCGCAACGAAACGTCCCGTCGAGCTGTGGACTGGCAAGCAGATCTTCAGCCTCTTCCTACCGCACGGTTTCAGCTTCACCGCAAAATCCAGCATGAGGTCAAAAGATGACAAGGAACATGTGATAATACGCAATGGAAAACTCGAAGAGGGCGTCATCGACAAAAACTCCATTGGCGCCGAACGCTCCGAGAGCCTCTTCCATCGAATCGTGAAAGATCAAGGATCTGAAACCGGACGACAATTCCTCAATCACATCGCCAAGCTTCTCGATCGTTTCGTGCTGATGAAGGGATTCTCGTATTCGATCAAGGAGCTTGATGTATCTCCCGGCGTAAAAGACAAGATAGACAAGGTCATCCGGAAAGCTGAGGACCGCGTCTACGCGCTCATTCAGAGTTACAACCAGAGAACCCTTGAGCGGCTTCCGGGCCAGTCTCTGGCAGAATCTCTCGAGATCCGGATAATGGACGAACTGTCCAAGGCGCGAGACATTGCAGGCGAGTACGCAGACGAATACTTGGACGAAAAGAACAGTGGCGTGATCATGACGAGAACAGGAGCCCGCGGCTCCTCACTGAATGTCGCCCAGATGATAGCATGCGTCGGCCAGCAATCTATTCGCGGCCAAAGAATTCGCAGGGGGTACAGAGACCGCGTGCTGTCCTTCTTTAAGCCTGGAGATGCAGGACCTGAAGCAAGAGGTTTCGTTTACTCCTCATATCGAGACGGCCTCACCCCGATCGAGTTCTTCTTCCACGCGATGGGAGGACGCGAAGGGCTTGTTGACACGGCGGTTCGAACACAGCAGAGTGGATACATGCAGAGACGGCTGATCAACGCACTTGAGCATCTCAGGGTCGAATATGACTCCACTGTGCGAGACTCTCGGGGAGACATCATCCAGTTCAGATACGGTGAAGACGGTGTCGACACAGCGAAGAGTGACCACGGTAAGGCGGTCAACTCAGAACGCCTGATCGAACGTGTCAGACTCGCGACAGAGAAGGGCGCCAAAGCAAGCAGCAAGTACATCGATAAGAAGGTACACGAAGTCTTGGATCGGCTTTCACCTCTCCTAGCAGATGAATTGAAGCGAAACCTGCTGAAGGCGAAGTTGTCACGGCGCGGTGTCGATGAGACTGTTCGACAGGCTGTGGAGAACTACGGCAGATCGCTGATTGAGCCAGGAGAAGCCGCTGGAATTGTCTCAGCTCAGTCAATCGGCGAGCCGGGCACGCAGATGACGCTGAGAACTTTCCACTTCGCTGGAGTAAGAGAACAAAACGTCACACTTGGCCTCCCAAGGCTGATAGAGATCGTGGACGCAAGAAAGGTTCCATCAACACCGACGATGACGGTATTCCTGAACGAGAAGCATAGAACTGGCAAAGAGAAGGCCGAGGAGGTTGCGACTCTGCTTACACATACAACACTTGGAGACATCTCCTCCAGTATCGAGTCAGACATCACCAGAATGAAGATCACTGTCAAACTCGACACAAGAGCCATGCGAGAGAAGTCCGTTACAATGCGAGACATCAAAGCAGCAATTCAGGTTCATCATGCAGACGTAGAGATCGAGAAGGACGAGATTGAAATCACGACCCATGAAATGGACATCCCGCAATTCCGACGCCTCGAATCCCGCATCCCCGTAATGCATGTGAAAGGTATCCCTGCAGTAAGACGCGCGCTAGTGATGGAAGAGAACAATGAGTGGATGATCAGAACGGAAGGGTCAAACCTAGAGCTGGCCCTGTCCACGCCAGGAGTGGATCCAACAAGAACCATATCCAACAACATGCACGAGGTAGCAGCTGTGCTTGGAATAGAGGCTGCGCGTAACGTGATAATCAAGGAGGCGAAAGGTGTCCTCGAAGAGCAAGGTCTCGATGTCGACATCAGGCACGTGATGCTTGTTGCGGACGCGATGACAGCATCAGGAGAAGTCCTTCAAGTCGGCAGACACGGCGTCAGTGGTGAGAAAGCCAGTACTCTGGCGAAGGCAGCCTTCGAGATCACGATTCCTACGATTGTTGACGCCGCAGTTCGTGGGACGAAGGATCACCTACGCGGGGTCGCGGAGAACGTTATTGTTGGGCAGCAAGTACCTATGGGCACAGGTCTGATTGAAGTGTTCATGGCGATGTCGGAGAGGAGGGAGAAGTAATGGACGTGAACAAGCAGATCAGCATGGTTGTGAAAACCGGCAAAGTAGAATTGGGCTGCAAGGAAGCAACAGACGCCGTAAAGACAGCAAAAGCTCGCCTGATCATCATCGCATCGAATTGCCCGGAACCACACAAATCGAACATACTCTACAATGCGAAACTCTCAGAGGTTCCTGTCTACGTCTACTCTGGCACAAGCGTTGATCTTGGTACTGCATGCGAGAGACGATTTTTGGTCGCAGCTATCACTGTAAAAGAACCGGGGGACTCTGAGATTCTAAAGCTGGCTGAAAAGTAACGATGTCAGCGTCGAAGATCCGGCTCGGGAGCGATGAGATGCGCTACATCGCTCTATTCGAAAGCATCACAGGCGCAACAGCAAACGACTGCCTCATCGACCCGTCAGGAGACCGAATCATATTCATTGCAAAGCCGGGCCAGATGGGGCTAGCGATAGGAAAGGCAGGAAAGAACATCAACACGCTCCGGCGCATGACCGGCAAACCGGTTGAGGTCGTCGAAGGATCAGAGAGCGTCGAAGGCTTGATCAAGAACTCACTCGCACCCGCAAAGATCAAGGAGATACGCGTCACAGAGCGTCCCGACAGGAAAATCGTGGTAGTGGAAGTCGACCCAAAAGACAAGGCACTTGCAATCGGCAAGAACGGCAGGACAATCGACAAAACCCGCATGCTGGCTAAGAGATACTTCCAAATCGACCATGTCCAGATCGCCTAACCTACTGGCAGACGGAGCCTGTCGAATTCACTTGACACAGGAAATTCTGCCCAACAGGTCTACGGATTGTCAGAAGTGCGGTCATCGAAGATAGAATGCCATGAAAACTAGACTCGTCACGAGTATCGCGACGAGCATTCCCGCCACAGCCTGACTCAGCGTGTGTGCACGCAGTCTAACTCTCGCCCAGATCATCCACAAAGACAGCAGATAGAGAGGCAGAATCCACGTTCCAAACAAGAAGACAAGCGCCGTAGTAGGACCCGCAACTCCGGCAGTGTGGGCACTTATCTTCCAGGCAAGCGTGATGAGGAGCATGTTCATGCCAACACAGAGATACGCCAAGGCCATTACAGACATGAGCCAGTTGCCGAGCACTAGGAAGACCATTGCTCCTAAAGCATAGCCGAGAAGCCCTAGTCCATAGAGTGGAACTCGCTTCTCAACCTCCGAAACGTCCAGGTCAGTCTTGCCGCGCTTTGCGCTGTAGATGACTGGCAAGAATGGAAAGATACACAACGTGAGGATACCAATCGAGGCTGAGGATGGCGGGCTCATTGTCGGTCCAATTCCTATCGGCGAGAACCAAGAGAGAACAATCGACATGATTGCTGCAACGCCGAACGGAGTGAGGACGTTCGATAATGTTTTCGCCACTCTGATCTCGATGCTCAGGCTTCGCTTCACCGCTGTCTCAGAAGACACAGATGGAGTGTTTTAGCTGTTCCGAGGTTCTAACACGATACTCGCAGATCATCGAGTATCAAGAACTGAGCCGGCGAAGCACGAAGTTGGCGTCCTTCTCGTCAGCAATTGCACCCGATGCGGCGTTCATGATTACATGATCCACTGTTTCTCCACGCATGACTGGAAAGTCGACATAAGGGACGTAGTATTGTGCAAGTTCGTCAACTTGGAACGTATTGCTGAGCACTTGTCTGGATGCTTCAGGCATCTTCACGACTTTCTCTCGGAATCTCCGCATGACGCTTTCCTTGTTCTCTTTTGACACAGCGACCTTTGCTGTAACTCCGTCGACATTCAGATCCGCGACGTCGAACACTCGCTGTGTCTTCCAGTTACCCGGTAAGATCTCCTCCAATACTTCGCCTTCGCGTCCATCAGCACTCAGATACATTTCAGCGCGCTTGTATCTGACTGCCAGTTCGATCACGTCGTTCAGGCAGAAGTACTTCTTTTCGCCCGTCAACAGTCTCGAGAATCTCCTCAATCTGTGTCTGAATGTCTCTGGCATGATCTTGCTTTCTGTTTCTTCTATCATGAGGTCGCGGGTCTCTCCGTCAACATCCACTGCGACCACATCCCTGTCTACTCGAACCTTGTAGTTCGCTTCCCTCAGGTAGAAGCACTCGTGGTATCCCGTCACATGCCACAACGGAAGATAGACCAATATCGGATCCCCGGCGAGTTTTGTCGAATGCATTGGCCGGAGTGAGTCCGCAATCCCTCGAGAAATGCCGCGTCTGACTGCTTTCTTCGCAAGCTTGCCAAGAGGCTGTGGTACAATCCTTACGACGGTCTCAGTGATCTTTGAGGCATCCCATCCGTTTCCTCGGCGAGCGCTGGGCATCTCTTCAGCTAGCTTGTCGAGCGTGCGTAGCCTCTCGAGTCTTGAGACTATTTGTGCCCGCATGTCTTCGTGAGTGCTCAAGCCCGCGTCTCTCCTGTTCCCGAAACAGACGACCGAGACTAACCCTGATCTTTGAGAGACTAGACAAGAGAACATCAAGATAAGTCTGCCACACAACAGCTCATTTGATATGACTTCAAGGAGGCACCATTCCGCATGCGAGACGTGATCATCACGGCCGGTGTCAGGCATGCAAAAATAGTCCATGCTGCTGAACCAGATTTGCGATTCAAACCATGACACTTGACATGGAATCTCGGTTGGTTTTCATTCACGGTGCAGGTGGAACACACAAGGTCTGGCGGTATCAGACATCTGCTTTCCCCGGAAGCTTGGCAATCGATCTGCCTGGCCACACAAGTGGCAAGGGATGCAACGCAGTCCCAGACTATGCGGAGTCTGTTAGCAACGCAATCATCCAACGAAAGCTGACGCCAGCAATACTAGTAGGTCACTCCATGGGAGGTGCCATAACGATCGAGTTGGCTCTTACGCGACCTTACCTACTTGCGGGGATAGTGCTGGTTGGCTCAGGCGCACGCTTGCGGGTTACACCGATCATAAAGGACGAAGTGATCCGCAACTACGCCCATGCCGCAGAAGTAATAGCAGAGTGGGCATATTCTCCGAAGACTGACGCGAAACTCAAGAGGGCATCGGTTCAGGAACTGTTGGAAGTTCCTGCGAATGTCACCTACGGGGACTTTGAAGCTTGCGATCAATTCGATCGGCTGACTGAAATCAACCGCATCACCTTACCAACATTGATAGTCTGCGGAGAGGATGATGCGCTGACTCCGGTCAAATACTCACAATACATGAAGGACAGAATCCCCAATGCTCGGCTTGTCATCATTCCAGGTGCAGGCCACTCGGCGATGCTTGAGAAGCCAGAGGAACTGAACAAGGTACTTCGGACATTTGTCTCCGATCTTCGCGCTTAAGGCGCATTGAAGGTCCATCGATCCTTCTCGGACAAGATTCGCCTCAAGACGGCAGTTGCCTCTACCTTTCCGATTGCTAGGAAAACCCTACCAAGGTGTTTACACATCAGTCTTGACTTCATATGCTTCTTCCAGTCGTCGCAGTCGTGTGTGATGACTCTGTTCTTGAGGTCGATCTGGACTGAGTATTGCTTGACGTTCCCGGAGATCACGTCGTTGCCCGAAGACAATGCCACAAGGTTGTCAGGAATCGATTTGGCTCGTTCGAGGCGAGCTGCTTCGAGAAAACGCTGTAAGAGTCCGTCCAGATCAAGCTTCTTGATCTCGTCCTTAGACAGTCGGGTGGGAGGCCTGCGTCTGTCAGTTCCTGGATAGACTTTGGCCCGAGCTTCGTCTGGTGTCACGCCGAATCGTTTTAGGGCTTCATCGATGCGGGAATCTATGAAAAGGCGCTCCTGTTCGGTGTACCTGTTCCTATTGCGCAGCTCGTCGAAGTATCTTCTCGCAAGTTTCGCCCTTGTCGGCTTGTCCAGCGGATACATGAAGTTACGTGGATCCGCGTAGAGATCAGGATCTGTTGGATAGTTGTGCGGGGGCTCGCGTCTTCCAAACGGCCTGCTTTCAGGCATCGTCCCCGGCGTTCACATGCCTCTCCAAGCTTGGTGCGGGTCTAGATTGTTCAGTGAATCCGGATCTAGTTGAAACTTCGTTGAGAGCGAGCTGGCGCCGAGGTCCCGCGGAGAGTTTCATGTCGTTGATCCTTGCCGAGACAGCTTCAAACAACTTGTCTAAATTCTCACCCTTGAGTGCGCTGATAGGGACAATAGTTGTCCCGATGAATCTCTCCCTAATCACGTCAATCGCGCTCTCCAGCTTCTGTTGTTGAACGAGATCGATCTTGTTCGCACAGACAATGATCTGTGCATCTGCCTCTATCTCTCGCAGGATCTTGTCCATCGAGGAGCATTGTCGCGCTATCACTGAAATTTCTTCACTTGCGTCGACGAACAACAGGATCACATCGGAATGGGCAATCTCCCCGAGCGTAGCGGTGAATGCCTTGACGATCGTAGGATGCATATCTTCTATGAACCCGATCGAGTCGATCATGATGAACTCTGAACCACGTGACGCTCCAATTCTGACCTTCCGTGCAAATGTGGACAAGGTCGTGAACGGGCCTAGTCCGACTCTCTTGGTCTCTGAGGCAAGTCGGTTGAAGAGCGTCGTCTTTCCCGCTTGCGTGTATCCTGCTAAGGCAACCATGGGGAATCCCAGCTCCCGACGTCTCGCCCTGGCGATCTCTTTCTTGCGATCAAGATCTCTCAGTTCTGCCTCGAGGCGACTTATCCTGCTTCGTGCCGCACGGTAGTATTCCTGGAATGGGTAATCGCCTGGCCCCATCCAACCGACCTGCTCTCCCATGATGCCTCTTAGCTTGATGAATTCCCGACCCCAAGACAAAGTGTACTTCAGCTTGGCGAGTTTGATCTGAAGCTTGGCCTCCTTGGTCATAGCACGTTTGTCGAAGACTTCGAGGATCAGCAGGTTCCTATCGATCACTCGCACTTCACCCCCCAAGCGTTGCTGGAGCTTGAAAACTTGGCTACTGGGCAAGGTGTTGGTGAAGATCACCGTCTCAACTTCGTTTGCGTCGACAATTTCCTTCAGCTCTTCCACTTTGCCTGGACCTATGAAGTAGGAGTGGTGGTCGCTCTTTCGTCTCTGAACAACCACGTCAACAACGTCGTATCCTATGTTCTCAGCCATCGACTTGGCTTCATCTGCACGCGATGGTAGGGATGGAAGTTTGCACTCCACCACCACGGCGCGCATGATTCCTCTGGCCTCGAAATCCTCGTTAGAGACTCGGTTTCGACTCGCCTACTATTTAGGGATGTTATGGCTTCGATTCATATCGAAATATCCGGTGGGCCGATCTGCATGGATATGTAGCACGGTCTGATCTCTGCGCCACACTCTAAGATGTAATCACTTCGAGCCTTGATCTCAGTACTTCACCATGAAGCGCTCGAACTCGCCCTTCCACTCTTGTCGTCCGACATCCAAGTTTATCACGTAAGCGTTGGGAGGACCATGACGGCAGAAGTCGATCAGTCTCTGTACGTTGTTCTCTTCTCCTTCGAAGACTGCCTCCACGCGACCGTCAGAAAGGTTGCGGACCCAGCCAGTGACATTGAGCCTCTTCGCTTGCGAGGCAGTTTCTGCCCGATAGAAGACCCCCTGAACCTTACCCGCAGCTATGACGTGTGCTCTGATCTTCATGGATATCGCTTTCTTCAGAGGCCGACCGCCTCATAGCAGCAAGTCCGCATACAACTCTTTCGGAACATTACAACCCTACCCAAAGACTAAAGCTCGTAGACATGGTAATCCCAATGAGGAGCTCATCAGATGCAGTCGCTCGATGACAGCCGGCCTATCAGTGAAGCACGTCCCAAGGTTCGGAAGGGAGAGATCCTGCTGCGAACTGAGAAGGTCGTGAAGGGATTTCCGGGCGTATGGGAGCACCTGATACTCGATGCAGTAGATTTCGACGTGAAATCTGGCGAAGTCCACGTGATATTGGGAGAGAACGGAGCCGGCAAGACTGTGCTGGCCAACATTCTTTCAGGATTCTATGTTGCCACTCGCGGGCAGATATACATCAGAGAGAAACCTGTCACAATCAATTCACCAGAGGATGCGCTGAAGCTTGGTGTGGCAATGGTTCACCAAGAGTTTACTCTAGTGCGTCCTCTCACTGTTGCTGAGAATGTTGCGCTCGGCCTGAAAAAGAACAGCTTCTCCTTTCCGATAGCCGAAGTAGAACGAAAGCTGAATCAGCTCTCTGCGAAGTACAATCTGAAGGTCGACCCCAAAGCCAGAGTTGAGGATCTGTCAGTAGGCGAGCAGCAACGGGCTGAGATACTGAAGGTCCTCTACCATGATCCTGACGTAATCATACTCGACGAACCGACATCAGTGCTCACTCCGACCGAATCTCAGGAGTTGTTTTCGACCCTTCGCGGTCTCGCAGACGAGGAGAAGGGGGTCGTTCTCATCACACACAAGATGGAAGATGTCATGCGCAACAGTGATCGAGTGACTGTACTCAAGCTCGGCAAGCTGAGTGGAACCAAAAAGACCTCTGAAACGAATGGGGAAGAACTCGTCAGGATGATGATTGGTCCCGAAGTCCCGGTCTTGCCAAAAGTTCGGCCCGCCACGAAAGGCAAAGTCGCACTTGAAATCAAAGATCTGTGCGTCTTGGGTGGAGAAGGAGAACCTGCAGTCAGGGGAGCCTCACTAGATGTGCATGAGGGGGAGATCCTGGGCGTCGCTGGCGTGGCAGGAAATGGTCAGACCGAACTGGTGGAAGCGATAACCGGGCTACGCACAGTCATCGGAGGGAAGATAACGCTCTTCGGTCAAGACGTGACCAACCGTTCGCCCAAAGAAATCGCAATGCTCGGAGTCAGCCACATTCCAGACGAACGAAGGAGGACAGGCACAGCAGAGGGGCTTCCTCTAATGGAGAACCTGATGATGAAGGACTATCGAATCCCTCCCTTCTCCAAGGCCGGGTTTCTCAACGTCTCAGCTATCAGGAAACACTGTGAGAAGCTCGTGTCAGAGTTCGAGATCTTGACCCCAGATCTGGACAAGACTGAGGCGAGAATACTCTCGGGCGGAAACATCCAGAGGATGATTCTCGCTAGAGAGCTATGGAAAGAACCACGCCTAGTTGTCGCCTCTCACCCAACATACGGACTGGACCTGCGGGCCATCGAACACACGCACCGGCTTCTGTTGAAACTCAGGGAGAAAGGCTCAGCAGTTCTACTTGTGTCAGAAGATCTAGATGAGATCATGGCGTTGAGCGACAGAATCGCAGTCATGTTCAACGGCAAGATACTAGGAATCAGAGAGTCCGGAAGAACGAGCACACAAGAGATCGGCCTCTTGATGGCGGGTGTGGCAACTTAGGTGTTGACGTGATCTACCATTTGTCCGGCCACCTCGTTTCCCGAAATAATTCCGCATGCCGTAAGATACCTTACATGGTTAAGCTGAATGAGTGGAAGATACGTTGGATCATCCAAGAGAAGCTGAGGGGGAGGGGTGCAGGCGAATTAGCATTGATCCAACGCGTCTCCAGGAGACGAATAGAGCAGCTCTGGCAAGCCTACAGGCGGACAGACATCCGCCCAACCCTGAAGAAACCTGGTAGACCGAGCAAGGCTTCCGTCAGCTTGCGAGATGCCGCCCTCATCCTGGAAGCCTATGACAAGCTCAAGGCTAACGCCTTAACCCTAGAGCGCGTCAAAACCCCAGCCCAAGTATATCTCAACTAACTGTCCGGTATGTCATTGACTCCCGCACACTTGTCCGGCCACTGATTCAGCTTAAATACGACCTGAATCCGACTCAGAGCTTGCCATAGGCCTCGCGCCTATGTAGGTAGTATGGAAAATTGAGTAAGGTATTGAACGCAATAACCTCCAGATCTGCGATCACAAGAATGCAGGGAATTGTCATCATAGTGCTCGTCTTGATAGCCGCAGCAGCAGTTGCAGGGTACTACTTCATCGCCGCTCCGCCTCCATGCCCAAGTGGTTCCAAGTGTATCGCCATAGTTACAGACGTCAACGGACGGGGAGACTTGGCATTCAACGACATGGCATTCGCGGGCGCCGACGCGGCCGCGAAAGATTTCGGAGTGAAGGTGGTCGAACTGATCAGCAGGAAGGACAGCGACTATGTTCCTAACCTAGAGACAGCAGCAAAGGATCCCAACATCATACTTGTAGTCGCCGTTGGGTTCCTGTTGGCCGACGCCCTGAATGCTACTGCACACAAGTACCCCGACAAGAACTTCATGATCATCGACTACCCAAACTTGAACTTCGGGCCTAATGTGATGGGCATAGTCTACGAGGAGCACAAAGGAAGTGCCATCGTCGGTGCAATCGCAGCACTAGCGGCTGCTCACTATGGGTACGCGCGCATCGGAGCCGTTCTCGGCATGGAGATCCCGCTCCTCTACAAGTTCGAGATCGGGTACAAATGGGGGGCCGACTGGGCACTGAAGTGGTATCAGGCCAAGTTCAGCAAGACGGCTCCTGTCATTGGAGACACGCCAATCAATGAGAGAGTCCTATCCACTTACACAGGATCGTTCAGCGATATCGTCAAAGGCTATGAAGCCGCGAAACCGATGTACGAGAGAGGTGCGCTGGCGGTCTACAACGTAGCCGGTCAGTGCGGACTTGGAGTAGCACAGGCTGTCAAGGAAATAGCGGAAGCCAAGGGTCTAACGATGGGACCTCCATTCTGGATCGGCGTCGACGCTGACCAAGACTGGTACGTTCCGGGTTTCACCCTAGTCAGCGCAATGAAACGTGTTGACAAAGGAGTCTACCTTGCCGCCCAACTCGCGGTGCAGGGTACATTCAGACAAGTCGTTGCAGAGACAGGCGGTACCGTCGTTCTGGGAATGGGAACTACTGTGTCAGGTGCTCCCGCTGAAGGTATCTCCGTGAGCACACTGGACGATCTAGACCTGTTCATCCAGATGGGTGTCAAAGCTAAGGAGCTAACTGGAAAGGATGTGCTTCCAATGTCTGCTGACGAGATCAAATCCAAGGTCGCTGCAATGCGGAACGCTCTGCCGAGCTGGATATGGGATGCCGCAAAGGAGCTGGAGGAAGGTATCAAGAACGGTCAGATCGAAGTCCCCATGGTGATGACAGAAGAAGACCTGGCCAAATGGAGGGCAATCGTGGGAACGGGATAGCGGCCCTCTCCTCTCTTTTTTCGCTTGGGATCAAAGCAGACTGGATCTTCAATTTCGGGTCAACAAGAACCTTGTGAGGCAGTCGGATGCGCAGCCCCCTAGCAGCAAGTTTTCGTCCGATCGTGGAGTCCGGGGTGGCTGTATCGATAGGGATCGTTGCGGGAGGCCTGCTGATGTTGGCCTTCGGATACAACCCCATTCGAGCGTACGTCGCACTATTCACTGGTGCCTTCGGGAGCGTCGCCGGTATCTTGGAGTCCCTTGCATTCGCGACTCCCCTAATGGCTAGTGCAGTCACCTTCGCTGTCGGCGTGAGAGCTTCTCTATTCAACATAGGAGCCGAGGGTCAAGCATATGTCGGCGCCATTGGCGCCATAATCGTCGGTGGCACCGTTCTCTTCCCGCCAGGCGTTCATCCAGTAGCTGCCACAATCTTCGCTATGTGTCTGGGAGCGGCTTGGGCTCTGCCAGCTGCCATCCTCAAGGTCTGGAGAGGGGTTCACGAGGTCGTCTCCACGATCATGCTCAACTGGATAGCATTCTGGCTAGCGACCTATCTAATCCGGACATATCTCGGAGAACCGGGAAGGGCAGAGCGTGCAATACCTGCACTACCAACAGCACGTTACCCTGTGATCGGAGAAACGTTGACTGCCATTATCTTCGTGACAGTTTGCTTCTGTCTTCTAGTCACAATCCTTCTATGGCGCACCGGAATAGGTTTCGAACTCAGACTAGTGGGAGACAACCCCGAGGCGGCGAAATATGCAGGAGCGAGTGGCCGCCGAGCAATCCTCGTAAGCTTTCTTGTCGGCGGCTTGGCAGCCGGACTGGCCGGAGCAACTCAGATCTTAGGGCGGCCCCCGTCCTGGACCCTCTATGCAACGCTGGGCAATGTCTTGAACTTGGGCTTCGATGGCATTGCGGTTGCCCTGATTGGAAGAAACCATCCTATTGGTGGAATCTTCGCAGCCATATTCTACGGAGGGCTCTTGCATGGGGGGCGATTCATGGAGTTCCAGGTGGGCGTCGCATCTGAACTGGTCGAGGCGATCAACGGCATCATCGTGATAGCGCTCGCGATTCCTGAGATAGTCCCGATTCTGAGGAGGATGTGGGTGAGGCTTTGACGGTGGTGAGTCTTGTGCTTAGACTCCGGTGGTATCTGACTGGAATTGTCGGCACGATGATTGTGATGTACCTTATTTCGCTTGCCGGGCTCAATATTCATCGCCTCATAGAGACGGGATTGCTGGCGATGACGCCCCTTGCCTTGGCCGCAGTTGGTGAGTGTCTAAACGAGCAGGCGGGGACTATCAACGTGGGCATTGAAGGGATCTTTCTAGTGACTTCGATTCTCGGTGTCTACTGGGCGGAACTTCTCGGCAGCGGGTTATGTGGCCTGATAGCAGGATCCGCAATCGGCGCCTTGGTGGGCCTTGTGTTCGGACTGATATGCGTCCGCGGCAAAGCAAACCAAGTCGTCGCAGGCATGGGACTGAACATACTCGCGCTCGGGCTTGGCCCGTACTTGATCATGTCCTTCTGGTCGTTTCCTGGGATGCATATCTTCCCCCATGAGCTGATGTTCCCACCCGCCTACCTGAGAGTGGCCGATCAATACTTCATCCTCAGCCCACTGACCGTCGTAGCGATCATAGTACCCATCCTTGTCTATGTCCTTCTGACAAGAACCCTGCTGGGAGTCAGAATACGCGCCGCTGGTGAAAACCCTGTCGCAGTGGATGTGGCTGGCTTTAGCGTGGGCCGGGTCAGATTGCTGATGTGTACTGTCGGGGGGGCGCTTGCTGGGCTAGGCGGGGCTTTCATGTCACTAGGCTGGTTCGGAACTGTGGTCAAGGAGATTACTGCAGGGAGGGGTTTCATAGCCCTCGCAGCCGTCGTCTTCTCCGGTCTCAACCCGTTGCTTGCGCTGGCCGCCGCTTTCATTTTCGGGTTCTCGGAGGGTCTGGCATTCACCGTCGTGGTCTCTCCAGGAGTGAAGGAGGTAGTTCCATTCTACTTTGTCCAGATGATCCCGTACGTTGTCACGCTCTTGATCCTTGCTGCGATTGGCGGGAAGAGATTCCCTCGCGCGTTGGGCAAACCCTACGTGAGAGAGTAGTCGAACCAGACTGCCATCCATTCTAGGCTCAGGCAGAGCTCTACAAGATCATTGTCGAGAGTCCCTGCTAGGGAAGTGAATACACCACTCTCTTCTCGACCGTTCTCCTCTTCCCTTCGGGCCATAACACGAGTGGGATATACGTGGATGACGAGCGACCATAATGCGTAATGTTGTCAGACGCGCAAGCGTCGCAACTCGTGACAAGGCCGCCAATGATCCGGTTGCAGTTCTTACAGAACGAGTAGATTCTGGAATATGTGATGAATCTAAGCCCACTCGCCGCTGATTGGTGAGTAAGCGTCAGGAGCATGTCAGACGCAGTTTTAGGATCTACTGAGACTGTGGCTAGATGGCCCCCTGGAGTCGAAGTCTGCACTAGTCCCTCAATTGCGAGTCTTTCGTCAAGTGAGATCTTTGAAGTCAAGGGCACAGCCGGCAGGTCCGTGTAGAACGGGTAATTTCGCCCGCCCTGAGCCGACACGGTGCTCTTGCCGTATTGTTCAACGTCAAGTCCAGCTAGTCTAGAGGTGGCGTCATCTCCAGGTCTCTCGGATACCAAGAAGCGCATGCCAAGGTTCTCTGCGGCAACTTCGCTTTGTTTCTTCAGTTCTTGAAGGATCTTCTCCCCGAAGACCAACGAATCCTTCCTCAACTCGCTCCCTGTATGCGCGATGGAGGCTTCATTCAGCCCCAGGGGCGCGATCGCGTAGCTAGCCATCTTCTCTCGGAAGTACGGAGTGCTTTGCCCGGATCCAAACAACAACGGTAGGATGGGTTGCTTCAGGCGATCGATCATGAACTTTCTCTTGATCTTGAAGGCCTCGAGGATCAGATCAAATGCCCCGGCGATCGACTTCAGGAACCGGTCATCATCTCTTCGCGCTTCATAGGCCATCCTTGGCAAGTTGAGAAAGATCGTTGCCATGCAACCTGTTCTGTAGCAGTCAGACTCCCACTGCTTACCCCAATCATCTGAAAGCCTCAGACCTGTCGCCGTGTAGCAGTCACGTGATCCATTCCGAAGTAATGCTATGTACGGGAGTGCTCGAGCCGCAGCCATGTCATGAGTTCTGACAACGCGGGAGCGAGCATCATCATCTCTTTCAGTCGAGTCTCGAAGCTTGAAGATAAGCCTCGGGTTGGCCAGCGGGCTGATGGTGGATTCCTGAGAAGCTGCTTCTAGCAAGGCGTCAAGAATCACTCCTGCTTCTTCGCGGTGGTCACCATAGATTCCCACGGTCCTTCCTCCCGGGCCGACAGCCTCAATGTTCTCTAGGAACTCGGGTACCGTGTACTCAAGTCCAATAGACATCCCGGGCTGACCTGCGCCCGTCGAGAAACTCTGCCCGACCGACGAAAGAAAGAGTTCGAGCGATTCTCTCACTGCGTCCTCAGGTGTATCCTCCACATAGGGGGCCAAGAACACGTTGAAGAGATCGAAACCTTGCTCTCCTGAAATCTCCGCTGTTCCAAGACGATAGACATTTTGTATCATTGCCAAGGCGGCGTTGAAGCTTTGGGGTGGCCTGAAGCCAACAAGCCCATGCTTAAGGAAATATCGGAGATCGTGTTGGACCTCGCTCGGCTTGAGAGGCCAGCTGTCTAGATCACATATGTGGATCTGGCCGGAGATGTGTGCGTCAGCTATCTCTCGTGGCAGGCATTCAAGCAGTACGTACTCCCCTATCACAGAGGCTCCGGCAGCCTTCTGAACATGATCTGTTGCTAGCCCAAGTTCACCTGTGGCACGGAGAAGCTGCGTAACATCGTAAACCGGCATCCCCACGCGGGTCAGCTTGTGCCTATATTCCTCGAGCTTCTTCTCAATGAGGATTGCATTCACAAATTCACGAATCAGTGCGGCAGTGAGATAGGACGTTCTAAGCCTGATCAGGCGGTCCTCTGCCTCTGCCGCTATCTCGTCAGCAAGCTCCTGAGGTACACCGGCTTCCACAACCAGTGACTTCGCAATCTTGCTTCTGTGGAAGTCCTCGATCGCGAGTCGCGAGGTTCTCACGAACAGCTTGCCGCGTTTCACACTGACATATTCCTCGAGGTCTCGGGCAAAATGCACTACCATCTCTCCGAGTTCGGTTGTCTCATACTTCTTCGTGCGCTTGTCAGGGCTGATTAGGCCTGCTTCCGTGAGGCTTTTGAGATGATAGACGAATTTCCCAGCATCGCGTACTGGGTCCAACTTGAGCGATGACATGATCTCCGTGTATGGCAACGCGCCTTTCGTTGACAGAAGGCGTAGGATCTGCATGCGCAATGGAGCTGAAACGGCATCGAAGATACCGGCTCCTATTCTCTCCACAGAACGAAGCATGGCACAACATACGCGCAGGTTGGTTTAAAAAAATGTACTAGTCTGTCAAATCAGCTCCGCAACCGCGCAGAATCATACGATTTGCCCCACCTCTCATTCACCAGGACTGTTGGTATCAGTCGTCAGAGTAGAGTCTCAACGAACGCTTTTATCGTGTAGAGTTCCACGATTAGCGAGGGGCGAGGAGATGAGTCACAAGCTAGTTTCGGCTGTCCAGCCGGAATCGAGTGAGGGAGTACAATATCACATTTCGGCCAAGAAAGGAGAAGTAGGCAGTTATGTGTTCTTGCCCGGCGATCCGGACCGTGTTCCAAAAATCGCGGAGTTCTGGGACTCCGCCCACGAAGTGTCCTCGCACAGAGAGTACAGGATCTGGACAGGAACAGTTGGTGCAACGAAAGTCTCGGCTTGCTCCACCGGTATCGGCTGCCCGGCCACAGCGATCGCCGTAGAAGAGTTGAGCAGGATCGGAGCGAACACTTTCATACGCGTAGGCTCGTGTGGTTCGTTGATTCCCGAGCTTGACTGCGGGGATATTGCCATATCTACTGGTGCTGTTCGGCTTGACGGCACCAGCAAGCAATACGTCGAGGCAGAGTATCCGGCTGCTGCAAGTTATGACGTTACCCTCGCGCTGATCGAAGCAGCAGAGAAACTCGGCAAGAAGTACCGCGCCGGATACACGGCTTCCTCCGATAGCTTCTACGTAGGCCAAGGCCGCCCGGGCCTTGAGGGCTATCTTCCTCCACATGCTGAGAAGATCGTTGAGCAACTTCGGAGACAGCACGTTATCACGATGGAGATGGAAGCGTCTACCGTCTTCACCCTAGCAGGACTCTATGGGCTCAGAGGTGGCTGCATTCTTGCTGTGTACGCCAACCGGGTCATGAACAAGTTCGAAGTCAAAGGCGAAAAGGATGTGTGCAAAGTAGCTGTTGAAGCCGTTCGAATCCTGAGCAAGTGGGACTCCGATCGGCAGAAGGCTGGGAAGAGGCACTGGTCGCCAGGTCTCAGCTATTGACCTGTCCTTGGCACATGTGAGTGCAACCGCTGTTTCCGCTGAGAAAGGAAATCCGGCCAAATGATTCGCCGCAACTCGCGCAGACTCCTGATCCTGTAGTCGGGTTCGACTCTCAGATTGGATTGCGCCGCGATAGGCTGCACAACGAGAACTGTCTGTGAGCCGGCTGCTTTGCCTGCTTCGATGTCGTACCTACTGTCTCCAACGTACATACTCTCCTTCGGGGCCACTCCCAATTTCCTTATCGCAGCTATCACAAGTGCAGGATCCGGCTTTCCGGCTTCAACTTCATCGATTCCGACGACTGTGTCGAGCAGTGAATCCATTCCATAGTATCTGAGTGCCTTCGATATCCTCTCGATGCTATTCGATGAGGCGACAGCTGTTCTCACTCCTTTGCCTTTCAGAATCTGGAGGGTATCGACAGCTCCGTGGCATGGTTTCACCTCTATGCGCCACGCGTCCTCAAAGAGCCGGCTCTTCAGTTCCACGAGTCGCATCACAGTCTGCTCGCCGCGGTCTGAAACAAGTGCCCTGGCGATGTCAACCGTCTTCAAGCCAAGTCTATCAACAACTTTCTGGTCTAGGACTTGTAGACCAAGATTCTTCATTGCAGTCCGCCACGATTGGAGGTGAACCCAATTCGAATCAATCAATGTTCCATCGAGATCGAAGACGACAGCTTTGATTGTGGTCATTGCGTTCAAGCCCGCACGTGGTTCTCTTTGGCTCACTGTGGGCATCACTTGCCTAATGGAATGCACTGCTCCGCGATTACGGGAGGAGCTCCGACGAGCAAAGAACTTAAAGACTCATTCGGTCGCTTTCGCCGTGGTGCTCCGGTGGTGTAGCCCGGTTAGCGCCTAGGCCGATAGCATAGCGGCCTTATCCGTCCGGAACACGGCGGAGGCCACTCGAGCCGTTGATCGCGGGAGATCGCTCTAAACGATCCGCGAATTCGAAAACGAGAAAACCCTCGCCGAAAGTCCCGCCCGGAGCACCAATTGATCCAATCACCGCCTCGTTGAGGCGAGGTCCTATCCTAGCTGCTGATGTCACGGTGGCAGTTCAATATTTCAGTGGTCACAATGGTCTCTTTTGCTTCCAGAGACGAAGGTGGAGCTCCGTTAGGCTCTCAGGGTAATACGGTCTTATGTCTGTGATTCTTCCTCTTCGATCACGAATCGGCTGTAGAATCGGCATGATGAAGGCTGCTTTCCTCGGGAGGTTGATTTGTTTACATCGCTCCACCACTTGGTCACGCCATGCAGTATTGAGTCCGATTGCATGTTTGTTGACGAGGTCCCTTACTGCGTCATAGTCTCCTTCGGCCTTTATTCGCATGAGCTCTGCCAGCAGCTCTCCAACGGCGTCGCGCATTCCCTCGTAGCTCTTCACGACAAGGTATGTCTTCGCGGCTTTCTCAATCGGCTGAATCGAACCGTTCCTCTGAGCTGCATAGTTAATGACTAGCTGAGTTCCTCGGTCATGGTCTTCCTCGATCGTCGTCGAGTTCGGGTATCTATTGAGCATGACCAGACCTGACCGTGCATAGGCGTCATATCCGGCCCTTGCGACTTCTTGGTAGTCCCGGACACCGATCTCGGCGAGCTTCGGATCCCAATAGTTCCACAAGGCTACGAGATCTGCCCGGCACTCCTCCAATGTGGAGTAGTACTCCTTCAGATAGACATGAGGATCTTCCTTGATTTTCTCGCTCACCTTTCCGGAGCCATGGCCAACGACCTCATGCAAAGCAACAAGCAGGTCCCTAGCTTTCACTCTGTACTTTGCAGCTCTCTCGCGTTCCTCCTCAGAGGCAGAGAACTCGATCGCTGCGCGTTCGCCTATCGCTGCGGTTGCGGCGCTCATGATGTTGTTTAGTAGGACGCTCTTGGCGCCATATCTTTCTCTGATTGCTTGCTCATTTGGTAGGTTGATCCCACTTGGGCACAATGGTCCCGCATCTCCTGTGGCAACTAGGACGTTGATCGCATTGGCGACAGGAGGCTCGAAATCACGCTTCTTGTACTCGTCCTTCCAGGGTGCACGCGACTCAAAGTACTGGGCATTCTTGGCGAGGCTGTGCATGAGCTTGGTGGCTTCCGGATCCACGAATGAAACAAGCGTCTCGTAGGTGCCTTTCCCACTTCTTGGATCCAAGTAGGTCTCAATGAAGCCTGAGATCATGTCAACTGTCGGATTCGTTTTGACCCAGGCTATATTGTAGTCCAACCAGTCCCTCTCACGGCCGGTTCTGTAGAAGCGAATAAGTTTCCTAAGTACGGCTCTTTGCCCTGGATCGGCGTACCGAATCGCAGTTTCAATGCAAGAGATCATTCTTTTGAGCTGTTTTGCATAGCGACCCGATGGAATTCCCTCCCTTGGCGCCCCGGCCCTATAGGGCTGCTCCATGATTCTCCTGCCAATCTTGGCAAGACGAGAGTTGAGTCTAAACCGTTCGTTCACGGACTCCACTTCTTGCAGGGTCAGGTTCTCATAGAAATTGACGCTACTCGCTGTGATCATGTCCCGACCTGGCGGGGGATTCTTCATCGTCAGTACAGGTTTGTAGTCAGGGTTGAAGATAGGCTCACGGAGGCTCTCCATTTCCTGGTTCAGTTGTCTCTTGTTTCGCAGACCGAACCTTGCTCCTGCTTTCCAAGCTCTGGACACGACATCTTGTAGCTGCTCGAATGTGAATTCTGGTGTGAACTTGCGGTAGCTATCCATGTCATAGTAGCCGTGATGAATCCAGACGAGTTTGACATAGTCTGATATCTTCGCTCTGAGGCCGGGCTCAATATCATCGAGATGAGCAATCAGATGACTGAGGAAATTGGTGAGTCTCAGGCCGTAGGACGATATCTGGTCTGTGTAGATCTCGTCCCCTGCGATGCCTGCTTGGGCCAAGTAGTATGCTAGCAATCGTTGCTTCGGGTCAAGCTTCTCGAAGCCGTCAGCATAGAATGAGACGACTGCAATTGACCCGATCTGTTCTCTGAGATATCGCCGATCCGTGGAGTCATGTGATCTCATCGGTTTCCTCTCCCAAATCCAGTGAGATGTGAACTCACTTGCTTTCTGAGTACATATTGGTTTTCTGGAGAGGTGGTCGCTGTGGGGCTTTCGGAGCAATCTTTTTTGGTCATTTGACCAAATGTCCAACAGTGGACAGGTGCTCTGACTGGTGCAGCTCGAGAAGCTAGATCTCGCCGGGAGTGTCAGGATAAACGATACGGATGCGCTCGTCGTCGTCGATATCCAGAACGATTTCATGCCATCTGGTGCCTTAGGAGTGAGGAACGCGGACGAAATAGTCGCTCCCATAAACCACTTGGCCGAGGAGTTTCATAGTCATGAGAATACCGTTGTCATGGCCCAAGACTGGCATCCTGCAGGCCATCTCTCGTTTGCGAGTAGCCACGGTCTGAAGCCGTTTGATCAGTACGAATGTGCCGGGATAGGACCGGTTCTATGGCCTGATCATTGCGTTCAGGGATCGTTCGGAGCAGAGTTCCACCCCCAGATGCAAGTCAAACTCGCCAATGCGATTGTCCGGAAGGGCTACCATCCAAGGGTTGACAGCTACTCAACATTCATTGAGAATGACAAGAGAATGCACACGGGCCTCTCAGGGTATCTCAGGACACTGGGAAAGGAGCGCATATTCCTCTGCGGGCTCGCATTGGACTATTGCGTCTTCTATTCGGCCGTGGACGGTAGAGATCTGGGCTTCGAGATAGTTGTACCGATAGACCTGACAAAGGCTATTGATTCACCGCCAGGTCACCTGCCCAATGCACTGGACATTATGGTGAAAAAGAAGGTGCGATTCACCAAGTCATCGGACATAGTGGCTTGATATTTGAAGGTCAGAAGGCATATCTGGCTAGGGACAAGAGCGTGCAACGCGTTGTCCTCGGAATCTGGCGTTGCCTTTCTCAACAGGGCGCGCTCCTTCCGAGGAACTAATAAATACGGCGCATGTTTGGGTTAGGGGCCGCGTGACTTCGTTGAAGTTTCCGAAAGCAGTCAACACCTATTGCCCGAAGTGTAAGAGTCACACAGAGCATGGCGTGTCTGTCTACAAGAAGGGCAAGGAGCGCGCGCTCTCCGCTGGTGCAAGACGTCATGACCGGGAGAAACATGGGTATGGTGGCCAGAAGTGGCCTGAACTGAAGCGGACAGCCAAGACCACGAAGAAGCAGTTGTTGCGACTCACATGTAGGAAATGCAACCAGACCGTCTATCGGCTTGGAATACGCCTTCGCAAACTTGAGGTCGGAGCGTGAGAGTAGAGATGGCTAAGAAGGACTTGATACCGAAGCCAGGTAGCAACTTCCTGAAGGTCAAATGCACGAAATGCGGAAACGAGCAAGTAGTATTTGACCGAGCTGCTGTGCAGGTCAAGTGCAACGTATGCGAAGACGTCCTCCTTGAGACGCAAGGAGGAAAAGCGAAGATCAAGGGTGAAGTCACGCAAGTGCTCGGTTAACCTGTAAGAGCCGATGTTGGAGTCTAGTCATATTGTCTTCCTCGGGTTACCCAGAAGTCGGGGACCTCGCTGTTGCCACCGTAAGACAAGTCGCCGATTACGGGGCCTATGTGAGACTGGACGAGTACGAAGGAATTGAGGGGCTAGTCCACATCTCTGAGATCTCCACAACTTGGGTCAAGCACATACGCGAGCATGTTCGTGAAGGACAGAAGCTTGTCCTCAAAGTTCTGCGTGTCGATCGTGAACGTGGCCAAGTCGATCTGTCGCTTCGCCGGGTCACAGGCCGGGAAAAGACCGACAAGATGCTTGAGTGGAAGAGGGGCAAGAAAGCCGACTCGATCGTGAAGGGTGCAGGTGAGCGCCTTAAGGCCGACGCCGCGACAACTGAGAAGATGCGTCTTCTCCTCTACGAGAAGTTCGACAACCCCTACGAGACATTTCAAGAGGCTGTCGAGGCGGGCGAAGAGATCTTCACGAAACAGGACATTGCGCCCGAATGGGCGACAGCGCTGACAGAAGTGGCGAAGAGCAAAGTCAAGTTAGAGAAAGCATCCCTCACGGCGACTGTTGAGCTCACATGCAAGGCGTCAGAAGGAATTGAAGCGATCCGGACTGCGTTGTCCAACGCGGTGAAAGTCAAGAAGCCCAAGGGAGCTACTATTCGGATATACGCTGTCGGAGCGCCAAAGTATAGGATCGAGGCCACCACACGGGAGTACTCTGAGGCCGAAGCGCTGCTCAATTCTGCGGTGGAGGAAGCCACAAGCACTCTGAAGGGCTTCGGCGGTGAAGGGCGCAGAGTCAGTTGAAGTGGCAGATACGAAGATGCCCGAGATGCGGACAGTATACGCTGAAGGCAAAGTGCCCTGACTGCGATGTTGAGACCGTGACTGCGCACCCACCCAAGTTTTCGCCAGCAGACAAGTACGCGAGATTGCGTCAGCGGCAGGTACAGTCCTCTGCGTAGGTGCTTGTCCGTCATTCACTGCCCGTAGCCTACGGTGGCTTCACGTAGAGTACGAGTATGTTACTGGCGGCAGCCCCAAAGTTTCCTGAGCCCGAATACTTTACTTGGATATAGTAGGTTGCGGCCGTCGACGGTGGCCACGAGTACTCGAATGTTCCATTTTTTGGTGTGAATGACCCGAGGTCGTTCCATGTCTTGTTGTTCAGGCTGTACTGTATTGTGATAGTGCCGTTTGAGAGCATCTCAGACAGCTTCACTGAGATTGTCACGTTCTGTCCAAGCGTGACGGTTTCGCCCGAAAGCGAGGCATCCAGTGTCACTAGCCTTGGTTCGACGTAAAGCAGTGTCGGGCTGCTAGTCGCTGAAAGGGACTCTCCCTTCACGCCGGTCCAACTTGCAGTCAAAGAGTGGTTCCCAGCCTGCGGTGTCCAGTCGTAGCTGAACTTCCCATCAATCACGTTGATGGTTCCTGTGGCTTGTGTTCCTTGATCCTTGGTAGTGTCCTGCAATTCAACTGTCCCTGTCTTGTATGCGGTTCCCTCAATGTCCATGACCTCACCTGTAATGTGCACGGTCTCACCGTAGTTGATTCTACCCTTGTCGACGTTTAGAGTCACTATTGTCGTTCTAGGATGCAGTACTTGGTAGACTATGACGAAGTTGTTTGATGAAGTGAACGCACGGTCGAAGTAGTCCGACGAGGACTGTGAGAGTCCTACGCCTGTGTTAATCATGTAACCCAATACCGAATTGTCCTTGAGCTGCTGTCCAGATGATATCGTCTCATTGGAAATCGCCTTGTCTCCAACCTTGAGTATACGATCGTAGCTGATTTCGGTTGTTCCTTGAGCATTCTGCTGTCTCTTCTCCTGAAACAGGATCGTCTCGTTGCCATAGCTTGTCTGGTTGGCTATGCGGACCATCCAGTACCACTTGCCGTCTTCGCCAATACCGAGGAAGCTCGGATTGGTCTGACCTTCTGTGCGCGCATAGGTGACGAAGATCATCACGTATGAGACGTTGTATTTCTGCATCATCGGAATTGCGGTCGTCTCGTTCCGCATGAACATCTGAGCTATCATCGCGATTTGTGTCGTGTTCCCTGTTCCGTTGTCCGCTAGGGTTCTGCGATCTGCGAGTGCTGTGATCCAGTAGCCATAGTCCCACCATGCCATGACAACAGTTGACTGAGGGGTATTGTCGCGGACCCAAGTCAGTGCCTCAAGCCAGTCTTGATATTTGGCGCCTTCGCCCGGCACAATCGGAATACTGGACGTGGCGATTGTCGCAGGCGCGTATGCGGCGGCGACTGCTTTCGAGAAGGCCGGCACAATTGCAATTATGAGTATGAGAAGCACTGCGAGACCGAACTCCCTGCCTATCTTGACAAGGCCCGGGATTCTCCTCTTGGGGAATATGACGGCTTGGCGAAGTATGTCTACGGCTGGCTTGGCCATCTCTACAGTTGCGATTCCTGCCAATAGGGAGAAAGTCGGCGCCAGTATGAGAGTCAGTCGAACTAGGGATCCTGAGAAGTACAGTGAAGTAAGCGCGGCAAGTATGAGGAAGATGTCTGTGTCACGAAGACGACGAACGATGAAGAAGAACCCGAAGAGGCCTAGGAAAGTGAGCGTTTGGTACTCGTAGAAGAAGGACGCCCACGTCGCCGGTCTATGTTCTGCTACGCTCTCTACGATTGGCATATCGAGTCGGGTGAAAGGATTCAGCGTTGAGAGGAACTTTCCGCTCGGCAACTGCATTATGTTCAGTGCAACGAGGGCGTACGCCAGTCCCACGAGCACAACTGACGCAACAACGAGCGCGTAGGTTCGGTACCTCCAAGTTGGCAGCTGACTCCCTGCCTCACGCGCAAGCAGGAGAATGGCGACACCTGGGATGACTAGGAAGCTCAGACTCGTGAGTATTCCGAATCCTGTCTTGGGCACTCCCAGTGGAGTCAACAGGAGGAATACCCCGTATGTGCCCACGTACGAGACGAGAAGCTGGCGTGTGTATTTGCCGGTCAATACGAGCACCGCGGTGTAGAGAACAAGCAGATCCATCGGATAGTAGGATGCAGCCCACGATGCCGTCAGGTAGAACAGGGCAACGCCTGCAAGGATCGAGTATGCGATCGTACCCCTGAAACTTCGTGCCCTATTTGCGCGAAGGAAGAAGATGAAGATCAAGACCATCAGGAGTATCCCGAGCGCCTCGTGCCGCAGGAAACCAAGCGTGGTACGACTGATGCTGCTCGGATTCAAAGCCATGAACAATGCGGTCAGCAATCCCGCGCCGCGGCCCCAAAGGTCCTTTCCGAGGAAGTAGCATGCGATCGATGTCAGGGCACCTCCGACGACAGGGTATAGTACCGTCACCTGAAAGACCGTTGCCTGCACACCAATCGCGTGCAAGAACATGTACACGGCTGCCGCCGAAAAGGCAACCCCGTAAAGGTTGGCGTGCGCCATGTCCAACCCCCACGGGTACCAGCTCAACGTGTCACGCCAGCTGAACCATGCAAGAAAACCGTTCTTCACAATGTACTCCGACATTCGCCACTGAAGATACGGGTCGAACTCCGACAAGTAGAAGCTGAATCGAAGGGGAAGCAGACGAACAGCCAGCGCTATTACGAACACTAGCGACAGAATGACGATCTCTAGAAAACCACCGCGCGGGATACCAGAAGCGGCCTTGCGAATCGCACGTATCCTGCTCGCTATGACTTCTCTGCCGAAGTATGGCCCCAGAGTAGATCGCAGACGTTTGAAGCGTGACAGATCTTGCACCTACTTCTTCATGCACGGAAGCACCATTGTCGAATAGGGGAGCAGTTAAAGTTTGCCCGAAGGTCTGAGGGTGATTTTTGGCTTCTTTGCACCGTGTACTATTTCATTCGGCTGAACACAATCACCCGGTCATGACCATCACAGATTCGTATCCTTCTTGGCATGCCAGGTCGCGGCCAAGGGTTTCCTCATGCTCAATGCGCTATTATTGTTAGGAGACCGAACCTGAAGGGCATTCTTCTCAGCCATTCACCTCGAGGGGGTTCGAAAGTGAGGGTCGCTCATCTCGACGGCGTCGCGCGTGCGCAGCGTGTCGCATACTAGCTACAATCGCAAGAAGATAAGACGCCGACCCTGTTCGGGACAAACATTTAACGCCGCACCCTAAGAGAAGAGTTTTGGTGAAGGATTGATGTGGGATGTCGGGGTTGACATAGTCGACATCAGTAGGTTTAGGAAGATGCCCTACTCGAACCACAGGAGGTTCTACGATCGCGTTTTCACTCCTGCGGAGGTCGCGTATTGCTCGCTTTCCGGGAACCCTGCCCAACACTTTGCTGCAACTTTCGCTGGAAAGGAAGCTGTGTACAAGGCTGTCAGCAAACGTCTGAATATCGGGCTCCGGCAGATCGCAATTCTCAGGGATAGATCTGGGGCACCCGAAGTCAACATTCAAGTAGACTGCAATGAAGGAGATGAGACTCGCACAGTGAGCCCTGATCTCCCATCGGAAGTTCGAGTCAGTCTTTCTCACTCATCATCGTACGCGGTTGCGTTCGCCATGGTGAGGTTTGGAAAGCTGGAACCACATATTCAAAAGACGAGAGTGGTGCCTCTGAATGGTTCCTTCTGTGAAAGGTAGCGCGACCCCAGAGTCGCAGCTGAACAACATACTGAGGATGGTCCGAAGGGACCCTACGTACGTAAACTACTGGAACGCCTACAGGCAGATTCAGAGCCTTGATCTGAAAACGCTGCCGATCGCCGACGAGAAGAGAATAAGAATTGCACTCCTGAGTTCCTTCACCATAGAGCCCTTAGCCGCCTATCTTGACATAGGGGCTCGTCTCATCGACTTGTCTCCTGAAATCTACGTCGGCCCGTTCAACCAATACTCGCAAGAGATACTGAGCGACAATAGCACGCTGTACAGGTCCGATCCTGACATGATCATATTGGCGATCCATGCGGACTCTCTACTAGACAGGAATTTCCTGCAGAGCTTTGTTGGCCTTTCTGGCAGCGAAAAGACCACGAATCAAACCGAGATCATAGACCATCTCAGCGTCCTCTTGTCGAAACTTGCCGCGAAGAGTAGAGCCCTGATCCTTGTAAACAATTTCATAGTACCCCAGTTCTCTCCTCTAGGAATTCTAGACAACAAGGCAGACATGGGGCTGAGGGAATTCATTCAAGGGCTAAACCGAATGCTTGCAGACCTCTACAGAACCAGTAGACAAGTCTATGTGGTCGACTTGGAGAGATTGGCAAGTGGACACGGAAAGGGCAGATGCCTAGACCCTAAGATGTACTATAGAGGAGCCTGCCTTTTCAGCGAGTCTTTTCTACCGGTCGTCGCGGAGGAGTATCTTGTCTACGCAAAAGCGCTCAAGAGCCTGGTGAGGAAATGCATTGTTCTAGACTTGGACAATGTCCTGTGGGGAGGAATACTTGGAGAAGACGGTCCGGGAGGAATCAAGCTGGGCGGAGATCCTACTGGAAATGCCTACTTGGACTTTCAGAGGCTCCTGCTGAGCTACTACAATCGTGGAATAATACTCGCGATCAACAGTAAGAACAACTACGATGAGGCAATCAGCGTGATCCGTGAACATCCTGGCATGATTCTACGGGAGAACCATTTTGCATCTTTGAAGATAAACTGGGAGGACAAGGTTGAGAACATGATCGCGATCTCCGACGAACTGGACATAGGCCTCGACAGTATGGTCTTCGTTGATGATAGCGTTCAGGAGCGAGAGCGAGTCAGGAGAGCGTTGCCGCAAGTGCTCGTGGCTGATCTGTCCGCATCGCCTTTCGAATACTGTCAGTCCCTCCAGGCTGTGGGTGATTTCAACGCCCTCGTATTGTCCGACGAAGATAAGCGGCGCGGCGAAATGTACTACGCGCGCGGAAAGCGTAGGCAACTGATGAGAACAGCTGGCAGTCTGGAGGAATTCCTCGTATCTCTGGACATGGTCGTGGAAATCAAGAACGCAGACAGGTTCAGCATTCCGAGGATTACGAGTCTGGTAAGCAGAACGAATCAATTCAATCTGACGACTCGCAGGTACGGCCAAAGTGAGATCGAAGAGATGAGCAACAGTCGCGAGAAGTTCCTGATCTACGCCTTAAGCGTCACGGATAGGTTCGGAGATGAGGGCATCGTAGGAGTGGCTATCGTCAGAAAGGAGGAACCTGTGTGGGTCATTGACTCTTTCCTCATGAGCTGCCGTGTTATCGGTCGAAAGATTGAGACAGCGCTCCTAGCCAGGCTAGTAGAGGATGCTCAGAAGGGCGGCGTCTCCTGCCTTGTCGGCGAGTATATTCCGTCAGGCAAGAATGAGCCGGCCAGATCATTTTATGAGATTCATGGATTCACGATGATCCAAGAAGACAAACGCCTCGTCAGATGGCGTCTCGACCTCAAGACATCCACAGTGAAGACGCCCGGGTGGGTGAAAATCAAGAGTGACTAAGCTCGCGGACAGTAGGCTCAGAAGCACGCTAGCGAAGGTTCTCCTCTTGGATGAGGGTGAGATCACCGATGAACTCGCAAGAAAGGACATGGAAGCATGGGATTCGCTGGGTCACTTGATGCTCATAAGTGAGGTCGAATCAACTTTCCAAGTCACGTTGGGCGACGATGACATCTTGGCAATCAGTACTGTTGGTGACCTCAAGAAGATGCTAAGGAAATACGGCGTCGACATCTGATGACAACTTCATGATCGGTCGCGCTGGATGTCCACCAACCATCGTGAAAGGAGGCACGTCTCTGCTGACAACGGATCCCGCCGTCACAATAGCTCCTTTCCCGATCGTGACTCCAGGTAGAATAATCGCGCCGGCTGCGATCCATGCCCCGTATCCTATCTTGACCTTCTTGGGTTCCATGACATAGATCTTCAGTCTTTGATGGAATGGGCTGGCTCCAGAGTGCGCCATTATGATCACTCCGGGGCCCACGCTTGCCTCGTCTTCGATCTCAATGTAGTCAGGGTATTCCCCGTCGATCATCACGAGGAAGCCCACGTAGACGTTCCTCCCTATCCTAACACCGCAGCCTCGTAGGAGGGCACATCGAAACTGGTAAAGCGGTGAGATCCACGCCAAGATCCTGAGTAGTCTTCCTATTATCTTCGTCATAATCGGACAGTCCGATTTGGTGTACTTAAGTGAGTCGCAACAGATAGTCCGCGAAGCTAAAGTTATCGACATCCCCGGTTAGGAGGCAGCAGAAGGACGCGCCATTTTTCCATTGTTGATGCATGTGCCAATAGTTCACCGCTTCGGTGACCGTTGGGAACCATCCACCGAGCTCCGACCCAAGAACTAGCATCTGCCTGAGCACGTCAAGGTACCTGTACTGCCCGATTCTTATCGGGTGCAGGTCAAACATTACAATCCCGTGTTCTTGTGCCGCGCGCTTCATCGTGTTGCAGAGAGTCTTTATCATCTGCTGGTTGCTCATGTGGTGCTGATCAATCATTCTGTCATCCGACCATTCGGAGAGCGGAATACATACGAAGGCTGATTGGTGATCATCCACCTGGATTCTAAAGGGACGCGTTCGGTGCCAATACTTTGGGTGATATCCGATTCCGCCGTCCCAGACGAAGTGGCGTCTTTCTAGGAGTCCAGGCGTATAGTCCGTGTAGTTGTTGTACGGTGCGCGGAACCCATGAATTGCGATACACATTTTCGCGAACGCCGAAGTGCATCTCTTGATGTCGGTCTCTTGCTCTGCTTTTGACAGGTATCTGTAACTTACGTGCTTGAAGCCGTGCGCCGCGATCTCATGTGGCGACTTGACGATCATGCGGATCAGTTCGGGGCTCTTGGTTGCGGCGGATGCTACTATCGGGAAGGTAAAACTTGCCTTGTATTGATCTGTAACATCGAAAATGTTCTTCAGCAGGGTCTCAAACGGCGTTCTGTGTAATTTTGCCATGTGAATGAATTGCTGTAGGGTTCTAGTCCCTCTTCTACTCATCAGATATCTGAGCCATCCGGTTTTCATCCGCATCTGGGCCGCCTTTGGCCGACAGGTTCTCATTTCTCGTCTTCGAGAAATTCCACGACGTACCCGTCAGCGGTGTATACGAAGGCAATTCTTCGCTGCCCATATAGCCTGGCGGGCGCGGGTCCAGATATTAGCAGCGAATTCTGCCCCCTGGCCTCTTCGATGGTCTTCTCGATGTCCTTTGTCGAATAGCACAGATGATACAAGCGTATGCCCCTCCTCAGAAAGCCAAAAACAGGGGAATCCTCCGTAAGAGGAGCGACTAGTTCGATCGGCACGTCTCCTTCACGACCTGAGAGTAGGACAACCGAGACTTTGTGAAGAGGGTCTTCCACAATATCCGTGATCGGATGAACCTCAAACAACATCTCATGGCGTTTGATTGCCTCTTTCAAATTCTCCGACGCGATTCCTATGTGATGTAGTTTCGTGACATTCGACGCTCCGTTGCAACACCATCTTGACGCAAGTCTTCTTATTAGTCCTCGTGTCCTCAGTCACTTTCGTTTCACTTTGCCCAAGACATCATCTTTTTTCTCAAGAGACTAAGGGACCGACTTCGAGCCTCTGAGCAGGCGCGCGGCAAATCCCGTAGTTCTGGTCTTGCATGTGCTCGATCTGCAGTCTCTTGCATGCTACTGTCTGATTCTGTCCAAGAACTGGCCCATAGCGGGCTGCAAACGCTTGAATCGCGGGGAGAGCGCCCATTGTCAGAGAACGCGGTAACCTCGCCGCAAGGCTGTGAGCGTGTCTCACAGGCTCATTGTAAGGTCAGTTATTTCATTCGGCTGAACGCGATCGATCCGATCACAATCATCGCAGATGAAAACGCGAGCAGAACGCCGAAGTCCATTGCTACTGGAAACGTCGATACACCGAGCATGACTCCCCTCATCCCATCAACAGCATAGGTGACCGGATTCAGAGTCGTGAAGACGTGAAGCCACGGAGGCAGGTTACTGATCGGAAATAGGGCCCCGCTCAGAAAGAACAGAGGGAAAACGAGGAAGCTCACGATCAGATTGAATCCTTCAGGGCTTTCCATGAACGAGCCTATCACAAGCCCTATGCTCACAATTGCTGAAGCGAGAACGAGCATGAAGACCAGTGTGACGACCACTATCCAAACATTGTAGGAGACGCCCAATATCACGCCGAAGGCCAGCATTAGACCGCCTTGTATGAGTGCGTCAGTGCAACCTCCGAGCATCTTTCCTGCGAAAATCGTTAGACGCGACAGTGGAGCAACAAGCACTTCCTTGAAGAAGTCGATTTTCTTGTCCCATACAATGTAGAGGCCGAAGAATATCGATGTGAACAGGATTGTCATCGTCAGAATGCCTGGGAAGATGAAGAGTTGGTAGTTCGTCCCTCCGAGCGAGACACTCGACCCTAGTCCCCCTCCGAAGACGACTATCCATAGTAGTGGAGTGAAAAGGGATGAGACAATCCTGGATTTCTCCCGTAGAAACACTTTGAACTCACGATACCACAGAGCGTAAAGTCCTTCAAGTTCTGTCAATTGCCGCCACTCCTAGCTCTCGCAACGCGCTGGAAAAACCCACCCTCAGCATTGTCGCCCCTTATCTCATGGCCTGTGAAGTGCAGAAAGACATCATTCAGAGTGGGGGTTCTCAACTCTACTGATTTGACATCTCCAACTAGGCTGAGGATTTCTTGTAAATGCACGCCTGAATCTTTGACGGTTAGCGTGACTAGGTCGCCCGCCTGATCGGTTTTCACAACATATCCGAGTTCTTTGATGCGGCCCAATTGTGGATTTTGGATTCGGAGACGAATGATATCGCCGCCTATGATATGTTTCAAACGTTCCGGCGTATCTAGTGCGATTATTCGTCCGTCGTCGATTATTGCGACTCTGTCACAGAGTCGCTCTGCTTCTTCCATGTAGTGAGTCGTCAGGATGACTGTCACGTGCTCGAGATCAACGAGTCTCCTGATGTACTGCCAGATGTGCTCTCGAGTCTGCGGGTCCAATCCCAGTGTCGGCTCATCCAAGAAGAGTATCTTCGGCTTGTGGAGGAGACCACGGGCTAGTTCAAGCCGTCGTCTCATGCCGCCTGAGTACTTCTTGACTTGGCCATCTGCCCTATCTTCGAGATCGACGAGTTTCAGTACCTCACGGAAGCGTTGTTCTCGAATCCTGCGATCGACACCATACATCAGGGCATGGAGGTAGAGGTTCTCTCTGCCAGTCAGAATATCGTCACTGCTGGGTTCCTGGAAAACGATGCCAATGGACTTCCTGACTGCAGCTGCCTCAGTCAAGACGTCGTGGCCGTCGACCTTCGCTGTTCCTTCGGTGGGTTTGAGTAGTGTAGCAAGCATCGAGAGGGTTGTGGTCTTGCCTGCACCATTCGGTCCAAGAAGGCCGAATACTTCGCCTTCGCGAATCGACAAGTCGATGTGGTCAACAGCCCTTAGCTCGCCGAATCTCTTTGTGAGACCAAGAGTTTCAATGATAGGTCTGGTGTCGTTCATTGCAAGTTCCTGCCAGTAGTCCCCCGAGCCACAACTGCCGGGGCTTCTTAAGCGTTCCTTGAGACAAACTGGGAGAATCAGGCCATGGTCGCTGCTGTCTGCAAGGTGCCATTGAGGTGTCCTTGGTGACTTCGATGGTATTCCACACGTTTGTTGTTGAAATGAAGTGACATTAGAAAGATGTGCTGAAGTTCGGGACACATTCCACAAGCTCATGTATCGAGCAATCCCATCCGATTGCATGCTGGGTTTGCTGGCAAAAAAGCGAAGGGAGAATGTTTGAATCGGGAGTCTATCCGTGGACCCTTGGAAAGATGTTATGGAGGAATCGCTTTCGAAACGGATGGATTCTGCTATTGAGTAGCTCTGTCAGTACGTAGTAGTTCGTGCCAAACTCCTCCAGATTGTCATTCCTGAACTTGTAGGTCGGGACTTCTGGTGATGGCGGTTCCCAGGATTTGTCCCAGGCTTCGACCGCCCCGAAATGTCCTCTCGCGCGTGTCCTCTCGAGAAGCGCCTCTCTGCTGGCTACAACGACAATGAGTAGGCTGTCCACATTCGGAACCTTCGTCTGCATCAAGTAGGAGCGAGTTCGATTCGTAGGTGCGGTCGTGTCCATTACGACACTATGATGGCGTCTGAGAAGCTCATCACGTATCATTGCCAGCATCGTGTACAGGAGTTCTTCATCGCGTGAAGGCGCAGGCTCGTTGAAGAACATCACACGCAAATCGTCGCCGCTAATTCTCACGAACTCCGGTCTGTCTTGGGCAATCTTCCTGGCAAGCAGAGTCTTGCCTGAACTTGGATATCCTGTGAGCACCAGGTTCCAAAGCGGCAACGCAGAGCCTCAGCGACCTACCCTCTCTTTGCGGTGTAGTACGGTTCTTCTCTCTAGATCGAGAAGTCTTTCACAAGCGAGATTGTTTCCTTGTCGGCCTTTTTCATCTTGCCAAGTATGTCCGCCAGAGGAACTCTTGACATCGCATTGTCATGCAGGCAGACCATCACGCCGTAGTCTCGATCCTTCACAGCTTGCACAGCGGCGACCCCGAGACGAGTGGCAAGTATTCGGTCATAGGCAGACGGGGGCCCTCCCCGTACGACATGGCCTAGCACGACTACACGTGTCTCGATTCCGGTGCGTCTCTCGATCTCCTTTGCCAGAAGGTCTCCGATTCCTCCTAGACGAGCGTGGCCGAATTCGTCTACCTTCGTTGGATCACCCGGAGGGGATCCTTTCAGGCTACAACCTTCCCCGACCACTACGACTGAAGCCGTCGCTCCTGAAGCATGCCTTTTCTTCAGGAAATCAGAGACCTCTTCAAGATCAAAGGGGTCCTCAGGCAGAAGAACTAGGTTTGCACCGCTAGCTATACCCGCGTATGCAGCAATCCATCCTGCATGTCGTCCCATCACTTCCACAATCATTATTCTGTCGTGTGATTCGCCAGTTGTCTGGATTCTGTCTATTGCGTCGACGGTGACATTGACAGCTGAGTCAAATCCAAACGTTACGTCGGTTCCGACTATGTCGTTGTCGATTGTCTTTGGAACACCAACAACCTTCAGTCCCATATTAGCGAGTTTCGCGGCAACACTGAGTGTGTCCTCTCCCCCGACGGCTATGACGACATCTAGGCCGAGTTTCTTGACGCTCTCAAGGACGGTCTCCGGGCCCTCTTTACGGCTAAATGGGTTCGTTCTTGTTGTGTGCAGGATTGTACCGCCAACTTTGATGATCTCCGAGACATCGGCCCATTTCAGGGGAGATGTGTCTACGTTGAGGAGTCCTGCCCAGCCGTGCTTGATTCCAACGATCTCGTATCCAAACTCCTCGCTTTTCCTAACTATGGCCCTGGTGACTGCGTTCAGGCCGGCGCAGTCGCCTCCGCCGTTCAGTATGCCGATTCTCAAGCCTGGACTGCTTCCTCCACCGATCGGTTCTCAATCACGAGTGTTCTCAAAGCACGAGCCGTCTTGATAGGATCAGCGCTTTGCCAGACATTGCGGCCCACAGCAAGGCCGGTCGCACCGGCGTCGAGCGCCTCCCTGACTTGTTTTAGGAAGTCAGCTTCTGAAGGTGCCTTTGGTCCACCCGACATGAAGACTCTGGTCTTCCCAGCTGACTTCACAGCCCATCTGAAGGACTCAACTTCGCCGGTGTACTTTATCTTGACCGCGTCTGCGCCAACTTCAAGTCCGGTTCTTGCCGCGTATGCGACGATCTCTGGAGCCGTGTCATTCTTTATGGCCTCTCCTCGGGGATAGATCCATGCGATTGCTGCCATCTTCAGCCTGTGCGCTTCTTCTTGGATCCTTCCGAACTCCTCCAGCATGAGGCTCTCGTGAGCGCTGCCTATGTAGATGGTATATCCAACAGCTTTCGCACCAATCTCCGCAGCATGTTGCACGCTGCAGATCTGTCGTGCTACTGGTTCTCCTTTCACGAGATTGGTCTTTCCGTTGACTTTCAGGACCAGAGGAACTTTGCCGTCATAGTACTTCTCGGCAATTCCTTTCTGAAACACTAGCCCAGTAAACTTGCCATCGGCAGCGAGTCTCATGATGAAAGCCGGGTCAACATTTCGTTCGTTGAGATCGGTCGGACCATGTTCAAGCCCCTGATCATAGGCAAGCAGAATTCCGCGATTCTCGACCAGAAACGGTTGCATGCTCATTGTTCCACGCTACCTGCTCCTCGTACTTCTTGAGGCCTTGGTCAGTCCGGAGGTCAAGGAAATAAGAATTGAGCTAGACAAGCCCGTCGCATTCGAATGATCTTGGTCAAATTCGTATGTGCAGACGAGTATGTCCTCCGCTATGTAACTGGAGACTCGGCAAGTCTTAACTGACATGTCAGGCACGTCTACTTGGCTAGAGGGAACCGAGCTGAGCAAGGCAGAGGTTCTTGAAGAACTGAAAGAAGCGATCATCAAGTTCGACATTGACAATATCGTGGCTCTAGCTGAGAATGCACTCAAACAAGATGTGAGCGCGTACGACTGTGTGATGAACGGCATGGCGAAAGGTATGGAGGCTGTCGGTCAGAAGTATCAGCTCGGAGAGTACTTCCTTCCGGAATTGGTGATGGCAGGCGAGACTTTCAAGGAAGGTATGAAGGTGCTCAGTAAACACCTGAAACCATCTGAGAGAACCACGCAGGGTCGGATTGTCATTGGAACTGTTGAGGGTGACCTCCATGACATCGGAAAGAACATTGTCGCAAGCATGGTTGGAGCATCAGGATTCGAAGTTCACGACTTGGGCGTCGATATTTCTGCAGATCGCTTCTTGGCAAAGGTAAGGGAGACTTCGGCTAACATAGTTGCGATGTCGGCGTTGCTTTCGACCACATTTCCCCACATGAGAGAAGTAATAGACGCGGTTCGCAAGGCTCAGATCTCCACCAAGACATTGGTCGGCGGAGCCCCTCTCAATGCGCAGACAGCAAAATCATTGGGCGCAGACGGATACGGCAAAGACGCCGTGGAAGGAGCGAATGTCTGCAAGCAGTGGGCGGCCACGGCGAGTCGCAAGTGAGTTGCTTGAGCTCTGGCGCCCGGAGACTGAAAGGGAAGGTTCTCGCCGTCGAGAAAACCGGCGAGAAAATGACGAGGGAAACCGAGACCTGGGAGAAATGTATTTTCACGCTCGAGATCACACGTTTCTCGAAACGCACGCCCGATGAGATTGTGCCAGACGATCTGAAAGGTAAGATAATCAAATTGGTCAGATATTGCCTCTACGATTGGCATTACGCGCTGGGAATCGAGAAGACACTCAGCCCAGATGAGACAGAGAGTTTCCTACAGGGAAAGACTTCTTCGACTATGTTCTGGTAGTTGAAGAAGCGGACCAGCGGAACGGGTCAAACACTGGTTCAGTATCTATCCTTTGATCATTGGAATCCACTTCGAAACCTTCCGTCTGATTGTTCATTACAAGAATAACTTTCAGTGACCTCTCCATACACGTTCGTCCCCCTCACCGCTTATCCTCCAAGCTCAATGGCGTTCAATTCGATTACACTTGTCTCAACCATTAGAGAACATTCAGGACCTAGAAGGAGTAGGTCCAGTAACTGCGAACAAACTCAAGGAAGCGGGCTTCGATTCTATTGAAGCAATAGCGGTCGCACCGATCAGAGAGCTCGTCGACAAGGCAGGACTGGAATCTTCTGCAGCGAGCAAGATTGTACGTGCGGCACGCCAGATCATTCATATCGATCTCATAACCGCAAAACAACTCTACGATAAACGTCAATCTCTGCTTCGTTTGAGCACAGGCTCCGAGAATCTGAATAAGCTATTTGGTGGAGGTCTTGAAACTCAAGCCATGACTGAATTCATAGGGGAATTTGGAACCGGCAAGACCCAGCTATGTATGAAGTTCTGTATCATGGCTCAGCTTCCACTGGAACAAGGTGGGCTGAACGCCAAAGTTCTCTTTCTGGATAGTGAGGGAACATTCGCTCCTCAACGTATCCATCAGATTGCACAGGCGATGTCAGTCGACCCTGAGAAGATCCTTGAAGGGATCTTCATTGCACGCATCTACAATAGTGATCATCAGATCCTCACAGTCGATCACGCCTTCAAGCTCTGCAAAGAAGAGAACATCAAACTCATCATAGTCGATTCAGTGCTTTCACACTTCAGAAGCGAATACATTGGTCGAGAGAATCTTAGTGAACGTCAACAGAAACTCAACGCGCATCTGCACAAGCTCACACGGATCGCTCAGGCATTGAACTTGGCCGTAGTCTTGACCAATCAGGTCCAAGCGAATCCCCAGGCTTTCTTCGGGGACCCCACTCGGCCGGCGGGAGGAAACATCCTTGCTCACGCATCGACCCATCGAATCATGCTCAAGAAAGCTTCAAGCAATCTCCGCTGCGCCCGCATCATAGATTCACCATGCCTTCCAGAATCGGAAACATACTTTGCGATCACGGAGAAAGGGGTCGAGGACGCGCAACCCAAGTCCCGAAAAGGAGACTGACCTAGCCCACTTCGAAGCCTGGAGATAGTTACTGTAGTGACACTCCAGATCAACACCGCAAAGAGATGGAAGCTCGAAGACCTCGCACAACAATCATATTCCACTCGCAAAGTCGACGCATGGGTCTATTACTGCATATTATGTGACGAGGTCCTGTTCATCTCACGACGGTTCGTAGAAGCTAAGGGTGTGCAGGCAGCCTTCGATGGGATCTGCCCTGATTGCGGATTTGGATTAGAGAATATCATGCGCTGTGAGCACGTACAGCTGCCCCATACCAGGGCTATCTACGTCAACCCAAAGTATCAAGCACCGCTCCTCGTTGAGTTTCCATCTAGAACCTTCGATGCAATCAGGATACAGAATGCTCGTCTTCCTGAAGAAGGGAAGATACTCACTACAGGGATAGCGAAACTAGACAAGCTTGTCCACTTGACGACAGGGCAGCTCATCGTCTTCCAAGGTTACCCTTTCTCAAAATCACTGGCTGAGTCTCTCTGTGTCCGAGCTCAGCTTGACCATCCGATCGGATTGAGTTCCGACGTGATCTTCATCGATGGCGGAAATTGTTTCGACGCATACGCAGTATCTGAATACGCCATCGAGCACAGAATAGACCCCAAGCTCGCATTGCCACGCATACATGTCAGCCGTGCATTCACGTATTTTCAGCTTGCATCTCTACTGATCGAGAAACTGCCCAGCGCTCTCATGCGTTACAACTCCACATTTGCGATCGTTTCGAACATAACTGAACTATTCGAAGATCCGGAGATCAAAGATAAGCAAGAGGCCTACCGCATTTCTCAACGAATGTTGCGTTCACTGACTGCAGTCACCGAGATCACAGGCTCTCTTGTGATCGCAACAAGCTCCCGCCAGGACATTAACCCCTTCGACACAATGTTGACGCAAACCGCACACGCAACAATCCGCGCTGAAGGCCACGTCACGTTCACACAATTCACATTAGTACATCACAAAACATTGTCGCCTCGGAAGGTCTCACAACGCGAGAACTGCACTGATCAATTCCTCGAAGATTACATGGAGAGATAGAGAATGGGAAGGACCATTCCATCTTGGCGAATCGTCGTCGAGCAGGAACTCACGAAGATGAACAAGTTCAAACAGTTCCTCAGAGCTGAAGACCGCATAATCTTCGAGGATCTCATGAATCAATGCAAACTCTACGCCTCAGCCGCCGGGGTCCTCGCTTCATCGGTGAAGGAATTCCCGCTACTACTCTCCATGCTCTTCGCGCATCACAAGAAACTCATTGAACTCGAAAGTCAAATGAAGGAACAGTCGAAGTGAAAACAGAAGGTTGGCTCTTCGACCTCTACCCGAAACCAGGCCACATGGTTCTGTGGCTGAAGAGACGAGACGGCAGATGCGTAAGGCTCGTAGACGAGTGGACACCGAGAATCCACATCGCCGGCAACTTCACTGACCTAATTGAGCTAGCCGCTCGACCTGAACTGCACGACCGGTACAGTTTCGTCGAGAGGTTCGAGAGACCAGGCGATCCATCACAATCCAAGGTCCTTGAAGTTAGTGTTTCCTCCGATCGTGAAGCTGTGGCGCTAGCACAGAGAATTCAACGGTTTGCTGCTTACGGAAGCAAGTACAGGCCATACGATGTCGACATACCGTCCTCGCAGATGTATCTCTACCAAAAAGGTCTCTTCCCGTTAGCCTACGTCGAGGCTGAGGACTGCGAGGATCACATAGTCTGGCATCTTCTCGATTCATCCGAATCCACGGACTACGAAGTTCCCTCATTCAGAACAGCCGAGCTGACCATCAGCACGAAAGCGAGTAAGCGAATACCCGCCATGAACGATCCGATCGACGCCATAACCATCACAATTGGGAATGAGGAAAGACAGATCGACTCAGGCTCGGAGATCGAGAAACTGCTGAATCTTGTTGAGGCTTTCAACGAGTTCGACCCAGACATCATACGTACTGACGACGGCGATTCGTTCATCTTCCCATATTTGGCCCGCCGCGCCAGCGAACATGGTATACTTCAGAATCTTGTGCTTGGCCGAGAGAATTCGCCATTACGGGTCTTCGAGGTCACAGGTCGAAGTTACTTCAGCTATGGGCGAATCTACTATCGGAGCACGTCGGCTCACCTAATGGGCCGACTACACCTGGACTACAGCAACAGCTTCATCGACAGCGACTGTGGCCTTGAAGGCCTCATAGAAGTGGCTAGAACATGCGTCATCCCGCTCCAACGCGCGTCACGCAGCACAATCGGCACGAGCATGTCGTCGCTCCAGATCTGCCACGCCATAAGACGAGGAGCACTGATCCCTTGGAGCAAGTCTCAGCCTGAAGACTTCAAGGATGGAAACCACATCCTCTTGGCCGATCGAGGCGGATTCATCTACGAGCCAAAATTCGGAATCCACGACAGTGTTGGCGAAGTTGATTTCTCATCACTTTATCCGACGATCATGTTGAAGAGGAACCTAAGCGGCGAGACCGTGAACTGCAGATGCTGTCCCGATTCACCCGACCGTGTTCCAGAAGTTGGCTTCCACATATGTAGACGCCGACAGGGGATTGTTCCCGCCTCACTTGAGGTCTTGTTGAAGAAGCGGGCCAAATACAAACGCTGGAAGAATGAAGCAAAGGATCCTCCGGCACGAATGCGGTACGATCAACGCCAAGCCGCGCTCAAGTGGATCTTAGTCTGCTCATAGGCGCTCGATGAGTACATCAGGGCCGAGCAGTCGGCTATCTTGGATTCAAGAACGCGCGGTTTGGCAAGATTGATGCACACATCGCAACTTGCGCCTACGCACGGGAAGCCCTCCAAAGAGCGAGCGCAATCGCTGAGTCAAGAGGCTTCCAAGTCATCCATGGTATAGTGGACTCGCTCTGGCTTAGGAAAGAGAACGCGTCAGACCAAGAATATCATGACCTGTGCCATGAGATCGAAGCAGAACTCCACCTGCCGATAAGCTTCGAAGGAATCTACAAATGGGTAGTCTTCCTCAACTCCAGAACAAATCCCCGCGTCCCTGTCTTGAACAGATACTACGGCGTCTTCCAAGACGGAACCACAAAGACCCGCGGAATCGACCTTAGACGCCATGATACTGCAGGCATAATCCGCGACTACCAAAAAGAGATATTGGCCCTTCTTTCACGTGCGTCCGACTCGACAGAATTCCGCGAACTCATCCCCTCCGCGATTGAGACAACAAAGAGGTACATACATCTAATCAGAACCGGACAAGTACCCATGGAGAAACTCGTACTCGAGAAGAGACTGAGCAAATCCCCCGAAGAATACAAGAGTCTCAGCCATCAAGCGATTGCTGCCCAACAACTGCGCAAAGAAGGAAGATACATTCACGCAGGCCAAAACATCCGCTACATAGTTACCACAGAGAGAGCCGTGGTCCAAAGTAATCGCGCTGTACCTTTCGAATTGTTTGAAGCGTCAATCGGCTACGATACAGAAGTATACGTGAAGCTCTTGATCGCTTCATTCGTCAATCTATTCCTGCCACTCGGATACGACGCATCACGAGCAAGAGAAGTCCTACAAGCATGAACTATGCGGAGTGGGGAGACTCTCGGGGTGTATGAATCATTCAGACGCTTCCTTCTCAACCGCCTCAAGTATTGAAGACCTTGCGTCGGCCAAGGTGAAAAACATGAAGCGAGGAAACCAATTATCACTCTGTCTTCTCGCGTTGGCTTTCATTGCGCTTGCGACTGTTCCCGTATTCGCTGAGCCACTCACAAGCGGCCAGATGGCTGTTGGAGACCGGTACGCCATCACAACGATCTCTGGCGAGGCCCGCGCGTGGGTATCCGGCTCACTAGTAACAAGTCCTGCAGACCTTCAGCCCAGAGTGCAGCTCACGTATGTCGGGGCAAACAACATCATCTTCAGAGTGCTTTCAGGGACGCTCCAGTTCAACGGAAAAGTCTACAGCATAGTCGCGAGCGGTTGGCGAGGCGACTACAACCGAATATCGAACACTTGCGTCTATCAAGAGCCAGCCATGGCGCCAAACGGGCAACGAACATTCTTCATCATCTACGGGCACGACACGCTCTCCGTGCAGCAAGGTGTCTACATGCGAATGTCGAGTGCTTTCCGCGACGAGGACAGGACGCTCTGGAATATCGATCTGAAGACGTACAGATTCAAGATCAACTAGGATCTGTCTCGATTTCCTGCCTTTTCTTTCCCTCTTTCTCTCCTCTTGGAATAGGCTTATGATGACGTTAGTCCGCTGACTTGATTCCTCGGAGATCCGCGGAACGCACGGGTGAGAGTGTTGGCGAATCTGCAGCCGACGATAGAATACAATGACTTCTCGAGAGTGGACATGAGAGTTGGTCGTGTTATCAGGGTCGAGGATTTTCCAAAGGCGAAGAACCCATCCTACAAGATATGGGTTGACTTTGGCGAACTTGGGGTCAAGAGAAGCTCTGCTCAACTGACGAAGTATTCAAAGGATGAGCTCATGAACTCCATGGTCATCGCCGTGGTCAACTTCCGACCCAGGCAGATCGCAGATTTCATGAGTGAGGTTCTGATTCTGGGCGTGGACGACGAGTCAGGCTCCGGGGTTGTCATTGTCACGCCGGAGCGAGGGGTCCCATTGGGGCGTCGTGTGTACTGAGCGGTCGCATTTCTGGGCAAACCCCTAGGTAATTCATTTAAGAGAAACAAGGCACAACTAGCGCTTGCGTAGACTGCTGTGTCTATCTGTGGATGAGAACATGTTGCTCATAGGCGAAGCACTCGTCGGCAAGAACGCTGAGGTTGCACATATTGATCTAGTCATCGGAGAGAAGGAGGGGCCGGTTGGCAGGGCTTTCGTCGGTGGCTTGACTAACCTGTCCGCTGGCCATACCCCACTCTTGGCTGTGATTCGGCCGAATCTTCCGCCGAAACCTCACACTCTGATCGTTCCGAAGGTGACTGTCAAGGGAATGGAGGACGCAGCTAGGATATTTGGCCCAGCTCAATCAGCAGTTGCCAAAGCCGTCGCAGATGCTGTTGAAGAAGGCATAATCCCGAAGGACAAGATCGACGACTGGGTGGTCATATGCAGTGTCTTCATTCACCCTGACGCCCGCGACTATCGCAAGATCTATCACTACAACTATGGCGCAACGAAACTTGCCCTGAGAAGAGCGATGGCGAACTACCCAAGCCTCGAGAAAGTGATGTATGAGAAAGACAGGGCGACACACCCGATAATGGGATTCAGAGTCCCTCGCCTCTGGAACCCCCCCTACCTCCAAATCGCACTCGACATAACAGACATCGAGAAGGCAAAAGAGGTCCTCAAGCAACTGCCTGCGAGCGACAGGATCATAATCGAAGCTGGTACCCCGCTCGTCAAGAAATACGGTACAGGAGTCATTCACGAGCTCAGAGCAGCCGCGAAAGACTCGTTCATAATAGCGGACCTAAAGACCCTCGATGTCGGGCAAGTGGAGGTTGACGTATCCTTCGAAGAGACTGCAGATGCAGTAGTTGCTTCCGGACTAGCATCCAAGGAGACAGTAGACAAGTTCATCTACGAAGCAAAGAGGCTCGGCATATACTCGATCGTCGACATGATGGATGTCTCAGATCCACTGAAGATACTCAAAAGCTACAAACAGCCCCCGGATGTCGTGATCATCCATAGAGGAATTGATGCGGAGAAAGGCAAAGGAGCAAGGTGGAGCATGATCAGCGAAATCAAGAAGGCTTCCAAGGAAGCAAAACTGCTCGTTGCAGTTGCTGGAGGGATAGAACCAAGCAACCTCAAGACCGCCCTAGAGGCGCAAGCAGACATCATAATCGTCGGACGATACATTACCCAATCAAGGGACGTAAACCGGGCCACTAGGGACTTCCTAGATCAGCTAGGACCCGACATAGATCTCTTCAGAGTCCATGTGGAATAGTACAGCACATCTGCTGGGCATCCTCATCCTCAGTTCGAAACAAGGGTTGCTCGATTAGATTGCCCGCCGCCGGGCAAAGATCAGCCTATCGAGCTCACATAACAAGCGAACAGGTCATATCGGAGTCCCTGCATCATGACGGAGAAGGCGCTCTAACATGAAGGTTCAGAAAACCGGCACAATCGTCGGAATCATGCAAAGCGAAGATCCTGTGAAGGTTCGCGTTCAAGTTAGGCTCGATGAGGAAACGCTTGAACAACGAGTGAAGCCATTTCCACAGTCTGAACAGGAGAGAATGACCCAGCAGATGACAGACAACATTGCTAGGCAGCTCCGCACAGCGATTCCAAGTGCTCTCATAATGGGACCTGGGTTTTCTGGTCCATCGGGACCCAACGTCGAGGAGTGGCTTATTCCGGCAGACCAAGCCTCAAAGCTATCGATAGGGAAGAGAGTCAGGGTCAGCCTAGAACTTCTTGAAGAAGAGTAGGCCTGAGTGTCCGCGCAAGGCTTTAAGGTGCGTGGCCAGCTGACTATCCGCTGACGAGCCTTGACTGAAGAGAGAATCATAAAGATGCCCGAGGAGTGGGGCGGGGTCGTCCCTACTGAAGCCTTTCTCAACGAAGGGCGTAAGATTGTGGACGAAGCGTCGAAGGCCAAGGTACCGCTCAGATTGATCGGCGGCGTCGCGATTCGTGTTCACAGTGAGAACTTCTCTGATCTCGCCAAGAGGCTGAGCAGACTGGGGCCGGGTGAACAGGAGTACACCGATCTAGACTTCATGTCATACGCAAAGCTCCGAGACGCCGTGAGCAAGTTCTTCGAATCGAATGGCTACCGCAAGAGAAGGACTACTCTATCTTCCGCAGCGACGCAACGCCACATATACTTCCACCCGGACGGATGGTTCTATGCCGACGTCTTCTTCGACAGACTCCTTGCCGCGAACCATCCGATCGATTTCAGAGGCAGGCTCGAACTGGATTCTCCAACAGTATGCTTGACAGACCTTCTCTTGATGAAGCTACAGATAGTCTCGTTCAGCGAGAAGGACGTAAAAGATGCGTTGCTTCTTCTACGGGCTCATGCGTTGAGTGAAGGACAAGCGCCTGAAGCGATCGACGCAAGGTATATCGCGGGTCGTCTCGCGAAAGATTGGGGATTCTGGTACACGGTCACGACAAACCTGAAGGGCCTACGGAATACTACCAAAGACCTGTCTGCGCTTCAGGAGGCGGAGAAGCACGACATAACGTCAAAGATCGACAAGCTCTTGCAGGTAATCGAGAGTGAGCCTAAGACTTCGAGTTGGAAGATTCGGTCGATCGTCGGCGCCAAGAAGCGATGGTACAATCCTGTGGAAACATCCCAGACAGTCGGGGAATTCGGCATCTGGAGACTCTAGCCCAGCTGCGGTCATACCCCCAGTTAACAACTTTGTCGGATTCTGGGTGTTCATTCGATAGATTCCGAATTGCCCGGAGTGCAATGCCTCGCTAGTCAGAACGACCGGAGTTCCCTTGTTTCTGTAGACATCTCTTATGTTATGATTTGCCACTCATTGCTCGCTGAAGGGTTTCTTCATTCTATTCATGGCGGTTGCTGGAGCAGTAGTACCTGGATCGCTATTCTATGCGTCGATTCTCGAGGTGAAGCTTCTCTGCGCTCTATGATTGCCGGACTCGGGAGCTCATTTCTGCGGGAGTATCGCACTCGATCACGATCGTACTAGCTTCTTGAAGAGCTCAACTGCATCGACAGCATTGTCGCTGTAACCTTCCGCTCCAATCTCGCGGGCCCATTCGGGAGTCACAGCTGCTCCACCGACGGCCACTTTTACGTTCTTGCGAATGCCTGCTTTCGAAATCGCATCGATTGTGTTCTTCTGTTCCGGAGTCGTAACAGTGAGGAGTGCAGACATTGCGACTATCTGCGCCTTCGACTCCTTTGTCTTGTCCACAAACTTCTCAGGTGGTACGTCCGCACCGAGGTCGTTGACTTCGAAGTCAGCTGACTCCAGCATTACTGCAACAATGTTCTTTCCTATGTCATGGATGTCTCCACGGACTGTCCCGATCACAACGACACCTGCGCTCTTCCGTTGCAGCTTGCGTTGGAGGATGATTGGTCTGAGAACCTCTACTCCCGCCTTCATGGCTTCGCCCGCCATGACAAGCTCTGTAAGGAAAGCTTCCCCCGCCGCGAATCTATCTCCAATGGTTCGAACACCTCTCGCCAGACCATCATCGATCGCTTGGATCGGATCAACCCCCAGCTTCACCGCGTCCTCAGCGGCGGCTCGCACTCTGTCGGCATCCAAGTCAAGTACGGCTTTCCTCAGGTTCTCGATGACGTCAGACTTTGAACTCATCTCAGCAGTACTCCCTTTCAGGCTTCAGACAGTTGAGGCCATATCAATATTAGCTTTAGATCCTGTGCATCTCTTCTCGCTACGGCACAGCAAGGCCGATTTGAATCAGTAATTGGCATCTGCGACAAGTGCCTTCGAGACATTGAAGTGAGTGAAGGGTCAGCCATGGCTGCTCACTGGGCTGTTTGAACTCATACCTGTTGGGCTCTGCGTCACATTCTCAGGTGTCTAGAACGTATGACAGAATCTGTTCCTCGCACAACTCGATCAAGGTTCTCTCGTCTGGGCTTGTGTTCTGGGGGAGATGTGGTTGGATTCCATCTTGACCAGTCTCTCAATCTTGGATGTGAAGTCCTCTGCCTCTGTGCCGATTGTGGAGTCCGTCGCGGCCTGTTCATCACCAACGAGATTGCCCATCATCTCGATTCCGCATGCATAGATGAGTGATTCGTCAACGCCTTGAGCTGTCAATGAGACGTGATCATTCCCATTGCCTGGTAGTGTCAATATGCGTCCGCTAGGCTTAAGGAACCTGCAATTGAACGCAATCCCGCGTTTCGCAGGATCTTGAGATGGGTCGGAAGATCGGTTTCATCGGTCTCGGAATCATGGGTACGCCCATGTCGAAGAACCTCATCAAGGAAGGCCACGAGTTAACGGTGTGCAGGAGAGGACGTTCCAAGGAACTGGAACAATTGGGCGCAAAGGTCGTGGGTACATGTAAGGAAGTTGCGGAGAAGGCAGACTTGGTCATCACCATGCTCCCCGACTCACCTGATGTGGAGAACGCCACACTTGGTCCCGAAGGAGTTTTCGAAGGTATCAAAGCCGGATCGACATACATCGACATGAGCACCATCTCTCCAGTCACGACAAAGAGGCTCGCCGAAGTCGCGATGGCAAGAGGAGTTCGAATTCTTGACGCACCCGTCAGCGGGGGAGAGAAAGGCGCGGTTGAGGGATCTCTCACAATAATGGTTGGTGGAGCTAAGGAGGTCTTCGACGATTCTCTTCCGATCTTCCAAGCACTAGGGAAGAACATCGTGTATTGCGGTGGGATCGGGTCCGGACAGGTAGTGAAGGCATGCAACCAAGTTCTCGTCGCAGGCGTCCTGGAATCCGCGAGTGAAGCGCTCTTGCTTGGCGCGAAGGCCGGAGTCGATCCAGAGATTGTGCTCAAGGTGATTGCTGGCGGATATGCAATGCGTGTCCTCGATGTGCGAGGACCACTCATGTTGAAGAGAGACTTCAAACCCGGCTTCAAGACGAAGCTACACTACAAGGACCTAGGAATCGCTCTCACGGCTGGATTCGAATGTGGTGCGCCTCTTCCTGTTACCGGTCTCATCCATGAAATGATGGGTGCAATGAAGACTCTAGGCCGCGGCGAATACGACCACTCAGGAATCATAACCATCCTTGAAGACCTAGCCAAAGCAGAAGTCAAGAAGACGCTCTCGCAGTAGCAGCGAGATTGCGAGTTCAAATACCGATTCTGGCGCTATGGATAGCGATGGCACCCGCCTTGGCGCACGATGAATCTCTCCCCCTTCCTCATGAGGGTTCAAATCTGGACGCCCGCGCCAAGTGACCCGACGACGAAAAACCCCTACTGTGAGAGTTCAGATTCGGACACCCGTGTGAAGTGATACCAGACGACGTAGATGCCTTGTCTCTACGTCTATGTGTTTGCGCATCACGAGAGAGACAAGGAAAGACGGGGGGGGATAAGAGATTCCCAGTTTGTTGTCCCCTCTCTTGTCCAGAGGGTGAGTACAATGATTTCATGGTAACTAGATCGGGCGGAAGTCTAGGTTCATGAACTTCGATAGCCGCCGGATCTGTTCGAAGTCCTTCATTGTCACCTTTGTCCGGCGCCGGTAGAGCGCGTGAGCCTGAACCATAGCCCTCAATCTTGGGTTTCGTGGACTTGTTCTGGCAACTCTTGGTTCTGTATGCCGATGATGACGCCGATTCGAGTCTTGGGATCGAGCCTCATTGAAAGTCCAAACATCTGGTTTGATCCATCTTGTGCTAGATGTCGAACTTCGATGTCTTGCATGCCGTTTCTTGGCAGCTCGAGGTTCTGTTGCATCGGCATCCCACACCGAGTGCAGAATCGCGCACCTGCATAGTCCATCGTGAAGCATCTGGGGCATTGTATCAGATTCCTATTGAGCAGAGTGATTCTGTCAAGCACGCTCGGTCGATGCCCGCTGTTCCCGAGTCCGCCGCCAATCACGCTGGGCAATGCAGAGTTGGGATGCGGAGCGTTCTGCAGTTTCGAGCGCATAATGCTGTGCAGGAGGATTGTCGCGGCTACTGCTCCAGAGATTATTGACAGAATGAGGAAGGGGTTGTCAGTGATGAGTTGTGCCCAGTTCATGCACATTGCCGGAGTACTCAAGGTATATCAATGTTCCGTATGCGACACAGTGACGTCAAGCTCACTTCCCGCGCACTTCCCCATCGCCTGTCTTCCCAGCTGGGAGTTTCGCGACGAAATTCCAGCTTCCTGAGTCGCGGCCGCTCGGCTCCTGCAGTGAATGCTTGCTCTGTCGAGCTACGTCAGCACTTCTGGGTTGACAATGTAAGGTGGTCTCTCACCCTTGATTCCTGCGAGCAGGTTATCGACAGCCATCATGGCCATCTTCGTGCGCGTTGCCACTGAGGCGCTCGCGATGTGGGGAGTGATCACAATATTGTCGAGCGTCAAGAGCGGATCATTCATCGGGAGCGGTTCAGGTTCCGTCACGTCAAGAGCAGCATATGCAATCTGTCGGTCACGAAGTGCACTGTAGAGAGCCTTCGGATCCACGATCTGCCCTCGTGCCGTATTGACGAGAATTGCTGTCTTCTTCATGATCTTGAACTGTTCTTCACCGATCAGATGACGCGTCTCTGGTAACAGTGGGCAATGGACTGAGACGAAATCTGACTCAGCAAGTAGGCTCTTGAGGTCTCTGAACTCTACTCCAAGCTTCTTCTCCATCTCAGGTCGTCTTGCGGTATCGTAGTAGATGATTTTCATGTCGAATCCTTTCGCTCGCTTCGCAACTTCGGCCCCTATTCTTCCGATTCCGATTATGCCCAATGTCGCGTGATGTACGTCTCTGCCAAGGAGGATCATGGGACCCCAAGTCTTCCATTTTCCCGCTGTGACTACTCGGTCGCCTTCAACAACTCGTCGGGCGGCGGCGAGCAATAGTGCAAATGCAAAATCAGCCGTTGTCTCCGTCAGCACTCCCGGCGTGTTACAAACCATAATCCCGCGCTTAGTCGCCTCACGTACATCCACATTGTCGAATCCCACTGCCATGTTGCTAATGACTCGCAGTTTGGGTGCAGCATCCATTATCGGGCCATCTACCTTGTCTGTCAGGAGCGAAAGAAGTGCATCCACGGGGGCGACTTCTCGGAACAGCACATCACGTGGAATAGGGAGTTCGCCCTCCCAGATGTGGTAGTCAACATTCTCTGCTAGTTTCTTCAGCGCCTCTTCAGGAATGAGACGAGTAACGTAGACCTTCGGCCTCATCGCGCTATAGTCTGCTGGAGTCTCGCCCAAGCTTTTCTCCAGACGCGTTTCGTGCCTGCCGAGACAGACTCTGCCCTCTCATCAAGCTCTGGCCCTGCGATCTGACGTTGAGAAGATCTCCGCAGCCTTGCGGAAGAGGAGTGGCATTTCAAGGATGACACGATCGGCTCGAAGTTCCTCTGCACATCTTCCGAGACTTCTGGACGTGTGAAAGCGTAGACCACATAGTACCTGCCTGAGTCCTCACAGTGCAGATGCAGAGCGAGCGCGTCTTGAGTTACGCGGTGCTTACCCATAGGGAAACCTCCTCGTTCAAGCCACATTCTTGCACGAGTGTACACAGCGTCGTGATCTTGTATCTTCAAGTTCTCAGTGTGGGGTTCTCCTTCCAGCTTCGCAAACGAACTCTTCAGTGAACGTTTAACGCTGTCAGCTGCCTGCTCAGCCGCCGTCTTGTAGCGTTTTCTCGCGTCTTCCAATCTTCCCCAAGATAGGAAGATCTTGTAGCCTTCTTGAAGGTGGAAAACTATGTCCCCTTTCTCTCTCCTAGACTTGGGATTGAATTCAAGGCGCGCATCATTCGGTATCTTCGCTGAAAATCCGTACAGCGCCACCAGCTCGAAATCCTTCTTCTTGGGAGGGGCCTTTGCTGCTGACTCTTCTGCACTTTCGGTGACGATAAGTTCCTTCTCGCCTGTCGACTTGTCTTCGCCTTTTTCCTTGCGCTGTTTCTTTCCCATGCCGAAGATCATGTGTGGTCTCTCCGCAAGAGAGCGAGGTCCAATATTACCTCTCTGGAACGGGTGTCAGGCTCGCTCTCGGAGCCTTTACATCTGCCGTATTGATCCCTCTACAGCAGTTACGCATGATGGGGAAACCGAACTTAGTAAAAGAGGATTCTCTTCGATGAGTATCAAAGTCAGAGAGTGGTTGCGCAGACTGGGCATCGAGACCACGCATGAAGAGCGCGAAGAGCTTGATCGCGAGATTGAGCGAAAAACGGGCCGATACTGCGATGTAGGCATCGCGGTGCTCAGTGAGTCAGAGTTCCGGTCCATTGTCGAATCCGTGAAACGCAAACGAAGAAAGGTTGCGGTTGAGCCATTGGTTGTATAGGCAATCATATCGACTCATATCTGGAACCCCCGATCTTGGGCCGGGTAGGCTGACGGATTGATTGAATCCTACAGTTTTGGACGCATTATCATAGATGGGGCCGCCTACTCGAACGATCTATTGATCATCGGCGAGGAGATCAAATCCAACTGGTGGCGCAAGGAAGGCCACTCACTAGGCGTCTCAGACATCAAAGATGCTCTAGATCGCCTTCAACCAGAAGTTGTGATAATCGGCACCGGATACTTCGGGATGATGAACATACCAAGAGAAACCAGATCGCATCTCGAAGAGAGAGGCATCGAGTTGCTGGTTGAGAGAACGGAGAAAGCCTCCCAACTCTTCAACGACCTATCAAAATCCAAGCGCGTACTGGCAGGCTTTCACCTGACCTGCTAGCGAGCATTCGACTCACGAGAGGCAGTTAATTCTACTTACCGCTATGAGCGTTTGGCAGCAGTCTCGGACACAATGAGCTCGTCAGTACCGCAAAGGTGAATTACGTGTCAGATCGGTTTGCTTCAGCATCACCGGTGCTGTGAGTTGGGAAAAGGCGTAGAGATCAGCGAGCCAACAGGCAAGCTAGGCGTCATGCTCGTCGGCCTCGGAGCAGTCAGTACAACATTGATTGCTGGCGTAGAGGCTGCGAAGCTTGGGCTAGCAAAACCCATCGGCAGTCTAACTCAGATGGCAACCATAAGACTTGGAAAGCGCACGGAGAAACGGACTCCACTCATCAAGGACTTCGTTCCTCTCGCCGACATGAAAGACTTGGTCTTCGGTGCTTGGGACATCTTCCCGGATGATGCATTCGTCGCAGCATCGAAGGCCGCAGTTCTTGACCAAACGTTGCTCAAGAGTTTGGAGACACCTCTTCGTGCAATCAAACCGATGAAGGGTGCCTTTGAGCAAAAGTGGGTGAAACGTCTCACAGGAACTCATGTGAAAGTTGGTCGCAACAAGAGGGATCTTGCCGACCAGCTCATCGCCGATATCAAGGATTTCAAGGCAAGGACAGGAGCTTCAAGACTCGTGATGATCTGGTGTGGCTCGACAGAGGCTCACACAGTCCTCAAGCCCGAGCATGAGAACATCAAGGCCTTCGAGAAGGCGCTCGAAGACAACTCGCCAGAGATTGCTCCATCAATGATCTATGCATATGCCGCTCTCGTGGCTGGTGTTCCCTTCGCTAATGCTGCTCCCAATCTCAGCGTTGACATTCCCGCTCTCGTGGAACTAGCCAAGACGAACAAACTCCCCGTTGCGGGCAAAGATCTGAAAACCGGCCAGACACTCATGAAGACGATCCTCGCTCCCGGATTCAAGGCAAGGATGCTCGGTGTCCGCGGCTGGTACTCAACAAACATCCTCGGTAACCGAGACGGGGAGGTCTTGGATGATCCTGAGAGTTTCAGGACGAAGGCGGAATCAAAGTTGGGCGTTCTGCAGTACATACTTCAGCCTGATCTCTATCCCGACTTGTATGGCAACATCAGCCATCAGGTCAGAATCGACTACTATCCGCCGAGGGGCGACAACAAGGAAGGTTGGGACAACATAGACATCTTCGGATGGCTCGGCTATCCAATGCAGATCAAGATCAACTTCCTCTGCAGAGACTCGATACTCGCTGCTCCAGTTGTTCTAGACGTGGCACTCTTCCTAGATCTTGCTCAGAGAAGCAGCATGAAGGGAATCCAGGAATGGCTTAGCTTCTACTTCAAGAGCCCAATGACCGCGCCCGGTCTCTACCCAGAGCACGACCTCTTCATCCAGCTGATCAAGCTGAAGAACACGCTACGCTATCTGCGCGGAGAAGAACTGATCACACATCTAGGTCTCGAGTACTACGACTAGAAGGAGCGGGCGTGTCTTCATAGATCCAGCCTTAATTGTCCCGGCAATGCCTACTCGAAACCCATCCCTGAGCCCAAATTGCACTGTATCAATAAACGCAAACCGAATCCTTTACAACTCAGGAAATGGCCGCTGTTAGGTGTGATTTCAATGGCTCTTGCAGTCTTAGGAGCGCTAGGTGGCGCAGCCCTCGGCGGATTTGGAGGATGGGCTCTCGGCGGTTGGACAGGAGCAGCACTCGGAGGTCTAGCTGGTGGTGCGATCGGAGGCATAGCAGGCGCAGCACTCTCCTACCCATGGAACTATCGTCCATACTGGTCACCGTACTTCCAGCCCTTGCACTACCAACCATACTACCAACCGTACTACCCAGTAGCAGTTCCCCAAACCTATGCACAGTACTATCCGATGCAGTGGGCTCCGACACCAGTCTTCGGATACTGGTAGACCGACTACGGGAACCCATAGACCAGATCGAGTGACTATCGTAAATAGGTCAAAAGGCTCGCCGGCCCACCGAGTATTCCTTCATGCAAGGAATTGCCTAGAGTAGAGATCTCCTTCTGGTCCAGACATACCAGATCACCACGGGGCGAGCGTCAGCAGCAAAATAACGATCCCGATTTCAGTGGCCACGTCCGGGCTTGGCATCCATTGGCAATCAGCCTCTCCTGATCAAGAACCTTTGATGTTGAATTCAGAGTACTGTCCTTCGAATTCTGTCGGAATTGTCTTGAGAATCTCGACCCAGCGAAGTACGCCCTCGGAATACTTCATGAGCTTCATGAAGTTGCCCTTGACTTTGAGTTTCCGTGTCATGATTGCTTTGTTTACACGGAGTCTTCCTGTCAGGATCTCCACCCAAGTCCCGTATGGTGCTGATATTTGGAATGTGGCTTCTCTCTCTGTCGGGAAGACCTCGACAATCTTTCCATCCTCAACTCTGTAGCAGAGAGTCAGGTTCTGGGCGACACCCTTAGCGGGCTCGGCCTCAAGGACGAGCGTGTAGATCTCGTTCTCACCCTTCGACAGCTTCAGATACTTCTCATCGGTATTCGTTCTCTTGAACACTTCTTCCATGAATTCTGCGCTGCCCAATTTCAAGAGAAACGTCTCCTCGATCCCCAACTGATTTTGGCTATGATCTTAACAGCTTCAGTCAGAGGCTTGGCCAGCGCCTCGAAGCCCTTCTCCAACAGCTGATCAAGCGGGATCACATCAGAGATGAGTGACTTGACATCAACGAGTTTCTTGGCGATGAAATCGATTGCGCAGGGATATTCCTCGTACTCGCAATAGCTCCCTTTGATATCGAGCTCGTTCAGAACAGGCGTCATGAAGTCTGCTTCGACAGGTTCCTCGCAGATGGAGATCACAAAGACTTGGCCCCCCTTCCGCACCAGCGTCACTGCCTCCCTCAGAGTGTGCGGCGTGTCTGCACATTCGAAGAGCACAGCAGGGCCTCTCCCGCCGGTGACCTCATCCATCTTCACATACAGATTCTCTTTGGACGGGTCATATGAAGCAGTCGCTCCAAGTTTCTCAGCCATGCTCCTTCGCTTGTCGCTTACCTCTGAAACGTAGACCGCGCTCGCTCCTGCGCGCCTGACGCACTGAAGCATGAGAATACCGATCGAGCGAGCACCTACTATGAGAACGCGATCTCCAAGTTGCAGGGCGGAATATCGAACAGCATGAATGCAATTCGAAAGCGGATCGATGAGCGTCGCAATTGGAGTCCTCTTCATGGCTGTCTTCTCGGTTTTGAGAATCTTCTCCCAGGATTTCATGATGCTCTTGCTCTTCCAGGCCGGTGTTGCGATCGGACAACCATTCGTGATGAACAGCGTCTCAAAACTAGCGGTCACATGGTTCCCAAGGAAGGAGAGAGTGCTTGCCACCGGACTGGGAAGTATGGCACTCTCTCTCGGAATGATGCTCAGTCTCTCACTCACGCCTTTCCTCTAGTTGTCGTTCGGCTTCGAACCCATGCTGATGGTCTATGCGGCTATCGCGGTCATCGGAGCGGTCTTCTTCTTGATTGTAGGAAGATCGAAGCCGAAGATCGCTCCTGAACCATATGATGAGGCGAGCGAGGCTTTCTCTTCGAAAGCTTTCTGACGAGTCATTCGATCCAAAGACATCATGCTTCTTTCAGCTGCCTTCTTCATCGGTGTTGGTTTGTTCACTGCACTTGCCACGTGGTTGGAGAAAGTGCTTGAGCCGTTCGGAATCAGCATCACCGATGCAGGCATAATCGGAGGTGTCTTCATAGTCGGCGGAATCATCGGATCAATCGTGATCCCGGCTTTGTCCGACAAGACGGGTAGACGGAAACCATTCTTGGTGGGGGAGCTGCTCATCTCCGCCGCTGCTCTCATGATCTTCGTCACTGGCGGGAGCTTCATGTTTCTCTTGGCAGGGGCACTCGTGTTAGGTTTCTTCTTGATGCCTTCACTTCCGATTTGACTACAGGTTTCAGCTGAGCTCGTCGGGTCAAGCATGACGGGAACAGCGGCTTCGGTGCTGTGGTTATTCTCTCAGATCGGATCTGTGGTCTTCATCGTCCTGATGGAATCTGTGAAGACCACCTTCGGCAGTTTTCAATACTCGATTATTGTGCTTGTGGTGCTCGATCTTGTGGCCGCACTGCTGTGCTCGCAAGTCATGGAGACAGGAAAACGCCATCCCTAGGCTTCAGCTACACGCCAAAGCTGGCAGAATCACGGTGCGCTATCTTCAACGAATCGCGAGAAAGAAGCGATCGGTTTCTCATTCCCAGCCGATGTTCTGCCCTACATCCTTGTCCGGGCGAACTGGGTAGGTCGCCAAGGCTACTAACATAGCATTGGAACCTCCCTCCGAGAGACCTGACAATCTCGAAGTGGCCATCAATGAATGGAAGAACTACGCCGCGTTCGAGCCTAGAGCAAGTTAGTTGAACCGAGAAGATCTCCCTGAATCATGACTTCTTTGTAGGGGAGTCGCTTCAGACAGTAGATATCAGTGTCGATCATCTGACCCATCGCTCACAGCGTTCACATCTGGTTGCATGCATGGTGCGAGCAGTTGTTCACAGTTCGGAAGAACGGTAAGATCTTAAGAAGGGGTCTTGTGTCTGGTCCGGGGCGCGAGGTAGAATAGTACGAGAACGGTAAGATCTGCCAGCGCAGAAGAGTATGCGAAGCATGGTCTCCCCGAGGACAAACTGCTGTCGATGCTTCGTAGGATGATTGAGATCAGGAGATTCGAGGAGCGTGTAGAACGACTATTCCTGCAGGAAGGTACGCTGATCGGTCCATCGCATCTCTACTTGGGTCAGGAAGCCGTCGCAGCTGGAGCCATAAGTGCACTCAACGACGATGACTTGATCGTCAGCACATACCGAGGTCATGGTCACGCCATCGCAAGGGGAGTACCGATGAACATGCTGATGGCCGAACTGTTCGGGAAGGCAACTGGAACCTGCAAGGGTCTTGGAGGATCGATGCACGTCTCAATATTTCCTGAGAGGGGCATATTGTATGCGAGTGCGATCGTGGGCAGCGGAGTGCCGATCGCGGCTGGAGTAGGACTCGCACTTCAACAGGTAGGCAAACGTCAAGTCGCGATGACGTTCTTCGGTGACGGCGCCACCAACACAGGTGCCTTTCATGAGGGAATGAATCTTGCGGCAGTGTGGAAACTTCCGGTGGTCTTTGTCTGTGAGAACAACCTCTACGCCATGTCGACTCGAGCGGACAAAGCAATAGCAACTGAGAGCGTTGCTGATCGCGCTGAAGCATACCGGATGCGCGCGATGGTCGCAGACGGAAACGACGTAGTGGCTGTGTTCTTGTCGGCTAAAGAAGCGATTGAGAACGCGCGAAAAGGGAAAGGTCCAACTCTCCTTGAATGTATCACCTACAAATTGAAGGGTCATGGTGTCTACGACAAGGCTGAGTATAGGCCGAAAGAGGAAGTTGAGGAGTGGCGCAAACGCGACCCGATCGACACCTTCGAGGCCAAGCTTCTCAAAATGAAACTTGCAGCTCAAGCAGACATAGATCGGATCGAGAAGGAAGTCGCAGCTTCAGTCGAGGAATCTGTTACATTCGCAAAATCGAGCCCAATATTGCCATTCGAGGAACTCTCGAACTTCGTGTACGCGAGGTGACATGAGATGCCCGAGCTGACTTATGCCGAAGCTCTGCGACAGGCCCTACGCGAAGAAATGCTGAGGGACCCACGCGTCATCCTGATGGGTGAGGAGATAGGAGTATTCGAGGGGGTCTACAAAGTCACGCGTGGTCTGCTGAAGGAGTTCGGTCCCGAAAGAGTGAGAGACACTCCGATCTCTGAGGCTGCGATTGCAGGCGCTGCGGTAGGTGCTGCATTAGCTGGCCTCAAGCCTGTAGCCGAAATCATGTACATGGACTTCGTAACAATCTGTCTCGATCAGATAGCGACAAACGCTGCAAAGATGCGGTTCATGAGTGGCGGAAAGCTGAAGGTTCCGTTTGTTCTCAGAACACAGTACAGCCTTGGCCGAATGCACGGTGCCCAGCATTCCCAGTTCTACCCGTCAATATTCTTCCAAGTGCCGGGCCTGAAGGTCGTCTTGCCGTCGACACCGCACGACGCAAAAGGTCTTCTGAAGGCTTCGATTCGAGAGGACAACCCAGTTGTCTTTGTAGAAAGTGGTGCACTGTACAGGACGAAGGGACCAGTTCCGGAAGAGGAATATCTGCTGCCTCTAGGCCAGTGTGATATCAAGAGAAAGGGCGATGACCTCACAATAGTCGCAGTCTCAAGGGTTGTCGGTGAAGCCCTGACCGCAGCCGCGAAGCTGGAAGAGCAAGGCGTCTCGGCTGAGGTGATAGATCCCAGAACTATCCAACCCCTCGACAAGAACACAATAGTTGAGTCCGTCAAGAAGACTGGTAGATTGATCATCGCGTCGGACGATGTCAAGTCCGGCGGAATCGGTTCCGAAATCTCAGCAATCGTTGTCGAGGAAGCTTTCGACTCGCTAGATGCACCAATCCTGCGCGTGGCATCAGCGGATATGCCGATTCCATTCTCGCCGCCGCTCGAGCAAGCATACATGCCAAATGCGCAGAAGATCATGGAAGCAGCGAAGAAACTGATCGGGTGAAATTGCAGCGATGTTCAGAGTGGCGATGCCTCGCCTAGACCCTGGTATGCAGTCAGGCAAGATAGTTGAGTGGCTGAAGAAAGAAGGGGACCGCGTCGAGAAGGACGTGCCGATCGTTAGGATCGAAGGAGAGAAGACCACATTCGAAGTCAACTCTCCAGGAGCAGGTGTAGTCCGGAAACTCCTGTTCGAGCCCGGCACGGACGTTCAGGTCGGGCAGACGATCGCACTTGTTGGTGAGCCGAACGAGCCTTTGCCGGTCGAAACCGGGGCACCTGCGGCGCCCGAGCCTGTAGTCGCACAGCAAGTGACGGTGGCGCCTGCCGGTCTACGAATCCAGGAACCTTCCGCGTCGCCTGTTGCACGAAAGATGGCTCGAGAAGCACGCATTGATGTATCGAAGATCAAAGGGTCAGGACCCGGAGGAAGAATAGTCCGGGAGGATGTTCAGAAAGCAATCGACCAGATGAGATCGCAACCTCAGGCAGTGGGGGTTTCGGCTCAAGAAGCCAGGGCTGTCCCGATCGCCAGGACGATCAAACTAGCGGGAAAACGTAAGGCCACTGCGGAGCGCCTCTCGTACGGTTTTCACACCACCGTGCCAGTCACGATCACAATGGAGGCACGCATGGATACGATGCTCGGCCACAGAAAGGAACTTCACAACAAGACTGGTGAAGAGATCTCGATAACGGCCTACGTTGTGAAAGCAGCGGCGAAAGCCCTCGAAGACCATCAGATGATCAACTCATCACTCGAGGGAGACGAACTTCGATTGTACAGTGACATCAACGTCGCAGTAGCGATCAACACACCTGACGGACTTGTGGCTCCAATAATACCGCAGACGAACAAGAGGTCAATACTCGAGATCTCTCGAGGAATCCGTGACCTCACAGAACGCGCCATCCAGAACAAGCTAGCCGTCACGGATCTCACAGGCGGAACATTCACGGTGACGAATCTGGGTGGGTTCGGCGTCGACCTCTTTGCACCAGTCATTAACCCCCCGCAATGTGCAATCCTCGGCTTTGGCCGAACATCTGAGAAACCTGTTATCATCGAAAAGCAAGTGCAAGTAGCATCCATCACAACACTCTCGCTCGTATTCGATCACAGGATAGTTGACGGCGTCCCAGCGGCCCAGTATCTGCAACGAGTCAAGGAGCTTCTCGAAGATCCGAAGAAACTCGAATGATGTTGTCCGATTCTGCAGCTAAGGCGTGATCGCCACCTTGATAGCGACCCCTTTCTGCATCAAACGGAGAGCTTCTTCAACCTCAGCAAGGCTCCTACGATGAGTAACAAGTGGGGCAACTCTCACTTGTCTCGTCGAGATCAATCTCAAAGCTTCACGTACATCTCTGGGTGTGTGATGGAAGACTCCTCTCACCGTTAGTTCTCCATAGTGCACGGCGCCTGTGTCAATTGAAGCTGTGCTTCCTGAAGGGCAACCCCCGAAGAGGACAGTGGTTCCTCCTTTTCTCGTGGCCTGTACCGCCAGTTCCCATGTCTCAGGCTTTCCGACGGCTTCGATTGTGACGTCAGCTCCGCGGTTCTCAGTCAGTCTCTTTACCCGATTCAAAGGATCGTTCGAATCAATCAGTTGATCCGCGCCGAGCTGAGCGGCCTTCTGAAGCCTCTCCGCGCTTGCATCTGCGACCACGACGGTCTTGGCGCCACGAACTTTCGCAGCCTGTACATGCATCAGCCCAATCGGTCCGGCGCCGATGACAAAAATAAAGTCGCCAGCCTTGATGTCCGATAGTTCGATTCCATGAACCACGCATGCCAGCGGTTCAAGGAATGCGGCCTCTTCGAACGAGACATCTTTCGGAATCTCGAGAGTGTTCTGCTTAACGATTCGTCCTGGCAATCGTACATATTCGGCGTAGGCGCCGGGAGAGGAGAAGCCAACAAGGACCTCATCCAAACGCTCGCACAGGTTGGGTCTGCCAATCCGACAATAGTAGCATTCCATACACGGCGCCGAATTCGCCGCGACGATTCTCATACCTTTCTCAAAGCCTTTGACATCCTCTCCTATCTCTTGCACAGTCCCAGCGAACTCGTGACCGATGATAAGTGGAGGATTTGCTAGTCTGTGACCTCGAAGGAACATCTTCAGATCCGTACCACAGGTGAGCGTCACGTGATTGCGGACGAGTAGCTCATCTTTTGCTATCTTCGGTATGTCGACATCCTCAATGCGTATGTCCCCAGGAGCATAGAAGCGTGCAGCCCTCAACTGATGCTCACTTCCTAGACCTACCCGTGAACCATGACTTTCAGGGATGACTCAGCATCCCGCGCGACTCGGAAGGCCTCTGCGATCTCGATGAGGTCGAAGCGATGTGATATCATGTCTGTCAGACGGATCCTTCCGGCCGCCATCATCTGCAACGCTCTCTCTATCTCATTCTCTGTGGTGGAGTAGCTGGGAATCAGCTTGGTCTCTCGTATGAAGACGCTACTAGCATCCCAGGTGAACATGCTTCGTTCTGGAGGGATTCCGAAAAGGAGGATTCTGCCACCCTTCCTCACCGAAGGAAACGAGGACTGGATCGCCTTCACGCTTCCTGAAGCCACTATCACATTGTCGGCACCGCGGCCTCGGGTCGCGTCGAGAACTCGCTTAGGCATGTTTGTGTCGGTTGCGTTCAATACGTCGTCAGCTCCGAACTTGCTCGCCCACCTCAATCTGGATTCGATCACGTCTGCGGCGATGATCAGGTGATTTCCGAGTGCTCGAAGAAGTTGTATGTACGTGAGTCCTGCAGGACCCGCACCTATTATGAGAACACTGTCTTCCTGGCGTATCCCGAGTCTATCCAAGCCTCTGATGCAGCATCCCGTCGGTTCCGCGAGGGCAGCTTCCTCGTAACTTGTCGCGTGCGGCAGTCGGAAGACGGCGCCTTTACTGACGTTGGTTTCAGGAACTCGGAAGTATTCTGCGAATCCACAGGGATCGAGATTGCTCTTGGAAAACTCGCCACACAAAGTATGATCGCCGTGCAAGCAGTAGTAACAAGCGTGGCACGGCACATGGTGATGTACCGCGACCCGATCGCCTCTCGAATAACCCTCTGCGTCAGCGCCGACTTCCTCAACGTCTCCAACGACCTCATGGCCAAGGACAGGTGGAGTCACCCGCACACCCTGAAGTTTCTCCAAGTCCGTTCCGCAAATCCCACACACCCTCATCCTGACGAGGAGATCTCCCCGGCCAATCCTAGGCAAGTCGACGTCAGCAAGCTGGAGGCGCCCTTGAGAATCAACGAGAGCAGCTTTCAAGGTGAGGCCAGGTCCCATCTGTAGCTTCTCATCTTGAATAAAGGAACCGCCTCCGTCGCAGGTATCCCGCCAGTCTGCTTTTGGAAGCATTCAAGTATTCGAACCCATACGCAGGCGACGCTGCAAGGGCAGATGTCACAGTGCGGGACAAGCGTTCAGTATCAGGATGGTCGAGTACTTGTCTTGGATAGACTCAGCATTAGACTGGCTCGGGAGAATGGGATACATTGGCGCTTTCCTGGCCGGCTTCCTAGGCGCGAGTATCCCTTTCTTTCCATCCTACATCTTGATCCCTCTGATGGCAACACAGCTTCACCCATTACCTGTCGGCATCATCTCTGGGCTCGGCGCTGGGCTGGGACAATACTTGCACTACTACATTGGCCTCGGTGGCAGGCATCTGTTCTCCTCTGAAACTCAGGCACGATTTGAGAAGTGGCGCGTCAGATACGGGAAATATGGCCTGTGGCTGATCGTAGCTTTAGCCGCGACACCAATAACCCCTGACGACATCGTCTGGATACCGCTTGGACTAGTCCGATACCCCAGGGCGAAAGCGCTGATCGCAGGAATCACTGGAAAAACCATACTGAGCCTCGTCTATGCGTACGCAGGCTACTACGGATGGAAGCTCATAGATCAGCTGCTCAAAGGTTGGGGTCTAGGCTAGAACGCACTCATTGATCACGAAAGCAGTACTGCACTTCGAGGAACCTTTTCCGGAAGTACCAGTAGATTGGTGCGCACACACAAGTTGACGCGTCTCCAATCTCTAGCAGCCAATCACAGTCACAGAAGAACGCCCCCGCGAAGAATATCAGTCATCCAGCCACACCCAAGTCAACAAACCCCCACTCAGAAGCCAAGTTTGCAGGCAAAATATCTGGTCGTGCAACACAGCAGTACCGAGTAAACATTCTCAAGCAAGATTTGAGGGTCCTGGAACGAACTAGCCTTCAACCCTCCAGTAACCCTTCACGCCTTTCTCGTCTGTTACTATCATGAACGCACGAAGAATGTTTTCGCCATACTCAGAGCCCGGGTTGAGGACAGGCGTCTTTCCGACTTTGTCCATTCCACCGCCCTCATGTATGTGTCCGTGGAGTCCAAGGAGCGGTTGGTACTGCTTGATCGCATCTTTTACAGCCTTGCTGCCCACGTGGATCATCTCCACGCCGCCCGGTCCCATGATCGGTGAGAGGTCCTTCTTCAATTTCGGAGCAACATCGATCGCGGTCATATATGGTGGCGCGTGAAAGTTGAAGAACGCCTTGCCAGGATCCGTCAGCTTGTTAGCGAGAGATTCGATTTTCTTCGCGAGGTCTTTCTCTTCAACTTCCCTTGGCGAGTTCCAAGGCGTCGGGTTGACCTCTGAAAGGCTGATCGTTTCGAATCCGCCTACTTCGATCACGTTGTCTAGAGGCCAGATGACTCCGCGGTCTTCATATCCCCTTATGACGTCATCAACCTCGTAGGCGTCATCGTTTCCAGGCATGATGACTGCCTTCAGCTTCTTCGGTTCGACCTTCTGCAGCAGCATGTCTATCCAGTCTCTTAGTCTCTGCTTCATGAGTTCTGTCATCACCTCAGCGACCTTCCTCTTGCTGACTCGGAATTCGTCTACCTCCTCTTGTGTGCATTCGTATGGATACATCCCTCCCATCTCCAGAGTCGCCTTCGCTTCTTCAACTTCGGCCGGTGTCGTCAAGGTTCGTGGTTCTCCGTAATTCATGAGGTAAGTTCCATCCTTCTGCCTGATCAGTGCAACGAGAACTTTACCTGTCAAATCCCCGCAGAACATCAATGTGTCAGCTTGGTATATTTCAGGAGCCCTCAACCATTTCTTCCAGACTCCCGTTCCTCCATGCAAGTCTACAGAGAAGAAGATTCTGCTCACGGCCGCTCGCCACGATATCTCTCTTCGCTTGTATAAAAGAGGTCTCGAAGTATTTGCACGACAAGAAAAAAGGGGAGAGAGACCCACGTGACAGCGGGTCTACTCAGGCGGGATCTCGTGGTAGATCTTAGCGGTGTCGATTCCTAGCTCGATGTTCTTCTTCTGCATGTAGAGATATGCTATCAGGCCTATCAAGATCCATATGGCAAGGAATGTCATCGCTGCGAGATCAAGCTCCAGCACGGGGAAGAGCAACAAGAACGTACCTACAGTTACTGTGAGAAGACCTAGGATTGAGATCACCGGAACTCCTCCGATCTTTCTTTGCATTGGAGAGAGCTTGAAGATATCGGGCCGCTTGTAAGGAAGAATGAACGCTGCCATGCCGAAAACGAAGAATATCGCGTACCATGTGAAATCTAGTGTTGCCAAAAGCACTGGAGTGTTAGTGACGTAGACGAATATTGCGACGAGCCCCCCAACGAACGCCAGAGACACTCCCCAAGTCGGTACCGCTCTGGAGCTAATACGAGAGAATTGCTCGGGTAGTGCCCTGTCAAAACTCTGCGCGAAGACCAGACGCGAGGTGGCTACCAGCACCGGAGGAACTGTATTGTAGAACCATAGCGCCGCCATGATCATCAACGACACTCCTAGCATAGCGTTCGGCGTCAGCGAGCCCGCAAACAGCGGAACTGATGGTCTTGTAACGGGCATCACCGTTGCCAGTACGTCGGGGAATTTGTCGTAGAGGTAAGTGTATGCGCTAATGAAACCTGAATTCGTGTACGGGTACCAAGCTGTAAATCCCAACACTATGTACAGAACCCACGTTAGCACAAAGCCGCCGATGAGCCCTGAGAATAGGCTTTTCTTTGGTGTCTTGACTTCCCCCGCGGCGAACGTTACGCTCTCCCACCCTACGAAAGCCCAGTAGACAACAAGCAGCATAAGGAGAGTGTTGTCGAGCGAGAAGATGGGATTTGTCCATCCGTTGGCCTTCGCTGCGTCTATCACCTGATTGAAAACACCCGCTCCCCAAGTCGCGTCGAACGCGCCCTGAGCTCCCGCAGGCCCCACAGCGAGGAAGATCCCTACGAAGGCCAAGGTGGCAATAAGGGGCACGATGAAGAGGATCCTCATGACCCACTTCACGGCGCGCAGGCTGTACATCGTGATTAGGTAGAAGATTACAAGGGCTATTAGGGAGACGATCGTTCTTCCACCGACCTCGCTCATCCATGTTCCTGCACTTACGAGCGACAATACATGTGCAGCGTGCCCACCTAGGGCCAAGGCTGAGCCGAGAACGCCTGTTGCTACCCATGCCATGACACCAGTGGTAAGGCCATTTCCGAGCACGTACAACCATGAGAAGACGAAAGCCACGGTCGGATCCACAAGTCTGCTCATTGAAACGTACATTCCGCCCGATCTAGGCATCACCTGCAGCATGTAGGCTAGGCATAGAACAATCGGGATTAGCGTTACGCCGCCTATGAAGAATGAGAGCGCCGCGTTTGCTCCCGCGTACTTCGTTGCTGTTGAAACCTGATAGTAAAGCATTCCAGAGGCAGCTGGACTTGCAACCGCCCAGATTACCACGTCAATTGCTGAAAGCTCTCTGACAAGACCCGTAGCATCTCTTACGAAGAGAGTTGATTTTTGCATGAGATTTTCACAGTCAATAGGCCCTGCATGAGAGGATTTAAGGCTTCTTTAAGGCCACCCATTGGATTTTCATTAGCCAAAAGATAGCCGTTCAAGTCAAGAAGATGTGTGACTTCTATTCGGTCTTCACCGGATGTGGTCTCTGCCCATTACAGACTGCGAGGTTCATCGAAGTCGCTCGCGCTCGATCGATATGCAGAAAGATACGTGTTCCGCTGTAAGCTACACGGTGGCCAAACCGCGCGGAAAAACGGACTACAAAAATTGGATTGCTAGCCTACTGTTGGAGTCTCTACAGCTTCTTCCCACCAAGGCTTCTTGAACTTTTTCTCGACTGGTGGGATCTCGTGCAGTAGGATTTCAAGTTTCTCTCTCACGCGATTTGCAACTTCAGCAGCGGCTTCGTGCGAGGTTAGCACATGAACGTTCCTTAGCAGGTTCTCTAAGTTCAGCCTCACGGTTAATCGAAGCTTCTCATCTCTCCGAAGAGCCTCTACCATATTTCCGACGTCGATCTTTTCTGCGCCGGAACCCAGCTCGTGATCGTAAAGCACGCTGCTGACATCCCTCAAATCTTTCAATTCCATCCCGATAATCACCCTACTCGTGTCATATCCTTCATAGTTCAAGATTCGGTACGACTGCCCCTCGGCCTGCATCTTGTCTCCATCTTCAGCTGGTGCGTCGAGAATGTATTGGCACTTTGATAGTATGATGTTACTAAGCGAGATGGTGAACGGGTTCTCTTCGGGCTTCTCAAAGTCTTGCCGGCAGTCGATCTTGTGTCTCAGGTCTATCGAATCCGCGAATAGGTCAAGCACACCCACGACAGGGCCTTGTTCGAGTATGTCGTCTATTACGTGGTAGCGAAACCTACGCCCGGCTCTTAGCCCGTTGTACCTCTTGTCGTACCGCGTCAGAAAGTGGACAAATTGTGATCCGAACGCTTCGCCTAATCCGAGCAGTAGCGCCTTTGCTTTGTCCACCTGTTTCTTGGGAACCATTAGGTCTAGGTCCTTCAGCTCACGATAAAACGGCGCTGCTTTCCCATTCGAGCTGGGGCAGTGCAGTTTGACCGCTCCGCCTCCGAATAGAAGAAACCTTGTCGGACCGTCGGAAACTTTTCGTGGATAGGCTTCGGGATATAGCTCGTGAAGTCTAGCAGCATTCCTAGCAGCCCAAAATAGCACGATACTCCTACGTGCGAGAAAGTACTCTAGATCCACGTATTCTGGTATTCCAGCCTCTTTTCTCAACGACTCTATGTTAACCTGCGAGGTTAGGGGCCAATTTGCTTCTATCGTCGTCTGGTCGTCTTCAACGTACAACACTACTCTTGAATACGACAATCAGTTGCACTCCCGCGCAACTCGGCTATGACATATTTAGGACTTCCGCCATTAACTCTAGCTTAGTTAGTTGAAGCGAATGTACCCAAGAACTCGGCAGAGACCAATGGACCACGTCGAGGGCCCGCCTACGAGGAAGCCCAGGGTTGATGCTCAAGCCATTCTACGACTCATCACATTTCTGGACGGATTTGCCGCGAATAACTTTGACGATTACTCCAAGTTCGATCGAATGGCACAAGAAGGACGACTGGGGCCCCGTGTCTCAGCACAGTGGAGAGAGATAAAACCAATCCTCGATCAAATATCTACGTCCCTGACAAAGGTTCCTCGACTGAAGCTGCTTCTGCGGGTTCAACTTCTCTCCAAAGTCTCCAGTCTCCTACTGATACTGATAGCGATATCATTGTTCATGTGGCAGCCGGTTGCATTCACAATAGTTACAATAGTCGAGATCATTCTCCTCTACGTCGGAATCGCGATGTTGCTTGTGCCCACGTTCGTAGGCAGACGGATAGCCAGCGCCGTCGGTGACTACTTTTCATCTCATGATGAGGAACTGGGTCTACCGAGGAGGCAGCTTCGAGCGCACATACAGAAGCTCATACAGGTTGTGCGAGGGATCGCAATAGAGCAGAAGATCCCAGCGGATAAGCTCGCGCTTGCGCTCTACAACGCGGACTACAAAGGCATTGCATCGATCGAGAGAGGCCGGCTATCCAAGAAATACTGGGCATTGCTTGACTTGGGTTCTCACGCTGAACATTCGAAGAGGGGTAAGCGTTTCTAGTGGTCGAGCCTTCGAAGGCCATCCGGAGATACAACGCTCTTGGCATTCACGAGCATCATCAAAGACACGATCGGCAAGACGCCGGAAATCAATCCTAGCTCGGAATATGGCGAGAACGTTTCTCGTGGATTCGTTATCTCCTTCTCAAAAGGAGACTTTTGGAAAGTTGAAGGATAGTTCTCCATATTCGTACACGACGGAAATTTGGAAGTGCTTTTCCAGACTCTCGCATCAGGTAGGCTCGTCTTTGCTACAGTAGGCCCAAGCTGTCTCAGCGTAGATTCGTGCGGCCGTTACAACATCCTTGAGTTGAATGTATTCGTTGGGGCTATGTGCTACCTTGATATCGCCAGGTCCGAAGACGCATGTGGGTATTTCGGCTTGATTCACGAGGATCGCGGCATCTGTCCAGAACGGGACGCCGACAATCTTGCCTTCGCCTCCAAACCGCCTAACGCGTTCACGCAAAATTGGTACGTGAGACGCTTGCTTGACTTCCATAGAATCTGCATGGTGAACCAGCCGTACTCTTGCCCTTAATGATCTGTCACATTTGGAGCAGTCATCAACGATCTTTCGCAACTCGTGAATCGATTCTCGGTAGTTCTCGCCAGGTATCAATCTTCGCTCAACTCTCAAGAGACATCGAGCTGGGACAGAACTCCAATCTGACCCACCTACAATTGTTGAAGTGTGAATCTTAGGTGTGCCAACGAGTGGATGTTTCTTCAGTCTGTATTGTTTCCGAACCGATTCCAGTTGAGAGATGATCTTCGCCATCTCTTCTATGGCGTCAACGCCTCGCTCTGGAATGGATCCGTGGGCTCTTCTCCCTATTGTCTCGATCTCCAACCAAGCATAACCCTTGTGAGCAATCGCAATGTCCATGCCGGTCGGTTCACCGACGATCGCTGCATCGGCTCGGAAGCGTTTGATTAGCTCGGAGGTCCCGATGCTCATATGTTCTTCGTCGACTACAGCAGTAAAGAGAACATCTCCTGCTAGCTCCTTCTTCCATTTGGCTAAGGCCACCATAGCGGACATCATTGCAGCGATAGACCCTTTCATGTCGCATGATCCTCGACCATAGGCCATCCCATTCCGCACCAGAGGATCAAACGGTTTCACAGTCATGGCGGACGTGCCGACGGTGTCCATGTGACCATTCAACATCAGGCTATTGCCACGGCCTTTGCCTTCGAGGGTCGCCACAACATTGAACCTGCGTTTGCTCACTTTCTGTTCAAAGACCTTGAAAAGACGCGTTCTCCTAAACCATTCAGCGATGAACGTTGCGATCTCCTCCTCGCCCTCGCCGTCCTCGATGGCAGGATTGACGCTGGGAATTCTGATCAGGCGCTTCAGTAGATCCAGTGTGGTTGTACGCGCGATATGAATCAAATCATGAAACCCTGCCAGCTTAATGCGTGATTGCACGCTTCACATTTGCGACTAGAGTTCAAGCTATCGTCCTGTTCATACTAAGAAGGACCCATATTATAGAGCAATTATCATAAGAACCAACGTTCATATAGGCTCAGTCGAAATCAGATAGCGGCAGGTGTCTTTGACTACGACGGTTGTTGGAAGTTTCGTACGGACTCTTCGTTGTGTCAGCTGTAAGAAGGAGTTCGACGTCAGGAGACTAATTTACACTTGCGACAAATGCGGAGAGAAGCTTGACGTAGTCTACGATTATGACGCGATCGGACGCACGCTACGTAAGACAGACTTGGAAGAAAGACGAGGCACTGCCTGCCTGAAGTATCACGAGATGCTGCCGATATTCGACATCAAGAAGGTCCCCTCCCTAGGCGAAGGAGGGACTCCTCTCATTCAATGCCGCAGGCTTGGCGAAGAACTTGGATTGAGAGAACTGTATGGAAAGGATGAGACGAGGAATCCTACGGGCGTCTTTAAGGACCGTGCAACGATTATGGCAGTCAATAAGGCATTAGAATTCGATCGGAAAGTGGTAGCGATCGCGTCGACAGGAAACGCTGCGGCATCAATGGCGGCTCATGCAGCTAAAGCGGGGTTACATTGCGTCGTATTTGTTCCAGAAACGACCCCAATAGGAAAATTGTCACAGTCGATTGCGTACGGTGCGAAAGTCATCCAAGTAAGGGGAAACTATGACGAAGCATACGATTTAGCCAATGATGCCAGCCAAACTTTCGACTGGTACAATTGTAACCCAGCAACAAACCCCTTCAGGGCTGAAGGAAAGAAGACGACCGCCTACGAGTTATGTGAACAGTTCAATTGGGAACCGCCCGACTGGGTGATAGTCCCCATCGGGAACGGCTGCAACCTAGCAGGCGTTTGGAAAGGATTCAAAGAGTTCTACCAGCTAGGATTCATTTCCAAGAAACCACGCATGATCGGAATTCAACCAACTGGGTCCAGTCCCGTCGTGTCAGCATACAAGAAGAACAGCACATCTTTCGAACCCGTTACTCCGAAAACGTTGGCTGGAGCACTTGCCGTAGGCAAGCCTCGCAATTACATCAAAGCCTTCAACAGCCTAAGAGAATCGAATGGAGTCGCTGAATCCGTAACTGATGATGAGATCTTGGAAGCGCAGTCATTGCTCGCGAGTAAGGAAGGAATCTTCGCCGAACCAGGAGGTGCGGCGCCGGTGGCAGGTGTGATAAAGCTGATTGGAACTGGAGTCATAGGTAGACACGACAAGGTCTGCTGCGTGATAACAGGTAACGGTCTAAAGGATCCGGAAGCTGCGCTTAGGAAAGGGCTAAAGCCGAGTCTGATTGAGCCCACACTTGAAGCACTACGGCCGATCGCTTTGAACAAGTCGTGGACTCCAATGTGAGGCATGAATCTTGGTTCGTCGCCACGACCCATGAGGTCTTAGATTGGCAAGAGAAAACGACGAAACACCCTATGTAAGATGAACTACAGCTTCCCGCGAGATGTTCGAACGCACCAAGAACACTGATCCGGCTGGCGTCTCATATAGAATACGATACTTCGAGCCGTATCCGCTCTTTGTTAAGAAATCCATGGGAGCACGACTCGTCGACCTCGACGGAAACGTGTACACAGACTACTCGGGCACACATATGACTGTGATTCTCGGTCACAGTCATCCAATTGTAACGGAACCTATTAAGAGACAAGCGGAGAAAGGGTGGCTCTCTGGTCTTTCGCAGGAGCTTGAGGTAGCTCATGCTGAAGCAATTGCAAAACATGCGCCCAGCGCTGAAATGATTCGTTATTGCAGCTCCGGTAGTGAGGTGAACTCCCTTGCGATTTGATCGGCCAGAACTTGCACCGAACGTACCAAGGTTGCGGTGTTTGAAGGGTGTTGGCATGGGCCCTATGATCCTCTCCATTTCGCTGTGAAACCTCCCTTCAACATGACCCCGTGCGGAGGTATCACGGGTGGCTCGCAGCAAGATAGCGTTCTCGTGCCATACAATGACCTCGAAGGTTTTCTGGACAGAGTGAAACGAGAAGAGTTGGCGTGCGCTATTATAGAGCCGGTGATGGGAGCGGCTGGAATAATTCCGGCAGAGAAGGCGTTTCTGAAGGGATTGCGGGAATTCTGTGACGAGACTGGGGCCCTTCTGATCTTTGACGAGGTTGTCACGGGATTCAGGCTGGGATTGAGCGGAGCTCAAGGATACTAAGGTGTGACTCCAGATCTGACTGCGTTAGGGAAGATAATTGGTGGAGGGCTTCCGATAGGCGCAGTCTGTGGAAAGCGAGATGTAATGGAGCGCATGGATGACATAATGCATTCAGGCTCGGAGTACGCCTATAGTGAAGGACCACCGGGGAACGTCCTTAGTTTCGCCGCAGGGCTTGCCACAATACAGATACACCGCCGCGTACTCCGCCGCCTGTAATGGCCGCGCCTGCGACGCCCAGCGTGGCGCCATTGTCGTCGTCGCCTATGATAGGCGTAGGCACCGTGACACGTACGTGCACCTGTTGAGTTCTTGCGCTTGCGGTTATCTGCCGCCGAAGCCCGCCGCGAACGCTCTAACGGCGTTAAGGACCGCTACGCCGCCGTTTGCGGCGCTTTCGGCGAACACCCTGCGGCCAACGTCAGATGGATGCGGCCGGCGGCAACACGGCAAGCCGCGTCTGACGTGCCGTCGTAGGCGAGCGGCTCACTGAGCGGCGCCGCACATGATTACGGCGCCGTATGCGGCGGTTGGAGCGACTAGGCAGGCGGCTGCGGAGCCTAAGCGACGGTGTGCGTAGGGAGCGGCGATGTGGCCGGCGGCGCCTCACGCTGCCGCAGGTGTGCAGCGGATACGCTGCCGCAAGCTACGGAGTGCAGCATGGGGCTGCAGCGGCGCCGAGGGGCGCTTGCGGCGCGGCATGCGGCGTGCAGGCGGCTGTGCTACGCCAAAAGGGTGGCAGCTGCGCCGGCGCGTTGAATACGCCGGAGACGGATACGCCACTAAGAAAGGAGGATGTGCTGGCGTTACGCGGCCGCCTGAGCTGCTTCTTCTTCCGTCATGTCTGAGGCGCCGTCTCCATGACGGCGCATCCTCTTGCTTCTTCTTCCTGCTGCTGCCTGGAATGCGGCTGCGAAGGGCGGCGGAGGACGATTCCAAATACCTACATCTTCCTCCTCCAAGTTGAGGCGCCTACACGTGGAAATCCACTAGTTCCACTTCTACTTCACCTTCCATTCTTTAGACGACGCATGATTGGATAGTGTGTGTGTGTGGGGGTCTCGAGGTGTGGGCGTCCTAATTTGAACCGTTGATTTGTGTGTGTGAGTAGATTGGTGCGGGGGGTGGGATTCGAACCCACGAAGGCCTACGCCACAGGATTTCTTGTCCTGAGGCGGATCTTAAGTGTGGCACGACTCTGAGTCGGTCGTCCTGCCCCTTTGACCTGAATCCCGCCCTTGCTGTGTGGTCTTGGGTCTCGGGAACCCCCGCTCGTATTGGCTAGGACTCGAGTTCCGCTAAAAGCTTGTCATAGTCCAAGAGAGTTTCACGAGCGCGATCGGTTTGCAGACAGTGCAAAACTATATGGCGGCATGGTCGTTAGTCTTGCTGGCTGGGCCCGTGGCGCAGTCTCGCAGGCTGACGCCTACGAGGCGAAGTACGGACAGCGCGGCAGATAGCCGCCGTGGGCTAGTCGAGCCTCCTAAGTGAACCACGGAATCAGCTGTAGAGTGCGCCTGAAACGCACGCACAAGTCCGGGGTTCAAATCCCCGCGGGCCCGCCAAACTACTTGGGCGAGTCCCAAGAATCGGTCCCTCGACGGCTTTTATGGCAGGCAAAGAGGAGGCCCGAGGCCCCATGGGATGGCGCACAAGAAACTCCTCGAGAACCCTCAAGTCAAGCGATGGTACGACAACCTGAGCCGCAAGTCCGAGGTGACCGCCAACGTGTACCTCCGCCGACTCGGCCTATTCTGCAAGAAATGGTGCTTGACGCCGGCCGATCTCTTACAAAAGGACCCGCAAGAAGTTCACAGCCTGCTTGTGAACACGGTCAGCGACCTTGAAGGGAAAGATTACGCTGGCTCCTATGGGAAGGGGTTTGTGAAGGCTGTGAAATCTTGGCTGTCCTTCAACAATATGAGCTTGGGTGAGAGAAGGATAAACTTCACAGACAATACACCGACTCTACGGGAACAGAAGCTGCCTGAACCAAGCGAACTCCGAAAGGCTCTCGAGCACGCCTGCCCAAGGACCAGGGCGGCCATGCCACTGTCTGCATTCTGCGGCTTCAGACCGGGCGCCTTGGGTAATCACGATGGAACTGACGGTCTGGAAGTACGTGACCTGCCGGAAATTCAGATAGACCGCGAGACGATGAAGGTCACGTTTACACGTGTACCCACGATGGTGATTGTCCGCAGAAGCCTCACCAAATCTGCTAGGCCAAATAGACTAGGAGGCGGCCGAGAAGATTGCCTACAAAAAGAAGAAGCATGGCACCTTGTGTGCTTCTTTTGGTCACTTCGGTTAGGATGCTCTTCTTCCCCGGCGCACTTGTCTACCCTTTCTTGGTTACTGGTATCTTGATTGTGAAGGTGGAGCCTTTGCCTGGCTTGCTTTTGGCGGTGATTGTGCCTCCGTGGGCTTCCACCAGGCGTTTGCAGACGGGGAGGCCCAACCCTTGTCCTTTCGCTTTGGTGGTGAAGAACGGGCTGAACAGTTTGCCCAAGTCTTCTTCTGGTATGCCGACGCCTGTATCCTCCACAGCTATGACTGTGGCATCGCGTGTCTTGTCCGCTCGTATGGTGAGTCTCCCTCCCTTAGGCATCGATTGGATGCTGTTCGTGGTGAGGTTCGTGAGAACCCGCCTCATCAAGCCAGCATCAACCATCACGTTCCCGATGCCCTTCTCGACCTGAACGATGACCTTGATGCTCCTCGGAACCTGCAAGGTTGAGAATGTCTCTCTAATCAGGTCTGCCAGACTGGTTTCCACAAGCGCCGGCGCTAGAGGCCTCACGTAATCCTGCAAGTCCGCCACAATCTTGCCCATGTACGCGATCTGCCCATCAAGCGTGTCCAGCAGCCCCGCCACCTCCTGCATACCTGCAGCTTTGGGAGATTTCAGCGCCTGCTTCGCTAGGTAGAGTGTGCTCGTCATGCCCTGTAATGGGTTCCGCAGGTCATGCCCTACCATCCCAGCCGTCTTGCCGATGGCCGCTAGACGTTCAGCCTGAATAAGCCTCTCCTGCGACAGCTTGAGTTCGTCTACAATCTTCAACAGCTCCTTCTCATTGATCGGCTTCAACAAATATGCGTCAGCGCCAAAGTTCAGGGAATCCATTGCGTTTTTCAAAGTACCGTGAGCTGTAATCATGACCTTCATCATTCTGGGTGTCACGCTGTGCATCTTCTTCAAGAGTTCTGTGCCTTCCATATCAGGGAGCTTGATGTCCAGCAAGGCGAGGTTGAAGTTTCTGGCTTTCGATTTCTCCATTGCTTCTTTCGCTGTCTCGGCTGTTTCAACCACATGGCCCTTGGACTCCAAGAGATCTCTCAGAGTCTCTCGGATAATCTCATCATCGTCTACGATTAGGATGGCTTTTTGCTCCACGCGGGGAGCACCTTCAATTCCAATGACAGGTGCCTTCCTTTTCTCGCTTTCTCTGCTGAGCACACAACCCTCGTGACGTCGCAGTCCATGGCTGGGGACAACAGCAACCCTCAGGTTTGCTGAAGTGAGTCAATAACTTCATCGAGTGGAGCGGTTGCGAGGCATGAGACAGAGTCGCCACCACCATAGAATACGTGCAGAATTCCATCTTGGACCATCGCCGCTTCAGGGAACACGACACGGCGGACGAACCCGCTCATTTCGTAGAACTCCTTTGGTTCGAGGATTGGCGTTGTCGATTTCGCAACGATTCTCGACGGCTTCTCGAGATCTGCTAGAGCAGTGCCTGCTCTGTAGACGAGGCTGTTATCGACGCCGTGATAGATAATCAACCATCCTTCGGGGGTCTTGACCGGCGGGGGGCCTGCGCCCAGCTTCTTCTCTTCCCACCATTGTGTTGGTTTCATCAAGGCATGCGCGTTGGGATCAGAAAGGTGTTGTAGGCTGTACTGCGTCCAATACTCAGATCTGAGCTGAGGATCTGACATTTTTTCGAACTTAGAGTGATCAATGAAGGCGACTTGCATTGAGGGTTCGATCCTATGGAGCAGCACGATCTTCCCGTCAATCACTTCAGGGAATAGTACGGCGTCTTTGTCGTCCAGATCAGGGCCTATGACACCGATCTTCTTGAATGTCTTGAGATCACTGCTTGACGCAAGCGCGATTCGCTTCTTTTTCAAGCGAAAGCTCGTTCTCGTAAAGTCCGGCATGGGTTTCGGTCGGGGAGACTTCAGCGAATGTCAAGTTGGATCTTAACTATATTGGCGAGAGATTCGACAATAGCATGCTGTAACCGGACTTGGTCAAATAGCGTGACTGCTTTTCTTGTTGAAGGACATTCAGCGTTTCGACGGGGTGTCATACAGCCAGTCAAGAGGCAAGCTCAATCGTCGAGAAGAGCGAGCGGGGACAAGACCTAAGGAAGATGAAGTCGCTCTACAGTTCGGGGGGTCGGGGCTAGGCAGATGGCTGGCGGAATCAACGCTGTGCTTCAAGCAATAGCACAATCTCACAAAGCGCTGCAAGCGTCTGAGGAGAGATTCAGACGATTCGCCGAGAATATGCTGGACATGGTCGCCGAAACTGATCTTCTAGGAGTCTGCACGTATGCCAGTCCATCACTCAAGACTGTCGTGGGATATGCTCCCAAAGACCTGCTGGGCCAGTCTCTGTTTGAGCTTGTCCATCCAGATGATCTCGACAACCTGCTAGAAATCAAGATTCAAAATAGGGAAACCCTCAACGGATGGGTTGCTCCTTGTCAGGAGTAAGCAGCGAGCACAAGCAATCCGAAGTATAGATGAAACTGGGAAGTGTCCTGGCGTCGTTCCGTGGCCGCCATCCGACCAGGTCGTAGGGCGCGGGCCCGACCCAGCTTTATGTCAGATTTGCGACATATAGCTCGAATGCCCTATTCTGAGCAGATTGTGCAGATAGAAGAGGAAGAGAGACTGAAGTGAGACTTGGAAGAGTTCATCGGCGAAGGGGTCGATCAAGTCAGGGTTGGGAAGCTTGGAGCACCAGGATATAGGCAGACAGGGTTTGCCATAGAGGGGCGAGCGGCAACATGCAATTGGTTGTTGGGCTAAAGTCTCAATTACTCCCCTGCGTGTAATAGTTGTTCGCGGTGTCCATTGATGAAGCTTGAACTGGACCCGCCCAACAAGTCTGGTGAGTCCCGCGGGCCCGCCATGAATCCTATCCATGTGCTCGTCAGTCCTTTGTCTTAGGCAGACGACGGACAACAGAGCGGTATCTGAACAGAAAAGACAGTCTGGATGGTTACAGCCATCTTGTCTTGATGTCCTTGACCGCTGTAAGGTGTGGATCGTCAGTGACGCACGGAGCACCTATGAGTTTGCTTGTGCCAGCTATCAGTGAATCAGCCAAAGAAATCCCGTATTTGTGTCTCAATTCCGCTGATGAAGAAGCCAATTCAGAGTCAACATCAACAACCCTGAACGCCTTCTCTATGAAGTCACGTCGCAACTTTGCAGTTTCCCTCCCTTCCTTCTTGAGCGACAGTACGTAGACCTCATGAATTACTATGGATGAGATGTATCGGTTCTTGGTCTTCTTGATCTCCTCTGCTATCCTTCTCTTCACACCAGCATCCGCGTTGTAGAAGTGCTCCACGAAGAAACGTGTGTCATACACCGCTCTAGGCATCTTCTTCCCTCAATTTGTCCAGGAGATGCTTCATTTCCGCAACCGTTCCCTTCCCAGCTCCAGAACCAGCAAGATCAAGGAAGGACTTTCTCGGTCTGAAGAGGATTCCATGGCCCGCATCAACAACCTCAAGACGACTCCCCTCCTCGATATGATATTTGGCTCTGAGTTCAGCAGGTATTGTGGTCTGTCCCTTCCTCGTCACGACTACCTCGGTCATACGCCGATCACGTAGTACTTTGGCGAAGTAGTACACATAAGCATTTCCACGGAACTCAGGCCACCTCCACGAAAATGGAGTCGGTGGTGTGCAAGGGGTCGTTCGTGAACTGGCATGGTTCTGGAGTTGAATCAGGAGTATCCCATGAGTTCCGGAGTCATGGGCGCTAGGCTAGGAAGCGCTCAAGAAAGCACTCACGTGAGACCGTTGTGAGTGTCTGCTGACCATAGCACGGCGAGTGCAAGCTTCCGGCTTTAGTCGTGGAGTGAGCGAGTAAGTCGACGAGTTTAATACTCTCGTCCGCGATCGGACTGTTTGGAGTCGAATCATACAAGCTCACATGGGCTGGTAGGCTCCGGATGTGAGTGGGATGCCTGAAGACCCGAATATGGGCGCCTACTCGAAGAAAGCGGCGGAGAGGTTCGGGGAACAGGCGACATGAATATGGCTGCTCGTTGCGGCGGGCATGCTGTCAGGCCGATGGCTTGGCCTATGCTTCTACGATGGGATGGATGCGGGTGGAACCGCAACAACGGAATGCCCACCCCTAGAGAGGATCAGGGTGGAAGCATGAATCTTCCGACTTCAAGTCGCGGAGAGAGTCAATTCCTGTGACATCCTCCCACGACTTCGGCGAATCGGCTATGTAGGGCCGTTGAGGCAAACGGGCCGAACCGCGCAAGCATGAAGTTCGCCTGCTCTCGGAAGTGCGTTCTAGACCTTACGTAGATCGATTGCGACTATCCGAAGTTGGTCCGAATTTTGCAGAATGAACCGGTCACTTGTTATCAGCGGAAGCTCGTGGAGCTTGGCAGTGGCCACATGAAAGGAGTCGAAATAGTGAAGTCTCCTAGATCCTCCGTAACGAGAGTACAGTCTCATGGCTTCAACGGCGGCTTCGACAGATGTGGGCAGGACCTCGTGAGGTATTCTCCGAAGATCGCTCAGAAGTTCCACTACTACCTCGATGGGCGTGTTGCTGCTCCTTAGCGCCGTGATTATGTCATCATAGATCTCGGAAGCGACCTGCAACTTCAGTAAACCACTGTCTGCTCTGTATACGAGCTTCTCGGAACAACCCGACAGCTGGTCCGCGACGAGATACGAGAAGAACACGTCAGCGTCTGCCAAGACTCTGGAAGGTAACTGCTCACCGCTTGCCTTCTCTGACAAGCTTCTCTGCCATCTCTTCCAGCTTCACCCAAGGTCCCTTGATGCGATTTCTGTACTTGCCCTTCAAAGCCTTCACGTCTTGAATCGGGGCAAGTTCGACCCGCCCGGCGACTAACCCCAGCTCGAATCTGCGGGCTCCGAGCTTCCTCCTCAGAGAGGCTGGGAGGAGCAGCCGGCCTTTCTCGTCAAGCTCCACGACGGTCAAGCTTACTCCCACTCTCCCACCTGTGGGCACGCCGGCCCATAAACATTGCCCCCCAAGCCGGCCACGTGTGTTATCCCATGACCATGACTGGGCGAGCGCAAGCCCCCGACCCTAGTCGGCGAGTAAGCGAGCTCAAAAATGGGCGAACGCAGAACGGGAAGACTTCAGTCGCGGAGAGAATCAATGTGTAGGATTTCGAGCCGTCCAAGCATGATCGGTACTGTTTTCGGTACTTTTCAAGGATGGAGAGCGGCACGCGAGTCCATTGGCGAAGACCGGTGTTGATGCGGAGTTTGTTGTCTTCGATTCGGGTTTGGTGCAGTCGAGAGCTCGTGTAGAGAGCGGCCAGTTTAGAGGTTCGATAGATACTCCGAGACTGCCCTGTAGTCGTCCTCGCTTAGACGCCACCCGGCCCTACGCATTTCGCTCAACTTCGTTGCAGCCTCTTGTTTTGATATATACCCATCCCGGTACATTCTCCCGAGCAGGTACCCTGTTCCGTGAAGTTCAACGTCAACGAGTTTGGCAACGGATCTTGCCACGCGATCGTCTGAGATTAGGATCCCTTTCAGCTCCTTGGCCAATGTAAGAGCTTCAGCCTCGGCGCGGTGCAGAGGTTTCCTGTCATCCCCAGCTGTCAGTCCAATCAACCTGCTAGCGAATGAAGGGTCTTGAGGGGTCCGAACTTGCAGTTTGCCGGTTTCTACGAGTTCCCGCACGACCGATGACTCCGGCTTACCAAGGTTTTCTCCCTTCAGAATCTCATCGTAAACGTCTTGCGACAAGAACTTAGGAACGCTTAGCTTCACCAAGACATTGGCGAGAGAAATCCTGACGAGATAGATCAGCGGGGTCGCATCGAAGACCATGGCCCTCGTCAAGTGACGGGACTACTCCTTCTGTGCAGCTTCGAAGTCGTGAATGAACTCTTCTGCCGAGTAGTGGACAGGAAGTTTCCGCTTTTCGAGCTCCTCAAGGAACTCCCATATCGATAAGCCAGCTGACGTGGCTGCCTTGAGGACTGTGACCCTCCCTTGTTCGTAGAGCTTGAGGGCCTCCTCGAGTTTTCGCTGCTTAACGTACTGGTCAACGGCTCGAGCGATAACAGTCGACTTGTCCGTCTTCTCCTCTGCAGCTATGCGCTCGATTTCATCCACAACCTCTTTTGGCAGTCTCGCAGCTGCCACTTGCATCAGTCGGTTCCTAGCCAAGCGGGAGCACCCGTTTACATTGGAGAATGATGTTTACGGACTCTTAAGGCATTCGCTTGGCTCCGGAATGAGGCGAGCCAGAATCATGGGTGTATTACACCCAATGTTTACTGTAGTATGCAAATGCACCCTTAGACATCCTAGAACGCCACCGCCATTTCACAATGGCCGCATTCAGTCAAATGAACCCATTTGAAGAAGTCTGAGGCCCTTTCCCGCGAAATCTTGCTGGTTTCAATGAGGGGGCTCGACCAAGTCCAGCAGAAGGCCGTCGCCCGGGCTACGGGGCTCTCCCTTGGGATGACCATAACTGGGCGAGCGCAAGCTCCCGACTTCAATCGAGGAGAGAGTCAATTATATTTCAGCGCATGTCGCATCAGTAACAGACACGGTCCAACGTGATACAATGAGCCTTTCCCATCACGCAACCCGGACGATGGAGGAGATCGTCTCCCAGCTCGTCGACTATGGGCTGAGCAAGAACGAAGCCAGAGTCATCACATTTCTTGCAAAACGAGGCGCTGAAAGGGCAAGTCTAACCGCTCGCGCACTGAAACTGAATCGGACCGAGACGTATCGGACTCTGAGAAACCTGCAACGCAGGGGCCTCGTTGAGGCCAGCCTAGAGCAACCGGTCAGATTCCAAGCCGCACCATTCTCGCGCTGTCTAGAGTTACTGATCGCGGAACGGAGGAACAAGATTGCAGTGCTCGAAGAGCGAAGCGCTCTACTGGAACGCGCATTTGGTGACCTCAGTGTCGAAACGGCAGCCCCGGCGTTCGAGAGATTCCAGGTCCTTGAGGGAAGAACTAAGGTGGGGCAGAAGCTGCTCTTCATGTGTGAGAGCTCGAAGCTTCAGATCGATTCGATCATGGGATCCTCAGACCTAGCTGGGGGAAGCGGCCGCACATTTCTCGACACACTGGCGAGGCTCGCGAAACGAGGCCGCAAGATACGAGTGATCACAGACATCAACACTTCCACTGCTAGGCTCGTCGAATCATTCCAGAACCTGATCTCGCTCAGGCACTTAGACTTGGCCCGCAGCCCTGTGCCTAGAGTGTCAATCATCGACGACACGGAAGCACTCTTCGCCATAGGTGGCGTCGAGGAAATCGCAACCTATGGTCCTGAGCAAGCTACGTTGTGGATAAGCAGCCGCCCGTTTGTGCGAAACCTTCGCGCCTACTTCAACGAGATGTGGAGCAGAGCAACACCAGTGGCGACTCGACTTGAGGAGATCAAGGCAGGAAAGCTAGAGTAAGGGCCGGCGGTCCTGGAAGGAAGAGCAAGATTGTGACGCCACATTCCCGTCGCCGCATACGGCAGTACTAGAGGGTGATTTCGGCCTTCATCACCGAATAGTCGGTTCCCCTGTCCTTCGAGGCAAGCCTGAAACCGAACTTCTGCCCAAGATGAATTATCGACTTGTTCTCTACATCAAAGTATGCAAACATCCTCGCCAGTCCCTTTCTCTTTGCCTCAGCCACAAGATCCGTAAAGAGAGCCGATCCGAGTCCACGATTCTGCCATTCGTCAGACACGACAGCAGCTGCTTCCGCCATCTTTCCTGTCGGGTCCGCCACATATCGGGCCTCGCCGACTGCTTGCTCCACGTCGTCCTTCGCTGCAATCGCAATCAATGATGTAACGTCTGCGTCGTCCAATCGAAGCATCTCTTCTGCATCATCTCGAGTGAGGTTCTTCTGAGACCTGAGGAATCGGCGAAACATCGTATCATCCGAGAGCACGCTGAACATGCGAAAGAGCATCTTGAAGTCTTCAGGTCCAGCCCTTCGGATGAGAACCTTTGATCCGTCCTTCAGAGTGACTGTATGCGGAAGTGCGTCGTCAGATCCCACGCTCAATCGGAGACCCCCGACTCATAGGGCGCAAGGGAATATCCTATGGTCGCAGGACTATTTTTCCGAAATGCTCTCTCTTCTCCATTCTCTCTTGGGCCTTGGCTGCGTCAGCCAGCGGATACACCTTGTCGACCACTGGCTTGAGTCGTCGTTGCTTCACAAGATCGATCACTTTCAAAAGTTCTCCTTTGCTTGCCATGTATGAGCCTAGGATCGAGAGCTGCCTGCTGTACAGGAACCGGATGTCTGTCTGTCCAGCGTAGCCAGTTGTGGCTCCGCATGTGACAAGTCTGCCGCCGACTGCCAATGCTTTGATGCTCTTCTCCCAAGTCGCGGAACCCACATGTTCGAAGACGATGTCAACGCCACGTTTCCCGGTCAGTTTTCTCGCTTCCTCTGCGATATCCTGCTGATTGTGGTTGATGGCCTCGTCTGCCCCTAGCGCCTTTGCGTGCTCCAGTTTCTCTTCGCTCCCAGCAGTCGCAATCACTCGGGCTCCCCAGAGTTTGGCTATCTGGATCGCTGCGCTCCCAACACCACTACTCGCTCCAAGAACTAGCACAACTTCCCCAGGCGTGACTCCTGCTCGTGTAACGAGCATGTGCCAAGCTGTCATAAAGACCAGTGGAACGGCTGCGGCTTCCTCAGGTTTCAGCCATTCTGGTTTCGGAATGAGGTTCACTTCTGGAACGCTGACCAGTTCGGCATACCCGCCGTCCACGAGGTATCCGATGATCTTGTAGGAGCGGCACATGCTGTCGCGTCCGGATAGGCAATACTCGCACATGCCACAACTCAAGCCCGGAGACACTATCACAGCATCGCCGGGGCGAGCCTTCGACACAAGCTTGCCCACGCTCTTGACTTCTCCACAGATATCGTTTCCAGAGATGTGAGGAAGCGGAATCTGAATCCCAGGCAAGCCCCTGCGTCCCCACAGGTCAAGATGATTGAGGGCGCAAGCCTGGACCCGGATCAGAACCTCATTCTCTTTGACGACTGGATCCGGCCTCTCCTCGTATCGGAGCTTGTCGATTCCTCCATGCTCATGAAAGACAACTGCCTTCACCGAATCTCACCACTCGAGATTACTCTCAGCTCGTGTCAAGCCAGCATTTACCTGTTGTTGCGGGGCAAGACCGAGCGCCAACTGTCATGACTTCACTTCGCTATTTCGAACAGTCCGTTTCGTGTCTAGTCTTATATCAGTCTCATCCGATTCCATACGAGTGCAGAGATCAGAAGTCAACTCGGACTTGCGGTATTCCCAAGATGTAGGACGGTTTGCTGAGGTGACACAAGTTGAAGGCAAGCGGAAGCAGGAGCAGCAAGAAGCCAAAGCGGAAATTCAGACTTAGCACGCTCGCCGCGCTCTTGGTAGTTGGAATTGTGTTTGCGTTCGTAATATACTCCTTGATCGCGCCACAACAGACCGGGTCTCAGACACCTGGAATGAAGGCTGCCATCGTTGACCAACTCAGCATGCTCGACCCGAACCGAAAGTTCACGAAGCCGGCTGAAGACATCATGCGTCAGGCGGGCCTTAACGTGGATGTCTACGGGCCTGAGAACGTCACTGTAGGTCTCTACGCCACGCTGTCTGCAGAGGGCTACGGACTGATTGTCTTCAGGGTTCATGGCGGTGTAAACCAGCAGATCGCGAGCCATCCTGTTGGACTGTACACGTCGGAACCCTACAACGAGTTCAGTTATCCACAAGAACAGCTGGCTGACCTAGTCGGCATGGGTCGAGCATACGACCGCAATGACACAGTGCTCTTCGCAGTCACGCCGAAGTTCATCAGAGAACGGACAGTCACAGACTACCCTGGTACCGTAGTTGTGTTGATGGGCTGTTACGGGCTGTTCAGTACAGAACTACCTCAGGCTTTCATCGATCGCGGAGCATCAGTCGTCATAGGATGGAAGGGATTGGTCGGCCTCGAGCATACAGATGAGGCCACGCTCGTGCTGCTGAGAGCACTGCTCTTGGACAAGCTGAGTATAAGTAGTTGTGTTCAGGCGACAATGAATAGAGTAGGGCCGGATCCTCAAAGTAAGAGCGTCCTTGACTTCTATCCGCAAGATAGCGGCAGTCTAGGATTCTCTGAAGCCTCATTGAAGCGAGGGTTTGAGATCATGAGCATTCATGCCCCGAGTGTTCCCATGTGGACACAGACTTGGGAATTCGTGGACACTATGTCCACAGGGAATTGGATGCCCGAAACAGCATTCTGAAGGCTTCGGGCACTCTCTTCCATCTGCTCTAGCAGCCACGCGCTGGATGCGGATTCCGCATCTTCTGCAGTGAAGTACTACTCAGCAAGCGTGAACCAGCAATCATTTACTTACGGTGGGTGCAAGTATCGGCAGGAATAGGGTTGTTTGGCATTGTCAGTTGAAGAAGGAAAGAAACCGCCCGAATTTCAGCTACCAGATCAGGACAGGAAACAACGTGCCCTCAAGGATTTCTTGGGAAAGAAGACCGTCTTGGCGTTCTTCCCGGGGGCGTTCACCAGCGTTTGCACGAAGGAGATGTGCACGTTCAGGGACTCTATGCAAGCTCTCAACAGCTTGAACGCTCAAGTGATCGGCATAAGTGTCAATGACCCCTTCACAAACAAGGCTTTCGCTGAAGCAAACAAGCTGGAGTTCCCGATCCTGAGTGACTACTCAAGGGAGACTGTGAGGAAGTTCAATGTCTTCCATGACAACTTTGCTGGACTGACTGGGTACACGGTCGCCAAGAGATCGGTCTTTGTCCTAGACGAACTGGGCGTCCTGCGCTACAAGTGGGTCTCCGACGATCCAGGAAAGCAGCCTGACTACGACGCGATAAAGAAAGTTCTGGCCGAGATCTGATAGGCCCTGCTCGTGCCTGCTCAAGGTCTCCTCGATTCACCATTACAGATGCTCGATGAGGCATTGCCTGTGCGTGGAGAAGCGAGATGGACTCAATGCTATAAGATACCTCTTCGTGATCTGTGGGTGGTGAGATGACTGATGGGCAAGTTCAAGATGGTCAAGAAACCCAGGAAGAAAGAAGAGAAGAAGCCTCCGCCTCAGAAGAGCGCCTAGAGTTCCTCGTGCTTGAGACGGTGCTTTCACGCGTCTAGTACTTCTCCATCTCCTCCAGTTTGGCGGGAAGATACTTGTCTACGATGTAGGCTAGGCCGTAACGGCTGAACGCTTCCTGCTCCGCCTTCTTCTTGATCTTCAGAAACGTCTCGATCTCTCTCTTCCACAGCTTGCCTTCGTAGCGTGGGTCCTTTCCGAACTCGTAGAGTCTCTTTATGTCGAGATCAGTGAGCTTGTCGCTGGGAAGATCGTAATCTACGATATCTGATGCCCAAACTCCCGCCCACTTCGCATCAGGCGTATTGAGATCTCGTAGATGTGCCGCGTTTGCTGATCCTGAGATTATGACCATGGCGATGTGCATTCCCCATGGGTCAGCGTCGCAGAAGATGTACACGGGCAGATCCAACTCTTGGTTTAGGCGGCGAATGAGTGATCGTGTCGCTCTGGGCGCCTGACCTGCCGTATGTACGAGGATGGCCTTGTGTTTGTCGTGAACTTTCTCTTCTACGAATCGTGTGAAGAGACCGCCTTTCTCAATGACTATTACCTTGTCGGCTTTGCATTCGGCGAACTCAGCGTTTGTGAGCGCCGGTCCTATCATCATTCCATCAGGGTGCGAGGAAAGGCTCATTCTCTTTCCTTCGTAGCCAGGCACTGTGTATTCTATCACTAGGTTTCCGAAGATTGACGATCTTTCTTCCGGGAATACGTTGAAGTCCTCTCGAGAATGCCCAATCACAGTTTCAAGGTCTGTGATGATGTTGTCGCTTTCAGTCTGATCTGTGAAGCTCATCTCGTAGGCTTGAGCCGAATAGAATACGTCTCTGAGCGTTGACGTCCTGTCTTGTCCTCTGAGCTCGTCTACGAAGGAGGCCGTCCAGACCAGCTGAGTCAACGGTCTAATGTGTTTGATGTTTCTTGAGCTGCGTTTGACGGATTTGCTGCCGAGGATGTACTGTCTCAGTTTCTGGTCATACTGTATGTTGTGGATAGACCGATTGGGCATTTGTATCCAAGGAAATTGCCTGTGTGTCATCTGGTTGTAGAGTTGTTCTCCAAGCCCAGTCAGGGCGGTCAGGACTTTGGCTTTCTTCTCCTTGACAAGCCCGATCTTCTTCGCGCGTTTTTCAGCTGCTGCTTTCTTCTTCGTCGCTTTCTTCATGCTTCAACACACTTTTGAGTAACGGTTTAACGTCTGGTTCTTTCTGCTTTCCAGCAAGCTTGGTCGAGAACAAAGCTATCTTGGGTAGAAACTTCTCAAAAACATCCAGTCGCTTCTTCTGCCGTTCGATAGTGTGCTTCCTCGAGAGGAAGACGGATAGGCGTCTCGCGACCTCTCGAACAGCGTTCAGGATCTCCCTTTCCACATCGGGGCGGTCAGCAATGAATTCCTTGCCCACGGTCTTGTAAGGAACCTTTGTGGAACAAAGATGAACAAACACCGCAATGGGCATGTCGGGTAGGACCTTGTAATGTCGCCAGTCAACCAGCGAGTTGACGACCTTGTAGGAGACATCACTCGCCTCATCAAACAATAGTGGGATCTTGTTTGCGAATCTGTAGAGCACTATTCCTCCCGTGTTCGGGATCTGGCCGCCGTATGCCGCTCCAACCTCGACGATGAATGGAAAGCCCGAGTAAGCAGACGGCTTCCGCTGATACACCTCCACGTACTCTGGCGAAAGTTCCTTCTCGATTCCAGCCTTGAGCAGTTCTTCACCCAGTGGTGAAAGACAGCTTGAGTCTGGCGGGAGGAAGTCCTCAAAGTTCTTCATCGAGTTGGCGAGGCTGACGATTTCCTCGTTGGTCAGCTTCTTTGGATTCTTCTTTCCTGGTATGCCGGCCTTTTCAAGGAATCTCCGAGCAATCGTGTCTCCAACTCGTTGGAAATGCATCTTCATGAACGCGTGAAGAGATCGGGCCTGTGTCACATCGATGACACGCTTCATCGTCTCGACATCGACTCCGTGTGGATGAAGGATCGTCTCTTTCGGAGGTTCAGGCATCTGAGCGGTGGCTCGCTCGAAGCGGTAGAGCCTTCCTCTCGGATCGACGAACGTGAGGTTCGCGTATGGTGCGACAATTGCCGTTTCCTTTAGATAGTCAAGGATCTTCGGCATTGCTCTTGTGTAGTCCGCCTCGGTTGAGAATTCCACTATAGTGCCATGCCAACGGTCAGGATTCGGATGTGTGATCTCTTTGATCTTCTCAGGTTGGTTGCGCTGAATGTCTATCCGAAGTCTCACGTCGTGAATCTTCGTCGCTCCGGTGCTTGAGATTATGGTAGCTTCTGAATGCGTAGTGATTTGTCCATACAGGATGGCCATTTTGCCACCGAGGCCAAACTGTCCGCGCGTCTGTCTGAGCTTGTATTTTGATCCGAAGAGGACTTGACCGAATGCTGAAGGGATGAGTTTTGACGGGACACCCAACCCGTTGTCAGCAACCCTGACTCGATATACTCCTGGTCCGTCGGCGGGACCTGACTCATGCGAGATCCTCATGTATATGTCCGGAGGAATGCCGTGGACCTCGCACGCGTCGAGAGAATTCTCAACCAGTTCCCTTACGGTTGAATAGATCGCTCGAGTCGGATTCGTGAATCCTGCTATGTCCCTGTTCCGGTAGAAGAAGTCAGCAGGTGAGATCTCCTGGAAAACCTCGGCTGCTTTCATCGCGAGATTCCACGCGCGAGGACTTCGTCTTTCTTAGTGCTCGCTGTCAGGCTCGGAGGCCTCATCGTGGAGGCTTCTCCCAGAGTTCCAACGTCTTTCTCTTCTTGCTCTCGCTCTTTGTTCTTCTAAGGAATTTGTACACAGATGAGTGCTGTTTTCCCTTAAGTAGCATCTCGATTGCTTGCCTTGCAGCGGAAACCGCCTCGAATTCTCCAATCATCGATATGGTGGAGCCAAAAACGGAGACTTTCGCGTCCGTCATCTCCTCCAGAAGGCGTCTCATCTTCCCCTCGCTGCCTATGACTCTGCCCTTCATTCGGTTGATGTCGCTTTCATTCTTCCCGAAGAGTTCGCGAAGGTCTATCACGTCGAGTACTGTGTTATCATCTAGCAGCGTCATGGCTCGGTCGGGGGCGAATCCCCTTCCAATAGCCGTGACCACATCTCTCGCGCGGAGTATTGTTGAAGGGTCGTCGTTGTCTTCGGAGGGAACGACTTCGATCGTTCCTGAATCGCTGCTGATTGTCAGTTTAACCTTGAATGCTTGTTCAATCTCGGTCTTTGTGGCGCCTTCTCGACCCAGCACCACACCTATCCTCTCATGAGGAATCATTGTGCTAATCTTTGTCGACACTCTTCCTTACCACCAGATCGTAAACATCATCTTCGCTTTCGGTCTCGACGCCGATTTGGCCGAAGTACCTATTCAAGTTCAGGATGTCTCTCATAAGTAATCGGTCCGCCAACGGATGCTCAGTCGCGACAGCCTGAGAGAGATCAAAGATCACAGGGTGACCACGCCACATCATGATGTTATACTCGCTCAAATCCCCATGAACCAGCGAGGCTTTCTGATAGAGGAGTCGAATAAATGAGAGGAGATCTCTGTAGGTCCTCTTAGGGCTCCTCATCACAGTCTCCCTGAGCAGTGGTGCTGGCTCACCATTCTTTCCCACGAAGCCCATGAGGAGCACGTTCTTATCGACCGCAATTGGGTTCGGAACCCGAACTCCTGCTTCACGAGCCTGTTTGAGATTCCTGAATTCCTTCTGAGCCCAAACGTATACGAGAGACCGTGTATCGGTGCGGGTTCTTGCGAATCTTGGGTCTCCCTCTATGTACACCAGCCTGCCTTTCTTGAACTCGGCTGACAATGTCAGGTAGATCTTGACAGCGATCTCTTTCTTCTTTGGACCGAGTCCCCAGTAGATTCTTGCTTCTTTTCCTGACCTGACAACGCCAGAGATCTTGGCCAATTTGCCAGTGTCGAGCATGTGATAGATTACCATGAGGGTGGACTTGTCGAAGACCTGTTCGAGAGCTTCCAGTTCCTCGCTTCTCTTCTCCCTCATCAAGCGAGTGGTTTCGTATCGAACCTGCCTTAGTCTCAGCCGTTCCTCAGTCTTTGAACTGCACGCCACAAACAGGCACCCTTTGGGTTAGCTCACATTGCAAGCTGACCCTTTGAACGTAGTATCTGAGCTTGGGCTTCAGTGTACCTCCAGAGGATGTCGCCGCGGGTTTCAAATTGGAAGTCCCACGGTGCGACTAGCACAAGATCTCCAACCTTGATCCAGACGCGTCTCTTCATCTTCCCTCTGATTCGGCAGACTCTTTCGTGTCCGTCGGCGCACTTCACCATGAGTCTGTCGTACCCGAGCATCTGCAATACAATGCCATACATCTGGCCCTCTCCGGGCGTTACCATCTCGCGAAGCTGGCCTTCGCTGAGGACCTTCTTCTTGCCCAATCGCTCACTCTCAATACTCGCACGTTTTAGTCTACAAGTGACATTAAAAGGGTAGGGCTCACGAGTCTCCTATTCAAGGGGTCATAGTTTCCCGGCCGTTTTAGTGAGTGTATGCACAAGGTCATCATGTCGTTCCCAGTTCTACAGTCTCACTATCTGGACATGCGGGACTTCGCCGAAGTAGATGACGGCTTGAGGATCGACAAATCCTTTCTGGATGGCCGCTTTGACTGTGGCTTCGCCAACAAGGTTCGCAGTGTCTGCCTTCGCCAAGGCTCCCATGGCTTCCTCGACAGCGCACAATGGACCGCCATAGAACCCCGCGTTGACTTCGAGTTTCATCTTCCCCTCTCTGAAAGTCTCGCCTAGTAGTCCAGAGTCGCAAATCGCCACTAGGACATCTCTCTTGTCTTGGACGACTCTGAGGTGCACTTCCACTGCTACGCACTTCTCAAGTCATCGATATGGAAGATCTTGCGCCGCAGGCCTCGCAGACAAGGAATGTGTATCGTTCATGCTTGTCCATCTTGGTGTCAGGCCTCTTACAGACAGGACAGATCACAAACCTCTGCGTGTATATGTTCAAAAGTCTATTTATTGACTGGACCTTGAAAACACCTTGAAAGATCGCTCGGGCTCCATCCATCGTCGCAGCGGTTGCAAGGTCCTTTGAGAGGAACTTTAGAATATGGTGTGGGTTCCGGTTCATGCGGTCAGCGATCTCCTTGAAGTTCTGGATGATCGTTCTGTTTCCAATCCTCACACCCTGAACACTAGGCAGTTCGAACCTTTCTCCCGACGAAGTTCTCTTAGGGATCTTCTCGATCGCGCTGTCCAGAAGCTTCGTGTATTCGTCGCTCATCGCTTTGTTCCTCGCAATCACATGAACTGAGCTCTATTTGTCCATTCCCATTTGGCGCTTCACCGATAACATTAATCTATCTGAAGAGTCGCGTATCCGATATTCACGCTTTGGAGGGGCAATTTCGAGGCACCTGCGCAGTCACACTGCACTTGTGATTCTGCAGGGTTTCTCACCTGGTCAAGCACGTGCTTTGGGGGAACATGAGATAGGCAAGTGGATAGTCTGTTCAGCATGGCCGTATGTCAACACGCTTCCCCACCTGGGCACTTTTATCCATCTTCTTTCTGCGGACGTCTTCTCTAGGTACTTGACGCTCAAAGGTGAAGACGTGATCTCAGTCACTGGATCCGACGAGCATGGAACTCCCATCGAGGTTGAAGCAATCAAGAAGGGCGTACCACCAAAACAGCTTACCGACCAATATCATGCCGCAATATGCGACCTGCTCGACAAGTACCAGATTCGCCTCACAAACTACACGAGGACTGAGAATCCAGTTCACAGGCGGTTTGTCCAGGAGTTCTATCGTAAGGTATACGATAACGGTTTCATCTTCAGCGAGACAGTCAACCTTCCATTCTGTCCGAAGTGTGCACGTTTCCTTCCAGACCGATTTGTCGAGGGCATATGCCCTCACTGCGGCCGAGATAATGCTAGGGGAGACCAGTGCGACAGCTGCGGTAGAGTCCTGGATCCTCTAGAACTGAAATCACCCCGCTGTGCATTCTGTGGTACAACCCCCACTGTGAAACCCTCGAAGCATTGGTTCTTTGATCTTCCCAAGTTTGCCGCCCCATTGAACAAGTACATCGACTCGAACACCCAGCTTCCAGAGAACGCTCGCAACTTCTCAAAGCGATGGCTAATGGAAGGGCTGCACCCCAGAGCACTCACGCGTGACAACAGATGGGGGATACCCGCACCATTCCTTGGAGCGGAGGACAAGACCATCTACGTCTGGCTAGAAGCAGTCCTCGGATACATCTCTGCAGCTGTCGAGTGGGCAGAAAAGAACGGACGACCCGAAGACTGGAAGCGCTTCTGGTTTGAGAAGGAAACGAAGAATGTGCACTTCATCGGCAAGGACAACATCCCGTTTCACACGATAATCTTCCCAGCGCTACTGATGGCGACGAAGGATCCGTATGTTCTGCCTTGGCAGGTATCCTCGACCGAGTTCATACTGTTCGACAACAAGAAGTTCTCGAAGAGCCACCGAATCGGTGTCTGGATGGATGAAGCGCTTCGGGTTGCACCTTCAGACTGCTGGAGATACATGTTGATCGCACTTAGACCTGAGACCAAAGACGCCAACTTCACTTGGAAGGAGTTTCAGGCACGCGTGAATGCAGACCTTAGTGACGTACTCGGCAACTTCATCCACAGAACTCTGACTTTCATAAAGAACAACTTCTCCGGCTCGCTTCCTAGCCCCGGCGCGTTCGACGAACGTGACAAAGCAATTCTATCCGGAGTCAAAGAAGCACCTAGGAAAGCCGGAGTGAACTTTGACGAATGCAAACTGAGAGAGGCCCTTCAGGTAGTTATCGATCTTGCCAGAGATGGAAACCTCTACCTCAGCGAAAGCGAACCATGGCACACGATAAAGCGAGATCCTGTTCGCGCCCGTACGACGATGTTCATATGTGCACAGCTTGTCAGGTCCCTCGCAATACTACTTGCACCATTCATACCTACAACAGCGGACTCAATCTGGTCGCAGCTCGGTTTGCAGGGGAGCGTAAACAGTGCCCGTTGGGAGGACGCTGGGGAGATACGCCTTCAAGAAGGTCACGCCATTGGTGCTCCTACCCCGCTGTTCAAGAAGATCACTGACGAACAGATCAAAGACTACACGCGCAACACAAACTAGGACAGGACATCGCGATTGAAGCTGAAGATCGATCTCCATGTGCACACGACAGGCTCAAAGGATGCGTTCACAGAGCCAGAACAACTGCCAATAGTTCTCAAGCAAAGAGGCCTTGACGGCGTGGCAATCACAAACCACGACACATTCACAACAGTCTCCATCCCCGGAATCATCATCTTGCCCGGAATCGAGGTCTCAACACGCCAAGGACACATCATCGGACTCGGAGTGTCCGGCCCTGTCCCGAAAGGAAGGCCAGCCGATGAGACTATCTCAATGATTCACCGTGACGGAGGGATTGCAGTAGTCCCCCACCCGTTCGATCCGGTATCCCCCTGTGTCAACCCGTGCAAGTTGAAATCCAGACCCGAGGCAATAGAAGTGATCAACTCCGACGCGCTTCTCTTCAGCCTCAACAGCGCTATCGCGAGGCGCGTCGCCGAGCGGCTCAAGTTGCCGATGGTTGCGGGGAGTGACTCGCACATACCTGAAACTGTCGGCGATGCCTACACATTGATCGATAGTGATTCCAGAGAAGTCGAGGACATACTGGATGCGATAAGAAGAGGATCCGTGCAACCAGTAGGCGGGCCAACGCCACTGGCAGAGAAGTTCCTCAAGTTGGCAAGGACGCTCTGGAGTCTCTAGGGCTATTCGAGCTGGTCCAAGTCCAAGTCGAGATCGATCTGTCTCTCTTCTTCTCCGTCAGGTTCCATCTCATACATGTCCAATGGCAGTCTCCTGTATCCTCCAGGAATGTAGGGGTACACTCCTCCAGTAAGCAGGATTGAGACCTGACAACCCTCAAGCCACGACTCTTCCACGTGAGCACCCACCACGACCGGCATATTCCATCCGGCGCGTTCTGCGACAAGATCAGCTGCTCTCTGTGCCTCTTCAATCGTGAGGTCGGAGTCTCCTCGCACATTGACCAGAGCTCCACGATTCCGCACAATACTATCGTAGAGTAGTGGGCCTCTGAGAGCCCCCATCGTCGCCTCTTCTACTCTCAGTGCAGACGATGAGTGGGCAACTCCAAAGTGGGCAATGCCTCCATGAATCATCAGCTCCCGGAATGCTGCAAGGTCAATATTGATGACGCTCGGGCACGCAAGAGTCTCTGCCAGTCCAGAAACCATGTCAATCACAAGGCTGTCTGAAGAATCATCATACAAGCCCGGTGGGAATGATGCAAGTTGCGTCGATCTAACGGGATCCACAATCGCTAGAGTATGGCAAGCCTGCCGCATTCCGGCAAGTTCGTGACGCGCGAATCCACCCCCTATTTGGGATGGTGGCGGCATGATCGCCATTCCAACCGTCACAGCACCAGCTTGCCTCGCAACTTCAGCCACGATGGGCGCTGTGCTCGGACCGGTCTTTTCTTCCATCTTAGCGATGATGAAGACGACATCGGCCCCAGCCAGGAGCGGCGTGAGAAGACCGGCACACTCACCGATGGCTTGCTCCTTGGTTTCGTCACTGTCGACCGATGCCGTGTTGTGTTCGATGAGCACCTTCTCGTGTGAGTAGACGTGCTCAAGACGTTCTTTGTCGGTGTTGACGGCTATGCATTGAGCGCCGGAGCCACCGTCTTCGAAGATGTGGCTGACGATTGAATTGCCTTCGTTGCCGAGGCCTACAATTGAGACACGAGCGAATCTTGCAGTGATTTCACGCAAACGCTCCAGGGTGGGGTTCACGATCATGCGAACTGAGCTCCAAGGTACTCGGTGTGAGTGCGATGCAGAGTTGGTGGAAGTGATGGGGGCAGCTATATAGTGTTGCGTATTACCATTGAAATACGCCTGAATTACGCATGCGAGCATCCGGAGCTCAATAGCTCCGGCAGTTCGCTAGATCAGCATCTCTCTCGCAATCCGGTACCTCAAGCGGCTTGCATCTACAGTCCATCGTGACAATAGTTGTTAGCCGCCGCCGACTGGCGGGAGAATTGCGAAACTGCATCCCTCTTGCAGGGTTGTATCGAGCCCCTGCATCAGTGTGATGTTTCTACCGTCGATCAGGAATTGCAGATGTCCTCTTGGCTGTTTGGATACGGGGTCAAAAAGGTACTCGTCGAATTTCTCGCCGTATTCCTTCACGAGCTTGCCGAGGAGCACACGCACAGTCGCATGGTCGTCGAGGTCAACGGTCTCCTCTCTCTTTCCTGTGAGTTCTCTCACAAGTGCAAAGAACTTCACTTTGACTTTCATGGAAGATCCGGCAGGGCGTGCTCTACCGCCCAAACCTTCGGAAAAATGTTGTGTTCTTCAGGATGGTTGCGCATTGGATCTCCATGTCAGCTTCATAGTCTTGGGATGAGAGGCTCGTGCCTCATCGATTCTGCTGACGGCAGTGTTCTTCGGAGCATCTCTCACAACATCAGGGGTTGAGTACGCTTCTATGCTAGCCTTTGAGAAGGCCTCTACGGCCTCGTCTAGGTCCTGCTTGCTCACTGTCTCGGTTGGTTCGATCATCAGAGCTTCATCAACAATCAGAGGGAAGTACACTGTCGGGGCGTGGATTCCAAAATCAAGCAGTCTCTTCGAGAGATGCGCGGCTGTGACCCCTGTCTCATGTGCCATCTTGGCGGCGCTGAGGACGAATTCATGCTTCCTCACCTTGTCCGCGTATGGCAGCTCGAGGCCGCGTACCTGGCTGAGTTTCCTGGCGAGGTAGTTCGCGTTCAGGACAGATATATCCGCGACTTTCTCAAGTCCGTCTTGTCCCATCATCAGTATGTAGGCGTAAGCACGGACTAGCACAGATGAGTTGCCCCAGAAACTTCTGATCTTGCCGATGCTGTCGGGGCGGTCAAAGTCTAAGTAGTACTTGTCGCCTGCACACTCGACGGTCGGAACAGGAAGGAATCTCTCGAGCTCTTTGGTGACGGCGACGGGGCCGGAGCCCGGCCCTCCGCCTCCGTGTGGAGTCGCGAACGTCTTGTGAATGTTGATGTGGACTATGTCGAATCCCATTCGCCCGGGCTTCGCCTTCCCGAGGATGGCGTTCAGGTTAGCCCCGTCGTAGTAGAGGAGACCGCCGGCTTCGTGAACGAGCCGTGCAATCTCCAGTATGTCTGCTTCGAATATCCCAAGCGTATTGGGGTTCGTGAGCATTAGGCCGGCTGTTCTCGGTGAAAGAGAGGAACGAAGAGCCTTAACGTCCACGCATCCATCTTCTCCTGAAGGTATCTCGACAACCTTGAAGCCCGCCATCGCTGCACTTGCCGGATTCGTCCCATGAGCAGAATCAGGTACGATCAACTCGTCTCTCTTTCCCAAATCCCCGTTTTTCCTGTGGTAAGCTCTCATGATCATGGCGCCAGTGAATTCTCCGTGCGCACCTGCTGCCGGTTGCAGCGAGACTTTGCTCAGTCCGACTATTTCGGCAAGCCATTGTGAGAGCTCATAGAAGATTCGCAGGATACCCTGCACCGACTCGTTGTCTTGCAGAGGATGTAGGTCTTGCAGCTTCGTCGTTGCGACTACCCGATCCAACAGCTTCGGGTTGTATTTCATTGTGCAGCTTCCAAGCGGGTAGATCCCCAGATCAACTCCATAGTTCTCCTGTGACAATCGAATGTAATGTCGCACAACCTCTGTCTCTGAGAGTTCCGGTAGTCTTGGAGGTATTTGCCGAAGTAGTTCGGAGGGGATATTCATCGGAGGAGCTTCGGTGTTCGGAAGCGAGAAGCCGACTTGTCCCTCCGAGGATCTTTCGATGATGAGCGGTTCTTCCCACTGCGCCTGTCTATATGGCATCATCGTCCCTCCAAGATGACTTTCATCGCCTCTACGAGGCGGTCGATGCTTTCACGCGTGTGCAGTTCCGTCACACAATAGAGCGCCGATTGGCCGAGCTCAGGGAACTGATCATGCAGACAGATTCCTCCTTGGATGCCTCTCTGCAGTAGCTTTGCGTTCACATGCGAGGCAGCGAGCCCAGTCTTGTCGAAGCCGATGGTGAATTCCTTGAAGTGTTGGGCTTCAAACTGGGGCACATTCAGGCCATCCAGCTTCTTCAATTGTCGCATCGCGTAGCTCGAATTGGCAAGGATGTTCTTGCAGAGTCTCTCGAGTCCCTGCGGTCCCATCAGTGCCAGATATGCTGCAGCGGCAACTGCGCAGAGTGCCTCGTTGGTGCATATGTTTGAGGATGCCTTCTCTCGCCTGATATGTTGCTCCCTCGTCTGGAGTACCATCGTGAAGGCTTTCGAGCTGCCGTCCTTGGTTGTTGTCATGCCTATCAGGCGGCCTGGCATCTGTCGAAGTAGCCGGTCGCCTCTGCAGGCGAAGAGCCCAAGCAGAGGCCCGCCGTAGTTCATGTGGTTCCCAAGAGGTTGCCCCTCTCCCACCGCGATGTCAGCATTCAGCTCGCCAGGCGATGCGAACAAGCCGAGGGACACCGGGTCTGCGCCAATGATGAACAGCGCTCCCTTCTCGTGCGCTATCTCGCCGATCCGTTTTGCATTGGGTTCGAGGAAGCCAAGGTAAGACGGATTCTCGATGTAGACGCCCGCAACCTTCGAGCTGACTTTCCTCTGCAGATCATCCTGCAGAACTGACCCGGTTCGTCTATCTTGCCCAATCTCCACTATCTCGATTCCTGCAGGCTCGCAAAACGTCTTCAGAGTCCGGAGCCTGTCCGGTTGGACATAGTGTGGCACCAGGAACTCGTCTCGGCCGGTCACGCGAGAGGCCATTCTGGCGGCTTCTCCAAGCGCCGTTGCCCAATCATACAGTGAACTGTTTGCGAACTCCATTCCCATGAGCTCTGCAACCATGCTCTGGTATTCGAAGAGGGCTTGGAGCATGCCTTGCGAGATCTCAGGTTGGTATGGAGTGTAGGACGTGATGAATTCAGACCGTGAGACAATCTCGTCCACTGCTGCGGGAACATAGTGAGGCCAGACCCCTCCCCCCAAGAAGGAGACGACATCTCTTGTTGACACGTTCGTGGACAGCAAGCCTGACACCTGCACGCTCGTTTCCATCTCGGATCTCGAGCCAGGCAGCCGTAATGTCGAGTCTTTCCTGATGGATTCCGGGATATCAGCGAAGAGCGCCTGCACATCGCGGGCTCCTATCTCACGCAGCATGCCTTCCCTGATTTTCGGGGCACTATTGGGGATGTACGGATGTGCTTCACTCATCGGTCATCAATCGAACCTGTACAAGTTGCCTTGGAACCAAACTAATATCTTGCGCTAGAACCCCATCCGCTCAGGGTCACACTTGGCAGGTACAATCGCACGGGTGCAGGACGGAGCCTGGGTTGACAAGGACGTATCCCTTGGCGAAGGCTGCATCGTTGGTCAGGGCGCAAGTTTGCTCGGCCTCGTTCAGGTTGGCGCGAGGACGCGGATAGAGCCCAAGACTGTGGTGTATGGACCCGTGAGTATCGGTCCAGGTTCCTTCATTGGTCCAAATGTGGTCTTGGGGTTTCCGCCAAGAGCGGAGCTGACAGACTCCGTCGCCAAAGGGCGAAACATACAAGATGCCCCAAGTAGGGGCCAGCTCACTATCGGACGAGACTGCGTTGTCAGATCTGGCACTTGCATATACTCTGACGTTTCGATCGGCGACTCGGTCTCGTTCGGACACAACGTGATGGTTCGCGAGAAGGTTCGCATCGGAAATCACACGTTGATAGGAACCAGTGTGGTCATAGATGGATCATGCGAGATAGGAGAGCGGGTCTCAATCCAGACAGGAGGATACCTGCCCACCAATTCCAAGATTGAGGACTCCGTCTTCCTTGGCCCCCACGTGGTCCTGACAAACGACAAGTACGTCATGCAGAAGAAGACGAAACTAGTCGGCCCGACAGTCCGCAAAGGTGCAAGCATAGGTGCCAACTCATTGCTGATGCCCGCAATTGAGATCGGTGAAGGATCAGTTATTGGAGCTCACTCGCTCGTAATGCACAACATCCCTCCTCGATCTGTATTTGCTGGAATACCTGCAAAGAGACTGAAGAAAGTCCCGGCTGACTGGCGTACTTCTCTCCTGCAGCCATGAATAGACTGCGAATGCACCCCAGACCCAATCGAAACGAGTTCGGCATTCTTAAATAGAGATCATCAGTTGAGTTGCCGAAAAGTCGTGGACGGCGACACACGGGCGACCAGACCAGAGCCCCAGACAGGGTTCTTCGCACTAAGGTCGCGCACGATAGAAAACGCGAAGACAAAACAAGCGGATGGGCTCACGATATGAGAGAGAAGGCGATTTTGTGTGCTGCCGTTCTCGTTGTCATATTCCTTCTTTCTGCCTTGCCCCCGGTTGCAGTTGCACAGTCCGAATCTGAGTACAGTGTCAAGATCGAGAGAACAGTGCAGATCGGTCCCTGGGGCTTGGTCACAGTCGACGACGCGCTCACTGTGCAGAACAATTCCACAGCCCTCTTGGGTGACATCCCAATTGGTCTTCCCCGAAACGTCACAGCAGGACTGAAGTATCTGGCCGCCAAGGACAACCAGGATACGATTCTCACTGTCGACCGCGATCTAGACCCATCGAGTGAAATATACTGGTTCAAAGTCAGCTTTGCCCGAGCGTTGGCCCATAACGAGAGCTATGGGTTCACCGTTACATCTCTTTTCACGAATGTGCTCGTCCCCCACCAAGGCGGCTACCAATACAGATTCGTGGTCACTCCCATCCTCAGAGTGAGAGCATCCGCAGAAAACATGACGATCATAGCTGTTGCTGGGTCAGAGTTTACGGACCCCATAGTTCCTGGCCGCGTTGAAAGTTCGGAGGAAGGGCCGGTTCGTCTGATTAGCTACTTCGCTCCGATAGATGCCTATACAGCAACGCCAATCGTATTGAACATGACCTCTCCTAACCAGTTCCTTGTGCGGGTTCCGAAGGTTCTTCGAGAAATCAGATACGGTGAAGACGGATCGATACAAGTCTCGGAGACATACACCTTCGAGAACTTGGCCAGTTCCGTCTCGACGATCCAGCTCACACTCCCCGAAAACTCCAGCGACGTAATGGCCTATGATCTCGTCGGTCCTCTATGGGACCTCCCACGTCAAGGCCCCGCCGTCTCACTCGGTCCCAGATACTCAGACGGCATAAGGACGAATACGACATTCACATTCACGCTCAAGTATCAAGTGGATCCACGAACATACGTGAAACAACCCCAACCGTGGGGCACCAACACCTACAAGCCTGCTCTCCTGTCAGACGTGAAGTATTGGGTAGTTGGCAGGCTTGAGACCACCGTTATCGTGCCAAATGGATTCAACGTCAAGAGTATCTCGCCGACTCCTCTTGCGACATCGAGTTCATTGTTCGATCGCACCCTCCGATACGAGATCACAGACGTTACCCCGTACACAGATCTGGGGCTAAGCATCGAATACAGCTACGCACCCTTCTGGTCAGGATCGATCCTGCTAGTCTGGGCCGCACTAGTCGAACTTGTGGTAGTAGTCGCGGTTGTGGTTGTCAGAACACGAAGACCCGCCCCATCGAGGATTGCTGTTCCATCAGAAAAGCTGAAGGAGTTTGTGGAACTTTACGATGGAAGGAACGCCCTGAGACTTGAGCTCGACAGAATGGCTCAAGATCTCGCTCGAGGTGCCCTCAACAAACATGAGTACAGACGCAGACGCAGGACCATAGAACTGCGCATGAGTGAACTGGATAGGGCCCTTCAACCGCTCAGACAGGACCTCAAGGCATTCCACCCAAGATACAATGAGATATTCCTCAGAATGGAGAAGGCTGAAGGTGAGATCGACGCAAACCGCCTGGGTGAAGAACATTTCAAGACACAGTATCGTTCGGGAAAGATCTCCAAAGAAGCATACGATAGAGCCATCGAAGACCTTTACAGACGCATCGAGAAGGCTAGGGAAGTCATAGATACGAGTCTAGTCACACTCCGAGAAGAAGCCCGCTGACAAGACGGACCACGCGTGCCGAGCATGCACTCACCGCAATCGTTTTGCTAGTAGACAATGCCATGGTCTGAGCCATGGAAGATGTCATGCGGCCAGAGGCACTAGAGCCTTGGCTTAAGCAAACTCTGAAAGCCCAAATCACGACAGTTGAGAAAGCCATTCAGAAAGCCAAGACCGACACTGAGGCTCAGCTGACCTCACTCAACGAAATCACAGGGGATCTGCTGGAAAAGTCTGAGAAGGCCTCTACTGAGAAGAGAAACGACAGAGCCGTGTACAGGGCAGCGAGAGCAGTAAACCGAATGTGCCTGGAGCTTCAGAATCTCACATCAGCTCCTGTCTTGGGAGAACCTCAGAGCTACGAAGGACTGCGACAGTTCAGCGATGCCACTGCCAAACTCGCAAGTGATGTTGCGGGAATACGTGACAGATGGATCGGATACATTCGCCCCTACTACATCCTCGATATGATGAGTCTGAACGCCTCAATCGACAAGCTTCGCCGGCTCGGAGACCAAGCATGGGAGATCTTCAGCAAGGAAGGGAGCCTGCTCAAGCGCGTCGAAGAAATCCACAACAAAGTGGAGAAGGTCGAAGAACTTGAGATGTCACTACGGAAACAGCTCGAAGAACGCGATCAGGTGACAGTCGAACTCAAGAACCTTGATCCGCTGGTCTTAGAAGCAGAACGTATGATCGAATCTGCTTTGGCTGATCCGAGGCTCGCAGAGCTGAAGAAGATCGATGCCAGATTGAAGAGCCTTCGCGCAGAACTTCTCGCATCGGGCTTCAGGCGGCTAGGAAGGCCCCTTCGGAAACTCGAGGCGATGACCAACAGGGGTGAGTACCCAGTTGACCCTGAGGTCAAGGAGAAACTGTCAGAGTACCTGAAGCGACCTTTCACGACATTCATCCGTGAAGGAGAAGGATACCCGTATCTCAAATCCGTCTTGAGAACGATGCAGGAAGCTGTCGAACGAAAGAAGCTTGTCCTGAAGCAGCGTGAAGAAAGGAAAGTGCTTGAGAGAATAGACAACGTTGCAGAAAGAAACGTACTAGACAGGATACACAGCGAAGCCACAGCGCTCGTTGGCGAACGAAGAAAGTACCTCCAAGACCCCACATGCCTTGAACTGATCCACGCGTACAAGCAGAAGAAACAAGATCTCAAGAACCTTCAGTCAAGACGCACAGACCTTGAACATCAAGCCAAGTTGCTCTCAGACAAGGCGGAGACTCTAAGGAACTCGCTAGTCCAGCTTATCAGAGAGACTGGGCTACTGGCGGAGAAGTTGTCAAAGAGACCGGTGAAGCTCGAACTGGATATGTCCGATCTGCCAGCCTAGACGAGGATCTTTACTGTTTTCTTGCCAACCATGGCGCGAAGCAGTGCCTTTCCAAGATCGGAATCCTTTGAGACACGGATCTGGCTCTTCTTCCCGATTGTAGCTGAGAATAGGTATTCGTTGTCGACATAGACGTTCGCGACTTCGCCGACGTGTCTCTTGTCGAACTCAAGCTCGATTCTGTTTCCTACCTCCAATGTCTTGAACCGGACTTCAGCTCCCCCTGTCGGTGTCGCAGGCTCCACATCAATGCGGATGCCTAGGGATTTCTCAAGTTTCGAGATCGTAGCTCCTTTCTTGCCTATCAGAAGAGGTATTGACTCGCTGTCCACCTTCAGGATGGCCTTGTTGTCAGACACAAAGGTCACCTCTGCATCTGGATCAAATCGGCGGATCTCTTGTAGAACCCTTTCTGCAGCAAGTTTGCGAGCTCCGGACACCTGAGGTGCAGCTTCAGTGACGGGCACTATGACATTCTCCTCTCCGAAAGTGTACATCTCATATTCGAGCTTCCCAGTCTCGAAGTCTTTGACCTCTACAATCGGGCGAGCGAGGTCCGCCTCTGTCATGCCACTTGGAACTCGCACGAGTAGGTTGAGACAGAATACGTTGACGACTTCTCCATAACGGACAAAGATGATTGTGTCGATGATGTGGGGAATCATGCCGAGCTCGACGCGTCCGATGAATCTCTGCACGGCATCTATTGCGTCGGACGCGTGTACAACCCCAATCATACCAACTCCAGCCAAGCGCATGTCCGCAAAGACCTGGAAATCCTTGGTCTTCCTCACCTCATCGAAGACCGTGTAGTCTGGCCTTACCAGCAGCAAGATCTCGGCGGTATTCTCAAAATCCCCTTCAAGCCGGCCGTACTGTGTGATCTCAGGGCTTACTTGGAGGTCGCGCGGTGACTCGAGGGTCTTCACGATCTTGTTCTGCTTCAGGTAGAACTCGGCAAGTGACGATGCAAAGGTCGTCTTGCCTGATCCTGGCGGACCAGCAATCAAGATTCCCTCGGCTTTCAACTTCAACCTCTCCATCAATGGCTCCGAAAGTCTGTAATCTTCGAGGCGGAGCGACACGACGGGTCTCACAATTGTGACTTCTAGGCCATCTGAGAACGGCGGCCTAGTGACTGCAATCCGGTACCTTCCAAGCTGTATCACTGAGGCACCGGCGCGGCTGATCTCAACAAATCCTTCGTCGCTGACATGTGCTGCATCATTGATCTGCTTGATTATCTGCTCAAGCTCTTCGTTCGTTGTCAGTCGATCCGATATCCTGACGAGTTCGAAATTCCCTGGTTTCCCTCGTTTCGCAAGAGGCAGGGTTCCCTCTTTGACGTGGATGCTCGCTGTTTCTGGGGTGAAGAGGTTCTCGAAGATCAGGCCCTCAGTCTTCACTTGATGTGCTGAGTAGAGTACCTTGATGCCCTGCACTTCAGCGACCAGAGCCTGGACGTAATCATTAGTCACCAAGGTTGCGTTCTCTTTTCGGGCAACATCTGTGATTATGGCGTCTAGTCTGCCGCTCCTTGCCAGTTTGATCTGGTCAAGGTCCGGCCTGGACCCCATGTAGGTGAGCTTCGTGTTCTTGTTCTCGCATAGAGTCCGCAGTTTTTTCAGTTCGGCGAGGCCGGTGTGGCCAATGTCCCTGCCCTTTGACGCTTGTGCCTGCAGCTCGTCCAACACGGCATACGGTATGATTACCTCAGCGATCTGTTCTCTCTCCAGAATCTCCGATATCCGTCCATCAATCACTGCTGAAGTGTCGGGGACTAGGCGTTGCGGTGATGACATCTCAATCGTGGTAGCAGCAGTATCCTTGTGATAAAAACGTGCCTCGCAGGCGACTCTGAGTGTAATCCAGAACGGGTAAATAGTACCAAAGCAACCTCCCCGCCGGGAGGCCGCTATCTTGGTCAAAGCTGCTACTGAGCCGTCTCTTCATGTGCAACCCGTGACCCCTCTGAGCCGCACACAGAGTCTTTGCCCCGAATGCCTCGCAATACTAGATGCAGAGATATACGAACAGGGAGGAAAGATCTGCGTACGCAAGACCTGCAAGAATCACGGAGAATTCAACGAGCTCTACTGGGGATCCAGCGATCTCTACAGGCGAGCGCAAGAATACGCACGGGACGGGAAGGGAGTCGACAATCCCTTTGTGACCAAGCAGGAGCCCACATGTCCAGTCGACTGTGGTCTCTGCAATCTGCACATGAGCCACACAGCGCTCGGAAACATTGTCGTGACAAATAGGTGCGACCTCAACTGCTGGTACTGCTTCTTCTTCGCTGAGAAAGCTGGATACGTATACGAGCCAACCCTAGATCAGATTCGGTCAATGGCTCGCTCGCTGAGGAATGAGAAACCAGTACCCTGCAATGCCCTCCAACTCACAGGTGGAGAACCAGCCCTCCGTGAGGATCTTCTGGACATCATACGGATCTGCAGAGAAGAAGGAATCGAACACGTTCAACTCAACACAGACGGCATTAGACTCTCGACCGATCCTACCCTCGCAGAGAGGGTGAGGAAGGCAGGCGTCAACACGATCTACATGAGCTACGACGGCACCACACTCGAGAAGAATCCAAAGAACCACAGAGAGATCCCTGGAGCCCTCGCAAACTGCAGCCGAGCTGAGGTAGGCGTCGTCCTGGTTCCAACAGTCATCAAGGGTGTCAATGATTCTGAGGTCGGAGACATCATCCGATTTGCGCTGAGGAACCTCGATCCGGTCAGAGGCGTCAACTTCCAACCGATCTCAATTGTTGGGAGAGTCCCTGAGCGCGAGAGGGAACGCCTCCGAATCACAATCCCAGACGTCATAAACAGGATAGAGGAGAGCTTTCCGGGACAGATATCACAAGATGACTTCTATCCGATTCCGTCGTGCATGCCATTCAGCAACTTCGTAGAGGCTTTGACAAGAGAGCGCGAGTATGAGCTTTCAACGCACTTCGCCTGCGGCATGGCGACGTACCTATTCTTGGATGACGACAAGATCATTCCGATGCCTCGTTTCGTGGACGTAGATGGCCTCTTCGAGTACCTGGATGAAAGGGCAGGTGATCTCAGAAGTGGCTCCAACAAGTATCTAGTCGGTATGGGGTTACTCTACAATCTCTTCTCGAAATTCATCGACAAGAGCAAAGCCCCGAAGGGGCTCAACCTGTCAAAGATTCTGTTCGATGCGCTCCTCAAACACGACTACAGAACACTCGGCGCGCTTCATCACAACAGCCTCTTCATCGGTCTAATGCACTTCCAAGATCTCTACAACTACGACATCGAGAGAGTCAAACGCTGCACAATCCACTACGCGACCCCGGACGGACGAATAACCCCATTCTGCACGTTCAACGTGATACCCGAATGGTACAGAGACAAGATCCAGAAACAGTATGGAACACCAATCCTAGAGTGGGAGAAAAGAACCGGCCGCAAGCTCAGTGATGACTTCTACAGAAGGACCGTAGGACCCGAAGCTGTGAAGGCGGCCTAGCTCAACAATTCCCTCGTCTTCGACAGTTCCATCTTCCCCTTTAACACTGCTCCTACTCGAGCACTTTTGCCACTTTGTCCATAAGGTTGGAAGGAAGCGCCGTTGCTTTCCAGCTGACGAGATCGAGTCCGATGATTCTGAGATAACCCGTACAGAGCAATTCGCCATCAGATTTCTTACGAATCTCGAAACTGTACTTCATCGTCTTCTCTGTTCTCTCGTCCACTCGTAGCATCACAGTCACAATGTCTCCGAATCTAGCCGGAGCCTTGTAGCTGCAGAACGCCTCCACACGTGGGATGGCTATCTTGTACTTCTCATTCAGTTCCCTGAATGTGAAGTCGAGAGAACGATAGAGGTCCTCCTCTGCTGCCTCAACGTATCTGAAGTATGGAGGGCTAGTTTCCCACATATTTTGAGGACAGTTACGCCTAGCTCTCCGCTTCCCTGCCTCCTCTTGCTCCTTATCCGAGCCCGTTCCATGTCAGCCCTGAGTTAGAGCTTGGCGCCGAGAGAGCTCCGAACAGAAGGTTCAACATAGGTCATCCTTGCGCGGGGAGCGTTCTTAGAGCGGTGGCTGTCCTGCTAGGGGATCGTTTCTAGCGTCTCTTTCTGGGGATCTGCGCGAGTGCCGAGACTAAGGTGGTAGCAATAACGACTGTTCCTGCTATCGGATAGATGAGTGCTCTCGCAGCTCCAGCCGAGAGTGCGTCACGTGCAATGATGAAGCTAAATTCTCCGCGTGGCGTCATGGCAATGGCAACGTCATTTGCCTCTTTCCTCTCAGCCGACACAACCGCCGCCAGGTAGGCGCCTGAGTATTTTCCGACCAACGCAAGCGCGACGACAGGCAAAACAACGCTGACATTGAGGAATTGTGAAGGATCCACAAGCATACCCATCGACACGAAGAACACAACAAGAAACAGGTCACGAACGGGGCGGACCTTTCCATAAACAAACTTCGCACGTTTTCCACGAATGGCAAGACCCATCAGAAATGCGCCGGTCGCGGCAGAGAAGCCCAGCATGTAGGAGAGAATCGCCATGGCGAATCCTAGGCTTATCGATAGAAGGAATCCAGCCTCATCCACATCGAGATCAAGTTGACTGATCCTGTCAATAGCGCGAGGCGCCACATAAACTCCCAAGACGAATATCAGGGCAATCAAGAGAATGCCGCGCAAGATCCACGCACCTAACCCGGCCCATACTTCGGAGCCGCCTGTTGCGAGGCCTGGCAGGAGTGACAAAATGATGACGGCAATTATGTCCTCAACTATCAACGCGCTCATCATCAGAGGTGTAGACCGTTGAGTGAAGGCTCCGCGTTCATGGAGCATCTTTGCTACGAGGGCCGTACTACTGATGCCGATGACCCAAGCTAGAAGGATGCTTTCGCGAACCGACCATCCTAGCAGGAACCCCGCCAGCAGTCCGGAAATGAAAGAGATCAAAATCTCTGTTAATGAGAAGACGAGGACTCTTGTTTTCATGGCCATTAGGTCGACAGGGTCAAGTTCGAGTCCGATGATGAATAGAAGCAGGACGATGCCAATCTCCGCCATCGCCCCGATGGTAGTAAGATCCGTGACTAGCTTGAGCCCAAATGGTCCAATCATCATGCCAGCAATGAGTTGCCCCAGTGCTGCGGGGAGGCGAAGCGCCCAAGTAACCAAGCTCAGCGCTAAAGCTGAACCGGCAATGATTCCCAGCTCGACTAGAAGCGAGATCTCCGCAGGCAAAGCTAGCAAGCCATTATTGGCGCTCTAAACTACTTCAAACTATGCTTGGGGCATCCTCACTGACCTGAGGGTTTGGAGAAACGCCTGACTTGTGCAGTTACGCCTCGTGTGAACACGAACTTACGGGCAGACTAGCTCCACGAATCGGTCGAGACAGTTGCTGATCAAATGCTTGACTCAGCATGGACAATGCTGAAATACGTTCAGGTAGGACTGTTGGTCGTCTCAGAATGCAAGGGCGAAGGAACCAGTGGGCATCCAGTCTGAAGTAGTTTGAGTAGTGGACCACTCGAAGCGCGTCCGTGTCCACCCACCTAACAGGAATGTTAACTGTGAAGACCATCACATGTCTCTCCCAGGCCGGCATCAGGAGAGACGAGATACCCACCTGTGGTATGATAGCGCTTTCTGTCAAGCCATTACGTGCTCTGGTTACTGTTGAGCAGGTCGCGGAGTAGCCTTAGCGAGATGTTCCCGCCGCTGATGACCAGCACGAGGTTTTCTCCTCTCCTCGGATGATAGCTGTGACCAAGCGCAGCTATGACGGCGGCGGCTGACGGCTCGACGAGCACATGGAGTGACTCGAGGGCCATTCCTGTTGCCGACCGAATCCTGTCGTCTGGTGTCAAGAGAATGCTGTCTACGTGTTTGCTGGCTATGCGAAACGTGAGTTGTCCTGGTTCTCCGGGGGCTAGGCCGTCAGCGATTGTGCTAGAATCGTCCAGTCTGATCGGTCTACCCGCTCTGAGTGACTCATACATCGACGGGGCCTTCTCGGATTGAACACCGTACACCTTGGTGTCAGGTCTCTCCGCCTTCATGGCGAGAGAGATCCCTGCGATGAGTCCACCACCACCAACAGGAACTAGGACAGTATCGACATCCGGTAGATCTTCCAAGATTTCTAGGCCTATTGTTCCTTGACCCGTGATGACATCTGGGTCGTCAAAGGGATGGACGAGTATCGCTCCCTGTTCCTTCTGTATCTCCAGTCCTCGGGCGTGTCTTTCAGCATGGCTTCGTCCATGTTCCACCACAGTCGCTCCCTGTTCTTTGATAGCCGCTATCTTCTCAGGTACGGCAGATGTGGGGACAACAATCGTCGCAGTGATCCCGAGCAGTCTAGCAACGTACGCCACAGCTAGGCCATGGTTGCCGGAAGAGACCGCCACTACGCCAAGATTCCGTTGGACGCTGTCAAGGTGCAGCATCCTGTTTGCGGCGCCGCGTATCTTGAACACTCGAATCGGTTGGTAGCATTCCAGCTTCAAGAACACATTTGCATCGAACTGGCGACTGAGATACTCACTTCTGTACAGTGGAGTTCTGTAGGCGATGCCTTCTATCGTCTTCGCTGCTCGCTTAACATCATCCAACGTAGGAAAGGGCCTCTCGGACGGCGTCTCCATTCATATGCACCTGGATCTAGCGTTCTACCTTGAAGCCTATTTTCACAGCTGCCTGAAACAGTCCGACTTTATCCTTCATGATTCTTCCTCGCAAGGAAGCCACTTCGAACCACTCCATTCCGCGCACGGTCTTTGATGCCTCTTCTATGGCTTCTCGAACAGCATCAGCGAAGCTTTCAGGCGATTCTCCAACAATCTCAATGTACTTCCAAACCATGCTGGCCACCTCCAGAAGGTTGATGCTGATCGCGAGACGATAACTCTTTGCGTTACAGTCTCCTGAAGTCTCGAAAGATACTCCAGTCTGGCTGGAACGGGTCTGCTGTTCAACGGCAGTGGATCCATACAATCATGACTGATGACAATGGCAATCCAGAAATAACTGACCAGTCAGTCGCTATTCCGCTCAAACAGAGAATCAGTTACACTGGTTTGCTGGGTCGAGACATCGGATAGGATTTGTGAGTCAATGGATCTCGAACTAATCGTCATCGCAATCGCACCAATCGTATTCCTCGCTTGGTACGTGTACACAAGAGACCGATACGAGCGGGAACCACGCAGACTCATCGTGAAGACTTTCGTTCTGGGCGCAGTACTTGTCGTGCCGGTCATTTTCGCCGAGGTAATTGGAAGTCTAATCCTTCCAACGTCACCTGATCCTCTTGCATTATTCCTTCATTTCCTGATCGTCGTGGCGTTCGTGGAAGAGTCATCCAAGTATCTGGCTGTGCGCCTTTCCGTATACAACTCGCGCGAGTTCAATGAGCCGATGGACGGCTTGGTGTACGGCGCAATAGCCGGGCTGGGGTTCGCAGCGCCAGAGAATCTGTTGTATGTCCTGAGTCGAGGAGCAGTCTTAGGAAGCGTGCGAGCAATTCTATCAGTTCCAGGGCACGCACTCTGGGGATCAATCATCGGATACTATCTGGCACGGCACAAACTCAAGACCGGCCGGGGTTCAAGCCTTGTAGGCCTCTGTCTTGCAACAATCCTACACACCGCATTCGACTACGCTCTGGTTGCTACCGAAGCTCTGATTGCGATCTTGATCGCCGGTATCATCATCGCTGCAGGATGGGCGATCTTCTTCAGATTCAGAAAAGCAGCCCTCGCGGCCTCTCCTTTCAGACCTGAGGCGAGGCCGCTTCCGCCTCCCTCCAGCACCAAATACTGCATGTACTGCGGAAACTTGATGCTGGTAGATGACAGATTCTGCCGGTCATGTGGAGCTCGGCAACTGTAATTCGAACCGGACAGAATGGAGTGGGCGCGATCCGGAACGCCCGCTATCTGATAGGACGTTGAGCGACGTTGTGTGGGACTGGTGAATGGTAGCCCGGGGGAGATGTTCGGGTTCGTGCACGAACCTTTCGAACTCCCGTCGGCGGGTTTCTTCTCGTTAGCGAGACCCAAAGCCCGCTATGCCTAGACGGAATGAGTGTTCCTTTGTCCACTACATTCGGCGGAGTATCAGGCTCCTCCACCGGGCTGTAAGCCCCGGGCCGAAGTACCCCGAGTCTTCAACGCGGCTATAAATCCTTCATTTCCCGCGAGAAGTATCATCCGAGCTTGAACGGGCGGCCTTCTGTGAGTGTGCTCTGAGGTATCTTGTCCTTCCATCTTCGAAGGAAAGCTACATCTTCCTTTTCCTCTCTCAGATCGTCAGGGAGCATGTGCGGGATCTCATCGATTATGGGATACCATCGACTACACTTCGGGCATATGATAATGCCTGAGACGATCTCCTCGCCCTCCTCGAAAACATGAAGCTCCAAAGGGTAGGCCTTGTCAATCGGGCACGCAAGTATATCCATCAACCTCTTCTTCAACTAGTTCCCCTCACATACGGAATCTATATCACATGTTTCTATGATCATCGGTCTGGGCTTATCACATTACTTGGACCAGAGCCCTCTCCCTATACCTCTATAGATGAGGCCTACCTTTTCTATGTCTTCTGGTTCAAGGGTTCCCGTGCAGTCGACGACGACCGAGTTCTTTGACATATTCGCAGCTAGATCGATTGCTTTTATCAACCTGAACTCGTTGTGGGCTACTGCCAGAATTGTACAGTCTGCTCTCTCCAACGCGCCTGGCAAAGTGGGCATGGCATGGTAGCCCATCTGCTTGAGCTCTTCTTGAGTGTACATGGGATCATACACAGAGACTCTGCTCCCGCGCTTTCTCAGTAGGTTAACAAGTTCGATCGAGGGTGAGAATCTAGTCTCCTTCACGTTCGGGCGATAAGCGATGCCGAGCACTGTGAATCTTGATCTCTTGACACTCTTGCCACTCTTGCCGCAGATTCTCAAGCCTTCAGCGGCGAGTCTTAGGACGTGACTGGGCATCTGATCGTTGGTTCGTCGCGAATCCATGGGAATTCTGAGTTTCGTCTCGTTTGCTTCAGCCGCGAGAAGGTACGGATAAACAGGAAGACAGTGACCTCCCACGCCAGCTCCAGGGAACAGCAAGTGAGAGTAAGGCTGAGAATTGGCCGCCTCCATTGCTTCGAGATAGTCGATTCGCGCTTCCTCGCAGAAGATTGCGAATTCATTCGATAGCGCTATGACGACATCTCTGTAAATTGTCTCGAAGAGTTTCGAAGCCTCAGCAGTGGGTATGTCGCGCATTCTGATGAGTTCACCATCAACAATGCATGACAGTACTGCGACCGTCACGTCGAGGCTTCTCTTGTCGATGGCACCCACAGCCCTTGCATATTTTCGCATGTCGGTTAGTCCTTGGCCTCCCATTGCTCTGATGGGGCTGTAGGCGAGTCCGAAATCCTGTCCTGCTTTGAGTCCAGAGTGTTTCTCGATTGTGACCTTGACGACCCTGTCAGTAACGGTGGGCCCACACGTACTCTGGAAGAGTACGAGGGAACCGGGCCGGATCCCTTTGCCGATCTCGACGCATGCCTCCTCCACATGTTGGTAGTACGGTTTCTTGTGTCGATCGATTAGTGTCGGGACCATGATCGCGATTATGTCGCTCTTCGATGAGGCGTCCTCTGTGTCTGTCGTCGCTGTCAACTTGCCTGAGCCCACGACCTTCCTGACAAGTTCAGGTAGGCCTTCCTCATTGATTGGTGACTTCCGGGAGTTGATCGCCTTGACCAGAGATGAGTTCTGGTCTGCTCCGATGACATGGGCGCCAGCTTCAGCGAAGAGACATGCCAACGGCAACCCCATCCAACCAAGTCCGACCATCTCAACAGTGAACAGACCAGCATTCAGTTTCGCAGGGATGTCGCGCGGGTCCGTTGTCATGAGCTCGGAGGGAGCCACAAGAAACACCAAAACGTACGGTCGAATGGAAGGCGTATTTAGGGCTACTGTTCCTTAGCTTGGAATTGAACAATCGTAACAATGGGATCATGACAGCGGTAGAGGATTTCGAATGGGCAACTCTGCAATGAGAATCTGGATCGATGTGCTGACCCCGAAACAGGCGAACCTGTTCTCCGTCTTCGTTCGAAGGCTGACCGAGCACGGGCACGAGGCCTTTGTCACCACTAGGCATTACAGAGAGGTAGAGCAGCTCCTGCAAATACGCAACACGAACGCAACAGTAATCGGAAGACATGGCGGCGCTGACTTGGCAGCTAAACTCACAGAGAGCTCCAAGAGAATCACGGGACTCACGGAGTTAATCGTTGACAAGCGGCCCGATCTTGTGATCTCTTTCTGTTCGCCAGAGGCTGCGAGAGTGGCGTATGGACTCGGGATTCCTCACTACGCTCTCTGCGATTCCCCGCACGCCGAAGCAGTTTGTAGGCTCTCAATTCCCCTATTGAAGAGGCTGTTCACTCCGAGAGCTGTGCCCAAGAGTGCGTGGAAGCGATACGGCATCGCCCCGCCTGACATTGTACAGTACAACGCACTTGACCCTGCTGTGTGGATCCGCGCCTATGCTCCTGGGGTCGATCTGAGGGATACCTTAGGGTTGCGCAGCGAGAAGCCTATCGTTGTGTTACGAACTGAAGAAGAGTATGCTTCCTATCTCATCCGAAGCGGGGTGAAGAGGAGCATTGTCACACGCTTGGCCCGTCCGCTCACTGAATTGGGCGCCCAAGTTGTCGTGCTGCCACGATACGAGAAACAAGTCGAGATGCTCATGAGAGAATTCTCAGGTGTTGCTGCTCTTCCCACCAGCGTCGTTGATGCTATCGGTCTGCTCTCACGGGCTTCGGCTTTCGTAGGCGCAGGAGGAACCATGAGCGCGGAAGCAGCACTGATGGGAATTCCCACGATCAGTTGCTTTCCCTCCAATCCAACGTATGTGGACAGGTACCTGTTCAAGCTGGGCCTTGCGGAGAGAATACTCTCTCCAGAGAGGATTGTGGGTAAGGTGCGAAAGTTCCTAACCGATGCCAAGCTTGCTAAGCGTCAAAAGGAGAAGGCTGATCGTGTGCTAGCGAAGATGCAAGACCCAGTGGGCGTCGTCATGGCTCATCTTGGTCTATCTTGACGGCACCAATCGACCGCCAGAAGTATGAATCAGTGATCATCTTCCAAAGGTGAAGCCAAGCGTACGCGAGCACCACAGCAAGAACCACCCTGAGAACATCCGTGATAATTCGAAACTCTGTCAGCGATGACGGCAGGACGAGCATCACGACTCTGACCAAGACAAAGACGCCGAGAATCATGGAAAGACAGACGAAAACAACGAGTCCTCCTAGAGCAATCACTCGCACACTACAACACCCCCGGAAGCAAGTACGCAAGCACAGCGAGCGTGGACGAAAGGACCGTCAGTAGCAGCATCATGCGGACAATCTGTGGTTCGCGCAATGGGCCTTCGGCAAGGATCAGTCTTGTAAGAGTCACAGGGGCATTCCTGTCCGCGGTCGCTTCCAGCATTCCATCGTCCCTCAATCTAACGGGACGCGACTTGATCTCGCGTCTCTCGTAGAGACGGCCGATAGACGCGAGCCCGTAGAACGCGTTCATTATGTAGGGTGCCAACGCCACAACCGTGGCGGCTTCTATGCGTCCTATTACTGCAAGTGCTCCAACAGCGGCCCCGACTGCTAGGCTTCCAGTGTCTCCTCCGAATACGCGCGCCGGATAGCGGTTGAACAGGTAGAACGCAAGCAGAGAACCAAGCAACGCCAACGCGAAGCTTGTCGCAGTTAGGTTTCCTGAGAGAAGAAGCACTAAGCCAAGTGCCAATGAGACGATTGCGAGAGTTCCGCTCATGGCGCCGTTGAAAACGTCGAGCATGTTGACGGCGTTCGCCGGTACTGCGATTGCGAACAGGATCAGGATAGGATAGATGATCGTCAATCTTGCGCTACCGATGAGTGGGAGAACCGGGTGAGGACTGTAGGTGCCCAGTAGAAGGATCGGAGCTGCCGCGAGGGCTGTCAGGGCCGGTTTCAACTTCGGGCTGAGGGGCCGGAGGTCGTCGATGGCTCCAATCGTTCCGGCGATCAACACAGTTCCGAGAAATGCAACGACCTCGCGTGAGTACCCAAAGAACAACACTGATGAGAGCAAACCTGCTACGACGAGGCCGGCAATGATTGAGAGTCCGCACATTTCGGGGATCTTCGGCTTGTCGAGCTTGTGGATATCGATTCCAGTGATACCATGATTCCTCATCCACGAGGCAAGAGGCTGAACCGTGAGGTAGGTCACTGCAAAAGCAACTAGAGAAGCCACTGTTGCCGTGACGCACGATTGTGGATCAAGCATCACGGTTCTTCTCTTTGATGATCTCGCTGACTATCGCTTTGCATTGCTCAGCCAGGTTCCTCGCGGCGCTCTCTGATCTTGCTTCCGCCATTATTCTGAAGATGGGTTCGGTTCCGCTCGGCCTCAGTAGGACCGAGGTCTCATCCTCGAAGAGAATCTTGACTCCGTCGATCGTTTCAGGATTGTACTTGCTCGTGCGATCGCGGAGACTGTCCAAAACGTGCTTCTTCAGGTGGTTCGGACAGGGAATCTTCTCCTTTGCCAGCTGGTAAGATGGGAGAGCCGACAGGAGTCTCGAGAGCGGTTGTTTGGATTTGGCCAGAATGTCCGCGATGAGGGCTGAGGCCATGGAACCATCCCGGACGGCGATGTGTGGCGCGTAGAAGATTCCGCCGTTTTCCTCTGCACCGAGCTCCGCCCCTATCTCTATCATCTTATGGGAAACATCAACACTGCCGACCCGCGTCCAAACGATCTTTCCGTTTCGGCTGTCTGCGATCTCATTGAGGGCTCTTGATGAACTGACGGGTGTCACAATCGTGCTTCCCGGCTTGGCGGACCAGTAGTTGTCGGCGATTAGAGCCAGACTTCGATCACCCCAGTGCGGTTTCCCGGTTTCGTCAACGAATATCGCCCTGTCGCCATCTCCGTCGAGGGCCACACCGAAATCGGCCCCGGAGGATTTCACCAGATCCGCGAGTGAGCTGACTGTCTCCGGCCTTGGTTCAGATGGTCTGCCCGGAAAGGTCCCGTCCACATTGCCGTTGACAGTCACGACTCTGCAGCCTAGTTCTGACATCAGGATTGGTGTTGTTACTGCTGAGATGCCATTTCCAGGATCGACAGCCACTTTGAAGTGCCGTGATCGTATCGCGTTGAGATCTACCAGTCTCTTGATTGAATCGAAATACTCACGCAACCCGGACTCGGCTTTCACAATTTTCCCTACGCGGCTCCATTCTGCTCTCTTCCAAGAACGGGCAAAGTAGATTCTCTCGATCTCGAGTTCCTCGTGTCTGTCTGTTTCGATTCCGTCTGGGGCGATGGTCTTGATTCCATTGTACTCAGGCGGGTTGTGGCTTGCGGTGACGGCGATGCCGCCATCGGCCTTCCAGGCACGCGTCAGAAAATCAATCATAGGCGTTGGAGCCCCGCCAATGTCGTATACGTCGCATCCTACGGAAGCGAGCCCGCCCATTGCAAGATTCCGAAGCGCTGGGCTGCTCGTGCGACCATCGGAACCAACGACCATCTTTCCTCCTTTGAAGAAGGCCCCGATGGCCTGTGATAGTTCTAGGACTAGCTCAAGCGTTAGGTCCTTGTTGACGACACCCCTGACGCCGTTTGTGCCAAATAAGCGGCGTTCATCCAATTCAGATGCCATTCTAGACTACATGCCCCGGGCTGTTGATGTCTTCCGCGACTTCCCTGTAGGGGTGAACATAAACATCTCGCGTGATGTGGACATTGTCGCGGATGTTCACGTGTCCAGCGATCACTGACCCTCGTTGAATCATAACCCCTTTCCCTATTCTGACACTGTTGCCGATGACCGCTCCTTCGATTGAGGAATCGCTCCCTATCTCTACGTTGTCGAATACTATCGTGCCCACGACGCTTGCATCCTTGTGAATGTGCACACCGTGACCAATGATCGTTTGAGGGCCTAGGCCCACTCCGTCCTCAACCGTCGCATGGTTACCTATGAGGAGAGGATGGGTCAACTTCGCCGAACCCGAAATGCTAGCATCTGGTGCCTTGGCGATCTTTCCTCTTGTCATACTCTCAAGGCACGCGAAGTTTGCGTTCCGGAAGTCTGAGATATTCCCAATGTCAAACCAAGTTCCTGAATGCACATATCCAGAGAGCTTTCCTTCGCTCGCGAGGGCAGGGAAGACCTCGCGTTCGATTATGACCTTTCTGCTCTCCGGGATAAGGTCAATCGCCCCAGGTTCCAAAAGATAGATGCCCGCGTTGACCAACCTGCTCGGGGCATCTGCCAACTTTGGTTTTTCCACAAACTTCGTGATCCTCAAGTGCTCGTCCAATTCGACGGCTCCGAAACGCGTTGGGTCTTCCACTTCATGTAGCGCAATCGTAGCAAGGGCATTGTTGGACTCATGTAATCTCCTCATTGCATCGAGGTTGATTTCCGCGAGGATATCCCCATTCATCACGAGTATTCTCTCGCTCCTGTAGTACTGGCGCGCAAGCGCGACGGGCCCTCCAGTTCCTAGAGGGGAGGGCTCAAGAGAGTACCTAATCTTCACCCCATGGTATTCTTCGCCGAAGCATTCTCTGAGTTGGTCCGCAAGATACTTCACGGCAAGGATAACCTCGTCAATGCCGAAAGACGACAAATGCTCAATTGTGTGCACGAGAATAGGTCTGTCGCACACTGGGAAGAGAAGCTTCGGAAGCGCGTAGCTCAAGGGCCGGAGCCTAGTCGCATACCCTCCGGCTAGGATCAATGCTTTCAGTTCGCAGCACCACAATCAAGTCATCATGATGAGTGTTCGACTGGAGCACGTGTAGCGAGACGAAGTAGGTTTTGAGAGGAGTCTACACTTTAATCATTCGCTTAAGCCGTCCCTGTGTTACGACCGCAGGCGAGAATCTGCCAGTCTCCTTGAGACGAGGATTGTATCTCTACACTGGATCAGCCCTGGGCCGTGGTTCAACCTCGCTGGAAGGGAGGATCGGTCGTCACCTTAGACGGGTCAAGAAGGAGTTCTGGCACATTGATCGCATCCTTGCGTGCAAACATGCACAGGGCTTTCAGTCGTTTTCGCGAAGACAACCAGAAAAGGAGAGTGCACGGTGAACGCTGCCATTCTTCACAACCCGAACATCAAAGTCCCCTGCAAAGGAGTTGGCTCCTCTGATTGCATGTGCAGCTCTCACCTTTTGGCAGCAAATGATCGTCTTCGGTCAGTAGAGAAAGTCGTGAGATCCTCCTACGCGGGACTGGGGCTCCGCTCGCATATCGCCAGGGATTTCAGAACTGATCGATTCAGTCGCCCTTGAATTCCACCACACAAGGCAGCGCGGAACACTAGTGCAAGGCCGACTCGAACGCTCTGATCAGATCCCCATCAATGGAGACTAGGATGATTTGCCTTAGAGTTGTTCCTTCAGAGAGATGTTGCCTTATGGCTCCAATCATGACTCTCGCAGCGTCCTCTACCGGGACTCCGCCTACCCCGGTTCCCATCCCTGGAATCGCAGCACTTGACAGCCCCAGTTGCTTCGCCACCCCAAGCGCCGCCGTGGTAGCCTTCTCAACATTCATTGTGTCTGTGCTCATTGCAGGTTGGGGCATCGTGGGCGCATGAATCACATACCTCGCTCTGAGTCTTCCGGCAGTCGTGGCGACAGCTTCGCCGACAGATATTGGAGCCCTCTGAATGGCTTCCTTCTCGATTTCCGAGCCACCGGCTCGCTTGATGGCACCGGCCACACCACCACCCATTATCAGTCTGCCATTAGAGGTAAATAGCCCATGTTAAGCATGGAGATACAGCGAAGTCGGGTAAGACCACGCGTCCCTGGAAGACTTCTTTCATACTCTTCCAAGGGCCGAGGCGCCGAATCTGGAATCGATCTAAGGAGAGTAGTGCAGCCCTGTCCGCACCAATCGACCAGCCAACGCGAACGCGACGCGCGCCGCCGGAGGAACCTCAAATGACTGATATCCAAGAGGATCCGATAGAGAGATGGGCGAGAGGCCTCGCCGCCCGGTCGCGAATCAACTACATACCGATACTTCGACGATTCCTAGTGTGGATGGGAACCGACGCGAGAACGCTAATTGAGCGGCAGAGGAAAGCCGGTCCGGACTCTGAATTTGAGATCCTCGATAAGCTTCAGCAATATGTCCGCGAATATCAAAGCGTCGACAAGGCTGGCAAGCCCGCACCCGTCACGCGCAAGACGAAACAAACCATCTATAACGTAGTTCGATCGTTCTTCACGGGAAATAGGCTGGCGCTTCCTTCAGACAAGCGGTTTGGGAGAACACTCCGCGGCGAGAAGGCGCCTGGCGTAGCCAGGCTGTCAGTCGAGGATATCCATCGGCTCTGTCTGGGTGCAACTCTTCGTGAGAAATCCATGCTCCTCACGCAGTTCCAGACTCTCTCAGGCATCGGCGAATTGGAATACATCAACCTGAACTACGGAGACGAGATCGTCGCCCAGATACGGCAGGGCAAGCATCCCGTGAGGATTGACATGCTGATGGGGCGCAAGACGAACCCGGAACCATACCACACCTTCATCGGAAAGGACGCAGTAGACGCGTTGCGGGAGTATTTCGAGAAGGAGCGTGGGTGGCCTGCGAAAGGTGAGCCAATCTGGGTTTCTAAACATCTGGGCGAGTTTCAGAAGAAGCAGCTCAAAGACACTACAGTCCTGTCAGATGGTCGAGTGCCGCTCCTGCGGGACGCCTACAGAGACAACATCCGACAGCTGAGCCGCCGAATGGGACTGATACCTAAACAGGAGAGCCACGGCCGCGGCGTCAGATACGGTTACAATCCAAACGAGATCCGCGACATCGCGAGAAGCGTTTCACGCAAGGCGGCGTCAAGCGGGTTCGACATCATCTGCGCCGAGTTCTGGATGGGCCACACCATCGATCCGTTAGGTTATGATAAACTGCAGAAGCTTGAACCTGAATGGAGCGCCGAACAGTACCGGCTACTAGAACCATACTTCAACATCGTGAGCAATCCTCCATCCGCGCCAGCCGCCCAAAATACACTTACGAGCGGACTGGTCAAATTAACCGCGACAGGATGGAAAGTCGACGCGCTCTCTGAGCCAGAGAGAGAAGCCGTCTTCCGATTCTTGATGGAGAAGCTCAAACCCGAGAAAGAGATTGAGCGCATACGCGACATGGTCGTCACCAGCGATGATATGAAGCGCTACATTGAGGCGTTGAATCCCGCAATAAGACGGGTTGAGAGAGAAGGAAAACGGCGGAAGATACGACGGACAGCGAGGAACGGCGGCACGCTGGTAGACTGCCCTTACGAGACGCGCATCGTTGACGAGCAAGAGCTCTTACCCCTCCTGAATCAGGGATGGGACATCGTGAAAGAGTTAAGCGGCGGCAAGATCATCGTGCGCAGGCCGAACCATCTCGACTGATCCATTCACGGCGGGATCATGTATGCCGTGGCATGGCATGGTGAATTGAATGGTGAAGGGTGAGTCCCTAGTTTCTGGAGATTTCGGCGAGGGTTTCGTTGCCTATCTGCTAGCCAAGCAAGGTGTTGACGTTGTTAGAGCGAAGACGATGGGCTTCGACATCTTCGCGATTGACCATACAGGAGCGCTTTTCGAAAAGGACAAGACGGTCGGTGTCTCGGTCAAGACGAGAATATCGAAGCACCATGCCAGATATGTGCCAACGGTACCTGTTGGATCGCGTCAGATATCCGAAGCCGCACTAATCTGGAAAGTGGAACCTTGGCTGGCAATAGTCGTCGGAAGCATTGGGCAGAAGCTCGCCTGCTTCCTTCTGCCGTTCAAGGAACATCAGAAGTTCACAGGGCACGCAACGAGGAAAGATGTGCTCGCGGTTTCGGAACTGTACAGCGACACAACCCGCATCGTCAAGCGTCTGTGGTAGAGCAGACAGCTTGCTGAGGCGGAATGAGAAGCGTGGCCGACTATGACGAATGAACGTTGGCTCAAATGGGCGATAGGACGCTACTACCGCTCGCTGGGCTACAAGGTTTCGATGAAGCCCGCCCGCGCCGGCAACGCAATGGTTGACGGCGTCGCACTGTCGCCTGAAGGGGAGCGGATAGCGATAGAAGTCAAATCCCCAAGCGACGACATCATACGCGGCGTCGGACAATGCGCTGAAGCGCTCGCTGCCGGCTACAGTCGCGCCGTGCTGGTGACGACGCTGCGCGTCGGCAAGAAGCTGAAGAAACGCGTCTTTCAGCGCAGACGATTCAAACTCTTAGGCGTCGACGCGAAAGCGCGCATCCACAGATACGACTCTGATGGATGGCGACTTCTAGGCTAGTATACCAATTTCCCGTGAGTGTAACAAACCGTTTGGTTTTAGTGAACTCTTGGGGACTGTGACGCAATCGTTTCTTGTTCTGTCGCCCACTTGATGATTCGCTTGCAGATTTTGCCGAACTCAACCCAGACAAGAGCGATGGCCAAAGCCCCTGTGAGGGAAAGGAATGGTGGCGTGAGAAAACCGATAATGTAGGCAAGGTTAGCTCCAATCGGAGCAGTCAACCTCTGTGTTATTTCGAGCGCAGCCTTCAAAAAGCGGTCATGAAGGATTGTATCCGTAAAATAACTCGCAGCAACGAGATACAGAATGAAAATGACGGTGAGAATTGCATGGAAGACAATATCACTCAATTTGAATTTCTGCGGGCGTTTTAGATTATTGTTAGCCACTTGTCGTTTCCCCTCGTGCTGATTCCAGCTACTTCACAACCTGGTCTCAACGGCTTGAGGCTTTAACCTTGCCGCGTCTTAGGGATCACATGCAAAGAGGGGCCGCTTTGGCCGCCTCCCTTGGCCTTGCCCGAGCGTGGCAAGCGTGGAGCAGAGTGGCACTAGTGGCAGTAGTGGCACTCTATGGTAGGGGCCATCCTCTTCACCATTCGCCGTCATACAGTCATACGTCATACGAGCGTAGCCCATGAACAGGGGTATACTAAGCCTAACCAAGAGAGAGGTCACAAATAGGTGCCTTTGACATAGCTTCGATTGAACTAGACTTGCTCTATGTCTGGCTTTGCACACCCTTCTGGGCATGGACCTATCCCTGGCCCATGATAGGTGTAATTCTCACTGCCATCCTTCTAGCGATAACGGTCACTGGCATTGTTTACCGTTGCTTGAAAAGCCGAGAAATGGCGAAACTCCTGAAAGAGCCATGCGAAGTTCATTTCCTAATTCTCAAGGAAAAGGAGTTCAAAATGGATTATCACGCCCAAGATAGCGAGTACCATTATCCAGATGAATTGACACTACCATCTAATTCCGAAGCGGATGTAGTGGTCTGGATGAAGCCCCGCCTCGACCTGATTATGAGCGAGTTGCAGTTTGGATGTATAGGCGAAACCGAATTGAAACCAGAACCATTGTACTACGTTCTTCCATGGGTGAAAAAGGGCGTGATCAGAGAGAAACGTCCAGAGAAAGACGAGAACCATTATGTGGATGTTACCAACATCTACCATATAGTGCAGCAAGACAGGACATGGCCCAAGAATGAAGAGAAGCTTGCCGGGCTAAAGGTGAGGACCAAGGAGAGGGGCAAGTATAGTTTCTTGATACGCTTTGTGATGCCGGGAGCAAGAGCCGAGAAGAGCCTCACTATCAACGTAACCTAGTCTATGCGCCGCGGGTTAACACCCGTCTCCGTGAGCGGACAAGTTACCAGAACCTGGCGCCGTATGACGTAATACAGTATGACGGGGAAGGCTGAGACGATTGGGGCCTACCAAGAGCTGCCACTGCTGCCACTAATGCCACTTTGGCCTCAAGATACCCACGGATCTGCTCCCCGAGCACCCTATCGTGATACACTCCTTGAACGCGTTGTAATTCTTGAATTCTTGAATGCTGTTTGGCGGCCAATTTGCACAAGAGCGAGAATCCTGAAATATCGTGAAATGTCATGAAATGTCACAAGCAGCAATGCGCCGGTAGAAGGTCAGGAGCGCCTTGCCCTGCTTTGTTTCATCGTTAAACGTGATGGCGTTCAAATGGACGCCTGCCGGGTTGATGTCCACCTCGACGAGCCCTAACCTCTGCAGGCGAGCGATGCCGCGGCGCATCGTGGCTTTGTCGATGCCGAGGCGCCCCGTTATATGGCTCTGAAGGTATGTAGCGTTTGGTTTCGCCAGGAGGAGATCCAGAAGCTTGGCCATCGTGGGCGTCCTGAAAATGTCTTGGAGCCTCATGATCTCACCTGGGGTGGGTGAATGGATTCACCGAGCCCCTACCCATACGGGGCGGTTCCTAGCCAGCCCATGCGTGTCGAGCGTACGTGGCAATGAGCGAGTTGCATCAGGCTGAGCCCTCCTTCTTTTCCTGCCGGATATACTTCGCAAACGGTTCAGGAGGTTTAGGACCAATTGGCTCGACTGGAGGGGCAGGTTCAACGATTTTGAATGTTGAACTGGAACGGGCCGATTCTGGCCATTCTGGGTGAAATAGGAGCGTTTCTGTGGGGATTCGGTAGTTCAACAGTTCAACGTTTTGTGAGGGTAACAGCGCATCCCATGTGGGTATGAGGTTTGGTTTCCCATCCAGCCCCTCATATATCGTTGAACTGTTCAACTCCAAGTCTGAGGCCGAAATAGGCCCCAATTCAGGAATTAGAGCCGATTCCGCGCTCTCCAAGTTCAACTTTCCCATTCGTTGAACTCGCATCCACACTCCAGGTCGACCGCGCCCACTGACTGTCTGAACCAGCCACCCCTTTCTGGCGAGCCCCTTCAGACTCTCTCTGATAGTTTTCTCATGTATATCGGCAAACTCCGACTGGAGGGCCAAGTCAGCAACCGTGAACGCTTCCGCAGGGCGACCTTCGCGAACCGTCTTACCGTCCCGCATAAAGTCTGGCTCAGGTGGTTTTCCATCTCTAGTCACGCTGAGAATTTCATCATGATGACTTGTTAGGAAATCCCAGATCCGCTTCTCCGTTCGATTCAAGCCTCCCCGTGAAACCGCTATTATGTTGGCCGCAGCCGCCATCACGATGTCAAATGTGAACGGTGCCGCGAATATGATACCGCGATCCTCATCCTTCGGACAGAGGTCTTGGAACAGGTATGTCACTGTTCGTATCAGAGTCGTCAGATCGGGCTTCTTTCTGCGGTCTCCGAGAGTCTTGTACTCGAACTGGATATCCTTGATGAAGGGAATCACGTATCGGCTGAAGGGTTTGAGAAGTGAAACATAGGCACGGATGACTTCGATCTGCCTGTTCTCTTCTTCCAGGTCCTTGATTGGACGAAGCTCTCGCCAGTTGAACCATTCACTAATCCGTTTAGACTGTTCTTGACCCTCATCAGGGTTGACTTCCCACTCCCTGGTTGAGGCGTGGTAACTCTCCTCAAGCTCCGTACTCGACGTAATGAAGGTTAGCGGGCCCTGGAGTTCAACCTCGACAGGTTCCCAGTCGCCACCTTCACCTCGAATGTTGAAGCCTATCTTGATTTTGTCCTCGCTGTAGATTTGCTCGAATTGGTACTTGGTCTGACCTTGAAAGTCGCCTCTCTCTTCGATGAGGATTATGACCTTGCCTCGCGTGTCAAGGCCTTTGAGGACTTTCCTCTTAAGCCAAGCCGTAGTGCTCGATGATAGGACGATGACGTTTTCTGGTCCTAGAAACTCCGCCAGCCAGTAGTAGAGCATCTTCTTTCCTGCGGCGTTTGGACCGTACAGTCGCACGATGGTGGTCTGCACTCTTCCGCATAGGGCGGCAAGAAACATGAAGAGGCGGTTGCTATATTCACCGGCAAGGCGATGCTCCAGACAGCGTTGCAGGACTTGGACAAAAGCGATGGGATCCTTCGAGAGTTCTTTTGCTCTTTCTATGGCTTCAGTGCTCACCTGACCTGGTATGGTGCTGAGCTGGGCCTGCTTGAGGGGACAGCGCGGTTGATCGCATGTCTTCGACCAGAATTCATCGCGGCAGCCGTAGTTGTATTCGTAGCCCTCGGTTAGTTTCTGCCATTCTTGGTCGAATCGCGCCGCATCGTAGGGAGGGGTATTGTGCTTGTTCCATTCCTCTAGGATGTGCCGGACCTGTTTCCAGCCTTCTTCCGTCCGAGATAATCCTTTGAATTTGAGGAGGTAGCAGCCGATTCGGCGGAAGACTTCGTGGCGCGCGCCGATAGGTATGGGTCGACCTGAAAGGTACTTCATAACACATGGTGGGTCCTCGCCGACGTATGCCTCATCGCGTCCCGCCTCCGCCTCCATCCAGGGCCGATATTCAGCCTCAAGTCTGGCTTTCAATTCCTGGACTTTCTTATCATCGGATGCAATGAACTCGGGCTCTATCTGACTTAGATAGGTCGCGTCTACGATATTCCATTCATTGTCGTATATGACGGACCTGAGCCCGGTGCCGTGGTGAATTCCTAGAGGGAGCTTCACCAAGTTACCATAGGATTTGAGGAGCTCCTTCTGCTTGGGGAAAATTTCAGCCTTCACGCCAGCCTGCTCAGCGATCTTCCGACCAAGCGCATATGCCAGTATCGATGGAATGGGTGGGTCGAAAAAGAGCCAGACATGAAGACCCTTCGCCCCTGAAAACTCTCTGAGTGTCGCCGCGAGGTCAAGGTCGTGTTTCTTTATGACATCCAGGATCTTGTCCGCTTGAGGCTTGAGCTCCCTAACAATCTTCTTCCACTCATCCCCTTGTAGCGGCTCCTTAACCTCGATGTCTAAATCCCATGCGATGGTCTTCGTCGTCTGCGTCTTGGGGTTGATGAAGTAGGTGCCTATGGTGGTCTTGCCGTCTAGGTGGTCTTGGATGAGCGCCCTAGTGACGGGAGCGTCGACCTTGCAGTAGGCTCTGCCAGCATCAATCTCCTCACGCGAGCCCTGGACGGCATAGGCATCATCTCTGGTCACGAACAGGTCCATGATGGCTTCTATGGGATCTGAAGGCCGCGCAACATTCACCGTCATGCATGCAATGGCCTCTAACTGATAATCCAGGAACCGAGATAGACGCTGCAGGTTGTCGCGTCCAGCAGGAACCTTGGCCGCGCGTTCGGTCGTAGCCACGCGCAACCTTCGAGGTTTCATGATGCTCACTTGGGGTTGTATACTTTGATGCCTTGCCCTTCGATGGTCTCTCTGAGTTTCTGGTCTGTGTTCAGTGTGACCAAGATCGGCTGCGGTTTAGACGCATTGCCTGAGTAGCCGCTAAAGAGCAAGCGTATGAATCGGATGGCCCTCAGAGCGCTGGCGAGTTCCAAGTCGAATATGATGAAGTACTCGGAAGGCGACGTGTGTGTGAGAGCGAAGAAGTCGTTGGCTTGTATGCTACGTCCGTGTGGGAACTCCACTGCTATGTCAACCGCATGCTTCCCCCGGATTTTCTGAAGTGTGAAGTTGATGGCTCTTCTGAGGGTGCCCCTGATGCCTTCTCGGTTCGCTTCCTCCAATGCCAGTTTTAGTTCCGCGTCAAGTGGGCAATCATTGTTTTTGTCTACACGTTCCAAGCTCCATGCGCAGCGTTGCGAATCCTGTTTTGCTTTGCAAGATTCCCTTCCACTCCATCTGTCCAATTTGGGGCAGGTCAACTGCAACCTTGCCTCTTTGAAGAAACCCAAGGTCAAGAGCAAGTCAGTGAGTTTCTCGGCGTTTGCGTACGAGAGCACTAGTTCTTCTTTGGTTTCTCGTTGATCTCGAAGTGAAGAGGTTCTCAATTCAATTTTCCTTTTTTCGCTGGGTCCGCCTCAGCTTCATTGGTTCCTCCGCTATTCGCGGGTCATGACCTAGCCGAGCGCGGCCGGAAGCTTTGCCACTTCTATCCCGCCGTCGTGGCGGTCGCTGATGTTTCCCATGAAGGCTATATAGGTATAACTCTATACCCATTGCTTCGGCTGAGTACAATGAGCGCGGATAACCCCGAGTTTCGTCTCGAGATCCTCTACGCGCTTCAATCGGGCGCTACGCGTTTCAAAGAGTTGTGGACTCGCGTTGAGAGAGCGGGGATCATTCGAACCAAGATGACACTTGTCCGATACCTCAAAGCTTTGGAGGAGGAGGGCGTTATCAAGAAAATGCGGGCCTCCCACAAGAACGTGTTCTATGAGATTATGCCAGGAGAGCGAAGCAGTTGGCTTCTCGCCGCCGGTCCGCCGTGGCCTTTGTACGGACATCATGTCGAGTGGATTATCAAATCGATGCCCAACAAGGCGATCGCGCTCCATGTTGCGATCGAGTACGCGTTTAACTCGTTCATGCGGGAAGAGGCAACTTATGCGCCCGCGAAGATTTTGGGTGGCAGACCTAGGTACAGACGGTTCCTCGTCCCGAAGCTGATCAAGAGCAGATACTTGAAGCAAGATTGGAGCGACAGCATGGTCAGCTGGCACTCAAGACACTACCGCATGTTTCTCAAGACTCTGCTAAACCTCTTCGAAAAGTATCCAAAGCACGTACAGGCCTATCTATGTGAGAGGCCCTGGCTGAGGGAGTCCCGCCGCACCCAGCTTGACATCTTGAGACAAGTCTTAGAGGAGAACGTCAGGACAACGGAGCGAGATCAAGTGCTTACAGAGGCAAGAGAATCGTTGGTCCTCAACGAAAGACTGAATTGAAATTGAACTGGCTCCTCAATGACCTTCGAGCCGACCATCTGGTTCGTCATGATTCGACTTGTCATCGTCATGATTTGAGCCCGGTTCGGATTTACGCTCATTTTTATTTGAAAAACAGGGTTCCTGAGGCTGCCCTGTCAAAGGGACCACTACCAGCCCCCATTTTTTCCTGAACAAATGAGCGTAAATCCCCAACGGCCTCCAGACGGTGAGCGGGGCGGGGTATGGATGGATGGATGCTCCTCATCGTAGTCGCACTAGCGCCAATTGAAGCTCCACACGAGAACAGGAAGCTCACAGTCAAAGTCGTAGACATCTTGGCTCGCCGACTGAACAAACCTACGGATGAAGCGCAGCCGGAGGTGCCAACCTAACAGAGGCCTCTACGTCCTAGCGAAGAGAGTGGTTCCTCATGCGCCTGACCGTAGCCTCTGAGGTTCAGGAGCGGTTTCCCGACCATATCGGAAATATGGTCGAATTCGGTTAACTTCAAGTCCCGTGCTTGAAATCGTTCTGCATATCCATACGCGTTCTCAAGGATGTCCTGCAACCGCGCCAGGAAGTCGCTTTCGCAAGTCATCGAATCCTTTGCCAGTAATTGTGAGTCACGGTGCGCTTATTTCTGTTCTACAGGGTCGTCTGATAGGGCGCTCGCGAAACCAACTTCGGAATTATCTCATTTAGGGTGGCATCGATTCTCTTCAAAGTCTCGTTGTCTCTGCCTTCCCGGGAAGCCTGACAGAGTTCGTCAAACAACTTCGCTAGGAGCTCAATGTCCTCCTCCAAGATCTTTTCGACGTCAAATACGAGCAAGTTCTCGACCTCTCGGGGTTCGAGTTTGACCAATCCTCCACCGTAGACTCTGCCTGTCGTCCTGAGAAGACTCCTGCATATTCCCGAATTGAGATAGCAGAGTAGCGCCTTCAGTTTCTTTTCATTTTTTGTGATCGATGGCGAAGGATGAATCGTATGAAGGGTATTCAACGTTAGGGCTTCGGTTTCGTTGTGAACAAACCTCGGTTTTTTGCGACTCATATAGGTGAATACAATAGGGGCGGGCTGTTTCCTTTCCTGGCTATACCAGGGGTGTCTTCCGCGTGTGAGGTACCTCTTGCTAACTCCCTTTTTCTCTCCAGACACCAGGTACCTTAGCAAACCAGTATGGTCTTTCAGCTCGGCTTTCTGTTTGTCGCACCTAAACAACCAAACCTTATTCCCTGCTCGGGCCAGATCATGGAAGTCATTCCCAGTGAAATTGTAGTTAGGGATACTTCTTGAGTTGGCTATTATCGGTCTAATGAATTCCCGTCCTATTCCGTATTCTTTGACTTCGCTTCCATTCAATGTGAAGAATTCGTTTGCACCTGTTGCAACCCCACGATGCACGCGAGCGATCTTTCTGAGAGGAATCAAACCCCTTACGTCTTGATTCTCGGAGGTTGCGTAGCTCCACTTGTCTTCGGGTTTTAGATGCGATTGTGGAACGAGTTCTACTGCTCCCCATGGAAGTTTGTTGCGTTGTCCCTGCTCGATCGCTCTCGATAGTTCTCTTGGCTCCGGTGGTTTGGCTACCTTGACAAACATAACCGAGTGATTAGGACTAGGTTTCTTCTTTTCTACAAGGGTTATGCATGCTGTCGTAAGAGCCCCGGGAAATACCAAGTGATCCTCTGGGTATTGGACCACTGCTCTTATCGTGAAGTGTTGGATGAGGAATCGTTTCAGCTGGACTGCATACTCGGCGTCCAGTATTTCTGATGGTGTGATGAATGCCATTCTTCCACCGTCGTTGAGGAAGGCTGCGGCATGCATGAAAAAATGGATGTAGATGCTTGACAATCGGCTTATCCTTCCACCAAATTCCGAGTCAATCCGTCGAGCCATCTGCTCCTTGTATTGTTGCGACAGCTCGTGGTGCCTACTGTATGGAGGATTGCACACGATAGATTGGAATCTCTCTCCTTGCTTTGGGGAAACCAAAAGAAAATCAGAAACACTTAATCTCGGTCTAGACGTTGGGAGGCGCGCCAGAAGGTTCACCGCACTCATTAGAACTGCGAGCGGGTTGATGTCAATCCCGTGAAGACTTGCAATGGCCTTCTCGGGGGCGCATCCCAGTTCGGTTAATCGGTAAAATGATTCCACCAAGAAAGTGCCTGAGCCGCACGCGGGGTCAAGCACAACCTCTTCCTTCCCTCGTATTGCCCACCTAGTCATGAATTCCGCTATGTCCCTCGGGGTGTAGTACTCGCCAAGTTTCCGTCGCTCCTCTCCAGGAATAATTTCTTCGTAGATTCTCCCGATGATGTCTGCGCGGTTCGCACCAACTTTCTCGACCAGCCCAGCGACGTCACTTAGTTCTTTTGAGACCTTGCCGTCGAAGTCGCGTATCACTTCATCGAGGAGCGATTCCTTGAAAGCGTCTAGACCAGTCTTCTTGTATGCAGCTTCGAACAATCGTTCCATGGCTCGGATAGAATCTGATGATATCGCTGGAAGGGAGAAACGTTCTCTCGCGAGCTCGTACAGCATTACCTTGAGAATCAATTGATAAACTGCTTGCCTTGAAACAAGGCGAAGGGGATCCTCTTTTCTCCCAAGACCTTGCGTTTCGATCCAATCCGATATTCGGGCTTCAAGTTTCTTCCTATCTTTGAGGCTTCCTCGGAGCTGGGCCTCTAGTCTAACAGAATTCTCGGAAATGACGTTGCGAAGAGACACGACGAGGGACTGCAAGTCAGAGTTGGATGCACTTTCTGACCTAAAAACATGTCGACCTATGTCGACCGAAGGATAGTCAATCCTTGTTGGGTCAGATCAAACCTACCGCCCTTGAATGAAGCATACGCCATAATCATTCCTTTGTCGGATTCCAAGACCGTCGATTCCACTCGTGGAACTTCAACAAGCGTCGCGAATTCTACGCCCATGGAGAGGGGTGTCTTGTAGGTCAGTTTTCCCGTCTTGCGATCTTTCTTCGCTTTCTTCACTTCGCCCTGTGTGATCAGCTCCTTCACCCTGTGGTAGGAAATTGCGTAGGCGCTGTCGTAGAATACTTGGACGATTAGCAGCGGCTTCTTGTAAGCCTCCTGCCACTGAGTTAGCCTCTCCATATCTTCCTCTTTTACGGTGAAGCTCAGTTGCGTTCCTTTGAGCAACGCTTTCTCTGCTTTCCAGAGGCTGGTTTCGACTTCCAACGCGACATGGGAAGCACTCACAATTCGTGAAGAACTTGCATCGTCCATCTCTTGCAGCCTGTCAATGAACTCTCTATCCTCCTTCTTCATGGCGTCCTTTTCAAATACCAAGAGGTCGGGCCTCTTGCCTTGCGCCTCTAGTCTGCGTTGATAATCCTCGAAAAATTCGGTCCATCCGGAAAAATCGCGGTCTATCGGATCGCCTTTTGAGGGCCCGTAAGGGACTGCAACGTAGTCAGAGGCATTGATCGTCTCGATGACTTTTGATTCTGCCCACGAGCCTTGAGACCACCTAGCCAGGAAGTCGAAGCCTCTTGGAGCTAGCGGTCTCTTCCTTTGCATTCCCGGCAATCACGCTACCTATGACGCTTAAGGTATTCCTCGATTGCCCTTTCAATCTTTCTGGGAACTTGCCCCAGTCCTTCTCCTCGCCCTTCCACCCTACTGCAAAAGCCTTCCTTCTAGGCGCAATGTCGGCAGACTTTCGCTCCTGTGTGGAATGCAACGCCCCAGCCTCGCATGAGGAGTTCTTGACTACCCGGCGCCGCCTTTGTGCATCGAAGTGAAGGCCGGCATAGACGCAAGCAAGATTCTTCCATATATCATGGCGACGCACAACTCAGCCACTGGTCTGCCTCTCCCACTTGACATGATCGACCAGAACGTGGGGCTACCACGCGGATTCACGCGCGAGTTCGTCGAGGAAATAGAGGCAAACCTACTCCGCGACTCCGAACTGGACAAGTTCGACCTCCAGAACCACTTCGCGCATCTGAACCCGCAGAAAGAAGAGTAGATCACGAGTTCTGGGCGGTCTAGGTTGGCCGCAGCGCGTTTTTCAGGTCCGTGAGTACCCTTGTTACCTCTTTTCCTTTCTCGGTCAGTGAGTAGTTCGATTGGATGGGCTTCGACGCAACGACCTTGCGTTTCAGCAGTCCTTCCTCAAGCAGATCGTTCAAGTTGGAGGACAGGGTTCCACGACTGCGAATCAGGCGCTCAAGCTCGCTGTGTCTGACTTCCCCTTTCGAGTAGACGAGGAGCAGTATCTGCACGCAGGGGGACTGCAGGAGAGCGGATATTTGCATGTCTGGCCACGCAAGGACCCAGAACTAGGGCCGCCAAAGAAGCCGTAGCACGGTTCGCCGAGCCTCGCTCGATGTTCCGAGCGTGTTAAATCCTGAACTCGCGGATATGGCCGTGCATGGGCTACTGGCTCGTTCAGCACGACATCGGGGCGTACTGGGATCGGCCGGACGCGATCGGGTCTCTGAAGGCCCGTGCGCTCAGAGACCGCAATTTCAGGCAGATACGCAAGGGCGACAAGATAGTCTACTATGCCAAACAGAAGAGGACGCTGGGGCTCTTCCAAGTATCCTCAGAGCAGTGGATGGAACTCAAAAGCTGGAGCAAGACTCGCAAAGGCGTTCATATGGCCTACGAGATCAAACCGATAGCCGCGGCGATCTCCGAGATAGACCTCTCGGACTTCGGTATCCCAACGACCAGAGGAAAGACCGTGATTCACCTATCAGAGGAGCAGTACCGCAAGATAGCGACGCAAATAGTTGGCATGGAGGACCCTGAGAATCACGAGGGGACCGTTGCGCTATTCGCGAAACTCCACAGAGCATGCGGGTTTCCGAAACTACTGAAGGTGGGAGAAGGATACCCGGACATCACTGCTATTGACGAGAGGGGGCGCGAAGTCAAGATCGAACTCGAGTTCGAGAGCGCCAGCTTTGAAAGAGAACATATCACCGAGGCCGAGAAGTGCGACCTCATAGTCTGTTGGCGAGACACATGGGGGCGCGCCGCGACAAAGCCGGTAATCGAACTTGCCAGCATACTCTACTGATAAGCCCTGGCTCGATGAAAGCAAAGTCCTCCACGCTCTAATCGCATCCGAGAATGATATCGTTGCGTCGCCAACCGCGTCTAGTGGAGATGCGACCACCCCCTAAGGATCCCTTCTTCCAGGAGCCTCACAGAGGCTAGGTCTGGGGCGGTGGCAGCGAGGAGATGACTCTAGGCTAGAATGCGGCCGTAAGAGCACCCCTTGCTCCTACGACGAGTCTCCTTGGCGATCCTTCCAGAGGCATAGAGGGCATGCATCACCAAACTCACATGTCTTGCATTTCAGAGGGTTCTTCGTTGATACCGCTTCTCTTCGAAGCAACCAGTAATCTTGGGCCCAAGTAACCACATTCATTGCTTCTTGCTTATCGTATTGAAGAATGTGCACTCGCAAGTTGCCGTGATATCGTTTCTCCAACTCGCCATGCGAGTCCTTGATCAGTGCGATGATGAGGCATAACGACCCCGCTCCTGCTCAACTGAAGGCGTTTCTCATTGCCTCAGCTCTGAGTTCACGTTTGGATGGCGGTTTTCCCAAAAGTCGCCAGCCGTCCGAGTCGTACCTGTGCATGCGAGTTTTCGATGAGGTCTTCTGCTCCTGTCAAACCGTGTTCACTTGATCGATTTGACTATCCTATCTGCGTCCTTGGCGATCCTCTTGATTTCCTCGCTCGTCATCCGCCCTTTGCCAGCCGTCTTGAGCATGACGTCGATCTTTGAGTAGTCGAGTATGTCGATCACCGTGGGCACCCTGACCGCGTCGCCGACGATGAGTGCGGTCCGCAGCGGGATCGATTGGGCGATGTTCGTCCACACCTTTGCTTTCGGGATGCCGGCCAGGGCGGCCGAGATGTCTTTGGGATCCTTGAGCGAGAGTATCATTCTGTTGCCGAGCTGGCTCATTACTTCGTCGTCGATCTTGCTCGGGCGCTGGTCAATTATCGAAACGATGAGATTGAACTTCCGCATCTCACGCGCGAGAATGCTGAAAATCGTCAGTTCGGCGACCTTTGGGTCGAGGAACTTGTGGGCCTCCTCAAGGAATACCACGAGCCTAGGCAGCTCTTCGCCGCGGTCTGTGTAGATTTCGTGCAGTCTGCGCGAGATTATGTTGGCTACAAAGAGGTAGACCATCGACTCCCTGCCGTATTTTCCGAAGTCCAGAACGATGGATTTCCCCTCCCTGATCTTCCTAAGCATCATGGTGAAGGAGTCCTCCTTTGCAGACTTCGGCTTGGGCCTCAGGAACCGCAGCCTGTCGAGCCGCGCGATTCTAGCTTGCAGCCCCAAGAGCGTGGAATCGGGAATAGTGGGCACGGTTCCTTGCTGAGTGTTCTTGATCGCTGTCAGGAGGTCGTTGCGGCCGCGCACCCCATTGACTGTCCAGATGGCATCTTGCATACGCACCGTAAGGTCCGTGATAGCAAGAATCAGATCCTCCGGCGTTATCGAATTAGGATCTATGAAGAACGGTGCCGCTTCCTTATTCCTCTCAGGATCAAGCGTGAGCCATTCGATTTTTTCGGGGAAGTAGAACTTGAGGCCACGCGAGTTGTCGGTGGCAGAATAAGTACCGTACTCGTTGTGCATGTCGAAGAGAAGGACCGATGCTACCCCCGTCTTCAGGATGAAGTTGCAGATTATCTTGTTGAGGAAGGATTTTCCCGCCGATGTCCGTCCGAGAAGCGCGAAAGCCTTCTGAGTGAGCTTCTCGAAGTCGATGGGAATCTCGAATTCGGGTATGCCCCTGAGGTTTCCTATGGGCATCGACGTCCTAGTGGGCTGATAGATCGTCTTGACATCGCCGGGAGTGGCGAGGCGCACCTTCGTGAAGTACGGCGGAATGGTCTCCACGTCGGTCAGCGTTCCGTTCTTCTTGTCGATCAGTTGAATCGGTTCGAGTAGAACCTTAGAGTGGAAGACGCTGCCAAAGTATCCTTTCTGCAAGCCCGGAGACACTGCTGGGATTGAGAGCTTGCCGAGATCCGAAGTCGCCAGACTATCCACCACGTCAACCGCCGGGTTGAACACGTCCGCAACAACACAGTAGAAGTCATACTTCTCGCCCTCTGCGATTACCGGGTATCCCGTCTTTATGTTCTCGGGATTCGTTAGGCTCAGCTTCACGTTTATGCCCCCGAGGACGGAGGCGTCTACCACTTCCCCGATTACTCGGTTTTCCGGCTCAGTCATCTCTTCCTCCCTCCAGGCTTGCTGATCACGTCCAAATATGCATGAAAGGCGTCACGTCTTCTTCCGTCTATGTTTGTGCGTCCCCACACGGCTTCAACGGCGTCCACGCCGGTCTCGGCCGCGACCTTGAACAGGAGTTCATCGTAGAGCTTCGGATACTTACGAAGCTCGACTGCCGCTTTGTGTGCCTCCACTAGAGGGTACAGGTAACCCAGGCAGACTTGGGACCGAGCGAACTGGGCAAGGCACCCGAAGAGCTTGCTTGGCTCAGCGTCGGGCGAGATGACATCCGTCCTGAACCATTTGGGTGCTTCCGGGTGATACTTGACGAAGTAGGTTGTGCCTTGCGGGCCGAGGGCGGTTTTGCGTTGCTGGGGCGGCGTGACATACAGAAGTCCCTCTTCCGCCACATACTGCAAGAGTTCTTCGTCCGCGATTGCGCAGCCGAAAAGGTTCACGTTGGAATCCTTGGAAACTCCGACTAGGGCGTTTCCGTTCTTCTCGCATGCATCTATCGTCTCTTCCATCCTGGTCTTGATGGTTTTGAGCGGTGGAACGGTCAGAGTTCCGTCCAGAACTATCGTAACGCCGCTGCGTTTCTTCGAGACGGAGGCCGCCAGTTCGATTTCGCGGAGAATGCATGCGTACCTTGCCATGCGGCCCGGGGCTTCCCCTCGCCGTCTCGCAGTGAGGCTCTGCAGCTCGATTGAGAAGCCGCCTATCTGAGAAGCGACGTCTCTGTCTGTGGTAACTAATTCTGCCGCCTCGTTCACGTCACATCCTTCGATGTTGTAGCCTCGGCTGTCGCTGAATTCGTAGGTGAGGGCTACGGCTCGCACTGCGACTATCCAGATACTGGACGTTCTGAAAATCGGGGCATACGATCCGTCAATCGCTACAAGCTCCGTTGAGCCTTCGGCGAGCGAAAACGGGGTTAGCTGTATCTGCGGCAGTTTCTGCTCCGCTTCGGACCTACCCTTCGAACGGTGACTGGATATGATCTCGAAGGCCCTTTTGACATCTCTTTCGATATCGCTCAGATGTGGAACGTTGTTATCCACTGTGCGGGGCCTCCTCCACTCTGCTGAATTGCTCTGGGGTCATGTAGACTCTGATGCGGGAGGGAAACTGTTCCGCAACATCGGTGAGTTGGGTGATCAGGATCACCTTCTCGAACAGATCGCCCAGCGTGAACAGTTTCCGAATGAACAGCTTTCTGCTCTGTTCCGTGTCGAGCGAGCCGAGGTCACCCTCGTCGATGAACAGCGTCTTCATGTTCCCGTAGGATTTCCCTACCTGCGGCATGCTTGCCAGCTCCTTTGCGATTGCGAACCGGAGGGCCGCGTTGACCTGCGTCTTCTCACCGCCGCTGAACACCGAGACATCGTGGAAGAGGCCGTCCACGCCTTCAACCTCTATCCTCACTCCGCCTCCCCTGGTGTCGGTGTACGGAGTCAGCCGGATGTTGTTCAGGCGATTGTCGGTAAGTTCGCCCAGAATGTACGAGGACTCGCGACCAATCCCTTGCAGAAGCTGGTTTATTGCGTAGATTAGGATGCCCTTCCTGTGGAATATCTCCTCCTTGAGAATCGTATACAGCTCTTGCTCCGCAGCGAGTTTCTCGGTCTTCTCGCGGAGTTCGTCGATTTTCGGTTTCAGTTTCTGCAGATCCTGCACCTCTTTCCGGAGTCCCTCGTACCTGCCTCGGGCCGTCCCTGCTTCTTCGGCGGCATCGCTCACCTTCTGGTGCATTTCGGCGAATTGGCTTGAGAGGTCGTTGTACTCGCGCTCTTGCGGGCGGAGCTTCTCTTCCCGTCCCACGAGTCTTTTCAGCTCTCGTCTCTTGCTCGAAGCGTCCCGTCTGAGCGAGCGTATTAGCGCCCGCTGGTCGGGGAAGCCTTCCAGTCTGTCGCGTTGCCTTGGGTAGGCCGTGGCATCAGACTTGATCAGCCGCAATCTCTCACGCACCTGCCGCAGCCTGTTCTCCATTCCCGATGTGAACCCGAGAGAGTGTTTCTCGCACTGAAGTCCAGCTATCGCGCTCTTCTCCTTCCGAATGTCTTTGGTCGCCTTGTCGCGAGCTCTTGCCAAGTCTTCGTCAGCGCGTTTGATAGACGATTCTATCTCTGTTTTGAGAAAGACATCTCCAGTAATGGACTTGGTCTTCCTAGAGATTTCGGGGAGCTGCTTTTGGGCTTTGAGCCGCTCGTCTTTCAACCGTTCCACGATCTGGTGTTGTTCACTGAGCCAACCCAGTTCCTTGTCGATTCTCTGAAGCCTCTCTCCGAGTGCTCCTTCAAGGCGCAAGAGGTCGAATGCCTCGTCTTTGCGTAGGCTTGTCTTGACCGACCTCAACCGCTTCTCGTACTCGCCGAGTCTCTTTCGAACGCGCTCAGCCTGCCCGCGGAAAGAATCGTTGATTCTCGTTATGTAGTTACGGTGAATTGCGATCTTCTCATCAAGGGCCTTGACTTTCTCTTGTTTTCCTCCAAGGCGAGCTTGCTCTTGCGTCAGCCTCGAATATTCGTCCGCAGCCTTCCTGAGACGTTCGATGTCCCGCGCAAGCTCCCTACGCTGTTCGTCCTTTCTTTCAGCCTCTTCGACCTTTTCTCCGTTCTTTGTGATCTCGGCTTTTAGAGTGACGATGGCATCGGAAACCCTTGCATACGCATCGTGGAGAGGCTGCAACTTCTGGATTTGCCCGCTCAGTGCAGTCTCTTTTCGTCTCAGCTCGTCCGCGCTTTTCTTGAAGCTGCGCGCAGACTCCTTGGCGGCCTGTTGTTCGCGCCTCTTTTCGGGCAGGGTCTTCTCGTACAATTCCCGCTTTTGGTTCATCTCCGCTTCGGCGCCAATTGACGCCTCTCTTGCCTCCTTGAGCCGCTGCTCCGCAATCTTCTGCGCCTTTTCGAACACCTCAAGCCTGAAGAGTCTTTGGAAGATGTCGAGTCTTTCAGCCCCTGTCTCGGAGCCGATGGCCTTCATCTCATCTTGGCGGATGAACGTGGAATTCCTGAACCCGACGTAGTCGAGACCGACAACGTTTACGATCTCCCGCTGAATCTCACTGGTGCTGCCTCCGATTGGTTTCAGATTCTGGTTCAGCGTCAGGTAGCTGCGGCTTCCTTTGCGACCTCTGACTACCTCGAATTTGTTGCCGCCCTGGTAGAATTCGAGCCGGACGTAGCCGTTCTTGTCGACGAACTCCTCAACCTTTAGCCGCTCATCCGTACGCGAAGACGCTCCGTACAGGGCGAACGTTATCGCATCAAGAATTGAAGACTTGCCGGAGCCCGTCGGCCCCGTTATGGCTATGAGTTTCTCTGGAAAAGATACCTTCGTCGCATCCCTGTAGCGCATGAACCCCTGCATTTCTAGGCCGCTTATGACAAAGCCCGCGGGCGCACTCACTCTTCGAGGGCCTCCTTAAGTATCCCGCTGCCCCGGGCGAGCAGCTCATCATGCCGCTTGTGCTTTGCGTAGTTGAGCTCGATGAATGATTCGAGGAGGGTCTCCGGAGTCAGGAAACTGACTTCCGTGTCTGGACTGCCCACAGGATTCGCCATGATCGTGATCCATTTGACTTTGTAGTCGAATGCGGGCGCCAGCTTGTCAGCGAGCCTGCTTTCCTGCAGCAACCTCCTCACTCCTTCTGGGAGCTCGATCTCCACTCTTACCATCTTATCTTTGACGTCACCGGGGATCTCGCCAAGTATCTTCTCAGTCGGATTCACTTCGCCAGCTTCGATTTTCACTCGAATGCGCAGCATGTCTCGGGTTGGCAGCTTCTGAGATTCCCATTTCATGTCCACGGGGTCGACGGTGAGGAAACGCTTCTCACCTTCCCGCTCTCCCCAGTCGATCTTCTCGACAGCGCCCAGGAAAATGAGTGGAACGTCCCTAACGTGCTTGGTCTGGGCGAGGTGGACGTGCCCGAACACTCCTAGGCCGAGCCCTTGTGGAATCATCGACTCGTTGAATTCCACTTCTCCAGGCTCAACCTCCGGCGCGACCGTGGAACTCAGGTCGGCGCCCTCGAAATAGTAGTGGGCCAGCAAGATTCTGCCGTCCGCCTTCTGTTTCGAGTACTTCAGAAGCAGCTCTCGGAGGATCTCACGACCAGCTTCGCGCCTCTGGTCTTCGAGAACTCCTGCAACCTCTTGACCGGACTGGCCTATGAGACTGTCCGGGTGCAAGAACGGCATTATCAGGAAGCAGATTCTTCTTCCCGCAATGTTCTCAATTCTGCACTCGGGTTTCCTGAAGACTTGCACATGAGGATACCCACGGAAATCGTCTATTGAGGTTCCTCTGCGAAACTCCCTAGGCTGATCATGATTTCCGGCGAGAATGTAGACCTTTATTCCCGCCTTCCCAAGCGGCTCGATCACGTCGTTCCTCACGTATTCTCTGAAGATGGGGGCGACGTGAGTGCGATCGAAGAGATCGCCGAGAATTACGAAAAGCGACGCTTTGTGGTCGATTGCGTAGGTGACCGATCTTACGAGGTTCCGATGCATGTCGAGTGCGCGCTCAGAGACTCCTGTCTGCGGGTCGAGACGAATGTCGAAGTTGATTCCCTCGTGAACATCGCCCACTAGGACGATTTCATTCATGATGCATCCGCAGCAGAAAACATCACATTCTAATCGCGCTCGCAAGAATTAAAGTCTGAGATTCCATCCCCTACGTACGAGAACCCGCATTGCCATACTCGAATAATGTGACGCGGAGAGAATTGGGAGCGATACGTTGCCCGCGTCCTACCCCGAAATGGGCCTCACTCCTACGGAATTGAGCCGCGCCGAGTCCACACTTGTGGACAAGGCCAGCATCGGACATTGGCGGCGGTCTATCCGAGCCCTCCACGAAAACTCATTCGCCTTCTCCCCAAACTCCGCAGAGCGTCCGATCCACTCTTGGACATAGATGTGGCCTATTTTCACGAGTTTCGAGCGGAGTGTTACTCGCCCTTTAGGAAAGCAGAGACCGGAGACCTAGGATCCGTCGAAGACGTACTCCGTCTGATAAAGAAGGTCAGGCCGTCTGTCATCACGGTCTCAGAAGCTAGGCAAGCCGCCCTCCGCAATGAGTCAAGTCGAGTTGCGAGATTTCTCAGGACCCTACGTAGTATGGGATACGACATCAAGCACCGTCTTCTCTTCCGAAACGATGAGCAGGCAGAGAAGGTCCTTGCGATCTACAAAGAATACCACAACAAGATAGTCTACCCGACCCGGATCGACCTACAAGATCCTGAAAGGTACATACGGACGATCGGGGAAGAAACTAGAAGGTACTTCTCCTCTATACGGAGTCGAGATCCGCCCACGGGTTCATGATGCTCGAACCTCCCTGCTCTTGATGCAAGTCGTTCAAGGAAGAGAGGTACTGAACACTAATGGGTTCAACAGCGAGAGTCTAGACGAAGATCTCGAGAACATCTGGGGGATTAGGCACAGACTCATTCCTTCAGACATCCTCATTCCTCGAAGACTCTCCGCAAAGCCCGATTGCGGAGATCTACTGAAAGAACAGTTCGATCGTTTCCTTCACGGTTTCTGCATCAAACGCAAGTCCTAGTCCTGCGTAGGAGAGAATTTCTCCTTGAGGTGTTCGAATGGGAGCGTATCTCGTTTCAGCCACGATGCCTAAGAGTATTGGCCGTGGAGGCTCGATGACTATAGCGTTCTTGACAAGACGCCCAGCGATTGGTCTGAGGACGACAGGGCTTCCGCTTGATCCCGGAACAGTCGCACCATCTATCAGGAAGCCGCGGAGCACACGTCTGCGCGTTGTACCATCTCTTTCCTCGTACTCGTCCTCCAAGCTTTCTCCGATACGGCTGGCTATCATGCCGGCCCTGACAAGCGGGAAATTCGTTCCACGGTGCGTCAGCCCTAAAGGATGGCCAATCACCACTACATCGTCTCCAATCGTTACATCCAACTCTTCGAGCTTGGCTCCATCAGCAAAGAATGAGTAGTCAGGGCATCGCTTCTCAATTCTTGGATACTGTGAAAGCAGAGGGGTAATGTCGAAAGCGATAACATCGATGTCCCTGTCAGGATGCTCACGCCATATCTTGGAGCCGTTGCCAAGGTCCAGAGGCAGGTGCAGCGTTTGCCCACGAACAGACTCGCCCTCATTCCTGATATTCAAATGGAGGACTACGTGAGTGGCATTCTGTCTCATCTGAGCGTCCCTATGAAGCACGTGCTTATTTGTTGCAAGAAAACCTCGGCCATGCTTGTCATCTATCGCTCGGACTACTAGGAAACCCGTACCTTTCTGCCCCCATTGATTCTCGATGAGCATCGTGGAGTGTATCCAAGTCTCTACGATAGAAGAGCCCATGTGGTTATCTATCTGTACTCATCTTTCCAGCGCTTTTATCATTCTTGGCTAAGTGAGATTCATGACGCTGCGGGGCTTGCCCCACGGTGGCAAACGCCCTAGGCATAGGAACTAATGCGGTCAGGGGGTCATATTGAGATCACAAGTTCGAAAATGCAAGGCCATGCACTCTTGGCCGTAACCCCTGAGACGTAGCGTTGATAACAAACCCTCCGAATGTATGTGGAACTTGGTAGTTTCATGCCACCCGCCGCGGTCAAGACTATTCGTGACTTGATCTATTGGCAGTACGCGAAGATCATCTCCGAGTCTGCTGGCGTGGGGAAGCGACAGTACGGGTTCGTGATGGACCGGTTCAGGAAACTTGCCACGGGAGAGGTCTCTTGGTCGACCTCTATCAGGGAGTATGTGAAGGAGCGTGAGAGGCCAGAGGAGTGCATCTACTGCGGTGCAAAGAAGGACTTGACGCTTGACCATATTCTGCCGAGGTCCAGAGGCGGACCTGACTTGCCCGACAACGCGGTGTGGGTATGCAGGAGCTGCAATTCTTCGAAAGGCGACAAGCGGTTGTACGAGTGGTATGGACTGGATAGACGATATGAGGTACCGAGGATTGCCGAGGGAAAGTACCTCAAGTTGCTCTATGGCCTGCACGACCAAATGGGCACCCTAGATGTGAAAGACGTTTCCCGACTCTGCCTCAGATGCGACCTGGGGACAAAATGCCCGGAGAGGGCTAAACTCACAGTCTACTGCCTGGAAGGCTCGTTCTGCAGGATATAGGCTTGACCAATCGATGCTCATAGGCTAACTAGAAAAGCGAAGACAGGATGATCTCGCCTGCTAACCTCTCGGAGACAGGATGTTGTTTTCGATCGAGAAGCTCGCGGTAGAATTCGTATTCAGGTACGAGAGATCTTGTGGCAGGAACCCCAGACCGATGAAAGAAGGAGGGTGCGATATATCCTCAGACGGGCGGTTTATCGAGGTCAAGGGCCAGAAGCAAGTCAAGCCAGTGCGTCCCAGACAGTATTGGCTCATTCTTGACCATCGATGCCTGAGGAAGCTCTGGCAGGAGAAGAACTACTTTGTTTACTTGGTATACAATCTGAACCCAAGCAGAAAGCTCGAGGGCTCGCGCCCTGAGTTGGTCATTATCCCTCGCGAAGAACTAGTCAAGGATTTGGATCCTAGCTGGATAAACACGGTTGACGAAATAGTGTCTAGGGCGAGACAGGGGCGCCTGAGGTTTGAGCCCAAGTGGGAAATACATCTTGGCAGAGAACGACTTCTTAGCCTGAGAATCCAGAACATTGATTACGATCGAATGTTTGCCAATCTCAGAGGCTGGTGAGGTGGGCCTCGTATCCCCTAGGTCGCTAGGCCTCGATCACAGTCCCTCGTCCTGCTCTTCCCTAAACTAGGATCACTCTCGTCTCGGACAGGTTGTCAGCCTTTGACTCAGCTGGGCTTCACAAAAAACTCATGCGACGTCGCATGGCCTAGGACACTGAAATTGATGGGCAGCGCAACAGAGTCATCGCCACTGATCAAAACGTAGCAGTTCCAAGTTAAGCGCCGATTCTATTCGCTTGATCGGCATCGATATGAAGTGATCGACGCCTTGGTCATCTGTTCCATGGGCATGGACTATCCCAACAGGTTTCTCCTTCTCATTCATGAGTAATCTGCCGGACCTTGCCATGAATACCATGTCGCCCAATTTGATGCCGGAATCAAGCCGAGCCCGATCCACTGAGCTTGTGTCAGGTAGCGACGCGTCACCAGCGTCCCTGACGCCTAGGATCTCCATTATCCCTCGTGGATCACAACGCGATAGTGAACTCTTTTGCTCGAAAAGTCCGTCAGGAACAAGCGAACCTACTACCGCCCTGAATAAGGGTGACGCGGACACGGGTATGCTAATCGGGCAAAAGATTCCTCGAATTCCGGATTCTGCGCAAAGCGAGATCAATTCATGAAAGTAGGCTATCTTTGGATTCTTTCCATCGACAGCTTCCAGAAGTCCGACCGGCAGGTACTCGGGGTGACTAAGCAGGACCGAACCAGAATCTCCAGGTTCGCACCCTATTCGAGCAGCTATGAGCCTTCTAACGTCGCGTGCTGTTCCATCTCTGTAAATCACAGTTCTTCGGACATCAACTTCGTCTATATTTCCACGCGTAACACCTGTTTTCCAGCCAGACTTCACAACAGACATCCCCACCTGCGGGTTAATGGGACGCTTCAGAACAACCGGCAGGTCTTCTTCTAACCCCACGTATCGTGGATACCACAGCACTGATGAAGCAACCGAGTCTGTGTCCGGTTCAGCCGTTGGTTTCAAAGCTTCCAGCAGTAGTGGGTCTCCGAACTTGGCCCTCCAAACGTTTGAGACGGTGTGCGCCGCCGCGACTATTGTGATCATTCCATCGTTGGTAAGGCCGAACGCCCCCAGAGTGCCTGGCTTACCTTCGGGATGGCGAATAGACATGCCAGGTTGGACAATTGCTGGTTTCACCATCACTTTCCTATCGGGAATCCCGGAAGCATCTTCATGTGGACGTCGCCAGCTTATGACAGGGATAGGCAGCAGCCCCAGCTCAGACAGCCGTGCGGAAGCAGGATCATCTAGGTTCCCTATTCTTCCGAGCGAAACATTGGCCAAGGATGCGCGAGTACGAAGAGAGCTCACGACCTCGGAAAACAATCTCAATTCATCATCCAAACCCGAAAGTAACCGTGGAACTCTTCCCGTGTCAGAACTGCGAACGGCTTTGTCAATCTCGGCTAAAGACGTTCGCAGCCGTATCGTAGCCGTGGAGTCATGGATTTCTTCTATGGTTTCAATAGACGCTTCTTCGACGAGAGTTATGGGATATTCCTCAGTGAGCATTTGACCGGCCTCCAACAATGACGGACTCCCTGTAGTCTTCACGGGCACCAAGCCCTCACGAGCCAAGTGCGATTCGACATTGTAGAAACCGCCGAACCCGCTCACTATTGGAACCGTAAGAAGTGCGGCAAGAAGATCCATCGATTGCAGCGCCATCTCCGCATTCACGCTCGCGATTCCGAAGATCTGCTCTGCTAGCCTTTGGTATCCCAGACACGCAAATTCAACATACCAGCTTGCAGCCGTGGTCTCAAGCACTTGCCTGCCACGCTTGTACTCTTCCTCGAAGCGGCGATGTCGCTCAGGGCTGAGTCTATCACGGAATACAAGCAACCCGCGCCTTGAAAAGGCCAGATACGCATCGTCTCCGACCATAGCCTTGAGCAGCATTTGGGACCGTATCGCCCCGGAGGGTGCGAATTCTAGAATTGGATCCAAGAAATCGATTCCCGCATAATGGGAGTGCGGCCCGGTGAGCATCGGAATGATCCTTCTGCGATCCACCATGGCCGTCAGGGTGTCAACATTAAATGTGCGTCTCTCGAAATCGTACTTTTTCTTGATGGGCGGAATTGGCAATAGTATTTGATCGAAGAAGAGTAGCGAAGGAAGAATAGGAACGCCCTGCTGGACATAGGCGAAAGGTTTCCGCAGACCGCAATCCTTGAAGAAGAGCGTGGGCTCGAGCTTTCCTTCCAATCGAAAGTTTGCAATCGCGTCTCTGGCCAGCCGGACAGCAACCTCTGTGTCCCTTTTCTCGCATATGGACAGAATTTCCGCATCCATTGTCTGTTAACAATCTCCTGGCCAAGTATGAAGCGAGTACTTGCATGAAGCTGGCTGAGAAGGACCTATTTCAAGAAGATCAGATCGATCTCGACTCAATCCCTGCACCAACTGGAGCTGCGTAGGCAACCCTAGTCGGAACATCCAGACCCCCATAAATGAGGTTGTCAGCACGTAATGAGGGAGGGAAACCTCCTTTGTGGGATAGAGGTCGAAGATGAACTTGAGAGATTGGTTCAACTCATTCGGTCTGTGCTGAAGAGTCGACGGGCGCCGCCCGGCTAGGGCTTCCGTTTGGAGATCATGGCAAACGCACAGGGGCTAGTCACGCCTTCGTACGGGGTTCTGGTCGATTCATCATCACAAATGAAAATGGACTAGGGCGTTGGATTGCGACCCCTAGACTGAATGTTGGGCACTTGCCGATGATCACTCTACGGCGCTAGGCTAGTTTGGCGCTTCAGCCCAGGCAGAACTTGCACCACTGATGGCACACACACAGGAAATCACTCCTGCTCTCACTTCCGATCACGTGAACAGCATCCATCCTTCCCCCCTCCTCGCCTGATGTTCAAGGGGAGATAAGGCTCCAGTCACCCATGCCTCTCCTTTGCAATCTGCTCTAAGAGAGCTTGCGAAAACACGGAACCAAGATCGATGTCTACATCGGAATAGACGTTCTCATCACCGGTTCAACTATCTTCGCAACCGAGACAGCAGCTGCGGTCTGGATGTTAGTGAATGTGTCCTTGTCGAGATGATTCAGTGTCTCCGTCATTGTTTCGAAGAGCACTCTACGCAACTCCTGTGGAAGATACTCCAAGGATTCCTCAACCTCTCCGAGATTCAGGCACGAGATCTCCGGTCTCGAAGCCAACACCATCGCGGGAGCAATGTCCTTCAGTCTTCCAACGAGGCAGAGCACTCTCGCCTCAGCGGCGATCGATGAAATATCCCACGCTTGCAGGTCCTGCTCCGTAGCCTCCATGACAAATCGTGCGTAGGCAACCTGGTCTTCGACGTGACCGTTTGAAAGAACCAGCCGAGTCACCTCCGCATCCTTGACCGACAGCGCTAGGAGGTACACGATATTCCTTAGGTGGCTTGCCAAACTTGGGAATTCCTGGGCGGCCTTCGTGAGAACACTCGGCGTCGGGAGGACGTAGTATTCTAGGGCTCCGTGTAGAATCGAATGGCCAACCTCGTGTCGAAGAGCGCCGTCCCATACAAGTTGACTCATGTCTTGCTTGCGTTCTAAAGAGATCGAGATCCTGGGAACGCCTGTCCATGCATCGTGGGCTACGATGAAGGCGTCATCAAGGTCTGCTGACGTGACGCCAGCTCTCCTTCTTTCAGCAGCCATGTGACTGTGCCAAAGATCATCATTTTCGAAAATGTCAACCTCGACAAGGTCCAAGCCTCTAGGTCGGAACCGTCCGTAGCATTCTTCTAGGAATCTCAGTATCTTGCATGCTTCTTCATCTGGAATCCGCCCATGCTTCTCCAGATGTAGGACTGGCATAGCTTGCGGATGCATTCAGCAGGACCAAAAACTTGTCGAAACTGAGCCAATGTGTTGACTCCCATGCGACGGTCAATCGAAAGGACCCTAAGCGTTATCATAAACGATTTTCGTATTATGTCTGTTATTGCGTTACCGCGCTCTCCGTGGGGCCCCACCAAGAGGCGCCACCGCTGCCACCCGAGCCTCAATACTGCTCGGATCTGAGCCGCATTGAATCATAGGTCGAGTGTCACGAGTGTCAAATTGAGTTGAATTGCTTTCGGAGCCTTCAAGATCAGAATGAACCTTATAGAGCCAAGTCGCTAGAGTTCAGCTCACCGTCAAAAGGATCTCACTGAAGAAGGAAGCATGATTCATATGCTTCGAATGCTTCGGGTCGGCTTTTTTGCAGCATTCCTGCTCCTAAGCCTGTTTCAGAGTCACCATGTTGGAACAGCTGAGGCCACAGCCTATAGGTCTTGGGTAACTGTTGACGTCATATCCTTTGACGGTGAAAGCATTACCGCGAGGATCACCCTTAAGGCCGCGGGCAATCATGAGAATGACACTGTTAGATTATTGGGCACAACTGTAACGTCCCAAGAGGAAAACCGGGCTTGTGTCGCAAGCATTTGTCTGAGAAGCGCTGTAACGGCCACAGTATGGAGGATTGTTCGGGAAATCACTTTCTCGTCTGACACCAACATCACCAACTTTCAATACACCCAACAATGGGTATCTACTTACAAAGCGAACACATTCCTTCCTAGTTTACCATCTTTCCCATTAGATGAGCATCAACTAAACATAGGAATAAGAACAAACTTCAAGGCCGACATAGACACCCACGAGAAAATACCAAGCCTTCCGACTGCAAACTACGAGGGTTTCTACCAAGTCCAAGAAGTAGCGTCTCAGGAGCCTTCACAGTACGAATATGAGTTGAGCCTTCACATTAGGCACTCGGAGCCATTCAAGACCTCTATGCTTCTGTGGACATGGGGGGTGATTGTTATGCTTGGTCTGATCACGACTGCGCTTGCGTCACAATTGAGTGTTCAGCGCGTCACCGGAAATAAGGAGGCTAGGGATCTTATCACAGCTTCTTCTGCTGTCATGGTATTCATACCTGTATTCGAGCTTACGCTTCAGAACTTCAAGGCGCCACTCGGAATGACCCTCTCCGATGCTTTCCTTTTCCTGATAATGTTAGCAAACGTCCTCTTGCCGATCGCTGTACTTAGGCGGTGGGGCGGGAGACGATATGGCGGGGTCCTTGCCGTCTCACTTCTCGTTTTCTTGGGCATATGGTTCTTGCGCTTCTACTTCATTTGAGCCTGGGCATGATAGTAGTAGAATAGTAGTCCTATGTTTCAGAAAGTCCCCCAGAGCCTCCATTAGTGTTGCGAGCGCCCTCGCCTTTCCCACAGCAGAGATTCGCTTCGACGAGCGCACCACGCGCCGTTCAAGGGGTGCCTGTGAGAAGAACATCTCCGTCGCCATTATGCAACTGGCACCAGACAGGATGATGGTTTATTAGGGATTGTAGGCGACTCGTTAGTGATGAGCGGAAGAGACTTCGGTTGGCGTGAATACGCCGCGCACCTGAGCGCTACTCCCGCGAACTGTGAACCGAAGATCGGCATGGCCGTCCCGAGTTGATACGGACGGCGGCGTCAAAGCAACTGCCAATAGGCCAACATGCGAGAGGGCTGCGAACTACTCGCCTCTTTTCCAGCGTGGCAATCACGCGAGTTTTCTCGGCGAGGCCATAGTAGCCGGCGGCAGGCTAGCCGTTTTCTCTTAGCAGAGAGACTATGCGATTATCATCTGCATGACTAGCGGGCTCAGCGCGACTAGCATGGCCAGCATGAATACCGGCAGTACAGACGTGAGTAGCATGATAGTTATGACCGTACCATTGACGTCATTGTGCGAGGCCGATGCAATAAGACGCAATGTAGAGCACTGCGAAAAGCCAAGGTCCAAATTCACGCAACGACCAAACTCACTTTCGTAAACGAGTTACGATCGCCCATTGACTGTGATTCGGTCAGCCGGGAACCACCACTAGGGTCAGTAACACTGACGACGCTGACCGTGCCTTCTTGCGCTTCCCAGATAGTCTTGGCCGGTTCAAACGCGGACATGGTTAAGCCAAAGAATCGTGAGAGGAAAGATATCAGCTTCCCCGTCTGCTACGCGGAGCATGCCTATTACCGCATCCGGAATCTCTATGAGTCGAATATTCGGCATCTCTCGATTAAGCCTGGGCTTCAATTTTGACAGAAGCCATTTCGGTCGCGCGGTTCTTTGATCTCATGGCAGTCAGTGCTCCAACCAGTTCAAACGTTCCAAACGGTCCAAGGGCTCCAAATGTTCCGAACGCTCCAAACGTTCCAAACGCTCCAGACGCTCCAAATGCTCCAAACGTTCCAAACGGTCCAGACGTTCCAAACGCCCCAAACGGCCCAAATGCTCCAAATATCCCTGAACGGGCATGGAAGTCAGGTTGCAGAGCATGTCAACTTGGTACGAGGATCTCGGGTTCGCTGAGAACCCCTTCTTCCTAGATCCGGTACCAGCAGACAAAGGTATCATGGAGAACGACTTCGTCAACAGGGACAGGGAAAGAGAAACCATTGCGAAGTTCGCTCAAGAGCGCCGAGGCAAACTGATCGTGTTCGGGAGGACTGGCGAGGGCAAGTCCTCTCTTCTCAACTTCCTAGAATACCAAGCAACGCTACAGAAAAAAGGAGTGATCAGAGTCGACGGGACTAAGCTTACCGACAAAGAAGCATTTGTTGAAGAGTTGCTGCATAAGATTGAACTGAAGACTGAGGCGCTTTCGAATGATGCAAAGAAGAAACTGAGGGACAAGATGGAAGACCTTGCCATAATCGAACTCCGCAAGACCGAAACCGCGAAACAAGCCTATGGCGTGGAGGCAAAGCTCAGAGCCCTGATAGTGTCCATTGCAGGAAAAGCCGAAGTCGAGGAGGGCAAAGGCGAGGAGAAGACATACTACATCACGCCAAGAATGACCAAACTCGAACGAATTGTGAGTGAGCTGATACCGGCCGTACTCGAAGACATGCCAACTGTAATCATTGCTGACAATCTCGAGAAGAGCTCACAGGGACAATTTCGTACGTTTCTCACAGATGTCTCGGGCCTAGTGCCTGGAAATGCTCTTTTTATCACCACCGGAATCGTGACTGAAACGGATTCCGAGACCATGCACAAGTGCTATGACATCTTCAACACTGTGCTCCTAATGGATCCGCTGGACTCTGCGGAGAAGCTAAAGGAGTTCATAGAGCGCCGCATTGAGGGCCACTGCAAGAACGGGCACAAAGCCCCAGCCCTTGGGCAAGGAGTCATCGAGTTACTGCTGGATCGAGCAAACGGTAACCTAAGAGAGACTTTCCGCTATTGCTACTGCGCATTTCAGAAGTTCGGAAGAAGAGTCTCCGACGCAACGATGCTGAAGGCGATGCAAGAAGTCGACGCTCCTCGGTTCGCCGTCATGAGTGAGCCTGAACTCAGAACGCTAAGCATTCTGGCTGAGGGTTCCGATAATACGGTGAAGAAAGTGGCAGAGGGTCTTTCCGAGACTGAGGGAAAAGTTGAGATCGAGACAACCAGATCTAGGCTTGAAAAGTTGGTGGATCAGGGGTTCGCTTCCAAAAAGAAGGTGCGAATAACAGGACGAGCATACGAAAGCGTCTATGTTGTGCCGAAGACTGTCAAGACAATTCTTGACCGCTGGAAGTCCTAGCAAACTCTTGGAACTGCTATTCTCATTGTTCTGAGTAATTGATGTGTTCGAGGCATTGGGACTATTCGGAGCGTTTGGGGCATTTGAACCGTTTGGAACGTTTGGAGCACTAGGAGCGTTTGGAGCATTTGGAGCGTCAGGAGTATTTCGAACGCGCTAGTAGGCTGAACGGTTGTCGTTGGATTCCAAGGCCTCCGTAGCCCCAGCGGCGTACAGGACGCACTCGACCGCAGTCCGAGGCGACAAATGGACGTTACCTAGGACTTTCCGATGCAACACATACTGACACGGCGGAGTCATGTCTAACGGCCAGTTATCCCGATACGTAGGCCTAGTTGCGATCCCGATCTTGATCTACGTGGCGGCAAGGCTGCGTGAGCGCGGATTGATATGGATCTACGAACGAGCATTATGGTCAAGAAGTCTATGTTCTTGAAGGGAGTGTCCAATACCGCGTTATGCATTAGGTTTTTCTTTGTTCTTCTCTTTGAGAGCTTTGTTAAGCGCTTCAACTATTTGTTCTGCAAATCTTGCAGTCTCCTGCATGTACATAGTGACGTCTTCCATAGGTTGTACTTTCCGGAAGGCTTCGACAGGGTGGCCAAGTAGGCTTGCCGTCATGGTTTCTCCGATCTTCACTCGCATGGTGAAGAACCTATCTCTTCCAACCTCAGGAGTGACGCGCATTCGAATTATCATATCGGGCGCTAATTGCTCCAGGCGATCTAGAATCTTCTCGTCTTTGGGATCATCTACTTTCAAATCCTTAATTTTGAAATCGACATTTCTCTTGATGATTTCTTCTAGCGACATGTTCTCAAAAACCATCATGGATCGGCTGATGGTTGTCCCTAACTCGCCTTCATAAGACTTGGGGGATGACTGGCGTTCTGGATTAGGGTTATCCGCTTGTCTTCGCCCCTGATTTCGAGGCGTTATGTTCTATTCGTCGCCTTCGGTGTTGACCATAATGCGGGATTCGCGCTATTATGCATTAGACGCAATTCTACAAACACCGCCCGCCTAGAGAGTGCCGGCTGGTGAATCAACAAAAGTCAAGGGCTGGAAACGCCCATTCAGGCCTATAACCTTAGGCGAACCTCAGCAAGTGAATCTCACTATTCCCGAGAGCATGGAGGTAAAGAACCGACGAACCAAGGACTAGGCGGTAAATCTCGGATCAAGTGGCCTGTTTTCAAACGTCTCCGTCGGCGTGGAATAGTGTACCACCCAGTCAGGGACCATCCAGGGACAGATGAAGCGCGGCGCACGCTGGAACAGGCGGGGCGGAGACTCGATGTCTGTCAAGACTGTGGTTCCTTGAGTTATCCGCTTGCGGTTCACCATATAGATGGTAACCCATACAACAACGCCATAGAAAACTTGGCTGTGCTCTGTCCTCAATGCCACCTAAGCCGTCATGGCCCCGCTGAGGAGGAAGGAGTCGTGCCTTGCTATGAAGGAACGATCAGGGACCGCCAGAGCATTCATGAAGAGAGCGAAATCGAAGAGGAAAAGTGGAAGTCAAGAGGAGTGAAACTGGTATTGAAGACAGCGGTCTTTCGCTGTAGAGAATGCGGCGGACTAACACGTGTCGAACAAGTCGGCAACGTGATGCGCGGACCGGTCGCGTGCGCACATTGTAAGAATATGATAGGGTTCGACTTTCTTCAACGATTGTCAACATTTGCACCGTTGGAAGAGTGAAACTTGCTTGCAGTGTTCGGAGCATCGCGAAGCCCTCTTGTATCTTAGGGGTATGCTGATTCGCTCGGGGCATCATCTTTCGTATCGGCTGATTCTAGTTTATCTTCTCTTCTTTTGGTCGCTAGGACCGAACCAGATTAGGGTGAGAGCAATAGTTCAAGGTAGCTTGGAATTCAGAATGAGAGCAACTGCATGAGGGCCGGCCGCTCACTGAAGAAGAGACGCGAGTTACTTCAGAAAACCTATTTTGTCCGCAAGCCACGCTAGGAAGACCACCACGGGATATGACACGATCAGAAAAACAGCGAACCACACAGCCAAGGTGGCAAACGGGATAACCAAAAGTGGCAGTTTTGCTACACTGAAGATGGAGACAATGAGGTTGAGTAGACTAGATAATATCGCTCCTGCGAAACCGCCGAACCAAACCAGGTTTCTTTCTCGTCTCTCCAAGTATCTCACCTCCGTTTTGCGATTCCATGTTCCAGGATGAAAGCAACAGCCTGGATCACTTCACTTTGTAGACCGTTCTGCGAATTTTCCACCCTCCGAGAAGGATGGCCGGCCCAAGGATCAGGAGCGCGCCGATGATTATTGCGGCAGATGCAAGTCTCGACTCGAGACTGCCTCTACTTCCCATGAGGTAGAATGGCCCACTGATCAGAAGAAGCGCCATTCCGACAATCATTAACCAAGTAATCCTTCCGTTTCGCATCTGGCCTTTCTTCTCCATGTAACCCTTTTCCGATAATCTTGCCCATTTTTCGGCATTCCATATTCCTGACACAGAGACGCCAACTATGACCAACGTGGCTATGAGGCGTGACGTGGTGTCAAGTCCAGATGCAGGGTTTACTGTTACGAATACAAGGAGAAAAGTCATCCACATTATCGCGTGCCCCGTTCTTGTGAAACTCTCTCTCGAGGAGGCGTCAGGTCGTCCCCCGAGCGCCATCATAATTCTCCCCCCAAAGGCTGGGGCAGCGATAGTGAGGGCGACTGCAAGGGAGAACATTATCGCCGTTGAGAGTGCCATAACGAATATCGAGAGTTCGCCCTCGAACCAAACCCAAATCCAGGTAAGATATGAGACCGTTCCAAAGACCAAGTATATCCAGCCCCGTGCGCGCTCCACCAAGCTGTCTACCGTGATGGCTCCACGAACATATGCGACGTAAAGTGGTATCCCGACCACAAAGAATAGAATTGCGAAATAGGAGCAAAACCAGCACCACACCTTTCCCCCCACGATATACTGGCTCACGGTCACGATGACCGCATAAAGGCCGCATATGGAACGCAGAAGTGCGTCGCTCTTGTCAACCTTTGATTTCCACGCCCGCACACCCACCGAAATCGCCTAAAATAAGCCCATATCGCGACTCAGTTAAAGTTTCCTGCCATAGATTGCCTTTTGAGCCCGATTGCGGTTGCAATTTGTATGTTGGTGTACAAATCGTCCCTAATTTGTATACAAACATACAAACCTTGCCGACTTGTCAGAAGAGGGCATCTTGGTTCACGAAAAATGGAGAATCGCGTCCTGATGGGCGTGCTAGGGTTTCACTATCGAAGGAGATTACTCTCGGCTGTGACCTGCGATTACGATGTGTACCTACGTCTGACGAAGCTCACTCGGCTTCTTTGACAAGATGTCTAGGAGGTGAAACTTCGAATGAATGATTTCACGCAAGGTGTCCTGGAAGGCCTCGCATACTCCCGCACGCTCCTCAAGGCAGACAAGCGGTCTGCAGTCTCTGCGAAGATTGCGCGGCGCATCCTCGAAATCATTGAAGGCAACGCGAGCGATTTTGAATTCAGGATGAAAGCGACCGCCTAGACCGGAGCGAAGGCGCCGCATATCAGCCCGAATTTGGCGCCGCGGTCAGCTCTTCAAGTTCCGTCATCAGATCCTTTCTCCTCTTCTCGATATACTGGACGGCGTCGTTTATCTCGGCTGTCTGGTAGAGCATGGTCTCCTTATATGCTGGTTCTTCCTTGCCACGTTGCAGCGTCTTGCGAAATCTCTCCAGGTCATCTCGGCCAAAGTAGTGGCCAAACGTTGCGATGATCTTATCGATTCTCTCGAGTTCTTTCTTGCTGACCGCCCATGTAGACGAATCGAGCGGCTGCCCTCGGTCCCTGGCCAGCCGTAGAATCTCGTATATCGGAGTGTACACATTTTCGAGCTGTTTCTCTATAGTGTCTTTTCTGCGGTCCTTCTTGCCTTCCTCTATTGTCACGTAGGCGTATCTGGCCAGAGCGACAGTCGCAGCCGTCATGATGACGGCAGAAATGACCACGATCCAATCCGTGTAAGGATCCAAGGTCAACCCCATGACAAGTGCTGCACTTGACCTGATAGCGCTTTGGGAGTCGCCCGCTGAGAGATCAGCTAGTTTGCGAGCATTATGGATTCCTGAATCAATTCATGGCTTGCTGCCATGTGTTGTAGCGACAGCTTTAACGCAATTTCCGCAGTACAATGCGTCAGCTGGATTGCCATAACCACAGTCGGGACATAGGTTGGGCGGAGCTTCGGAGCCCGGCGAAGCCTGGTATGGCACCACGACCACCTTTCCCCAGTAGTAATAGAAGTGAAGACAGGTGAATTCGAGGATAACTTGGCGGGATGCTGAGTCGACGATTTCTGATCGACTACCTAGGACGTGATTTCTTTTGCGCCTCTGCCCGGGTGCCCAAAAGCGCTATCTCTATGCAGGAGCAAGGGACTCTCAGCACATCGGAATGCGGTCATCCTCATGGGACAAGGGCCGAATCTTGGAGGAATGGAGGATTGCGAGGAGCATAAGATTCGCATCTCACTTCTTTCATACTATTCTTCGCAGAGCCGCGAGCATGTCAGTTACCTTCTGACGATGGCGCTCCTTCTGTTCGTATCAATCCAGGTAGCGCTTGCTTCCAAACCAACACTCCGGTTCATATGGCTGGTTCTCTCGTTCGTCACTTTGTTCATGTGGAGGACTTTGTTTAGAACGCTCTATTGGGGATACTTGGCAAGCGCAATCATCGTGGCTGATGAGGAGAAATTGGTCCCCACTGACTTACCCGCCGACCAGTTTGAAGACAAACAACTCAGAATACGCAGGCTTCACATCGCCGCGCACAATTATGTGCTCAAGAGACACCGCTGGGCAGCCTGGTTTGACTCTTTCGGACGGTTAGAGGGCTGGGTTCTCTCTGCAATACTCGCAATGGCAATCAGCGCTGCTCTAATCTGGGTTTACTGGAACCTAGCGCAATACTGGTTCTTCTACTCATTTCCGCTTTGAGGTTCGAAGCAAGAGCAACATTGAGCCGCAAATCTGCTGGGACTGCGCAAGAGAACTGAGCAAGATGCTCAGCCGTTGACTTCCTAGCCGAACCTAGCTGGCGCACGCTCAAGGTTGGCTATTCGTCCCTCAAGGTCAGCCATTCGGCGCTCAAGATTCGCCACTTTCGCTTCAAGGTCGTATACTCTGGCGGCATCGGCCACATTCTCACCTCCGGCATCACGTCGGTCAAGCTTCTTCTGAACGGATTCATGGTTTGCTGCCGTGTGTTCGGGTGAGAGTCTTGCCGCAATTTCCGCAGTAGAGTACGCCACCTGGGTTGCCATAGCTGCAATCGGCGCATGGATTGGACAGACCTGTCGAACCTGCACCTTCCTGAGACCACGTTGTGTACTGCTGAATCTCGAACAGCCCGAGGCGAGCGAAGCTCACTCAGCCTCTTTGCTGACGGTCATGAAGCGTACCACAGGTCCGAGAACGCGTTAGGCCTGTTTCGCTCCGCAGGCTTGGCAGAACTTGCTGTCCCTCGGAATCTGTTTTCCACATTCGCGGCAGAATATCATTGCGCCGGCGATGACGTACCGTTGGGATCTCACTCAGGAGGAGGCATTGCGGCAGACGGCCCGGGCGCAGGGGCAGCAGGTCGCGCAGCGGGGACAGGAGGAGGAGCTTGCCTTGGCGCTTGGACCAACTGCACCTGAATGCTCATTGTAAGTGAGACCGATTCGCTCTCAAACAGTTTGGCTGCCGCCGGCGACTGCTGCAGTTGATGCAAAGATCTGCAGTAAAGCTCCCAAATGTCGCTCCAGAGATCTGATTTCTCATCGATTTTCTCGACATTCAGTTTGAGAACGTTCTGAGCCTCACTGAAATCTATGACCTTCCCGTGGGACTTGTATGCAGCGCCCGTTGACAACATCTCCGCCACGGCCTCTGCTTGCTTGTGGTCCTCTCTTAGCATGCAATTCTTGAGCCATTTCTCTGCGAATGTCCTTGCGTCGTCTATCGCTCTCTGACAGATCGCAAGAACTTCAGGCCTTATTTGAGCGAGCATGGGAACATATATTTGAACCGGATCTCCGTCCACTTTCACCTTCTTCCTGATCATGTCCAGGCCGTCGATGAATGACCTCGCTGGAATGACCTCTCCTCCTGGAATGGGTGATGTCTGCAGTTGTGGATCAATTGGTCCAAGCTCAGCAAGGTAGCCCATCATGATCTTGTCGCTGCCCAATGCGATCATGGTCGCAGCACTCTTAGCGTAGTCGGGCACGATGACATCAAACTCATCTGTGAACCGCTGCCTGCACATCATTAGCAGTTTCTCGGCTGCGTTGGCATCTCCTCCCGGAGAGTTTATCATGAGACAGCCTTTCGTGGATTGCGCTACCGAACGCAAGAGATCTTCGAAGAGCGGGACGTCATGGATCATGATACCCGGGACTGAATGATTCGGATTCGCAGTATAGACGACGAGCTTTGTGTCTAGTTTCCCTTGTATCCTCTTGATCAGTGCTTGTCTCACTGGGGCGTCATTTGGGCTGATTACACCGCGGAAGATCGGAGCGCTTGCGTTCAAAGCGGCAGCCCTAGGTGTTACTTGTGATTGAGATTGCATACACCCTAGGTCTTCGTTGACGTTCGCCGAGGCTATCCAGTATTTCTTGGAGTCTTCTTACTTCTTCCACGTACTCTCGGTTCTCCAGGATGGACCTCTCGACGAAGTCTTGTATGGACATCTTCGATCCACGTGAAGTATCGTCTAGCAGCCCTTATGCGTTTCTATGTCAACAGGCTCCGGGGCCTCCCCACGGATGGATAAGGGTAGCCACCTGTCGACCGCGCCAAGTCGCTCAACTGCGCGAGATAAGTTCGGTTACTCTCGGCTGTGCCCTGAGACTACAGCGCTGGTCTTACGCTTGGGAAACGCCTAAATAGTTAACATGGGGTATAAGGATCTAAGCGTCTGCTATTCGCCGGGTTCACGATCGCGTCTACCTGCACTTGAGTGATGTCGCCGTGCTCAACCATGACGACGCACTCCCCGATCTTGAACTGGACCAACGCTATTCCCTCTGGTGATTGGGTCCCGAAATGGATTACGTTTGTGCAGATGAGATTCCGATCGACCAGGAAACCGGAGATGGCCTACTGTGAGTGACGGTTCAGCAGGGCTCAATCGTTGACGGAGGTTTGGAAGAGACTGCGTATGTGACCCATGTCACATTATCGACTTCATTCGTTATTCTGCCACTAATTCGCGACAGAAGGTCATCAGACAGACGAACCCAATCAGCAGTCATGCCATCGACCGATTCCACAATGCGCACCGTTACAACATGCCCGAGCTTTCGCTCGTCACCAAGAACTCCGACTGCAAGATCGTCTCCGACCATCGCAAAAGCTTGCCAGACTTTGTCGTATATTCCTGCAGCTTTCAGCTCCGCCTCCACTATGTCGCTTGCTTCACGGCAGATCGCAAGCTTCTCTTCAGTGACTTCGCCCAGAATCCTCACTGCTAGTCCCGGTCCCGGGAATGGATGCCGAGCGGTGATAGCTTCTGGAAGCCCCAGACTCGCTGCGACCTTTCGCACTTCATCTTTGTACAAGAATCGCAGTGGTTCGACCAGTTTGAACTTGATCCATTCGGGAAGGCCGGCCACGTTGTGATGTGTCTTGATTCTTGATGCAGGGCTCCCTGTCTGCCCGCTCTCGATCACGTCCGGATACAGCGTGCCTTGAGCGAGCCACTCGAACTCACCGTGCTCTTTGGCAGCTTCTGTGAAGACCTGTGCGAATTCTTCACCGATGATCTTCCTCTTCTCCTCAGGTTCTGAAATTCCTTTCAGTCCTCGAAGGAATCTCTCTGATGCATCTACGTAGATAGTTTTCAGATTCATGCGTTTCAGTGCGTCTCTTACCTGTTCCGGTTCTCCCTTTCTAAGCAAGCCATGGTTGACGAATATGCACATCAGTTGATCGCCCACCGCCCTATTGACAAGGGCGGCGGTCGTTGTTGAGTCAACTCCTCCGCTGACCGCGCAGAGAACACGTTCTTTCCCCACCGTTCGTCTGATTTCGGCGATCATCTCGTCCGCAAATGGAGCTATCTTCCATGTTGGTCGGCACTTCGCTATTTCGAACAGGAAGTTCCGGATGATCTCCATCCCCCTTTCGGTATGTACAACCTCGGGGTGGAACTGCACACCAAACAGCAAGCGTTTCTTGTTCTTCACCGCTGCATAACGACTGTATTTTGAGTGAGCTGTGGCTTCGAAACCTTCAGGGAGATCCTTAGCAGAATCGGCGTGGCTCATCCAGCATATGCTCTCGTTGCCGAGACCCTTGAAGAGGTCCGTGCGGTCGTCAAAATGCACATTGGTGCGCCCGTACTCTTGCGTGGACGGACGCTCGATCTTCCCTCCAAGAACGTCAACCATCAGCTGGAGTCCGTAGCAGATACCGAGCACAGGTATGCCGAGGTTGAAGATATCGGCATGGCATCTAGGTGCGCTCGGGTCGTTGACGCTGGCAGGGCCGCCCGAGAGCACTATGCCCTTGGGTTTCTTCGCTCGAATCTGGTCTATCCCTGTGCTCCAAGGGAGGAGTTCGGAGTAGACCTCGCATTCTCGAATGCGTCGGGCGATGAGGTGGGAGTATTGCCCACCGAAGTCCATTACCACGACCGTATCATGCAGCTTGAGCGACACCGTGAACCCCCAGCTGAGAACTAGCCATGTTGTACAGGTTTGCCAAAAAACTTATAGGAAGTGACTCTCGGGCTCTCAACTTCTCGCCTTCCTTGAAGCACAGTACGTGGGACGCGCCTCATGACCCCTCCCGAGGCAAAAGCCTGGGAAGGCCCCTCTGTAGAGGAGAGACGACAAATGAAGCAACAGAAACAGAAGAAGCCTGCTCCCCAAGCTAAGGAGACGCCTCCGGAACCTCATGACACTGAACTGAAACAGCAAATGGCGGACGAAATCGCCTCTTTGAAGGAACAGCTTAGGCAAGAGCAGGAGGCATCGAAGGAGAATCTCAACAAGCTTCTGTACGCCCAAGCGGACTTCGAGAACTACCGGCGACGCCTCAACCAAGAAGTCGAGTCTAGAATTGATGCCGGAAAGGCAAGGTTGATTCAGAACCTGCTGACTGTCGTTGATGAGTTGGAACTTGCATTGAGGGCAGCGAAGAATGCTGAAAACACAAATGTCGTCGTGGGCGGCGTTGAGATCGTGCTGAAGAAGTTTCACGACTTACTCGCTGCAGAGGGCTTGTCCGTGATCGAATCCGTCGGAAAGAAGTTTGACCCGACAATGCATGAGGCAGTTGAGCGTGTCCCATGCGACGACAAAGAAGAGGGGACGGTCTTGGAAGAGATTAGGAAGGGTTTCACAATGAAAGGAAGACTGATCAGGCCGAGTATTGTTAAAATCGCGGTCCCGCAGATAGTAGAATCTGATAGTTCAAAAAAGTTTGAGAGTGGATCGAGTTGAGTAGTTCAGGACAAACAGCGAAAGAGAAGATTCTTGGCATAGATCTTGGTACAACCAACTCAGCAGCCGCAATAATGGAAGCTGGACGGCCCACTGTGATTCCCAGTGCCGAAGGGCCAACCATGGCTGGGAAGATGTTTCCATCGGTGGTTGCCTTCACAAAGGACGGACAGCTTCTGGTCGGGGAACCGGCAAAGAGACAGGCCACCATCAACCCAGATGGAACGATATTTGAAATCAAGCGAAAGATGGGCACAGACTACAAAGTGTCCGTCTTTGGCAAAGAGTATACTCCTCAACAGGTTTCAGCATTCGTTCTCCAGAAGATAAAACGTGATGCAGAGACCTTCCTCGGCGGGCCGGTGAAGAAAGCGGTGATTACTGTCCCAGCTCACTTCAATGACAACCAACGGCAAGCAACGAAAGATGCGGGCGAGATAGCTGGCCTTGAGGTTGTCAGGATTATCAACGAGCCGACGGCCGCTTGCCTTGCTTTTGGGCTAGATAAGCTCGGGAAGGAGATGAAGATCCTAGTCTTCAGCTTCGGCGGTGGAACCCATGACGTTACGCTGATGGATTTCGGCGGCGGAGTCTTTCAGGTTCTCGCAACTAGCGGAGACACGAAAACAGGTGGGGCAGACATTGACAACGCAGTTGTTGGGTACCTCATAGAGGAGTTCAAGCGAAAGACAGGGATTGATCTATCCTCTGACAAGATGGCCATGACGCGGCTCAAGGAGGGCGCCGAAAAGGCGAAGATTGAGCTTTCCACACTCGTGACCACTGATGTGGATCTGCCTTTCATAATGCAGGACAAACACCTGCACGAGACGCTAACCCGAGCCAGACTCGAGGAACTAGCTCTCCCCATCGTTCAACGGATCAGCACACCGATCAAGCATGTGATCGAAGACGCAAAACTGAGCCTCGCCGACATCAACAAGATAATCCTCATCGGTGGACAGACTAGGATGCCCCTCGTTCGCAAGTTCGTCCAAGACACATTCGGCAAGGCGCCTGAGATGGGAGTCGACCCAATGGAATGTGTCGCAGTAGGCGCAGCGATCCAGGGTGCTGTACTAGCGGGTGAGGTGAAGGATCTCCTGCTACTCGATGTCACTCCTCTCTCACTCGGAGTTGAGACACTCGGAGGAGTCTTCACCAGAGTGATGGAAAAGAACACCACCATCCCAGCCAAACGAACTCAGATCTTCTCGACTGCGGCGGACTTCCAGACGAGTGTGACCATCAATGTACTTCAAGGTGAGCGGGCAATGGCAAGCGACAATGTGTCGCTTGGGATGTTCAATCTGGTCGGGATACCGCCTGCTCCAAGGGGAGTCCCACAGATCGAAGTGAATTTCGACATTGACGCGAACGGGATACTGAACGTCTCTGCGAAGGATCTAGGAACCGGGAAAGAACAGCGCATCACCATTTCCGCGTCCACAAAACTGTCAGAGCAAGAGAAGGAACGAATGGTCAAAGAGGCAGAGCAGTTCGCAGAGCAGGACAAGAAGCGGAAAGAAGAGGCAGAAACTCGCAACAATGCAGACTCGTTGATCTACACTACGGAGAAGACCAAGAAAGATCTTGCCGAGAAACTCTCAAAGGATCAAGATGAGGGACTCGACAAGGCCTTGGATGAACTTAGAAAAGCCTTAGCAGGGAAGGATCTCGAACTCATCAAGGCGAAGAGTGAAGCCTTGAGCAAAATCCTCCAAGAAGTGGGGACTGCAGTCTACCAGCAAGTCGCCCAGGAGAGAGCAAAGACCGAGCAGACAACAACGGACAAGCCTCCTCAAGGTGAACCCGAAAGGAAAGTTGTTGACGCAGAATACGAGGTCAAAGACGACAAGAAGTAGGGCACATTTGTGCAACACGGCAACGGCTGAGCGAGCTTGAGCAGACTTGACTATTACGATGTCCTGAACGTTCCTCGTGAAGCGAGCAAGGACGACATCAAGAGCGCGTACAGGAAGCTAGCGCTTCAATATCATCCGGACAGAAACAAGTCCCCACAAGCAGAGGAGAAGTTCAAGGAGATCTCTGAGGCGTACGCTGTTCTCTCTGATGAAGAAAAGCGTAGGCAGTATGACCAGTTCGGACACGCCGGAATAGACAGCCGGTACTCATGGGACGACCTGTTCAGGAACGTAGACTTCGGCGAAATATTCAGAGACATCGGATTCGGCTTCGGCGGTTCCGAGAGCATATTCGACCGCTTCTTCGGTACAGGAGGAAGGCGCAGAGTATCACGCGGAGCAGATCTGAGATATGACACGACCATTTCTCTTGAAGAAGCCTACGTAGGCGCGAAACGTGACATCGATGTTCCCAGAACCGAAGCCTGCCCCACTTGCAGAGGAAGCGGTGCAAGACCTGGAACGAAACCGAAGCGATGTACACGATGCAACGGTTCGGGGCAGGTTCAACACGTTCAGGAGGCCGGCTTCGCACGATTCGTCAGGATTGAACCCTGTAACACATGCCGTGGCAAAGGAATGATCGTTGATGATCCATGTGGGGAGTGCAGGGGGACCGGTCACGTTCGTCGGACTCGTAGGATCTCGATCAAAGTCCCGCCGGGAGTTGATTCGGGCAGTCATCTGAGATTGACAGGAGAAGGAGAGGTTGGCGAGGCTGGAGAACCGCCTGGCGACCTCTACGTTGTTGTACATGTGAAGCCTCACGAGTTACTGCACAGAGACGGTGACGACCTCATCTATCGAGCAGAACTCGGGTTTGCAGACTTGGCGCTTGGGAAGGAGATCGATGTTCCAACGCTTGGAGGAAACGCTCGAGTGAAGATTCCCTCAGGGACACAGCCGGGGACGGTCTTCAGGCTCAGGGGAAGAGGTATGCCCAACGGCCGTGGGGGAAAAGGGGACGAACTCGTTCAGATACTCGTTCGCATACCCACAAAGCTAACGAGTCGGCAGAAAGAGCTCTTGAGGGAGTTCTCAACACTCGAAGGCAACTAGCCAATCCTATTGTCTTCTTGTTCTGGAGTACGCTGGGATGGGTTAGATCTCAATCGTTGAGCGGAACTGCAGAGAATCGGTCACCGTTTGGTTGAGCCAACGTTCCCACAATCGGAATGTGCTCACCGCAGGTCAGGCAGTTATTGTCTTTGTCCATGTACCAACCCGTAATGTCGAACCCGTACCGCTTCACCACTATTGCACCACATCCAGCACAGTACGTGTTCTCAAGAGGGTGACGTGGCACGTTACCGACGTAGACATACTTGAGTCCTTCAGCCTTTGCCACTTCATGGTGGCGCTCAAGCGTCTCGACCGGAGTCCATGGCAAATGGCTCAGCTTGAAGTCGGGGTGAAACCTTAGGAAGTGTATGGGAGTGTCGAGGCCAAGGTTCTCGCAGATCCAACGGGAAAGCTTTCGCGCCTCCTGAAGACTATCACCAATCGTCGGCACGATCAAATCTGTGATCTCGATGTGAACCTTCGCATTCTTCAACCCAAGCAGCGTCTCGTAGATTGGGCCTGCGTCTGGGACGCCCACGTTGCGACGCAGGAAGTTCGTTTCCCCACTGCCCTTGAAATCCACAGTTATCGCGTCGAGGAAATTGCTCATCATCTTCACGGCTTCCGGTGTGCCGTACCCGTTTGACACGAAAGCGTTCCGGAGCCCCTCTCTCCATGCGAGAACTCCAACGTCGTGAGCAAACTCCAGAAATATCATCGGTTCATTGTAGGTGTATGCGATGCTCTGGCATCCGTATTCTTTAGTCAGTCGTACGATCTGCTCAGGTGTTACGCTGGTGCCTTCCACGACTCTCCGCTGACTCATGTCATAGTTCTGGCAATAGGCGCAACTCCAGTTGCAGCCATTAGTCGATATCGAGAAGATCTTAGTCCCTGGTAAGTAGTGAGTAAGCGGTTTCTTCTCGATCGGGTCCACATGGCTCGCTGTGATTCTACCATAAGCGAGCAAGTGCAGCTTTCCATCTAGATTCCTACGAATCCCACAGAAACCTATCTTTCCTTCTGGAATGTTACAGAACCTGGCACAGGCGGTGCATCTCACTCTCCCTCCGGGAAGTTGCTGATACAGTTCGGCCTCTTTGCCACTTTGCGAAGTAACGGACGGCATTCTGCGTCCTTCTGAGACTCGGTGGTCTAACCTTACTATGAGTGAACGCCAGCAAAAACTTAGCTCCATCGTCCGACTTGGTTGAAACAGAAGCCGCTGCTTCATCACACACAATAGTTGGTTCTCGCTCGAAGTCACATGCCGATCGTGACACTATTCGCTCAAGTTGACTAGTCTGGCTCGATGTAGGGTGAGGTAGTCGCCGGTTCTTCGGTCGTCTCTCGCCTCAGTCTTAGTTATATATGATTGACACGCGTCAATGTGAGTTGGGGAGCTGGGTCTACCCGGCTGAGAGGACGGCTGGAGCCGTCGACCCTTTGAACCTGATCCAGTCAATGCTGGCGTAGGAACAGGAAGTTCTTAGGGGATCTGTGGGTGGCCAGCGGAACCCGCCAGAGGTCCAACTGAATGAAAGCAGAACCGAAAGGCACGAAACTGACACTTGACTCAGAGAGGCCGATTCGGTCTAGAACTAAGCTTCTCGCAGAAATGGCTGTTGCGATAGCGCTGGGCACGGTCCTCAGTCTCGTCAAGTTCTCAATCTGGCCGGAAGGCGGCTCAGTAACGGCAGGAAGCATGATCCCGCTCTTCTGGTTCAGTCTAAGGCGCGGCGCAAAACTGGGTATCACGGCAGGTCTTGCGTACGGTGTGGTCCAGTTCTTTGTTGGGCCATTCTTTGTCCATCCTGCGCAGCTCTTGCTAGACTATCCGGTCGCTTTTGGTGCGCTCGGTCTCGCTGGCATGCTGCGCAAGCATGAGCTTGCTGCTGTAGCTTTGGGGATCGGAGGGCGATTCCTTGCCCATTTTGTTTCGGGGGTGATATTCTTCGCCACGTATGCCCCTGCAGTTTACTTGGGCATAAATATCGGGGCCAATGCCTACACCTACTCTGCCCTCTACAACGGGAGCTATTTGCTTCCAGAACTAGTGATTAGCCTAGTTCTAATGGAAGTCGTGATCAGAAGAGGGATCATCGACCTCTATAAGTAGCGCGCAGGCTCGAGCGAGACCCCGGGTCTATTCACTTGCAGGCCAGACAGCAGCACCATGTCTTGGATAACCACAGAAAACCTATGCTTTAGCCGCTGAACAAATGCATCGAAGATCCGAGAGAACACAACGTTGCAGAAGGAACATGGCTGATGGGTAAGCTTGGGCCGGAGGAGTTGGTGGCAGTCATCAGATGCATCAAAGGAGGACCCTCCATCCTTGTCCCTCCGAGACTCGGATTCGATTCTGGAGTACACAAGATCACTAACGATCTCTGCTTGGTCATATCAACGGACCCCTGCGTCGGCGTTCCCAAGGCTTGGTTCGGATGGCTGCTCATCCACTATGCCGCGTCGGATGTCGCAGTCTTCGGAGTAAAACCTCAATTCTGCACTGTGAACCTACTTGGCCCTCTCAGGACCCCGACAAGCGTCTTTGAGGCTGTCATGAGAAAGACATGTCGCGCCGCAAATGAGCTTGGCATGCGGATAGTTACGGGACACACTGGAAGATACGAAGGCGTGAGTAGTCTGGTTGGAGCATGTACGGCATATGGACTTTCGCCATTCAGAGACATAATCACGCCTGGGGGCGCAAGGCCTGGGGACAGAATACTCTGCACAAAGCCCATCGGTTTTGAGACAGTCACCACATTCTCGCAGATGCGAAGGGCCCTTGCGAGTAGGCTTTTCGGGAAATCTATGGCAGCCCGGTTTAGTCGGCAGTTTCAGTTTCAATCTTGCGTGAGGGAGGCTTTGGTGCTTTCAAAGATTCCCGGAGTCCACGCGATGCATGATGCGGCTGAAGGAGGATTGGTCTCAGCACTCAATGAGATGGCTGAAGCATCTAAGACTGGGTTCTCCCTGGATTTCACATCACTCGTAGTTTCGAGCGAGGTTGGCTCCTTGGTTCGACACTTCCGACTCTCAAGGGATGAATTGATGTCAATGTCCTCGACTGGCACCCTCGTTGCCGCATTGGCCCCATGTGCTGAGCGTGGAGTTCTGCGTCGACTCTCAGAACTGAAGATATCAAGTCGCATCGTGGGCACGTTCTCTCGAGATAGAGAACGGAGAGTCGAAAGCCACTTCGAAGAGGGGCCTTTTCCCGACAGACCTCAAGACCCGTTCGGTAAGATCTGTCACTAGTCTGCAGTTCCGCCGGACCGTGACAGTCTGGTTCGTTGAGGCGGATACAAGGGCAAGCTTATCAGCGGTGCGAAGAATAAGGCAACTGCCATTTGTGGTGGGGAAGGCGAGATTGGACTTCACTTTCACCGATGAGCAGGAGCTCTTTAGACGAACGGTGCGTGAATTCGCACAGAAAGAAGTTGCTCCGAAGATACGTGAGTGTGAGCGTAAGGGCCAGTTCCCATGGGAGATCTACCGCAAGATGGGAAAGGCCGGCCTGTTGTGTCTGAGACTGCCCAGAGAGTACGGCGGTCAGGAAGCCGACGCGACGACGATGGCAATTGCAGTTGAAGAGCTAGCCCGAGCAGGATGGCAGATACCTCTCGGCGACATCATGGCAGAGATCTTGTATCTGCACGGATCACAACCACTGAAGGACAAGTGGCTACGTTCGCTCGTGACCGGTGAGAAGATGCTTGGCGTAGCTTCAACTGAACCTGGTGTCGGCTCTGACGCAGGAGCTATCTCGACACGAGCTGCGAAGAAAGGCAGCGAGTACGTGATCAATGGCGAGAAACAATGCATCACAGGCATCAACGAGTGTGCCGCCTACTGTGTGATGGCAAGGACGGGCCCGAGGAGCGATGCAAAGGGTGTGAGCATGTTTCTTGTCGAGACAGATCGCCCCGGCTTCGACAAGTACTTGTTTGATGCGCTCGGTTGGAGGCTGTTTTCCTTCGGCGGCTTTGTCTTGAAAGACGTGACCATTCCTGCCGGCAACTTGATTGGAGAAGAGAACAAGGGATTCTACTACGTCATGGAAACCTTCGACCTTATGCGCGCATACATCGCCCTTTGGACTGTCGGAATGGCCCAAGCCGCACTTGACGAGTCCATCGAATACGTCAAACAGAGGAAAGCCTTTGGAAGCCCAATCGGCAAGTTTGAATCAGTTCAATTCCGAATCGCGGAAGACTACACAACACTCCAAGCTGCCAGGCTTCTCTGCTACCGGACCTTCTGGTTGAAGGACAGAAAGAAGCCGTTCACGAGGGAATCTGCAATGATAAAGTTCTGGGTGCCTCAGGTAGCTTTCAATGTTATCAATGATTGTATCCAGAACCGAGGGGCAGTGGGTTTCACAACTGAGACTCTTGACGAATATCGGCTCAGAGAGGTTAGAGGATCCATGATCGGCGACGGAACATCAGACATAATGAAGATAATCGTCGCAAGAGAACTCTTGGGCAGAGAGTTCGTTCCGTACCGCTAGAATTCGCAGAGTGAAAGCTCTCGACTGACCCAGACAAGACCATTGATGAACTGCATGGCAAGACCGAACAAGGTCCACCAGTAGGATGAAGCTTCCATCTCGGCATTGTAAGCGTCCTTCGAAACTCAGACCGGTCACGGCGTCGAGATACCTCAGAGCAGGATATCGACTAGTAGGAACGCATTCAGGCATTCAGATCTGCAGATGGACACGAGCGGCTCTCACGGGGCGGAGGCTCTGCTACAAGAGATGGTACGGTGTCCAGAGTCACAGATGCCTGCAGCTCACGCCTTCTCTCCAGTTCTGCAACATGCGCTGCGTCTTCTGCTGGCGATTTCACACATCCGATCGGTTCAAAGCTGAGCATGACTGGGATACCCCGAACCTGATTCTAGACGAAGCCATCGCTGCACAACAGAAGCTGTTGAGCGGTTTCAAGGCAAACCCCCATGTCACGAGAAAGAAGTACGAAGAGTCGATGAATCCGGTCCACGTGGCGATTTCTCTTGATGGCGAGCCCACCCTGTACCCTCTGATCGGAGATCTGATTCAGGAGATCCATCGGAGAGGAATGACCTCTTTCCTTGTAACCAACGGCACAATGCCGGAAAGGCTTGAAGGAATTCTGGAACGACAGATAGAACCCACAAATCTGTACCTGAGCGTATATGGTCCTGACAAGCAGACTTACGAGCGCGTTACACACCCATCGATTCCGGACGCTTGGAAAAGAGTCACTGACAGCCTCAGGTTGATGCCGCGCTTCAAATACTCCAGAACTATCGCTAGGCTGACCCTCGTCAAAGGGCAAAACATGCACAAGCCGGAACAGTATTCGAAACTCGTGATGGAAGGATCTCCATCGATCATTGAACTGAAAGGCTACAGTTGGCTGGGAGAGTCGAAACAACGTCTACCAATATCTGCAATGCCATACCAATCAGAAATCAAGGAATTCGCGAAGGAAATGGCGAAAGCCACGGGATATGATTTGATCGCTGAGGACACGGTCAGCAGAGTCGTCGTTCTAGCCAGAGAAGGATCGACGACAGGGCTTTCGTTTGATGCCTGCTGATGTCTACATATCTAAAGTGCCAAGAGCGTCTGGAATTGAGACTGCTAGAGAAGTCTGCTGGAGGTACCCCGAGCGGCGAACAACTCGCCCGTCTATGGAAGGGCATCGATATTGTTGGTGACATAGCGATTCTGAGACTGCCCGACGAGATTGAGAACGACAAGTACAAGATCGCACAGGGTCTACTTGATGTCGCACCCTACCTCAAAGTCGTCCTGAGGCAAGTCGGACCCGTTGAGTCGGAATTTCGAACTCGCAGACTTGAATGGCTTGCAGGTGAAAGCCGGTTTGAGACAGTGCACAGGGAATTTGGATGCCGGTACAAGGTCGACTTGAATGCGGTGTACTTCTCGCCTAGGCTCGGTTATGAACGGAAACGAATCGCGGATCTCGTCTCCCCCGGAGAATATGTGCTGAACTTCTTCGCTGGAGTAGGATGCTTCTCCATAATGATCGCGAAGCATGCACATCCTTCGAAGATCTATTCTCTGGATCTCAACCCGATAGCACTGCGCTATCACGCGGTGAACAACACGCTTAACAGAGTACGCGAAAAGATCGAATTGATCTGCGGAGACGCGAACAGAATCGCCTCAGCCTCTCTGGTCGGGTGCGCCGACAGGGTCCTACTTCCACTGCCCGAATTGGCCTTGAATTCTCTTGAAACGGCTAGGCACACACTCAAGAGTGGCCATGGGGTAATCCACTGCTATCTATTCGTTGAGTCACGTCGAAGATCCACAGCATGCGAACGCGGCTTGTTGAAACTGGCCCCTGCACTTGACCGCCTTGACCTAATGCGCGACAACGTGGAAGTGCGCGTAGTCAGGAGTACCGGCCCTTGCCGCTACCAAGTATGCGCAGACATCTCTGCATGAGGATACGAGGCTACGCCTGTTTTCGAGCGTCGAATACTATCTCCACTACTGTGCCGGTGCGCTTGCCAAAATACCAGACTTCAGCGGTTCCTGTATATGCTTGTGCCCAACGCTTCAGGATCTCTCTGTCTCCAGGTTTCAGTCTGCCTCGTCCGCTCTTCACCTGGATCATCCGGATCTTTCCGTCCTTCGCAGCGAAGACGTCGACTGGTCCATGAGACGCCGCGCTTCTACTGCAGTACCACCCCTCACTCCTTAGCTTCTTCAACACTTGGTACTCTCGACTTCTTCCTCTAGCGTAGGCTGTGGAGACCATGCCAGCGCTGGTAGTGCTCATCGGTTATGACCATTGCGCCTCAGCCTCAACAGAGGCATCGCCACATGAGACATATCGGCAGAACCTTTGCCGTGGACGTCGTAATTCTTGTTACTATGCGAGGATGCAACTGGCTTGCCGACTTGGCATCGCAATGACAAGTTCGAGGGTGTAATGTATTTTAGGAGTCGGGTGCCGCTAGACTGCTTGTTCAGAGGTCTAGTTCCCATGAGACTGAGGACGAGGAAGCTCGTTCCAGCAGCTGTCATGCTAGTCCTCGCTGTCATTATCTATGAACCGGTGATTGTGCAGGCGCAGACGTACTCGTTTTCTTTCATGGTCACTGGGCTCCCTGCTGGAATCGGAACTCAGTATTATCTGGATGGCGTATTGACTGGGGCAATCCAGATAGGCGAGACGAGGCTGCTCAACTTCACTCTGGGTAGTATGCATACGCTCAGCGTCGACCTTAACGTGGTCATCGATAATGGAACGAGGTATCAATGCAAAGAGAACCTGTGGTCGATCACGGAGGCTGCATTCCACACTTTCGTCTACAAAGCGCAGTACCACTTGGAAGTAGTCTCCCCTTACGCTACCACCTCCGGGACAGGCTGGTATGACGAGGGGGCAACCGCCAAGGCGCAGTTGGCAACTAATGTGACTGCAGGGTCCGAGGGGGTAAGATACGTCTTCGTCAGGTGGGAAGGGGACGCATCAGGACAAGGGATACTGTCCGATCCGATAGTCATGGACCGCGCCAAGAGAGCGGCAGCCGCATGGAAGACGCAATACCTTCTTCGAATCTCATCCGAACCAGTTGACGTGTTTCCTTCTTCGAGTTCTTGGCATGACGCGAATTCCCTCGCAGATCTCTCTGCACCCGCAGTGACCAATGGAACTGACTCGCGGCATGTATTCTCTCAATGGGTCGGAGACTATTCTGGTACGAACGTCAAAGGATCGCTGCAGATGGACGGACCGAAATCCATCACTGCCACGTACAAGACTCAGTATCTGCTGAGCCTCACATTCACTCCGGCACAGATCGGGCAAACGCTCGGAATGTCGAACAGCACTTGGCACGATGCCGGAAGTACTGTCAGACTGGGGCCGGTTCCCCAGTTGATGCCTATCAGTTCCGTGGAGCGGCTGGCTTGGTTCTCCTGGAAAGTTGATGGGATGAGTCAACAGGGAACAGCCATCGACATCTCTATCGACGGTCCACATCGTGTGGAACTGATCTATCGTACACAGTACTATGTTCGCGTGACGTCACCGTTAGGTGAGACAACTGGTACTGACTGGTACTACAGCGGGGAGAAGGCAAGGTTCGGCGTGACCTATGGTGGATCCGAATTCCCGGCGAAGTACACTCTCTCTGGGTGGCAGCTCAACTCTTCGAATGTGATCAGGACTGTCAGCGCGACTGAGACTGAGATCCTTGTGGATCGTCCGTACATCATAGAAGCGCAATGGAGCGCCGACTACACCCCAATGTGGATTCTCATCTTCATAGTAGTGTCATCGGCGGCAGCCATCGTTGCGATCGTGGTGGTCGTCATCAAGAGGCCCGGATCATTTGGAAGGCTCTCTTCTCTCTTCAAATCCAATCTCCGGAGACGCAAGCTCAGGTCCGCTGACTCCGGTCTGGCAGCGACAGCCGTTGTGGTGTGTGAGAAATGTGGAGGCAAGATTCCGAGTTCGGCCGAGTATTGTCAGTCCTGTGGGGCCGTGCGAACTCGAGGGCTGGCCGCGGGCCGGCCCGACACTGATGCTTCGGACGAGCGCGTGTACGACTATGTTGTGAAAAGGCGCGGCGAGATATCGCTTAGTCGAGCTTCAAAGGATCTCGGGTTGTCCGTGGATGACGTGAAGCGTTCGACAGAGCGGCTCAAAAAGAAGGGGCGCCTAGCGTAGAAGATCCTCTTCAACGTCCCTGCGGTCTTGTGCTGGTGCGTGGTGCAAGTGTCCAGTAGCATTGCGGACAGAGTGCTAACTGTCCGCAAGGTTTTGTGCATGAGAAGCAGATTGTCCGTCCACATCGAACACAAACGTAGGAGGCTGGGAGCTCGGGATGATAGAAGCAAGACCCTATCGCCATCTGAGTCCTCGGGCTGGGAGTGGGCATGGGCGTGGGTGTACTGAATTGCGGAGCCCACTGAGCGAGCGGAGTAATGGTCCTCACAATTGGAACAGGTTTTGTTGTGCCTATGGCGAGTGGCATTGACTCTGCAGGTCCTGTGTCATTGAAAGTCGCGCCACATGCGCTACAGAAGACGGCGTCATCAGCGTTCTTGCTTCCGCAGGCCGAACATTGTCGCATCGTCGAAACCTGATGTGATACTGTTTCAGACACATAATAACGGTTGCTCCATTGGCTCCGGTCGCACCAGACGGCTCATACTATGCTATGCTGGGCGCTAGCTTCTCGAAAGTCTAACGATTGCTTCTCTGTAGTTAGGCCCGTCCTGTGCAACGACCGTCAGGATGTCTTGTGCACCGAGTCCCAGCTTTCTCAGTGAATGTCCTTTGTCGATCTTGATAGTCTTGTTGCCTTTCTGGGAGAATAGCATTACTTGCTGATCGGTGAGTTTCATCTCCTTCGCGACTGTGTGATGTAATTGAGATGTTGAGTCGCCGAGGTGCGCTACTGGGATAGTCAGTATGGGGGCTGGCTTCTCTACTATTCCGCTGTCCCCGCATACGATGCAGTTCTTGTTTCGCTTGATGTCCATGAGGCTGTAGCGATTGTATCGCAAGTCTATCATGAGAATTGCTTTCAGCGGCTCCCCAGTGGGTTTCGGCCATGTACCTGCTTTGAGGTACTTGGGGTATCCAATGATGAGCTTGATCGCTTCTTGTGATTGGATCGACGAGACGAGAGAGATCGTCGTGGGCAGGGATGGGACCTTGATTTCCTCCGCCGGTCCGTCGCAGGGGTTCCTTAGACCTGCGATCCGCCCATAGTCTCTCGAAGGAAAGGCACAGAGGGGACAGGGCATATCAGGGGGTACGTACACTTGGACGCGTCCCTGATATCCCACGATGCCACCATCAACCATCGGGAGCGAGTATCTCCTTGAGATCTGAGCGAGGTATATCCTGGAAAGTACATTGTCCAGGCCACAGACGATCACATCTACGCTCAAGAGATGTTTGAGCGGCAGATCCTCTAGTGCCCCCGTCCACGCCAATGTCTCCACATATGGGAACTTGGAGGCGATGTTTCGCGCCAGCACCTCAGCCTTGTTGGAGCCCTGGTTCTTGCGTTCGAAGAAGATCATTCGGCTCGTGTTCGAGAGTTCAACAACATCGTTGTCAATTATGAGAAGACGTTTGACGCCGAGCATTGCAAGGTTCTTTGCGACTTCATTGCCGATTGCTCCGGCGCCGGCTATCAGCACGCTCGATTCTCTGAGTCGTTTCTGGCCTTCCTGACCCCACAGGATCAAGTGACGTGCCCAGAGGTAGTCGACTATCAGGGGCTTCTGTCCCAGTTTGAGCTTGCCTACCATGCGGTTGTCATCAATGCGTACCCCGTTGTGAAGGATGCTAGTGAGCTCAGGCTCTATTCCCAACTGCTCGCATGCTTTCTTCTTCACAAGTCTGATGGTTGCAGTCGCAGAGACGTTAAGCTCGATGTCTCGAACCGATGGCATCGAGAGCTTTACTTTCAACTAGTGTTCCTTTCGCTCCCTCTCAGGGATTCGGAAACGTATCACGTCTCCCGGCGGTGCCGAATGCCTGGGTGCCTGCGGGATCGGTACGATGTTGAACCGGAGCACGTCGCTCTGCTGTCCAGTTGCCTTCCGTTTCGTCATCTTCGGGAAACCATGTTGCCTGCATACGCTTGCAGCCTTCAGGCAGCTCGGATGGTCAAATACGTTGTCAGGATTAGGATCAGATAGAAGATAGTAGAGTGCGTTGACGACCGAGACCAGTTTGAGGTCAGGGCGCCAGTTCTCGCCGAGTACCGAAACACAGACCGCGTTCATGATCTTTGGCACTATGTTCGGATGGGATATGTCCGTGAGCCACATTGCCGTCGGAGGTTTCAGAGGGTACTCGTCAGAAAGCTCAAGCTTGAATCTGTTCCAGTCTGCGTACTCGGTGAAGGGCCAGATTCTCTTCTCGGCAAGTGTCTTGACCTCGCCCTTCTCGCACCTAAGCATTCCTTCGTATCGTGTGGGCGGGTCGTTCAGCGCTGTGACGGTTGGGAATTGATGGTTTGTGAAGGTCTTCTCCCTGTAGAGAAGCGGAATGTTCACCTTCCGTTGCCACCGATGATGTTGTAAGGCATGAGTGCCAGTTGAGCGTTCTCTGGGATACCGGCCCTGCTGACCGTGCTGGACTCGTCCAATATAATGCCACCGTACATTAGCGCAACCGTTGCAGAGTCAACTCCAAAGGAGGTGCAGACCTGCTGCTTGATCTCTCCGATTGTGTGGTCTGGAATGACGTCAATCTCCGCTAGACCGGTTTGTGGTCCGATCGGTGCCTGAACGAAGAGCTTCAAGTTCTTCTCTCACCTCCGAGAAGTAGTTCTTGATTTGTTTCGCAATTAGACGACCTTCAATTGGATGTTGCTGACGGTGTGAATGATTGTGCCGTCCGACCTGACTACCGTGACAACCACGGAGAATAGGTACAGTCCTGTCTTGGTCCCTGGCTCGATATCTATCACGAGATCGTATGTGATATCGGCCATCTCGCCCTTGTCAATTCTATAGTCGCTCAGTACGAGTTTCCAAGTTGCTTTGTCTGGCAGAGGATTCACGTTGATTTGGAACCCGTTTGGAGCTGTGAAGCCGTCGTAGACTTGCAGTTTCAAGGTGTAAGTGATTTCCTTGTCGGGGTGAACCTCAGGGACAGGCGGTGAGACGACACCCATTCCGAAGTCTGTAACGGTTAGGATGAGCATTGATGAGCGTATGATCTGTATCGCCCCCCCTCCAGGTGGAATGTACACGGCGTCAATCTCGACTTCTGCTCCGGAAACTAGTTGGGCATTGTCAGCGGTTGTGATCCGGAGCTGTGCCGTCTCAGGTGGCACAACTTGACTGCTGACGGGTGTTATCAGTACTCCCAGCGGAACTGGGCCGACAACCTTGATCGTGACTGCCCTAGCGAACGAATTGATTGGATCGATGTCAATCGCAACTGTCCTAGCAATTGTTCGAGTGACAACGATTTCGTCAGTTCTGTCGTAGGTCCACTTGAAGTCTCCTACGGAGAGGGTGTAGACGTCGCTGCGAGCAGTGTTTCCGTATGTGTCGAAGGCTGTGATGTAGTAGTTTATGAAGAGTCCTGAGATTTCAGATCCGGGCAACGTGTATGAGTAGGTATCTTTGCCGGCAGCTCTGAGGAGCATTGGGAACTGCCTCAAGTCTCCGACCATGTACCCCTTTCCCGTCGGATCTTGTTCGATGATTCTGTATGATAGCGTGACGTTGCTAAGGTTGCTGCCAGTGACGTTTGCGTCGAACGTTATCGGATGTGCGATCGTGAATGGTGGCTGTGGCGAATTGTGCTTTACAGCGAGGTTCCCACAAGAGGTTCCTCCGCCGTCACCTCGGTAGTATATGAGTGCTACCATGCCTGCAGTCACTGCCAAGGTGATGAATAGTACCACTAGCAGTATTGTGCGGATCGATATCGCCGGCGGCGCTGCGGCCGGTGGAGCTTGTGGATAGTATGCCCGGCTGACCGGGGGAGGAGTAGGAGCAGGCAGCGTCACTTCGGCGGGCTGCACGACTTCAGTCCTGACGTTCTGTGGAGGAATCAGCACGGACCCTTTTGTCTTGGCGTCGGCTCTGAAGAAGCCTGATTTTCCAGTCTGCGTGTCAATCACCATTGCAGTCACCATGGGAGAGAACTGTTGGAGTTTGAGTTGGGTCTCCACATCCGTTTCGGACATGAAGACGCCTCCGCGAACATGAGAATGATACCAACCTACGATAGTACCTCCTATTCTCTTATTGATTATGTCATCTGCGATCTTCGCGATCGAATCCCCGGTCAGAGTCGCGTGAGTGGAGTTTGATTCAGCGGCGCCTGTGGCAGCGTCTTCAATCACAATGGCGTTGCCGGACTGTCCGCCGAGGAGTACTCCAACCACCTGCTCGTCTGGGTGCTCTCTCGCCTCCCTAACTACCTTATCGATCACCTGGCCGGAGATCGCGACGTACGACACGGAAGACACACCAAACAGATGGTAAGTTAAAGAAAAACTTGGGGGGATTTAAGGACTATCGCCCTATCATGCCGAGTATGCCGCCGACTATTCCGAGTACGAAGCCTGCTATGAAGCCGCCCCCGATTATCAGGCTGAAGACAGCCATCGGGAAGACGACAACGCTGCCGATTGTCCCATAGCCCAAGATCATCAGGATCGAGCCGACGATCAGGATCAGCCCAATGACTACCCCGAGGACAAATGTGATGTTACCGGTAGCAGTGGAACCTGTAGGCAGTGGACACGAGTACCCGTCGATCTTGCAGATCCAGAAGAAGATGTTCGCCCAGAGAAATGAGCCGCCATAGAACTGCCATGCCAAAAGCAAGCCTGCATTCAGTAGTACCAGGATACCTGAAACCATAGCGATGATGAAGCCCCAAAGCGACCTTGCAGGGCCGCCCGGCATCATTGGCGCTCCCACAGGACCGAACATCGGTCCAGGAAACGGCGCAAAGCCAGGTCCTGCTGGAGGTCCGTATGCCGGTGCGGTTGGGGCTGGCGGTGCCATAGCCATCGGTGGAACGATTCCAGCGTAGCATTGTACGCAGAGCACTAGATCCATGTAGGACTTTGAGTCGTCACGACAGATTGCTCGACCACAGCGGTTGCATATGTAGACCGCGGGAAGGCTCGGGTGATAGAAGCACATTCCTGGAGGTGGAACTCTCATCGGAGCGCCTGGAGTCACTGGAGTCACTACGCGAACGGACGGCACTGGTTTCATCATTAGTGCTCCCGGAGCCGCTAGTGAACCGCCGCAGCTCGAACAGAAAACGGCGTCGTCTCTGTTGTTGTATCCGCATGATGGACATCGCTTAACCAATATTCATTCTTCCTCCTTACATTCGTTGGACAATCCATCATGGTGGAGTAGTCTTAAGCATTTAGTAAAAACAAATGGTGAGCGGCTGATAGACAAACCCGGGCTTGACTAATCGACTCCAGAACCTGCTTCACACACGCACATTCCTGTCATTTCTGAGCTATGGCCTTCCAAGAAAATGTCGCCGTAAGTGCATCTTCCATCGTGCTCGAAACTTTATTAGAAGATAGTTCCGACCTGAACCATCGTAGCCCCGGTGGCTCAGCCTGGTAGATGCTTCGCAACCGAGAGCATTGCCTTGGTAACAACGCCTGAACAGGCAAGGGTCCCGAGTTCAAACCTCGGCCGGGGCTCCACAATCTTCTCTTCTTTGTCCCTCCACGAAACGACGCAACGTGATATGCGTCGGGGCCCGTCGTCCCAGGAACTAGCGGCCATGTGGGTACGCACTAGGAGTCCTTTGGAGTGCTCGTTCGCGAAACCCACTTCTCAAGTTCAGACCTCGTGGGGCTGCCTCTCGTCTCAGTCTTGGTAGCTTTCAAGGCACCCGCCCAGTTTGCCCACTGTAGAGCTTCCTCGTCACTGCGTTTCATTGCCTTAGCAGCTGAGAAGGCTCCGAGGAAGGCGTCGCCACAGCCCACGGTGTTGACGACTCTCAGCCCCCATTTCGCGAGATCGATCCCCGGAATTCGAATCGTTGATTCGGATCCGAGCATCGTGCATCCCTCTTTGCCGGATTTCAGGATCGCAGTCAGATGCGGGTTGATCGCTGACAGGTGTCTCGCGGCTTCGGTGGGCTCCTTGACCCCCGTCATGTATTCAACCTCAATCTCGTTGAGAAACAAGTAGCTTGTACAAAGAAGTATTCTGCGAAGTCTCTCCATACCTGCTTCTGCCCTAACGCCAGGATCCCACACGACAAGTCCTCCGGCTTCGTGCGCAATCTTCGCTATGGCTTCCACCGCCTCCGCGGGTGGGTCAGTTATGGCAGTGATTGCTGCGGATTGTATGATCTCTCTCATCTGTCTGCTCGAGATATCCGCGGGGCTCAACATGGCATTGGCTCCGAAGTAGGTGTGAATCACGTTCTCCCCGGAATCGTCGGTGATGATGTATGCCTGTCCAGATTCTGCATCTGTCTTGCGGCTGATCGCAGAAGTATCAACTCCTTCGTCGCTGAGAAGGCGAATCTGCGTATCTGCTATGTCGTCACAGCCCAGTGCCCCTATGATTCCGACTTGGCCAGGCCCGAGGAGTCTGGCCGCAGCCACTGACATGTTGCCGGCTTTGCCCCCAGGTACTCTCGTGATTCGTAGCACGGGGGTCTCTTCGCCGGGCTGAGGAAACCTCTTCACAAACAGATTGACATCCCAGTTTATGGCGCCAGCTGCAATAACCTTGACCAAGGGTCTCCCTCACAAATACATGATAGAACGCAAGATAAATCAAGAGACTCGACCCGTAAGCCCAAGAACAGACGGCCCTCTCTCTGCTGGCATTCGGGGAGAGAAACCCAATCCTATGCGAAAAGACCCACAGGGTGCATAGTGCCGTCGATCTGAAGGTGTTGAGACTGGATTCCCGACAGTTGGTCTCCCAGGCGATGCAGGGCAAGGTAACCGAACTCCCGGTCTATTTCTGGCTCGCAGATCCCGAGCTCGAGGCAAGAGTGGGCGATATCGTCGGTGTCAGATGTTGGTTCAAGCGCCTTGAGTTTCTGGAGAGAGGCGGGCCTTTCAGGAGAGGCTCGGAGACCCGGCGGGAATGGTGTGACAGACTTCAACCAGACGAATACGACTGGCCAACCGTCGACGAGCTCATGTCTGAGATGGACGAGGTAGTGGCTGCCACGCTCAAGGTGGACGAGTCGAAATCGTTTCAACTCGAGGTCTTGGGACCGACGGAGTACTCTGAGTACTCTTGCAGTTCAGGGAAGACCCCCGAGGCGATGAAGCTGAACCAAGTTACGCATCAATTCGACTTCTCAGTATTGACGATTCTCGACCCTCGAAAAGCCGACATGATCCACAGGAGATTCTTCGATCTTCTTTTTGAGGTCGTGAGGAGAGCAACCGAGTATGATGGAATCGATTCTATCAGGATCGCCGACGATTTCTGCACCTACGCAGGATCGATCTACAGGCCGGACTTCACCGATTCAATTCTGGGCCGACAGGTGGAGCTCGGGAAAGCGATCACGAAGGGAGGTAAGTATTCAGTACTCCATAGTGACGGGGATCTCAGGAAACACCTGCTTCCGCTCGCGAAAGCCTACTCGGGATTTCATCCCTTGGACATTGGATCGAAATCGACTGTCGCAGACGCTCACGAATGGGCTACAGCCCTCAAGGCAGTGAGAGCATTGCTGCCTGACACGGTCTTCTTCACCGGCATTCCGGTGGATCTTCTGTGCAGCTCGCATGTTTCAGCCGATGGACTCGTCGAAGTGGTTAGACATGTGGTCGAGAGTGTAGGTCGAGAACGATTGGTCTTGACGACAACGCATAGGCCTTACCCCGGTTGGTCCTTTCAGGACTTTGAAGAGAAGGCTCGTGCAATCAAACGCTTCACACGGGCTGTTGCCATGCAGACGACTTAGCTCAGTAATGATCATCCGATCCTAGGCGCGCGGGGTGTAGCTCAGCGAAGGGAACCAGCTGCTCTTGCCTTTGCTTTCCTTGTCCCGATCCCATTTGTCCAGGATCTTCACGGCTTCAACTGCACATCTGCAAGCTCTGAGGATGTACTCTGGTTTGGGCTGGAAGGCTTCTTCGACCGACAGCTCCTGTCCAGGCTTCTGAGCTTCATCTGCTATCACGAGGTCAATGATCGAGCAGACACACCCTGCACGTAGCCGGAACAGATTCGCGAGCGTGAAGATGGTTGACGCTTCCATCTCAGAGCTGATGACGTTCGCTCTTGTGAAGTCCGCTTCGACGTTCTTCATCCAACTCTGCTGGTAGCCTCCAAATGCCATGCCCGCGTACAGGCTGTCGCCGGATTTGGTTATGCCCACGTGATAATCGGCCCTTATGCGCTCCGCGGCCTCGATGAGCGCCATCACAACTTCCGGTGTGCTCACGGCTGGGTACTCGATCGGAACGTATTGTCGAGTGGTGCCTTCCCATCTGACCGCGCCGGTTGCTATTGCGATGTCCCCGATCTTCTGGTTCTTCTGTTGTCCGCCACATGTTCCGACGCGTATGAATGTGTCAGCACCGCATCTTGCCAACTCCTCAACTGCAATCGCGACAGATGGGCTTCCGATTCCTGTCGATGTTGAGGAGATATCAACGCCAGAGACTCTGCCGGTGTATGTCAAATACTGACGGTTTTCAGCGACCATACGTGACTCATCCCAGAGTGATGCGATCACCTTCACACGAGCGGGGTCGCCCGGAAGAAGGACATACCGTGCGACATCTCCTTTCCTGCACTTGATGTGATACTGTAATGTGTCGGACATTGCGGAACCATTCCTCAGCCGCCAGGTCTTACGTACTGGATGCCGACCATGAAAGGTACCAAGCCCCGGGTCCAGATGAGATAGATGAAAATGCACGTCATTATTCCGATGATCGTCATGACAGCGTAGTCTGAGGCCCTCAGCTTCGGGTCTCGTAGCATCACTTTCTTGACGGGGGCGCTGAAGCCACGGGATTCTAATGCAATGGCTCTGATTTGGGTTTGGTTGATCGCGCCGAGTGTCAGAGGGATCATCAGTACTATGATGCTCTTGAATCGATCAATCAGCTTGGCTTGCACGTTGAGGCCTCTGGAGACTTGGGCCTGATAGATCGTCGTTATCTCGTTTGTAAGGATCGGTATGAGTTGAATCGTCGCCAGAAAAGCATATGCGAACTTGTACGGCAATCTACTCTTCAGCATGATCGCAGCGAGATCTGACGGATGAGTGGTCACGTAGGCGAGCAGTGCAGCAGTTATCGTGACCGCCAACCGTGACGTCCAGACAGAGACATAGACCGTTCCCTCAAGGTAGAGGCCAACAGTGAATCCGAACACCTCCACGGCAGCTATGGCGGTCCTGTTTTGGGAGAATCCGAATGGGCCGCCAATTATCCCCATGCCGAGCAGGATTATGGGGAGCACGATTATCACAAGAACTGTCATGACGAATTTCTGGATACGGGCGACAAAAGCTAGGAACATCACGACGGTAAAGGACACCATTGTCACGTAAAGGTCGTAGAAGATGTAATTGAATACGGAGATCCAAAGAAAAAAGAGGAACTTGGTCCGCCCATCGAGGCGATGCACGAACGTGTCTCGAGCCACATAGCCTGACTTGAGTATCGCGAACGCGGTGCTCGACATTTCGTGCTATGCCTTCGGTGGACGGAGTGTGAACCTAGCCGGCATGCGTGAAGCAACAACAGCTGCCAAGACGAGGCTGATGAGCTTGTCAGGGATCTCCGCGATGATGCTGCTGACAACGGATGCTGACAGTGTGTCTCCGGTACTGGCTAGGACTGCTGCATAGATCCATGCTGTCCCTGCATAGGTAGGCATGAGCCCGAAGACTCCCCAACTGATCAGTGTCACTGGTATGACGTTCGTGACGCCCACGATGATGCCTGCAGCGACGAGTTTCACGGGGCTCTTGACTGTCACCCACCCGATTCTCCAGAAGACCCATGTTATCAAAGCGATGTAGATGTTGATGAAGCCCCAGACCCAAGCTGGAAGACCCCAGAGTGTGAAGGCCATTATGATGTTGTAGAGGAAGCCTCCTGCGGCGCCCACCCAGAGCCCCGCAACGACCGTTCCGAACATTGTTGCCCAAGTATCCAGGAAGATTGGCAGTTTGAGGATATTGACGATCACGCCCGTCACGTAGTTGAGTGCAGCAATTACGGGAATAAGGACGATCTGTAGGATCGCGAAGCCCGATGGTCTCTCGACAGTTGTCGCTCCACTGCCTTTTGCTTGAGATGTCATGGAGAGGAATCGAATCGTCGAAATATTTAAGCCGTTTCACCCTTCTACGCGAGCACGTAGGACCTAGAGACAATGCCAACTGACGATGCCAGCGTCCGAGTCGAAGGCTTGATTTACGGATACCCTGGCCACGCTCCCATTCTTCATGACATCAACATGAAGGTCATGAAAGGCGAGATGTTTGGTATCATAGGTCCGAATGGTGCAGGTAAGTCCACTCTCTGCAAGGCGCTTAACGGCTTGGTTCCGCACTTCTACGGCGGAACCTACGGCGGAAGTGTCATTGTCTCCGGAATGGATGCTATGAAACACACAGTAGCGGAGCTCTCACTGAGGGTAGGCTTGGTCTTCCAAGAGCCCACTAACCAGTTCTCAGGCGTGTCGACTAGAGTGGACGAAGAGGTTGCGTTCGGCATGTCGATGATGGGCTTCGACCGACACGAGATGTCCAGTCGGATCACTGATGCTCTGAAACAAGTGGGCTTGGAAGGCTTGGAAGACAGGTCTCCCTACGAGCTATCAGGAGGACAACAGCAACGCCTCGCGATAGCCACGGTCCTAGCTGTGCGGCCCGAGGTGATCGTCATGGACGAGCCCACCGCGCAACTTGATCCTGTAGGAAAGACTGAGGTTCTTGAAACGATGCACGCACTGAACAAAGAAGGCTACACGATCATTGTGGCCGAACACGAGATAGAAGAACTGGCTACCTTCGCCGACAGGATCATGGCGCTGAATGAAGGAAGAATCATGATGGAAGGCTCAACGCGTGGCGTATTGACGCAGATCGATCAGCTGAGGAAAATGGGCGTCGACCCGCCGAGCGTAACTGAACTCTCCCATCTCCTAGCCGATAAGACTGCACTTAGACCTGAGAAGTATCCGATCACACTCGAAGAGGCCATCGCACTCTATCGAGATCTGCTAGGGGAGACCCTCCGATGAGCCTGATCGATGTCCAAGACGTTTGGTACAGTTATGGAAACAGAGTCATGGCCCTGAACGGTGTAAGTCTAAGAATCGAACCGAAGGAAACCATAGCCCTAATCGGTCAGAACGGCGGAGGGAAAACCACACTAGCGAAGCAGTTCAACGGTCTCCTGAAACCGACGAAAGGGCGGGTTCTCGTCAAGGGAGTTGGGACCGGTGAAGTCCCTGCAAATAGGCTGGCGCTGACCGTTGGCTACGTCTTCCAGAACCCATCTCACCAAATCTTCTCGAGCAAGGTCTGGGACGAGGTGGCGTTCGGTCCGAAGAATGCCGGTTTGGCTCCCCAGGAAGTCGAGGCACGCACGAAGTGGGCCATTGAAGCTGTGGGCCTTTCAGGATTTGAGCAGACCCATCCCTACGACCTTGACTATGGGAAGATGAAACTTCTCACGATCGCCTCTATCATGTCCATCAAGCCCGAAGTGTACTGCCTGGATGAACCGACGACCGGCCAAGACCATCAGGGTAGGAGACGAGTAGCCGAGCTGATTCAGAGTCTGAATGACGCCGGCTCCACAGTGATCGTCATCACACACGACATGAAGTTCGTAGCCGAAGTTGTGAAGAGAATCGTCCTAGTGGCAGAAGGCAAGATAGTTGCAGACGGCCACACAAGGGAGATCTTCGAGAAGACCGACACACTTGCGGGCGCTCAAATTAGGCCCCCACAGATAACCCAGCTTGCTCATGCCCTGGCAGGCTGTGGGGTTCGCCCAGATTCGATGACGGTTAGGGAAGCAGCGGATTCCATCGCGGGCATGATTAGTGGAAGGAAGGGGCACAGCCTCAGACATGCCTAGAGACATAATCATCGATTGTGATGTCGGTATCGACGATGCTCTAGCGATAATGCTCGCTCTAGGATCCAGAGAACTGAAGATACGGGCGATCACCACTGTATGCGGAAATGCCGAGGTTGAGAAGACAAGCGAGAACGCTCTCCGGGTGCTCGAAGCGTTCGATCGTAGAGAGATTCCAGTCGCTCAGGGTCATTCCCGACCTCTCAAGCGAGAACTCTACACTGCAGGATACGTCCATGGAACAGACGGCCTAGGGGACTCGAAGCTTCCCAAGTCATCATTGAGACTTGACACTCGCCACGCGGTTGACCTAATCATAGAAGAATCTGAGCGTGGAGACCTCCACCTTGTGTGTATAGGGCCGCTCACTAACTTGGCGTCTGCCTTGGCCAAGGCTCCCCACATAGTGGAGACGCTACAGGACGTCACGATAATGGGAGGGGCGTTCGGCTTGACGCCTTACGGCTTCGGAAACGTAACCCCCGTTTCAGAGTTCAATGCGTATGTAGATCCGGAAGCTGCGAGAGCAGTCTTCGCCTCCGGCCTGAAACTGACCGTGGTCGGATTGGACGTGACCACCGATCCAACGGCCGTGTTGGCTAGAGACAAATACGAAGCGCTCATCAAGCTACCTAGCCCGGGAGCGAAGTTTCTGAAGAGAATCAGCGAGAATCTGGTGAAGTCTTGGAGAAGCTTCTCACTTCACGACCCAATGGCCGTTGCATATCTCGTCGATCCGACACTGCTTACTTTGAGAGAGTATCCGGTGGACGTGGAAACGGAAGGTGCGATCACACGCGGCCAAACCATCGCGGATAGGCGACCTTGGGCGGAGATTATGGAATTCAAAGGAAAGGCAAATGTTGCTGTCTCTGTTAACGGCCCACGTTTCCTGGAGATCTTTGAGGAAAGGGCCATCAGACAGCTTTGAACAATCGACGAAGCACTAGGTTTCTTGACTTGTTTCTCGCTGTCCGTTCTTCGTCAGCGTCGGTCTGAGAACTCTTTTAATGTCCCAATACCCAAACTACCGTGTGTGCAGGTCTTGCCCAACCGAATTGATGATACAGATTTTCGCATTCTTACTGCGCTTGCAGAGGATGGTAGACGATCGCTTAGGGACATCGCTCGCACAGCTGGCGTGAGCACGCCCACGGTTGAAAGCCGACTGAAGAAAATGTTCGACATGGGCCTGATCAAGAAGATTGCGCCGATAATTGACGCATCCAAAATAACAAACGGCCTCTTCGCTGTCGCGACAGCCAAGGTGGAACCAGGAAAAATCGATGAGGTCCTGAACGCTCTGGCAAAGGTCCCAGAGATCCGCAATGTCTATGGAATGACGGGCGAACACAACGTGCTCTTCACGGTCTTCTCGGCCAGCCTCGATGACCTCCAGGCGCTCTTGTCGTCTACGATATCATCGATACCGAATGTGTCGTCTCTCACCTACAATGTGGTAGCACGTGTCGTCAAGGATGAGCCTAACGTCGCAATTCGGCCGGGTCAGTTCGTGAGACTGATCTGTGACACGTGCGGGCAGGAGATCAAGGGTGAGCTGGTTACACTCATGGTTGGAGATCGAAACCGCTACTTCTGCTGCAAGCCATGCCTCACAGAATACAAGGAGAGGTACGGAGGCAAAATCACCAAACTGTCGCTTGAGCACAAGGAATAGGCCGATTCAGATCGCATTCTCCTTCTTGCGATTGCATACTATGCCGTCTTGGAAGGTTTGAATCTAGACAGCAGAAGCGAGTTCCCGACAACAGTGACTGAGCTGAAAGCCATCGCTGCCCCCGCAAGGAATGGTAGATAGTCGTAGATTCCCACCCCCAGAATCGGGACGAGCGCTCCAGCTGCGATAGGTATCAGGACAGTATTGTAGGCGAAAGCCCAGAACAAGTTCTGTTTGATTTTCCGGAGCGTTCGTTTGCCAAGTTCAATTGCGCCGGCGACACCTCTTGGATCGTCCCGTATCAGGACTATTCCAGCGGTTTCAACTGCGACATCAGTTCCGCTTCCAATTGCAATACCGACGTCGGCTGCGGCCAAAGCGGGCGCGTCGTTCACTCCGTCTCCCACCATTGCAACGCATCTACCCTCGCGCTGTATCTCTCTTACAACCTGCTCTTTCTGATCAGGGAGCACCTGTGACAGTACCCGCTCGATCCCGACTTTTCCAGCGATTGCTCGCGCTGTTCTTTCGTTATCACCTGTTAGCATAATGACTTGGATCTTCATGTTCTGAAGTTGCTTGATCGCGTCTCGAGCGTTTTCCTTGAGAGTGTCCGCGACTCCGATCAGGCCGACCAGGGCACCGTCAACTGCGAGAATCATTGCTGTCTTGCCGTCGTTCTCAAGACCTGATAGTCGCTTCTCAACCTCCGGGGGTATGATCACATCTATCTCAGATGCGAGTGCTCTGTTTCCAAGCCCTATGTCATGACCATCATAGCGGCAATTGACACCTTTGCCCGGTATTGCCTCGAAAGACTTGGGGTCAGGTACCTGCAGTTTCAGTCGATTGGCCTCACGCTGGATCGCCTCGCCCAAGGGATGCTCGGACCTTCTCTCCGCTATCGCTGCGTAGCGTAGGACCTGATCCTCCGCAAAGCCGCTGAAGGCGGTGATGTCAGTTACCGCCGGTTGGCCTCTTGTCAGCGTCCCTGTCTTGTCGAATACTACAGTGTCCACTTTGTGTAGTGTCTCGAGATACTCGCCACCTTTGATCAGTATTCCATACTGTGCTCCTTTCGCAGTCCCGACTATGACGGCTGCAGGTGTGGCAATTCCGAGGGCACACGGGCAAGCGATGATGACCACTGAGACGAAGGCGAGCAATGCGGAGTTCAATCCGATGTGGCCGACAAAGTACCAACTCAACGCGGAGACAATGGCGATCACCAGGACGACTGGCACGAAGTAGCCCGATACTCTATCCGCCAGTCTCTGGATTGGCGCCCTTGCCATCTGTGCTTCCTCCACGAGCTGGATGATCTTGGAGAGAACAGTGTCCGCCCCGACCTTCTCAGCCTTCGCTCGCAGGAACCCGGTCTTGTTGATCGTGCTCCCGATGACATGGTCGCCAGCTTTCTTCTCGACCGGTATGCTCTCCCCCGTAATCATGGACTCGTCGACAGACGTGTGGCCTTCAAGCACGACTCCGTCAACTGGGATTCTCTCTCCAGGTCTGACAAGGAAGATGTCACCAACTTCCACTCCTTCGACGGGAATGTCAGCCTCGATCCCTTCGCGCACGACACGAGCGGTTCTCGATTGAAGGTCCAGCAGTTTTCTGACAGCCTCAGAGGCTTTGCCTTTACTCATGTACTCTAGGAGATTCCCGACCAGAACCAACGTGATGATCAATGCGGCAGTGTCGAAGTATATGCCGCTTGAAGAGAACGCTGAAGGAATCACGGTGACAATGAAGCTGTAGACCCACGCTGCAGTTGTCCCTACGGCTATCAGCGTGTCCATGTTTCCCATGCGGTTCTTCAACGCATCATAGGTTCCCTTGTAGAACCGGTATCCCACTATGAACTGTACAGGTGCACTCAACAACAGCAGCAGGTAGTTGTTGAGGGATTGCGGTAGAATCGGCACGTAGGTAAGCAGCAGAGTGGGAGCAGTCAAGACTGCACCTATTGAGGCAAGCGTCTTGAGCTTGTGCAGCTCAACCTCGGGTTTCTCGAATTGCCTGAGGCAGCTTTCGCTGCAGAAGTAATACGTCGTGCCATGGAAGTCCTTCTTGATCTTCGCTGTCTTCTCATCGACGTACATTCCGCATATGGGGTCCTTCATCTAATTGCTCAGCTCCCAGTGGGGGCTTGACTCCGCCTTTACCAGACTCCCTCTTGTTTCCCGAAGCTACACCAACGGATCGTTTCACGCACGGTTTCTCGACGCTCGTGCACGTCAGCCAACATCGTGAAGGATCATCCGAAGATAAAGGAATGATCAGTTCACTCTCACAAGGTATTCCGGGTCAATGTTGACAATCCGCAAGAATTCGTATGCATGGATGCCGCGGATCACCATGCACGCGGCAAGCGGATTTATAACAGCACCCTTCGACATAGGCTTCTCAGAAGAGGACAATCCGTGACCTGCTCAATGCTGTCGCGGCTTCTTCCCTTCCTCGTGTCTCTGATCTTCTGGAGGAAGAAGCCAAGGCAGAACGTACCAGAACCTGCCGAAATGGCTAGGCTCAAGATTGAGCAGACGGTCAAGGAATCAGATGCATCTCGCTCTCGTGAGATACTCAAGGTGCTCACACTGGAACGTGAGATCATTGGAACCGCCCTCACAACGATCTACGAGTCTGAAGTACAGGACATAATCACACGTGATGAACGAGATCGGCTCATTGACAAGTACTCCTCAGACCTAAAGCAACTAGAATCCAGAATCTCCGAGCACCAGAGAATCGTTGACATGTTCGACCTGGAATCCGCAAAGAAGGAGCTCACGTCCAGTTTTCGCGAGAAACTGTCCGAAATAGACAAGAGGCTCGCGGATCTCCGACAGGGAATCGCGCCCGCGCCTTCTCTCGCCACTGCCGCGAATACCGAAGCTGTCAAACCTAGTGAGGCAGTCGGACTACCCTCAGAGTCTGGCCTCAAGCCTGCCGTAGCAGAGCTGCAGGACGCCAAGACGAAGACGGAGAAGAAGATGGAGGCCATCAGGGAGGAGGTTCTCAAAGCAATGGAGCGTCTCGAGCAGATCGAGTCGGAGGGCTAGACATTGAGCTGGGTCGAGACAGCGAAACGTACAGCGATCATAAGGGCACTTGAAGAGATAAGAGACGCACATGTGATTGGGATAGGAAGCGGTACAACGCTGGAGCTTCTGGTCGGCGAGCTCGCCAAGACGGTGAAGAGTAGAGGCCTCGAGCTGAAGCTTGTTGCGACCTCTCATCAGATCGAGTCAGCGATCATCAGAGCCGGACTGACAGCTGTAGATCCAAACGATGTGCCGGAGATTGACTTGGCACTTGATGGAGCAGACCAAGTTGAGTCCCAAACACTCAACCTCATCAAGGGAGGAGGAGCAGCGCTGACGAGAGAGAAGATCATTGATACCGCGGCAAAGAAGTTGGTAGTCGTCGTTGAAGAGAGAAAGCTGACTCAGACCTTGGGCAAGGGCCAAGTGGTTCCAGTCGAGGTCATTCCCTTTGCCCATCGGCTCGTAATGTCGAGGCTTGCCGAGTTGGGTGGAAAGCCAAGACTAAGATGCGGCAAAGACGCAAGTCCGGTTGGCACGGACAACGGGAACTTCGTGGTCGACGTGGATTTTGGCCCAATCAGGGACGCTCTTGCTCTGGATCGAGAGATGAGATCGATTCCAGGTCTCTTGGAGACGGGATTATTCCTAGGTCTGACGGATCGCGTCTACGTCGGACTTGAAGATGGGACGGTTCAAGTCCTCCAAGCCAGATGACTTGCCCATTGGCCGCCTGAGACAGCCCGAGCTCCAAAGAGCGTGTGTGGTGCCGGGAGGGGGTATCGAACCCCCGACTTCTGGGCCCTATGCTCTCCAGATTATGAGTCTCGCCAATCCAGCTCTTGCTGGCGCTCTACCAGCTGAGCCACCCCGGCGCCGCCCATAGCGTGAGTCAGCTCGTACATTAAATATTACCCGAAATGACGAATCAGGCCATTCATGTCATGCGAAGCCGTTCCGAGGGCAAACTTAAGGCAATGTGCGACTTACTCCGACTTTGGTCCACGAGGAATCGAGATTGAATGGAACCGAGTTTCACTTCCTCACGCTTGACGATGTCAAGACGAGTGGCAGGACCGTCTTCGTAAGAGTAGATATGAATTCCCCGCTTGATCCGTCAGGCAAGAAGATTCTCGACGACACGCGAATCAGGATGACTCGCGAAACCCTAGAGCGGCTCAAGGATGCAAAGGTCGTTGTTGGATCTCACCAAGGTCGACCGGGAGACGAGGACTTCACATCACTGGAAGCTCACGCGAGGCTCCTACAGAAGTATGTCTCACAACCAGTCAAATTCGTTGAGGACGTAATAGGTCCTGAGGCCAGAAATCAGACCAAGAGTCTCAGAGTCGGTGAGATACTAGTTCTGGACAACCTTCGTCTTTGCTCGGAGGAGAACGTCTCCGCTCCGCCGGACGTTCTCGAGAAGACGATCATGGTTCAGCGCTTGGCCGGATTACTTGATTTGTATGTGAATGATGCTTTCGCGACAGCGCATCGTCTACAAGCGTCGATCGCGGGGCTGCCACGTGTGGTTCAGGCTGTTGCGGGCAAGCTGATGGCGAAGGAGCTTGAGGCACTGAAGCAGGCCTACCATGATCCCCGACGACCGAGCGTCTACGTTCTCGGCGGAGCAAAGGCTGAGGACAAGCTCCCGATAATCGAAAACATCCTCGGAGCACGCAAGGCAGATAGAGTGCTTGTTGGAGGTGTGGTAGCGAATGTCTTCCTCCGTGCATCAGGAGTAGATTTCGGCGAAGCCGAGAATCGCAAGTTGGAGAAGTCTCCGGCCCTACTTGAAAAGGCACGAGCGATCCTCTCGAAATACAAAGACAAGATCATTCTGCCTGCCGACCTAGCCGTCGTGAGAGACGGCAAACGCCTAGACATCTCGCTTAGACAAGTGAAGGGAGAAGGCGTTCGTGACATCGGGAAGGAAACTGCAAGCGAGTATGCTAAAGTCATCAAGGGAGCGAAGACAGTCGTTTCAAGTGGCCCGCTAGGCGTTTTCGAAGAGAAGGAATTCGACCTTGGGAGCAAGACCGTACTTGAAGCCATGGCAGGACAGGATGCCTTCACGGTTGTCGGAGGCGGACACATGGGAAGCTACGCGAGCATGCTCGGATTAGATCAACGTCTTTCTCACGTGAGCACAGCCGGAGGAGCGATGCTGGCATTCTTGGCAGGGGAAGAGCTGCCAGGCGTCAGGGCTCTGGTCGAGTCAGCTCACCGGCAGACGGCCGAGAAGCATGGTAGCTAAGTATCATTGGCCTGCTCTCCCCATCATCATCTCCGCCAAGAGAGCTATTAGTCGAGAAACGAATGGTGAGTGAGGGGCTCAGAAATGTGCGGCATCTTCGGCGCCGCTTTGAAGGAAGGAAATGCTGCGCCGATAATACACGCGGCTTTGAAGAGGCTTGAATACCGTGGCTACGACTCTGTGGGTGAAGCCACGATATGTGATGGTAAGCTCTACGTGAAGAAAGATCGAGGCAAGATCGACGCAGTCCACAAGATACTCAACTTGGATGACCTCCCTGGAAGCATTGGCATTGGTCACACAAGATGGGCTACGCATGGCGCCCCACTGCAAATCAACGCGCATCCCCATGTAGATTGTGGTCGGCAAATTGCCGTGATTCACAATGGTATCATAGAAAACTTTGCGGAGCTGAGGCTCGAACTGCAGGGCCGCGGTCATGTTCTCAAATCCAAGACCGATACAGAAGTGATTGCGCATCTCATTGAAGACGGTTTGAAGAGCAGCAATTCTCCAAGTTTTGCAGGCGCTGTTCTGGAAGCCGTGAAGAGGCTTGAGGGTTCCTACTCCATCGCTGCAATATCGACAAAGGAACCCGACAAGATAGTATGCGCTAGGAATGAAAGCCCGCTCGTAATCGGAGTGGCCGCCGAGGGAGTCTATTGCGCGTCTGACGTACCGGCACTTCTACCCCTAACCAACAAGACGGTCACTGTTGACATGGGAGAACTGGTTACACTTACGCCAGAAGATTTCGAGATCAGGAAGATACGTGATTCGAGTGTTGTTGTACGGAAACCGAAGATAGCTGATTGGTCCCCCGAGATGGCCGTTAAGGGTGGCTACCCGCATTTCATGCTGAAGGAGATCCACGAACAACCAACGACGTTGCGAAACACGCTTAGAGTACAGGAGCATTACCTTGATCTGATGGCGGCTTTTCTGGAACGTGCGCGGGAACTCTTCCTTGTGGCTTGTGGGAGTTCGTACCTTGCATGTCTGGCCGCTTCTTACATGTTTTCTAAGCTCGCCTTCTTGGGAACTTATCCTGTAATCGCCTCGGAATGCGTTGAACAGCAGGGCAAGTCAATGGGCATTGACAGCACGATTCTAGCAGTGAGTCAGTCTGGGGAGACCACTGACACCTTGGGGGCCGTGATGTTCGCGAGGGACAGAGCAGCCACAGTCTTGGGACTAACCAACGTTATTGATTCAACTTTGACACGAGTCTCCCGGGTCTATGTCGTACAGCAGTCCGGTCCGGAGATAGGGGTCGCGGCAACAAAGACGTTCACATCCCAGCTGTCGGTATTGGCTCAACTAGCCCTGAGGGTGGCCAAGAAGAGAGGCAAAGTATCACAGGACGAAATGGACTACCTAGGCGAGAGACTGACGGAGCTGCCAGATGCGGTTGAAGCAGTCATTCGAACACAGGCGGAAAAAGTGAGGCAGGTCGCAAAGAAATACAGGGATGCTAAGGCTTTCCTCTTCTTGGGCCGCGGAATAAGCACAGCCACCGCATACGAAGGCAGACTCAAACTCATGGAAATCGCCTACGTGCCCGCAATGGCGTTTCCAGCAGGCGAGAGCAAGCATGGCCCCATAGGCCTAGTGGAACCCGGCTTCCCTGTCGTGTTCATCTGCCCGAAGGACGAGACTCGCAGGACTGTGATCGGAAACATAATGGAGATGAAAGCAAGAGAGGCTTCCATAATTGCGGTTGTAGAGGAAGGCGACGAGGAAATCAAGAAGCTGGCCGACGATTACGTTGAAGTTCCCAAGGGCATTGGAGAGGTGTTGTCACCAATACTCTTCGTTGTTCCCCTGCAACTTCTAGCATATTACATGGCTGTGGAGAAGGGGCTCGACCCGGACATGCCTAGAAACTTGGCGAAATCCGTCACCGTCAAGTAATCAGTCGCCGCCCAGATCAGAGGAAATGGTCAATAGAGAGTCACTTGGCTTTTAGCCCGCGTCGCTAGATGTGTAGAAGCCTCGGTGGCTCAGCCTGGTAGACTCAGCGTACTGAGCTGGAAAGCATCCGCCTTGTAAAGCCTTTCAGGCAAGCGGAAGGTCGCGGGTTCGAACCCCGCCCGAGGCTCCAACAAAACAAACATCGATCCGGCCATATTTCGTGATGGTATCACTGACTAAGCGTTTGACATCGTTCTTATCTTTGACATCAGCCTTCAACGCTAGAACATCGGAGCCCGTGAGGCGTTTGATCTCTTCCTCTGTGGCTCTAAGCTGTTTCTCCTCTCTCGCGCATATCGTGATCTTTGCGTGTTCGTGAGCAAGTCCAAGAGCGATGGCCTTGCCTATGCCTCTGCTCGAGCCCGTGATTATGGCAACTCTATCGGTCAGTCCCAGTTCCACGGGCAGCATCTCCTATTTGCGTAGGTAGTGATCCGTTCCCTTCAGCCAGTCCTCTCTTATCGGGCTGAAAACATCTAGGTCCAGTGTATCATCAAGGGCGACCGCGCTATGCTCAACTCCCGATGGGATATGCAGGACGTCACCCTCATTGAGGGTCACCTCCTTGTCCGGGAGACGAAGTGTCATGGAGCCACTGAGAATGTAGGTCATCTGTTCACTCTCGTGTGAGTGCGCTGCGACCGTGCACCCTTTCTTGAGGAAGACTTGGGCAAGCATCACCTTCTTGCCGGTGATCAGTTTGCGCGACAACTTGTCAGTTAGTTTCTCCGTCGGAATCTTGTTCCAGCTGTAAAGGCTCATTGGAATCACGAACGCGAGCAACTAGTTTCTATTTAAGTCAGTGACCTGGGGACTCGTGGCTAACGCGGAGTCGTCCTGAGGACAAACCTGCGGAGTTTTTCCAGTCCCTCTTTCAGTTGGTCCTCTCCTGTGGCAAAGGAAATCCGTATGTGTCCTTCTCCCCGAGGACCGAAAAGACTTCCTGGAAGCACACCGACTCGCTCAGACTCAAGGAGCTTGCACGCGAACTGCTCACTTGAGATGCGTGTTTCACTGATGTCAACCCAGGCATAGAAGGTCCCTTGCGGTGGATGGGCTCTAGCCCCCCGAAGATCGTTGAGGGCCTCTAGTACCAGCTTCCTTCTCCTGCCAAATCTGTCAACCATTCCTTTGATACAATCATCCATCCTCGGATCCGTCATGGCAGCATACGCGGCTTTTTGCGATACGGAGCTGGGACATACCAGTGTGTACCCGCTGAGCGCCGTAACCTTCTCGATGATTTCAGATGGTCCCGCGAGATATCCAACTCTCCACCCTGTCATCGCATATGCCTTTGAGAAACCATTGCTCGTAATGGTCCGGTGTCTTAGTGCCGGCAAGGAAGCTGGACTTGTATGTACATTACCTTCATAGATTATCTTCTCGTAGATCTCATCTGAGACAACTGTCAGGTTATGCTCCTCTGCGACTTCGCCGAGGGCCAAAATGTTCTCCCTTGACAGGACCATACCCGTAGGATTGGTTGGACTATTCAGAATCAGAACCCTTGTTCTACCTGTGATCCGGCGTCTCGCCTCCTCCGAGTCTATGGAGGCATTCTGTCCTAGAGTGACAGGTATCCCTACCGGAGATCCTCCGCAGAGCCTAATGAGGGTCACATAGTGGAACCATATCGGGTCAGGAACGAGGACCTCGTCTCCAGGGTTCACCAGTGCAAGAAGTGACAAGAATACGCCTGAAGACGAACCTGGTGTTATGACGACTTCAGTTCCGTGATCGTAGACTATGTGATTCTCGCGGTGAAGTTTCTCCGCGACGGCTTTCCTGAGTTCGTCGTATCCCGTGGAGGGGCTGTAGTGAGTGAATCCTTTGTCTATGGCCTCCTTAGCCGCCTCTCTCACGAAGCTCGGAGTTTCAAAGTCCGGCTCGCCGCCAGTGAGCCGAATCACATCTTTCGGAAGGTTGAGAGCAAGTCTGAAGGGTTCCGATGAGACCTGCTTTGCGCGTTCTGCAATGTACGCGTTCCCGTCCTTTGACATCCGACGAACATCTTTCATGAGGTTTCAACCACCCTCAGGCTCACATGCGCCATCTAGACCCGCGGAGCCTGCTTGATCTACCCTGTGCAAGCTCTGAGAAGTATAGCACTATCGACATCGCTTCCGACCCGTCTGTCGATATTCTCCTGGACGGCGAGCTATCTGGCCAACTCCTCCACGCCGCCATAACAGGCCAACCGAAGCCGTTCTGTGTTCGGTTCAGCATAGCTGAACAACCTAACGGGAATACCCCTAATCACCGTGGGTGGATGTCACTTCCATCTGGGTGGGAGTCACCCTTTTCAGGAATAGCTCACTCTGCCGTTCGTGAACAACATGATAGGCGCATAGAAGCATAAGAGTTCAAATCTGCACGCCCGCACCACAAAAAGCACACGCACAACCACTCCTCCCATGAGAGTTCATTCCAGCATAAGCACCTTGAGAATCCCACAACAAACTCCGAAGGCACTGGGCAACGTTGATCTTGGAGCTGCCAGTCCCTATTCTTCGGAGGGGGTTCGAGGTGAATCACATTCATCATGCTCACATCTTTGCCTCCGACTTGGCAAAGAGCATGGATTTCTACCAGAAGGCCTTCGGCGGGGAGATAGTCCTAGATGTCACCGTTGTCGGGGCGCGGAACGTCTTCATGAGGATCGGCAAGGGGAGGCTTCACTTCTATGACCAGTCGCCGAAGTATTCAGGGAGGGGAAGCATTCACCACTTCGGTATCCAGACTGATAACCTCGATGAAGGTTATGCGAGGCTACAGGCCATGGGTGTGCCCTTTACGAAGGGGATAACGGATCTCGGGTACATGAAGTACATCATGGTGCCCGCGCCAGACAACATCCTCATTGAGTATTTCGAAGTCGACAAAGAGAGCATTCCCCCGGAATTGTCCGACTACTTCGAATGGTAGTTGATTTGCTGCCCTAGTCTGAAACGTCGCCAGTCGTGTGCGTGCGCGCCAAAGAGACCCACTCATGAAAGATGTTGTGGTCCTGGTTGGTGATCCTAAGTTTGTCCGATGCCAGCCGTTCTCTCCATGGTCAGCGATCGAGTTAAGCTTTCGCAGTTCCGCTTATCTGCATCTATCGCTTCGAGTCTCATCTTTCCCTTTCAGCTTCGGGCTGGCATCAGGCTGCACTCACTCATCCGGGCGCCGGAGCCCAGTTCTTTAGCAGCTCAGGATTCAGTCCAGTCACACACTCGGTCGCATAGACCAGGGTCTCGACGGACTAAACCAGCCAAGACACATTATACAACGTCTTTCATAAAGTCACACACACTGAGATCCGACAGGAACGCGCCTGGCTGCACGCTCGACCAAATTGCCGATGTAAGCGTGCAGGAGTATGTGTCGAAGAGAGATTTCAGCGTCAGCCCCGAGCCCGCCGGCGTCACTCAAGAGGGGGAAGGCACTGAGGCTCCGGAAGTTTCGAACATGAAAGGACAATGACATGGCCTTGATCCGCTGTGGTCTTAGCGTCTGCGCCGAATCCAGCAAAGTCTCATATTGGGTAGTACGCTTTGTTCTTTAGAGGTGAAAGCTTGAACGAACAGGAAGCAATCGATTTCGTCATCAGATCTCTCTATGGGATCGACTGGCAAGCATCACTCTGCATATGGCAGGATGGAAAGTGCGCACCTCTTCAGCCGGCTGGTTGGAAGCCGGATCTGTTCACCGTGCCGGCGCCGAAGTTCGAAATCAGAGCCGCCGACTTCCAGAAGGAATTCAATCTGATGCATACCCCGATCGAGCAATCGCTAGCTAATCCGAGGTTGCGCGCTCAAATAGCCACGATCTTCAAGAACCACGGCGTGAGTCTCGAATCGTTGCATGCATACCCTCCCGAATTGCTGCCGTTTCCAAAGCGGTAAAGGATCACAGAAGATCGCCCGTACCCTCCGTCCTCGACATCGTCCACTTCAGGCTTGTGTGTGCGTGCCACATGAACTCCATAGGCATACTCAGTCTTGAGAGGCTGGCGTGTCCGAATCGTAGCATCTGATGTGACCGTTTGAGACGATTGTTGTCAAGTGCACTCACCGTGGTATCTCGTTCTCGATTTCTCCGTTGTCGAGGTCGAAGGCGTAGGCTTCCCATTGGTAGAGTGGTCGCCCTTCGGGGCCGGTCTCCTTCCCGTAGACTCTACCGGCCGACAGCCACTTGCCGTCAGTTCTAATGTTGATCATCCCATGCATTGTTTTCTCGTAGAGGTGAACGCGTGCGTCCTTCTTGCTGATGCCTTCGAGCTTCTCTTTCGGCTTGTCGAGTTCGCTGATGCGGCTGGCAGATAGAGGCTTGAACACCGCGGCCAGCTCAGTCGAGAAGAGCAACGGCTGTTGAACGTCGGAAGGCGCGTAGCGACCCAAGCAGCCGAGGAGCACCGCGCGGGGGTGGCCGTAGTCGGGGAAATCGCCCGACGAGACCACACTGACCCACGGCTTCACCGCGTCCAGGAAATCGGTGGCGAAGTCCTGACTCCCATGGTGATTCGCCTTGAAGACGTTCGCTCGCAGGGCCTCTCCTCCGTGTCTTTCGAGGAACGGCCTTGTGGAATCTGCGTTCATATCGCCGCAGAGCAGCACCCTTGCTTTCTTGTACTGCAACATGACGGCGACTGAGTTGCCGTTTATGGTCTTGCCCACGTTTTTTGAGAAGACCTTGAGTTTGGGTGAGTTCTTGCTCCCGTAGTTTATCGGCCCGATGAAATTCACCTGAACGCCGTCGGGGCCTCCGATTGACAGCCTCTCATTGTCTTGGTCGGCCCTGCGGCACTTGAAGTCGATTGTTTCGGCACTTTCGCTCTCAGGTTGCTGATTGTATTTCTCGACTCTTTTCCTTGTGTTGTTGACTGCGTCGACCCAATTCCTGTAGAGTGGACTCAATTGATCGTATTTGGCTCTCAGGTCCTCAACGTCATCGTACAGCTCAACCAGATACTCTCCGTCTTCGGTCACATTGCCGAGGCTGCGGCCGGAACGTAGCGCGATTCCGTTGTGATAGATCGACTTGACGAGAACCTTCTCGTCATTCAGTATCTCTATGAGCCCTTTCAGGTGATCCTCGTCGCCATGAGTAAGTATCACGGCCTCAAAGATCTTGGAGTACTTCTTCAGGTGGTATTTCCATTTCAGGAAGCTGTGAGCGCCGTCGTTCTTGCCGCCGTCGATGAGGATACGCTTGTCGTCCGGCGTTTGGATTAGAATGGCGTCTCCTTGGCCCACGTCTATGAAGTATATCTCGAGGGTTCGATCGGTGCCGAAGTCCTCCTTTGGAGCGTAGCCGATGCCTCCTCTGAAACGTATCTTCAGTTCGTCCCCCACTTCTTCAAGTTTCTCGGCCCATTCTCCCATCAGCAGGCGAGCGACGATCTTCCTGTGCTCAGCGGTTTTGGGGTCGCTGTGTACGACTGTCTTCAGTCGAGTCGTGAAGCGATAATTCCTCTGCCGCTCTTCCGATTCCCTTGCAGACATGAATCTTATCCCTTCTTGGAGCTTCGGTATTTCTTGTCATGGCGCCCCTCGGCGCTCTCGTGTGCACAGAAAGCAGCGGACTACACACAGGCAATCGTCGAATCTCGGTGTCAGCTATACTGTGTGACTTGTCTGTATTTCAGGCTTCACATCCTCGTAGACGAGCCATGCTCAGCGTCTCCTACGTGGACACCGACTTGAGGGGCGTGCGGTTTCTCTGGGCTTTCGGTCTGAGTGTGGTCTTGCTTGAGTGAGCGCATCGTTTCAAGCAGGCTCTTTTCGCCTTTCGAGTAGATGATGAGCCCACACTCCAGAAACATAGACAGCATACTGTTCGGCGACGAGCCGCATGTTTGTGCATATGTCCTTATGATCTTCGAGACGCCCTGCGGCAGGCGAAGCGTGATCAGTCCGCTCCCCCCCACTCGGGGAAGCGCGTGTGGCCGCCGGCTCCTCTCGCCCAGAATAGGGTTCAATTGGCCAAGCATTCTGCTCAGCATGACGCGTCGTCTGTGCCGCTTCTGAAACTCCGCCTTCTTGAGTCTCAGGAACGAGAATGCCGCACCCATACAGACCGGCGTCCGCAGGAGATCCGCGGTTTCCCATCCCTCAAGGACAGCAATGTGCCTGCAGCGTTCCGCGGCAAGCCGTGAGACGCGTACCGAACGCCGTACGTACGCAGGTCTGTATTCCTCTGACATGACAGAAGCGACCTCTCTTCGTCTCAGAAGTATGCTCTAGAGCACACATCTCGAAGCGTGCGCCCTTTGTCAACACGGGTCGGCGGGCACTTCCATATAGTAAGCGTGGGGTAGCGCACGCCAAGACTCGGCCGATTCCCGTGCAGACCCCACGCGTGTCGAAGTCGCCTGATGATTTAGGGCAGGCTGTGTGCTCTGGAGCACACAACCGAGTGTCTCCGTATCTCGCTTGAGCGGCCCAAGGCTTGTCTACTTGACTGTGAGATCCGCTCTGCTAGAACCTGAGGATTCTCCTGCCTTTCGTGTAGACCGTGATCGGTCGAGCTTCAGCCCCTGAGGAAGGAGCCCGGATGTCGCTTAGGCAATGGGCGATCCTCATGATTCCCTCCCTGCAAAGCCTGTTCCGGTTCGCCTCACTCCATGCCGCCGATTTGATCCTTGGACTCGTAGCAGGAGCCCTGTCCATATTGATATCGGAATGCCTGAAAACGAGATTGTCTCGAGAACTACTTGGAAATGGACCTAGCCTCTGACGCGGCATGTGTGCCCGATTTGAGACGATCCAAGATGCCAAGGTCAGGGGTGTCTGGTTCTAGACTCTCAGCACTCTCTTTCCACGGGAGTAGACCGTGATAGGTCCATCATCTGAGACAACCATTGCGACACTGTTGGTCGCTGCGGACATTTCTGCAGCACTCCTGTGCCTTCCTCCGTCTGCAACTCCAACCTCAGGTTTGACTGTGTCTGGCACCCTCGCCATCAGTCTGACAGACGAGGCCTTAGGTTCTCCATCTCGGCTCACTATCAAAGCAAACTCCTGTGTAGCCAGATTGAACAGATGCCTCTCTTGCCGCCCTTCCAGCTTCAATACGTTGATCTCGTGGAGCCTCAACCTGGGTGCTTCGGACTGCTTGAGGACTTGATCGTGATCTCCAACGATTATCGTTCCTCCTTTGCGGTGATTTGACATTGAGATGGCTGTAGTGAAGATCTTGTACAGAACTTCTTGGGCGATTCCTTTCTCTAACGCTATTTGATCGAGCTTCTGTTTCACTTCGTCTAGGGATCTATGAACCCATTCGCCCACTTTTCCCGAAAAATAGACTTCCGAACGGAGACGTCCGTCATGGAAGAGTTTCGCTGTCTTCATTGGGCCTAGGGCGACGAGTCCATACCCCGGAACGCCCGCCAATGCGTTGCAGTATCCATGGAACTCGACGTAGGCGAGGCTACTCTCGTTGGGTTCTGACGGTGCTGCAGGCATGAGTCTGGCGTCTTCGAGTGTGCCGTCCTTTCCGACTATGAATGCGGATGTGTAGCCGTCTATGAGCCCGAAAAGGGAGCTGACAGTTTTCGCCGAATCGAATATGCTTCGCTTCTGTAGTTGCATTCCAACGAAGTCCGGAAGCCGATGTCGAAGTTTCTCCGTGTCTCCTATGAGGAACCCGGTCGATAGAGGCCTTCCTTCTTCCTGCTTCGAGACACATTCGTAGACCAGCTTGAATGCTTCAAGTGCAGTGTTGACATCAACTCCGAAGTTGCGAGACAGTGAATAGATCGGTTCCCAAAACTCCTGCCAAGCCCTAGGGTAGCCTTTTACCAAGACGAAACTCAGCGATGGCAGTTCGTGTTCATTGAGACCCGTCAAGTCGATCCACTTCTCACACAACGTGAGTGGGAAAGTATTATATTGATTCTGGGAGACCTCCTTGCCTCAAGGAGTCTGGATCATTGCCTAGACATTGCGCGTTCTTGCTGTTCGCACTGTTGATCATAACCTCTCTGCCTCTGGTTCCACCGGCGACGGCGGCATGGGGCTTCGACGTAACGGTTCAGCCAAGCAGGCAGACAGTTGCCCCGGGCATGCCAACCGCTTTTACGGTTCTCATCTCTTCCACGGGCGGTTTCAATGCTCCAGTGAAGCTGCAGGTGGACAATCAGGCCAGTCTGCCAAGCTCGATTTCCGCAGTTTTCACTCCAAGCACGGTGACTCCTCCAGCGGACGGATCGGGATACGCGATTCTCGTCATCTCGACCACACCTTCAACGCCAGTAAAGGAGTACAAGCTAACGATATCAGGTACGGGAGGAGGCCTGACTGACTCTGCGACCGTCACTCTTGAAGTCACGACCAAGTCGACGTTCGCTGTGTCGGCTTCTCCGTTCTCCCAAGTCATCGGATTGGGATTCTCAAAACAGTTCACAATCACAGTAACCTCACTAGGCCAGTTCTCAAGCGACGTTTCGTTAGTTCTGGACCAAGTTCCATACGGTGTGAAATACAGTTTCAATCCGCCGACGGTCACACCCCCATCTGGGAGCAATGCCTACGCGACACTCACCGTCTCTGTAGCTGCAGATGCGTCACCGAATGTCTATGCGCTGATAATCAAGGCCTCGGCTAGCGGGGGCCTCGCGGCTAGCGACCGAGTTCACTACTCTTTTGTTGTGGTGGACGTTCCCAAGGCAACAGGATTCCAAATCAAAGTCCCAAGCACCACACAGACTATCGCGATTGGCCAGTCAGTGTCACTCAAGGTTGAGGTCGCTTCGATCGGAGGATTCTCCTCAGGCGTCGATCTGGATCTGGTTGGAGCCCCGTCTGGCCTCGTCCCCTCATTCGATCCCCCCACTGTAACACCCAAGCCGGACAGCCCGGCAGCCTCGGCTCTCCGGCTTACTGCCACAACCGACGCGACCGCTGGAGACTACGAAATGGATGTGAGGGGGAGAAGTCAAGGAATGACAGTGACGTCGACGATAAGGCTGACGATCCAACCCGTTACCACACAACTGAGTCTGAGACTCGCCCTGACGAACATAAGGATAGGTGACGCCATCCCTGTCTCAGGAGAGATCTCCCCATCGGTGTCAGGCGCAAGCATCAGTCTGATATACACACGGCCCGACGGCACAGAATTCCCAAGGACGATCGCAGCGAGTTCCGCCGGCGCTTTCAGCGACCAGTACATCCCAGATAAAGTTGGAGTCTGGAAAGTGAGCGCCGAATACAACGGAGACAGCGCACACAAGGGCTCGAAGAGCTCGCTCCTTGAGTTTCAGGTCACCGAGAAGACATTCCTCGAACTGATCCAACAAAATGCTCTGTGGGTTGTCATAGGAATAATCGCAGTCGCGGCGCTCGGTGGAGGTATCTACATGACTACGCGGCGTCGCGGTGGGGAAAGAAGAGGTCCCCCGCCAGCCGCCGCGCCAACTCTGTGGCAGGTACCTGCTCCACCAGCAGCCGGTGTCCCGGAAGCACCAGCACCGCTGGCTCCTCCAAGAGCAAGAGTGGAGAGAAAGGAAGCCCTCCCGCTCATACTACCGAGGAAAAAGTGCTTCAACTGCAACGAGGTAATCTCAGGTCAAGCGAAGTTCTGTGACAAATGCAGGGCTCCACAACCAGAGAAGATTGAGAAGAAGTACGAAGCGCCACCTCTCATCATACCAAGAGTACACTGCGTGAACTGCGGAGAAGTGATTTCAGCTCAGGCAAAGTTCTGCGACAAGTGCAGGTCTCCACAGCCAGTCTAGTTTCTCATCTTTCTCTTTTTTCCGCTTTGGTTGCACGATAGTCGCTCGACGATGAAAGAGCAGCGTGTACTTGGCCGATTCACTCGCCTATTGACGGCCTCTGAGGATCTTCTCTGCTGCTGACTTAATCGCTAGAGAGAATGGATCGTTAGGAGAGACATAGGAATAGACCTGCTTGCTCTGAGCCATCATGAGACCATATGAGAAAGGCAACACGCCGATAACGGAGACCTTGTACGTCCTCTCTAACCTTGCTGCGAGTTGCTCCATGTCCAACTCCTGGGGCACCCTGTTCGCAATCAGGAAGGTCTTAGGAACCTCCATCCTCCTTGCAATCTCGAACGTAACAGCCGTTCCAAGGTAGTCCTGCTCGTCGGGGCGAAGTATCACAACCAGAATGTCGCACAGGGCTATCGAAAGTAACGTATCCTCCTCAACGCCAGGGTGAGTGTCTACCAGCAAAACATCCAGTTTCAATCCTGTGCTGAGATCCGAGACAGCAGTACTAAGCCTCTGAACATCGAAGCCCTCCTTCAACATTCCGACAATAGCAGCGGCGTTGAGTCTCGAAGGTATCAGGCTGATTCTTCCTTCCGGAAGAGAGAGCCTTCCGCTCACATCATAGACGGTATCCTTGATGGAGCACACGCCTTTGAGATAGTCGTTAAGGCAATACTTCGTTACCGATTCTCCAAGACCGAACAGGACATGAATACCTGGCGATTGGATGTCGGTATCTATGATTCCTACACGGGCTCCTTCATTGGCGAAGCAGTACGCCAGGTTCGCAGTCAAATTTGACTTGCCTGTACCGCCCCTGAACGAATGGATTGCGATTACCGATCCCATTTTGACATCTCAATCAGTTCTGGTGTGCGAAATAGTGTAAAACACTTTGCAGGACATGCTGTCAAACTAAATCGGAAGCGGACGTTACTGCGCTGGGGTCTCTTGAGCTGTCCGATGACGTTTCACCGTCGAGAGCTGAGTCATCAAGCCTTGGAAGAACTCGGTTCCCATGACTTTTTCGGCTTCTCTTCTTACGCTGTCTTCGTCGATGACTATCTCGAGTTTCTGTACTGTATCCTCAAGGTCTGATGAGTACTTCTTCAGCCTGCCGATCTCAAGTTCTCGGATTCTTATCTCCTTCGCCACAAGCTCCTGTTGTAGTCGATCCCTTTGGAGGGCTGTGTTCCTCTCGTTGATCACGTTGTCCACGATGAACGCGAAGACTGCCATGCCTGCGCAGTTCCCAAGCACCATAGGGAGATAAACGAGTCTTACAACCTCAAGGGCTTCACTGAACGGTTGAGCGATTGCAAGCGTCAGACCCATATGAAGTGTTTCGATTAGAAATGCGAACACCGTCGCCCACATGGCACCAATCAGTTTCTTCCTCCAAGCCCAGACTAATCCCCCGAGGACTCCTGAGAATATGGTGGCAAGTGAGCATGGAACCGCTGTGAATCCACCCATGTAGTACCTGTAGACCCCGCCGACTACCCCTGTGGCCAAGCCAACCGCTGGACCGCCTAGGAGTCCGGCGATCATTGGTCCTAGGTCTCTAATGTTAGCCAAGGCTCCAAGGATTTCTACGCCGCTATAGTTACCGAAGATCGAGAGTGCACCGAAGATGAGCACCACGAGAATGCCACTCTTGATGCTGATCCTGCGGTTGCAGACGTCAAAGAACCAATTCGTTCTTGTGACCAAGTAGGCGACTATTGCGACAACCGCCATCAATTTGACTAGCTGGATCGCCGTCTCCACGATAGTGGCCATGGTCTACCCGTGTCCTCGTGCAGTGATACAGTCGAGTCGGATCCCAATGAGGAATAAATATACCTGTCCGCGGCTCCACTGCGGATTTCAGGGAATCTCGGCCAAGATGCTCCTCAGTCTAGAGACAATTACCTGCTCTTCACCATGACGCAAGCACTGAGGGTTGAGGTAAAGGCGTCCATCCTTAGCGTATGCGTATATGGGTGGATCGAATGGACTAGCCAGAAGACGAACTGATACTTCAGCGGAATCTGACCGCAATGTAAATGAGAGGAAACAGTACAATCTCGTGATCACGATAGCCGGATACGCGGAGTTGATGGCAATCATGGCACGTAAGCCAGGAGAAGGCAACTATTCTGAAGATGAGATCGAGCAGATTCTCGGGATGGAAGCACCAGAAGTCAAGTTTGCTCTGAAAGAGATACGGAAGACGATCAAAGAGGATCCCCTCTTGGTTGCGGGGCTCGTCTTCGCATTCGGAATGCTGCTCGGTGTAAGCCTCGGTCGAGGCCACAGCAAGTAGCGACCAAATAGCCCCCAATCTAGCCGCTATGTTCTTATCCACAGAAGCCAAACGCAATCTTTGGCGGGCAACTTGGCGAAGGACAAAGAATCCGAAGAAATGAAAGCAATCGAAGAGGATTTCAAGGTTCTTAGAAGAGATCTCGACATACGACTAGCAGAAGTGCGTGATCAGCTGAAGGATCTTCAGCAGAAGGCCGCGAAGACAGTTGTGGAGCGCCCAATGTTGGCGTTGGGAGTTGCCTTCGTGGTGGGAATGGCTTTCGGTATTGCTCTGTCCGGGTCCAGAGACTAGGCGGAACCCATGCCTGAAGATGAGAAACCGTCGATAATCGAAGGGTTGGTACGGGCAGTCGCTCAACATGCTCTCGGCTTTCTCAACCGATATGTTGACCGAGCTGTGAAACGGGCACTCCGCATGGCCGGCCTATACATGGCGGGCTTGGTGATCGCACTTGTTGGCGTCATCTTTCTTGCGACAGGGGTCGTGAAGTGGCTCGCGATGATGATCCCAAGTTGGCTGGCCTGGACCATAGTAGGGATCGTGCTCTTGCTCTGGGGCACTGTCCTGACACTGGCAACGTTTGTTACCTCGAAAGGCTAGGCATTGCATGTCCACTCCATCACAGCGTGCGATTGATCAGAATCCCCTCTTCTCTTCTCAGATGATCGACATCAGGTTGGGGAAATCATACTGAACAATTCTCGGGCGCGATCAGCATAGGCAACTGATCGCTTCGAACTCTCTTTTCGGACTCTTTTTATTTGCATGTTGACTTCTCATCGGCACGCGGGGTCGTGGGCTAGACGCCACTTTGCGTAGTGGCGGGCTCACCTGGTCTACGCTTCGCGGCTTGGGAGGTTCAGTTGAACCCGGGAGCCCGCGAGGTCGTGGGTTCAAATCCCACCGACCCCACCATTTGACGAACCCGCCCCAGTCGCCGCCACTGTCGCCGCCGGCGCTCGGCGAGCTACTCTCCTTCGGCTTATGGATGCAAAAACAAGGCTACCGAGAATCCACCATCCAATCCACCGTGCAAGCCCTGAAAGCTGTAGCTAAACGAGCAAACCTCCTAGATCCAGAGTCCACCAAAACCTACCTTGCATCAGCCAAAGTCTCCGAGAACCGCAAAAGCAAACTCGCGGACGATCTAGCAAGATTCTACCAACACATGCGAATCCGCTTCGAGAAACCCCGCTACAGGCGCATAGACAAGATACCCGTCATACCGTCACAGCTGGAGGTCGACCAACTCACAGCTGGCGTCGGCAAAAAGATGTCCGCCTTCCTACGCCTCCTATCAGAAACGGGAATGCGAGTAGGTGAAGCATGGAACCTCAAGTGGACAGACATCGACTGCGAGAGGGCAGTCGTCAACGTTACGCCTGAAAAGGGCAGCAATGCTAGACAGTTAAAGATCAGCAACCAACTCATAGCAATGATGAATCAACTCCCCCACAGCTGGGAGTCCGTGTTCCGTAACCCCTCCATTGATCCGCTTCAGTCAATCAAATGCCACCGCAAGAACTTCGAGAAGCAGCGGAGACGAGTTGCAGATAGACTTCAGAACCCGAGAATACGGAAAACGAGCTTCAAGGCACTCCGCCACTGGAAAGCCACAACCGAGTACCACAAGACCCGAGGCATTCTCCACGTCATGCAGATGCTAGGGCACAAGAACATTCAGAACACGCTCGTCTACACGCACCTTGTCAATTTCGAAGGAGACGAATTCGTCTGCAAAATTGCTCGGACGGTTCAGGAGGGGAAGGAGCTTGTCGAGAACGGATTCGATTACGTGACTGAGATTGAGGGATTGAAGCTGTTCAGGAAACGAAGGTAGTGTCTGGGAGGATAGGATATGACCAATGAGACTTGGCTTAAGTGGGCGATAGCGCGTTACCATCGCTCACATGGCTACAAGGTGTCAATGAAACCGAGAGTGAAGTGCGTGGATTGCTCGAGGAGCTCTGGAAGATTCCGAGCAATGGTGAGAAGTTGTTGGCTGATGCAGTCGAGAAGAATCGTGATGTGCGCAAAGTCTTATAAGCGCACCGCCTCGTAACCGGACATTCGAAGATTTCAGGTGTTGATCTGAACATGAAAAGAAGTAGTCAAATTGCGATAGCTGTAGTGATCATAATCGTGGTGGTAGCCGGAGGGGCGTGGTATGCTCTGACTCCACCTCTAGGCCCACCGACAACAACCACCACTGAAGTTCCGGCCACGACAACCGCCCCCGCAGCTCCCACCCTTCTCACAATCTCGTTCGCGAACGTGCCTAACACAGACCCTGCCGTTGGCTCAGACGAAGCCAGCTCCAGTGGTTTCGTCAATCTGTATGACACGCTCGTCTATCCCACTCCGTCAGGTGATGTCAAGCCCAACGTAGCAACGAGCTGGTCCGTCAGCTCCGACGGTCTCACTTGGACTTTCAAGCTGAGAGGCGATGTCAAGTTCCATGATGGAACCCCGCTTACCGCTAGCGATGTGGTTTTCTCCCTAAACAGGATGCTCACGATCGGTCAAGGCTATTCCTACCTCTTCACGCCGTACGTAGACCAAGTCTCGGCGCCCGATGATCAGACCGTTGTAATCAAGCTGAAGACGACATTCGGTCCGTTCCTCGGCAGCGCCGCAAGGATCTACATCCTCAACAACAAGTTGGTAACCTCCCACTTCAAGACGCCAGGACCCTACGGCGACAACGGAGACTACGGAACTGAATGGCTCCTGACAAATGACGCCGGATCGGGACCCTACATGATCAAAGAAATGAAACTCGAGGCCTACATGCTGATGGAAAAGTTCACGGGCTACTGGGGCGATGTCCGCAAGGATGCACCGGATCAGGTGAAATTCATCGGCACCACGGAGCCAGCTACTATCAAGACAATGCTCAGCAACGGGCAGCTCGACATAACCGACCAGTGGCAGGGGACGGAGAACCTTGAGGCCATGGCGAAGCTAAACGGAGTGACAAGGACAGACATCCCCACCGCCGGGGAATTCTATCTCATGATGAATACTAAGAAAGCCCCGACTGACGACATCTACTTCAGGGCAGCGGTCACCTATGCCTTCGATTATGACACCGTCGTGAAGAGCATCATCCCAGGAGCCACCGAGTCCGCCGGCCCTGTGCCAACTGCTCTCCCGGGGCATGACCCGAACGCGCCCAAATACCACCGAGACTTGGCAAAGGCGATGGAGTTCATCAAACAGTCGAAGTACTACGGAAAACTGGACCAGTACCCCATTGTCTACCACTGGATATCGGAAGTTCCCGATGAAGAGAAAGTCGCACTCCTGTTCGCCGACAACATGAAGGACATAGGAGTCAAGGTCCAAGTCGTGAAGGTCCCGTGGCTGACGGTAGTCGATGAGATGGGTAAGCTCCAATCCGCTCCAAACATTGTTACGATATTCGTCTCCGCCTCTTACGCCGAGGCGGGCTCCATGCTACAACAGAGATATCACTCCAAGTCCGCCGGGACATGGGAGCAGAACGAGTGGTTGCAGAACTCCACAATCGACGCTATGATAGACGATGCGGTCGCCACACTGGATAAGAATGAGCGGTTCGCCAAGTACATCAAAGTGCAGGAGGCACTGGTAGCCATGTACCCAAGCATATTCACCTACGACCAGGTTGAGAGAAGAGCATACTACGCAGTGTATGTGGACTGGTACGCAGCGAAAGGCCAGTGGTCTCCAGTCTTGGGCTACAACTTCGACTGCCGTAACATAGGCTTCGACGCAGCCGGGAAGGCTGCACTTTTTGGCAGCTGATCGGAAGGTCTGCAAGGATAGACATCGCCAAGAAACCCCTCACACTGTTCGAGATCGGGGGCTGATCTGCGGATCCGCCCCCATACCCTGCTTTTTTATGCAAGTCCCTCTAGTTGGGTGGGGGACCCAAAATGAGAATGAGTACCTTTGTTCTCAAGAGACTGTCCTACACCGTATTCGTCTTGTTCGGGCTCTCGATACTGATATTCATCATCGCAAGGGTACTGCCCGGTGATCCTGCTAGGCTGGCATTGGGCCCGAGGGCGCCGGATTGGGCCGTCGAGAACCTGAGGCAACAGCTGCGACTCAATGAGCCGCTGTACATTCAGTACTTCTACTGGCTCAGAGACGCTCTCAGCGGTAGCCTAGGTGTATCTCTTGTTACAAGGAGAGACGTGATGGTGGACATTCAGGAGTTCCTGCCAGCTACGGTGGAGCTCATAGTGCTTGCAGCCTTGCTGGACATGGCTCTTGCTATACCAATCGGGATGGTTGCGGGAAGAAGAGCAAATTCGTGGTTTGACAACGTTGTAAGGGTGCTGTCGTACGTTGGTGTTGCAGTACCCGCGTTTGTGGTCGCCATTATTTTCATTCTCGTCTTTGGATTCATGCTCAACATAGCCCCAAGTATCGGCAGGATCAGCCCGAATATCGTAGCTCCTCCTACTGTGACGGGTTTGATCACGATTGACTCTCTGATATCCGGAAACATGGTTGCCTTCTTCGACGCGGTGGCTCATCTGATCCTTCCTGCTCTTGCCCTTTCGCTTGGACTTATAGCACAAGAGGCTAGAATTACGCGGTCCAGCGTAGTTGAGAACCTCAACAAGGACTACATTCTATCAACCGTTTCACACGGCGTTCCCGAGAGATTGCTGACCCTAAAGTACCTCTTGAAACCCTCGTTGATCCCCACGGTCTCAGTAATGGGGCTGGACATGGCTTCTCTGATAGGCAACGCGTTTCTGGTTGAGTTGATCTTCAATTGGCCTGGCGTTTCCCGTTATGGGATTACGGCGATGCTGAGAAAGGACCTGAACGCCATAGTCGCTGTAGTGATGATAGCAGGCATTATCTTCGCTATTGCAAATATTGCCGTGGACTTGATTGTCGCATACCTTGACCCAAGGATAAGGATGATCGAAAGGGCTGCGTAGGTGAAGCAAGCATGAGGCGTGCGACATCTCACGGGCGATTCGATTACAGGAAGAGTTGGCACAAGTTCTCAAGGAACTATGTATCCGTGGTTGGGCTGGGGGTGGTGCTACTCGTGGCCTTTCTGGCAATCTTCGCCTCTTACGTAACCCTGTATCCATCACATGCAGAGTTCTACGTGAACTTTCCGGAAGCACGTGAGCCTCCAAACTGGGCCCACCTATTCGGGACAGATCAGTTTGGAAGGGACGTACTCACCAGGATCGTCTTCGGTTTCAGGTACTCACTGATGATGGCGATCGTGGTCTTGTCCTTGGTTGTTGCGCCGGGTGTAGTGCTAGGTCTCGTCGCGGGGTACTACCGAGGCGGCAAGGTCGACATGGCAATTATGAGGACTGCTGACATCTTCCTTGCTGTTCCGCCCCTGGTGCTGGCTCTTTCCATATGTTCTGTCCTGACGCCGAGTGTGTTCAACGCGATGATGGCCGTCTCCCTGATGTGGTGGCCTTGGTACACGAGGTTGGTGTACAGCATCGCGTCTTCACTCAGAAACGAAGCCTTCGTTCAGGCCGCGGAAATAGCAGGAGCAAGCCCGTTTCACATCATATTCAGGGAGATTCTGCCGAACTGTCTAGGTCCCATATTGACGAAAATGACTCTAGACGCCGGCTGGGTGATCTTGATTGGCGCCAGCCTAAGCTTCGTCGGCCTCGGCGCGCAGCCTCCTACCCCTGACTTGGGAACAATGGTCTCTGATGGCGCGAAGTTGCTGCCTGAACAGTGGTGGATCTCAATCTTTCCCGCATTGACCATAGTCCTCGTCATACTTGGCTTCAATCTGTTGGGCGACGGCGTGAGAGACATGTTCTCAGCGGAGACGGTCTAATGGCAGAACAGCTGCTAGAGGTCAACGACCTCTGCGTCAACTACAAAGTCTACGAAGGATTGCTGAGGGTCCTAAACGGCGTTTCCCTCAGTGTCGGCTCAAAAGAGAAAGTGGGAATAATAGGCGAGTCTGGCTGCGGCAAGACGACCACCATGAAGGCCGTAATGAGAATCTTGGCCACCAACGCCATAGTCCCCAACGGGACGATAGCGTACAAAGGCAGTGACCTTCTGAAGCTTGGAAGACAAGAGCTGATGAGGCTGCACAGGACGAGCATGTCCATGATATTCCAGGATCCAACCGCCGCCCTCAACCCAGTCTTCAAGGTAGGAGAACAACTAAAGGACATAGTGCGTTACTCCGAATTCACGAGCAATGCACCGAACAGACAAGAAGTGAGAACGAAGGCGGTGGAGCTCCTGAAGAGCGCCGCTCTGCCCGAGCCCGAGAGGATCCTGGACAGTTACCCGTTCCAGTTGAGCGGGGGCATGAGGCAGCGAATCTGCATAGCAATGTCCTTGGCCTCAGCCAAAGATCTATTGATCGCCGACGAGCCAGGCACGTCTCTGGACGTTACAATAGAGGATCAGATCATGAGGCTGCTGAAACAGATAGTCGAAGACAGAGGCCTCTCGGTCATCCTGATAAGCCACTCGATAGGTGCCGTCAAAGGTTTCGTGACCAAACTGTACGTCATGTACGCGGGGACGATGATAGAGGAGGCCCCCACCGACGAGCTCTTCTCCAATCCGGTGCACCCCTACACGCAGAATCTCTTGAAAGCGGTGCCAAAGCTTACAGGTGGAGGGGTCCCCGAGGGGATCGCTGGCAGGATACCTAGCTACCTAACGATTGGTGACGGATGCAGGTTTGCTTCGAGGTGCAGGTCTGCCAAGGAAAGTTGCCACGTTCATGCGCCCCCCGCTTTTGACATCGGGAACGGTCACAGAGTAGCATGTTTTCACTACGGTGACATTTGATGTCTGCAGAGGAGATACTGACCGTCAAAGGTCTCAAGAAGTACTTCAAGACGACGCGGGGCATTGTAAAGGCCGTTGACGATGTCTCATTTTCCGTGATGAAGAACGAAACCGTCGGCTTGGTGGGGGAATCCGGGTCGGGGAAGAGCACCGTGGGCCACGTTGTTATGGGAATCTACGGGCCGACCGCCGGAAGCATCACATTCATGGGAAACGACATATCCATGGGTGTAGGCAGACGACCGAAGGAACTCAAGAAGCGACTCCAGATCGTCTTTCAAGATCCCGCGTCCTCCCTCAACCCTAGGCGAACCATCGGGCAGATCTTGGAACTGCCTCTCAGGGTCCATCACCTCGCGCCAGAAGGAAAGTACGCTGAAAGAGTCTTCGAAATGATGGACCTGATCGAGTTGCCGCGTGAATTTGCAGTGCGATACCCAGGCGAGCAGGGCGGGGGCGAGAAACAAGCTGTGGCTATTGGCAGAGCCTTAGCCACTCGACCGAGCTTCATCGTCTTGGACGAGCCGACCTCCGCATTGGACGTGTCGATCCAAGCAAAGATCATCAACATGCTCATGAGGTTCCAGAAGGAGTTCGACCTGTCATACCTATTCATCACTCATAACCTCAGCCTGATGCGGAACGTGGCCCAAAGAGTAGGGATCATGTACTTGGGGAAAATCGTGGAGATGGCTGGCACGCCCGAGTTCTTCAGCAACCCGCTACATCCGTACACGAAGATGCTGCTCTCAGCGGTACCAGTGATCACGCGTGAGGAGGAGGCGCTCAAGCCGGAAAAGATTACGAGCACGGGAGAGATTGCCGGAGCTCTGAATGTTCCGCCCGGATGCAGCTTTCACCCACGCTGCCCCTTCGTGATGGACATCTGCAGCAAGGTGGTGCCTTCTCAAATCGAATACAAGAAGGAGCATTACGTTGCCTGTCACCTCTATCCGTCAACCTAGATGCGAAGCGAACTGTCCCGAGACAGCCCAAAGCTGGAACTCGAAACACGTCCACTAAGATCATGTTCATCAACCCGGTCGGGACCGAAATGCTCGCGGAGCAGAAAAGGCTGAAGGAGTCAGCCGCAAGGCAGGGTCGGGCAGCGGTTGAAGAGGAGGGGGTGAGGTGATCGTGATGGGCTGTACATTGGCATCGGGCTTCGCTGACGAAATGAGCAGGGCGCTAGGCGTTCCGATCTTGGATTCCGTTGTCACATCTTGGAAGTGCGCGGAGATGCAGGCGGACATGTACTCGTCGTTGGGAATATCTCACAGCAAGGCCTACGGCTACGAGAGTCCGCCCAAGGAAGAGGACTGGTTGTAAGACGGTAGCAATTCCTCCACCAGCGTCCAAAAGATGACGCATGGTTTACCGTCCGGGTTTTCGACGAAGTGCTTTGTTCGCTTGGGGTTGTAGAGAACATCTCCTTCACGTAGGACTATGACCTCATCGTCGGCGTGAAATCTACAGCTGCCCGATATCACGTAGGAGATTTCGGAATGCCAGTCGTGCTGGCTGTATGACTCGCTGGGTAGCCTCCCACCAGGCATGATCGTGGCTGAACCGAATTGAGTCCTTGGGACCTCCCCGTCCTTCACAAAGTACTCTACGGAACTCTTTGGCAGATTTGCTCCCTTAAAGTGCAGAAGTTTCATACCTAGATCCTTCACCGAACGATCAACTTATTCGGGCTCGCATATTCAACTTGTTCCTGGCAGACATCCTCATCGGAGTAGCGATTCTTCTCGTAATACAGGCCTGCATGGAAACGAGCCAATTGACGAACCGAGAATGCTCTGACTCTTGGACTCGCTCTCGAACAATAGTGCGGCAAAGCCCTTCTACTGAAGGGGCTTCCATCCGACCGCTTCATAGATCAAAGAGGAAAGCCAGGACTCTTGTTTAGCCGCCACGATCGCATGATGCGAAGCTTCAAAGCGGGTCCATTGCTGAAAAATCGATCAGAAAGTGAGAATTGCTCCGTGCCGTTGTTGTGATACGCAAAGAGACCAGGTTATTTTGCTGACCTATGACGCGAAATAAAAAAAAGAGAGGGGATTACTAGATGAAAACCTACGCCTTTCCAAGCTTCTTTGCTATTCCGATGAGATCTTTGTGTACGACCTTTCCTCTGTCTAGGAGTTGTGCGCCGTCAAGCCATACGGAGGTGTTCAGGCAGATTCCGTCAGAGTGAGATGGTGCTGGGATACCGTCTGGAGGCGCTAGCATAGGGCCTACGTAACCAATTCCCCATTCAGTACAACCCCACACCCGTTCGTCTTCGAGGATATTTCCGGTCAACTTGGCACCTGGATTGAATCCATAGCACACATGAGCCATGCTGAACATCTTCGGGTCATTGAAGCTCCTCAGCCAAGCGTCATACTCAACAGCGTCTTTCCCACCTTCGACCTTGACGATCTTGCCTTGCTCTATGTGCAGTTTGACAGGTTCTTTCACGAGTCCAATTGGAGGCACAATCGATCCATCGAATGCAATTATGCCGTTTATTGTGTCAAACTTCGGCGACCACCCTATTTGACCCGACATCATGTGGGAACCAGGTGTGTTAGCGTACCCGACTTCGCATATCATCGGTCTAGCCGCGTCATTGTCGAATTCTACGTTTGTGCCCGCCGGGGTGGTCAGCTTCATGTGCTTAGTTTTCTTGGTCATGTCTGTAATCCGCTCTTGAAACACCTTCAGATTTGGATAGTCGACCCTCCCAAGACACCTCGTCATCATATCAGGATTCATGCCTACGAGACACATGTATCTGAGATTCTTGTTTCCTTTTGTCGCTATCTCATACGGAGTCGAGTATAGGAGCCATTCATTGTTGAATTCGACCCATGCGTCAGACTCCTTTAGGGCTGCGCTCAACGCGTTTACGGGCAACATAGGATCGGCCGCTTTTCCTACGCCTAGAGGAGAAGCGACTCGCATCACCAGAGGCTTCGCCCCAACAGCAAACGCAGCTGTAGCCACGGCCTCGACGACGCGCCAATCCGATTCGGTATCGCATGTTATAGCGAATGTTTCTCCTGGTTTCAGCTTGAATAACTCTCTACAGAGAATATCCGCGGATTTTCCGAGTTCATACTCGTAAAGTGCCGACATCTTTCATCGACCTAGGACGCGTCCAGCTGTTTATTTAAGAATTTCGACAATTTCTTGTGACTGAGCTAGCTACCCACATCTCTCCTTCAAGTGTACGCCGGCCGGGTGGAGATAACGAGTCCGTGAAGGGCTCGTTCGTAGTTCCACTAGATCAGAGGCCTCTCGTGAGGAAAAAAGATTCAGACCTCGTAGAGGTAAGCGTTGTGGAACGCAACGATCTTGCCTTAAGCTTCGATGACGCGTCTTCATCTACGCACAACGAAATCCGATCGTGGGCCTCTCTAGATCTTTCACGGCCATTCGTCCCTTTCATGTCGAGCAGCGCATTTGGGTAGCTGGCTCTGGGATATGATTGCACAGAAAGCTTAATCTCCTCTGCGCTGTCATAGCGCCCATTGGAGGAAGACCCGTTTGATCGATAAGAAAAAAATAGAGAAAGGCGCTGTGAACATGCTCAAGGTGAACATGGGACTCAAACCTGGAGAAAAACTCCTAGTGGTTACAGACACTCCGACCATAAATGAATGGAAAACCCAGAACAGCGAGAAACTTACAGACGCCGTGCGCCGATCAGTCCTTGCGAAAATAGTAAGCGAGATAGCTACTCAAGCGTTCCCGGAATCAAGCGTGGAATTCTTCGCATACCCATCAGTAGGCAAACACGGCACTCACCCTGGGACTGAGGTCGAAGAAAGAATGAAGGCTGCGAATGTGGTGGCAGCAATAACAACGTACTCGCTCACTCACACCGACGCACGAGAACATGCGACGCAAGCGGGGGCACGAGTCGCGAGTATGCCGAAGTTCCTGCCAGAGATGTTCTACCCTGGAGGCCCGATGGCTGCAGACTACACGAAGATCGCACATGAAACAGCGAAGATAGCTG
>Ga0315280_10000034_pt1 | contig 240898 bp, 190 predicted proteins | sample YL17G06_40_MG_FD_203697 | JGI IMG/M metagenome (GOLD analysis project Ga0315280, IMG submission 203697) | Sediment microbial communities from Yellowstone Lake, YNP, Wyoming, USA - YL17G06_40 | ecosystem: Environmental > Aquatic > Freshwater > Lake > Sediment | place: USA: Wyoming | collected... | reverse complement strand
AAGGAGGCTAAGACCATGGCTTACACGGCTAAGGACTACGGCAAGCTCATCGGCATGCCGGGATTCAGCGAAACCCTGCTCAAGAACCATTTCACGCTCTACCAGGGCTACGTGATGAACACCAACAGGGTCCTCGACGCCCTGGCCCAAATGGCTGCGGAGGGCAAGACGGGCGCTCCGGAGTACGCGGAGCTCAAGCGGCGGCAGGGCTGGGAATGGAACGGCATGCGGCTCCATGAGTATTATTTCGAGAATCTGGGCGGGAAATCTCGCCTGAACCTGAACGGCAGGCTGGCGAAGAAGATGGCCGAGTTCTTCGGCAGCGTCGAGGCTTGGGAAAAGGACTTCCGGGCCACGGGAGCGATGCGGGGCATCGGCTGGGTCGTCCTCTACGAGGACCTCACGAACGGACGGCTCATCAACTTCTGGATCAATGAGCACGACGTCAGCCACCCGGCCGGCTGTCGGCCGCTCGTCGTCATGGACGTCTTCGAGCACGCCTTCATGATCGACTACGGCCTGAAGCGGGCCGACTACATCGAGGCGTTCTTCAAGAACATCGACTGGGCCGCGGTCGAATCGCGGCTCGAGTAAGCACCGGCGTCCGTCCCCGCGGGGCGACGGCTAGGATTCGCGCTCGATGTCGTAGCGGTGGATCTTGTGGTAGAGGGTCGACCGGGAGATGTCGAGGATCCGTGAGACCTCGGCCCTGTTGCGGGCGGTGACATCGAGGAGGAAGAGGATGTAGTCCCGCTCGAGGGCCCGCAGGGTGGGGAGGCCGGCGGGCGATTCGTATTCCCGCCGTTCGTCCAGCCCGAGATAGCGCTGGAGGTAAACGTTCATCGCTCGTCCTCAGAGGGCCCGGGCCTGGTGGATCCGTTGCATGTTGCTGGCGACGACGTAGGACATGAGGACGTTCGAGGCCGTCGTCAGGACCCAGGCGACGGTCTTGTTCTTTTTAAAGAGGGCCTTCATGCTCCAATAGGTCAGGACCGTCGTCCCGATCTTGACTGCGGCGAAGGCCGCCGGGCTCTTGACGAAAGGCTGCATGAGAGGGTTCGCCTCGCTGAGGCCGGGATACTTGAGCGCTTCGCGCGTCGAGAGGTAGTCGGCGACGTTGAGGGCAACCATGGCCAAGAGGTTGACCTCGAAGAGGGCCTTCTCGCTGACGCCTGAGGGCCCGAAGACGGGGAAGGACTGCACGAGGCCGAGGTCGACCTGCGGGATGAAAGCCTGCTCCTCCCAGTTAAGAGGGAGCTGCAGGGGCTCGGGCGCGGGGGTCAGGGTGATGACCGCGGCGGGCTCGAGGGGGGTCGGGACGAGGAATCCGGCCGGAATGTCCGCAGCGCGGATAAAGCCGGCGGAAGCGGCGCACAGGACCAGGACACATAACGTTTTTCTGGCCATGGGAGAGGCTCCTTTTCTCGCGTTCACACCTCACTATTACGCAAGAAGGATGCCAGTCTGCGGGTATCTTAATATATCCTTTATAATCATTAAGATAGATGCATTTTGTCCGTTCATCAATACGTAATTTAATGTATAAAAAGAGGACATGCAATATACCAATATAGTAGTTAATTGATTTATTATCTTATAGATATAACGATACATTCAGCAATGTAACGAAAGTGTTCATTATTTAATAAATTGCGGCGTGCCTCTTGGGCGCGTTTACCGGCACGCCGGGGGGCGATGCGGGGCCGCGGCGCCTATTTCAGGCTGGCCTTGAGATAGCGAGCGGTGATGGACTTCGACGACCGGGCGACCTGTTCCGGGGTCCCCTGGGCAACGACCCAGCCGCCGGCCTCGCCGCCCTCGGGCCCAAGGTCGATGACGTGGTCGGCGCTCTTGATAACATCCAGGTTGTGCTCGATGACGACGACCGTGTGGCCCTCGTTGACGAGCTTCTGGAAGCAGCGCAGCAGCACGGAGACGTCGTTCGGATGGAGGCCGATCGTCGGCTCGTCGAAAAGGTAGAGGATCTTCTTGCCCTTCTCATGGACGAGGTGGTAGGCAAGCTTGATCCGCTGGAGCTCCCCGCCGGAGAGGGTCGTCGTCGGCTGGCCGAGCTTGAGGTAGCCGAGGCCGACCTCGACGAGCGGGTATAGCTTTTTCGTTATCTCGGGCCGGCCGGCGAAGAACAGGCAGGCCTCTGTGACGCTCATGCCGAGGACTTCGTCAATGTTCTTCCCGTCGACCTTGACCTCGAGGATCTCGCTCTTGAAACGCTTCCCCTTGCAGGCGTCGCAGGTCAGGCTCACGTCCGACAGGAACTGCATCTCGACGACCTGGAACCCGGCGCCCTTGCAGTCCTCACACCGGCCGCCCGCCGTGTTGAAGGAGAAATAGCCGGGCCGGAAGCCCATGAGCTTGGCCTCGCGCGTCTGGCTGAAGAGGTCGCGGATGCCGTCCATGGCCTTGGTGTAGGTCGCGGGGATCGAGCGGGGCGAGGCGCTGAGCGGGGACTGGTCGACCATGATGACCTTGCTGACCTTGTCCCGGCCCCGGATCTCGCGGGAGCCGTTCTCGGTCGCGCCATCGAAGCCCTGGAACAGAACGTCCGAAACGAGCGTGCTTTTGCCGGAGCCCGAGACGCCCGTGACGCAGGTGAAAACCCCGAGCGGGATGCGGACGTCGACGTGCTTGAGGTTGTGCTTGTGGGCGTCCTTGACCTCGAGGAACGTCCGGGACGTCCGGCGGCCGGCCGGGACCGCGATGCGCTTCTCGCCGCGCATGTACTGGGCCGTGAGCGACTCGCGGCTCTTGAGGAAAGCCGCCCAGGGACCGTCGAAGACGACCTCGCCGCCCGCCTCGCCGGCGCGCGGCCCCATGTCCACGACATATTCGGCCGCCTTGATGATCTCCGGGTCGTGCTCGACGACGACGACGGTGTTGCCGATATCCTTGAGGGAGCGGAGGATCTGGACGAGGCGATGGTTGTCGCGGGGATGAAGGCCGACGCTGGGCTCGTCGAGGACGAACAGCGTCCCGACGAGAGAGGCGCTGAGGGCCGCGGCCAGGTTGATCCGCTGGGCCTCGCCGCCGCTCAGAGTGAAGGTCATGCGGTCGAGGGTGATGTAATCGAGCCCGACCTCGAGCAGGAACTTGAGGCGGTTCTGGATCTCGTGGACGAGCTTCTCCGCGACCCGGCGTTCGAACGGCGAGAGGTCGACCGACTGGAAGAATTCGGCGGCCTCCCGGACGGTCATCCGGACACAGTCGCCGATGGTCAACCCCTTGATCCGGACGCTCAGCGCCCGGGAGTTCAGCCGGGTCTTGGCGCAGGCCGGGCAGGCGACGTACTTCCGGTAACGGCTGAGAAGGACCCGGACCTGGACCTTGTATTTCTTGGCCTGCAGCCAGTCGAAGAAGCCCTTGACCCCGTGGTAGCCGTCGCCGCCGTCGAGGACGAAGCGCTGGTCCTCCTTCTTCAGGTCCTGGAACGGAACGTTGGTCGGGATGCGACGGCGCCGCGCCTCCGCCAGGAGCTCGCGCTGCATGCCCTTGGACAGGGGCTTGGTCCAGGGCTCGACGGCGCCCTGCTCGAGGCTTTTAGTCCGGTCGGGGACGACCTTGTCCTCGTCGACGACGGCCAGGTCGCCGAAGCCATGACACTTGGGGCATGCGCCCTGGGGACTGTTGAAGGAGAAAAGGTTCGGGAAGGGCTCGTCGTAGGCGATGCCGCAGGCCTTGCACTCGAGCTTGTCGGAGAAGGGGAATTCCCGGCCCTCGGCGGTCCGGACCCGGGCCCGGCCCTCGCCCTTCTTTAAGGCCATTTCGAGGGAATCGGCCAGGCGCTCGCGCTCGTCGGAGCCGAGCGTGATGCGGTCGACGAGGACGTCGAGCGCGCCTTTCCGGACGGCCGCGGCGGAGCCGTTGAGGTCAGAGACCTCGCCGTCGACGACGATCCGCGTGAAACCGTCCTTCTTGAGCAGGGCCGTACCCTTTTCGCCCGGCCAGGAGAACGTGATGAAGGCCCGCGTGCCGGCCGGCAGCCGCTCCAGCTCCTCGATGACCCCATCGATCGTGTCCCGCTTGACCGGGCGGCCGCAGTTCAGGCAGTGGACCGTCCCGATCCGGGCGTAGAGGACGCGGAGGAAGTCGTAGATCTCCGTGACCGTGGCCACCGTCGAGCGCGGGTTCTTGGTCGCCGCCTTCTGCTGGATGGCGATGGCCGGGGGGATGCCCTCGATAAGGTCGGCGTCGGGCTTGTCCATTCGCTCCAGGAACTGGCGGGCATAGGAGGACAGCGATTCGATGTAGCGGCGCTGCCCCTCGGCGTAGAGGGTGTCGAAGGCCAGGGACGATTTTCCCGAGCCGCTGACGCCCGTTACGACGATGAGGTTGTCCAGGGGGATGTCGAGGTCGATGCCCTTGAGGTTGTGGACCTTGACACCGCGGAGGATGATCGACTCTGTGCTCGCCATGGGGGATGCCTAATCCGCTATTATAACATAAGGGGGTCGAGCTCGGGGTGTTCCCTCCGTCAGGGCGCGGGTTGGCCCCGGCGAGTCCACCCCGCTCGGCCCGGGCCTCGCTCCACCGACTTTGGGTCGGTGTCCGTGCCCGCTCGGCTCTCCAACGCCTTCCTCCGGGAAGCACCCCTGCGCTCTCCTTTTTTTCTGTTATAATGGGCGCTCATCCGGAGGATTTGCCGATGCCGCTCGTCCTTGTCCTCGGCCTGGCCGTAGCGCTGGCCATGGATTGCTTTGCCGTGTCCATGGGCCTGGCCTGCGGGCTGCGGGGGCTCTCGAGCCGCCAGGCCGTCCGCATGGCCTTCTTTTTCGGCGCGTTCCAGTTCGGCATGCCCGTCCTCGGCTGGTTCGCCGGCGAGAGCATCGTCCGGTTCATGCAGGGCATCGACCACTGGATCGCCTTCGGCCTGCTGGCCGCGATCGGCGGCCGGATGATTTACGAATCCTTCAGCCTGAGTGACGAGGAGAAGGCCTGCCGGCCCGACCAGACCCGGGGGGTGAGGCTGCTCGTCCTTTCCGTCGCCACGAGCGTCGATGCCCTGGCCGTAGGGCTGAGCCTGGGCGTCATCAAGGCGGGCATCCTCTGCCCGGCTGCGGTCATCGGCCTCGTCTGCTTCGCCCTGACCATCCTTGGCGCGCGGCTCGGGCCGGTTATCGGCCGGGCCGTGGGCCGGTGGGCGGAGATCCTCGGCGGGCTCATCCTCATCGCCATCGGCGCGCGCATCCTCATCGAGCACCTCCGCGGCTGAGCCGTCAAAACGGCCGGACGATGAAGACGAGGAGGTCCCAGACGGCGTGGCTGATGATGTTTAGGATCGGCGAGCGGAAGGCGAGGTACGCCAAACCCCAGAAAACGCCGCACACCGCTGCGGCGAGGACGAGCATGACATTGCCGCTTGCGGCGTGGACGAGCGCATAGGCCAGGGCGGTCAGCGCGAACCCCCAGCCCCGGCCGAGCTTCCGGCCGAGGTTTTCCTGGAGGAACCCGCGCCAGACGAGCTCCTCCCCTGGCCCGATGACGAAGCCGAGGAGGAGGGCGATGCGGAGGACGGGGACGCCGGCCTTCAACCCGTAGACCTGGGCGATCCCCGAGCCGGCAAAAGGGAAGAGCTTCATGGCGGCCAGCCGCCCGGCGGCGAAAACGCCGTAGAGGAGGACCGCCGAGGCGAGCCCCCAGGCGATCTTTCGGGCGGGCCCGGTCCGGACGTCGGCCGACAGCCTCGCCGCGTATCCCCTGTCGGCCGCGAGACCCAGGCCCGCGGCCACGACGGCGGTGAGGCCCATTCCCCACCAGAAGTCGAGGGGCCCCAGACGGCCGGAGCGGAAGAGCGCGGCGAAAGTCAGGGCGACAAAAACGACGATCCCACCCACCGCCCGGGAGAGGACACCCGGCCCGTCTCGATTCATCGCCACTTGAGAGCGGCCTCCAGCAGGACGGCGGCCGTGGAGAGCAGGCCGAAGGCGAGGTTGTGGTTCGCGGTGGCGCCGTCGAGGATGATGAAGTCCATCGGATGTCGAGGCGCCGCCCGCCGCACGACCCGGCCCCAGAGCTTGAGCGCACCGGGCAGGGCGAGAAGGACGATGAAGAACGTCCAGGGCATCGGCTGCAGCCGTCCCCCGGCGAGGCGCGGGATGACGATCAGGGCCGGGTCGAACAGGAACCCGGCAAAGATGAGAATGCCGTAATAAATGAGCGAGCCTTTGTCCCCGAGAATCCCCGCAACCGTACGGACACGGCGCTTCCTGTCGGACAGGGCGTCGCGCCAGTTATTAGCGTGGAGGATGGCGCTAACCAGCAGGCCCATGGGGACGACCCAAAGGATGGGCAGCCAAGAAAACGTCCGGGTCTGGACCATCCAGGCCCCGGCCGACCCGAGCAGGCCGAAATTCAGGAAGACGGCGAGATCGCCGAGGGCGCACGCCTTGAGGAGCGTATAGCCGGCGCCGACGGCGAGGCCCAGGCCGCCGATGATGAAGAGCTCCCGCCCGGACGTGAGGGCGATGAGGGAACCGGAGGCCGCGCCGAGGACGAAGAGGAGAATGGAACCGGCGAGGACCTGCCGGTCCGAGAGCCACCCGCGGACGATGGCCCCGCTCACCGGTGTCACGTCCTTGTCGAGGCCGCGGCGGAAATCGAAGACGTCGCTTAGCATGTTGGCCGCGCTGTGGAGGACGATCATCGTGGCGATGGCCCAGAGGAAGCGGGGGAGGGACAGGCGCGCCCCCCCGACGACGACGGCGAGAGCCGTCCCGAAAACGACCGGCATGGTCGACGCGGGCAGGGCCCACGGCCGGGCCGCGATCAGCCATTTCTTCCAGCGGGGGGGGCGTTCCGTTCCCGGTGCCGCCTGCGCCATAACTTCTCCCTACCACTCCTTCATGATCTCTGCGAAGGTCAGGAGCCCACTCGGGATGCAGGCGCCGTAGCCGCCCCCCGGGAACGTCCAGGCGCCGGCCAGGTAGAGCTTCTTGACGGGGGTCCGCAGGGGGAAACGCGACGGGCCGGAGTCGTCGAGGGTCTGGTCCCAGCCGTAGATGGCCCCGCGCGGGTTGGCCGTGTAGCGGAGGTTGGTGAACGGCGTCGCCGCGTCCCTGACCTCGATCGCCCCACGCAACCCCGGGAGCAGGACCTTCTCCGCCTGGTCGATGAGAGCGTCGGCCATGCGGAGCTTCTCGGCCCGGTAACCATCCTTCTTTCCGGCGAAATAATCCGCCTCGTACTTCGCCCAGTGGTCGAAGCCCTGGAGCGTCATGATGGAAAGCGTGTTCTTCCCCTCGGGCGAATACCCCTTGTAGAGATTGTCGTAGAAGGTCGCGCCGAAGCCGGGATTCGTGAGATCGCCGCGGACGACCGCGGCGTAGTCGGCCTCGATATCGTACCCGGTGTTATAGAAGACCTCCGTGTCCTTGATGCCGAGCTCGCGGACGAGGTCCTTTTTCAAGCCGAGCCAGACCTGGAACGTGGACAGGCCGATGCTGAGCTTCTCCATCCGGGCCAGGGAGGACTTGACGAGCTCGGGCTCACCGAGCATCTTGCCGAGCGTGTCGGGCGCGTTGGCGTTCGACACGACGACCTTGCCCGTGAACTCCCGGCCGTCCGCCGTCCGCACGCCGTAGGCCGCGCCGTTGCGGACGAGGATCCTTTCGACGCGCGTCCGGAGCAGGACCTGGCCGCCGTGCGATTCGATGAAATCGGCGAAAGCGCTGCTGATCTTCTGGGACTTTCCGACCGGGTAGAAGCCGCCGTCCTGGAGGTAGCCGAAGGTCGGCAACGCGTAATAAAAAGGGGAAAGGCGCGACGGCGGCAGGCCATAGTAGCCCCAGAGGGCCGAAACGATGGCCTTGAGCTTCGGGTCCTTGAGCCGGGCGTCGACCATCGCTCCCCACGGCTTGCCCATCGTCCGGACGAGGACCGGGTAGTCCTGGGCGAAGCGGGTCATGTCGATCTTGCCCGCGGCGGCCGAAACTTTCGCGACCTCGTCGGCGAGGCCCTTCATGTCGCCGAGCAGGGCTTCGATGCCGGCCTTTTCCTCGGGGAAATGGGAGGCGAGCCGGCTCGCGTACCCGGCGGGATCACGGTCGGGGACACGGATGTCGTAGTCGGGGTAGATGGCCCGATAGAGGGTGTGGTGGGGCACGAACTCGATACCCTTGATCTCCGGGAAGCCGGGGATGAGGTCGAAGACGCCGTTGCGGGCACTGACGGTCGTCGAGTGGAGCGAGACGTCGAAGACGAAGCCGCCCGGCCGCTCGAAAGTCGTCGCATACCCGCCCGGTTTGAGGTGCTTTTCGATGACGAGAGGCCGGAAGCCCTGGCGGGCGAAGGCGGCGCCGCAACTGAGGCCGCCCAGGCCGGCGCCGATGATGACGGCGTCAAAGTCGTTGGACTTGCCTCCGGCCGTCTGCCCGCCCGAGGGCTGTCGGCCCCTCGGAAAGGCGTCCCAATCGAGTGCCACGACGGGGATCCCCACCAGGAGCGAAGCCAGGAAATCCCTTCGCGCCATGTGTTTCGGACTCATCTTGTCCCTCCTCTGCGCCCGGGGCGTTCACCTGACCGGGGCGCCCCGCAATTTGATGAAGACGTAACAGCCGATCCCGAACACGGCCCAGGCGACGAGCCGGGCGATCTGGCCGCCCGGCCCGCGCCACACGACAGGGAGCAGGAAGATGGCGACCACGAGAGCGGCGATAAGGGTGCGGCCGCCGGCGCTCCCGGCCTCGACGAACGCCAAGACTCCGAGGATGATCCCAACGCCGATTCCTATCGCGCCATACGGGATCATGCCGGCTCTCGGCCCCAGTATAGCCGGGCCCATTCGGGGACACAATACTCAATTGCGAGTTCGAGCCCCGAGGCCGCGCGAGCGCGGTCCGGGCCCTTGACTTGCCGCGGGGGTCCTTTATATGCTGAGCTCTTTCCCCGCGCCGGATGGGGCGTCCCAGGTGAGCGTGCTTCCGGAAGCAGAGGGACTTCGAGGAGATAAGAGATGTATTCCTTAAAAGGAAAGATCGTTTTTGTCACTGGCGCAAGCGCGGGGATCGGAAGATCATGCGCCCGGGCGTTCGCGGCCGAAGGGGGCAAGGTCCTGATGTGCGCCCGGCGGGCCGACCGGCTCAAAACCTTCGCCTCGGAGCTGGCGAAGGACTTCGGCGTTCCCGTTCATTATTTTGCCCTGGACGTCCGGAGCCAGGGGGCCGTCGAAAAGGCCGTCGCCGCCCTGCCCGGGGAATGGCGGCCGATCGAGGTCCTGGTCAACAACGCCGGGCTCAGCCGCGGCCTGGCGAAGCTCCACGAGGGCCTCGTCAGCGACTGGGACGAGATGATCGACGCGAACGTCAAGGGGCTCCTCTACGTGAGCCGGGCCGTCATCCCCGGCATGATCGAGCGGCGGAGCGGGCACGTCATCAACATCGGCTCGATCGCCGGCCGCGAGGTCTATCCCGGCGGCAATGTCTACTGCGCGACGAAGTTCGCCGTCCGGGCCCTGACGAGCGGACTGCGACTCGATCTGAACGGGACGCCCATCCGGGTGAGCGAGGTCGCGCCGGGGCTCGTCCAGACGGAATTCAGCATCGTCCGCTTCCACGGCGACGCGGAGCGGGCCGGCAAAGTCTATCAGGGACTGACACCCCTCTCGCCCGACGACATTGCCGACGCCGTGGTCTGGTGCGCCACGCGGCCGCCGCACGTCAACGTCAGCGAAGTCGTCGTCATGCCCACCGCCCAGGCCTCGGCGACACTGGTCCACAGGACGTAGGTCGGCAGGGGCTTTCTCGTGCGGACTCGGATGCCGGCCATGGGACAAAAGGGAGTCGTCGTCGCGGCCCTGGCATTCCTCCTCGCGGGCGCGGCGCGCTCCCAGACGGCGGATCGGGCGGCGCAGGCAAGACCGGATTTCGCGGTGACTCTCAAAGCCTCGTCCCTCCTCGAGCCCAACCAGGACATAACCATCACCGTCACGGTCAAGAACAAGGGCGCCGGAGCGGCCCCGGAATCCGACTTCGATGTCATCGTCAAAAACGGCCACGCCCCTCGTGAGGTCGTCCGGACGTTCAAGAAGAAGATCCGGGTCCTGGCTCCGGGCGATCAATTCAGTTATTCCTTCAAGATCAAGGTGGCGCTGGGCCTGTACGAGGTCTGCGGGACCTCCGACCGGAAGAAGAAAGTGGATGACGCCGACCGGACGAACAACAGCGCCTGCATCATGATCGAAGGGAAATAGAAAGGGACTCGCCCGGGACCTTCGGGTCAGCGGCGGCCTGAGGCCATTTTGGCTGAGCCAGGCAGGCGGCGCAGGCGGAGCATGGCCCAGATGCCTGTAGCCGGGCCGACCGCAAGGAACGCGAACGCCCAGCGCCAGGTCAGCAGCCGCTCCAGCGTCGGGACGAGGCGGATCGTCACGAGCGTGAGCAGGAATCCCAAGCTCGTCTGAAGCGTCAGCGCCGTGCCGGTCCGCTCGGCCGGACAGAGTTCGCTCGCACCCGCCGAGAATTGAGCTGAATCGGCCACGACCGCGAAGCCCCAGACGAGGCAGACGGCGAGCAAAGCCCAGGGATTCCCGCCGAAGAAGAGGCCGGACACGAGGCAGCAGAGGCCGCTCACGGCCATCGACGCCGAGGTCACTGCCGTCCGGCCGAACTGGTCGGCGAGCTTGCCGGCGACGAGACTTCCCGGCGCGCCCGCCGCGACCGCGGCGAAGGCGGCCAGCCCCGCCCAGCGCGCGCCGATGCCCTCCGCCCGGAAGCTTGCCGCGATGAAGACCGGCACCCACGTCCACATGGCGTAAAGCTCCCACATGTGGCCGAAATAGCCGAGGTTGGCGTACGCAGTCTCCTTTTCCCTCCAGATCTCGCCGGCGTACTTCCAGTTGAAGCGGGGGGCCGGTGCCCGATCGGGGCCTTCCCTGATAAAGAGGAAGGAGAGAAGCCCTCCCGTCCCGGCGAGCGCGGCGCTGAGATAGAGGACAGGCCGCCAGTCCCCGGCGCCGCCGAGCGCCCGGAGCAGATGAGGGGCGGCCGACCCGACGGTCAGTGCGCCCACGAGCAGTCCGATGCCCCAGCCGCGGTCGGCGCGCGTCCAGGTCGCCATGATCTTCATCCCGACCGGATAGACGCCGGCGAGGAAGAGGCCCGTCAGGAACCGAAGGACGACAGCGGCGGCCGGCCCGGCGTCTGCCATCGGAATGAGCGCGGTCGCTCCTCCCGCGAGCAGGGCGGACATGGAGAAAAGGAGGCGCGAGGGGAGCCGGTCGGCGAGATTCAGGACGGCCGACCCGAGGGCCCCGGCGACGAAACCGAGCTGGACCGACATCGTCAGCCAGGCCTGTCCCGAGGCGCCGAGGTTCCAGGCCGCCGCGAGCGCCGGCACGACAGCCGAGGCCGAGAACCAGACCGACATGCCCAGGAGCTCGGCCAGGGCGAGGAGAGCCAGGGCGCGCCTCTTCTCCCCCGGGCCGGGAGCGGTCTCGTGTCCGTGTCGGACGGCCGCAACACTCCCTGCCATGGCGCTCCGTTTATATCCCAAGCCTCCATGCTGGTCAATCGTCACGGCTCCGGAGCGTAAAATAGGGACACCGGCCAAACTTAGGGGGGACACGTACTCTACGTACGGGTCCCCGTGCTTTTCCTGCATAATGTTCCGGCATCACCTTCTCGAATTTTCTCTCCCCGGCCATCGCCGGGGCGACGGCGGAGGTCCTCAAGATCCTCGGGGAATCGGTGGAGCTGCGGGAACGGCTGATGGCCAACACCCGGCGGTTTCGCAAGGGCATGGAGGAGGCGGGGTTCAGGATCGTTCCCGGCGTCCACCCCATCGTCCCGGTCCTTCTCGGGCACATGCCCGACGACGCCAAGCTCAGCCAGGACTTCGCCAATGCCCTCCTCGAGGAGGGCATCTATGTCATCGGGTTCTGTTACCCGGTCGTGTCGGTGGGGAAGTCCCGCATCCGGGTCGAAATCAGCGCCGCCCATACGCCGGACCAAATCGATTTCGCCCTCGATAAATTCCGCAGGGTCGGGCGGCGCCACGGTGCCGTTTAGACGGAATCAAACCCGCCTCTGTCCGCTTCTTAATAGAAGCTAAGTTTGACTCCGTCTTTGACTTTTGGCCCGCCTCATTTATAATACTTATCCGTCTTGGCGGGAAACGTTCGGAGAGAGGCGTTAAGTCATTGATTTTCGGCGTTGGTACGGACATCATCGAGGTGGCGCGGGTCGAGGAGAAGCTCCTCCGGACCGGCGGCCTGAAAGCCAAGCTCTTCACGCCGACCGAGATCGCCTACTGCGACTCGAAGCACCGCCCCGGCCAGCACTACGCCGCCCGCTTCGCCGCCAAGGAGGCCTTCCTCAAGGCCATGGGCACGGGCTGGACGGGCGGGCATAAGTTCTCCGATATCGAGGTCGTCAACAACGCCCTGGGCAAGCCCGAGCTTTTCGTCCACGGCAAGGTCAGCGAGTTCTGTGCGGCCCACGGCATCGCCGGGATGCAGGTCTCGCTCTCTCATATCAAGGATCTGGCCAAGGCGGTCGTCGTCCTAGAGAAGGCCCCGGCCTGAGCGTGAACGGAGGATCGAACACATGTCGAACATCGGCTCCTATGACCAGCGGGTCAAGAACTTCAGCTGGGAGATCGCCGAGAAGGAGCTCGGGTACAAGCCCGGCGACGTCATCAACATCGGCTGGTATTGCACTGACCGGATCTGCGAGCAGGGAAAAGGGTCGAGGGTTGCCCTTTACTGGGAGGGGTTCACGGGCGTCGAAAAGACGTACACCTACAACGACATCCGCCTGGCGACGAACACCATCGGCGCCTTTCTCCGAGGCCTGGGCCTGAAGGACGGCGAACGCGTCTGCCTGTTCATGGACCGCATCCCCGAGCTCTACCTCGGCTTCCTGGGCATCCTCAAGATCGGGGCCATCGCCCAGCCGCTCTTCTCGGCCTTCGGCGACGAGTCCCTGTTCGTTCGCCTGTCGAACGCCGAGACCTCCGCCGTCATCACCCAGAAAAAGCACGCTCCCAAGGTCCGTAAGATCCTCGATAAGCTGCCGCACCTGCGGCACATCATCATCGTCGACCACGACGGCACAACGCCTTTCAGAAACCGCGAGGTCGCCTTCTCGCTCGAGAAGGCCGCCCCGGTCGAGCGCCTCGATGTCCACCCGACCAGGGCCGAATCGCCCTCGGTCCTCCACTACACCTCGGGCACGACCGGCATGCCCAAGGGCGTCCAGCACGTCCACTACTCGCTCATCTCCCAGTACCTTACGGCCAAGTGGGTCCTCGACCTCCGCGACGACGACATCTACTGGTGCACGGCCGACCCGGGTTGGGTCACCGGCACGTCATACGGCATCATCGCGCCCTTCGCCCTGGGTGTCACCCAGTGTGTCCTCGACGCCGGCTTCTCGGCCGAGGCCTGGTACAAGTGGATCGAAAAGCGGCGGGTCGCGATGTGGTACTCGGCGCCGACGGCCATCCGCTCCCTGATGAAGGCCGGCGACGAGATCGTCAGGAAGTTCGACCTGTCGTCGCTCCGCCACCTGGCGAGCGTCGGCGAGCCCCTGAACTCCGAAGCGGTCGTCTGGTCGGAGAAGGTCTTCGGCAAGCCCTTCTACGACACCTACTGGCAGACCGAGACGGGCTGCATCGTCATCAGCAACTACCCGGGCATGGAGGTCCGGGCGGGCTCCATGGGCAAGCCCTTTCCCGGCATCACCGGCACCGTCCTCGATCCGGCCAAGAACGAGCCGTACCCGACCTACGGCAAGATTGGGCTTGTCGGCCTCAAGTTCGACTGGCCGTCCCGGATGCGGACCTACTGGAACAACAAAGAGGCGTTCGAGAAGAAATTCCGCGGCGGCTGGTACATCACCGGCGACCGCTCCAAGCTCGACAAGGACGGGTATTTCTGGTTCGCCGGCCGCGACGACGACATCATCAACACGGCCGGCCACCTCGTCAGCCCGTTCGAGGTCGAGTCGGCGCTGCTCGAGCATCCGGCGGTGGCCGAGTCGGCCGTGGTCAGCAAGCCCGACCCGATTAACCTCGAGGTCGTCAAAGCCTTCGTGACGCTCAAGCCGGGCTTCACGGCCAGCCAGGACCTGGACCTCGACATCATGAACTTCATCCGCAAGAAGCTCTCTCCCCTGGCCATGCCCCAGGAGATCGAATTCGTCCCGTCGCTCCCGAAGACCCGGAGCGGCAAGATCATGCGCCGTATCCTCCACGCCAAGGAGTGGGGAGAGGAGATCGGCGATACGTCGACCCTTGAAAACGACTAAGAAAATGGGTACATGTCCCCAAAACGTGTCTATCCGAAAACAAGATAAGGAGAACGAACCATGGCCATCGAAGGACTGAAAGACGTCGTCCTGAACTATGTCACAAAGGAATACCTCGAGGACGACAGCGAGCCGCTCGCTTACGACACGCCCCTCATCTCGGGCGGGATCGTCGACTCGTTCTCGATGGTTTCCTTGAAACGGTTCCTCGAGAACAAGTACGCCATCCAGATCCCGGACGACAAGGCGACTCCGGAGGCCTTCGACTCGGTCAACAAGATCGCGACGCTGGTCGAGGAATTCGTCGCCAAGAAATAAGGAAAACGGGGACAAGTACCGAATTCTCCGGAATTCGGCACGCGCCCCCTCTTCATTGGAAGGAGTTGACACCATGGCTTACAGCGACAAGATCCGCGGCACGTACCAAGCCCAGCTCAAGGGCATCGAGGACGCCGGGCTTTTCAAGCAGGAGCGCTTCATCCACTCCCCCCAGGCGGCGGACATCGAGGTCGAGTTCCCGACGGGCTCGCCCCTCAAGAAAGTCATCAACATGTGCGCCAACAACTACCTGGGGCTTTCGAGCCACCCCGACGTCGTCAAGGCGGCGCACGAGGGGCTTGAATCGCGCGGCTACGGCATGTCGTCGGTCCGCTTCATCTGCGGCACCCAGGACATCCACCGCGAGCTCGAGCACCGGCTGACGCAGTTCCTGGGGACCGAGGACACGCTCCTCTTCCCCTCCTGCATGGACGCCAACGCAGGCGTCTTCGAGGCCATCCTGACCAAGGACGACGTCATGATCTCGGACCGCCTCGTCCACGCCTCCCTGGTCGACGGCATCCGGCTGTGCAGCGCCATGCACGACACCTTCAAGCACTCGGACATGGGGCACCTGGAGGAGAAGCTCCAACTCCACGCCGACAAGCGGATGAAGGTCGTCATCACGGACGGCGTCTTCTCCATGGACGGCGACACGGCCAAGCTCGACGAGATGGTCGCCCTGTGTGACAAGTCCGACGCCATGCTCCTCGTCGACGACTCCCATGCCTCCGGCTTCATCGGCAAGACCGGCCGGGGCACGCACGAGAGGTGCGGCGTCGTCGGCAAGATCGACGTCATCACCACGACCTTCGGCAAGGCCCTGGGCGGGGCGTCCGGGGGCTGCGTCAGCGGCCGCCGCGAGCTCGTCGAGCTCTGCCGGCAGCGGGCCAGGCCGTACCTGTTCTCGAACACCATTGCCCCGGTCGTCGTGGCCGGCGTCCTCAAGGTCATGGAGATCCTCTCGAAATCGACCGAGCGCCGCGACAAGCTGGAGCGCAACGCCGCCTACTGGCGCAAGGGGCTGACCGAGGCCGGCTTCGTCCTCAAGGAAGGGGACACGCCCATCGTGCCGGTCATGTTCTTCAACGCCAAGCTCGCCCAGGACTTTTCGCGGGCCCTCTACGACGAAGGGATCTACGCCATCGGCTTCTTCTTCCCCGTCGTGGCGCAAGGGCAGGCCAGGATCCGGACGCAGATCTCGGCCGGACACGAGACGCACCACCTCGACAAGGCGCTGGCCGCCTTCGTCAAGGTCGGGAAGAAGTTCGATATCCTAGGCAAGACGAAGCAGGAGATCATCGCCAAGTACGGCATGTAAAAGACAGAGGGACTGTCCCTCTCGAGGGGATAGCCCCTCTTCCCCCTCCAACCGTGCCGCCGCCGCCCTTCCTTGAAATTTCACGGGCATTCTGGGATATTGGAAGTGAGCCGGGTGAAGAGCCCGGAAACAAGGAGGGTCGGATGAAAAAGCCGTTTCTTTTCTTGATTCCCTTCGTTCTCTTGGCCGCGGGCCTGATGCTGGTCTCGTCGGGCTGGGCGGGCAAGGGCCCGGGGCCGGCGGCCGCTGCTTCGATCACGACGCAGGCGACCCAGGAATACAGCCAGCCGGAGCCCTACACGGCGAAGTCGTTCGGGCCCTGGAATGCCGCGGTGGCCAATACCCATGTTCCCCAGGTCACGTTCGAAAAGGCGGGAAAGGGGCTCAAGGTCATGGTCCAGATCGACAACCATCCGATGGACCCGCAGAAGCCCCACTGGATCATGTGGATCAGGCTCGAGGACATGAAGGGTCACAAACTCGGCGAGAAGGCGTTCCAGCCGACGGATCCCCGGCCGGCCATCGCCGTGTTCGAGCTCCCGGCCATGCACGCGAAGCTCAAGGCCTTCGAGCGATGCAACATCCACGGGATCTGGCTGAACGAGGTGGCCGTCACGCTCAAGTGACGGTCTGACCGCCGGGGCGCCGGCGCTCGTTTTTCTTGACACCTGCAAAGGGTGAGATATACCATAAGTCCCCTTTTCATCTTCTCGCAAGGAGCGTCATGATGGAGAATAATAAGCTGGCCAACCCCGCGCCCCTCGGCTTGATGGGCTTCGGGATGACGACCGTCCTTCTCAACATCCACAACGCCGGGTTCTTCCCGGTGAGCGCCGTGGTCCTCGCCATGGGCATCTTCTACGGCGGGATCGCCCAGATCATCGCCGGCATCATGGAGTACAAGAAGGGCAACACCTTTGGCACGACAGCCTTCACGTCCTACGGGCTCTTCTGGCTGACGCTCGTCGCGAGCTGGGTCATCCCCGGCCTGAACGCGCCCAACGGCGGGGCGACGCCCGTTCCCTACATGGGCTGGTACCTCTTCCTGTGGGGCCTGTTCACGTTCTTCATGTGGATCGGGACCTTCGGCAAGAACCGAGCCATCCAGCTCGTCTTCCTGAGCCTGACCATCCTGTTCTGGCTGCTCGCGGCGCGGGACTGGACCGGGTCCGTCCTCGTTGGCCGGATCGCCGGCTTCGAGGGCATCGTCTGCGGCCTGTCCGCGATATACCTGGCGATGGCCGAGGTCTTGAACGAGGCCAAGGGGCGCGAAGTCATGCTCATCGGGGAGATCAGGAAGGATTAGAGCCGGCGGCCCTTCTCCGTTCGACCCGGTAGCGTATAATAGAGCGTTATGCAGAAACGCCGGACGACCTCTAGAGCCGCTCTGACCGCGCTGGCCGCCGCGCTCGCGCTCCTCGGCGCCGCCCGTTGCTCGCGTCGGCCCGAGCCGGCCTACACGCACGTCATCCTGTTCATCGGCGACGGGATGTCGCTCGAGTCAGAGATCGCCGCCAGCCGTTATCTCTACGGCAAGGACCGGGCCCTGGCATGGCATGCTCTTCCCAACCAATGGTACGAGGCGACCTGGGACGTGACGGCGTACGACTTGGACGCCAAGGCCGCCGGCCGGTCCCCGTATTCCGACGAAGTCTTCACGCCGCCCCTCGGCTACGATGTCTTTCGCGAGGGCAGCCGTCCGTATCCTGACCAGGGGTCCATGGGCGCCGACCGGCCCCCGGCCAAGCCGGCGACCGATTCCGCTTCCGCGGCCACGGCCCTGGCGACGGGGTTCAAGACCCAGAGCGGCAACCTCGCCTGGCGGCCCGGTGACCGGCCCGACGGCCGCCTGCCCACGATCGCCGAAGATTTCCGCGCGGCGCGGGGCGGCGCGATCGGGGTCGTCACGACCGTGCCCTTCAGCCACGCGACGCCGGCCGCGTTCGTCAGCCACAACACCAGCCGGGGGCACTATTACGCCGGATACCGGGGGTATGCGGGCCTCGGTATCGCCGACGAGATCATCCTCGAGACCAAACCCGACGTCGTCATCGGCGCCGGCCATCCGCTCTTCGACAATCCGTCGTTCGACACGAAAAAGGGTTACATCTCGGAGAAACTCTACCGGGCGCTTCAGGCCTCGACCGAATACGTCCTGGCTGAGAGAAAGGCGGGCGTCAACGGAGGTCGCACGCTCAGCGAAGCGGCCGACGAGGCGGCGGCCCGTGGCAAGAAGCTCTTCGGGCTTTTCGGCGGCCCCGACGAGGCCTTCGTCCACCCCGTCCCCGAGGCGGGCCCCGGCTCGCCTCGTTCGAGCCGCGAATCCGCCGAAGACCCTTCTCTCAAACAGGCCACGCTTGCGGCGCTGCGCGTCCTCAAGCGCCATCCCAAGGGCTTCTTCCTCATGGTCGAGCAGGGCGACATCGACTGGGCCAACCACGACAATGATTTCCGGCGGATGATCGCCGCCGTGGCCGACCTCGACGAGGCCGTGCGGGGCGCCGTCGAGTTCATCGATCGTCCGGGCGACGACCTCGACTGGACGAACACCGTCCTCATCGTGACCGCCGACCACGCGACAGGCGGGCTGCGCTTGAACCCGAAGGAACCCCTTGGGGCGGGCGAACTGCCTCGACAGATCCCCCGACAGGTCCCGGCCGGGGAACCGGCGCCCCCGGCGGGACAGGCGGCGAACGGCCGCCGTCACGCCGTCGTCGGGCCGGCGGTCCCGGCCGGCAAGTCCCCGTTCTTCTATCCCGACGGCGAGGTCAGTTACTCGACCATCGGCCACACCAACGAGCTCGTGACGCTAGCCGTTTCGAAGGGCGCGGCGCGGCTCTTTCTGGCTTACGGGGGGCTGTGGTATCCGGGGCCGATCATCGACAACACCCAGGTCAACGCGGCCATGCGGGAAGCCCTGGGTCTTGGCGGAAAGAGGGCACTCGCCGTATCATCAGGCGCAAAAACCGGTGAGCCCGGCCCTTCAGGTCGGTCCACCTCCAGGTAATCAGCCCCGTTTTCGCCCCCTCGGACCAGGACTATTTCAGCTCCTTGACTCTGAGATTGCGGAAGTCGACGATCGAGCCGTGGCCGAGAAAGCCGATATGGCCGCGTTCGCGGCTCAGACCGGGATGGTCGCGATAGTCGATCGTGCCCCCTGCGCTCGCCTGGTCGAGGTCGGTCTCCACGATCCTCGTCCCGTTGACGACGACCGTGATCCGCCTGCCTCGCGCCGTGATCTCCTCCGTGTTCCACTCGCCGACCGGCCGGAGGATCCCTCTGAGCGCCGGGACGACGCCGTAGACCGAGCCGTGGTACTGGTAGGGCTGGAGCGTCCAGTACACAGGCGACCCGTCTTCGAGCACCTGGATCTCCATGCCCGCATAGGCGGCGTCGCCTTCGAGAGGCGCCCGGATGCCGATGCCGTTGTTGGCCCCCGGGGTCAGCTTGAAGTCGAACCGGAGGACGAAGTCCGCGTATTCCCTCTCAGTATAGAGGTTGCCGCCGCCGAGCTCGGGATGGACGACGATCCGGCCGTCCTCGGCCCGGTAACCCTCCGTGTCGCCGGTCCAGCCGCCGAGACCGCTGCCGTCGAAGAGAGCGATGAAACCCTCGTCCTTTTCACTCTCGGCCAGGACGGGGGCCGCCGCGTCGCGCGGGATCTCCCGGACGTAGATGTCCCTGAACCAGAGCGGATTGCCGTGGGCCTGGAGCTCGATCTGGCCGAGGGGGTAGATCGGCTTGTCCCGCTCCCAGTAGTTCTCGAGCACGGTGTTGTCGACGACCATCCGGTCGTTGAGATAGACCGTGACGCGCTCCCCGATCATGATGATGCGGAAGGTGTTCCATTCGCCGACCGGGCGGTCGGCTTTCTCCAGGGGCTTGCGCGGGTTCTTCTGGTTGTTATAGAGCCCGCCCGAGCCCTCGGGGTTGGCCTCCGGGTCCCAGATCTGGACCTGCGGCGAGCCGCGCAGGTAGATGCCGCTGTCGCCGGCCTTGCCGATCTTCCAGTCAACGAGCATCTCAAAATCCGCGTAATCCTTGAGCGTACAGAGGCTCTCGCCCTGCCCGTCGAAGACGAGGAGGCCGTCGGCGACGCGCCAGTGGGCGCGCATCCGTTCATCCGCGGCGGCCTGGGCCTTCTTCATCTCCTCGGCCGTCATCTTGGCCCTCGCGGGCGGGTCGGCGACGAGGCCCTTCCAGCCACCGAGGTCGCGGCCGTTGAAGAACGGGATATAGCCGCCCTGCCTGAGGCGGTCGGCGATCATCCGAGACACCTGCTCCTTTTCCGCCGGGTCATCGGCCTGCGCCTCGACGCGCCTGAGGATCGAGATCGCTTCGTGCCCGGAGAGCCAGCGCTCCTCCGGGGCCTCGTCGGCGGCCATGCCGAGGAGGGCCTGGGCGGCCGTCGCCCGGAGCTCCTTATCGTCGAGGAAGCCCGCGAGCATGTGGAAAGCGGCCGGCCCGCGGCACTCGGCGATCCCGCGCAGGACCGCCTTCTTATCGGCATCGTCCTTGGGCAGAGAGACGGCGCTTGCGAGCAGGTCGAGCTTCTTCCAGGCCGGGACATCGGATCCGTTGATGAGCCTGACGTAGCCTTCGAGGGCCGTCAGGAGGAACTTCTTGTTGGCCGTCGTCGAGACGATCCGGACGAGCTCGCCTGCCGCCTTGAAGTCCGGCCACTGGGACAGAGCATAAACGGCCGCGCTCTGGACCTGCGGGTCCTTGTCGTGCGTCGCGTCGACAGCCGCCTGGAGGGCTTTAATGCCGGGCACACGCGGCAGGACTCTGAGGAGCGCGGCTCTCTTCGCCGCAGGCGCGACGGCCATGAAGCCGATGAGCCCGTCGGCACGGCGCTCGGGGTCGGAGTTCCGGCCGGCCGCGGCAGCGATGGCCTTCTGGAGGTTCGCCGTCTCCTCGCTGTCCGAAGCGGCATACAGGAGTTCAAGGAGCCTGGCCTGGTCCTTTTCCTCAGCCAGCGCGGCCAGGCCGGCGATGGCCGCCGCGCGGACGGACGGCTCGGAGCTTTGGGCCTGGGCGAAGACGAGGTCGATCCTGTCCCGGGCGCCCTTCGCGGCGAGCACTCCGATGAGGGCGGCCCGGCCCGCGGGCGGCGTTTCCTCGATCAGCCGCGCGGCCTCGGGGACGACGCGCCCGGCCTCGAAGCCGAGGAGCGCTTCCTTGGCCGCCGCGACCTCTTCTGCCTCCGGCGAGCTGAAGAAGGGATAGATGTCGGGCAGGACGTCGGCGCCGCCGAGCCGGACCGCGGCCGGGATGGCGGCCAGCCGGACGGCCTGGTCCGGGCTCCGCAGCGCCTCGCGCACGGCCGGGAGCGCGGCCCGGTCGCCTCGCCGCCCGAGCATCGCAACGATCTCGGCCCGGGCTGCGGGTGAGGCCTCGGCCGCTTTTTCGACCCATCGCTGGGAGGCGTCGCTGCCGGGGATCACGCCGGCGAGTTCGAGCGCCGCGCCGCGGAGCTTGGCGCTCGGGCTGTCCAGGACGGCCAGGAGGTCGGGCAGGGCCCGATCCTTGAGCACCGAAACGACGAGGCCGAGGGCGTTCGCGGCAACATGGCTCTCGGCCGGCGCCGAATAATATTTCAGGATGCTGCGGGCCACGGCCAGGCCTTCGGCCGCCCTGCCGGACTCGACGAGCCGCCGCGCGTAGAGAAGATAAAGGGCGGGGGCCCCGGACCGTTCATAAAGCGGAGCCGCGAGGCGCGCCCGCTCCAGGACGGGGCCGGCGGCGGGGTCGCCGATATTGGCCAGGGCGAAAAGGGCCGTCTGCCGGAGCCTGTCGTCGGAGCTCGAGGCCAGGGGGATGAGCTTCCTGACGGCCTCGCGGCCGCGGAGCTCGCCCAGGGCCTTGACGATAGTCACGCGCAGGGGACTCGGCGCAGCGTCGAGAGCCTTGAGGAAAGCGGCTTCCGTCCCGGGCGCCCGGATGGCGAGGAGGGCCTGCGCGGCCGGCTCGGCCAAGCGCTCGTCCGTGAGATACGCGGCTAGGGGCTTGACCGCCTCCGCTCCGCCGGCGAGCTGGACCTGTGAGATGAGGAACGCCTTGACGTCTTTGTCCGCGGCCTTCCGGGCCGCATCGAGGATGGCCCGGACAGCGAGAAGGCGGTCTCTTTCCGCGCCGGAGCGGGCGGCGTAGACCGCGACTCCGTTCAGGGCGAAGCGCGCGGCGCTGTCGTCCCCTCCACCCGGCGGCAGGACCCTGCCGCAAACCTCCGTCACGGCCGCGGGCCCTAGCTTGAGGATCTCGGCGGCGAGGGCGTCCCGGTCGGCGCCGTTCGCAGCCGGGAAGCGGCCGAGAAGCGCCGTCACCTTTGGACGAAGTCCCGCGGCGTCCTCGGCGTGGCCGCCGGCGGCGGCCGCGACGAGAAGGGCGAGGGCGATGACCACCTGAGCTTGTGTTCTTCTCATGATCTCTCTCCTCGCGGTCACGGCGGGTCACAGATGCCAGGGCGCCCGCATGGGCTGGCCGGCCAGGCGGTTGGCCTCGTCGTCGCCGATGAATTCCTGCTTGTCCGGGTCGAAGCGAAGTGGCCGGCCCAGCTGGACGGCGATTTTCCCCAGGTTGACCAGGGTGCAGGAGCGGTGTCCGTTCCGCTCGTTGAGGGCGAAGCGCCGGCGGGTCCGGACGGCCTCGGCGAAGTCCGTGACCTGGAGCTCGGGGTCGGGCAGGGCCGCGATCCGGTCCCTTAGGCCGGGGATGTCGGACTCGAAGCCGCGGAAGAGCTTGCCCTGGGGCCCTTCGAGAAAGGCGGCGTTCCTGTCCCTGTTCTCGCCGTCGAGGATGATGACGCAGCCGTCGGCGTACCTCATTTCGATCCGGCGCCAGGAGCCGCACGCGTCGGGGTGCTGCTGGGGGGCGTCGGCCCAGACCTCGACCGGGCTCGTATCGTCCTTGCCGAGGAGGAACTGAACGGGGTCGAGGTAGTGCATGCCCATGTCGCCCAGACCGCCGCCGTCGTAATCCCAGTAGCCGCGGAACGTGCCGTGGACGCGGTGGGGGTGATAAGGCTTCCAGGGGGCGGGGCCGAGCCAAAAGTCGTAGTCGAGCTCGGGCGGCACGGGCTCGGGCCTCAGGTTCGTCCGGCCGCTCCAGTAGAACTTCCAGTCGAAGCCCGTCGCGGCGCCGATGGTCGCTTTGAGCGGCCAGCCGAGGAGGCCGCTTCGGACGACCTTGTTGATGGGCCGCACCTCGGAGCCGAAACCGTAGAAGGGGTCCTCGAAGCGGAACCAGGTGTTGACCCTGAAGATCCGGCCGGTTCGCCCGACGGCACGGACGACCTCCCGGCCTTCGGCGATCGTCCGGGTCATGGGCTTTTCGCACCAGACGTCCTTGCCGGCCTCGGCGGCGGCGATCGAGATGAGGGCGTGCCAGTGGGGCGGGGTCGCGATGTGGACGATGTCGATGTCGGGCCGCTCGAGGACCTCGCGGAAGTCGTGATAGCCCTTAACGCCGGGTCCGGAAAGATCGAGCGCGGTCCGGAGGTGCCCGTCGTCGACGTCGCAGACGGCGAGGAGCGCGGCCCCGGGATAGGCGAGATGGGCCCGGCCCATGCCGCCGACGCCGACAACGGCCTTGGTCAGGGTGTCGCTCGGCGGCGTGTAGCCCGGGCCACCCAGGACGCGGCGGGGAACGATCGTGAGGGCCGCCCCGGCGGTGAGCGTCCTGCCGAGGAATTGCCTCCGGGTCAGGCGATGCGGTTTCGGCATGGGATTCTCCTCGGTCCGAAGCGCGGGACACGCCCCCTCATGGCTTCAAAACAGGCCCACAACCTTGCCTGTCGCGAGGTCCAGGTCGACGTCGTAGAAGCCTGGCCTCGTCGGCAGCCCGGGCATGGTCCTCATATCCCCGCAGAGGGGATAGAGGAAGCCGGCGCCGACGCTGGCCCGGATGTCGCGCACCGGGAGCGTGAAATTACGCGGCACGCCCTTCCACTCCGGATTGTGGCTCAGGCTGAGGTGCGTCTTGGCCATGCATATGGGCAGTTTGTCGAAGCCGAGCCGCGTGTAGAGGTCGACCTTGGCTTCCGCCTCCGGGGAGTACTCGACGCCGTCGGCGCCGTAGATGGCCGTGGCGATCGTCTCGATCTTCTTCTTGATGTCCCACTCGAGCGGGTAGAGGAAGCGGAAGTTCGAGGGCTTGGCGCAGGCGGCCGCGACGGCGTTGGCCAGGGCCACGGCCCCCGCCCCTCCGTCCGCCCAGTGCGTGCAGGGAACGGCGTCCTCGGCCCCGACGGTGAGCGCGGCCTTGCGGATGAGGTCGACCTCGGCATCCGTGTCCGAGTTGAAGCGGTTGATGGCTACGACGACGGGCACGCCGAAGAGAAGGGCGTTGCGGACGTGCGCCGTCAGGTTGGCCAGCCCCTTGGCCAGGAGGTCGAGGTTCTCGTCGGTGTACTCGGGGGCCAGCGGCTTCCCGGCCACGACCTTCGGGCCGCCGCCGTGCATCTTGAGGGCCCGGACCGTGGCCACCATCACGACGCAGCTCGGGACGAGGCCGCTCATCCGGCACTTGATGTTCATGAACTTCTCCATGCCGCAGTCGGCCCCGAACCCGGACTCGGTGACGACATAGCCGTCTTCGCCGACGAGGCGGAGGGCGATCTGATCGGCGATGATGGAGGAGTTGCCGTGGGCGATGTTGGCGAAAGGCCCGGCATGGACGATGGCCGGCGTGTTCTCGAGGGTCTGCATGAGGTTGGGCATGATGGCGTCCTTCATCAGGACGGTCAGGGCCCCGGCGACGCCGAGGTCCTCGGCCGTGATGGCGGCGCCCGCCTTGCTCGTGCCGATGACCATCCGGCCGAGGCGCTCGCGCATGTCGGCCAGACCCGTCGTCAGGGCGAGGATGGCCATGATCTCGCTGGCGACGGAGATGTCGAATCCCGTCTCCCGCGTCATGCCTTTCTCCTCGGGGCCCAGGCCGACCTTGATGACACGGAGGAAGCGGTCGCTGATGTCGATGACCCGGTTCCAGGTGATGCCGGCCGGGTCGATGTCGAGCCGGAACATACGGCGGCGCTCCTCGGGCGTCAGGGCGGACGGGTCCGTCTTGGCGATGCCCAGCTTCTCGAGCCGGCGGAGCATGGTCGGGGAGAACCTCCGTTCCCCCTTCTTGTTCGCCGGGCAGAAAGCGTTGAACAGCTTCTCGTCGTCCTGGGCGGCTTCGTGCAGGATGCGGACGTCGATGGCCGCGGCCGTGAGGTCGTGGGCGGCCGTGACGGCGTGGATGTCGCCGGTCAGATGAAGGTTGAAATCCTCCATCGGCACGATCTGGGAGTACCCGCCCCCCGCGGCCCCGCCCTTGATGCCGAAGGTCGGGCCCATGCTCGGCTGACGAACGACGGTCACGACCTTGCGGCCGAGATGCGCGCCCAGGGCCTGGCTGAGGCCGACGGTCGTCGTCGTCTTGCCCTCGCCGAGCGGCGTCGGGGTGATGGCCGTCACGTCCACGTAGCGGCCTTGGGGCCGGTCCTTGACCCGGTCGAGGACGTCGAGGTGGATCTTGGCCTTGCTCTTGCCGTAGAGGTCGAGGTCGTCCTCGGCGAGGCCGATCGTCCGGGCGATCTTGACGATGGGGAGGAGTGTCGCGGACTGGGCGATCTCGATGTCGCTCAGCATGGGCTTGGCGGGTTTTACGGTCATTGCGGTCGACTCCTTTACGGCAAAGTCACGGGTTCCGACGGGCTGGCGGAAATATCTTAGCGGCAGGGAGTGAAGAAAACAAGCCCCCGACGGCACGGTCGCCGGGGCCTTCCCCGCTTAAAAGAAATAGTACGCCGCGAGGAGCAGCCTGAGGTTCGTGACGGTCTTGGCCGCCTGGACCTTGCCGAAGGCGTCGGGGGTGCCGTAGGCGGCGCCCGTCAGCTCGGCCTCGGCCGCGAAGCGCATCTTGCCAACGTTGTAGAGGAGACGGGGCGAGACCCGGTAGAGGTCGGCGATGTTGTAGCCCCTGGAAAAGACTTCCGCCGAGATCGGGGCGAGCGCGGCCCGGGCCCCGTAGTTCTTGAAGTAGCCGGCGAAAAGCCCCGCCTGCCAAGGGGCGCCGTTCGTCTGAATTTCGGACCACAGCGACAGGCCGTTGGTGGGCGAATAGCTCCAGGCGTCGGGAACGGAGTCGAAGAAGACGACTTCATCGCGGACGGCGTAGCCGCCCTGCATCGTCAGATGGTAGAGGTTTGCGCCGTAAACCCCCTCCGCCTTGAAAGTCCATCGCGGCCTCTTGACCTTGAGGTAGGCCATGCCCGCGAGGCTGGTCACGGACTCGTTCGTCCGGTAGCCCGAGGCGGTCGTCAGCCGGGGAACGAGCTTCAGGAAGTCCGCCTCGGCACCGGCGACGGTCTCGGTCTTCTCCGGCTCGTTCGCGGCGGCGTACTGGAGCTTGAGGTTGAACTCCGGCAGCGCGGCGTTCCTGAGATAGACCGAGCTCCCCCCCTGCGGGCCGTTCGAGACGAAGTCCCGCTGGGCGAGGGCCGTGGCGGCAACGCTCAGCCGGCCGAACATCCGCGTGAACCTGACCTGGGGGCTCCGGTTGAAGGGCTGGAACGGCGCGCCGGTGTTGAACGACACGACGTCGGGATAGCAGTCGGTGACGAACATCGGGTGCCAGAACTGGCCGATCATAAGCTCTGACCTCTTCCAGTTGAGCTTGAGGTACGCGTGGCGGAGCCGGAACCCGTTGAGGTCGGCATCGGACGTGCCGAAGAACTCCGTCTCGATGTAGGCCGAGGTCTTGGCACCGAGGGCGTCCGGGCCGGTGATCTTCCCGGCCAGGCGGGTCTGGATGGACAGGATGTTGAAGCTGGATTTGGCGTTGACGTCCCGGCCGAGCGGGTCAAGGGCCGGCTCCTTGGGGTAGAGAAGGTAGTGGCCCTCGCGGATGTTCACCGTCTGCCGGGAATCATAGAAGATGTCGGTCTTGACGTAGCCGGAGAAGGAGATGCCAAATCCGGAGGCCGGCTTGTCGGATTGACCGAAAAGCCGGGAGCCCGGCACGCCGGCCGCGAACAGAGTGAGGATCAGGATGAGGACGGAAGCTCTTTTCCGGGGTTTCATGGGAACCTCTACGGGATCATGGTGGCCGGCTCATCTAATACCGGCAGACGACGACCGTTTGGGACGCGACCCGTCCCAGGTCGACGGCCTCACCGTTCGTCCACGCCCAGGGTTTCCCGTCGACCGTGACGGACTTGAGCGGGCCGAAGGTCGTGGGCGGGCGGACATGGAGGACGATTCGGGCCATCCTGCGCGCCGGGGGCGTGATGACGGCCGTGATCTCGCGCGCCGAAGCGCTCGACTCGCAGCGGACGCCGGCCTCGCCGAAGCGGGTCGGCGCCCGGCGGACCTCGACGGTCTTGCCCGGCGCGAGCCATCCGCGCGGCGTGCCGGCGAGCAGGTGCAGGGTCTCCCCGTCCTCGAGGAGGAGGGAGATCCGCAGAAGGGCCATGACCCGGCTTCCCGAATGCATATGCGGCATGCGGAGCGAATCCCAGGCGTCGCCCGAAGAGCCCGTGGCGATGTCGTTGCCCTCGAGGGTGGCGTACGTCGTCCGCGCCTGGCCGTAGGCGAACAGGCTGTAGAAGGTCCAGAGGAATTTTTCGGTCTCGCCCCGCAGGAGCTGGCTCAGAGCCTGATTGTAAACGTAGTGCGGGTCGATCCAGCCGGGACGGACGACGGTCGGCAGCCCGCTCGTCATGACGTACTTCTCGATCGTCTGGTTCGTCCAGGCGGCCCGCGGGTCGTGCGCGGCGAGGAGCCCCATCTCGACCATGTAGATCGGGCTGCAGATGCCGTACCAGCTCGCCTCCAGCCGCTCGGCCGTCGGCGGTTGGTTCATATACGGGCCCTGCGGGACAAAGGGCGGGTCCGTATCCCTGAGGATCGACCGCTCGAGGGAATCCAGGATGCAGGCCTTGTAGTCGTCGGCCTCGGCCCGGAGCCGCGCCGCCTCCTTCTCAAGCCCGATCTCGGGCAGGACGTCGGCCGTCCCCCGGAGGCCGGCGTACGAGTAGGTGTCCGTCCAGTAAAAATAGTTCAGTTCCTCGTTGTCCGAGGCCCGGCCCTTCGGGAGAAGACCGTAGTGGCGCGGCCGGTCGCCGCCCGTCTCCGTCTTCGTCCGGGCCCGTTCCCGGATGATCCAGTCGCAGGACTTGATCATCCGCGGCGCGACCCTTTTCAGCCAGAGGCGGTCGCCGCTGAGTTTGTAGTGCTCCGCGAGCGCCCAGAGGATGAAGCCGTTCTCTCCCATCCAACGCAGGCCGGGCACGTTGCCGGAGAGGAACCCGTCGGCGGAGGACACCTCGCCCTCGGGCGCCCTCGCCCCCTGCCGCGACAGGAAGTAGTCCAGGTAGGCGGCGGCCTCCGCGTGATAGCCGAGGCGGTCGGCTGCGTGGATGATGCAGGCGCTGTCCCCGCCCCAGACGTGCTCGTAAGCCGTCGCGTCCGGGTGGAGTTCCAGGAACCCCTGCGGGTCGCGGTCGACGAGGATCATGTTGTAGGCGAGCGAGGCGCGATAGGAATCGCGGACCCTCTTCTCCGGAACGATGAACTGGGCCTCCCGGTTGAGCTCGCGGGTCCAGAAATCGCGGAAGAGCTCGAGCTGGGGGGCGACGACCAGCCGCTCCATCTCCCCGGACTTCTCGATGACGAGCGGGGAGTAGGGGACGAAAAGGTCGATGGTTCTTTCTTCGCCCGGCTTCAGCCGAAAGTCGGCCGTGATCTCCTTCGGGGCCGGCTCGTCGGCGCCGGATGCCCCGGCCGCCGGTGTCAGGGCGACGGCGGAGCCGGGCGCGCTCACCCGGAGAAGGATCCTACCGCCAGGTCCGACGAGGAAAGGACTCTTAAAAGCGAGCGTTCCGGGATAGGGAGGAGGGACCTTGAACAGGCTCAGGCCCGAGACCGCCTGGCCGACGAAGAAAGAGAGACGCACGGCCTCCAGCCTGCCGGCCCCGTTCTTCACCGTCCAGCGGACGACGGTGACCAGGGCCTCGCGGCCGGTCCGGACCGTCGGATTCTCGAGCAGGGTCGCGAAGGCGAGCTCACGGACGGTGACGCCACGCACTTTCCAGGAGCTCCGGACGCCCGGGAGATAACCGTCGACGAGTTCCTGGGTGACGGCATTCGCGTCGAGGAGCTCCGGAACGGCGACGTCGCCGGTCCGGAGGCGCGGCAGGAGGTAAAGCCCGCCGGGGAGGGCGCGGGCAGGGAAGACGAGGGCGCCGTTCGGCGCGACGTGGATCTCCTCGGGATGATCCTTCCAGCCGATGACCGGCACGGGGTACTTGACGGGCGGGAACGGCTGGCTCGAGACGACGTCGTCAAAGGAGAGGTCCGGGGAGATCCTCTCCGGGTAGGCGCGGCGGGTTGGATCAGTTTCCTGCGGGTGAAGCGCGGGGACGGCCAGAAGGAGCGCCGCGGATGCGCCCAGGAGAAGCCCGAACATCCTGCGGGCCATGGAAAACCTGGCGTTCATGGGGGGAAGTGTAATTGTACGGCGCGGGAAAGTCAAAGCCCTTGACCGCACAAGAGCATGTCGCACCTGGGGAACGAAATTTTGGCCTGGCTCGCGATGCCTTTCGGGAGGAAGCCGAGCTCGGGGTGTTCCCTCCGTCAGGGCGCGGGTTGGCCCCGGCGAGTCCAACCCGCTCGGCCCGGACCTCGCTCCACCGACTTCGGGTCGGTGTCCGTGCCCGCTCGGTCCTCCAACGCCTTCCTCCGGGAAGCACCCCTGCGCTCCTCTTTTTCCCATCCGTTCCAGTCCGCCGCCGTCCGTATCTAGTGGACTTATGATAAAATCACGGCGCGCGACGAACGAACCCGAACCGGAGAAACCCATGAAGAAGACGACTTCGGCCGTCCTTATCGTCCTGACGCTCACCCTTGCGGCGTCCGCCGCCCGAGCGCCGAGCTTGCGGTTCAAAGGCGGCGAGTTCGTCCTCGACGACAAGCCGTTCCGGATCATGGCCGGGGAGATCCATTTCCAGCGCATCCCCCGCGAATACTGGGCGGACCGGCTGGCCAAGGTCCGGGCCGCGGGGCTGAACACGGTCTGCACCTGCGTCTTCTGGAACGCCCTCGAGCCGGAGCCGGGGCGCTGGGACTTCTCGGGCATGAACGACCTGGCGGCTTTCCTCAGGACGGCCCAACGGGCGGAGCTGTGGGTCGTCATCCGGCCGGGCCCGTACGCGTGCGCCGAGTGGGATTTCGGCGCGCTCCCGGCCTGGCTCCTGCGCGAGCCCGACATCAAGGTCCGGTGCTCGGACCCGCGCTACATGGAGGCCTGCGGAAACTACATCCGTCGCCTCGCCGATGAGGTCCGCGGACTGATGTGCCCGCGCGGCGGGCCGGTCCTCATGGTCCAGCTCGAGAACGAGTACGGGAGCTATGGCAACGACCGAGCGTACACGGCCGCTCTCAAGAAGATGTGGGAGGAGGCGGGCGTCGAGGGCCCGTTCTACACGGCCGACGGCGCGACGCCCCACATGCTCGAGGCCGGGACGGTCCCCGGCGCGGCCATCGGGCTTGACCCGGGGACAAGCCCCAAGGACTACGCCGAGGCGGAAAAGCTCGGCCGGGATGTGCCCGTCTTCTGCAGCGAGTTCTACCCGGGATGGCTGACCCACTGGGGCGAGAAGTGGGCCCACGTCGCCACCGAAGACGTCGTCCACGACCTCCGCTGGCTCCTCGAGAACAGGAAATCGTTCAACTTCTATATGTTCCACGGCGGGACGAACTTCGGCTTCTCCGCGGGCGCCAATTTCAGCGACAGGTACGAGCCGGACGTTACGAGCTACGACTATGATGCCCCCCTCGACGAGATGGGACGGCCGACGCCGAAATACTTCGCCATCCGGGACGTCCTCAAGGAATTCCAGCCGAAGGGGACGGTCCTTCCCGACCTGCCGAAGCCCCTGCCGGCCATCGACATCCCCGAGATCGCGCTCCTGGAGTCGGCCTCCCTCTTCGACAACCTGCCGCCTGCGGTGAAGAGCCCCCAGCCTCGGCCCATGGAGAGCTACGGTCAGACGCACGGCCTCCTCCTCTACCGGACGACGCTCGTCGGGCGCCGCAGCGGCAAGCTCGCGATCACCGACCTTCACGACTATGCCAACGTCTATGTGGACGGGCAGTACCTGGGGACGCTCGACCGGTCCCGGAAGGAGGCGGCCATCGACATCCCCAAGTCCGACCCTCCCCACCGCTCGCTCGACATCCTCGTCGAAGCCATGGGCCGGATCAACTTCGGGCCCCTCCTCCTCGATCGGAAGGGCATCACGGACCGCGTGACCCTGGACAACATGACACTCATGGACTGGGAGATCTTCCCCCTGCCCCTGGACGAGGACGATATGGCCGCGTTGAAATTCGGCGCGTCGGCCCCGGCGCGGCCGGGAACCTTCTTCCGCGGCGCCTTCGAGCTTCCGGCGATCGGCGACACCTTCCTGGATATGACAGGATGGAAGAAGGGCATCGTTTGGATCAACGGCCGCAATCTCGGCCGCTACTGGGAGATCGGGCCCCAAAAAAGGCTTTACTGCCCCGCGCCGTTCCTTAAGACCGGGCGGAACGAGATCGTCGTTTTCGACCTCCACGCGCTCCGGCCCGCAACCATACGGGGCTTCCGCGCTCCCGACTGAAGCTAGACCTCCTTCGAGACCTCGACCAGGCTGCTCTCGAGGTCCCGTGTGACGCGGAAGCCGCGCTTCTCGAAAACGGCGATCATGCGCGGATTATCGGTCGTCGTGATGGCCGTGAGCTTGCGGATCCCCCACTGCCGGGCGATCTCCACGCACGCGTCGGTCAGCAGGCCGCCAAGCCCCTTGTCCTGCCAGGCGTCCTGAACGAGCACAGCGTATTCCGCCGCCGGCCGGCCCGGCTCGGCAGCGAGGCGGCCGACGCCGATGAGCTTCCGGCCGTCGCCCCGGCCCGTTTCGGCGACGATGGCCATCTCGCGGTCGTAGTCGATGTAGCAGTAGCGGCTGGCGACCTCGTGGGACTGCCAGAAGAAAAAGTACCGGAAACGGGAGTAGATGGATTCCTTGGAACAGCTCGCGAGCAGAGCCATCCACAGCGGCTCGTCCTCGGGTTTGATCGGCCTCAGCGTGACCTCGGTCCCGTCCCGCATTTTCGTCCTCCGCACGAATTCCTCGGGGTAGGGGCGGAGGGCCAAATGGGCGTAGGGCCTGCCGGGAACGGCGGCGAGGCCGCGCTCGACGACGGCCCGCGCGTCCAGGGCGACGACGCCGCCGGGGGCGACGAGGAGCGGGTTGATGTCGAGCTCCCGGACCTCCGGGAAATCGGCGGCCAAGTAGGACAGCCGGATGAGGGTCTCGACGAGCTTGGCGACGTCCGTCGCGGGCCGTCCCCGGTAGCCCTGGAGGAGCGGCCAGCACTTGAGCTCTTCGAGCATCCGGCGGGCCAGGCGCTCGTTGAGCGGGGGAAAGCCGAGGGCGCGGTCGCCGATGAGCTCGGCCGCCGTGCCGCCCGTCCCGGCCATGATGACCGTGCCGAACGTCGGATCCTTCTTGATACCCAGGATCATCTCGACGCCGTCGCGGGTCTCGACCATCTTCTGCACGGTGACGCCGTCGAGCCTGGCCCGGGGGGCGCGCTTGCGGACGGCGCCCATCATGCCGTGGAACGCCGACCGGACCATCCCATCATCCTCGAGGTCGAGGGCCACGCCGCCGACATCGCTCTTGTGGGTGATGTCGGGGGAGAGGACCTTGAGCGCGACCGGATAGCCCAGCCGGGCAGCGACCGCGGCCGCCTCGTCGGCTGTGACCGCGGGCTCGGGCCGGACGACGGGAATGCCGTAAGCCGCGAGGAGGTCCTTGGAGAGGCCCTCGGCGAGCGTTGCCCCGGCGCCTTCGAACAGCCGAGTGAAACGGCCCCGGATCTCCGCGCGGTCGCCGGGCAGATCGACGGCGATGTCCTTCGGGGTTTCATAGAGGATCTCCAGGTTCCGCGAGTAGGACACGAGGGTCATGAAGGCCTTGACGGCCCGCTCGGGCGTGGGATAGGTCGGCACGCCCGCATCGTTGAGGAGCCGGACGCCTTCGTGCATGCTGGCGCCGCCCAGCCAGGCCGCGAGGATGGGCTTGGACGTCGCCGCCGCCAGCGCGGCCGTTTCCCTGGCGATGGCCGTCGGGTTGGTCATGGCCTGGGGCGTGATGATGATGAGCAGGGCGTCAACGCCCGGGTCCTTGAGGACGGTCTGGGCGGCCTTGGCCACCAGCTTCGACTTGGCGTCGCCGAGAACATCGACCGGGTTGCCGTGGGACCATTGGGGCGGAAGCTGGCCGTTGAGCTCGCTCAGAGTCTCGCCGGCCAGCCGGGCCAGTGTGCCGCGCGCGGCGATGAGCGCGTCCGAGGCCATGACCCCGGGGCCGCCGGCGTTCGTCAGAATGGCCAGGCGCGGGCCGGCCGGGACCTTGTGGCGGCCGACGAGCTCGGCGCAGTCGAAGATCTCGCCGATGTCAAAGACCCGGGCCAAGCCCATCCTCTGGAAGGCCGCGTCATAGACCGCGTCCTCGCTGGCCAGGGCGCCCGTGTGGGAGGCGGCCACGGCCGCCGATTCGGGGAACCGGCCGGCCTTGTAGGCGACGATGGGCTTGGTGCGCGCAAAGGCCCGGGCTGCGGTCATGAACCTCCGGGCATCGCGGATGGATTCGACGTAGAGAATGATCGACCTTGTCCGCTCGTCCTCGCCGAGGTAGTCGATGAGGTCGCCGAAATCGACGTCCATGGCGTTGCCGACCGAGACGAAATGGGAGAAACCGATCTTCTCCTCGATCGCCCAGTCGAGGACCGCGGTGCAGAGGGCGCCGGACTGGGAGATGAAAGCGACGTTCCCGGCCGGGGGCGTCGCCGCGGCGAAGCTGGCGTTGAGCGGCAGGCCCGGCGAGATGATACCGAGACAGTTCGGGCCGATGACTCGCATCCCTTCGAAACGCCGGACCTCGGCCAGGACCCGGCCGCCGACGCTCTTGGGGTTGGGGGTGACGCCGACGAGGGCGATGCGCTGGGGCTTGAAGATGTGGTCGAGGGCCTGTGTGTCCATCGGGGTCTCCTTGCGGCCTTCCGCGGCCTCTTATTCTCCGCCAAGCCCGGCGGGTTTTCAAGGACTAGCGGCCGATCCGGAAGCCCGCGACGAGAGAGAACCCGTACGTCCCGTAACCCCAGACCATTTCATAGCGCGTCCCGAGGATGTTGTCGAGGCGGACGAAGAGGTCGAGCGACGGGATGACGGCCGTCGACACGACGGCGTTGAGGAGGAGATAACCCGGAAGCGAGACCGTCGGGTAGGGCGGGGCGCTGTAGTCACGGTCGGGGCGGGAGCCCGTGTAGAGGAGCGTCGCTGTCAGGTCGAACCGGCCGAAGAGGCGCGTCGCGGCCTCGGCGGAGAACTTGTCCCGGGGCCGGCGGAGGAGCGGTTCTCCCGATGCTTCGTTACGGGCCGCAAGTCGCGTGTAGGCGGCCCGCAGGCTCAAGGACCGGTCCGCCCCCAGGGGACGCGAGTTGAGTGAGAGCTCGAGACCCGAGGTTGCAGCCCGGCCAACATTGACGTAGCCCTGGACATAATCGAAGTCGATAAGGTCCCGGAAGGAGTTGGAGAAATAGGTCAAGCCGAACCGGAGCCGGCCGCCGAGGACATCCTGGTCGAACCCCGCATCCCAGCCGGTCACTCGCTCGGGCCGGAGCTGGGCGTTGCCGATCGGGCCCCAGGCCGTGGGCGGCGCGAAGAGCTGATAGAGGGAGGGGGACTTGAAGCCCGTGCCGAGCGTCGCCCGCAACTTGGTCCCGGTTTCTTTGATGACGAAGGCCGGGGCCACTCGGTAGGTCAGGGCCGCCCCGGTCCGGCTGTGAACGTCGAGGCGCGCTCCCGCCGCTAGGAAGAAGGCGTCGCGGACCTTCCATTGGTCCTGGACGTAGAGCCCCGCGACCTGGGCCTTTTCCGAGGGAAAGGAACTTTCAAAGACCTCCCCAGAACTTTCGGACACGTAGTCGGAACGAGCTTGTTCGCGGCTAAGCTCAAGGCCGGCCGTGAGCGTTTGGGTCGGACCGAGGAAGACATTGTTCTGCCAGTCGACCTGGACGAGCCCGCTGCCGTATGTCGCGGATTCGCTCATGAGGGGGTGGGCGTCGTCGGGGGGGTTCAGCAGCTTGCGGTCCGAGCCGACCCACGACACCGAGAGCCGGTGCTCCCAGCGCTGACCGAGGAAGAGACCGCGGAGAAGGATCTTGGCCAGAGCGGACCGGTAATCTTGGAGGCTGTTCGGATCGTCGCCGTAAGGACCGCCGAAAGCGTCGATCGCGGTCCGGGCGGAAACGGCGCGGATCGTGACGTCGAGGTCGAGGTTCGGCCGGAGGGCATAGCCGAGCCTGCCGGACAGGGTGACGTTCCGGTAGCCGTCCTTCTCGCTGTTGCCGGGATAGCGGTCGGATGCGGCCGAGACGCCCGTCGTCCGGAGGGACGACACGCCGAAGGCGTAGTCGACCCGGCCGGACGAGCCTGAGAGGTTGAAGTCGCCTCCGGCCGTGCCGTAGCTCCCGCCCGAAGCCGACAGCGAGAGCCGCGGCCGGCCCCGCCCCTTCCGGGTGATGATGTTGATGACCCCGCCCATGGCGTCCGACCCGTAGAGGGGGCTCTGCGGCCCGCGGAGAACTTCGACGCGCTCGACCTGGACGACGGAGAGATGGGCCAGGTCGTAAGAGCGGGAGGGATTGACGGGGTCGTTGAGGGCCACGCCGTCGAGGAGGACGAGGGTGTGCTCGTTGTTCGCGCCCCTGATCGAAACGGACGCCGTTGCGCCGGGGCCGCCGTTCTGGATGACGGACAGGCCGATGAGGTCCTCGAGGGCCTCGAGGACCATGGCGCGGCGGGTCCGGGCGAGCTCCTGAGCCGTGATGACCGTTACCGAGCTCGCGACCTCGCGGCCGGGCGTCTCGACCCGGGTCGCTGTCACGACGAGGTCGTATTGGAGCGTGGGGGCGGGCTTCGTCTGGGAATCGTCGGCCCGGCCGGACGCCGCGCCGGGGAGGGCGAGCGCGGCCAGGAGCGCGAAGGCGGACGTGCGTCTGTCCATGACAGGATCTCCACAGCCGCCCCCGCCGCTTTTATCCGGGGGATGAAGGGGAAAAAACGGCCCCTGTCTTCCGCCCGAAGACCGGTCGCGCGGGGCTTAAGGAAGGTCTCCTGACTCCCGGATCGTCCTCCTCCCAGGCCTTCCGGCGCGGCCGCCGTGGCGTCCTCTGGGATTCGTCCCCGGTTACAGTAGCGGGGGCTGTGTCCGCATCGAACGGACTTCCCTTCGATTAAACCCAGGCCCATTCTAACAAAAGAGGGACAATCCCTCAAGGGGGATGATCCCCTTTTATAACTTATGATTGTTTAAGGCATGTGCCTGAAGTGTGGCTCCGAGCCGCTCCGCAGCACTCCAGCCGGTCGCTCCCATGAAACAGCTTTCTGACGGCGGGGACGGCCTCCTTGATTTCATGAACATAAGGGGGGCTGCCCTGACCCCGGTCTCGGATCAGGACAGCCCCTTCAGGGAATGGATTGAGAGATAAGCGGAATGTATGGACAAACTCCCGCTAAAAGGAGGTCTGTTGAAGCGGCGCGCCTTCCGGGTCCCTGCGGTGTCTCGCGGTCTCATCGTTGCGCTCCATTTGTGTATACGGAGACCCGGGAGAAAATGTTGCACGGGGAGCGTCCGAATAAAACGAAATTTTTGGGGGCAGAATCGGCCCGGAGGCTATTTTTTCAAACTTTCCGAAATCCCTTTTGCGACTATTAATTATTATACCACAATCAGCCGCGTCAAGCAATGTTTTTTTGCGAATTCCAGAATAATCCCCATCCAGACGGTCTCTCGACCCCGGCGCCGGGGAAAAGCGGGCTTTTTGCCTTATTTTTGCGTCCAGTGCCGAAATCCCCCCATTTTTTGAGATTTTCCCTGGATAGAAGTATAGTGAGGGAGTGCCTCCAAGCCCGAAAAAGCGGGCCGGGACGAGGAGAAAGACATGGATAACGAGGATTTCAGGCGCTTTGGGCATCAGTTCGTGGACTGGATCGCCGATTATTTCGAGAATGTGGAGAAATACCCGGTGAAATCCCCCCTCCAGCCGGGGGATGTTAGGAAAAAACTGCCCCTTTCGCCGCCCCGCGCGGCCGAATCCATGGAAACAATCTTTCGGGATTTCGCAGACATCATCGTCCCCGGCATCACCCACTGGCAGCACCCGGGCTGGTTCGCCTATTTCCCGGCCAACAACAGCCCGGCCTCGGTTCTCGGGGAACTCCTGGCGGCCGGCCTGGGCTCCCAAGGCATGGTCTGGCAGACCTCGCCCGCGGTGACGGAGCTTGAAGAGACCGTGCTCGACTGGCTGCGCCAAATGATCGGCCTGCCGGAGGGGTTCGCCGGGGTCATCCAGGATACCGCTTCGACGGCGACCCTCTGCGCCTTGATCTCCGCGCGCGAGCGGGCCACGGGTTTCGAGGCTAACGAGGCCGGCGCCGGGCAGACGCTCACGGTCTACGCCTCGGAGGAGGCCCATTCGAGCGTCGAAAAGGGCGTCAAGATCGCGGGCTACGGACGCCGGAACCTCCGTCCCGTCGCGACGGACGGCGGGTTCGCCATGATCCCCGAGAGGCTCGAGGACGCCGTCCTGCGCGACAAGGCGGCCGGTCTCCGGCCGGCCTGCGTGGTGGCCACGGTGGGGACGACCTCCTCGGGTGCCATCGACCCGCTCCGCCCGATTGGCGAGATGTGCCGGAGACAGGGCCTCTGGTTCCATGTGGATGCCGCCTATGCCGGGACCGCGGCTCTGCTTCCCGAGAAGCGCTGGATCCTGGACGGGGCTGAGGCGGCCGATTCGCTCGTCTTCAATCCCCACAAATGGATGCTGACCAATTTCGACTGCTCGGCCTACTTCGTCCGCGACCCGGCCGCGCTCGTCCGCACCTTTGAGATCCATCCCGAGTACCTGAAAGACGGCGCGGGTCCCCAGGTTAAGAACTTCCGCGACTGGGGTATTCAGCTCGGCCGCCGCTTCCGGGCCCTCAAGCTCTGGTTCGTCATCCGGTCCTATGGCCTGGAAGGGCTGCAGGCCATGGTCCGGGAGCATATCCGCCTAGCTGGGCTCTTCAAGGCATGGCTCGAAGCCGACCGGCGCTTCGAGCTCCTCGCGCCCGTGGACCTTAGCCTCGTCTGCTTCCGCCTGAACGACGGCCGGGACGAGGCCGGGCTCGACGCGCTGAACCGGGAGCTCCTCGCACGAATCAACGCCGCGGGGTCCGTCTTCCTGACCCATACGTCGCTCAGGGGCAAATTCACCATCCGGCTGGTGGTCGGGCAAAGGACGACGGAAGAACGGCATGTCCGTGAGGCCTGGGAGATCATCTCCTCCTCCGCCGCGGGCCTCCTCGGACGCGCCTGACCCGCGCAGGAGAGGAAGCTCTTTCCGGCCCCGGACTCCGGCCGGATCAAAAGACGGCGGCCGCGATCTCGCCCGGCTTCTTGGCTTCCTCCGGCTTTAGGCCCCAGTGAAGCTCACCCTTGGGGTCCGAGAACCGGAAGTAATACCCCCACCCGCCGCCGCCCTGGAGGACCTTGATAAGGACCTTGTTCCAGCCCTTCTTGAGGTTGACGGTGAAGCGGTCCTGGTCCGCCACTGCCGCCCGGTAAGAGGGGTTCGAGTGGACGAGCGCGTCGTTGACCCAGACCCGGACGCCGTCGTCGCTGCCGAGGAGGACGGTCGCCGCGCGGTCGTCCGGCGAAAGGACATAGACGAGGCCGTAGGCGACAGCCTGCTCGCTGGGCTGGATGGCCGTTTCGAGCCGGATGTACCCTGTCGCGTCGGCCGTGATCGTCCGCCAGCCGACCTCGACGTCACTTTTCCCCTTGTACTTCTTGGCCAGGTCCGCTTCCTTTTCGGGCGGGTAGACCGTTGGAAGGTCGTTCATATCCGCCGCGGGGAACGGGCCGATGAGGTTCCATTCCATGACGAAGCGGCGCGCCGATGGGTTGAGGCTCAGGCCGACGAAGGCGATCTCCATGCCCGTTGCCTTGTCGTCCTTGCCGGCGGCCTCGAAGAAGAGGGAATTCGGGCCCGCCTCGAGGAGGACGTCCTTCAGGGTCATCGCCGTGAGCTGCCCCTCCCGGGAGTACCCTTCGAACGTCCCCAGGGCTTCGAACGCGCCCTCGGGGTTTTCGGGGGTCACCTTCTTTTTCAGGATGTGGAAGTTGCCCGAAGCCGGCGCCTTGAGGAAGTAGAGGTTGATCGCGTAAAGATCGGTCGTATCGACGGGGAAACGAAGCTCGGCCTGGGTGCCCGTCGCCGCCCCGTCCGTGCGGAGGAGCGGGTAGCGGAGCCCGGCCGGATCGTAGTAGGACGTCAGCGATGACATGAGGCGGGGTGCCGTGAGACGCAGGCCGGCCCCGCGGTCCTCGAACACGGCCGGGCCGTCCGATTTGACCTCCTCCCATTTCGGGAAGATGAAATTGTCCAGGGACTCGAGGGCATAGGGCAAGCGCTTCTCCGACGCTGGCAGGGCCGGGAACGGGACGTGGGGCTCGGTCTGGTACCAGTAGGCGACCGAGGAATCGTAGTCAGAGCGGTCGTTCCCGTGGCCGTGCTCGATCGTCACCCGGATGGACTTCTTGAACGGGACAGGGTCGGGGATATGGAAACGGTAGACGGTGGCTTTCGAGCCCGGCTCAAAATCCTCCTCCTGCAGGGGACATCCGTAGAACGGGTGCTGGTCCCGGCGCATGCCCCATCCGTCGGAGAAATAGTCCTCGGAGCCCGTGCCGTGCAGGGACGGGGAGGACTCGCCGTCGACGTAGATCATGTCGTCGCCCTCGCCCCACCAGCCCATGGTCCGCTGCAGGATGCTCAGGTTGCAGCCGACGTAATGGCCCGCGCCCGCGGCGTCGAGGATGACGTAGTTCTTGTCCCCGACGCAGGGAAAGTCCTGGCGGTACTGGGCGTGGAAGTACGGCGCATCGGGCCGCAGGCCGTCGAGTTCCCGGTAGTCAATGTAATAATAGAAGGCGTCGACGGGCTTTGTCCCCTCGTTGGTGGCCGTGACCCGGCACGACCAGCGGAACGGCATGTACCAATAGCAGTTGCGCGCCCGCCCCTCCGAGGAGCAGGCGATGGGCAGCGAGGTGAAGTTGCGATTGAGGCCGTGGCCGACGCCGAAGAAATCGCCGATGGGGGACTCGACCGACGGGGCGTCCTCGCCGTCCCAGTAGATGCGGAGGACGATCTTGCGGCCGTAGAAGGCCTCGGCGGCGATCGTCACCCAGATGTGGTGGATGGCCGCCGGGCCCTTGATCTCGGCCAGGACCGCGGTCTTCCCGGGCTCGATCGAGATCGCATCGCGGTTCCCGCCCGTGCGGTCGTAGGACGAGATCCTCTTGCTCCGGTAATTCTGTTTCTCGCCGAGCTTGCTGAGCATGTCCTGGCCGGCAAGCCGGGGCCAGCAGCAACAGACGAAGATGATGAGGGCGAGGGCCGGACGGAAGGCGCGCCTGTTAAGAGATCTGATCATGAATCGCATTCGTCGCATGGTCGTGTCCTTTGGCCGAAATATACCAGAAATGCCGCGGGCGCGTCTATCGGGCGGGACGCGCCCTCTTGGCCTGCCAGCCGGACGTGGACCGCGATTTGCGGTCCCGCCTCGTATAGGGCTTGATGTCGAGGACCGGAGTTCCGTCGATCATGTCGAGCCCCGAAACCTTAAGGACGGGACCCTCCCTAGCGATCAGGCGGACGACGCTGAGGCCGAGGGGATTCGGGCGGTGGGGGGAGCGCGTGGCGAAGATGCCCCGGGGCCTCGACTGGCCGGGAGGGACCGTCCGGAGCTTGAAGCCCGAAGACCGGTGGAAAGCGAAGATGATGATGAGATGGGAGAATCCGTCCAGACTTTCGAGGCCCGGGGTGAAGTCGTCGAAGACGACGACCTCGCCCTTAACCCGGTCTAAGAAGCGGGGCGGGGCGAAGGCGGGCGGAGGGAAGTCTTCGGGGTTCTTAAAAGGTGAGCGGACGAAGCCGATAGGCCTGACGCGGTAGGCGCGGGCCGCCGCCCGGCGGCGACGGCCGCCCCGGGCGTCACTCATTGACGAACGTCAGCCACTTTTCGTAGCGGGGCGTCTTCCCCGCCACGGCGTCCCGGTAGGCTTTCGTCATCGCCCTCGTGATCGGCCCGATCTTGCCGTCGCCGATGACGTGCTCCGTGCGCGGGCCCCCGGCCGTGGAGGCGTCGACGGCCTTGACGATGGGGATGACCTCGACGGCCGTGCCGCTGAAGAAGGCCTCGTCGGCGGCGAAGAAGTCCTCTTTGGTGATTGGGCCGACAACGGTCTTGTATCCGGCGTCGCGGGCGATCTCGAGCAGGCTCGACCGGGTGATGCCCTCGAGGACGGACTCCGTGCGGTTATTGGTGATGACCGTCTTGTCCTTGACGACGAAGATGTTCTCGCCGGGGCCCTCGGCGATGCGGCCTTCCATGTTCAGGAAGATGGCCTCGTCGCATCCCTGGGCCCGGGCCTCGAGCCCGTTGATCGTCGACTGGACGTAGATGCCGCCCAGCTTGGCGGCCATGTTCAGCTGAGTGTGGTGGATGCGGCGCCAGGGCCCGACGAAGCCGCTCGTGCCCTGGTCGGCCTTCTCGCCGAGGTAGGCCCCCCATTCCCAGGCGCCGATGACGAGTTCGACCGGGCAGGCCTTGGGCACGAGGCCGAGGTTCCCGTAGGAATAGAAGAGAAGGGGGCGAATGTAGCAGCTCTCGAGACGATTCTCCCGGACCGTCATCTTGACGAACCGGATGATCTCGTCCTTTGAGTACGGGGAAACCAATTTGGCCACCGATGCGGAGAGCAGGAACCGGTCGATGTGTTCGGGGAGGCGGAAGACGGCCGGGCCCTTGGCCGTGGCGTAGGCGCGGATGCCCTCGAAGACGCAGGTCCCGTAGTGGAGGGCGTGGGTCATGGGGTGGAGATGCCCCTTCGACCAGGCGTAGAACTTGCCGTTGTACCAGTACTTTTCGGCCTTGGGGAAATGCGTATTAGTGTACATCGGCGTCTCCTTGGCAGGGATGGGGATGACGGTGGGTCGACGGAAAAGCACGGGAATCCCCGCGGCTCACGTCGAGGATCACGTCACGGGTGAAGAAAGCACGACCTCTTTTATCTATCGTGAGTTTGGTTCGTGACTCGTTCCATAACGGATGCTACCACACGTCCCGGTCGAAGTAAAGGCGGCTCGGCCGGGCTTAGGCCGCCTCATAGAAGGTCTTCCGCCCGTGGCGGACGAGCCTGATCCTTCCCGATCCGAGGAGACGGCCGGCGGCTTTGAGGACCTCATCGCGATGCCTGGCGAGCGAGGCCGAGATGTCCCCGGCCGTCACCGGGCGGCGCCTGGCCATGGCCACGATGGCTTCCCCGAGATCAGCCTCGGCCCCGGACCCGCGCCGCGGCCCGAAGTCGGCCACGACCTCGGCCCCGCCGCCGATGGCCCGCGCGATCCGCCCGAGTTCCCGGGGCGAGAGGGGCCTGGCGGACGCTTCCGCCGGGGGGCGGACGACGGTATTGAGCTGGACGCGGTCCGGCCTGATCACGGCGATCGCGTCCCTCAGGGCGCGGACATGGGCCGGCGTGTCGTTGACCCCCTTGACCAGCATGACCTCGAGCCAGATCCGGCCCTGGAATTCCTTCCGGAATCGGGCCAGGCCCTCGACCATCCTGGCGGCGTCGATGGAGGGATGCGGACGGTTGACGGCGCGGAAGAGCGGCGCCGTGGCGGCGTCGAGGGACGGCACGACGATGTCCGCAGCCATGAGGTCCGCCCGGACGTCTTTCCGGGAGAGGAGGGTTCCGTTGGTCAGGACGGCCACGGGCGTATCGGTCATCTTCTTGATGCCGCGAATGAGCCGGCCCAGGTTATTGTTGAGCGTCGGCTCCCCGGACCCCGAGAACGTGATATGGTCCACGCGTCGGCCCGCGCGGAGGGCGTCACGGACCTGGGCGAGAACCTCCCGGACGCTGAAATACGCCCGGCGGCGGTTAGTCGTCCGCCCGGTCGCGCCGAGCTGGCAGTAGACGCAGTCGAGGCTGCAGGTCTTGTACGGAAGGATGTCGACACCCAGGGAAAAGCCGAGGCGCCGCGAGGGGACGGGTCCGTACACGAGGCAGTGCCGGGCGGATGCCCCCCCGCCGGCCTTCTTCCCAGCTCCCATCAGGCCCTGTCCTTGTAGGTCTGGATGAACATCCGCAGGGAGCGGTCGTAGGTCTTCTCAACCGCGTCCGGGAACAGACAGGCGGGCAGCTCCTTGTGACTCCAGTGATAAGCCAGGCACTCGCAACAAACCCCTTTGCGGCCGCAGGGCTCCCAGCTGCAGTTGCAATGGGCCAGGTTCTTCTTGCTGCTGCATTCCTTCATAATGTTCTCTCTCTATAAGGATTATTCCTTATTATAGGGGAGTCAGGGGGGAAAACCAATGTCGCCGGACGGGGGGCTTGAACGTGTCAGCAAGGGAGGAGTTGCCCCCTTGAAGAGGGACCGTCCGGCAGGAAGCGGATTCCGAGGAGCGACCAACAGAAATGCGACAGAGTGACTCGAAGCCGCATTTCTGGGAAATATCTGATACAAGATTGAGCCGCCCCATCCGACCATAGAGGCATTGTGTTTATGTCGGGTTTCGTGTATCATACGGGGATTCAACGAGTTAATGAGGGCATCCATGGTACGCATGACGGACAGAGATGCGAGGGCCGGTCTGGGGGCCAAACTCCCCGGCCTCGAGACCTTCGCCAACCAGTTCCCGGATTACGAGATCAAGATCGAAATTCCCGAGTTCACCTCGGTCTGCCCCAAGACGGGACTTCCGGATTTCGGGACGATCATCATCCGGTATATCCCCGGGGCCAGGGTCCTCGAGCTCAAGTCCCTCAAGGAGTACGTCCTGGCCTACAGGAACCTGGGGATCTTTTACGAGAACGTGGTCAACCGGTTCCTCGAGGATATCGTCCGGGCCTGCCGGCCCAAGAGCGCCGTCGTTACCGGCGAATTCAACGCCCGGGGCGGGATGCGGTCCATCATCGAGGCCCGCTATCCGCGCGGCGGCCGGCGGCCGCGCTGAAGCTTGGATTTCGGGGGGCCCATGACCCTGAGTTTTCTGGGTCATGGGCCCCCTTTATATAATAGAACGAGGCCATGCCAGATTTGAAGAACGGTTCGCGAATCGGGGGGACCGACCTCCTCATGGTCATGACGGTCCTGTTCTGGGGGATCAACATGTCCGTGATCAAGATCGGCCTCCGGGAGCTTCCGCCGCACGGCTTCAACGCCATCCGGTTGACCCTCGCCTCGTTGGTCTACCTCGCGGTCTACGCCGTCGGCCGGCGGAGGTTCGCCCTGGCCCCTGGTGACGGCTGGAAGGCCGTCGGGCTGGGCATCCTCGGCATCACCGGCTACCAGCTTTTCTTCATTGAGGCCATCAGCAGGACCAATGCCTCGACCGCGTCCGTGATCATGGCCACGAGCCCCATCTTCATTGCCCTCCTCAGCACCGCCCTCGGCCAGGAGCGCATCTCCTGGGCGGGCTGGCTGGGGATCATCATCTCCTTCGCCGGCTTCTTCCTCGTCGTCGCCGGGAACCAGGCCGGGCACGCCCTGAGCTGGAGCGGAATGCGAGGCGCGGTCTTCATCATCCTGGCCAACCTCTGCTGGGCGGCCTACACCGTCTTCTCCAAGCCCGTCCTCGAGCGGAACTCCCCGTTTGGGCTGGCGGCCTTGGGCACGGCGGCCGGCACCGCCCTTTATCTCCCGTTCAGCGTCCGCGACGTAGCTTCCATCTCCTGGCACCGGATCTCCTGGGCGGGGTGGGGGGCGATCCTCTACTCCGGTCTGATCGCGATTTTCCTCTGCTTTATCATCTGGTACGACTCGGTCCAGAAGGTCGGCAGCGCCAAGACGGGCGTCTACAGCAACCTGACGCCGATCGTCGCCGTTGCCTTCGCTGGTCTCTTCCTCGGAGAGCGCTTCACGGCCGCGGAGGCCGCCGGTTCGGCCGTCGTCCTGGCCGGCGTCTACCTGGCGCGTTCGGGGTACCGGTTCTTCGAGCGCCGGCCTGCCGCCGAGAATTCATTTGATATTTCCCGCCCGAATTCTTAGAATTTGGAGCGAAGAGGGACGGATGACGATGATCGAGATCCTCAAGTCCATGCGCCCTCAGCAGTGGATCAAGAACCTTTTCGTTTTCGCGCCGCTCGTCTTTTCCCGCAACCTCCTCGTCGTGCCGCTCCTGCTCAAGACGTGCGAGGCGTTCGTCGTCTTCTGCCTCGTTTCGAGCGCCCATTACATTTTCAACGACCTGCGTGACATCGAGGAGGATCGAAAGCATCCGGTCAAGTCCTCGCGGCCTCTGGCCTCGGGCCGGCTCGGGAAGGGCCCGGCCGTCGCCGCCCTCGTCATCATCGGCGCCGCGGGGATCGGCCTGGCGGCGTCGATCAACCGGCCGTTCTTGCTCATCACTCTCGGCTACCTCGTCCTCCAGACGGCCTACTCGATGTGGCTCAAGCACGTCGTCATCCTGGACGTCTTCGTCATCGCCGCCGGCTTCCTCATCCGCGTCGTGGCGGGCGGACTGGCCATCGCGGTGGAGATCTCGTCCTGGCTCCTCATCTGCACGATCCTCCTGTCCCTCTTCCTGGCCATGGGGAAGAGGCGTTACGAGCTCGTCCTCCTCGACAAGGAGGCCGCGAGCCACCGGCCGATCCTCCGGGAATACAACACGTATCTGCTCGACCAGATGATCTCCGTCGTTACAGCATCGACGCTCCTGGCCTATTGCCTGTACACCATCTCCGCGGAGACGGTGGCGAAGTTCGGGACCCGCAACCTCATCTTCACCGTGCCCTTCGTCCTCTACGGGATCTTCCGCTACCTCTACCTCATCCATCAGAAGGCGGGCGGCGGGACGCCCGAGTCCCTCATCATCCGCGACAAGCCGCTCCTTCTCGACATCTTCCTGTGGGTCCTGGCCGCGGCCCTCATCCTCCATTTCAAGTGAGGCGGCCATGACTCGAGCCAAGGTCGCCGTCCTCGCCACGAGCCCGGCGACGGTCCTCGGCGATTACCGAAGGGTCATGGCGCTTGCCGATTACGAGCGCTTCCTGCCGAAGGACCGCGACACGCTCGTCAAGCTCAACCTGTCCTGGACGAAGTATTTTCCGGCCTGCTCGAGCGAGCCATGGCAGGTCGAAGGGGCTGTCCGGACGCTCGTCGAGGACGGTTTCCCGAAGGAGCGTCTCTTCCCCGTCGAGAACAAGACGGTTGTGACCAACCCGCGCAAGGGGGCCCGCAACAACAAGTGGCTGCCGGTCCTTGAGCGCTACGGGCTCGGCTTCACGCCCCTGCCGGAGGTCGAGTGGGCAGTCTACGAATTCCGGAGCCCGCTCCTCAAGCTCAACGAGATCTTCCCCGAGGGGATCGAGATCCCGAAGATGTTCATCGGGAAGAACGTCCTCCACCTGCCGACGGTCAAGACGCACGGCCATTCGACGACCACGGGCGCGGTCAAGAACGCCTTCGGGGGGCTCCTCAAGGAAGTCCGGCACTACGCCCACAAGTACATCCATGAGGTCCTCGTCGACCTCCTCTACATGCAGAGGGAGCTCCACCCGAGCCTCTTCTGCGTCATGGACGGGACGGTCTGCGGCGACGGCGCCGGCCCGCGGACCATGGTCCCGTGCGTCAAGAACGTCATCCTGGCGAGCGGGGACTCGCTGGCCATCGACGCCATCGCGGCGAAGATCATGGGCTTCGACCCCATGTCCATCCCCTACATCCGCATGGGCCACGAGCGCGGCCTCGGCGTCGGCGACCCGGCGGAGATCGAGATCGCCGGCGAGGACATTTCCGGGCTCGATTTCGGATTCTGCTCGAAGCGCAGCTTCGTCATCTGGGGGGATCAGATGATCCGCAAGGGATGCCTGCGGCCTTTCGAACGGATCCTCCTCCACTCGCCCCTCGTCTTCTGGGCCCCGTTCGCCAGCAACGTCTACCACGACCTCCTGTGGTACCCGACGGTCGGCCGGCGGCGCATCCGGAGGTTCCTGAAGACGGACTGGGGCGCCCTCTGGAAGCAGTATTGACGCGTCCCCGCCCTATTTGATCCCGTAGATCTTGTGAAGCTGGACGCCGACGCGGATGTTCCCGAGTCCCTCCCGCGATGCGTATTCGAGGAGTTTCATCGCCTTCTGCATGCTCCAGCGGGCGTTGCTCTGCGGCTGGAGGATAATCGGCGTGTGGGGAGGAAAGGCCCGGCGGACCATGCGGACGACGTCGGACGTCAGCTGGCGGCTCGCGACGAGCTTCACTTCCCTCGCCTTCTTTCGGAACATGGGATGGAACGTATAGGCGGGGGGTTTCGGCGAAACGGTATACCAGTCGGCGGCGGGCCGGGGGGCGAACGTGCCGTTCGTCTCGACCTGGACGGCGAGGCCGTCCCGGCGCAGGGCGCGGACGAGAGGGGCGACGCGCTGGCCGAGGGGCTCGCCGCCGGTGAGGCAGACCCATCGGGCCGGGACGGTCCGCCAGAGCGAGCGGACCTCGCGCACGATCTCCCCGACGGCCTGCGCCCGTCCCCGTTCCCATGACCGCTTCGTGTCGCAGAAGGAACACCTCAGATTGCAGCCGGCGAGACGGACGAAGATCGTCGGCTCGCCCTGGCGCAGCCCTTCGCCCTGGACGGAGGCGAAGGCCTCAGTCGTCCTCAGTGTACGTAGCCGATGCATCATCGGATTCCCAGACCGTCACGGCCCTGACCGGATAGCTCTTTTTGAGCTCGCCGAAAAGGTAGCGGGCCAGGTTCTCGGCCGACGGGTTGAACGGAAAGACCTCGTTGAGGAGCGTGTGGTCCGGCAGGGCCGAGGCCAGGGCCCTCTTGATCTCGGTGAAGTCGAAACCGATCCCGGCGTCGTCGAGCTCGCCGGTCCGGATCTCGACTTCGACCTGGAAAGTGTGGCCGTGGATCTTTTCGCATTTCCCCTTGTAGCCCCGGAGAAAGTGGGCGGCGGAAAACCTCTCCCGGACCTTGAGCGTCCAGCTCATCGCTGGCCCTCCTTTCGCAGGCGCGCGAGGAGCGGGTCCTCGCGGCCGACCTCGCGCCAGGCTTCTCGGCGCAGGAGACAGGACGAGCACGTCCCGCAGGGCGCCTCGCGGCCGGCGTAGCAGGAAACGGAGTCGGAGTAGTCGGCGCCGAGAGCCAGCCCCCGGCGGATAATCCCGGACTTCTTCAGCCCGACGAAAGGCGCGAGGATGCGCATCTTCGGGCCGCCGAAGGCCGCCGTAGTGCCCAGGTTGACGGCCCTCTCCATGGCCCGGACGAACTCCCGCCGCGTGTCGGGATAGTCCGGCGAGTCGAGGACATGGAAGCCACAGACGAGGTCGCGCGCGCCGCGCGCCTCGGCCCAGGCCGCCGCCACGGCCAGGAAGATGCCGTTCCGGAACGGGACGTAGGTCGCGGGCGGACCGGCCGGGATCTCCGCGCGCTTCCGGACGCGGGGGAGCAGGAAGGAGCGGTCGGTCAGGGCGGACCCGCCGACCTGGCCCAGGTCGAGACGGATGACCGTGCCCGCCAGGCCGAGCCTGCGGAGGAGCCGGGCGGCCAGGCGCACCTCCACCCGGTGCCGCTGGCCGTAATCGAAGGTGAGCGGGAGGACCTGGTCGTAGCGGGCGAGGGCCCAGTATAGAGCGGTCGTCGAATCGATGCCGCCCGAAAAGAGGACAACGCAGGGAGCCTTCTTCTTCACGGGTATCCGCCCCGATGATAAATGACCGGCAGGCCCTTTTCAAGCCAATTTGACACTGTCCGGACGGGATGGTATATGTTGGCATTCGACCGATGGACAAACACCCCGTCGAAAAAGGCATCGAGGACGTCGTCAAAACCTACGAGCTCCTCGACAGGGTCCGCCTCGGCCGGGACATCCTCATCCGGGACGACCAGTTCGAACGCGAGGCTCTCTTCGATGCGGCCCGGACGGCCCGGGCGAAGCGGATCCGGGTGAGTGTCCTCGACACCGGGCGCTTCGACCCGACCGAGCTCGAGTGGCTCATCAGAGAGAAGGTTCGGATCTGCACCTCCGACGAGGCGCGGCCCCGCGAAGCCGAGCTCTCCCGGCTCCTCGGCGCGTGCCGGAAGGCGGGGTCGGTCCTGATCTTGTTCCAGCACGGACCGATCGAGGCGGAGCCCAAGGTCCCGACGATCCCCCTCCCCGCGCTCGAAGCCTTGGCGGCATCCGGAATGGACCTGCACATCTCCAATCGGACTCTGACCCGCGATCTCGGGGTCGTCGCCGGACTCGCGGAGGCGGCCCGGAAAGGCCGGGCGGTCCTGGCGTATTACCATCACGGTCCCCTCGCGCCGGACATGGCCAGGGTTGCCTCTCACGGCGCGTGGCTCCACGTCTCGGACCGCAGCCTCGTTCCTTCCGGCGCCGTCGACCTCAGCCTCGAGATCCTCCGCGCGGCCCGGGAGGCCGGCTCACGTCTGGTCGTTTACGTCGAACAAGGTCTGCCGCTTCCCGTCCTTGAAAGTCTGTTTGCCGCCGGCGCTTCCATCCTCTTCCTCACCGCCCCGAGCGACCGGCGTTCGCTCCAAAGGCCTCTCGAAGAGAAAGCCCGAAAAAGGGGGCTTCCCCTCCGGGCCTCCTATCTCTCCCCGGCCTTCCTGCCGTGACGCCGACGGGAGGCCGCGTCTCACCCCCGACGTCCGGCGCGGCGGAGATGTCGGCCCGACCTCGAACGATGATAGAATAGAACGGTCATGAGCGCGGAAAGCCTGGGCCATACCCTTCCGCTCTGGTCGGTCGTCCCGTTCATCGGCCTCCTCCTCTCGATCGCATTGCTGCCGCTCCGTGCGCCCCGGTTCTGGGGCAGGCCGCGCGGCCAGGCCCTGGTCGCGGCGCTCTGGTCCGCACCCGTGGCCGTCTACCTCCTGTGGCGCGCCCCGCACGAACTCCTGCTCTCGGGCAAGGACTACGCCTCGTTCCTCATCCTCCTCGCCGCGCTGTTCATCATCTCCGGCGGGATCGTGCTGCGCGGGGACCTCCGGGCGACCCCTCTCGTCAACGCGTCGTTCCTCCTCGCCGGCGCGGTCCTGGCCAACGTCATCGGGACGACCGGGGCGAGCATGCTCCTCATCCGGCCGCTCCTCCAGACCAACAGCGAGCGGCAGCGCACGCGGCATATCCCGGTCTTCTTCATCTTCGCCGTCTCCAACATCGGCGGCTGCCTGACGCCCCTCGGCGACCCGCCGCTCTTCATGGGCTTCATCAAGGGCGTGCCGTTCCTCTGGACGCTGCGCCTCTTCCCTGTCTGGGCGGTCGTGCTGGGGGGGCTCCTCCTCGCGTTCTTCGTCCTGGACAGCGTCGAATACGAGCGGGAGACGATGAGGGACCTCATTCGCGACCGCGCGCACGTCGTCCCGCTCCATCTCAAAGGCGGGCTGAACCTCGCCTGGGTCGGGGGCGTCGTCGGGGGAATGTTCCTGCCGTTCCCGTTCCGGGAAGCGGCGCTCGTCCTCATGGCGTCCCTCTCGCTGGCCACGACGAAAAAAAGCTGGAGGGCCGAGAACCGGTTCACCTACACTCCGATTATCGAAGTCGCCATCCTCTTCGCCGGCATCTTCGTGACCATGGTCCCGGCCCTCCTCCTGCTCGGCGCGCGCGGCGGCGCGCTCGGCATCGAGAAGCCCTGGCAGTTCTTTTGGCTCACCGGAGGCCTGTCCTCGCTCCTCGACAACACGCCGACCTATCTCACGTTCTTCTCCCTGGCCCAGGGGCTCGGCCTCAAAGGCGCCGTCGCGGGCATACCCGAGGCCGTCCTGAAGGCCGTCAGCGCCGGAGCCGTTTTCATGGGCGCCAACTCGTATATCGGCAACGGCCCGAACTTCATGGTCAAGCGCATCTCCGAACATTACCGCTACCGGATGCCCTCGTTCTTCGGCTACATGGCCTACGCCGCGGCCGTTCTCGTCCCGCTTTACGTCGTCGCGACTTTGCTCTTCTTCCGGTGAAGCCGACCCGTTCCGGAGCGTCACCGGAGCGTTGCTGCGACCGCTTGTCCGCCACCACAAATGGTGTCGGAATTCTTGTTCCCTACAAAAAAAAGTGGCTCTCCCGAAAAAATTTCTTGACATTTGGTATAATTGATTTATAAATAAAATGAAAATTATATTGGAGAACGCGAAGGAACGAGACTGAAGGCCACCCCATGGTCACGGCACTCGGAACTTACGAGAATTTCAGTTGAAGGATCAAGAGCGATGAAAGTAGCCTTGCTTTGCAGCTCGAAAGCGGGGATGGAAGCGACGCTCTTTCGTCGCCCCGACGAACGACGCGAGGAGGAGGACGAGCCTCCACTGCCACCCGACCTGCTCGCGGAATGCGATTCCGACGAGACGATCGCGGCCGTCGAGCAGGTGCTCCAGGAACGACACCAGGTCTTCCGCATCGAAGCCGATGAGAAGGCTTATGCCCGATTGAAGCGGCTGCGGCCGCACCTCGTCTTCAACATCGCCGAGCGGCTCTACGGGCCGAACCGCGAGTCGCACATCCCGACGGTCTGCGAGATGCTAGACATCCCGTACACGGGCTCGGACCCGCTGACCCTCGGCGTCTGCCTCGACAAGTCGCGGGCGAAGGAGATCCTGTCCTACTACAAGATCGCCAACCCGGCCTTCTGGATCGTCGAAGCGCCCGGCGTCCTGCCGAGCAACCTCAAGCTCCCGGCGATCGTTAAGCCGCTCTTCGAGGGCTCGAGCAAGGGCATCAAGGACAACTCTCTCGTCCGGACGGCCGGCGAGCTCTACGAGCGGGTCGAGGACGTCGTCGCCGTCTACAAGCAGCCGGCGATCGTCGAGCGCTTCCTCTCCGGGCGGGAATTCACCGTCGGTGTGCTCGGCAACTACCCCCACCACGAGATCCTGCCCATCGTTGAGATCGACCACTCGCAGCTCCCCGGCGGCGCGGCGCCGATCTACTCGTACGAAGCCAAGTGGATCTGGGACACCCCCGACAAGCCGCTGGAGATCTTCCGCTGTCCGGCCGAGTTCACGCCGGAGCTGAAGCGGAAGGTCGAGACGGTCGTGACGCGGACCTGCGCCGTCCTGAGGATCCGGGACTGGTGCCGGATCGACGTCCGTCTCGACGAAAAAGGGGAGCCCAACATCCTCGAAGTCAACCCCCTGCCGGGCATCCTGCCGAACCCCGAGGACAATTCCTGCCTGCCCAAGGCGGCCCGGACGGCGGGGTATTCCTATTCGGACCTGATCCACCGGGTCGTGGAAGAAGCCTCCAAGCGCTACGGTGTCCCGACGACCCGCGTTCGGCCCACGGCGGCCGAGAGGCCGGCGGTCCAGGCAGCCCGCGCATGAATTCTCCGTCCCACGTCGGGATCGTCTTCAACGCCTTCGAGCCGAGGCCGCCCGGGACGGGCGAAAGGCTGTCCGAAGAGTCCGTGGCCGAGATGGCCCAGCAGGTCGGCGATGCCGTCAAGTCCTTGGGCTTCCGGACGACCCTCATCCCGCTCCAGCGGAGCCTCCTCAACTTCCTCAACCGGGTCAAGGAGGAGTCCCCCGAGGTCCTCATCAACCTTTGCGAAGGGTATTACGGGCGGCCCCAGTGGGAATCGAATGTCGCCGGGATCTTCGAGCTCCTGGGAATCACGTTCACCGGGAACGGCTCGAAGACCCTGGCCATCTGCCAGGACAAGCACAAGGCCAAGGCCGTCCTGCGGTCGTCGAACCTGCCGACGGCGCCGGCGGAGCTCATGCTCTCGGCCGACCAGCCCTTCGACCTCAAGTTCCCGATCATCGTCAAGCCGAACAACGAGGACGCGAGCCTGGGGATCTACCCGGAGTCCGTGGTCCGCGATGAGGAGGGGTTCCGCCGCCAGGTCCGGCGCATCCTCGACACTTACCGCCAGCCGGCCCTCGTCGAGCCCTACATCGACGGCCGTGAGTTCAACGTCTCGGTGATGGAGAACGCCGCGGTCGTGCCCTTGCCCGTCTCCGAGATCGATTTCTCCCAGATGCCCAAGGACGCCCCCAAGATCTGCAGCTACGAGGCGAAGTGGTTCGAGGACCACCCGCTCTACCAGAAGACACCGCCGATCTGTCCGGCGCCGATCGAGGACGACCTGCGCCAGAAGCTCCAAGGGTTGGCCGTCGACGCCTTCCGGACGATGGGCTGCCGGGATTACGCCCGCGTCGATTTCCGGATGGACACGAAGGGGCGGCTGTTCATCCTCGAGGTCAATCCGAATCCGGACATCAGCCTCAACGCTGGCTACGCGCGGGCCCTCAACGCCGCGGGCATGGAATATGCGGCCTTCTGGAAGACGATGCTCCGGAACGCCGCCCAGAGAAGGGACACCAATGATCCGTCCAATGCAGCCGCCCGATAAGCAGCCCGTGCTGGCCCTCATCCGGGCGACGGGAATGTTCACGGCCGCCGAGATCGACGTGGCCGAGGAGCTGATCGACATCTACATCGGTGTGCCGGAGCAGCCGGACTACCGGATCGTCGTGGTCGAGAACGAGCGGAGGGAAGTGGCCGGGTACCTGACGTGGGGGCCGACGCCGATGGCCGAGAACGCCTACGACCTCTACTGGATGGCCGTCTCGCCGTCGGAACAGGGGAAGGGGCTCGGCAAGGCGCTCGTCCGGTGGCTCGAGGCCGAAGTGCAGAGGCTCGACGGGCGGATGATCATCATCGAGACCTCGTCCCAGCCGCTGTACCACCCCACCCGGCAGTTCTACATCAATCTCGATTACAAAGAGGTCGCCCGGATTCCCGACTACTACAAGAAGGGCGACGATCGCATCATCTATGCGAAGTCTTTTCGCTGACAAGGAGTCTTGAGGAGATGGACGACTGGCAACGGTTGCTTCAGGGCAGTCTCAGGAAACCTGAGGAGATCGCCCGCACGTTCGGACTCGATTTGGAGGAGGTCAAGCGGATCGCGCGCGCGTTCAAGATCCAGATCACTCCCTATTATGCCAGTCTGATCAAGGAGAAAGGCGACCCGATGTGGCGCCAGATGGTCCCCGACCCGGCCGAGCTCCGGGAAAACACGGGGGACGCGGACCCTCTCCTCGAGGACGAGGATTCTCCGGTGCCGGGGATCGTCCACCGCTATCCCGACCGCGTCCTGTTCCTCGTCTCGCACAGCTGCGCCTCGTACTGCCGGTTCTGCACCCGGAAGAGGAAGGTCGGCGACCCGTCGAAGATCCATCCCCGCTACATCGAGGGCGGGGTCGAGTACATCCGGAACCACCCGCAGGTCCGGGACGTGATCATCTCGGGCGGCGACCCGTTGATGCTGAGCGACCGGAGGATCGAGAACATCCTGAAGGCCCTGAGGGCCATCCCCCACGTCGAGATCATCCGGATCGGAACGCGCGTGCCGTGCGTCCTGCCGCAGCGGATCACGGAGAAACTCGTGGCCATGTTCCGCAAGTACCATCCGCTCTACGTCAACGTCCACTTCAACCACCCCGACGAGCTGACGCCGGAGGCAACGAAAGCCCTCGGCCTGCTGGCTGACGCCGGCATCCCGCTCGGCAACCAAACGGTCCTGCTCAAGGGCGTCAACGACGACCCGCAGACGATGAAACGGCTGATGCAGAAGCTCCTGGCCGCGCGGGTCCGGCCGTACTACATCTACCAGGCGGACTACGTGAGCGGGACGGAGCACCTCCGGACGACGGTCGAGAAGGGGCTCGAGATCATGGACGGCCTGAGAGGCTGGACGTCCGGGCTGGCCGTGCCGTACTATTGCATCGACGCGCCTGGAGGGGGCGGCAAGATCCCGCTCATCCCGAATTACCTCCAGTCGATCAACGACGAGCGGGTCGTGATGCGGAACTACGCTGGCGAGCTCTACGTTTATCCGCAGACCAAGCCTAAGCCGAAGCGGAGGCCGAGGCCTGTCCCGGCGCCCTGCTACAACGCTGAAAACGCGCCCCTCCCGTAAGAAAAAGCCGGACCGACGCTCGGGATTCTCTCTCCAATCCCGCCGGCTTAAGTCTGCTGGTCGAGCGGCAGGGTCGGGTGGTGGCCCGGCCCGGGCTTATCGGGCGCCGGCCAGGTAGGCGCTGAGGCCCACGTTCCTCACGATAACCAGCGTCTCGGCCTGGGTGACTCCCCGCCTTTGCTTCAAGGATTCCAAGATGCGGATGATCGAGAAGGCGACCTCGGCCGTCTGCCCGGCCTCCTTCTGCTTGTCCTTGAGATAGGCGATGGAATCGAACAGGACGGCGTTGGCATCGCCGTACGTTATCGCATTCCTCCGTCCGTAGGTCCTGGCCCAGGACGGCCAGCTCAGGACATCGTTCACGTGGGACTGGATGAGATAGGTGGCCCGGCCGATGAGCTTCAGGTTCGATGGACTGACATTGGTCATCGTGTTCCCGATGACCTTGCCCAGCTTGGACATGACCGCCGTCGAATGGGCGTTGAGGATCATCTTGGCCGCGACCTGCTGCTTCAGGCCAAAGGGGTCGCCGGCCGTCGGCACCGGGACGCAGACCACGGTGAGAGCGTCGCTTTTCCCCCTGAACGCCTTCCGGATCTCGTCCCCGGCTTTCGCAGCCTCCTCAACCCCCTTGTCGGTCACGAGGAGGACGGCCAGGTTCATCCCCTCCCGGGCGAAAAGGTCCATGAACTTCCGGAAGGAAGAGCCCTCCCGCGTGAGCTCGCCTTCCTCGGAAGTGAAGCCCACGATGACGCCGAGGTCCCCGGCCATCGGCCCGCGACCGTTCACGTTCGCCGGGGACATCGAAAGATCGTAGAGGTCCTGCTGGTCGTCCCCCGCCTTCTTCAGGCTTTCGAGCGCCGCCCTCTTGAGGTAAGGGTCGTCGATCTCCGTCTGGAACGGCAGGCTGTAGAATTCCGGCTTGAGCCCGCGGAACGGCCTCCCCAGGAACGCCCGCCACGCGTCGCCGAGCGTTTCCGCCTCCGTCCAGACTTGGATCCAACATTTCCGCCGCGGCTCTTTGACCGTATCGAGCGGGAAGAGCCTGAACGTCGGGCTCCTCTCCGTGCTGTCGATGAAGACCGTGATCAGCCCCTTCCCGGCATAATACGTGGAGAAGTGTCCCCCTTCATACGTCTTGGCCTCGATCCCGGTCAGCCCGGCGACATCGGGCAGCGCCGCGCGCACGACTTCCAGGACTGGACCGAACTCTTTTAGCCTCGGGCCTATAGCGAACCCCGCCTCGAATCCGAGCCGGGCCATCTCGCCCGGCGCGAGGAACCGCCTCAGGACCCGTTCCGCCGCGGCCTCGAGGATCGTCCCGACGACAAAGGTCTCGATCGTCGTGGCCTGCATCCGCGTCGACCCGGTGATGGCCTGCGGTCCGGTCGTCAGGTTGATCTTCGTGATCCCCGGCTCCTCTAGGACATTCCGGCTCCTCAGGAAAGGCCTGAGCTTCTCGTCCGGGTTGTTGTAGACGAAGTAGAGGCTCTTCCGGCTGACCGCCGGGTCGTAGTCCCGCTCCGCCGCCCACTGCGCGTGCGCGGTCAGGATCGTGCCGATCACCGAAGATGTCTCGCCCCCCTCCGTAACACAGATGACGACGTCGCCCTTCGTGATCCCCCGGTCCCGAAGCTGGAGGCGCCCGATCAGTTGGAGGTCCTCGAAACCCTCGAGGGAGCTGATGAGGGCCCGGTCGGCGCCCGTCATCTCGCCGACGAGCCCGTCCTCGATGGCCGCGGACAGATTCACCGCGAGCTTCGGCCAGATCTCCTCGTCGGCCCGGACTCGCCGCCAGAAGGGACGCCAGAAAGCGCTCTCCATCTGCTTGGCCAAGCGGCCGGTCGCGCCGCAGCCATAGACATAAATCTTTTTCCGGGCCAGGACGGCCGCCTCGACCGCGGCGGCCGCGTCGTCAAGAGCCCGGGTATCGGCGGCCATTGCCTCGAGCTTCGCCCGGATGTCGTTGTCGACGGCCGAGAGCATCCGCAGCCCCGCCAGGGTATCGTTCTGGATCCGCTCGCTGAGGTCCCACGTCTTCGGGTGGCGCTGCTCGGTGAGCAGGGTGTGGAGCTGGAACTGGGTCTTGTTCTTGACGTAGTCGACGGATTCGGCCGACGGCTCAAGACCGAGGAGCTCAAGCACTCCTGAGCTGGGCGAGGGTTTCGAACAGGAAGCGGGAAGAGTGATGGCAATCAGCAGGGCGAGGAGGCCGCTCCCCGCCGCCCTCCGGCGCGTCACGACTTCTTCCCGTACTGGTGCTCGTCGTCGAGGATATCGCGCTCCTGCCAGTCCCGGATCCAATCCTCGATGCGGAAGACCCGGGACCCGCCGTCCTCGGTTGACGCGACGACCCTGTTGAGGCCCGAATTGATGATCATCTTCTTGCAGATGAAGCAGGGGAAGGCGTCGATTGGCTTATCCGCGCCCGGCGCGCTCCCGAAGATGTACATGTCGCCGCCGAGGAGGCTGACCCCGGCCCGGGCTGCGTTGATGATGGCGTTCTGCTCGGCGTGGACGCTCCGGCAGAGCTCGTACCGCTGGCCGTGCGGGATGCCCAGCTTGTCGCGCAGGCAGAAGCCGTGCTCGAGGCTGTCCTTGGTCTTGCGGGGAGCGCCGACGTACCCGGTGGAGATGATCTGGTCGTCGCGGACGATGATGGCCCCGATGGCGCGCCGGAAACAGGTGCTCCGGGTGGCCACTTCCCTGGCGATACCGAGATAATACATGTCCTTGGACGTGCGCTTGGGCGTCATAGGAGTTTCTCCAGTTTCCGGTGCAGGTCGTCGAGCGTCCCGATGTTGAGGATGAGATGGTCGGCCGCGGCCGTGCAGGCTTCGAGCTGCTGGGCCGCCTCGCCGCCGGCGCGCTCCTCCTCCTCTTTTTTCCGGAATTCTTCGAGTGTGGCCGCGGATTCATCCCGCCCGCGGGCCGCGACCCTCGCAAAGCGGACCTCGATCGGAGCGTCAAAGGCGAGCAGGACAAAACCCTTCTGGGTCCGGAGATAATCGACCTCACGGGTGTTCCGGATGCTGTCGATGACCGCCGGGCCCGTCACCTTGGCCATCGTCCTGCGGGCGAGGACGTCCGGTCCGAACTTCCTCCGGAGCTCGTTCCCCATCCGGATCAGATTGTCCCGCGTGATTTCCAGGCCGCGCGCCCTGAGCTCGTCCCGGAGGATGTCCGAAAGCGAGGCGTAGACGTAGCCTTTGGTCGTGAAAAAGGCGGCCGCCTCTCCCTTCCCGGCACCGTTCGTGCCGGTCAAGCCGATGAGCTCTGGTCTTGTCCTCATTTCTTCAGGATCCGCGGCAGTCCTTTAATGTAATTCATTAACGGACCTGTGGCCCTGATCCTCGGCCAGGCCGGCAGGATCGCCCACGCGGCCCGCAGTCTTGCCCCGAGAGAAGGACCGTGGAACAGGGTGATGCCCTTTTCGAACATGTTGGCCAGGCTCCGGTCGTAAGGATACCACCAGGGTTGGGACTTCTTCCCGATAAAGTCCAGACTAACGTACTTGATGTTGACCAACTCGTGAAGCCCGAAGAGCCCATGGCAGCGGCCCATGCCCGTCTGTTTGATCCCGCCCCAGATCGCCCGGGGCTCGACGAACGAGTACATGTGGTCGTTGACGGTCACGGAGCCCGCCTCCAGCCGCTCCGCGAACCAGAGGGCCTGCTTCCGGCTCCGGGTCCAGACCGAGGCCGTCAGGCCGTAATGGCTGTCGTTGGCCAGGGCCACGGCTTCCTCGGGGGAGTCGAACGTCATGATGGGCAGGGTCGGACCGAAGGTCTCCTCGGACATGACCTTCATCGTATGGTCGACCCCGGCGAGGACGGTGGGCTCCAGGAAATAGCCGGGAAGCGAGGCGATCCTGTTCCCTCCGACGAGGATCCGGGCGCCCTTGGCCCGGGCGTCGGCGATGTGTTCCATGACGACCTCGAGCTGGCCGGCATTGGCCATGGGGCCCATGCCGACTCCGTCCTCCAAGGGGTTTCCCACTTTGATCTCCCGGGTGAGCTCGACGACCCTGGCCGTGAATTCATCGGCGATCTCCCTGGCCGCATAGACCCGCTCGATCGAGCCGCAGCTCTGACCGCAGTTCATGAAGGACGTCCAGACGGCTCCTCGGGCCGCCCTTTCGAGGTCGGCGTCCCCGAGCACGATCATAGGGTCCTTTCCGCCGAGCTCGAGGGTGACATTCGTCAAGTTACGGCTGCAAAGCTCCATGACCCGCCTGCCGATGCCGACGCTGCCCGTGAACATAACGGTCTGGATGTCGGGATGGACGATCATAGCTTCGGCCTGGAGCACGCGGCAGACGACGACGTTGAGAACGCCCGGAGGCAGGCCGGCCTCGAGGAAGATCTCGCCGAGGAGGAGCGCTATCAGAGGCGTCGTCGTCGAAGGCCGGAGCACGACCGTGTTCCCGGCGGTCAGGGCGCTCATGACGTCACTCATGGGGATGAGGAAGGGGAAGTTCCACGGAGAGATGATCAGGGTCGGGCCGAGCGGATGGAAATGGAAGGAGCTCTTCTTGTTGTAGAAGAACGGCACGTGGTGTTTGGTCGGGTGGGGCTGGAGAAGGCGCTCTTGGTTCGCGGCGTAGTAGCTCAGAGCCTGGAGGGAGCCGAAGACCTCGACGGCCAGCGACTCGGGGTAGGGGGAGCCCTTTTCCAGAGCGAGCAGGCGGCCGGCCTCTTCGGCCCGGCGGGCCAGGATCCTCTCGGCCTTCTTAAGGATCTCGCCCTTCTTTTTCGACGGGAGGTCCCGCCAAAAGGGGAACGCTTCTTTCGCGGCCCTGATGGCCTGTTCGCACAGGGCTTGGGAGGCCAGGCTCACTTGGCCGACAGGTTCCAGGGTGGCGGGGTTCTCGGAGACGAGCTTTTCGGCCGTCTCGACGCGTTCGTTCCGGATGATCAGGCGTCCGTCCATGAGATCAGATCCGTCCTTTCACGAATCTCCGGCACCAGGTGAAGAAGAGACACGGGTAGGCGTCCCAGATGAGGCCCAGCCGGAACATGGGGTTGAGAATGCCGGCCTTGAGGAAGAACCACAGGACGATGTCCTTGTGCTTGGGCGGGCAGCCGCGGACGCGGCCCTTCCGCCGGGCCTCGAACTTTCCTTCGACCTTCGTGCACGAGCCGACGAGCATGACCCGGTCGGCCCGGACGTCGCCCGCATACTTACCGATGACGACCGTCCACTCCGGCAGTTTTTCCCAGAGCTTGGGCTTGCGGTCCTTGATCATGTAGAGCCAGTCGACGAAGACACCATGGCATCCGCCGCGGCAGTATGGCTCGCCGCAGAGGATCTTGATGGGCGTCTTAAGGTCGGCGGCGTGGATGAAGCCGGTTTCGATACCCTTTGTCTTCTCCCGGACCTCGTCGAGCCCGATGTCGCCGCTGATCTCGATGTCCTCGAGGCTCGTCGGGCCGTAGCCCCGCTCGCGGGCCAGACGGACGTGGTCGAGCTTTTCCGGGTCGAGGTGGAGGATGCGGGCGCAGACGGCGTCGTGGGCCACGGGGTTCGTCGCCACGATGACGAGACCCAGCGGTCGGCCGTGCTGGGTGAGGTGATTGCCGCCGCTCGAGATCTCGATGGCGTCCGTGGCAATGAAATCGGGATAGCCGACTTCGAGGAGGTCGGCGACCTTTTCGTCGAGGTTGTAGTTGTGATTCCACATCCGCTCTCGGTCGCAAAGGATGCCGACGTTGAGCTTGACCGCGGCCGTCATCCCCTGTGTCAGGGCGTTGGTCTTGAGCTTGGGGGCGTAGACCAGGAAATCCCGGTCGACGATGGCCCGGCCCGTCCGTATGGAAGAGTGGATCTTGCCCTTCCGGAGCGGGACGCGAACCTTGCGGTCCTCCTCGAGCGGAAGGATGCGGACTCTGTGTTGGCGTTTGAGCCTGTAGTAACCGGCCCGGCGGAACATGCGGGACGTCGGAATGCCGGCGCCGCTCTTCTCGGTGACGACGACGCGCGACCCTTCTGCCGCCGCATCCTCGATCGCCCCGAGCAGCCCGTCCATGAACTCGGCGCGGGTGAAGGCGCTCGGCGTCAGCTTGGGGTGGGACATGACGATGTTGGGCTTGACGGTGATGCGGCCGCGGACGCGGCCGCCGAGGCCCAGCTCTTCGATCCCTTCCCGGATGACCCTGCGGATAAGGGCGGGGTCGTACTCAGGAACTCTCCGCAGGATGACTTTCGCTTTTTCGCCCATTTATCCGGCCGGCGTCTCCTCGGAGGCCTTGGCCTTCGCCTTGCCGCGGCCCACGAGGAGGGCGATGAGGATGCTGATCCCGTAGAGGGCGAGCATCGGGATGGCGACGATGCTCTGCGTCACCCAATCCGGAGTGGGAGTGATCACGGCGGCGATGATGAAGATGACCAGGACGGCGTACTTAAAGTTCTTGATCATCCACTTGGCCGTCAGGATGCCCATCTTGGAGAGGAGGAAGACGAGGGTCGGAGTTTCAAAAGTGGCAGCGATGCCCAGCAGGACTTTCAATGCGAAACCGAAGTACTCCTCGACCTTGATGACGGGCTGGAAGTCCTTGCCCATCGTCAGGAAGAAGCGGCAGGCGAAGGGGAAGACGACGAAATATCCGAACAGCGCTCCCAGGCTGAAGAAAACGGTCGTCATAACGACGAAGGGAACGACGTATTTTTTTTCTTTCTGGTAAAGGCCGGGCGCCACGAAATACCAGACCTGGAGGAAGATGAAAGGTGAGGCGAAAAAAATGGACGCCATGAAAGCCGTCTTCATGTACAGCATAAAGGGGCCGGTCAGGCTCGTGAACGCGAGTTTGGTCCCCGGCGGCAGATACTGGGTCACGGGCCGGGCCAGGATGGCGAACAGCGGCTTCGCGAAGATCCAGCATGGAATAAACCCGCCGACGATGGCGATGGCAGAGTAGAAGAGCCGCTTCCGGAGGTCCTCCAGATGCTCGAGGAAGGTCATCTCATCCGGAGATTTTGGACCCTTCCCCAGTCTCATGTTGTGCTTCGTCTTTCGCGGCGTTCTCGGTCTTGGGCGGGACGGCCGGCGCCGTGCCGGGACCGGCGATGCCCTTGATCTCGTTCTTGAGGTCGGTCACTCCCGAGGCGTCGGCGATCCCCTGGATCCCGTCGCGCAGGCTGTTCATGCCGTCCCGGAGGTCCTTCTGGACGTCCTTGATCTCCGACGCCTGGATCTCTTCCTCGATGCGGCCCTTGATCTCGTCGGAGGCCTTTTTGAACTCGCGGATGGCCTTGCCGACGGACTTGCCGATCTCAGGGAGTTTCTTGGGCCCGAAGACGAGCAGGGCGATAATGAAGATGAGGATGAGTTCCGTCGGTCCGACGCTTCCGAACATGGCCTTCTCGCAGCGGTTATTATACCACGGCAGCCATGACGCCCGATAGGCCCGTGTCAGGGCGCGTCCTAAGCAAGCGAAGCGGGACTTCCCCCTCAAGAGGACAGTCCCTCTTTTCCGGTCGGCTTTACTTTAGGGGGGGGCTTTGATAATATATTTTTTCTTTTATCGCCATGAAAAAGCGCGTCCTTCTCCTCAGCCTGGCGGGCGTCCTCCTCCTCGGGCTCCCGTCCCATGACCAGGACCAGTGGTCGGCGGCGCTCGACAAAGTCCGCTCGATCGCCGGCGTCCTCGAGGCGAGCTACTACAAGCCGCTCGACGAGCAGCAGCTGGCCTACGCCTCGATCCGGGGGACGCTCGACACCCTCGACCCCCACTCCTATTTCCTCGACCCCGAAAGCTTCTCTCGCCAGAGGGAAGAGTACACGGGAAAATACTACGGACTCGGCCTCCAGATCCAGAAACAGGGCGAGAATATCGTCGTCGTCTCGCCGATCGAGGGCACGCCGGCCTGGAAGCTCGGCATCCTGCCCGGCGACGTCATCTCCCGCATCAATGGCGAGACGACGGTGCCCCTGACGAGCTACGACGCTATGCAGAAGCTTCGCGGCGAGAAGGGGACCAAGGTCACCATCACCATCGTCCGGGACGGCATGGACAAGCCCTTCGACCTGACCATCACCCGCGAGGAGATCCCGCTCCTGAGCGTACCCTACGCCTTCATGCTGGACGACGGCGTAGGCTACGTCTACGTCCGGAATTTCGCCAGGGAAACGCCCCGCGAGCTCGAGGACGCCCTGGCCAAGCTCTCGGGCCAGGGGATGAAGAGCCTCATCATGGACCTCCGGCTGGACACCGGCGGGCCGCTCGTCCAGTGCATCGATGTGGCCGACTTGTTCTTTCCCAAGGGAATGCTCATCGTTTCCATGAAGGGCCGCAACCCGGCCTATGACCGCGAGTTCCGGTCCGAGCGCGACGGGCAGTACGAGAAGCTGCCGCTGGTCATCCTCATCGACCAAGGCACGGCCAGCGCTTCCGAGATCGTGAGCGGCGCGGTCATGGACCATGACCGCGGGGTCATCGTCGGCGAGGACTCCTGGGGCAAGGGGCTCGTCCAGACGGTCTTCCCCCTGGCTCCCGACGCAGCGGTGGCTCTGACCGTGGCCAAGTACCTGACGCCGAGCGGGCGGTCCATCCAGCGGGACTACAGCCAGATCGACGACTATCTCCTGCTGGGGAAAAGGGCCCCGGATACGAGCCGCGAGGTCAAATACACCGACCACGGCCGCAAGGTCCTCGGCCAGGGCGGGATCACGCCCGACTACAAGGTGGACTCCCTGCTTAAGCCGTTCACGGGGCGGCTCCGCCTGAGCGGAGCCTTTTTTGCCTATGCCCGCAAGCTCGTCCAGCACCAGACCGACCTGGGGAAGGATATCCTTTTTCCGCAGGAAGCGAAGCCGGCCGAAGCGACCGCCCCGGGGAAGATCCTCGTCGGCAAGACCTTCCCCGTGAACGCGGTCGTGATCGATGATTTCCGGAAGTACCTCAAGTCGCGCGACATGACTTACGACGAGAAGGCCTTTGCCGATGCCCAGGAGGAGATCCGGAGGGAGCTCGAGCGGGAGATCGCGGGCGCCGTCTGGGGTATTGATGAGGGCGTTCGCGTTTCGCGGAAAGCGGACCCGGCCGTGCTCAAGGCGATCGAGATCATGCCCGAGGCGGCCCGCATGGCCGAAGGCCTGGTCACGGCGCCCGACAAGCGCCCGGCCCGCCGGCCTTGAGCGGGTGAGGCGTGCGGCGGGGGGGCCGCGCCCGCGGCGGGGCCGTGCGGGTCGGCCTCGGCGGAAAGGAGTCCGGGATGAGAATCGCTCTCGCATCCGACCATGCCGGTTATGACCTCAAAGCCGGCCTTGCTGAATACCTCCGCGTTCAAGGAATCCCCTTCGAGGATTACGGCTGCGGGCCCGGCGAGACCGTGGACTATGTGGACTTCGGGGCCCGGGCGGCCAGGGGCGTCGTCGAAGGCGCCTGCGACCGGGCCATCCTCGTCTGCGGCACGGGCCTCGGGATGGGGATCGTCGCCAACAAGTTCAAAGGCATCCGGGCGACGCCCTGCTCGACCGAGTACGCCGCGGAGATGAGCCGGAAGCACAACGACTCGAACTGCCTGACGCTCGGCGGCCGGACGCACTCCCTCGAGCTCGCGGTCCGGCTCGTCCGGATCTGGCTCGAGACGGCCTTCGAGGGCGGCCGCCACGCCGGCCGGGTCCAGAAGATCCGGGACATCGAAGAGGCGAATTTCAAATAGGCCGTCGAAGGGGGCAAAGGAGACATCGGATGTCATCATTCATAGAGAAAACGAAGGCCCTGGCCGCCAAGGTCGAGAGGAACAGCGCCTGGCGGCAGAAGGAGTGCTTCAACCTCATCCCCTCGGAATCGACGCCGTCGTTCCTCGTCAAGGCGTGCGAGATCGCCGACCCCTCGGGCCGGTACGCCGAGCATCGGACGATGAAGGGGGAGGAGGTCTATTTCTACCAGGGAACGGACTTCATCCGGGACGTCGAGCTCGAGGCCCAGCGCGAGCTCGAGCGCTATTTCGGTTGCACCGACGTCGAGCTCCGTCCGGTCAGCGGCCAGATGGCCAACGAGGTCGTCTTCAAAGGCGTCGTCAAGTTCATCAACCGGGGCAAGAGCGCGACGCGGCCCTCGCGCCGGATGCGGCTCGTCATGAACAACGAGCTGATCTACGGCGGCCACCTGAGCTCCCAGCCCATGGGGGCCCTGTTCAACTTCGTCGAGGAGGACCCGGAGACGGGCAAAGAACGCGTCCTCAACTTCCCCGTCCTGGCCGGGAACCCCTACAAGGCCGACCTCACTAGGCTCGGCGAGCTCCTCGAAAGCCACCGGCCCGAGCTCATCGTCTTCGGCAAGAGCATGTTCCTCTACCGCGAGCCGGTGAAGTTCGTGGCCGACATCGTCCGGGGCTGGCCGGAACGGCCGGTCATCATGTACGACATGGCCCACGTCCTGGGCCTCTACGGCGCGTTCCAGGCGCCGCTCGCCGAGGGCGCGGATATCGTCACGGGGAGCACGCACAAGACGTTCTTCGGGACCCAGCGAGGCCTCGTCACCGGGAACATCGCGAAGGATTCGCCGTTCCGACCGCTTTGGCTGGACATCCGGGCGCGGGCCTTCCCCGGCTCGACGAGCAACCATCACCTGGGCACGCTGCTCGGCCTCCTCATGGCCGCGTACGAGATGAATGAGTTCAAAGAGGTTTTCCAGACCCAGGTCGTCCGGAACGCCAAGGCCTTTGCCCGGGCCCTCAAGTCGCACGGCATCCCCGTCGAAGGGGACGAAGCGGACGGCTTCACGGAGACCCACCAGGTCATCATCCGGGTCAAGCCGTTCGGGCCGGGCATGGACATCGCCCGGCGGCTGGAGACGAACAACATCCTGACGAACTACCAGGCGCTGCCGGACGACGCCACGTTCCTTGAGTCGAGCGGCATCCGCCTAGGCGTCCAGGAGATGACACGCTTCGGGATGGTCGAGAAGGACTTCGACGCCTTGGCCGGCCTCATGGCCGACGTCGTCGTCCGCAACAAGAACGCGGCCGACGCGGTCTCCCGATACCGGCAGGGCTTCCGAACCATGCGATTCTGCCTGCCGCCCGAGGAGGCCGTGCCCCTGGCCGCGCGGATCGTCGCCGCGGCCGTCCCCGAGCCTGGCTATGCGGCCCTGTTCGCCGAGAACCTGCGCCGGGTCGCCGCAGCTTGAAGGAGCGCATGCCGCGCGAACGGAGGATGAGACCATGAAGATCCTGATCGTTGGTTCCGGCGGGCGCGAGCACGCCCTGGCTTGGAAGATCGCCCAGAGCCCGCTCGCCGAGAAGGTCTACTGCGCGCCGGGCAACGGCGGCACGCGGCTCGTCGCGGAGAACGTGCCGATCGAAGAGACGGACATCGACGGCCTCGCCGGCCTCGCCGAGCGGGAGAAGATCGGCCTGACCGTCGTCGGGCCCGAGGTCCCGCTCATGATGGGGCTGGCCGACGAGTTCGAGAAGCGGGGCCTCAAGGTCTTCGGGCCCTCGAAGAAGGCGGCCGAGATCGAGGGCAGCAAGGTCTTCGCCAAGCAGTTCATGGAGCGCCACAAGATCCCGACGGCCCGGTTCAAGGTCGCCGACGCCTTCGACCAGGCCCAGAAGATCATCGGCTCGGGCGAGTTCGGCTTCCCCCTCGTCATCAAAGCCGACGGCCTGGCGGCCGGCAAGGGCGCCGTCGTCTGCGCCAGCCGCAAGAAGGCCGAGGAGACCGCGGGCGAGATGCTCGTCAAGAAGAAGTTCGGCCCGGCTGGCCGGCGGATCATCGTCGAGGAGTTCCTCTCCGGACGCGAGCTGTCGTTCATCGTCATCTCCGACGGAACGAGGGTCCAGCCGCTCGTCTCGGCCATGGACCACAAGGCTGCCTACGACGGCGACCGGGGGCCCAACACGGGGGGCATGGGCGCGATATCACCCTCTCCGTTCATGTCCGAGGGGCTCTTTCACGAGGTCATGAACACCGTGATCTACCCCGCGATCACCCGCATGCTCGAAGAAGGGCGGAAATTCAAGGGCGTCCTCTACGCCGGGCTGATGGTTACCGACCGGGGCCCGCACGTTCTCGAATTCAACGGCCGCTTCGGCGACCCCGAGACCCAGCCCCAGCTCATGCGGCTCGAGAGCGACCTCGTCGAGCTGCTCTCAGCCGCTGTCGACGAGAACGTCCTGGCGACGGAGGCGCGCTGGTCGGCGAAGCCGTCCGGCTGCGTCGTCCTGGCCTCCGGGGGCTACCCCGTCCGCTACGAGAAGGGAAAGGTCATCTCGGGCCTCGACGAGGCGGCGGCCGTGCCCGGGGTCACCGTCTTCCACGCCGGGACGAAGTTCGAGAACAACGGCTACACGACGACGGGCGGCCGGGTCCTCGACGTCTGCGCTTCGGAGCCGACGCTCGAGGCGACCATGAAGAGGATCTACGACGCCGTCGGCCGCATCCGTTTCGAGGCCATGCAGTACCGCCGGGACATCGGCGCCGTGAAGGAGGAACGGCCATGAACGTCATGATCTTCCTCGGCAGCGAATCCGACTTCGAGGTCATCGAGGACGCCGCGAAGACCCTCAAGGAGTTCGGCGTGGCCTTCGGCCTCGAAGTGACCTCGGCCCACCGCTCGCCGGAGCGGACCCTTAAGCTCGTCCGGGAGGCGGAGGGGAAGGGCGTCGAGGTCTTCATCGCCGTAGCCGGGAAGGCCGCCCACCTGGCCGGGGTCGTGGCCGCGCACACCGTCCGGCCCGTCATCGGCGTTCCGGTCGAGAGCGCCGCTCTGGCCGGCATTGACGCCCTGCTTTCGACCGCCCAGATGCCCAAGGGCGTCCCGGTGGCGACCATGGCCTTGGGCAAGAACGGTGGCTCGAACGCCGCCCTGCTCGCGGTCGAGATCCTGGCCTTGCGCGACGAGGGGCTTCGCCGCAAGCTCCTCGACCATCGGGCCCGGATGGCCGCCGCGGTCGAGGCGGGCTCGAAAAAGATCCAAGAGAAGCTGTGACCCCCACCGGATGCGGTCCTTTTCCATCCAGAACTTCGGCTGCCGCGTCAACCAGGCGGAGGCCTTCACCTGGGCCGAGGCCCTCGAGAGGGGCGGCCTGCGGTTCGAGGACGACTGGGGGCGGAGCGATCTCGTCCTCGTCAACACCTGCACGCTGACGGGCCGGGCCGACCGGGATGTCCGGAAGTTCCTCCAGAGGGTCTGCCGCGAGAACCCCGGCGCCAGGCTCGTCGTGACGGGTTGCTGGACCGAGTCCGCGCGGGCGAAGATCGCGGGCCTGCCTCAAGTCCTCCTTGTCATTCCCAACAGCGAGAAGGGCCGCCTGCCGGAAAAGGTCATGTCCTTGGTCGGGCGGCCGTGGCCGGGTCCGGACGAGGGACGCCCGGCCGCGGGCCGGCCCGCGACGTTTTTCCGCGCCCGGGCCCCTCTCAAGATCCAGGACGGCTGCGACGACCGTTGCACGTTCTGCATCATTCCGAGCGTCCGGGGCAAGAGTGTCAGCCTCTCCCTGGAGGAAATCGTCGCCCGCGTCCGTGACCTCGTCGCCCGCGGCTTCCGGGAGATCGTCCTGGCCGGGATCCACCTGTCCTCATACGGCCGTGACCTCGCGCCGCGCCGGTCGCTCCTGGAGCTCCTGCGCGAGATCGAAAAAGTCGAAGGCTTGGGCCGGTTGCGGCTGAGCTCCCTCGACCCGCGCCGGCTCGACGCGGACCTCCGGGCGCACATCGCCGGAAGCCCGAAGGTTTGCCCGCATTTCCACCTCTCACTTCAGCACGCCTCGGAGCGGGTCCTACGGGAGATGGGACGGACCGGCGGCCCGGACGCCTTCGACACCCTCCTCTCCGACTTGAGGGCGCGGCGCCCGGAGGCCTCGCTCGGCGCCGACGTCCTCGTCGGGTTCCCGGGGGAGACGGACGCGGACTTCGCCGATCTCCGGGCTTTTCTTGAGGGCTCGCCCCTGACCTATTTCCATGTGTTCTCTTTTTCGCCGCGGGCGGGGACGCCGGCCTCGGGACACACCCAGGTCCCGGAGAGGGTCAAGAAGGAGCGCTCGCTTGTCCTGAGGCGGCTCTCGGCGGAGAAAAGCTTCCGTTTCCGGGCCGCGTTCGCCGGGAAGACACTCGACGCGGTCGTCATCCGGAGGGGCCGGAGTGGCGCCAGCGCAGAGACAGCGGACGGGGCCGAGGGCGCCGACGGGGCGGGGAGACGGGGTCGGTCCGGAAGACCGGCCGGGGCCGAGCTCCTGACCGGCAATTACTTCAAGATCCTGGTTCCCTCCTGTCCGGCGCCGGAGCGGGAGATCGTCAAGGTCCGGGTCGTCCGCGTCCTGCCGCAAAGCATGGAAGGGAGTGTGGGCGTATCATGAATAAGATTCACATTTTGCCGGCCGAGGTCGCCGAGAAGATCGCCGCCGGGGAGGTCATCGAGCGGCCCGTATCCGTCGTCAAGGAACTCGTCGAGAATTCCCTCGACGCCGGAGCCACCGACATCCGGGTCGAGCTCATCGAAGGCGGGAAGCGGCTGATCAAGGTCCAGGATAACGGGTCGGGCATGAGCCGCGAGGACGCGGCCCTGTGCTTTCGGCGGCACTCGACGAGCAAGATCTCGGGCGAGGACGACCTCGAGCGGATCACCACCCTCGGCTTCCGCGGCGAGGCCCTGGCCAGCATCGCCGCCGTTTCGAAACTGACCCTGCGGACGCATGACGGCGCCGGGGACCGCGGCACGATGATCGAGCGCGAGGGCGAGAAGCTCGCTTCCGTCACCGACATCGCCCTGCCGCGGGGGACGACGGTCGAGGTCCGGGAACTCTTTTACAACCTGCCCGCCCGGCGCAAATTCCTCCGCTCGAACCCGTCCGAGCTCGGGCTCATCGCCAAGTACGTGACGCAGGCCGCCTTGGCCCGGCCGGGGACACGCTTCGTTCTCCTGCACGGGACGCGCGAGATCGTCAACTGCCCGCCCGTCGGGACGCTCCGGGAGCGGATCTTCCAGCTCTACGGGAAGACCGTTGTCGACGGTCTGATGGAGGTCGCCTCGACCGAAGGGGAGGGGCGTCTCTCCGGGTTCGCATCAAGGCCGCTCAAGGGGCGCATGGACCGGTCGGTCCAGATTTTTTTCGTCAACGGGCGGCCCATCAAGGACCGCGTCGTCCAGGCCGCGCTCAACCAGGCTTACGCCGGGCTCCTCGAGCGGACGAGATCCCCGGAAGCCTTTCTTTTCATCGCCCTGCCCCCTGGTGACGTCGACGTCAACGTCCACCCTGCCAAGGCCGAAGTCCGTTTCCGGGACTCGCAGGTCGTCTTCCGGCTCGTGCTGAGGGCCGTCGAGGAGGCGGCGCGGCGGGAGCACGCGGTCAAGGAGGCCTACCCGCTCGGGGAGAAGATGGGTCGCGTCCCGGGGATCGCAGAGGAGGGCGTCAAGCCGCGCGGGCTCGGATTCGGGCCCGGGCCGGAGAGCCCGGATGCCGGAGGAACGCCTGCGGCAGGCCCGACGGGAGGCCCCTTCGCCCCGTCCGAGAAGCCGGGGACGGGCCCCGAGGTCATCGGCCAATTCCACGGCCTTTATATCATCGCCGCTTCGGAGGACGGGCTCCTTGTCGTCGACCAGCACAACGCCCACGAGCGGGTCCTGTTCGAAAAGTACCGGGAAATCGACAGGGAAAGGGCCTGGCCGCGGAAAATGCTCCTCATCCCGGTCGTGCTGGAGCTTTCGCCCTCGCAGGCGGTCGAGCTCGAGGAGAACGCCCTGCTCTTCGAGGAGCTGGGGTTCCGCGCCGAGGCCATGGGCGGCCGGTCCTATGCCCTCAAGGAATATCCCGACATCTTCCGGGCCGAGGAGGCCGCGGACATCTTCCGGGCCTTGCTGGCCGAGGCGGGACAGGACAAGGCCCGCGACCGGCGGGAACAGTTCCTGGCGACTCTGGCCTGCAAGACCGCGATCAAGGCGGGCCAACCCCTGACACGGGAGAAGATGGGTTATCTCGTGAGCGAGCTCTTCAAGACCTCCCAGCCGGCCCTCTGCCCCCACGGGCGCCCCATCGTCGTGAAGATTGGCCGGGCCGAACTCGACAAAGGCCTGCGCCGCTCTCCATCCTCAAATTGACAGCCGGAGAAGCGATTTGCTAAGATGAACGCGCTTCCGGACCCGGGTGAATACGGCGGACCAGCCCCCGGGTTCCGATCTCCGAGAGACTGAGAACGGGACGGACGGGGAGTGGCGCAGCCTGGCTAGCGCGCCTGCCTTGGGAGCAGGAGGTCGGCGGTTCAAATCCGCTCTCCCCGATAGACTCCTTACGGAAACCTTGTCCGCCTGCGCCGGGCGGCGGCGGGCAGGGCTTGGGCGAGCCCGGCTGGCTGTCCGGGCCAGAGTCCTCGACGACGCGCCTGTAGCTCAGGGGATAGAGCAGCTGCCTTCTAAGCAGCGGGTCGGGTGTTCGATTCACCCCAGGCGCGCTCTTATTTTAGCTCGTAAAGGTCATGGCGTTTGTTGGCATCCAGCCCGCTGAACTCCTGAACCTTGTTCCCAATCCAGCGGACTTCCACATCGACCTTTCCTGCGTATCTGCCAAGACCGATATGGACAACCTGATCGTCGCAGTTTGATTTTCCGCGCATACCGGCGATTTCTCGCACGTAGGATCGTCCGTTCGCCTGCACGGTAACCCGTGCGCAGTAAGCCATGCCATTGACATGCTTTCCGCCGTGGAGTTTCAGCTCGATCCAATTTGCCGGAGCCGGGGTGTTTCCCCTTTCTATCAGCTTGTTCTCATAAAGAAGAAGCCCCTTGTTTCCGTCAAACACGAACCAATCCAAGTCGCCGTCATTGTCGAAATCAGCTGCCGCCTGCGCGCCGGCGTTAGAGGCGAATGCGCCGGTCCGGAAGGTCACCTCCCGAAACGAACCGTCGCCAACTCCCTCATAGAGCTGATTCACCCAGACGCGGTAGGAGTTAACGATCGACAAATCGAGATGGCCGTCATTGTTGAAGTCGGCCAGCAAGGGATCATCATTGGTTTCTCGGTACACCAGGCCCGAATCGAGCGTGTGGTCCTCGAAGCCATGCCCTGTGTTGAGGTACACGCGCGAGAGGTCCATGACGAACGGCGGGTTTTGAAATATAGTCCTTGGATGGGAAAAGTTCGCGCAGACGAGATCCAAAGTACCGTCTCCGTTGAGATCTCCCCAAACGGCTCCGGGGGTCATCCCCCAAAAAGTTGTATCTCTCCATACGGTCCGCAATCCCTCGACGCCCCGATCCAGGCCCTCGGGAATCTCAGGCCTCCTGTCAGCCCCGAACCAGGGCGCGGCAGCGCATTGGATAAAGACCGCCTTCTTCCCCTCCGAGACATTGCGCCACAGCGTATTGCGGTTATTCGGGTAGCCAGAGTTGGCCACAAAGATGTCCGTGCGCCCGTCGTTATCGTAGTCCCCAGGACTGACGCCGTGGCCTACCGGCATGACATCATCCCCTAAAAATCCCCAGGTATTTGTGACGTCCTCAAAGGTTCCGTCCCCTTTGTTATGGAACACCTCGGTTCTTCCAACTTCGTCGTTCTTCCTGCTGGCCAGGTACACATCGATCAGCCCATCGCCGTCTCCATCAAAGAGGCCGATCGCCTGTGGATCCTCTGGCACTCTATTTGCGGGACTGATAAGGGGCCGGAAGATTCGCCCTTTGGTCTGTAACGAGACGCCAAACTTGTTTTTTCCTGCGACAATAACGTCAACCAGGCCATCATTGTTGACGTCGGCAAAAGCTGCCAACGTCCCTCTTATATCGAGACCTAGCTCTTTATCAACACGTTTGAATTTGCCACTGCCTCCAAGATTGCGCCACAACCCTTGATCGGGAATCAATACATCCGCGAAGCCGTCGCTGTCGTAGTCCCCGAGAACTATTCGATTGTAACCTTCGCTCCCTATTCGCAAACCGCAATCCTCAAAACCGGCGTGGTTCATAAGCTCGAAGCGGATAGTCGTGTCGGGCTGGTCCTTGAGAAACGGGTTCGCGAGGGTATCCGTGGCGAGCCCGCTTTCAACGAGGCTATAGGCGAACAGCGATTCATCCATGATAAGGCGTGTGATCTGCGCTTGGGCCATCGGATTGGCCAACCGTATGTTTTTCACATACTCTTTTAGCGAGTCCATAGAATAACGATAATGCTTCTTGGCAAGCTCCACGCCCTGTCGCCTGTCTTCCGGGTTCTTGGATGAGACAAATCCGATACTGAAATATTTAGCGCTATTTACTGTAGTCCTCCTGCGCGCCCACTCCTCTCTATTAAGCTTGGGATCGATGAACGGAAAGGATCCGGGAGACTCCAATATCGTACAGATCGGATTTTCGGACTTCTGCCAAAGGCTTAGGGCTTTCTCTCGCTGGCCGGTTCCCATCAGCCCCCAGAAGTAGGCCCCGCGAATCAGATGCTCCCTCCAGGTGCCGTTCTGCATGCCCTCCAGAGGCCCGTACAGTTGGACGAGCTCATCGCCCGTGGTCGTTTCCCATTGATAGGCCAGGTTGACTTTTTCTAGAATGAGGTCAGAGGATTCCTCAATCGGGAGCGTTTTGGGGTCAACGCCAAGTTTCACCAGCTTGTCCAGGAGCCGCGCCGTTTCGAGACGGTTCGATTCATTGATGGCGGAGTTCAAATGAGACTTGAGCAGTTCAACATCCTCTTTCTTCCGACAGGTCGGCGAGAAGAGGAAAATCATGGATAAAACGAGAAGAGCCGATATATTTTTGGTTTTCACGTCCCTCCCCCCTTTTAAACCTACGTCAATTGAAGACGCTTATCAAGCCCTCCAGCGCCGGGTGGCAGGCGCTTTCCAGGCCGTCCGTGTGCACAATTCTGAGCACATCAACCGGCAGCGAGCCTGCAACCTATTCATATATCATCAATTAAGAAGGCCGGCCAGCTGCCTTCTAAGCAGCGGGTCGGGGGTTCGAGTCCCTCCAGGCGCGCTCTGCTGTCGCTCAGCACTCACCTTCCGTTGACTTCCCCGCCCAGCGGCGCCATTCTTCGAAATGCATTGTTGTTCGCGTCCTTCGGACCGAGGGGCGGACGCCCGAATCGGCCGTGTCCTGGAAAAGGACTCCTTCACCACCTTGGAACCAAGAAGCTTCCGTTCTCCTCCATGCCCAAGCCGTTGACAGATCAGGCATGGATCCTTAATCCAAAGGAGGCAGTTCAATGCCCATTCGCCGGGCATCGGCTTTCATGACGTCCATCAGGGCCGTGAGCGGACCGTCCGCCAGCGGTTCCACGGTGTGGGAGCTCAAGATCCTTGCGACTTCCAGGCGCGCCCGATCCCAAGCGCTCTTTTTCCCGCGATGAACCCAGGTGTCATAGGCACCACGGTCGACCACGGGACCGGCCAAGTAGACCTCTTCACGGAACCACCGCAACGTCTCCGCCGAAGTCAGGAAATGGTCCCCCGCGTAAATGTCCCCGTAGAGATCGCCGGCCAACCGATCTCCCCGGGCTTCGACGCCCCTGACCATGCGGAGAGCCATGCCGCAGATCTCGTTATCCAGCACGAGCTTTTCCAGGCTCTGACAGCTCTCGAAATCCAGCATGCCCGGGCCGGAGATGACGTTCGCCCCCGCGAGAGCCGCAACGAGCGCCCCCATGCCCGTCTCCAAACCCGCCTGGACGTCGACGATCTTGGCGTCGGAAAGTCCCATGTAGGAATGGGTGGGAAGCCCCAGATGCTTCCCGACCTGGACATGAGCGGCGTTGATCATCATGGTCTCCACGGCCCCCATGGGCGGCGTTCCTGTCCTCATATCGAACGCCGCGGGAGAACCTCCAAAAATGATGGGCGATCCCGGATGGGCCAATTGGTGAATGACGATGCCGCTCAGGTTCTCAGCGGTCAACTGCACCAGCGCTCCGGCCAGAGTGACCGGAGACGTGGCCCCCAGCAGGGGCATCGAGATCAGTGCGGCGGGGATCCCCGCCCGGGAGGCATCGATGAGATTCTGGCAGGTCAAGTTGCTCCATTTCAAGGGTGGCGAGGGACAGCAATCGAAGATCGCCAGGGGTTTCTCTCTCAGCGCTCGTTCGCTCCCCCGGACGGCCACCAGCATGTCTTTCATGATCTTGAAGCTTTCCACGGCAAAAGTGCCCGTGATGATCGGCTTCGTGCAGAACCGCAGCCCGATGTAGAGCCGATACCTGTCCTGCATGGCTTCGGGCACATCCATGGAAATCATCTCCGTGCTCTGCGCGGCGATGTTCGAAAGAGCGTCCATCAAGATCGCGAAATGGACGAGATCCCTGGTCACCGGCTTCCTTTCTTCCAATGTCGCTGGATCCAGGATCTTCAAGGCCCCGGAGCCCGGATCGAAGTAGACCGCGTCCCCTTCCAGGGCCATCGTGAGAGCGCCGCTGCGGTCATACATGTGGATCGCCTGAGGCGCGGTCTTGAGCGACGCTTCAACGAGGCTCGGCTTGAACGATACGATCCGCCCCCGGCAGGAACATCCCGCGTCCGCCAGGAGGCGCAACGCTTCGTCGTTCTCGATGAGAACGCCCGTCTTTTCCAGGACATCCAAGGCTTCCGAAACGATTTGATCAAGGAACGGCCGGGACAGCATGTCGAGCTTTGGTCTCTTCGTCTCCAACATCTTCTCCTCCTTCAATCCCATCGATCACTTACCGTGGGGCCTATCCGGCGTTGCGGGCTCGGGATCCATCTCAACGAGCCTGCACGTCTCAGGGTGCGGGCATTCACAGCTCCTCCGTCCTTATTCATGTCTTGCCTTAACTAAGATACAATTCTAAAATAAAATCCAGAGATATACCATCCGGGCAATTCCCATTCGAAAGGCCGGCGGGATCGGCCATGCGGTTAGGTCAAGAACTCGACCGATGAGTCCAGATAGACCCTCTTCGTCAAAGTTCGACCGGCCGGTTGGAGGCGATATCGTAGTTCCCCCTTTTGTCGTCGAGATCTGCGAGATCCTGTCCCTCCGGGGTCCGGAAACGCGCGTCCTCGCCGCCCTCGATGACCTCCGGGACCATTGCCGCAGGAGGATCCGGGATTTCGTCGAAGCGCACAGAAAATTTCGCGGATGAAGGCCCTCGCGAAGCCGTCCGTGAGCACAATTCTGAGCACACTTTCTGGTGGCGTGTCCATAACGTCTTCATCTCGCATCAGTTAAGGAGGTAGCCCAGCTGCCTTCTAAGCAGCGGGTCGGGGGTTCGATTCACCCCAGGCGCGCTCCCATATTCCCCTTGAAATCGGCCAGTTAAACATCATCCCCGGTGCCATGCCCTCCGCTCCGGCACGGGCCGAGATCGAGGCGGCTCTCGCCGAAAACTCCGCATGAATTCAGGCCGCTCCGGAAGTCCGGAGCGCTTCAGACTCAGGCCCGGCCGTGGCACTTCTTGAATTTCAACCCGCCGCCGCAGGGACAAGGATCATTTCTTCCTGGATTCCCGCGGCCCGGTGTCGGCGGCCGGCGCCCTTCCTCTTTGGCGAGGATTCTCATGATGCCTCCGGCCGGCTGGCCGCAGCTGTGAAGGCCGGCCATGAGCTGCATGGGCCGCTCGATGTGGGCAAAGAAAGCCTTCAGGCCATCACAGAGCCAGTTCAATCCGGGCTCGCCGTTGCGCGTCGTGAGAATTCTGTTTTTCGGACACTCTCCGTGACACGTGAAGAGGAACCGGCATTCGCGGCATTCACCAGGCAGGGTCGCCGACTTGGCCTGTCCGAAGGCCCGCTGTCTCTCCGAGAAAAAAAGCTCGCCGATCGGTGTTTCCAGGATGTTTCCCAGGAGAAAGGCCGGGTCGACATAATGATCGCAGGAATAGAGGTCGCCGTTGTGTTCGAGGGCCAGGGCGTCGCCGCAGGTCGGACGCAACGCGCACAAGGTGGATTCACCGTAGATATAAGACGCCAGCACGGCGTCGAAGAAGGGGATGAACATGAACCCCACGTCTCGGCGGACCCATTCGTCGAAAATCTCCGAGAGGAAGAGGCCGAAATCGGCGCCGCGCACGGAGCGGCCGGTCGCCTGACATCCCTCCCGGCTGACGGGTCCCGTCTTCCGCTCGACGACCGGAATGAACTGGACATAACGGGCCCCGAGCTCGTCCCGGAAAAACCTGTAGACTCTGAGCGGATGATGACTGTTGGCCGCGTTCACGGTGCAGAGGATGTTGAACTCGACCCCATGCTCCTGCATCAGGCGTGCCGCCCGGACGACCCTGGAAAAAACCGATTTCCCGCCTCTGTCCCGGCGGAAGGAGTCGTGGAGCTCGCGCGGGCCGTCGAGACTCAGACCGACGAGAAACCCATGATCGTGAAAGAACCGGCACCATGACTCATCGATCAGCACGCCGTTTGTCTGGATTGAGTAAGCTGCGCGCTGGCCGGGCCGGGCGTGCCTGCTTCCCGCCTCAACCGTCCGCCGGAAAAAATCGAGGCCCATGAGCGTGGGCTCTCCGCCCTGCCACGTGATCGGCACCTCGGACCCGGGGTAAGCCGATAGGGTCTGGCGGATGTAGGCTTCCATGACATCGTCCGGCATCCGGAAGCTCGAACCGGGGTAGAGGCGTTCCTTCTCGAGGTAAAAGCAGTAGTCGCAACGGCAATTGCACTGCGCCCCCGCGGGCTTGGCCATGATGTGAAAGGCGGATGCGGAGGTCACTTCTTGAGGTCGGTTTCGACGAAACGGCGAGCCAGCTCCTCGGAATCTCCGTAGAGCTTCTGGAGACGGAGGAGTTCGTCCTCTAGCTGGCGGCGGACCTTGGCATAAGCGGGGTCGGCGTAGACGTTGTGGAGCTCCCGGGGATCCCTAGGAAGGTCGTAAAGTTCCCAAGCGTCGATGTCATAATAGAAGTGAATGAGCTTATACCGCTTGGTCCGGACGCCATAATGGCGCTTGACCATGTGGACGGCTGGAAATTCGTAATAGTGATAGTAGATCGACTCGGGCCACCCGGATACCCGCTGGGCCGTGGCGAGCGGCAGAAAGGACCTCCCTTGCATGGCGGGGGGCTTTCTCAGACCGGCGCCATCGAGAAAGGTGGGGGCGAAATCCACGTTCGTGAGCATATCCTCATTGACCAAACCGGGCGGGACGCGATCGGGCAGACGCATGAGGAGCGGCATCCGGAGCGCCTCCTCGTACATGAAACGCTTGTCGAACCAGCCGTGCTCTCCCAGGAAAAATCCCTGGTCAGAGGTGTAGATGACAAGAGTCTTCGGGGCGAGGCCGGTCCGGTCGAGCCCGTCGAGGACCCGGCCGATGCTTTCGTCAACCGCAGCCACGCAGCCGAGATAGTCTTGGAGGTAACGCCGGTATTTCCAGCGGACGAGCGCGTCTCCCGAGAGCCGGGCCTTGCGAAACGCCTCGCGCTTCGGGCCGAAGGCCGCCTCCCAAGCCCTTTTCTGGGCCTCGTCCAGCCTCTCCGGCGGCGGCCCGAGCTTGAGGTCGGATTCGAGAGTCATGTGGTCCCGGATGGTCATTTCCTGTTCCGCGGCAGCCCGGGAACGCGTCGCATAATCGTCGAACAGTGTCGGCGGTTCGGGAAATTTCGCGTTGTCATAGAGCGTCATGTGGCGCACGGCCGGCTGCCAGTTCCGGTGCGGAGCTTTGTGATGGAGCATCAGCAAGAAGGGCCGTGACGAGTTTTTGCGCGCCTCAAAAAAATCGACGGCCAGGTCGGTTAGGATATCCGTGACATACCCCGAGCGTCGTTTCGTCGTGCCCATCTCGCACAGGTCGGGATTATAGTATTCACCCTGGTCGGGGAGGATGCTCCAATAATCGAAACCTGTCGGGTCGCTCTTGAGATGCCATTTGCCGATGAGGGACGTCTCATAGCCCGCCGCCTGGAGAAGCTTAGGGAAGGTCTCCTGCGACCCGTCAAAAACCTGGGCGTTGTCGCGTACCCCGTTGAGGTGGCTGTACTTTCCAGTGAGGATAGTGGCCCGGCTAGGAGCGCATATTCCGTTGGTGCAAAAGCAGTTGTCAAACCGCGCCCCTTCCCGGGCGATCCGGTCGATGTGCGAGGTCCGGTTGAGGCGGCTTCCATAACAGCCGATGGCCTGCGCGGCGTGGTCGTCGGCCATGATGAAGACGATATTGGGCGGGGAAGAGGAGAGGGCCTTTTCGCGGGAGAATCGATATCGGCTGAGGGGACCGGCCAGCGACGCCAGGCTGATGGACTTGACGAACTCGCGTCTCTTTATCGGCGTCCTCCTCCCGGCTTATAGCACGGCGCGCAGGTACATGTCAAACGCGGGATAAAAAGGAGGTTTACGCCGTTTGCCTGGCCTTCAGTTTGTACCGGTTCGTAAGTCCGTCAAGCATCATGGTCACGATCGTACAGGTCATTCCGTTATAGGGAACTCCCAGCGGCAGGCCGGAGACGGAGTCGTAATGCTCGTTGATGCCGTTCTTAAGGGCATTGGCCACAGTCTTGTCGGCGATGTCGGCAGCAATATCGGGATGACCGTTCATCGCAAAGCCGAAAGCTACCTGATAATTAGGGGCCGGCCAGACATCTCCGCGCCAGTAGCTGTTCGATACCCAGCGGGAATCCTTGCGGTCCACGGTCGGGATCGGAAGAGGCGTCTGCCAATGGTCCGTCATGAATGTCTCGGCCATCCGTTTGACCATCAGAGGCGTTGGGACCTCCGCCATCAACGGCATCCAGCTTCCGATGGTCGCCACTTTGATCTTCTCAAGGGCGTCCCGATGAACCGCCAGAAAAGTTCCGCTCTCCTCGTCCCACATGTATTTCCGGACGGCCTCAACCGATTTCCTGATACGTCTTTGGCGCCGTTCTGCCATCGCATGATCGCCCAGTGCCTTTGCCAGGCGAACCAGACTACGCTCGGAGCGGATCAGATAGCTGGTGATGCCGGGGAGACAGATATCTCCATACCAACGGCCTTCGCCGCTGCCCTTGCGTAACGGGTGTGCCGTCAGCTTGAGATCATCGAGATTACACTCGTAATCGAAAGTTTCGAAGCGGGCATGCTGTATTCTCCCGCTATACGACCCGACCGCCACGAGGCCGACGTCGGTCACGTCCCGTTCGTTCCAGTACCATTCATGAAACTTCTCGAGCGGCCCAAGGCTTTGCCGGACCAGCCCTTTGTCTTCGTTGCGCTGGAAAACACGCTCCAGACCCCAACCGAGAATGGGAATTTGTGAGTAGGCCGGATAATCGTTCCAGGTTCGAGTATTTTTGGGCTCGATCATACAGGCGATCATGTTGTGGGCATATTCGGGACGCTTGTTGTTCCAGCGTTCCTGAAAATCCCAATAGTTCTGGAATATCTCGCGGATGAGCTCTTCCCTTCCCGGGAGGATCGCCAGAAGGTCGACCTCAAACATGGTATCCCATATCCATTGTCCGTAGAAGTCATCGCCCGTTCCCGCCTGCAGCCAGCGATGCTCGAGGGTGCCCTCCGGAGGCCTGATCTTGGCGAGGACGCATTGACGAAAGACGTCCTCGGCCAGGCGCAGGAGATCCGGATTGCTTGATTCGAAAAGTGATTCGATGCGGCTCGCCTGCGCTCGTTCTGGCACAAAGCCCATCCCGGGCCATGGCGATATCATCAACCCTGCCAGCGCTCCCTCCAGGCTCTTGACCATAAACTCTCTTCGATTCATGAGGATCTCTTTGGCCTCCCTTGCTCAATCTAGCACCTCTGAAGCGAGGCATTCAAGCTGCGGAAGCAAAGGTCCTTGTGGGGAGGCTGGCGGAAGGAATACAATCGCTTCCGGCCGCATCGTTCCTTAGGCTGCAGGCCGCCAGTTCCAAGGGCCCTTAGGGCCGGAATATGCACTCAAGGGCTGTCGCATTGATAGGGGGCTGGTCCCAGGAGACAAGCATGATAAAAAGAAGTCTTATCAGCCTGATTTTAGTTACAGCGGTTTGTGGAGGTGTGCTGGCCGCTTCGGCGTCGCCGGTTGAGAGACATCTTACCGTGAAGGGGGGACGTTTCCTAACGTTGAACACGGTTATTCGCGTTAATCAGATCGAGGCGGCGCGTAATCTGAACGAAGGTGATGACGAAGCGGCGCTTCATACCCCGGAAGCTGTAGCCGCATTCCGTGAGGCTGTCTCGAAAGGGTTTCCCGGTGCGCAGGTGACATGGGCGTTCTCCTGGCTTGCTTTGCACGATGAGCGGCCGAATTATGCCGCCATTCGCAAGCAGGTTGTGGGCTATCACGAAGCGTATGGCGACGAAATCACCTTTATCCCCGGCGGATATTTCGCCCCCATGTACAGCTCGCGCGCGCAGGTCAACAAGGATATCAAAGAAGCGCTCCAGAGAATACGTGGCATGGTTGGAAACGGATACAAGCCCAAGAGCCTGGTGGCCGGATTCCTTTCCGCCGAGAATCTGCGTTACCTTGCGGAAGAGGAGGGCATCCATGTCAGCCAGGGGACGGTTTGGAGCCAGTACGGCATAGACAATGGCGACGGCGACGGTTCCCTGTCTTATCCCTATTATCCAAGCCGTGAACACGGATGCAAGCCCGCGCAGGGGCGGGCTGACTTCATCGACTGTGTCAACCTGGATGGCTGGACATGTGACTTTCTCTGTGCGCGTCGTTTCGGGTTCGAGGGGGGCTTTAACAGCAGGCTCGGAGTGGGGCCGATTGAATCGTATCGCAATCTCGGCGTGGAGAAGGGCATGGCCGAGGTCATGGCGGTCACGGCAAACCACTTTGACGATGCCTTCGAGCGCAACGGATTTGGATGGGTTACAAATTGCTGGGAGATCAGTCTCGTCAAGTCGCTCAAGCCGGAAGTTCTGGAGTGCCTTACCAAGTGGCTTCAGAATGTGAGAGAACGCTGGCCCGACGTTCGGGTCGTTACGCAGGGAGAGTTTGGCGAAGCCTGGCGGCGCGAACACCCGGATAACAAGGGTCTGGATTACCGGTTTGTCCAGCGAGGCACCGGCATTGGAGGTTCAGAACCCAACTTGGAGATTCGCTGGTTCATGAACACCGATTTCAGGCTCGCGCTCTTGCGGGACTGGAAGACAGAAGAGCCGGGTAAGGTGATTGATTTCACTCGGTATGATTTGCCGGCCCGTGAACCTTCCGACCCCGTGCCCGGCAAACCGTCGCGGAACTGGAGCCTGATCAACCGAATCAATCAGAAGCGCCGTCGCCCGGAAGATGCCCCGGTGCCGCTCTCAGCGCTTACGGAAGATGAGCAATCGTTGATCAGGAAACACTATCCCGAATTATTGGCGTCGGCACAAATGACACTTGCCCGCCCGCAACAGGACCTTCTCAGCAAGGCGGACTTTGCAAATCTCCCCATGTCGGTCCGACCCGGAGCGTTCTGACCCTGGCTGAACGGAACGGTCAGCCTGGAGCGGTTGACGTACGAACTGGAAGAGATGAAAGACAAGGGGATGCAGGGAGCGGATATCTGGGATGTCAAGGCCAACAGGGATCCTGACAAAAGAATACCCGCCGGACCTCCTTTCCTGGGCGAAGACTCGCTTCGAGGGGGCAGGTCATGTTCTCCCGGTCTTCTCGGGGCCGCCCGTGAGCACAATTCTGAGCACATCATCCAGAAGCGAACTCGTAAATCCTTCATCCACCATAAATTAAAAATGTAGTCTTGTTGCCTTCTCAGCTGCGGGTCGGGGGTTCGAGTCCCTCCAGGCGCGGCATGTTACATAAGCTCGGAGGCGGCAGTATAGCCGCCATCGGCTACATGTCTCGCTCGGCTATCGGCCGCCGGCGCCAGAGGCGATATGTGTTGAAAACCTCACTTCAGAGGTGATATCGTGAGCGGGCGCAGGTCATTCCCCACGCGATTTTAAAAAGGAGGCGGCGTGATGAGGCGCCGAAGAGAAACTGTCGGGAGCGCCTTTCTTATATTTCTTTTCGTAAGTCTGGCTTCCGCGGCCGAGAAGCCGCCCTTCGCCTCCTGGTCCTTCGACCAGGAAAAGGACTCCGATAGGATCCTGGGATACCATAAATCCGTGCCCGGCATCGTCGGGACCGGCCTGCGCTTCGACGGGCAGACGACCTCCGTCGTGCGGGCTGCGGCGAACTCCCCCCGCCTCGGCGACGCCTTCACCATCGAGGCCTGGGTCGCTATCCAGACCTATCCCTGGACGTGGTGCGCCCTCGTCAACCAGGAGCGGGACCGCAAGGCCGGCTATTTCTTCGGTCTGGATCCCGAAGGCCGCTTCGGCCTGCAGATCGCCGTCGACGGCCAGTGGCGGGAGGTCCGGTCTGAGGTGAAGCTCCCGCTCTACGCCTGGAACCACATCGCGGCGACCTTCGATGCCGCGGCGGGGGTCCGCCTCTACTGGAACGGGAAACCCGCCGGCGATGCGCCGCTCAAGGGCCAGCCCGCCTACGCGCCCGACGCGGACCTGTGGATCGGCCGGAACCAGACGGCTCTCGGCCTGAGCGAGGAGGTCAAGGTCGTGGCGCCCGTCGCGTTCTCCTTCGACGGGATCCTCGACGAGGTCCGCATCCACGGCCGGGTCCTCCGGGCCGACGAAATCCGGGCCGCCTACGTCCGTCTGACGCCATCCGGGCCGGCTCCCCTCCGGCCGCCCGTCCTGCCGGCCGGGCCGGCCGGGCCGGGCCGATTCGGCGCCTACTACACCCGACTGCGCTACGCCGAGGAATGGGAGAACCCGTGGCGCGTGGGCGAAGCGGCCGACGTCGTCGTCCGCTTCGACGAGAGCGGGGAGCGCCTCGTCTTCTGGCGCGGCACAAGCTATATCCCGGCCTGGGTGACCGAGAACGGGATCTGGTACACCAACGAATTCTACGAGACGCAGATCGGCACGATGGCCACGAGCGCCGAGCCCATGGCCGACAAGCAGACCCACTTCTCGCAGGTCCGGATCCTGGAATCCAACGACGCCCGAGCGGTCGTGCTCTGGCGCTACGCGCCGGTGAGCGTCGACTACGGGCTCGTCTATCCCGATCCCCTGACCGGCTGGAGCGACTGGGTCGAGGAGACCTACACCGTCTACCCCGACCGCACCTGCGTCCGCGAGATCCGCACCTGGTCGTCCGATCCCGTCGTCGCGCCGGCGGAAGGCCAGGGGCTGGAGAACTTCCGCCAGTTCCACGAGGCCATCATCATCAATCCGCCGGGGACGCGCCCCGAGGACAACATCCGGGCCGACGCGCTGACCCTGGCCAACATGAAGGGCGAGACCCACACCTACTCCTGGGCCAAGGGCCCGCCCGGCTTCGAGGCCGATTACGACGCGGAGACGCTGAAGCTGCTCCATCGCATCAGCGACCAGGACACGGCGGCCCACAAGTGGCTCACCGCGCCGGCCCACGGCAACATCCTCCGGGTGAACCTCAAGGCGCCGACCAGCCCCTACGCCATCGTCGATCCGCGGAACGCCGCGATCGACTGCTACGCGGGCGAGATCATTCCGGAGCGCTCGATGTTCCCCTGGTGGAACCACTGGCCCGTCTCGCAGCAGATCCGCTCCAACGGCCGCTGGGCCGTCGCCCCCGACCGCCCTTCGCACAGCTCGCTGGCCCACATCCAGGCCTGGCGGCCCTACGAGGAGCGGGCGGACGGGATGACCATGCTCATGCTCAACGGCCTGAGCGAGCGGCCGGCGGAAGGGCTCGTGCCCCTCGCGAAATCCTGGCTTTCGCCGCCGCGGATGGACGTCGATGGGAACGCCTTCCTGAGCGAAGGCTACGATCCCGCGGAGCGGGCGTTCGTCGCGGCGCGCCGCGGGGGGACGGCCGCCGCGCCCCTGGCCGTCACGCTCTGGGCGGGCCGCGACGCGCCGTTGTTCAACCCGGCGATCCGGGTGAAGGGGTGGGGCGCGGCGGAGCCGCGGATCGAGATCGACGGCCGGCCGGCGCCGCCCGGCCGCGACGTCCGGGTCGGCCGCGTCCGCGGCCTCGAGCGCGACGACCTGGTGCTCTGGATCCGCCTGGAATCGACCGTTCCGGTGCGCCTCGTCGTCGCGCCGGCGGACGAGCCGAACGAGCGCCGCCGGGCGGCTTCCGCGACGGAGGAGGCGTGCGGAGGAGGGGATCGCCGATGAGACTTTTCCTCAAAATAGCCGCGAGCTTCATTCTCGCGGCCGCGGCGCTGGCGGCCGTTGCTCCGGTCCGCGCCGCGGCGACGGATACGGGCCTTCTCTTCGACAAGGCCGAATACACCGCCCGCCGCGCCCGGCTCATGGAGAAGATGCCGGACGGAGCGGCTGTGTTCCTCGGAGCCCCGACGCCGGCCTCCGACGTCCCGTTCCGCCAGGGCCACGACTTCCTCTACTTTACCGGCGTGCACATTCCCGACGCGTTCCTGATCATCGACGGCACTCGGAAGGAGAGTCTCCTCTTCTTCACCATGACGGAGAAACAGGCGGACGGCGAGGGGCTGCCCGTGGAGATCGTCCGGCACCCCCAGGACGTTACCGGGATCGAGAAGGTCCTGCCGGCCGAGCAGTTCGCCTCCTCCCTGACGGCCCTGAGCCAGCGGACGCGCGTGCTCTACACGGAGTTCAAGCCCGAGGAGCTCGGTCCCGAGAACTCGAACGAGAAGTTCAACGCCCTCCAGAAGTCGATGACCCAGAGCCTCTGGGACGGCCGGCTGACCCGCGAGCTGCAATTCGTCCGGCAGCTCCGCGACAAGTTCCCGCAGGTCGATGTCCGCGACTGTGCCGCCCTCGTCTGGGACATGCGCAAGATCAAGTCGCCGGCGGAGCTGGCCGTCATGCGGCGGGCCGGCCAGATCGGCGTCAAGGCCCACAACGCCCTGATCCGGTCGACGCGGCCGGGCGTCTCGGAGAAGTCCCTCGAGGCCGTCTTCGAGTTCGTCTGCCGCGAGGCCGGCGCCGCGGACATGGCCTACGAGCCGATCCTCATGTCCGGCAAGAACCACGCTTACGGGCACTATCACTTCTACGACCGGGTGCTGAAGGCCGGGGACCTCGTCATCCTGGACGCCGCCCCCGACTACTCCGACTACCATGTCGACATCTCCACGACCTTCCCCGCGTCCGGCGCGTTCACGCCCCGCCAGAAGGAGCTGTACGAGGTCGCGCTGGCCGTCCGCGACACCTGCCAGGCGAACTACCGGCCCGGCGTCACGCTCGGCCAGGTCGGGGAGAAGGTCGCGGCCATGCTCAAGGAAAAGGGCCTCGAACGCTATGCCGACGACTTCCGAGGCATCCTCCGCCTCGGGGGCTACAACCACATGATCGGGATGGCCACGCACGACGTCATGGGGACGTTCGCCGGGGCCGCCGAGGCCCTCGCGCCCGGGATTGTGTTCGCCTGCGACATCCAGCTCTTCCGCCTCGAGGAGGAGATCGGCATCCGGCTCGAGGACACGATCGCCATCACGGACAACGGATATGAAAACCTGTCCCGGGGCGTCCCCCGAACGATCCGCGAGATCGAGGACCTGAAGAAAGAAAACGGCATCCTCCAGACCCTGAAGAAGCTGGGTCTCGATTGACCGCGGGCCCCACGGCCCGGAAAGGGAGATTCGCGATGAAGAAGACGGCCACGGGCCTTGCCGCCCTCCTACTGGCGCTCGTCCTGGCGGCGCCCGGACAGACGATCGACTTCTCCAAGAAGCCGGTCCAGTCCGAGCGCACCCGGACCTACGATGCCCTCCACTACCTGATCAAGCTCAGGATCGACATCGACCATAAGGCCTTCGAAGGCGAGACGACCGTGACGCTGGCCTCGCTCCGCGAAGGGCTCGCGGCCGTGGCCCTCGACGCCGAGGAGTTCAAGGTGACTTCGGTCCGGAGCGACTACGGGGACGCGCTGGCGTTCACCCAGACCGCCGCCGAGGTCGTCGTGACGCTGCCCCGGCCGGCGAAGTTCGGCGAGCGGGTGACCTTCACCTGCGCCTATTCCGGGCGCGACCCCAAGGCCGGCCTGCGCTTCGCCGACGCGACGCCGGACAATCCCAAGCTCGTCTTCTCCGACTCGTGGCCGGCCAACGTCCATCACTGGTTCCCCTGCTACGACTACCCGAACGACAAGGTCGCCGACGAGCTCATCGTGACCGTCCCGTCCGGGAACAAGGTCGCGGCGAACGGCCGTCTGGTCGGGGTAACGGAGGACAAGGCCGCGGGGACGGTGACCTACGACTGGTCGCAGGACCTGCCCCATTCGACGTACCTCATCTTCTTCGCCGCCGCGCCCTACGTCGTCGTGCACGACGCCTACAAGACGCTGCCCGTGAACTACTGGGTCTATCCTCAGGACGAGAAGAAGGCCCTTCCCACGTACGGGAAGACGCCCAAGATGATCGAGTTCTTCAGCCGGACCTTCGGCTACGATTACCCCTGGCAGAAGTACGACCAGATCTCGGTCCCGTCGGGCGGCGGGGCCGAGAGCACGTCGGCCACCGCCATGACCCAGCGGGTCATGGTCGACGAGGCGGACCTTCCCGATTTCCCGAGCATCGGCATCGTCTCCCACGAGCTGGCCCACCAGTGGTGGGGGGACCTTATCACCCTCCGAAGCTGGACGCATGCCTGGATGAACGAGAGCTTCGGGACGTACTCGGACTACCTCTGCTGGCGGTACGACATGGGCGACGACGAGGGCGCGCTGAACCTGTCGGGCAAGCTGGCCTCCTATCTCCGCGAGGCCAAGACCCGCTACATCCGGCCGATCGTCTGCGAGCGCTACGACTCGCCGGGCGACGTCTTCGACTCCCACTCGTATCCCAAGGGCGCGCTCGTCCTGCACATGCTCCGGTCGATCCTGGGCGAGGAGGCGTTCTTCAAGACGCTGAGCGTTTTTCTCCACCGCTACGCCTTCGAGCCCGTGGACACCTTCGACTTCATCCGGACCGTCCGCGAGACGACCGGCCAGACGCTCGACTGGTTCTTCGACCAGTGGCTCTTCAAGCCCGGCCATCCCGTCTTCGACGTCGGCTGTCAGTGGGACGCGGCGCGCAAGGTCGTCCACATGACCGTGGCCCAGGTCCAGGATTTCTCCCGGGGCATCCCCGTCTTCCGCGTCCCCGTGGCGATCAAGATCGTCACGGCCAAGGGCGCGGTCACGACGTCCGTCTGGATCCGGGAGAAGGCCGAGACGTTCGAGTTCCCGGCCGAGACGAAGCCCCTGCTCGTCCGCTTCGACGAGGGCAACGTCCTCATCAAGGAGGTGAGTTTCCCCAAGGACCGCGACGAGCTCCTCTATCAGCTCCGGAAGGACGATGTGATCGGGCGGATCGCCGCCGCGGGTGAGATCGTCCGGTTCAAGGACGATCCGGCGGTCGCCGCGGCCCTGACCGCGAGCGCCCGGAGCGATCCGTTCTGGGCTGTCCGCCGCGCCGCCCTCGAAACCCTGGCCCAGATGGGAGGCCAGGGCCTTCCCGCCACCCTCAAACAGGCCTGCCGGGACGCGAATTCCTCGGTCCGTTCGGCCGCCGTCCTGGCCCTCGGCGATCTGAAAGACCGAGGCCTTGCCGCATTCTACGAGGAACTGTTCGTGAAGGACGCGAGCGTCCGCGTTCGGACCGAGGCCGTCCGGGCGCTGGGGAAGACCGGCGACAAGGGCGCGGTCCCGTTCCTGAGGCGGGCGGCGGACGTCCCGTCGCGGCAGAACATGATCACGCGGGCCGCGGAAGCGGCGCTAAAGCAGATTGAGGGCAAATGACGGAAGGAGCGGCCGCGCGGGGCCTCGATTAGGAGCCGGCTGGGGGCGGCCACCGGGACTGGTGAGGGGGGCGATCTCCAGAACTCTCACCGTGTTCGGCTTCAAGACTTCCGTCCTCTTGATGCGGCTGCCTTCTTCCGCCAATGTGAGGACCTTTCCCGGTGTGATCTCGCTCACCTTGAACCGGTCGGCGGCAAGACCGTATTCCGCCGGGTCGATGGCGTAGGAGAACGGGATTTCCGTATCGGTATAATTCACAAGGAAGACGCCCAGGTGCCCGTCCTCGGCCTGCCATATCCTCGCCTCCGCGGACGGGACCCTGCCTTTATGCAACCCTCCCTCTTCGAATTCCTCTTCAAAAGTGGGGATCGGATTCGACGGGGTGAGCGGCTTCCATAGCCTGCCGAAGGTGTGGAATTTCTGGGTGACCATCCTCAGCTGCGCGCACTGGCGCAGGAAATCGACCTTGGCCGAGAACTCGGGCTTGCGGAAAAGGTCGAAATCCATCCATCCGACCTGCTTCCCGTCGATGAAACCTTGTCCGACCCAGAAATTGAAAAGCCGGCGGCTCTTCCGGAAATCGCAGACGGTTCCGTAGAACAACGTGTAGCCCGAATAGACGACCTCCTGGAGGGGGATCTCGTAATCGCACGGCCGCCCCGTGTACAGATTTGCCGTGACCAGGTCGAAGAAGATCTCATTGGCCGCCTCCGACGTGACCACGACCTGGCGGCCTTTCTGACGAACGACCTGGAGGATCTTTTGATAGAACTCGCGCCAGCCGTCAGCCCAGTAGCGGCCGCCACCGAGAGGGTGCAAGTGGTCCTTGTTGAAACAGAGTTCGTGCGAGTTGCAGGACACCTCGTCGATATAGATCCCGTTGGCGCCATATTCGCCGACCAGGCGGTCGACGAGATCGGCGATGGTGTGATGCCAGGGGACCTGGCTGGGGCACATGGGCGTGAGCCTCCCCGCCCCGTCCCAATAGAACTTCTGTCTCAGTCCGCCGGCCTCGTCCTTGATGGCATAGGGGTCGAACTTGTCCCAGTCGGAGATCTTGCTATCGGCGCTCAATCCGTTGATATACGGGACGATCAGCGCTCCCCCGCCGACAAGCTCCTTGACGCGCTCTTTGAACCCCGGCAAGGGGGGAAGAAAGTGCGGGTAATTGTTGTCGAACAGCGTCTCGTGCCATCCATACCACTGAAAGGCGATGGGCACGCCCATCCTCTGCATGACGTTCAAGAAGGGGAGGTCCATTTCGTGAGGGTCACGGTGATCGCGTGTCCAGGTCAAGGGATCGCCTGTATTCTTGTCGACATTTTGAGGAAGATCCCAGACCCAGGTGTCGCGGATCCACAGGCCGATATCGAGGGCGGAGCGGGGAAAGTCGGGACGTTGCGAAATGGGCCCCGTTCGGGTCCAGACCTGCCGCAAGGCCCAGGACCTGTAGCGATAGGCCGCCTCCAGCCATCCGCCCTGATAGGGTCCGAAGGCAACTGCGTAGTGGTCCGGAAGGTCCGATCCGGGAACGCCCATGTTCTCGGGATACCTGACGAGCGACAGGGTTTCTTTCTTGGAATCCACCGAGAAATCCTTAGCCCGTGATTCCCCGTCCATGCTCGAGAAATAGACGGCGTTGGCTCCGGAGTTCAACGACATGAATTGCATGGGGAAGAAGCCGGACGGCGACCGGGTCCTGAAGGAACCCGTCCATTTCTTCAGCAGCTGGCCGCCCGACCCGGTCACGGGGATGGCCGCGTCGTAATCACCCTCTGAAGGGAAGCCGCTGACGGACGGGCAGGCGACCTCCCACAATCCCCAGTAATCGGACCGGTTCTGAACGGAGATTCGCCACTTCGCAACGCCGTCGTCCCTGGGCAGCTCGATCACGACGTGCACGGTGACGACCCCGTCTTCCTCCCAGAACCTCAGGCGGTTCCACTGGAGGACGAGGACTTGATCGCCGTTAGCCCGCGTCAACAACTCCGCGTAGGTGCACGGCTTAGAGTTATTGTCGATGCGGGGACGCATGGTCCCTCGTCCGAACGTCACTTCCCACAGCAGATGCCCGCCCTTCAGTTGTCGGATGTGATTGAACCCGGTTTTCCTGTCTATCATTGCCGCGAGGCCGAACCCGCGCGGTTCAAACTGATACTGCGCGTAGTCGTTTTGCAGCATGAACCCTTTCTCCGGGTCGATGACCGTCTGCCCGGACAGGACAGAGGCGGTCATCGTGCCGATGACCGCCAGCCACAAGCACTTGTTTTTCATCTGCATCTCCTGAAGGAATCTCGCCAGGTCGTCCCCGTGTTCACTCTTCAGGCGCTTTCCCCGGCGGCCGGGAGCCCGTCGCTTCCTGGCGGATCACGATCGGAACGTAGCCGGCTTCCAGCCCTTTGGGAGGGGTCACGATCAAGGCCGGGTCGAGTGCTGCGATCGTTCCGCGTCTGAGGGGGGCCATATAGTCCCGGTCGATCGTCCAGCCGACGTGGAGCTTCTCGACAAGAGCCTGCAACCTGGCCTTTTTACGCTCACTCCAAGCGTATTGTTGGAACGAGGGCTGATCGACGAAGCGGTACCAGCAATAGGTCACGGTCGAGCCGTCGGCAAGATCAACCTTGAAGGGGCCGCGCACCTGGCCGGGCCTCGTCCATGCGCTGCTCGCCGGGGACAGATAGGCCTCGCCCCGGGCGGCTGGCTTGAACTCTTGGGACCCGAGTCCGGTTTCGGGGGGCACGTTTGCGTCGGCGACGGCCTCACGCTCCTGCCCGACGCTCCTGAAATACCGGGGAAAGAACCCCATCCCGTCCTTCGTGCCGTTATACCACTCGAGCCCCCAAACATCGGATTCGAATACCTTGGTGTCGAAGACCCTGTTCACGCCGTTGATCTTCCTGCCGCCCTGGTCGTACTGCGGCGTCCGCGTTGTCAAAGGCGCAACCCAGGCCCCCTTCCCGTCGAACCGGCCGAAGCAGGCCGGCCCTCCGTCCCGCCAAGCCTTGAAGGCGTCAAAAAGGGCGGACTTGGAGTAATATGTTACGTCCTGGACAAGCAGTGTTCTCCCTTGGCTGTTAACGGGGAATTGCAGTTTCGGCAGCTTCGAATAGATGATGCCCCGGGCGTCCCGAGACTCGAAGCACGGGACCGTGTTGATCTCCATCGCTCCACCGTCCATCTCTCCTGGTCGGGCGTCGAGTCCCCGTCCATAAATGAAGGGGTAGTTGAAGAGCTTCCCAGTTTTGCTCCAGGTCTCCGGAATATAATAGGCGATCGGTCCCTTGAAGTTGGCGGCGTTTAGGAAACACGTCCATGCTTGATCGCCGGTCGGCGGGTCCCCGCCGACAGGTTCGGTAAAAGGAAGAGCCATATAGGCATACCCCAGGAACTGGCCGTTCGGATGCCCCTCGAAGGGCAGGCCGTCCGGGGGGATGAGCAAGCGGTTGCTGAGCTGGGCGATGCCCAAGCGGTCGTCCGGCAGAGCTTGGCTGCTGTAAAAGAAGGACCACCCGGGCGATCCGATCTCGTAGTCGTAACACTGCGGTGTGCCGTTCATGCTGAATTTCGGTGGCCCGTAGGGGAACCGGTTGCCCGCCCAATAACCCAGGCCGCCCTCGAGCGTCTGGAAAACGCCGTCCCAGGTCGGCCCCCGGTCCGGCCAGTGGTCCCGGGCGTAGGTGCCGACAGGAGCGAGCGGGGTTTTCTTGTTGTCCGAGTTGTCCGGCGTGATCCACGTGCCGGCCAGGCCGATCTGGAAATTCTCGATCGGTCCATCGATCAGCGGCCAGACGGCGGAATAGAACCCCATACCCACGCCGTAATCCGCCTGCGCAGGCGGCTTGGCCGCGCTGAAGCTGATGTATCCGTGGAGGCCGTTGAGATGCGCAGTCACCTGTCCCACCGCGCCCTTTTGCTGTTTAGGCATGAGGTATGTTGTCCCTGCCCATATCCACGTCAGAACGGCCAAAACGACGGTGACCTGCCATAGTCGTCTCATCGGGTCCTCCCTGTTGGCGCTGACGGGTTTCTGCGGATGTTGGTTTTGCCCATGAACGCTGTTTGACTGTTGCCGGACCAACGCCATATCAATGGATGATATCGGACTTCCTGATCCTGAACGACCAGGCGTATGAGCATGGAAGCTTGTCAGGCATCCTCTCGATCACGACACGCCCTCCCTCCTGGTGCCAGGGGAGGTCCGTCGCATCGCCGAGCATGCGGACATGGGCTCCCGGCTTTAGCCGAAGACCGGGGATCACCTCCCCGGCTGCTGCGGCCTTCAACTCGATGGCATAGAGATAATCGCCCTTCGTCGTGAACCGGATCGTGCCGGCCTTCCAGACGTTTACGCCGGCATCGGAAAAGGGCGCCGGCGTGGATCCGTACAGGGCTTCCTTGTTGACCTTCATCCACGCGCCGAGTTTTTTCAGCATCTCGACTTGGTACTGGGGGATCGTCCCATCGGCCCTGGGCCCGATGCTCAACAGGGTGACGCCGTTCTTGCTCGTCCTGTCGACGATGTCGTCGACCAGGGCGTCGGCATTCCTGTCGACGTCCGCGGGGGTCATCTTGATGGTGTATTCATAGGCCCACGAGCAGCCCGGCAGCGGCATGTCCGTCTGCCACCTGCGGCGGTCAGGCTCCTTATGTCCGCCGCCTTCGAAGTCCAAGGGCGAGCATTCGAGGGGCAGCTCATTCCCCTTGTGGGTGACTACGACGCCCCGGCCCATCTTCCCGTTCTTGTTAAAGTAGTAGGCCATGAGCTTCGGTATGTACTGGTCGATGATCTCCTTGTCCATGCACCCTTCGAGCCAGATCATCTGCGGGTTGTACTTGTCGATGACCTCCATCGCCTTGAGATAGAACTTGAGGCACATCCGGTGGTGGGCGCCGGGCGAATCGTGGGGCTCGCCGTAGAGCCCGAAATAGTCGGGATTGTTGACATCGACCCCCTCGGGGCAGCCTTTCCGTCCCCCGTTGAAATAGTTCCAGTTGTTACATCCGTTGTTGTGGAACGTCACGATGAACGTGACACCCTGGCCCTTCAGCGCCCTGGCGATGTCCCCGACGATGTCCCGGTGCGGTCCCATGTTTACGGAGTTCCACATCGTGACCTTGGAATCCCACATCGAGAAATTGTCGTGGTGCTCGGCGACAGGCCCGGCGAAATCGGCCCCGATGTCCTTGAACAGCGAGGCCCATTCATCCGGTCTCCATTTTGCCGCCGTGAGCAGGGGGATGAAATCCTTGTAGCCGAACTGAGTGAACGGGTCTCCCCAGGTCTCGACGTGGTGCTTGTAGCAATCCCCTCCGCGGTAATCGGGTCCCGCGTCCGGCTCGTACATGCTGCTCCCGTACCAGCAGCTGTAGCCGAAGCCGGCGACGGAATACGGGCCCCAGTGCCAGTAGATCCCGAAAACGGCATCCTTGAACCACTGAGGCGTCTCCCACTGGGCCAGCGATTCCCACGTGGCCTCGTAATTTGTCTTGATTTGAGCCGGGATTGTTTCTTCGCGACCTATGGTGGCGCGTTCTTTCTGAGGAGAGGTTCCTTGACTTAGGGATGTTCCCATTAAGGGCGATAAGACAAGAACGGCGACCAGCGATTTCCTTACTTTTTTGTACGTCAATCTTTTCATTCCATTCATATTGGCCTGCCGGCGATCAAGATATCATCTTCAAACCGAGGTTGGCAATCGGTTTTGCTTCAGAGGACGACGGCCCGTGGGCCGGGCGATGGCATGGTCGAAGTTGCCTAGGGTTGAGACGCCGGGATGAGGCGGGTCAGAATGAAGGTTAGCGATCCATATGATGAGTCCGCATGAATTAGGCATAAGTTTCGTTTAAAGAGGTGAAAAACGATGGTTCTTCCGTCAAATGGACTGAGTTATGATATGCTCCTAATCAATGGCCTATGAGGGACCGTTGGAGGGAATAAGTCCAAATGCCGAATACGAGATTAAACAGCGTCTTGGGCACTCCAATGATAAGAGCTGCGCTGGCGGTGCTGCTGCTCGTCGCCGGGATCCATCAAGCGGGGCTGGCGGCCACCCCCAAACGCGTTCAAGCGTTTTGCATCGATTTCAATTGGGGCGAAGGCGGTCCAAATGGATTCGCGCCGCCGGGGCTGTGGGCTGATGCCGACCCGTCCGAGCATGTCGCTTGGTACGCAGGCTTAGGCGCGAACGTTATTCAGACTTTCGCTGTCTCGTGCAACGGGTATGCCTGGTATAAGAACGGAAAATTGGTCCCTTCTCAGCCCGGTCTCAAACATGATTTCCTGCCGGAAATGGTGAAACTCGGTCATGCCAGGGGCCTCCGGGTTATGGGATACTTTTGCATTGCGGCCAACACGCGCTGGGGTCAGCGACATCCGGACCTGAGCTATGGGACGCCGAGCGACTATCATCTCCCGCTGACCACAGCCTACCTCGATTTCCTGTGCGATTCGATCTCAGAGGCCCTGAGGATATCCGGCATGGACGGATTCATGATCGACTGGGTATGGAATCCGAAGCGGCCGGGCGATCAATGGCTGGGCTGTGAGAAACAGGCCTTCAAGGAACTCATGGAGAGAGATTTCCCCGGAGAGGGCCAACTCACCAAAGAGGATCAACTGGCCTTTGAAAGGCGGGCCATTGGCCGCTGCTGGAAACGGATTCACGAGACGGCCAAGAAAGTGCGCCCGGATTGCATCATCTGGCTTTCGTGCAACAACCTGCTGGATCCCACCGTGGTGAATTCGGCCATGTTTCGTGAAGTCGACTGGCTGATGAACGAGGCCGGAGACCTGCAACGATTGGAGCAGGTCCGGGCTATGGCCGGACCTCAGACACAGCTCGTGACCTGTCTCGTAGGCTGGGGCGACGCCCAAAATGCCCGCGCCGTTTTATCCGATCCTCGGTCAACCGGCGTGGCCATTTACGGGTTCGTGAAACCACAGGCTGACTCGCTACCCTTGCCCATCCGGGATTTTCTCGCCAAACGTATTGATGATTTCCATGGGAACGACCGGAACATCGCGACGTTCGCAAGGTTCTTCAACGGGCTGCCCTTCGATACGATCAAATGATCCTCGCTTCACGGCGAGCGTGATAACGGAAGCCCGGCGGCGGAACCATAACTGCCATCGGCCACATAACTGCCAGGGCTAGCGGCCGCCGGTGCCGGAAGCGAGATGTGTTGAAAACCTCACTTTAAAGGTGGTATTTTGGCCCGGTGCAGGCCCGCCTGGTCCCCGAGGGGTGTCCGGCGGATTTTCATGATACGTCCGGCTGGATAAGACCGGAGGTGCTGTGAAAAGAGACTTCTTTGGTTGGACATGATCATTTTCTTGAAGGCCGTACTGGGGCTCTTGGTATCGCTATTCGGATTCTGTTTCTTTTCGGACGCCTTCCGGAAACGGGCTTCTTTTTCCGCAACCCCGTGGCCGAGACTCCTTTCCACCGGCTTTGTGACAAGCCTGCTTGACGCTCTGGGTATTGGCAATTTTGCCCAGCAGACGGCCCTCTTCAAGATTTTCAACATGGTCGACGACCGGGTCATCCCGGGCACGTTGAATGTCGGCAACGTTCTCCCCACGGTTGCCGAGGCTTTCATTTTTATGACCGTCATTAGCGTTCATCCTGTGACCTTGGCGACTTTGGTCGTGTCCGCATCCCTCGGAGGTGTCCTCGGCGCAGGCGTGGTCTCCAAGATGTCAAGACGAAGGGTTCGACTCAGCATGGGTATCGGGCTGCTGGTCGTTGCGCTCATCATTCTCGCCGGCCTGCTTGGATGGGTTCCTGTTGGCGGGGAGGCGACGGGCCTCGCTGGATGGAAGCTCGCCTTGGCGTCAGTCGCCATATTTGTCTTCGGCGCCCTTCAAACGATTGGCATCGGCTTCTACGCGCCCTGCATGGCTATGGTCTACTCCCTGGGTATGCACCCCAAAACCGCTTTCCCGATCATGATGACCGCCGGGGCCATGCTCCAGACCGCATGCAGTATGCGGTTTATCAAGGAAGATGCTTACGACCCGAAGGCCTGTGTCGCTCTATCAGTTGCCGGAGTCGTCGGGGTGCTCGTCGCCGCGTACATCGTCAGGTCTCTGGCGCTGACAACCATGAAGTGGATCGTGCTCGGTGTCGTCCTCTATACCTCGGTCTTGATGTTCTTAACGGCAGCTTCAAAAACTGGAGATTCATGATGGAACGCCGTTGGCCGGACTGCAGGACCGCGAAGGGAGTCGCATGAACAGGGCCTGGGGGCTTCTCCCGTTCCTGGCCGCGCTGTCCTGGACATGCGGCCCGTCGGCGCAACAGCCGTCCGGCTTTCAAAGCACGATCACGCCGGTCCCCGACGCCTTGCACGGATATATCAGCTTCTCCGTATCAACCCCTATCGTCCCCTCCGAATATGGTGCCGGCATGGGCTTCTATGCCGCCGTCTGGCCCTTGATCGACGAGCCGCTCGCCCGCTTCCAGGTCGGCTTGCCGGGCACGTGGATCATCCCGGACAATTCCGACGATAAGGATACCCCGCTCGCGCCGGTCGGCACATACGCCCGCGATAACTGGCCGGACCGGGGCCCGACATATGAGACGGTCTTCCAGACCCTGGAGGGCGGCCTGGGCTACTGGGCCGGCAACCATTTCCGATACGGCCCGCCGAAGTTCAGCATGAACGGCACCCCGGAGTGCTACGATTATGAGATCGCGTCCCCCGGCTGGTCTTTTTTCTACGATAACGAGGCTTTGCCGGACGACCGCCTGGGCATCGCTCAGCTCAGCAACGTCCTGCTCATCCCGCCCGACGGCCTTCCCTTTCAAGGCCATCCCAATGGCCAGTTCCTGGGATACGCGTATATGGCCCTACCCTTCACCGATCCGGTCGCCGGCGATCCTACGACTGGCGATCAGTCCTGGACCTGTTTCCTGAGCGCGGCCAATTTCAAGGGGCCGATCGCCTTCTATATCCCCGAGACATGGAGCAAAATCGGCAAGCTCTTCAATTATCCCTTCATTTACGGGCGGGGCCTGGATGCGCGCGCGGGGACAGCGGACGGAGGGGCTATGGAGATCAACACGGTCCCGGGCTATCAGGCCGCGGACTCCCGGGGCATCGTCTATTCGAAGCTGCCGAAGATGCAGTTTCCGGTGGACGATCAGGGAAGAACCCTTCTCGTCCAGGACGTGACATACTTCGCCAAGGCCGCGCTCTATGATGCCTTCAAGGCCTGGCGCGACGGGGGCCCGATCTGCCCCGAGCGTTTCGACGAAACCGGAGCCTGGCAGCCTGCGTTGACGACGCAGATGCCGAGCTACGACCAGGGCGGGAAAAACGTCAGTGGTGTGGAAAGGACCTTTGTCCCCAAGGTGTTCGAGCCGCATGTCTGGGGGCTGGAGTGGGTTGACGGCACCCGGGGCGGCATGGGCTGTTTCCCTCAGTATTTCCAGCACGCCGGAAACGGGCTCCAAGCCGTCGCCGAAACCGACGTGCCCGCCGAGACCCGCCTCGCGGCTCAGACTTTCCCGCGGGCCGAGACGGGCGCGACCTACACGTCTCCGGCCGGCGGCGCGTGGGGCTCGCCCGGACCGGTCAGGGGGCCGTTTCTCGTCAATCTCGCCGACGGGTCGACCGTGACCTACTATTGGTATCGCTTCGTCGATCAGCCGTCCTTTCAACAGTACGTCTGGAGCGCAGAGAAGAAAGCGAAGCTCCAGGCTTTTATCGAAAAAATACACGCCGCGTGGTCGATCGACCGGGATTATATGGCTCCCCTTCGTCGGGGGACGCTCGCGGCCTTGGACCCGGCGCTGTTCGTCACGCCGCCGCCGGGACTGGAGGTCGGCTACGTCCCGATCGTGACCCACCAGGAAGCGGCCGTACCTCCGGCCAAGGCGAAATAACCGCCCGGATCGCCCTCTCCGGCATCGTCCCGGGACGGAGCTTGCGCGATAAGGCGAAGGAGACGAGGATGAGACGAATCCTGGCCGCGTTCGCGATCTTCGGGTCGCTCGCGGCGGGCCTTCTGTCGCTGGGCCGGGCCCTTGCATCGGACTCCCGGGAGTTCCTCCTCGCATCCCCCGCCGGCGCGGCGGGCGTGTATATGGATGCGGGGGACTGGCCGGTCCGGCGGTCACCGATTCGATTTTCATTCCGGGCCGCGGGAGGACAAACGCCATGAGAGACGCGATCCGAGCGACAATCGCGGTATTCGGCCTTGCGCTCGCCGCGTTCGCCGGGCTCCTCTCGCCGGCCGCCCGAGCCGACGACGTTGCCGTGCGCGTCGACGTCGACTGGGCCGCCTTCCTGGCCGGCCATGACCTCGTCTGGACGCGCCTGCCGGAGAAGTACGGCGAGCGCCCCTTCCTCGGGAATTGCCAGCTCGGGTCGATGATCTACCGCGCCGGCGACGAGATCCGCGTCCCGCTCGGCCGGACGGACGTTCAGGACCACCGGGACGGCTCCTCCGGCTGGGCCGCCTACAGCCGGCCGCGGTTCCTCCTGGGCGAACTGGCCCTCAAGCCGGCCGGGCGGATCCGCGGCGGCCGGCTGCGCCTTGACCTCTGGAACGCCGAGGTCCGGGGAGAGATCGTGACGGACAAGGGGACGGTCCGGATCACCCAATTCATCCCGACCGAGGAGATGGGCGTCGTCACGGTCCTCCGGCCGAGCGACGGAGAAGCGGACTGCCGCTGGACCTGGCTGCCGGGCGTGCCCGAGACGACGGCCGATATCGAAGCCTACGCCAAGAACTACGGCGCGCAGCGTGCCGCAACCCTGAAGCTCTACGTCCCCAATCCGCCCGTGCGGTACGAAGAGGCCGGCCCGGTGCGGGTCGCAGTCCAGGACCTGCTCGCGGGCGGCGGCTACGCCGTGGCCTGGACGGAGAAAGCCGGAGGCGACGGCTCACGGGTCCTCTACGTCGGCACGGGGAATTCCTACCCGGGCCGCACGGCCGCCGGCCGTCCGCGTCGCGCCCCTGCCCTGCGGTCCTGCGGAGCGCAACCCCTTCGGCCTACGGGTTGCCGGAGAATCCCAGTGAGCGGCCGCGCGGGTGCGCGTTGCGCGCCGGGCTCAGGGGATAGGGACGGTAAGCCGTCCGCGGAGCGGGCGCTCCGATTAAGGTGGTAACAATGAGTTCTATAAAACGACTTCCTCTCCTGCCCCGGGCGACGGCGGTCGTCCTCGCGGCCGTGCTCATCGGCCCCGCCTGCCGTGGGTCCTCCAAGCCGACGCTGGCCGTCACGGGCGTATCGGGGGATCCCGTGCTAGGGTTCGCCGCCGAGGAGATCGCCGCCTTCCTCGGCCCGGACTACGCCTTGACGCCGACGGGCCGCAAAACGAAAGCGGCTTGGACCCTGGACCTCGCCGTTGACGCAGCCATGGCCCCCTTTTCCTTCGCCGTCCGCCGCGCCTCCGGCGGCCTCTCCGGCGGATCGAGGATCAAACTCCGGGGTCGGGACACCGCGGGCGTCCTCCACGCGCTTTACACCATGCTGGCCGAAGCGGGCGTCGTATTCGATGTCACCGGGTCCATTCGCCCGCCTCGCGTCGACCTGGCCCGCGTTCAAGACGCCCCGCAACTCGTCCGTCCGGCCGTCGAGCGCCGCGGCATCCGCCAGCACATCAACTTCGCCATGGACATCTCGTCCTATCCCCTTGAGGAAGCGAAAGCCTACATCCGCAACCTCGCCCGCCTCCGGATGAACTACATCACGTTCCATAGCTATCCGGGGCAGTGGATCCCCGACGCCGCCGGCGGAGGACCGGCCCTGGCGGGCCGCTTCTTCTACGGCCAGCACCACACGCTCCCTCGGGATCCCGCGCTCCGGAAGGTCGTCCGCAACGCGGTGGAGTTCTGCATCCCGGAGATTGAGCCGTTCTTCGGCAAGCCCGCGGAGAAGAGTCGGATGGCCATGGACTGGCTGCGGGCGGTCATGGCCGAAGCAAAGCGGGTCGGCCTGACCGTCAATTTCTCAATGGAGCTCCGGGAGACCGACCCGGCCCGTTCCCTGGCCGCCTGCGAGACCGCGATCGCCGCCTATCCGATGATCGACGGCTTCGAGATCATCACCCAGGAGGATAGCGAAAAGCCCGCGGCAGAAATTTTCTACAACGCGAAGGTGGCGGAGAAGCTCCGCGAAGCCCGGAGGGGGGCAAAGAGCCTGGAATACGGTCTCGGGCTCTACAACACGACGCCCTTGGACGTGAGAACGGCTTTCGAGGCGATGCGCCACGTCGCGCCGTCCGGCATGCACCTCTCGGTCTTGCCGGCGCACGGCGCCCGAATGGTCGTCCGGAACCTGGACGGGATCCCTCTTGCGTCGGACGACCTCGCCCGAACCATGCTCTACAGCTGGGTGGAATTTGACGGGTTGATGTACCTCCAGCAGAATCCCGTCGAGGGCATACGGCGGCTCCTCGACGATCAGCGGGCGCCGGCGAACGGCGCGCCGCTCTACGGCGTCTGCTGGAACCACTGGCGCACGGCCGAGAACCGGACGGCGATTGCTTACGCCGCGCGCGCCATGATCGAGGGGCCGCTGCCGCCCGCGGAGTTCTACCGCGATTACGCGGCCGGCCTGGGCCTCGGGAACGCAGGAGCCTACGCCGCGGCGATGCAGCGGTTGGACGACGCCGACGACGACGCCCGGACAAACCTGTTCAACATCGGCTTCTGCTACGGGGGCTACTGGATCCTCACGCGAGGGATCGCGAACTACGGCCGCTACGCTCCCGAAAAGATCGAGGCGTCGATCGCCAGGTTCGAGGCGGTCCGGGACGGGCTGCGGCCGAGCCTCGGTGCGACGCGCCCCGGCGCAGGCCGACGCTATCTCGAATTCCTGGACAACCGGCTCGCCTGCACCATCCTCCATCTCCGGTCCTTCTTGCCGATGACCGGCCTCCGGTCCCTGTTCTCCGGGTCGAGCCCGCCAGCGCTCACCGACGCGGACCGGCGGCGCATCCGCGCGGCCTGCGACGAGGCCCTCGGCCTTCAGGCGCGGTATCTCGCCCTGCATGCGCGGATGATCGAGGACAGGGGCTGCGAGGGCACGCTGGTGAGCTATGGCGATGCCCCGCCGGTTCTGCTGAAGAAGATCAGGGACGCTTATGCGGGCGCCGGCGACTCCGGCACTCCGGAGGGCCAAAAGCCGGCTAATGTCCCGCCGGCACCCAAGAAATAGTCAGCCCCGCGTAAACAGGTCGCCACTTATTGGAAAATTCGCTCAAGGGCTGATACATTGGTGGGGGCGTCGATGACTTTTGGCGACCGTTTGGGTGAGCGTACTTGAATGCCAAGAAGGGGTTTACACAGAATATCTGACACCCCCGTGCCCGGCGCGAATGGAGGAGGAGCCATTCTCATGAAGAGAACCATATTCCTGTCAGTGGTCTTGATACTTCTGGTCTCTAGTTTTGTCCCCGCCGCAACAGACAAACCGAAGCTTCCAGAGCGCTATCAAAAGTGGCTCAACGAGGAAGTCGTCTATATCATCACCCGTGTTGAGAGAGACGTCTTCCTGAAGCTTCGAACGGACCAAGAACGGGACCTTTTCATCCAAGCGTTCTGGAAACACCGCGACCCGACCCTGGATACACCCGAAAATGAGTACAAGACCGAGCACTACCGAAGGATCGACTATGCCAACCAGTACCTTGGCAGGGAGGGGCCAATCCCCGGGTGGAAGACGGACCGGGGCCGGATATATATCATCCTCGGGGAGCCCCAGGAGATCCAGAGGTTCCAGGGAAAGCTCGGCGTTTACGACTGCGAGGTTTGGTTCTATCAGAACAAAACCGGGCAGGGCCTTCCCACTGGCTTTCAACTCCTGTTCTTCAAGGAACGGGGATTGGGGAAGTACAAACTTTACAGCCCCCTCCGTGACGGGCCCCAGGCCTTGCTCTCGACCTATAGCGGTGACTCGAGCGATTACATGGCCGCATACAATGCTCTCTCCAACATCGACGCCGAGCTCGCCAACGTCTCGATGAACCTGGTCCCGGGCCGAGGAACAGGCGTTCTCACGCGTCCGGACATGACCTCGGACGTCTTGATCAGGCAGATCGAGGCGCTTCCGACCCGGGCCATTGAAGACCGTTACGCCCGAAAGTTCCTCGAATATAAAGACTTGGTGGAAGTCGATTACTCGGCCAACTATCTGGACAGCGACAACCTCGTCAACGTCTTCCGCGAGCCATCGGGACAGTATTTCGTCCATTACGCCGTCGAGCCTCAGCGACTGTCCGTCGCCCAGTACGAGAGCAAGACGTATACGGTCCTGAAGATTAATGGTCGGGTGACGACGCTCGACGGACGCCTCGTCTACCAATACGACAAAACGGTCAACCTGGACGTCCCCGAAGCGCAGATGGAAATTCTCCGACATTCCCCCTTCAATTTGCACGACATTTTCCCGCTCATTCCAGGGGATTACAAGCTTTCGGTAATCATCAAGAACGAGACGTCCAAGGAATTCGTGTCGTTCGACCAGGCGGTCCGCATCCCGCAGCACGGGACGGCCATCGAGCTCACCCAACCCGTTCTCGGGTATAAGGTTACTCGGCTTGACCAATCGCAGCGTAAGATCAAGGCTTTTCAGGTCGGCCCCTTCCAGGTCTTTTGCCAGCCGGGGAGGGTTTTTACCGCCCAGGACACGATGGCACTCGTGTTCCAGGTCAACAACCTCACCGCAGAAGCGGCGAGAACCGCCGATCTGAAGGTCCGATTCATTAAGGATGGCCAGACGTTCCGGGAGATCACCCGAAAGCCCTCCGAATATCCTGAACTCCCCGATGTTCTTGAAGAAGTGGCGCTAAAGGATTTTCCTCCGGCGCACTACCGGGTCCAAGTTTCGATCGATGAATCGGGAAAGGTGGCCGTGACGGCGGAGGATGAGTTCGACTTGACCTATACGACCGCTGTGTCCAGACCCTGGTACTCGTCGCGGGCACTGCCTGAGGCGGGCAGCCCGTTCTACGACCAAATCACGGGGCTCCAGCTTTTCAATCTCGGCCGCTACGCCGAAGCCCGGGCCTTTACTGAGCGGGCGTTTAAGCGCCTGCCTGATTCGCAGGACGCGGCTGGCAATCTCGCGCGGGTCTGTCTGGCCCTAGGCGATTATCCACAAGCCGTCCTGGCCCTGGCGCCATTCTTGGGACGGCCTCAAGCCGCTAAGTACGAAATCTATGCTCTGGCCGGAGAAGCCCAAATGAAATCCGGGAATTTCTCAGGGGCCGTCGCGGTCCTTGACGAAGCTGTATCGCACTATGGGATCAATGCTGCACTGCTCAATGCGATTGGCCAGAGTTATCTGGGACTTGGGAAAACGGGCGATGCGTTGGCGGCATTTGAGAAATCGCTTCAGATCAGTCCAGACCAGCCGCAGGTCAGGGAAAAGCTGGACGAACTCAAGAAGAAGAAATAACGGAGGACTCTATGGCCGGAGGTTCTCACCGGGTTATCTGTAGGGATATTAGCCTGCTTTTCACGGTCCTTACGATAGTGGCGGTTGTCGCTTTGGTTTCTTCCGCTCAAGACGACCTGGGCCGGGGTAGAATTGCTGGTCAAGTCGTGGACGGAGCCGGCGTCCCCATCGCAGAGGCGAAGGTCGTCGCCGAGAGCCTGCAAGGTCACAGTAAGCTGGACACCCTGACCGACCATAAAGGTCATTTTGCGATTGGCGGGCTCGGCTCGGGGACATGGCGGGTAACGGCTGGCAAGGACGGCTATGCTTATACCTCCTGCGAGATCAGAGTCGTTCAGCTCAAGTCGGGCCCCCCCATCGTTTTGACGATCCAGAAGTTATCCGGGGCGCAGGGGCTCCAGTCCGACCAGGCGGGCCTATCCCTCGTCGACAAAGGGAACGCTCTGCTTGACCAATGCAACTATGACGGAGCCATCGCCCTTTTTACGGAATTCCAGAGAAAATACCCGGACGTTTATCAGACCAGGCTGAACATCGCCACAGCCTATCTCAAAAAGGGAGATCTCGATAAGGCCGAGGTTGAGTTCAAGGGGATCCTCGACAGGGTTCTTCAGGTCCGCGGCGATTACAAGAATGACCAGACGACTTCAATCCGGGCGCTGTCCGGGCTTGGAGAACTCGCCGTCAAGAAGGGCGATATGGCCGCGGCCCAGAAGTATTTCAGTGACGCCCTGGCCATCTCGCCTGAGGACGAGGCGGCCGCTTATAATGTCGGGGAGATGCTGTTTTCGAACCAGAAGTCCGATGAGGCCATCAAGTATCTCGAGCTCGCTATCAAGATTAAGAAAGATTGGTCAAAGCCCTATTATAAGCTCGGCTTCGTTTATCTCAACAAGGGCGATTATGCTAAATCCCTCGAATATTTTAACAAATTTGTCACCCTCGACCCAGAGAGTCCTGAAGCTCCGAACGTTAAAAACGTAATTGCTGCGATTGAAAAGATGAAGAAATAGGACCGAGGCGCCTTTCCTCTTCGTACTTGTCAAGTGCACAACCCCGCCGCGCAAAAAAAGCTTGACTTTCGGGTCGACCGGCATTAATTAATTAACGTATGAAAGAATGTTCTTAAGATAGGTTGCCGACAAAATGGTTTATGACGGGGCTCCCCATAGGAAAGCACACCTCAAGGCCGGCAACGCCAAGTTCATCAGCGAAATCAATAAAATCAAGATCGTCAACCTCATCCGCGATCGCGATGGTATTTCGAGAGCGGAATTGGCCAAGATCAGCGGTTTGAGCGCCCCGACCATTTCCCGCATCGTCGAGTCACTTATCAGGGAAGGGTTGGCGATTGAGATCGGGGCCGGCGAATCCCGCGGAGGGCGAAAACCGACCCTCGTGAAATTCTCCGGCGTGGACAGCTTCATCATCGGCATCGACTTGGGAACAACGAATATTTATGGGATCCTGACCGATCTCGACGCCAATATCATCGCGGAGATCAGGCGGCCCACTCAAGCTGAAGGCGGCTTCAACCGGGTCATGGAGAGAGCGTCGGGCGTAATCGGCGAACTCCGAGACCAGCTCGGCGCGAAAAGGGACAAGGTTTGCGGGATCGGCATGGCGATCGCCGGCCTCATCAACCGCGAGCGGAACATCGTCGAATTTTCGCCTGATTTCCACTGGCACGATGTCGATGTGCGCGCCGAACTCGCACGTGAGGTCGACATCCCTATCGTCTTCGACAATGTCACCCGGGTAATGGCACTCGGGGAAATGTGGTACGGAGCCGGCAGGGACCTCCGGGATTTTATCATGATCAACGTCGGTTACGGAATCGGGGCGGGGATCATCATCCAGGGCAGTCCGCTTTACGGGTTCAAAGGGCTGGCGGGTGAGTTTGGGCACATCACCTTGGAAAAGGATTCCGTCGTGCAATGCGACTGCGGCAATTTTGGCTGCCTCGAGGCCTTGGCTTCGGGGAACGCCATTGCCAAGTCCGCTCAAACGGAGCTTCGGAGAGGGGCCGCGAGCGTTCTCACCGAGATGTGTAAAGGCGACCTGTCATCCGTAACCGCTGAAATGGTCGCCAGCGCTGCCAAGCAAGGCGATGGGACGGCTTGGGCGATTTTTGACAGGGCCGCCGAATTTCTAGGCCTGGGCATCGCCGGCCTGATCAACATCTTCAATCCAGAGGCCGTGTTTATAGGGGGCGGTGTATCCCAGGCCGGAGATATTCTCTACGATAAAGTCCGGAAGACGGTCCATGCAAGGGCATTGAAAAAGACGGCGGGTGAAGTCCCCATCCAGCCGGCCACGTTCGGTCCCAAGGCTGCCGTTATTGGAGCAATCTCCCTAATCCTCAGCGGAGTTGTCAACTTGGATTATGATAATATCAATTTCAAGGCCGGCAAATGACTCTGCTATCGGGGGACTGCTGGCGCTGAGGGCAGCTCTTAAGCTGTAAAACGATGAAGCATCGCACTCATGTAGGTAACGCAATTGACATGTTACTTAACTTACGTAAGTATCCATACATAGCCTGTGTAAGGAGGTGGCGATCAACGATACCGAGAGAATTAATGAAACTTCAAGGGTTTGGGCAAGAGTTCGTCGAAAGGGAAAACGAGGAGGAAACGGCATGAGAAAGACAGTTTTTCTGATTGGCATCATGGCCTGCCTTCTTCTGATACCGTACGCTATTTCGCAGGAACTGCAGACGGGATCGATCCGCGGCAAGGTCATAGACGAGAACGGGGCGCCCCTTCCGGGGGTGGCCATCACGATCTCCGGGCCGGCCCTCATCGGCAAGGTCACGACCGTGACCAACTCGGAAGGGCAGTTCCGGGCCCCGCTCCTGACACCGGGGACGGGCTACCAGGTCAGGGCCGAGCTCAGCGGCTTCGAGACGATCGTCCAGACGGACCTCATCATCAACGTCAACAAGACGATCTCGATCGAGATCAAGCTGAAGCCGTCGACGATCCAGCAGGAGGTCACCGTCACCGCGCCGACGCCCACCGTCGACGTCGTGAAGTCGTCGACGTCGAGGATCGTCACGAGCGACGTCCTCGCCTCTCTGCCCCTGGCCCGCGACATCCGCACGGTCCTCCAATTCGTCCCCGGGGCCGTCGGCGGGAGCGTCCACGGCGACGGGCGGGGAGAGATCGGCGCCGTCATGGACGGCATCCAGATGACGGAGCCGGACGTCGGAGGCGTCGGGTTCGGCTACGACGTGGGCATCGCGTGGGACATGGTCGAGGAGGCCGAGGTCGTGACGGCGGGCGCCACGGCCCAGTTCTTCGGCAGCGGGAGCGGCCTGACCAACGTCGTCATGAAGTCGGGCGGCAACAAGCTCTCCGGCGAGGCCTCCTTCTACTACACAAACCAGCACCTGTCCGCGGTCCATCTGACCGACACGCAGGTCGACGCCCTCAACCTCGCCAAGCCTTCCGTCCCCGTCTACGCCTATGATACGGCCTTCGCCCTCGGCGGGCCGATCATCAAGGACCGGCTCTGGGTCATGGGCGAGTTCCGCTACATTTTCAGCAAGAACACGGGCGACTTCCGGCCGACGCTCATCAACGGGAAGGAGTATAGCAATTACGACCGTCCCTTCCCGAACTACATCGGCTACCTCAAGTTCTCGGCCCAGCTGACGAAGAACCTCCGGGCCTCCCTGATGGGGCATTATTCCATGGAGGACGTCCCCTATTATTACACCGGCTGGCAGCTCACCGACGAGGCCAACCTCCACAACAAGCCCATCCGCTTCAACTACGGCGGCACGCTCTCGTGGACGATCAACAGTAGCACGATCCTCGATTTCCGCGCGGGCGGAATGTGGTTCAAGTGGACGGGCCACACGACCAAGGACGGCAACCCGGACGGGCCCGCTTTCACTGACCAGTACACCGGCTATCAGTGGGGCCAGAACGGCGGCGAGCAATATACCTATAAGCCCAAGGTCAACATCTCGCTCACGGGGACCAAGTTCCTGGACAACTTCCTCGGCGGGAACCACGAGCTCAAGGCGGGCCTGGAATGGGAGAGGAACCGGGGCGACTGGGGCTTCTACATGAAGCAGCCCCTGTTCTGGAGCTACTACGACGGGAGCCCCTATTACTTCGCCGCCCAGAACGGCGGGGTGACCGACCCCGTTTACGGTGACGGGGCGCTCTATTACGCGGCCATCGGGACCACGGCCTCCGGCCCCGGATCCAGCGACAGCATCAGCCTCACCTCCCGGATCGGCGGGTTCGTCCAGGACTCCTTCACCATCAAGCGGCTGACCGTCAGCCTGGGTTTGCGGGCGGACCACCTGACCGGCTGGGCCCCAGCCTCGGTCAAGGGCGCGGCGACCGACCCCGTGGCCCTGGCCCTCGGCGCCACGTACTTCGAGCCCATCTACGGCTTCAACCCCTACGCCGAGATCTCGTACCACGCCTGGAACAACGCCTTCCCGTACGGCACCCAGCTCTCGCCGCGGGTCGGCGTGACCTACGACCTCCTGGGCAACGGAAAGTGGGCCCTGAAGGCCTCGTTCTCCCGCCAGCAGGAAGGGGTCCCGACGGCCATTGTCGTGCCTCCCCTGAGCTGGTACGGATTCGATTTCTCCTGGTGGGACGACAACCACAATGGCGTCCCCGACGTTCCCGGACCGGGCGGCGACCACTACGCGGTGCTCTATGACGAGTCTCCCTTGAACATGGTCTCCACGGCGTATCTCAACTCCGTCGACCCCAAACTCAGGATGCCCTACACCCTGGAGTACGCGGCGGGGACCGAGTACGAACTCATCAAGGACCTCAACCTCGGCGTCCGCTACATCCACAAGGACCGCAAGAACGTCCTGGCCAGCGTTCTTTGGGACCAGGATACCGGCCAGTACTGGTACACGCATGACCAGGCCCCCCAGTGGTGGATCCCCTTCACGACGACGGTGCCCGCCTACGGCAATTTCCCCGCCCGGCAGGTCACCATGTATTTCCTCTCCAACGACGCCCCCGATCAGTACTTCCGGCTGACGAACGTCCCCGAAGGGGTCATGAAGTACCATTCCGTCGAGGTCAGCTTCGACAAGAGGCTGGCCAACGGCTGGCAGCTCGGCGGCTCGGTCACGTTCTCCAAGAGCACCGGGAACTATCCCGTGAGCTACGCCTCGTGGGCGTCGTTCTATAACTTCGCCAGTCCGAACTCGTTCGTCAACGCCTACGGCGACCTGCCTTACAGCCGGCCCCTCGTGATCAAGCTCTTCGGGTCGTTCAGCCTGCCCTACAACTTCCTCTTCTCGTTCTTCTACATGCACACGGACGGCTCGCCCTGGGGCCGGACGGTCAAAGTCCAGCCGCCAGCGGGCTGGGCGGAGGACAACAACGTCTCGGATACACCCTATACCGTCTACGTCGAGCCGCCGGGCAGCCGGAGGAACGAATCCGTGGACGACGTCGATTTCAGACTCGAGAAAGACTTCAAGGTCGGCCCCGGCAAGATCGGACTTTACATGGACATCTTCAACCTCCTCGGCGCCTACACTCTGACCGTGGCACAGAATCCCGGCGGCACGTGGCGCCCGACGGACAACAATACGTCTGAAGGGACCTACACGCCCGGATCGACCGGACTGCGCGGATTCGCCGGCTCCCGGCAGGTCAGATTCTCCTTGCTCTACAGGTTCTGAAACGGCAAAATAGCAGTTGCGGGGGGGAGGGGCGATAGGCCCCTCCCCCCTTGTCTAAACCGGAAGGGACGTGGCATGCCGAGGGACTCCTTATCTCCGCGCGAACACGGGCTGGCCGTCTCCAGGCGGGAGCGCTCCGACCGTGTGCCCATGGGTTTCTGGGGGACGGACGAGACCGTCGCGGCCTTCATGAAACACCTGTGTTGCGGGAGCTGGCGCGAGGTCCTGGAAAAGCTCAACCTCGATTCCGTCGTCAAGCCCAAACCGTGCTACACCGGGCCTCCGCTCCCCCCGGGCCTCGACGCCTTCGGCCGGCTCTACAACTGTTGCCGAAACGGAGGAATGTGAGGAAGCGCACGATGAGACAAGCGATCATGACCGCCCCCGGGGAGATCGAATTCCGGGACGTCCCCGTCCCCCGGCCGGGCCCGGATGAGGTCCTCATCCGCGTCAAGACCATCGGGATATGCGGCTCCGACGTCCACGTCCGCCACGGCCGGCATCCCTTCACATCCTATCCCGTCGTCCAGGGGCACGAGTTTTCGGGCGTCGTCGAGGCAGTGGGGAAACGGGTCCGCGGCATCCGCCCGGGACTCAAGGTCACGGCCACGCCCCAGATCGTTTGCGGCCGCTGCGCCCCCTGCCGCCGGGGCGATTATCACATCTGCGACGGGCTCAAGGTCCAGGGCTTCCAGGCCCCCGGCTGCGCCCAGGACTTCTTTGTCACCAAGGCCGAAAAGATTGTCCCACTGCCGTCATCGTTCAGCTTCAAGCAGGGGGCCCTGGTCGAGCCGACGGCCGTGGGCGTTCACTCGGTCGCGCGGGCGGGCGGCGTCACGGATGTCCGCGTGGCCGTGATCGGCGCCGGGCCCATCGGCAACCTCGTCGGCCAAGTCGCCAAAGCCATGGGCGCGAGGGTCCTCATCACAGACGTCAGCGACTTCCGCCTCGAGATTGCCCGGCGTTGCGGCCTCCGGCACACTTCGAACGCCGCCGGTGAAGCCCTAGAGGACGCCACGGCCCGGGTCTTCGGACGACGGGGCTTCGCCACGGCCTTTGAGTGTGCCGGGGCCGAGGCCGCCATCAACTCCGCCATCGGAGCCATCGAGAAGGGCGGGACGATCGTCGCCGTGGGCGTCTACGGCGAGAGGCCGAAGGTTAACATGGGGTTCCTCCAGGACCGAGAGCTGACATTGACCGGGACCCTGATGTACCAGCGCAGGGACTTCCTCACCGCCGTCCGCCTGATCAAGGATGGGCGCGTGGTGACGGGTCCCCTGGAGACGACCCATTTCCCCTTCGGGGCCTACAAGGACGCGTATGATTTCGTCGACGCCGAAGGGGAAAGGTCGATGAAGGTCTTCGTTGACCTCTAAGGATTCACCGGGAGCCGCTCGGCGGCCCCCCTGAAGCTGGCGTAAGAATCGCCGCAGAACGAGGAGAAGAAAGGTCCAGTCGAGATGAAACCATTCCAATACTATCAGCCTACGGAAATCCTCTTCGGGCGCGAACGGCTGAACGATGTCGGCCGTTCGGTCTCACGGTTCGGCCATCGCTGCCTCCTCGTGACCGTGCCCGACGCGCCCGAGTTCCAAGGACTCTTCGGCAGGGTCAAGGGGTTTCTGGCGGCGGCCCGTGTCGCCGTAAGCCATTTTGACGGGGTCATCCCCAACCCCACCACGGAGGTCGTGAGCCGAGGCTCCCGGATGGCGAAGGACTTCAAAGCCGACGTCGTGCTCGGCGTCGGAGGCGGGTCCAGCATGGATACGGCAAAGGCGATAGCGGTCGAAGCGACCCATCCGGGGACGGTCTGGGACTATCTGTTCTTTCGGGAGACCCAACCCACCGAGAAGACCCTTCCTATCGTCGCCGTAACCACGACCTCCGGGACCGGGTCCCATGTGACCCAGGTCGCCGTGGTGACCAACCCGGCTGAAAAGAACAAGTCGGCGGTCTTCCATGCCCGAGTTTATCCCCGAACGAGCCTGGTCGATCCCGACCTCATGCTGACCCTGCCGGCCGAAGTGACGGCCGCGACGGGATTCGACGTTTTCGCCCATGCTTTTGAAAGCTATATCAACCCGAATGGGTCGCCTTATACGGATATGATGGCCCTGGAGGCCTTGGCGATTGTCGCCAAATTCCTTCCGGCGGCCATAAGGAACGGCCGGGACACCGAGGCCAGGGAGCGGATGGCCTGGGCTGACACGCTAGCCGGACTGTGCATCGCGAACTCCGGCGTGACGCTTCCCCACGGCATCGGCATGGCCGTGGGCGGGCTTTATCCTCATGTGGCGCACGGCCAGGCCCTGGCCGCGGTCTATCCCGCGGTCCTCCGCTACAGTTACAGGACGGTGCCCGCGAAGTTCGCCGTCGTGGGCCGGATCTTCGACCGGACCATCGCGCGGGCCAAAGGCGTGAAGGCCGCCGAACTGAGCGTCGCCGCCCTTGAACGCTTCTTGAAGAAGATCGGGATGAACCTGACGCTCGGCCGGCTCCGTGTGCCGAAAGAGGAGCTGGAGGCGCTGGCCCTCCAATCCCTCGTCCTCCCGGATTACAAGAACCATCCCAAGGTCGCGACGCTCAAAGATGTGTCAAAGATCCTCGAGGAGAGCCACTGAAGGACGAGCCGCCGTGAGCCGTGGAGCGACCATGATCCAACGACAGGCCCGGACCGTCGTCCTCGCCTCACTCCTGGTCATCCTCGCCTCGGCGGGCCTTTCGGGGACAGACTCGCGCAGCGGACCGGTTGCCTGGTGGGCGTTCGACTCGGCCGAAGGAGGACGGGTCGTTGACAGGGGGTCGGGCGCCCGCGACGAGCTCCGCGGCCATTTCCGTCTCGTCCGCGGCGTCGAGGGCCAGGCCCTCAAGTTCGACGGATATTCGACCTGCGTCGTTCGCCGGTCCGACCGGGCGCCTCGCCTGTCCGATGAGTTCACCATGGAGGCCTGGATCGCCCTGGCGGCTTACCCCTGGAATTGGTGCCCGGTCTTGTGCCAGGAAAAGGACGGCCTGGCCGGCTATTCCTTCGGGGTCGGGCCCCAGGGGGAGTTCGGTCTCAGGGTGTCCATCCGGGGCGAATGGCAGACGTGTCTCGCGCCGGTCCGGCTCCCTTTGAAAAAATGGGCGCATATCGCCGCGACCTTCACCGCCGGGCGCGGCCTCAAGGTCTTTCTGGACGGAAAGGAGGTCGCGGCCCGTGCGGCGCCCGGGAAAGCGGCTTATGCAGAGAACACCGACCTGCTAATCGGGATGAACCCCGAGAAGCTGAAGCCTTCGCATGTCGTCGGCCAGGGTGCGGGGACGATTGCAGGCTGGTACGCCTTCGACGGCATCATGGATGAGGTCAGGGTCTTCGACCGGGCCCTCAGCCCCCTGGAACTGCAGCAGGCCCACGATTCCCGGACCCCCGCCTCTCCGCCGGACCTCCCCGCCCGGACCCTGCCGGCCGGCCCGCCGGGTCCTGGCCGCTTCGGGGCCTACTATACAAAGCTCTCATACGACGAAGATTGGGACGCCCTATGGCCGGTCGGCCCGGCCGCCGATATCGTCGTCCAATTCGACGACTCGCCGGTCCGGGTGGTGTTTTGGAGAGGCACGCGCTATTCCCCGTCCTGGGTGATGGACAACGGGCAATGGATGGCCGACCAGAGCGTCGAGACGTGGGACGGCAAGGACGGATGTTATGAGCACATGCAAGACCCGCGGTGCCTGTATTCCCAAGTCCGCGTCCTCGAGTCCGGTCCGGCCCGGGTCGTCGTCCACTGGCGCTACGCCCCCGTGAGCTCTCGCGACCATTTCTGGCGGGCCGACGAAAAAACAGGCTGGGGATTGTGGGTGGACGAATACTATACCTTTTATCCCGACCAGGTCGCCGTGCGCAAGGTCGTTTGGCCCACGGAATTCCTGGGCCCGGAATCCCCCTCGGAGCTCCAGGAGACCATCCCGTTATGCCAGCCGGGACAGAGCGTCGAGGATATCCTCGCCCCCGATGCGCTGACCCTTTTGAACTTGAAGGGGGAAAGCCACAGCTATTCCTGGCCGGGCGAGTGGGACGACCCCGAACGCGTCGCGGGACTCCTTCCCGAAGAGCCCAACATCCAGGTGGTGAACCTGAAATCCCGGGCCAAACCGTTCATCGTCTTCGAGCCGGGATGCCGCATGCATGTCTATGTCGGGCGGGTCCGCAAGAGGGTCGCGGAATTCCCGGCCTACAACCATTGGCCGATCTCCCTGATGCCGTCGGACGGTCGCTATGCCGTCGCCGCGGACCGGGTCACGAGCTTTTCCATCTCCTATACCGACTCTCCCCGGCACGCGGGGCCGGGTTCGACCACTTGGGCCAGCTGGCTCTACGGGACGACCGCAGGCCCGGCAGGAGGAAGGCTCCTCGCCCTCGGGCGTTCCTGGGCCCGCGCGCCCGAGCTCGTCGTCCGTCGCGGCAACTTCTTTTCCCGAGGTTACGACATCTCGCAACGCGCTTATATCTTGGACTGCAAGAAGCTTGGCCGGCCCGATGCCCTGGAATGCGAGGTCCGAGCCGCCGAGAATTCCCCCCTCGAGAACCTGGCTATTGTCGTCAGGGGATGGGGCGACGAGGACGCGCTCTTGAGCGTCGACGGGACGACCGTCGAAAATGGCGGAGGTCTCAGGATCGGCCACACCCGGACCCTCGAGGGGACGGACCTCCTCGTCTGGTTGAAAAAAGAATCCGTCCGTCCGGTCAGGTTGACCCTGGAAGCCAGATGAGGAACGAGCCGGGTCGTTCGAAACGGCCAGCGGGCCCCGTCCGGCGTTGCGTTTTTTTCGAGACCGCGGGGTCATGATATCATGAGACAATCTCAGGTTCTGGGATCGCAGGCGTTAGCGCCGCTGCGCGACAGCCGGGGGGGCCGCCTGGAGGGGAGGACATCCGCATGAAGAAGATCGCTGTCATCGTGGCTGTCGTGCTTCTCGCGGCGGCCATCGTCGTGGTCCGGGTCACGCGCAAGGCCGAGTCCGTCGAGACGATCTGCTGGTACGGCATGATGCCCCATCCCTACAAGACCGAGGTCAGGAGTGGGGTCGAGCGCTTCGAGAACGAAACCGGCGTTAGGGTGGCCAAGATCGTCGGCCAGCAGTGGACGCAGGACAACGAGAACGTCAATGTCGAAGCCCTGTCGACAAAAGGCTACAAGGCCTTCAGCATCTACCCGGGCGACCCGGCGGGCGCCAACGCCCTCTTCGCCCAGCTCAAGGCCCGGGGCCAGCTCGTTGTCGCCTACGGCGCCGAACCGGACCTTCCCAGTCCCGTCCCGTTCACCGTAGCCACCGACATCAAGGCCGCGGCCATGACCGCGACCGAAAAGCTCATCGAGTTCCTGGGGGGCAAGGGACGAATCCTCAACGTCCTGGAGATGGTCACGGACATCAATACCAAGAAGCGCGACGAGGGCATCCGGGAGGTCGTCGCCCGCCATCCCGGCGTCGAGATCGTCCAGACGATCTCGGACATGACCCAGGTCAGCGAGGCCGTAACCAAGATCCAGAGCGCCCTGGCCGCGCGCATGGACGAACTCGACGGCATCATCACCACCGGCTACAACCCGACCATCGCCGCCGCCGCCGTCCTCAGCGAATGGCACAAGGACCGTCGGCACAAGCGGATCCGCTTTATCGGCATCGACACCGGCTCGACCGTCCTGCAGGCCATCCGCGACGGCGCGATTGACGCCACCGTCGCCCAGAACCCGCCCGGACACGGCTACATCTCCTGCCTTCTTCTCAAGCTCCTGCTCGATGGCTGGAGGCCTCGGGCTCCCTACCAATTCGTCAACGCCGGGATCGTCGTCGTTACCAAGGACAACATCGACACCTATGCCGCCGAGGTCCGGAAGATCACCGACGGCATCGCCGCCGAGCTTAGGACGCGGTATCTGGAGCCGCCGAGGTAGGGGAGGAGCCGGGTTTATGCTCGAACTCCGGGGCATCGGCAAGCGCTTCCCTGGCGTCATGGCGCTCGAGGACATCAGCCTGAGCTTCGAGCCGGGCCGGATTCACGCGGTCGTCGGCGAGAACGGCGCCGGCAAGAGCACCCTGATCAAGGTCATCACCGGGATCGTCGCGCCGGACGCGGGCGAGGTGTTCCACGAAGGGGAACGGCTGACGTTCCGCGACTACAGGGACAGCCTGGCCCGCGGTATCGACGTTGTCAACCAGGAGATTCAGGTCGTCCCCGAGAGCACGGTGGCCGAGAACATCATGCTCGACAAGCTCGTCACGCGCGGCCGGACCGGAATCGTCGACTGGAAGGCCGTGAGACGCGTCGCCCGGACCTACCTCGACATGGTGGGGCTCGCCGTTCCGCCCGACACGGTGATCAAAGACCTGGGCGCCGCCCAGAAACAACTCGTGCAAATCGCCAAGGCCCTGGCGGCCGACGCCCGGGTCCTCCTCCTTGACGAGCCGACGAGCTCCCTCACCAATCATGAGAGCGCGAACCTGTTCCGGATCCTCCGGGGTCTCCGCGACAAGGGCCAGACGATCATCTTCGTCTCGCACAAGTTCGAGGAGGTCTTCGCCCTGTGCGATACCGTCAGCGTCCTCCGCGACGGACGGCTCGTCGGGACGCGGCCCATCGCCGGCCTGACCCCCCCGGAGCTCGTGCGAATGATGATTGGCCGCGACATCGCTGACGCTCCGCTCGGCCGGCTCGACGCCGAGTGCGGCCGGGAGATGCTCAGGGCGGACCACATCGTCCGCCGCGGCAAGGTCGAGGACGTGAGCTTCACCCTCTACCAGGGCGAGATCCTCGGCCTCTACGGCCTGGTCGGGGCCGGGCGGACCGAGCTCGCCCGCTGCCTCATCGGAGAGGACCGGATCGACGCGGGCACGGTCTTCGTCCGGGGCGAGCGGGCCGCGCCGCGGAGCGTCGCGGAGAGCCTCGAGCGTCACGGCGTCGGGTACGTCACCGAGAACCGCAAGGAGGAGGGGCTCCTGCTCGCCTCGCCGGTTCGGACCAACGTGACCATCACCGTCTGGCCGAGGCTCGTGAGGCGGCTGACCCGGGCTATCAGCCGTGCCAAGGAGCTCGCGGTCACGGGCGACATGATCCGGGCCCTGGACATCCGGACGACCGGCCCCGAGCAGAGGACCGAGGACCTGAGCGGCGGTAACCAGCAGAAGGTGTCCATCTCCAAGTGGCTGGCCGCCGAGTGCGACATCCTCATCATCGACGAGCCGACGGTCGGGGTCGACGTCGGGGCCAAGGAACAGATCCATCGGCTCATCTGGGACCTGGCCAAGACCGGGGGGAAGGCGATCCTTCTCATCTCCTCCGACATGCCCGAGATCGTCAGGCTGGCCAGCCGGATCCTCGTCTTCCGCGACCACCGGGTCGTCGGGGAGGTCGCGGACGTGGGCGACAGGACACGGGGTTATGCCGACATCAGCGCGGCCATCGGCCGGTATTTGCAGTGAGGAAGGACACGATCATGGCGACACGAACGACAACGGACCGCGGCCGGGGCGGACCCGGGGCCGGCCGGCGGGAACGGATCAGCGGCCGGACGATGGGACTCGTCATCTCGACGGCCGTCCTGTTCACCATCCTGGCCCTGCGTTCCTCGAGCTTCCTCAGCGGTTACACGATGTTCGTCATCTCACGGCAGATGGCGTTCTATGCCCTGATCGCGCTGTCCCAGGCCTTCTGCCTGGTCGTCGGCCAGATGAGCCTGGCCGTCGGCGCCATCGGCAGCATCACGACCGTCGTTCTCGGGCTGGGCCTCGAGACGTGGGGGCTGCCGGCTTGGCTGGCCGTAGCGATCGCCCTCGGCGTGGGCGTCCTGGCCGGGCTCGTGAACGGTCTCATCATCACCCGGCTCCGGATCGATTCCTTCATCGTCACCCTGTCCATGATGTTCCTCTTCATGGGGCTGCGCTCGGGCATCTCCGGCGGCTCGCCGTACAAGGTCCCCGATTCGTTCACCGTCGTCGGACAGAAGAGCTATCTCGGCGTGCCCGACGTCTTCCTCCTCGTCGTTGTCCTCCTCGGGCTCGTCGGCTTCATGTTCAGGGACACCGTCTTCGGCCGGCGTATGCTGGCCACCGGGGGGAACGCAACCGCGGCTCGGCTTTCAGGTATCAAGACTGAGGCCATGGTCGTCTGGGCCCACATCCTGTCGGGCGCGTTCGCCGCCCTGGCGGCAGTGTTATGGGCCTCCAAGCTCGGCTCAGCGGCCCCTGAAACGGGGGACGATTGGCTCATCATCTCGTTCGCCGTGGCCATCATCGGCGGGACGGGCTTGAACGGCGGGATCATCTCGGCCCTGGGGGTCTTCATGGGTTCGGCCATCTTCATGCTCATCAAGCACGGCCTGGTCGAGGTCAAGGCGAACCCATATTACGCGAATTCGTTCCTCGGCCTGCTCATCCTCCTGGCGATCGTTGTCGACCGGGTCCGGGAGATCTACAGCCACAGGCAGAAGGCCCGGTAGCCGATGAAGACAAGAACGCCTGCCGTCCGCCTTTCGGCACAATCCATATCAAGGGAGATCGGCCATGAATAGAATGAGCCGCGGCACCGCCGCGTCGTCCTGTCTCTTTCTGATTCTCGGCCTCTCGGCCGGCCCCTCCGCGCGGGCCTCGGCCCCGCCGGACACAGCGGCGCCGGCGGGACGCACGCTGCCCATGCCGGAGAGGGGGTTCGTCAGTTCCGAGCCGGGCGCGACCTGGGAGCAGGGCCTCCTCAGCGGCAATGGGACAATCGGGGCGAGCGTCCTCGGGCGCCCCCTTGAGGAGATCGTCGTCTTCAGCCATAAGCACATGTTCGTCCCCGAACGCGACCCGCTCCTGCCGCCGGCGACGGCGACGCGGCTGTTCGAGGTCCGCCGGCTCATCGACCGCGGCCTTTACGCCCAGGCGGGGCAACTGGCCGTCGACGCCTCCGTACAGAAGGAGTTCCTTTACCCCGACCCGCTCATGCCCGCCTTCGACCTGCGGATCAAGATGGCCGCCGAGGGCGAGGTCGGGGACTATGCCCGTTCCACGGATTTCGCCACCGGCGAGGCGACCGTCCACTGGTCGGACCGCCGCGGCGTCTTCGAACGCCGCCTGTTCGTCTCCCGGGCCGACGGGGTCGCTGTCTTGAAGATCACGGGGCCGGGCCCCGGGTCGGTGAATTGCCGGCTGGAGCTTTCGCCCCGCGAGCCGGACAACCGGAGGTTCAAGGAGGACGTCACCAACCTGGCCACGACGGTCGACGCCTCGACGCTGACCTTCCGTCACGGCTTCGTCCACGCATATGCGGGCAGCATCCAGGGCCTCGAAGGCGTGGCCCGGGTCGTCGCCCGGAACGGGACGACGGCCACGGACGGACCCGGCCTCACGGTAGCCGACGCGGACGAGGTCCTGGTCTTCGTCGACATCAAGGTCCTCGACGACCTCGAGAGGTCACGGATCGAACAGACGAAGAAGGCCCTTGCCGCGCTGCCCGACGATTACGCCGGCCTCCTCGCGCGGCACGCGAGGATCCACGGCGGAATCTTCCAGCGCATGCGGCTCGACCTCGGCGGCGGCGCCGACCGAGGGCTGACGTCGGAGGAGCTCCTTGCCAAGACGACGGACGCCGAGCCGTCGCGGGCGCTCCTAGAGAAGGTCTTCGACGCCAGCCGCTACAACATCCTCTCCAGCACGAGCGACCTGCCGCCGACGCTCCAGGGCGTCTGGGCCGGGACCTACGACCCGCCCTGGTCCAGCGATTTCACCCATAACGGGAACGTCCCCTCGGCCATCGCCTCGATGCTCATGGGGAACATGCCGGAGCTCTTGCTTGCCTACACGTCCTACATGGAAGGGCTGGTCCCTTATCTCGAGGTCAACGCGAAGATGATCTTCGGGGCGCGGGGGATCGCCCTGCCGTCGCGCTCTACGACGAACGGCTACAACAACGCGTTTGAGGCGGACTTCCCAGGCCAGTTCTGGGTCGCGGGCGCAGCCTGGGCGGCCCATTTCTTCTATGATTACTGGCTCTACACGGGCGACCGGAGGTTCCTGGCCGACCACGCCCTGCCGTTCATGGAGAAAGCGGCGCTGTTTTTCGAAGACTACCTCACCGAAGGCCCCGACGGGAAATACGTCTTCAGCCCGACCCAGTCGCCGGAGAACGCCCCCTCCAACACGAAGTCCCAGGTGACGTTCAACGCTACCATGGACGTGGCGGCGGCCAAGGAGCTTCTCCGCAACACGATCGCCGCCTCCCAAGAACTTGGCGTCAACCGGGACCGGATTCCCGTCTGGGAGAAGATGCTGGCCAAGATGCCGGAATACCTCGTCAACAAGGACGGCGCGGTCCAGGAGTGGCTGACCCCCAGGCTCGAGGACAATTACGACCACAGGCACAACTCCCAGCTCTATGCCCTCTTCGACGGCCTGACAGACGAGATCGCCAGGGACGCGAAGCTCCGGGCCGCCTTCAGGCGGCTGATCGAGCTCAAGCTCGACCGTCACTGGGCGAACTGGCAAAGACAGGGCGGATTCATGTCCTTCGGCCTGGTCCAACTCGGCCAGGCGTCGGCCAGCCTCGGCCAGGCGGACCTGGCCTACCGCTGCCTGGTGCCTCTCCTCAACCGCTACTGGCTCCACAACCTGGCCTCCATGCACAACGCCAAGAAGCTGTTCAACACGGACATCAGCGGCGGCCTGCCGGCTGTGCTCATCAAGATGCTCGTGGCCTCGGACCCCGGCGTCGTCCAGCTCCTGCCGGCGTGCCCGTCGGCCTGGCCCTCGGGCGCGATCGAGGGCGTCCTTTGCCGCGGGCAGATCGAAATCGGGCGGCTGGCCTGGAACGACAAGGCGATACAAGTCCTGCTTCGGAGCGGCAAGGAGCAGACCCTGACGCTCCGGGCGCCCGGGGAGATCAAGAACGCCTTGGTGAAGAAGGGCGTCGCGGCCATCAGGGCGGCCGACGACCCGCGGGCGCGCAAGCTGAGCCTGCCCGCCGGCCAGGACGTTCTGGTCGAGCTCGAGCTGAAGTAGGGGGCGGAGGCCAGGCGGCGCGCGGCTTTCGCCCGGGAACTTCCGGGAGGCACCCATGAACAGAACCGTCGTCGCCGGCCTCAGGGTCCTCGCGGCGTGTTCCCTCCTGTCGCAGATGTCCCCGGCGCCGTCCGGACGCCAGGCTCCCGGGGCCCAGGCCGTCCAGAGCCCGGCGAGGGAGTTCTACGTGTCGCCTTCGGGGAGCGACCTGGGTTCCGGTTCGAAGGCGGTGCCGTTCGCGTCACTCGCCAGGGCCCAGCAGGCCGTGCGGGCCTGGAGGAGAGGGGGCCGGGGCCGAGCCGTCATTTGGGTCCGTGAAGGGACCTATTACCTGGACCAGCCGCTCGTCATTTCCCCGGAGGACTCCGGCGCCGCTGGCTCGCCCGTGGTCTACTCGGCCTTCCCCGGCGAGCGGGCGACGATCAGCGGCGGCCGCCTTTTGGAGTGCCGGTGGCGGCCTTACGGAAACGGGATCTGGATGTGCGACCTGCCGGCCGCGCGGCAGGGCGGCCTCCGCTTCACGCAGCTGTTCGTGAACGGCCGGCGCCAAGTCCTTGCCCGTTTCCCGAACGAGGATTCGTCCGAGCCGGGCCGGAGCGGCTATATCCATCCCGCCGGCCGGATTCCGGACACGATGCGCGACCCTCGTCCCGGCCCTGATGACGACATGACCTTTTCGGGCGGAGCACCGAGAGGAATCCTCTTCGATCCCCGAAACTTTACGCCACAGCGCTGGTCCCGGCCCGAGGAGGCCGTCATCCACATCTTCCAGGCCTGGGACTGGGGCGACATGCAGTGGCGGCTCAAGGCGATCGACTACGACAGCCGGGCCATCTGGTTCGGGGAAGGCGGCTTCCAGATGGGGGCCAAGTACGACAGCGACCCGGCCCGGGTCGACGAGGAGTCCCGGTTCTATATCGAGGGCGTCTTCGAAGAGCTGGACGCTCCCGGCGAGTGGTACCTGGACGTCCGGACCGGCCTCCTCTATCTCAAGCCGGGGCTCGGCATCGACCTTTCAACGGCCCGGGTCGAGGTCCCCGTCCTCGAGCACGTCGTCACATTCGCAGGGAGCCAGGACGCGCCTGTCCGGGACGTCGCCATCGAGGGTTTCCGGATCGCCCACACGGCCTCGACGTTCCTCCTGCCCTACGACATCCCGTCCCTGGGGGACTGGGCCGTCCACCGCGGCGGGGCGGTCCTCGTCGACGGAGCCAGGGACTGTGCCATCAGGAACTGCTGGTTCGATGCCGTCGGCGGCAACGGCGTGTTCATCAACGACTACAACCGGAACGTGACCGTGACCGGATGCAAGTTCACGGAGACGGGCGACAGCGCGGTCTGCCTGGTCGGGACGCTCGGGCGGACGAATGGGACGCGGCGCAGCTTCCCTTATGAGTGCGCGGTCTCGAACAATCTCATCCACGACTGCGGCGTCTTCGGCAAGCAGGTTGCTGGCATCTTCATCTCCCGGGCCAAGCGGATCACGGCGGCCCACAACACGATCTACAACATGCCCCGGGCCGGCATCTGCATCGGCGACGGCACGTGGGGAGGCCACGTCATCGAATACAACCACATCCATGACACGGTCCGCGAGACCGGCGACCACGGCCCCTTCAATGCCTGGGGGCGGGACCGGTATTGGAGCCTGACGCAGTCCCACTCGCCCTACAGCAAGGGCCGGAGCCTCGAGGCGGGGGACGTCCGGGTCGACGCCATGGAGCCGGTCGTCGTCCGGAACAACTTCTTCGAGGAGGGTTCCGGCTGGGGGCTGGACATGGACGACGGCGCCTCTAACTACCATATTTACAACAACATCTCCAAGGGCGTCAGCGTCAAGCTCCGCGAAGGGGCCTACCGCACGGTCGAGAACAACATCTGGGTGGACAGCGCCGTCGCCCCATGCTTCCATGTCGGGAACGAGGACAACCATGACCGCTACGTCCATAATATCACCGTGATGGCCGGCGACGACATCTATTCCGTGATCGCGCCCCCCGCGCGCGGGCCGTGGCTCGAGGAGGTCGACGGGAACTGCTTCTTCAGCCGTTCGGGGACGTTCACGGCCCGGGTCAGCCAGATACGCGGCGACGACGGCCCGGAGCCCGGCGCCCGCCGCTATGATCTCGAAGGCTGGCGGAAGCTCGGCTTCGACAGGCATTCGGTCTATGCCGACCCTCTCTTCGTCGACCCCTCGAAGAACGACTTCCGGGTCCGGCCCGGATCCCCGGCCCTCCGGGTCGGCTTCAAGAACTTCGAAATGGGCCGGTGGGGCATCACCGGGGACTTCCCGGCTGCCTGGAGGGAGTAGGGCGAAGGCCATGAGAACCGCATCAGCCCTGACTTTGGTCCTGATGGTCGGACTTCCGTTGTCCTGCCGAATCCCCCCGGCCGTGACCGCGCCGCCGTCGGAGAGCCTGCAATCGGTCTCCCCGTTCCCGGTCGGTGTCGCCGTGGGTTCCGACCTGTTGGAAAAAGACAGGGCCTACCGGGCCGTGGTCCTGAAAGAGTACGGGAGTGTCACCCCGGAAAATGCGGCCAAGATCGAATGCCTTCACCCTCAAGCGGACCGGTTCGATTTCTTGGATTTCGACCGGATCGTGGCTTTCGCCCTCGAGAACGGCAAGCGGGTGCACGGCGTCGCCCTGATCTGGCACGATTCGAGCGGCCTGGAATGGCTGAAGGATTTCCAGGGCGACACGGCAGCCTGGGAGCGGATGTTCAAAACGCACATCCAGACCGTTGTCGGACATTACAGAGGGAAGGTCAGGTCCTGGGACGTGGTCAACGAAGCGCTGAACGACGACGGGACCCTGCGGATGGACGACGACAGCGCAACGGACCACCTCGGGAGCATCTGGGCGAGGCACCTGGGGACCGATTACATCGCCAGGGCTTTCCGATACGCCCATGAAGCCGATCCCGGCGCCCTGCTGTTCTACAACGATTTCAACCTGAAGGATGCGGCGAAGCCGGCAAAAATCGAGGCCGTCGTCGCCATGGCCGAGGATTTCAAGCGGCGCGGGATCCCCATCCATGGTTTGGGGATGCAGATGCACATCGGAGTGTCCGCGGATGACGATGGCATCGTCGGCGGGATGCGCCGGCTGGCGACCACGGGATTGCTCGTTCACATTTCGGAACTGGACATCCTCGCGTCCGATTGGAAGAAGGACGCGGGTCTTGCCTATTCGGATGAGCTGCAACAACGGCAATCGGACAAGTATCGGTTCATCGCCCAGGCGTACAAACGCTCCGTCCCGCCCCGCCAGCGCTACGGGATCACCGTCTGGGGAGTCGGCGACGCCGTCACTTGGATCAACTCCAATTTCGGCCTGCAGGACTGGCCCCTGCCGTTCGACAGGGATTATCGAAGGAAGAAGGCCTATGACGGCTTTCTCGAAGGTCTCAAGCGATGAGCATTTTCCCTCAGGGATTTCTGGCGCAGGCGTGGGGCCCGGCCCTCAAGCGTCGATTCCTCCGCGCGCTGGTGCTCTGCTTCCCGCTGGCGTCTTCCCTGCTCGGCAACGGTGCCAGAGCCAACATCCCTCCGGTCAAGGATTACGGGCTGAAGGATTACGTCCGGCTCTCCAAGAACCTCCCCCATTCCGAGGACCGGGCTTGGAAACTCGTCTGCGGGATGCCGTACAACTGCCAATTCCAGCCCTGGATCGAGGTCGAGAGCCCGCCGGGCCGGACCATCCAGTTCAACTCGAGCAATCCGCTGGTCCTTTACCTGACCCCGACGGAGACGGCCACGACTGCGTCGGGCGACCGGACCTACGAGGCGAAGAACTGGGTGAGCGGGGAGGGCGCGATCTACACGATCCCCGCGGGCGTGACGGTCAAGGCCGTCAAATACCGGGAAACCGGCTACGATACGGCCTTCGCCGGCTCGTTCGAGTGCAACGACGACGACTACAACACCCTCTGGCGGAAGGGGGCTAGGACCGTTTACCTCTGCATGAGGGACCACTTCTACGATTGCCCGGACCGGGAACGGGTCGGGTTCTGGGGCGACGGGACCCCCGAATTGGACCAGTGCTTCTACCTCTTCGATTCCCGGGCCCACCGGCTGTGCAGGGACCTCGTCATGAGGAAGCTCGAGCCTAATTTCTACCCCGGACAGATCCTGGAGTTCCTCGGGGAGTACGGCCTCTGGTTCTACTACCTGCATACGGGCGACCTTGGTTCCCTCCGGGCCGTCTATGACTCGACCAAGGTCTTCCTTTTCGAAACCTACAAGTTCGGCAACCCGCGACAGTGGTTCGATTGGGGGAACAAGAGCAAGGATACCGCCGTCATCGAGACATGTTTTTACTATATCGACATGAAGACTCTACGGAAGATCGCCCTGGCCACCGGCCACGAGGTGGACCTCCCGGCAATCGACGCGAAGCTCGACGCCATCCGACGATCATTCGACGCTAAGTACTGGACGGGGACGGCGTACATGTCGAAGGACGTTTCCGCCCCGGATGACCGGGCCAACGCGATGGCTGTCAACGCCGGGCTCGCAGACGCTTCCAAGTGGGACGCGATCTACGACAACGTCCTGGCGAGGACGGCCAACGCCAGCTGCTTCTTCGACCGCTGGGTCTTCGAGGCCCTGTGCGCCATGGGCAGACCAGGGTCCGCCCTGCTCCGGATGGCCCGCCGCTACAGGACCATGATCCCGGCGAGCTTCACGACGCTCTGGGAGCATTATGACCGGTGGTGGGCGTCCGAGATCGACGCCTTCGACGAGGGCTCGTCGCTCAACCACGGCTGGAACCCCGTCGTCCTCAATCTCTCCCAGACCATTGCCGGGGTGGCTCCCGAGGCGCCGGGCTGGAGCACGTACCATGTCCTGCCCAAGGAGGCGTTCCTGGAGCGGGCCACGGCCGTCGTCCCGACCATCCGGGGGGCCGTCTCCGTTGAAGTCAGAAAGACGGAGGCGGCCTATTCGCTGGACCTGACCTCGCCCCCCGGCACGGCCGCCGTCGTCGGCATCCCCAAGGCCTCTTTCTCCCGGCTGAGCTCCATCGAGGTCGGCGGCCGGGTCGTCTGGGACGGCGCCTACCGCGGTGGCGTTCGGGGCGTCGCCTGGAACGGCCAGGACGCCGGCTATGTGAAATTCATTGTGGAGCCGGGGAGATGGGCGTTCGTCGGCCGCGGCTTACTTCCGACCGCCTCGCCCAAGGCGGCGACTCCGCCCCCGGCGAAGGAAGCCGCCCTCGACAAGAAACTGTGGACCGCGACGGCCTCGGCCCCCGACAGCTCGTTCCTCTTCAGTGGCGACAAGATCCCCGTCGACGTCGGGGCCGCCAACGCCCTAGACGGTGATCACTGGACTGGCTGGCGCGACATGACGAGGACTCAATACCCCGGCCAATGGTTCGAGGTGGACATGAAGCGGCCGCAAACCTTCCGCAAGATCGTTCTCGACAACACGTGGGCCCTCTGGGACTCGCCGAAGGCCTATTCGGTCTCGGTCTCGGACGATGGCGTACGCTGGAGCGCCCCTGTGGCCGCGGGGGCGGGACAACTGGGGATGACGACGATCACCTTTCCGCCACAGAAAGCGCGCTATATCCGAATCACCCAGGCCGGAACGGATCCCATCTACCACTGGTCGGTCTATGAGCTGGACGTTTACCGCTGAACGCCGCCGGGGAAAGGAGGGGCCCTTGTTCCTCGTCTGGCTGAGCGCTCTCATCCTGCAGAGCGCCATCGCCCGGCCCCGGCGGCCGGTGCGGAAGGCAATCCCGTCATTGGCGACTGTGAGAAACGGGCGGAAGGTCCGCCCTGGTTGAGGAGAATCGAATGATCAAAACGACCTGGAGTCATAGGTTGGGATTGACCGCCGTCCTTATGGCGATCATCATCTGCCCCCAGCCGGCCTCCCCTCAAGCCGCCGGGAATGCCGCTTCTGATCCGACGGAGACCCTGTGGTACGCCCACCCGGCCGACAAGTGGGAGAACGCGCTTCCGGTCGGGAACGGCCGGCTCGGGGCCATGGTCTTCGGGAGGACCGACGAAGAGGCCATCCAACTCAACGAGGACACCTATTGGTCGGGAGGGCCTTATTCGACGGTGGTGAAGGGCGGGTCCAAGGACCTCCCGGAGATCCGGAGGCTCGTCTTCGAGGGGAACTACAAGATGGCCCACATCCTGTTCGGCCGGAGCCTGATGGGCTACCCGGTCGAGCAGATGAAATACCAGTCCCTCGGAGGCCTGGCCCTCCGGTTCCCGTCCGCGTCGGCCGCGACGGGCTACCGGCACGAGCTTGACCTGGACACCGCCGTCGTCCGGACGACCTACACCCGGGACGGCGTCCGCTACACGAGAGAGGTCTTTTCGAGCCCCGTGGACCAGGTCATCGTCGTCCGTCTCGCGGCCGACAGACCGGGGAAGGTGTCGTTCAAGGCCCAGCTCAGGGGGGAGCGGAACGAGGCCCATTCCAACTACGCCACCGACTACTTCCGGATGGACGGCTTTCCGCCGGACGGGCTCGTCGTCCGGGGGAAGTCGGCCGATTATATGGGCGTCACCGGGGCCTTGCGCTACGAGTCGCGGCTCAAGGCCATTCCCGAGGGCGGGGAGATGAGCCTGAACTGGGATGAGCTCAGCATCGTCAACGCCGACGCCGTGACCCTGCTCATCGCCGCGGCCACCAACTACGTGAACTACAAGGACGTCGGCGCGGACGCCCATGCGCGCGTCGAGGCCGTGATGTCGGCCGCGGCCGGCAAACCCTATGACGCCCTCAGGGCCGCCCACGTCGCCGAGCACCGGCGGCTCTTCCGCCGGGTCGAAATGAAGCTCGCGACGACGGCCAATTCCCTTCTCCCGACCGACGAGCGGCTGAAGAGCTTCGACGGGACGAACGACCCGGCCCTCGCCGCCCTGGTCTTCCAGTTCGGCCGGTACCTCCTCATCTCGTCGTCGCGGCCGGGGACCCAGCCGGCCAACCTCCAGGGCATCTGGAACAAGGACATGAATCCCATGTGGGATTCGAAGTACACGACGAACATCAACACCGAGATGAATTACTGGCCGGCCGAGGTCGGCAACCTCAGCGATTGCGCCGAACCCCTGTTCCGGATGATCCGGGAGCTCACCGACCAGGGCAGCCAGGTGGCCCGGGAGCATTACGGGGCCCGCGGCTGGGTCTTCCACCAGAACACCGACCTCTGGCGGGTGGCCGCGCCCATGGACGGGCCGAGCTGGGGGACGTTCACTGCGGGCGGCGCCTGGCTGGCGACACACCTCTGGGAGCACTATCTGTTCACGGGCGACAAGGAGTTCCTCAAGGAGTATTACCCGGTCCTGAAGGGGAGCGCCGAGTTCTTCCTGGATTTCCTGGTGCCGCATCCCAAGTACGGCTGGCTCGTGACCAACCCGTCGACCTCGCCGGAGAATTTCCCGGACATTCCGGGCCAGGTCCCGTTCTTCGACGAGATCACGACCTTCCGGACGACGACGTCCATCTGCGCCGGCTCGGCCATCGACATGCAGATCCTCGCCGACCTCTTCGGATACGTCGCCCAGGCCGCCGACGTCCTCGGCGTGGACGCCGATTTCAAGGCCCGTGTCCTGTCCGCCCGGGCCCGGCTGGCGCCGATGCAGATCGGGCGGAAGGGCAACCTCCAGGAATGGCTCGAGGATTGGGATGAAACGGAGAAGAGCCATCGCCACATCTCCGGGCTCTGGGGGCTCTTCCCGGGACACCAGATCTCCGCGCGGCGCACGCCCAAGTTCGCCGAGGCGGGCAAGGTCGTCCTGGAACAGCGCGGCCTGCCCGGGAACGGCTGGTCGTCGGCCTGGAAGGCCGGCTGCTGGGCCCGGCTCGGGGACGGGGTCAAGGCCATGGACAATTTCACCTACGCCATGCACACGTACACGACGCAAAGCCTGTTCTCGATCTGCTCGGGGGCGATGCAGGTGGACGGGTCGTTCGGCATGGCCGCGGCCGTGGCCGAAATGATCCTCCAGTCGCACGAGAATGAGCTGAACCTTCTCCCTGCGCTCGCCGGGTCCTGGCGGGACGGCGAGGTCAAAGGCCTCGTCGCCCGCGGCGGATTCGAGGTCGGCCTGCGCTGGACGGCGGGCCGTCTCAAACAGGCGACGATACTCTCCAAAATCGGAAATACCTGCCGGATCAGGTCGGCCGACACCCTCAAGGTCGCATCCGGGAACAAGGCCGTCCGGGTGACGAAGCCGGAAAAGGATGTTTGGGAATTCAAAACGGCCCCCGGGGCGTCCTATAAGATAACCTATTATAAAATGAGCACGTACCTACGAAAGGTTCCTCGATGGAGAGACGGGATTTCCTGAAATTGGCCGCGGCCGGGGCCTTGGCGGCCCAACCGCTGGCCGGCGCCCCGCGTCACGGACGAGGGATGGGGGCGCTGGCCGTTCAGAAGTCTCTTTCCGGTCGCAGAATCCTGACTTTCAATTCGGTCATTCGGGTCAATCAGATCGAAGTGACCCGGACCCGCAACGAAGGATTTGATGAATTCGACAGGCATACCCCGGCCAACGTTGAGGCCCTGAGGGCCGCCTTCGCCGAGGGCTGGCCGGGGGCCCCCATGACCTGGGCGTTCAGCTGGCGGGCCTTATTCGACGGTCGCGAGAACTACCGGCGGATCCGGGAGATCATTCCGGAATTCCATGAAAAATACGGCGACGACGTGACCTTCATTCCCGACGCCTATTTCGCCAACGCCTACAATACCCGGGACGAGGTCAACAAGGACCTGCATGACGGGCTGGCCCGGGTTTCTGAAATCATGGGCGGTGGCTTCCGGCCCAAGAGCGTCCTCGCCGGGTTCCTTTCCTCGGCCAATCAGAGATTCCTGGCCGCGGAAGAGGGCATCCATGTCTGTCAGGGCAATATCTGGAGCCAGTATGCCATCGACAATCAGGACGGCGACGGGTCGATCTCTTATCCCTACTTCCCTTCGTCCGACCATTTCTGCCGGCCGGCTCAAAGCACCGGCGACTTTATCGACTGCGTCAACCTGGACGGCTGGACATGCGATTTCATCGCCGCGCGGCGCGAGGGGCTCGACTGGGCCAGAAACTGGAACAGCCGGATGGGCGTCGGACCGATCGAGACGATCGGTTGGTTCGGACCCGAGGTTGGACTGGCCGAGATGACCGAAACGGCGGCGGCCCATTTTGACACGGGTTTCGAGCTCAACGGCTGGGCCTGGGTCACGAATTGCTGGGAGGTTTCGCTCGTTCCCCAGATCAAGAACCTTGACGTCCTGACGCGGTGGACGAGGAGGATCCGGGAGCGCTGGCCCGGCGCCGAGTGCCTAACGCAGGGCGATTTCGGGCTGGCCTTCCGGGGCCAGCACAGGAACAACGAGGACCTGGATTACAGGTTCCTGCAGCGAGGAACGGGCATCGGCGGGTCGGACCGGAACCTGGAGGTCCGCTGGTTCATGAACCGGGATTTCCGCCTGGCGCTCCTTCGGGACTGGAAGGCCGGGACGCCGGAGCTGGTCATCGACTTCACCCGCTATGACCTTCCCGCCAAGGAACCCGAGGGGCTGACTCGGAGGTGGAGCCTGCTCGGGAAGATCAACCAGAAGCAGACGCGGCCCCAGGACAAACCCGTTCCCCTCAACGCATTGACCCGCGATGACTTGGACCGAATCTCCAAACGCTGCCCAGAACTTCAAGGGGGGAAACGAGAGGGCTGAGTGGATTTCGATAAATGATGACTTTGCTGATAGAAGGAGACATGATGAAACGCTCTTTGGTTCCGTTCATCTCCGTCTTGATCGTCCTCGCCCTCGCCGGATGCTCGCCGCGCGTCACGGAGCGGACCGTCGCCTATACATCCCAACCGTGGCAGCCTCAGATCTGGAAGTCCGAACCTCCCCAGGACTCTCCCTTCGAGCCCTCCCGGGATATCCGGGGAATCGCCTTCACCCACAAATTCGCGGCCTATACGGATGCCGATACGTGGTATCCGTCCTGGGCGTCCGACGGAAATATGTACAGCGGTTGGACCGACGGCGAGATCGGCGAGGAGTCCTGCCACTCGAGCGGCGGCGCCCGGGCCCGGACCGGGAATGCCAGGATCATCGGAGACGACCCCTTGTCCTTGACGATCGCGTCTCTCGGGTCTGAACCCGCCTCGGCTTTGCCCTATGGCGGCCGATATCCCAGCGCCAACCTTGTCCACGATGGGATCTGGTATTACGGGACGTACGCGGTGGACTTCGATTTCTCCAAGCCGGAATATCCCGACCTCTACAGCTGGGCCATCTGCGGGCCCGTGCCGGGCTTCCGCATCTCCAGGGACTACGGCAAGACCTGGACCCCTAGCTCGCTCTCTCCCGACCGTCCGCTGTTCCCGGAATCGGGGAAGGGCGGGCAGCGGGTGAAGATGGGAACGCCGCATTTCGTCGATTTCGGCAAGAACATGGAACATTCCCCTGACGGGAAGGCCTATCTCGTCGGGCACGGCGCGCTCGACGGCGACCGGGCGCCCAGGGTCGCAGGCGACAGCTGGATCGCCGGCGACGCCATTTATCTGGCTCGGGTGACACCGAGCCCGGCGAACATCAACGACGTCACGAAATACGAGTTCTACGCGGGCCGCGGCGCGGACGGCCGCCCCGTCTGGTCCAGGAATTTCTCCGACATCGAGCCCCTGGCCTCCTGGAAAGACAGGATGGGCTGCACGACCATCACCTACGACGCGCCCCTCCAGAAATACCTGATGTGCGTGACCGACGGGTGGCCGGGCGTCAAGGACATGAATTCGTACATCCTCGAGGCGGACGAGATCACCGGCCCCTACCGCATGGTTACCTTCATGAAAAGGTTCGGACACCAGGGCTATTTCCTGACCTTCCCTTCGAAGTTCATCGGCCCCGACGGCCGGAGCGCCTGGCTCAGCTACTCGGCGAACTTCCACAAGAATTATTTCGGCAACCGGACCGTAGCCGACCCCATGGGCAGCCGGTACGCCTGGAACCTCCAGGAGGTCCGACTGCTGGACGCGGCCGGCCTGGCCGGGGCTGAGGTCGCCGCCCGGGGAGCGGCCGACCAGCTCAAGAGCGAAGCCAACCTCGCCCTCCGGGCCAGGGTCAACGTCTCCTCCGTCCACAAGAGGAACAAGCCTTTCACTGAGTTGATGGACTATTTCGGGGATGGCGCCGTGGATGGGATCGTCGATCCGGACGAGGCGATCAACAGCCACGAGTGGGTGTCGAACGGCGAGCGGGAGACAGCCATGATCCGTCTCGGCTGGGATTCACCCCAGGCCGTGCGGCGGGTCTGGCTGTTCGACAGGCCGAATATGAAGGATCACATCCTGTCGGGCGTCCTCCTCTTCAGCGACGGCAGCACCGTCAGGGTCGGGGAGCTCCCGAACGACGCCCGCTCCGCCCGGGAGATCGCTTTCCCGGTCAAAACCGTTTCCTGGATCGTGTTCGCCGTGGATACCGTCTCCAAGGAAACGGAGAACGTCGGACTGGCGGAGATCGCCGTCTTCGAGGATTAGCAGCGGACGGAGGGCATGGCCCTCTCGAAAATGGGCGGCCGTTTTGATATCCTGAAGCCAGAAGTGTTCAAGAGGGACAGTCCCCCCGGGGGAGCTGTCCCTCTTCTTGAAAACGGAGGCAAACCGTCATGAGCAAACGCGCATTCCTGGTCACGATCGTTATCCTGGCTGTGGCATTCGCCGTTCCGTCGCTCACTGGCGCCCAGGATAAGGCGACCGACCCGATCCTTACCCTCGACAGGATATTCAACTCCCACGAGTTCTCCGCCGACCGGTTCGGCCCGGCCCGCTGGATGAGCGACGGCGAATCCTACACGACCCTCGAGCCGAGCGCCGGAACCAAGGGAGGCCGTGACCTCATCCTCTACAGGGCTGGGACGGGGAAGCGGGAGGTCCTGGTCTCGGCGTCCAAGCTCGTCCCACCCGGCGCTTCCGAGCCCCTGGCCATCGAAAACTACGACTGGTCCCCCGACGGCAAGGTCCTGATCATCTTCACCAACTCCAAGCGCGTCTGGCGGCAGAACACGCGAGGCGATTTCTGGACCTACGACCTGACTTCCGGCCAGCTCCACAAGCTCGGTGCGGACTTTGAGCCCTCGACGCTGATGTTCGCCAAGCTCTCTCCCGACGGCACGATGGCCGCGTATGTTATGCATAACAATATCTATATTGAGAACCTCGCGATGGGCCGGGTCCGGCAGCTGACCTTCGACGGCGGCGAGGAGACGATCAACGGCACCTCCGACTGGGTCTACGAGGAGGAGTTCGACGTCCGCGATGGCTTCCGATGGAGCCCGGACAGCCGGTCCATCGCCTTCTGGCACTTCGACACGCGAGGCGTGCCAGTCTTCACCATGATCGACAACACCGACGCGACCTACCCGAAGCTCATCAGCTTCAAGTACCCCAAGGCCGGCGAGACGAACTCTGCCGTTCGGGTCGGCGTCGTCCCGGTCTCCGGCGGATATCCCGTCTGGATGAAGGTGCCCGGCGACCCCCGCGACAACTACATCCCGCGCCTCGAGTGGGCCGGGAATCCGCGGGAGGTCGTCTTCCAGCACCTGAACCGGCTGCAGAACACGGACACGGTCTATATCGGCGACGCGGCCACGGGCGAGGTCCGGCCGGTCTTCACGGACCGGGACGAGACCTGGGTCGAGGTCATGGACGAGTTTATCTGGCTCGCCGGCGGCCGGGGCCTCCTCTGGCTGAGCGAGCGCGACGGCTGGAAGCACGCCTACCAAGTCTCTCGGGACGGGACGGGGGTCCGGCTCCTGACGCCGGGGGACTACGATGTGGTCGGCGTCGACGGCATCGATGGGAAAGGCGGCTGGCTGTATATCACCGCTTCGCCGGACGACCCGACGAAGCGCTTCATCTACCGCGTCCGAATGGACGGCCACGGGAAGCCGGAACGCGTCGGGCCGACGAACCAAACCGGCGTCCACCGCGTTGAGATCTCGCCTTCAGCCCGCTGGGCGTTCCACACGTACTCGACGCTCGACACGCCCCCGGTCACCGAGCTCATCCGGCTGCCCAAGGGCGAGGTCGTGCGGACCCTGGCGGCCAATAAGGACCTCCGGGTGAAAGTCGACGCTCTCAAGCGGAAGCGGGCGGAATTCTTCAGGCTCCCGATTGGCGGCGGCGTCCAGGTCGACGGCTGGCGCATCCTGCCGCCCGATTTCGACCCGGCCGGGAGATACCCGCTATTCGTCTACGTCTACGGCGAGCCGGCCGGGCAGACGACCCAGGACAACTGGGGCGGCAGCGGCTACCTTTGGCACCTCATGCTCGCCCAGCACGGCTATATCGTGGCCAGCTTCGACAACCACGGGACCCCGGCGCCGCGCGGCCGGGCCTGGCGGAAGAGCATCTATCGCCAGATCGGCATCCTGGCCTCGGCCGACCAGGCTGCGGCGGTCCGCGCCGCCCTCGCCGGCTGGCCCTGGGCCGACCCCGACCGCGTCGGCGTCTGGGGCTGGAGCGGGGGCGGGTCGATGACCCTGAACGCCATGTTCCGCTACCCCGACCTTTATAAGACCGGGATCTCCGTGGCCTCGGTTTCGAACCAGCGGCTCTATGACACGATCTACCAGGAACGCTACATGAGCCTGCCGAAGGACAACGAGGACGGGTTCAAGAACGGCTCACCACTCACCTTCGCCAAGAACCTCAGGGGCCACCTCCTCATCGTTCACGGCACGGGCGACGACAATTGCCATTATCAGGGATTCGAAATGCTGGTCAACGAGCTCGTGGCCAACAACAAGGCGTTCACGATGATGTCCTATCCCAACCGTTCCCACGGCATCTTCGAAGGGCAGGGCACGACGCTCCACCTCTACAACCTGTTCACCAGGTTCCTGAACGAGAACATGCCGGCCGGCCCGAAGTCCCGCTGAGCCGGGTCCGTTCGGTTTTAGGGAGTCATCGGTAGGACAACTTTTCCCAATGGACTAACGAGGCAGCTCACGGCCGAAGCCAGCGCGCAGCGCATTCTCATACGCCAGGGAAGCTGCATAGAGGTCCTGGACGGCCAGGCCGACGGATTTGAAGAGCGTGATTTCGGAAGCGGACCGGCGTCCTTCGGCGCGGCCGAGAAGGACATCGCCCAGTTCGGTTTCAAAGCGGTCGCGGCCGATCAACCCGGCGGCTAACGGCTGAAGCAGGTCGCCGGCCTCTTCCAACGCCGCCTCACGCTGATCGACAATGACGCGGGCGCGGCAGACGGTTTGGGGCGGAATCTCGGCCTTCTCCGGCTGGTAAGCGCCGACGGCGTTGATGTGCGCGCCATCGGCCACGTCCCGATCATCGAACACGGGCGTTTGGGAAGTCGTGGCCGTGCCGACGATGTCGGCCCCTCGGAGAGCCGATGAGGTGTCGGGCTCAACACGGACGACAATCCCCAACTTTGGCGACATGTCGCGGGCGAATGAGGCGGCCGCGTCCTTGTCAGGATCGAAGACGCGCGCTTCGCGGAGCGGACGAACAGCGGCGACGGCTTCGAGCTGGGCGCGGGCTTGCACGCCGGCGCCGAAGATGGCCGCGACCGTGGCGTCGGGGCGAGCCAGAGCGTCGGTGGCGGCGCCGGCGGCCGCGCCCGTCCGCAAGGCGGTCAGCGCCGCTCCATCGAGGATGGACAGAAGCGTTCCCGTTTCGGCGTCGATCAGGATGACGAGCGCCTGGATTAACGGCAAGCCAGCTGCGCGGTTGCCTTCGTAAAGCGTCAGGAGCTTCAGCGCCAAGCGGGCACTGCCGGCGCTCCGGCTGGGCATGATTAATACGACACCCTTGCCGGGGGAGGCGAACCGGGTGCGCAGCGGCATATCCACGGCGCCATTGGCGAGATCCTTAAACGCACTTCTCATCGCCTCGATGGCGGAGATCATAGGAAGGGCCCGGCGCACATCGTCACCTTCGAGATAGAGAAAAGGCGGCCTGGTCATCAGCGTATCACCTTCTGCGGCTTTTTCGACTCGATAGCTTCAGGGCCCTGGCCGAGGGCGCCATAGCCAAGCCGCCCTTGGCCGTACATCGGAGGTCGGCGGGCAGCATGCGGCCCACGGAATAGACGGCGTCGATCGTTTCGTCGAATGGAACGGGATTGACATAACCGCCCATGATCAGATCGGCACAGACGAAGGCCGAAGCGGCTGCCGCAGCATTGCGGGTATGGCAGGGGATTTCGACGATACCTTGGACGAGGTCGCAGACCGAACCCATCGTGTTCTGATAGGCGATGGCGGCCGCATCCAGGGCTTGGGCAGCGCTTCCTTTGCAGGCCTCGACGATGGCGGCCGCGGCCATCGCTCCGGCCGCGCCGATCTCGACCTGACAGCCGGCCACCTCGGCGGCGAACGTGGCCCGGTAGGCTGTGATTAACCCGACGGCTCCGGAGGCGAAAAGTGCCAAAGCGATTTCTTCGCGGGACATACGGCGCTCTTCGGCCAAGGTCAGGAGGGCGCCCGGGATCGTACCCGCTGATCCGCCCGTGGGAGCCGCACAGACGACCCCCATGGCGCTGTTGACGTGCATTACGGCTAGGGCTCGGGCAGCCGCTCGCGTCTGCGGGCTGGTCACCGACAATCGGCCGGCGGCTGCGGCCCGGAAGACGGCACCCGCGCTGGGAGCTAACAGCTGCATGCTCCCGAATTCGCCCGCCAATCCCTCTTGCGCCGCGGCGGCCATGACGTCATAGCGGCGGAGCATCTCGGCCAGCACCTGCTCGCGCGTCATGCCGAGCAGGCGGCATTCGTATTCGAGGCCGGCGCGTCCCAGGCTCCAGCCTTCGGACTGGGCGAGGCTGATCAGCGCTGCCGCTGAGGTAAACAGCGCCTTGCCGGTCTGAATAAAATAGACCGGAGGGGCTTCAAACAAGATGGCGTCGGGAGACGCAACGTGTACGGCCTGGCGTATGTCCTCAGTCAAGGCCTTGGAGCGCCGGGCGACCAGGGCGAGGCGGTTCTCGCCCGCCGAAGTGACGGCCGATTCGCCCATCAGGTTGCCGTCGGCGTTCAGCGCGGCCTCCACGCGGGGGAGCACGTCGCCTCCGGCTTCGACAATGATCTCGAAGGCCGCGCCGGTGAAAGAAATAGGGAACGCATCAAGGCGGGTGATCTCTATGTTCCCTCCGCCGATTGAACGTGCCTCGAGGACCAAGTCCGGACGCCCCACCCGGCCGATCTCGATCTCCATAGCGTTGGGATGGTCGGGGCGCTGAAGACGCCGCTCGACGAATCTGAGGTCGAGGCCGGCGTCGGCGGCGTCCTCGAGCGCAGTGAAGAAGGACACGTCGGTCAGCGGCTTGCCCTGAAAGCCCATGGCAAAGGCCCGGTCGGCACCCTGTTGGGCATACGTGCGAACATAAGAACCCTGCGGGTCGAAGGCGATGGTGACGCGCTTGAGGGAATCGCCGGCTAGACCACGGGCCATGACGGCGATATGACAGGCCGCCGCCGTGTGCGAGCTGGACGGGCCGCGCATGATCGGCCCCAGCACGTGGTTGAAGATGCCGAGAGATTTCATGTCCGTCCGCTCAGGGTGTGGGGATCTTCTTCAGCAAGCTCCCTCCAGTCCATCGGAACCGAGGAGGCCCTAAGCAAGGCCTGAATCAATCCGAGCGGCTTATGTTTGACCGTCCGTCCCGCATCCATCGGCAATCCAGGCTGCGCTTATATAAAGACCTGCATGAGTGACTTCACCGGCGCATGTGAAATTGCACCGGCACATAAGGCTGATACAACTCTGCTCTTTCACCCCATCGACTCCATGACGCTCTCTCTTCCTCTCCCCCGCCAAAACGTAACTAATCCCTCGTCAATGTACCATCTGTAAAGTGAGGTTTTCAAGCGCCGAAATCTTTCCCTGATTAATGGTCAGGCTACAATGTGGATCTACCGACAACTTGGACAAATGGCATCAATGGACGATATCGGACTTCCTGATCCTGAACGACCAGGCGTATGAGCACGGGAGCTTGTCTGGCATCCTGTCGATCACGACATTCCCGCCGTCCTGGTGCCAGGGGAGGTCCGTCGCGTCGCCGACCATGCCGACCGTCGCTCCGGGCTTTAACCGCAGGCCCGGGATGACCTCCCCGGCGGCCGCCGCTTTCAATTCGATGGCGTAGAGATAATTGCCCTTCGTCGTGAACCGAATCGTGCCAGCCTTCCAGGTGTTCACGCCGGCATCGGAGAAGGCGGTCGGCGTGGATCCGTAAAGGGCCTCTTTGTTGACCTTCATCCATCCGCCGAGCTTTTTCAGCATCTCGATCTGGTACTCGGGAATCGTCCCGTCGGCCCTGGGCCCGATGCTCAAAAGAGTGACGCCGTTCTTGCTCGTCCTATCCACGATGTCGTCCACCAGGGCGTCGGCGTTCCTGTCGATTTCCTCGGGAGTCATCTTGATTGTGTATTCATAGGCCCACGAGCAGCCCGGCAGCGGCATGTCAGTTTGCCACTTGCGTCGATCGGGTTCCTTCCGGCCGCCGCCCTCGAAGTCCAGAGGCGAGCATTCAAGAGGCAGCTCATCTCCCTTATGAGTGACCACGACGCCTCGGCCCATCTTCCCGTTCTTGTTGAAGTAATAGGCCATCAGCTTGGGCATATACTGCTCAATGATCTCCTTGTCCATGCACCCTTCGAGCCAGATCATCTGCGGATTGTACTTGTCGATGACCTCCATGGCTTTGAGGTAGAACTTGACGCACATCCGGTGATGGGCGCCAGGCGAATCGTGAGGCTCGCCGTAAAGCCCGTAATAATCGGGATTATTGACATCGACGCCCTCGGGACAACCCTTCCGGCCTCCATTGAAGTAGTTCCAGTTGTTGCACCCATTGTTGTGGAAGGTGACGATGAATTTCACGCCCTGTGCCTTCAGAGCCTTGGCGATATCCCCAACGATGTCCCGGTGCGGTCCCATGTTGACGGAATTCCACATCGTGACCTTAGAATCCCACATCGAGAAATTGTCGTGGTGTTCCGCGCAGGGCCCGGCGAAATCGGCCCCGATCTCGTTGAAAAGCAAGGCCCATTCGTCTGGCTTCCACTTCGCCGCCGTAAGCAGGGGGATGAAATCCTTGTAGCCGAACTGGGTGAACGGATCCCCCCAGGTCTCCACATGATGCTTGTAGCAATCGCCTCCGCGATAATCGGGTCCCTGGTCCGGCTCGTACATACTGCTCCCATACCAACAACTGTAACCGTAGCCGGCGACGGAATACGGTCCCCAGTGCCAGTAGATCCCGAAAACAGCGTCCTTGAACCATTGGGGAGTTTCCCACCGGGCTAGCGATTCCCACGTGGCTGCGTAATCCTTTCGAGTTTGAACTGGAATAACTTCTTCTTTTCTTATGACTGCGTATCCTGTCTGGAAAACAGTTCCCTTGCTTGGCGACGTTTCCATAAAGGACGATAAGACAAGAACACCAACTATTGATTCCATGGTTCTTCTGCAAGTGGGTCTTTTCATCCCATTCATGTCGACCTGCCCGCGATCAAGATATCACCTCTAAAGTGAGGTTAGCAACCCATTTTGCTTATGGCGCCGGCGGCCTTACTAAGTTGACGAGAAGAGGGAGAGAGATGTGAAAAATAATTCGCTTCCCGAAGGTCAGTATGGCGCGGAGCATGCCAGGAAGTGGCGTGTCGGGCTGACGGGCAGTTGGCCAGCTATTGTGTGCCGCGTCGTGACCTGACGAATTGTTACGGCTGGCGGCTTCGTGCTGGCTCCTCCGGCATTAAAAGCCTCTCAGGGCCCTCCGTGAGCACAATTCTGAGCACATCGTACAGAACCCAACTCGCAACCCATTCATCTCCCATCAATTAAGATAGTAGTCCAGCTGCCTTCTAAGCAGCGGGTCGGGTGTTCGATTCACCCCAGGCGCGCTCCCTTATTCCTCGCTAAAATGGCCATCAAAAAGAACCCGGGCATAAACGATTCTGAAAAGCGCCTTCTGCAGAACGACAGAGACAAACTCAAAAAGATCGTTCGTTAAGCCTGGAGATTTTGTGACCTGCCACCCTTAAATCGGTCCAGGCATTATGAGAAAGCTCGGCATGTCCCAAGCTTGAAAAATTCATTCTCCAAGTGGTACATTGACCGGGTTCAGGTCAAATAGGTGTGCCGGCTCAAATGAATTTTGCCGCTGAAAAACGCAATCTGTCGGATACGAGAAATACAATCGAAGAGGAAGCTCTGCCGCTTTCAAGTACCAAAACGATACTGGTGGCTTATTTTTCTCACAGTGGAAACACTCGTGAAATTGCTACACAAATCCACAAAATCCTGGGCGGTGGTATTTTTAAAATTCAGGCCCTAAAGCCGTATCCTAGAGATTACGATGCGGTAGTGAAGCAAGCAAAGCAAGAACTTGATTCCGGTTATAACCCTGCATTGAAAACAAGAGTTAAGAACATCAAGTCATATAGTTTGGTTTTTATAGGTTACCCTATTTGGTGGTACACGATTCCCGCTCCGGTCAAAGCCTTTTTGCTGGAATACGATTTATCGGGGAAAACCATTGCGCCGTTTTGCACGCACGGTGGAAGCGGTCTGGCACGAAGCGTTGCAGATATTTCAATACTTTGCCCAAGATCGACCGTGCTAGACGGAGTTGCGATTTGGGGAAGGGAAGTGAAAACCGCGCAAAACAAAGTATTTGAGTGGGTGCGAAAAATCAAAATTACGAAATAAGAAAATCGAATTAACAAGCAAGATACAATCAAGAATGCAGGGGATAAACAATGCAAAAGCGTGAATTGGGCAAAAGCGGCTTGGAAGTTTCGGCTCTCGGACTCGGCTGCATGGGAATGAGCTATGGCTACGGCCCGGCCGCAGACAAGCAGGAGATGATCTCTCTTATTCGGTCAGCCGTTGAACGCGGCATAACATTCTTCGATTCGGCTGAAGCGTACGGCCCGTTCACAAACGAAGAACTTGTGGGCGAAGCGCTTGCGCCCTTCCGCGATCACGTGGTGATCGCCACCAAGTTCGGTTTTAAATTCGGCCTCAAGGGGGAGCAGGTGGGCTTGGATAGTCGGCCAGAGCACATCAAGCAGGTTGCCGAGGGCTCGGTCAAGCGACTCAGGATCGAAGCCATCGATCTGTTTTATCAACACCGCGTTGACCCAGACGTGCCGATCGAAGACGTGGCGGGAGCGGTGAAGGACCTGACCCGGGAAGGCAAGGTCAAACACTTCGGCCTTTCTGAAGCGGGCGTGCGGACGATCCGCCGCGCGCATGCCGTCCATCCGGTCACTGCTCTCCAGAGCGAATATTCGCTGTGGTGGCGGCGTCCTGAAGGGGAGGTGCTGCCGACGCTCGAGGAACTTGGAATCGGGTTCGTTCCCTTCAGCCCTCTTGGCAAAGGCTTCCTCACGGGAAAGATCAACGAAAACACGACATTCCACAGTTCCGACTTCCGCAACATCGTTCCGCGCTTTGCGCCAGAGGCTCGGAAAGCGAATCAGGCCCTGGTTGATCTGCTTGGCAAGATCGCGGAACGGAAAAAGGCGACACCGGCTCAGATTGCACTCGCCTGGCTCCTGGCCCAGAAGCCGTGGATTGTTCCCATCCCCGGCACCACGAAGCTGCATCGGCTGGACGAGAACATCGGAGCAGTTGCTATCGAACTAACGGCCGACGATCTCCGCGAGATCGATAGCGCCGCCTCAAAGATCACGATCCAAGGAGCGCGGTACCCCGAAGAGCTGGAGCGCAGGACCGGTCTCTGAGCGGCCGTCTTGGCAAGCAGGAGTCAAGATCATGGGTGCGGGCCAAGCTGCTCCACGCCCGCGACATCCTCTCGGCCTGAGTGGGCTCTCCGTGAGCACAACTTGAGCACAGCGGGATCGCCAGGCTGAAGGGCTATAGAAGAACGCCGGCCAGTCACGCCGGAGGTCGCGAGTTCGAGTCTCGTCCGCCCCGCCAATCCTCCGTCAAAGTTGCCTTCCACAAGTCCCCCCTAATTACAGAAGGGGGCAAGGGGATTAAGATTTAAAAAGAATCTTAAAGGGCAACTTTGACCGCCCTCCGGGGTGATGCTATAGTGAATCCGGGAGGCGCACATGAAAAAAGCTTTCGCCATTTCGTTCCTGCTCGTTCTCGCCGCCACCGCTTCGGCCCAAAACTGGTTCAACGGAACGCTGGACCAAGCCGTGGCCAAGGCCAAGAGCGAGAACAAGCTCGTCCTCGTTGATTTCTACAGCGGTGGCTGAGGAACTTGCAGACTGCTGGGTCAGCAGTTTTACCACAACGCCAAGTTTCATCCCCTCCTCGACAAGAATTTCATACTCGTTTTGGCCGACAACGGTGAGCCGGCGGGAGACGCGATCTTCAAGAGGTTCGCGATCCAGTCAACGCCGACGACGCTCGTCCTAGGTGGCGACGGCGCCGAGGTCGACTGGTTCGTCGGCTATAGGCCGCCGCCCGAGAGTTTCCAGGCCAAACTCGAGAAGATCTTAAAAGGCGAGGGCACCTTCAAAGCCCTCCAGGCGGCCTATGCCGCGAGCCCCAAGGATGTGGCGTCGATCTTCGGCCTCGCCCGAAAATGGGAAGCCCGCGACAATACGACCAAGGCCCAGGAGAAATACAGAGAGGTCATCGCCCTTGACCCTGAGGGCAAAGCCGGCTCGTATACAGACGAAAATTCCTGGGTCACGGCGTCCTACACGGAGTTCGCCCGGCTCCTGCTGGCGACGGCGAACCTCTGGAGCCCGAATCCGAATCCGGCCCCTGTCAAGGCCTTCATAGCGCAGTATCCGAAGAGCCGGCTCGTCAAGGTCGCGTATATGAAGATGAGCAATCATTACGTCAGTGGCGCGTCGAAAGAAGAAGCCGACAAGTTCTTCTCCGAGTATACGGCCCGTTTTCCCGACGACCCGGTGGCCGCCGCTATGTGGCTGGCGCGGGTGATCCGTGACAACGGCCCGGCCGAGAAGGCCGTCGAACTGGCCGACCGTCTGCGGGAGCTGTCCGCCTTCGTTCCCGATCCGAGGATCAGCCAGATGATCGCCCGGGCCTACGACCTTTCGGGCGATAAGGACAAGACGGAGGCCATGTACGGCATGACGTTCATGCAGGACCGGGTCGACACTCTGGCGTCCAACCTCGCCGCCTACGCGGATTACTGGGCCGAGAAAAAAGAGAACCTGGAGAGCGCGGCGGCCATGGCCGAGACGGCCGCAAGGATCAAGCCGGGCGACCCGTATTTTATCCGGAGGGTCGCTAATGTCTATTGCGTGGCCGGCCAGGAGGCCAAGGCCCTGGAAGTCTACGGGCCGGACTGGCTCGAAAGGAGCAGCCCCGGCCTGGCCGCCCAGGATATCAGGAACTACGCGACGTTCTGGCTGCGGCAGGGGAAGAACCTCGATAGCGCCTTGGCGGCGGCCAAGAGGGCCGTCGAGCTCGAGCCCCGGACCTACTATCATTGGACGACGCTGAGCGACATCTACGCGAAGATGGGAAATAAGCCCGAGGCAATCAAGGCCGCGGAAAGGGCGGTCGAGTTGGCCGACACCAAGTCCAAGGCGTCCATGCAGAAGAAGCTCGAAGCGCTCAGGGGTTCGGCGCCGGTGAAGAAATAGAGCCGGGTTCCCCCTCCGCCCTTGCCCTGCTGACTGACTCCTCGGATGTGCGTGGTCCTTCCCAGGGCAGACGCGCCATTTCCGGCCAAGAGGGTTGCCACAACTGCTTGTTCCGGTCTGAATTCAACCACTGGTTATTGTCTTCAGCCTGAGTCACTAGAACTGAGGCATTTTTAACGGTTTCGTCCACGCCGTATCTTCACGGGTGGTTGTGCGAAGGCCGCTTTCTTTGGCTTGTGTTCAACCACACTTCGGCGAAACGACCTTTCATCATATTCTCGGGAGGGGCCGTCCGGTCGATGCCGAGGTTGACTACAAACAAATCCGGAAGACCGTCGTTGTTGACGTCTCCCACAGCGACCTCCCAACTCCATTCCGTACCCAAACGCAGTTTGCTGTCGCTGAAATTGCCCTGGCCGTCATTCAGCCATATTTCGTCGGGACCTATACACGCAAGGAAGATGTCCAGGCTGCCGTCCCCGTTCAGGTCGGCGACGGCGACTTTTTCCACGCTGTTGGTGCCGAGTGTGCGAGCGGCCGTGAAACGGCCTTTTCCGTCGTTCAGGTAGATCCTGGCAAAGGGCGCCTGCTGGGTGACCAGCACAAGATCCAGATCTCCGTCCTTATCGAGATCGCCCAGGGCCAATCCGTGGGAATGACGCAAGGCCTCATCAAAGACCTGCCCGGTTTCGGTAAATCGGCCCTGGCCGTCGTTCAGCAACACGCGATTGGGACAGGGGTCGGCGTTGGCGTTACGCCAGCCGCTCAACACGGCGTCGATGAATCCGTCTCCGTTGACGTCTCCCAATTCCACGGTGGCCAAGATCCCTTGACCGAGAGGCTGCCCAGTGTATTGAAAGTATCCCTTTTTATTGTTGAGATAAATCCGCCCTATCGCCCCCTTGTCCGTCATGACAATGGCAAACAGATCGATCAGGCCATCACCGTTCAAATCTGCCAGCCGGCACTGCCAAAACCGGGCGGCATCGGTATCAACAAAACGAGCGGTGTCCGGAGAAAAGTGTCCATGTCCATCATTCAACCACACCGTCCTCCCGGTGATGACATCCTTGCTTCCATCGCCGTCGATGTCATAGACGACGGGTTTCCCCCCGTCCATGGGGCGTTCCAGACGTTGGCCGCTGTCGACAAACTGTCCGTGCCCGTCGCCGAAATAGATCCGATATTGGCTGTTCTGCCCGGACTCATTGACGACAAAGGCGTCGAGGGCGGCGTCGCCGGTAAAATCGGCGAGGGCCACACCGCGGCCGACGAAATTATTGAGCTGCTGACCGTTGCTGCTAAACGTCACCTGGGCTTCACCGGCAACGGAATACGCCCAGGTGGAGAGAGCGACGGTCAGGCAAACGAATAAGATCTTCTCTCCGGATATGTTCGAACGCCGATTCTGCTTAAGCGACAACACCGGATCTCCAATGAAATTCATACGATTTTCCCCTTTGGCAATTTCAGACGATCATTTTAGCACGGAAGTCGGTCGGGTCAATGGAGATAAGGAGAAGGGTCGGTTCCCGAAGCGGACGAATCCGCGCCGCGCGAAAAACGGAATTCCCTATCCGGTGCGACGTTATCCGGAGATTCTATGTAAGGTTCTTTTACAGGCCGGGGGTCGGCTTCTCGATCTCCAGGGAGGATTCCTCCGGAGCCTTGGCATAGTAGTTGCTCCAGATATGCCATGACCGTCGTCGGTACTCGAGATCGAGAGACAGGGGGACGGAATGAACAAAGCGGACAGGGCATCGATGATGAGGACGAGCACGGCCGTGGCGATCGCGACTTCGCTTATGGCCGTTTTCATCGCGATGGCGCCGGCGGGAGAAGGGGACCATGCGTTCCGCTACCAGTCGGATATCCAGAAGGATAGCCGGGTGGACCAGAAATCGGCCGCGAGCGAGATCGAGCGGATCATCAGTGCTTCGGGGATCGATCCGGCTCGGCGTCGCTTCAAAGTACTCCAGGGCACCGAGGCCAGGGCGTTCTATCTGGACGAACGAGAGATGAACGCTCTAGGCTTTCGGCTGATGCAGAACGGCAAGATGCCGGAAGCGATCGCCGTCTTCGAGATGAATATCGGCGCCTTCCCTCAGTCCTGGAACGCGTGGGACAGCCTGGCGGAGGCTCATCTCCTGAGCGGCGAAAGTGAAAAAGCAGAAGTTTGTTACGAAAAAGCGCTCGGCCTCAATCCCGAAAGCGTCAGCTCCAGAAACGGCTTGAGCCGGCTGCGTGGCTATAAGCTGGACGCCGAAGGCGAAACAAAGGAGGTATCGAGGTTTAAGGCGGGCGGGAAAACAGGCCTCCAAGGGCCATACCTGGGCGAGACCCCGCCTGGGACTGAGCCAAAGGTCTTCGCCCCGGGCCTCGTTTCGACGGCGAGGAATTCTGAGTTTGCCATCACTTTCAGTCCCGACGGCAAGGAGGTCTATTTCACGCGGCGGAGCGACGGCGGCGGACGGAACGCGATCATGGTCTCCCGCCGGGACCCGGACGGCTGGTCTGCGCCCGAAGAAGCAGCCTTCTGCAAGGGATTCCCGAGCAATGAACCCCATATCACCCCCGACGGCAAAAGACTCTTTTTCGGATGCAATCGGCCGCGGCCGGGATCCAACCAGGCCGAGTACGGGATCTGGCTTACCGAGCGGACGAGCGGAGGCGGCTGGGGCGAGCCGCGATATCACGGGCCGGGCATGTACGTCTCGGCGAGCCGGACGGGCGATTTGTACATGACGGACATCCTTAATTCCGCCGGGGGAGGGATCGTGAGATATCCTTATGCCGGCGGAACGCTCGGCGCGCCGGAGAAGGTCGGGGGAGGTGTGAACGCTCCGGTCGCCGGCGATCACGCGTTCATCGCCCCGGACGGAAGCTTGATCGTTTTCGATTCGTACTTCCGGCCGGGAGGCCAGGGCGGCGAGGGCGACCTCTGGGTCTGCTTCAAGAAGCCCGACGGAACCTGGACCGAGGCCTTGAATTTGGGCGACACGGTCAACACGCCGGCGACCAACTTCTGCCCGTCTCTCTCTCCCGATGGAAAATACCTGTTCTATTCGACCTTCCGGGACATCTACTGGGTCAGCGCAGAGGTCATTGAACGCCTCCGGCCGAAAGAGGCCAGTCCCTCGCCCGTCACTTTTGACCCGCGAAAGACCTATCCAGCCGAAGCGCTTAAGGATGACCTCAAGATCCTCTGGGACATGCTGGAGGAAGGGCACGGCGGGCTCGACCGATACACTCCCGCGAGCGTGCTCAAGGAGAGCTTCGATGAGGCCATGAACGAGCTCACAGGCCCCATAACGGAACTCGATTTTTATATCAGGCTCCTGCCGCTCGTCGCCTTAGTGAAGGACGGGCATACTAGAGCGCAGGTCTCTCCGCCCGCCGGCTCCTTCCTTGATGATCAGCCCATCACCGTTCCCGTTGGACTCCGTTTCCTGCGCGGCAAGACCTATGTCTTTCGGAACCTGAGTTCGGATGCGAGCATCAAGGAGGGAGCGGAACTCCTGGCCATCAACGGGACGCCAATGGGAGAGATCCTGTCGAGGCTCTTTCCTCTCATCCCGAGCGATGCCGGGATCCAGACGCGCAAGCTACGTCAACTGGAATTCCCGGCTACTTTCGGGAGGCTTTTTGCTCTCCGGTTCGGCCGGCCCGATTCGTACAGACTGCGCCTCCGGCCCTATCAAAGCAAGGAAGCTCAGGAGATCACGGTGCCGGGGATCAAGGGCAAAGACGTGGCCCGGATCCTGGTCGAACATTATCCCGACGCGGCCAACCGCCGTCCTCTTTATGAATTATCCTTCCGGGGAACGACCGCTGTCCTCACGGTCCGGGGCTTCGGGGACGATCCGGAAAAAGGAAGCCTTCCTTATCCGGAATTCCTGAATAACGCTTTCCGCACGCTCCAGGAAAAGAAAACGCCGAACCTGATCATCGACCTGAGGGGCAACGGCGGCGGGCACGACGAATACGGAAAGCTCCTTTTCGCCCATGTCACGGACCTTCCGTTCCTCTATTACCGGGCGCTCGAAACCAAGAAGGACCACTACGATCTCTTCCGGTTCACGAATGAATCCGCGAAAGATGCCGAAGAACTGGCCAAACCACTCAGAAAGAACGCGCGCGGCTGGTTCGACGTCCTCGGCCATCCCAACCAAGGGCTCCAGATACCTCAGGAACCCCGGTTCTTCGGGCGGGTGGCCATCCTCATCGACGGAGGCAGCTTTTCGGCGACGGGGGAGACGACGTCCGTCTTTCACTACTACAAGAAAGCCGTGTTCTTCGGGGAGGAATGCGGCTCCGGCTACTACGGTAACACGTCGGGGTTCATGGTCATGGCGACGCTCCCCAACACCCGTATCCAGATCCGGATCCCGCTCGTCCTCTACACCATGGCGGTCGACGGCTATCCCAAGGACCGCGGCATCGTCCCCGACATTCCCGTGGCGCCGACCATCGAAGACCTTTTGGCGGGCCGGGATCCGGTGATGGAACGGGCCCTGCTGTTCTTGGAAAAGGGCAAATAACCTCGTACCGGACGCAATTGAGAAGGCGGCCTAGCTGCCTTCTAAGCAGCGGGTCGGGTGTTCGATTCACCCCAGGTGCGCTCCCTTATTCCATGAGAGATCTGTCAGTTAGCCATCGTCCCTTGCACCCAAAAATTGCCGCAATCTTGTTCAGCTTTGCACCGTTTTAGGCATCTGGTGAGCATAGTCTTGAGCACAGTCAGAGCGGAGGGCCCCGTAGGCCTGACCCATCATCTCCCCGCCAATTATGCCGTGCCGACGGACCGCTCTCGCCTGCGTTGTTCATTGTAGGGCATATGGGCCATCGCCGATTGACTTCCCTCCTCACCCGGCGTTATCCTTTGGCTAAACAGCAAGGGGGTCATCGGGCCATGAAATGCCCAAAGTGCAGCACGGAGAATACGCGCGACTCCCGGTTCTGCAAAAAGTGTGCGACAGCTCTCCCGTTGGATGGTGAGGGCGTTTCTCTCACCAAGACCTTCGAGACAACCACGGATGAGCTTGCGCGCGGGACGCTCTTCGCCGGCCGCTACGAGATTATCGAGGCTCTGGGGGCGGGCGGCATGGGCAGGGTCTACAGGGCCCAGGACACTGAACTCAACGAGGAGATCGCGCTCAAATTCATTAAGCCCGAGATCGCTTCGGAGCGGAAGGCGGTCGAGCGCTTCCGTAACGAGATCAAGATCGCCCGGAAGATCACCCACAAGAACGTCTGCCGGATGTACGACCTCCACGAGGAGGGAAAAACCCTCTTCCTGACGATGGAGTACGTCCGGGGTGAGGACCTTAAGAGCCTCATCCACCGGACGAAGGCCCTGACCGTGGGCACGGCCGTATCGATCGCCCGACAGGTTGCCGAGGGCCTTTCGGAGGCCCACAAGCTCGGCATCACCCACCGGGACCTCAAGCCGGGCAACATCATGATCGACAGGGACGGGAACGCGAAGATCATGGATTTCGGCATCGCCCGCGTGAAGCAGGAGCGGGGCGTGACGGGCGAAGGGGCGGTAGTCGGGACGCCGGAGTATATGTCGCCGGAGCAGGTCGAGGGGGAGCCCGCCGACGCCCGCTCGGACATCTACTCCCTGGGTGTTATCCTGTTTGAGATGGTCGTGGGGTGTCCGCCGTTCGAGGGGGACACCCCATTCAACGTCGCAAACAAACATAAAAGCGAGCCGCCGCCGATTCCGAAGAAGCTCCTGCCGCAGCTCCCGGATGACCTGAACAGGCTCATCCTCCGCTGTCTCGAGAAAGACAAAGCCAAACGCTACCAGACGGGCGAGGAGTTCGTCGCCGGTATTGAGGCGGTGGAGCAGGCGCTTCCCCCGGCTGACCGCGTGCTCGCGCGGGCCAGGACGAAGACGAGAGGCTTGCGCGAAATCACGGTCAAGCTTAAAGTGAGGAAGCTCGTCCTCCCCGTGGCGGCGATCATCGGGCTCGTCCTGGCCGCGATTTTTGTGGGCCGGCCGCTCCTTAAAAAGAATATCCTCCCCTTTGTCGGCCAGAAGCTCTCGATAGCCGTCATCAGCTTCGAGAATTTAACCGGGGACAGTGCCTTCGACTACCTGCAAAAGGCCTTGCCCAATCTCATGATCACCAGCCTCGAGCAGTCAAGATTCCTGAGCATCACGACGTGGGAGCGCATGAGCGACCTTCTCAAGCAGATGGGCAGGAAGGACGTCGGATTCATCGACAAGGACACGGGCTTCGAACTCTGCCGGATGGAGGGCGTGGAGGCGATCGTCGTCGGGAGCATCGTCCGGACCGGCAACATGTTCGCGACCGACGTCAAGGTGCTCGACGTCGAGTCCAAGCGTCTCCTGACCTCGGCCCGGGTCACGGGCGAGGGCGTCGACAGCATCCTGCGGTCGCAGATCGACGAGCTCAGCCGGGACGTCTACCGGGGCGTCGGGATGAGCGAGCGGAAGCTGCGCGGTTCTCCTCAGACCAAGATCGCCGACGTCACAACGTCGTCGATGGAAGCCTACAAGGTCTACTTGAGGGGCCTCGAAGAGAGCGACGTGCACGCCTATGAGAGCGCCGCCCGCTATCTGGAGAAGGCCGTCGAACTCGACTCGACGTTTGCCATGGCCTACGCCGCGCTTTATACGGTCTACCGCGAGCTGGAGAACTCCAAGGCCTGCTACGCAGCCCTGGAAAAGGCTGTGACCTATGCGGCCCGGGCGACCGAGAAGGAACGCCTCTATGTCGCCGCCGCCCACACTTTGTCCGTCGAAAAGGATAACGCGGGTTTCATCCGTCAGCTCGAGGAACTCATTAGGAAATACCCGCGGGAAAAGAGATATCCTGTCGAGCTGTCGATCTACATAAAAGACAACGAGCCCGAGAGGGCCATCGCTCTCCTCAGCCGGGCCCTCGAGCTCGACCCGACCTGGACGAGACCTCTCAACGACATCGCGCTCATCTATGGCAGCATGTCGAAGTACGACAAATCGCTCGAAGCGCTGAAGAGACTCGCGGCCCTGACCCCCGAGGATCCCAACGTCTACGAGTCGATGGGTCACACGCTCGTCCAGATGGGGAAGATCGACCAGGCCATCGACAGCTTCAAGGCGGCCCTGGCGATCAAGCCGGATTTCGCCTGGTCGCTGGCGTCGGTCGCCTACACTTGCGCCTTCAAGGAGGATTACGCCGAGGCGCTGAAGTGGATGGATGAGTATATCGGCAGAACCCGGCAGGACGGCGTCAGGATGACCGGACACCTGGGCAAATCCTTTTTCCTCTTCTGGACAGGGCGTCGGACCGAGGCCTTGGCCGAGCTCGACCGGTTCGACGAAATCGCCGCGCGGCTGGAGAGCGGCCGGAGCAAGGTCTGGGCGGATTATCTCCGCGGCTGGATTCTCGCCGAAGAAGGGGCGATTGATGCGAGCGAGCAGGCGTTCAGGAAGGCGTTCGAGTTCTACAAGACGAAGGGCTCGACGCAAAAGGTGTCCATGGAAGCGCTGGAGGCTTTTGCCGCGGGCTGGCTGGCCGTGAAGAAGGGCGCCGTGGATGCGGCCGAGGCGAGGCTGGCGACCATGAGGGCGCTGAAGCCCGAATACTACCGGGACCAGAACGAGTACTACGCGGCTGTTCTGGAGGCGGAGATCATGATCGCCAAGGGCTCCCCCGGCCGGGCGGTCGAGATCATGAAGATGGCCAAGGCCCACGTCGTTAACTACATCAACTATCCAGAATACCAGGTCCGCTTCAGTTTCCCGGCGCAGAAGGACGTCCTGGCCCGGGCCTACGTCGCGAAAGGCGACATGGACAAGGCCATCACCGAGTACGAGAGGATCGCAACGTTCGATCCGCTGGAGAAATCGAGCTTTCTCGTCTATCCGCTCTTCAACTACAGACTGGCTCGCTTATACGAGCAGAAAGGGCTCAAGGACACGGCGCGCGGGCGCTACGAGCGCTTCCTCGAGCTCTGGAAGGGAGCCGACCCCGGCCTGCCGGAGGTCGAGGACGCCCGCAAGTGCCTGGCCGGGCTGATAGGTCGGTGATCACCAATTCAGGACCGCACCGATCCTGCCTAGGAACCCCGGGACGCCCCGGACCTGTCCAAAAATGCCCCTTTTTGCCGTTACACCCCGTCGCACGTGCCCATCCGCCAGAAAACGTCGCCGACCTCTGTGAAAGGGTAGGGGCAAAGGAGGATGACTCCCAAAAGGGCCCCTAGCATGTGTTTTAGCCAAGTGGGGTGGTGTCGCACCGACAAAGCCCTTTCCCCGGCCCGCAATCCCCCAAGCGCTCGCACAGATGTATCACTACGTTCTTAGGTGCGCAATATTGGGGAGCGTATGAACCAAACCAGGGGCAAGCTCAAAGGCTTGAAAATCTCACTTCACAGGTGGTACATTGAGCCGGGGGAGGCCAAACAAAGCTAGATGGCCAGAAAAGAGGATAGAGGAAGGGCAAACGCCGATAAGCCCCAAAATGATTTGCCTATCGTAGCGCTCCGCTCTAGGATGCAGGCGTTATTGGGTGAAAAACGTCCTCGCCCAGACGACGTAAGACTTCTGTTGACAGAGACCCGGATTGCTGTTGAGCATCTAAGTTTGTCGAGCCGGTACCCGACCATCTGGATATATGGAAACTGGTGTTGTCATCCCGAGCTAGACCAATCGCCTCGATCTTATGACATCGTCGCGGAGGTTCAAAGAGCATACGAGCACTGCAAGTTCTGCGAGCGCGTAGCGCTCGAGCGCGAAGAGCTTAAGAAGTCGGGTTTGGACCTATCGGCCCCTGAGGCGCGAACGGCGCCAGTGTCTCCAGAACCAATGAGGGAGTTCTTCAGGAACATCGCTGCATGTTTTCGCCATCAAGAACTCCGGGATGAATTCTTGCGATTCTATGGAGACAACGAAGTTGATACCTCAATAATCAGAATAGATTCCAACTGGACTCAAATGCTGTTCCTCATAATGCACTCTGTAGCTAATCGGCCGTTGGCAATTCCTGAATCGTCAGATAGATTCAGATTGATGCTTCGAGAATCGGAACACGAGCGATTAATACCGAGGAGATTTTTCGTCGAGGAAAAATCTGTTGAGGGAGAGCTCGACCAGGTGGAACTTTGGTGGGTCATAGAAATGCTGGGCCCATATAGGGTGACCGCGCCACTAATAAAGGGAACCTATCCAAGGGCTCCGGCATAACCGTTACCGGTTTCGGCCTTGATATGCTCTTGATCCAGGAGCGTAACCTGGAGGCTTGGGCTGAAGGGGGCTGATTACCAGATCGGGGCCGCCCATGAGCACAATTCTGAGCACATTACCCGGAAATAAGGCCGTAAGCCCTTCATCTTCCATTAATTGAGAAGGCGGCGCGGCTGCCTTCTAGGCAGCGGTTCGGCTGTCCAATTCACCCCAGGCGCGTCCCCTGTTTTTTCCATAGGCACGGGACAATTCGCCTTCGCCTCCCGTCTTTCTTATGGGGGGAACCAGGGGGATTGCGTTTCCGGGGCCCAGGGCTGCGCCACCCCGCCGACGCCTCCCGCGACGACCTTTCTCACCTTTTGGGGTGAGACAAATTTTGTAAATTTCACCCAGGCAATGCTCACCCCCGGTGATTGACGGAAAATGGCGCCAGACGGAAACTGGCCGCTGTCGGAGCCGTGGATATGTCCCCGTTGAAACCCCGGAACGTCCAGAGAAAAAAGGAGGCCGCGGAGGCCGTCCAGCAGGCCGGGCCCAGGGCTGTGATATGTTTGACAGGAGTTGTCAAAGTACTTAAGATTGGGAAACTATTATGGCATCCAACCTTGGCGAACTTCTGTTAAGAGAAAAGATCATATCGACCGATCAGCTCCGGGCTGCCCTGGAGTTCCAGAAAAAGAACAGTCTGCCCGTCGGGACATCCCTGGTCCAGCTCGGCTACCTTTCCGAAGAGGAGATCGCCCAGGCCCTCAGCCGGCAGCTCGGCTATCCCTATATCGACCTCGACCAGTTCGAAGTCTATCCCGAGGTTATCAACCTCATCCCCAACGACGTGGCCAAGAAGTACAGCGTTATGCCGATCCACCGGATCAGGAACTTCCTGACCCTGGCTATGGTCGACCCGACGGACCTCGAGGTCATCGAGGACATCCGGTTCCGGACGGGACTCAGCATCCAGCCGGTCATCGCCTCCGAGTCGGGCGTCATGAACGCCATCAACAAATACTACGGCTCGGCCGACGCCATCCGGGTCAAAAAGATCGTCGAGGACATCGAACTCGCCGAGGAAGGCCGGGTCAACATCGTCGAGGTCGAGCCCGAGGAGACCAACCTTCATGAGCTCGAGGCGGAGGCCGAGGAAGCCCCGATCATCAAGCTCGTCAACCAGACCTTCATCGACGCCGTCCGCCGCGGCGCGAGCGACGTCCACTTCGAGCCGTACGAAGCGACGTTCCGCGTCCGGTACCGGGTCGACGGCGACCTCTACGAGATCGTGAACCTGCCCCTCAAGTACAAGAACCCGGTCGTGTCGCGCGTCAAGATCCTGTCGAACATGGACATCGCCGAAAAGCGCCTCCCCCAGGACGGGCGGATCAAGATGCGGGTCAAGCTCGACAACGGCAAGAAGAAGGAAGTCGACATGCGCGTCTCCTCCCTGCCGACAATGTGGGGAGAGAAGGTCGTGGCCCGGATCCTGGACAAGGAGATGCTGCGCCTCGACATGACCCAGCTCGGCTTCGAGGAGGAATCCCTGGCCCTCTTCCAGGAGGCCATCCACCGGCCGTGGGGCATCGTGCTCGTGTCAGGACCGACGGGCAGCGGCAAGACGAACACCCTCTATTCGGCGGTCTCCACGATCAACTCCCTCGATGTCAACATCCTGACGGCTGAGGACCCGGTCGAGTTCAATATCCAGGGCATCAACCAGGTCCCGGTGCGGGAGGAGATCGGTCTGACCTTCGCCGCCTGCCTGCGGACCTTCCTCCGGCAGGACCCCGACATTATGCTCGTCGGCGAGATGCGCGACCAGGAGACCGTGGACATCGCCATCAAGGCCGCCCTGACGGGACACCTTGTCTTCTCGACCATCCACACGAACGACGCCGCTAGCTCCATCACGCGGCTCGTCAACATGAACATCGAACCGTTCCTGATCGCGGACTCGCTCATCCTCGTCGTCGCCCAGCGGCTCATCCGCCGACTCTGCAAGAAGTGCGCCCAACCCCACAGCCTGCCCGAGAGCGCCCTGCTCGAGATGGGCTTCAAGAAGGAAGAGGTCAAGGGCCTTCACATCTTCCGCCCAAAGGGTTGCGACGCCTGCAACAAGACCGGCTACAAAGGCCGGACGGCCCTCTTCGAGGTCATGAAGATTGACGATGACCTCCGGGAGATGATCCTTTCCCGGGCCCAGTCGCGCGAGATCAAGAGGAAGGCCATCGAGAAGGGGATGCTGACCCTGCGGCGGAGCGGCCTGACGAAGATCAAGGGCGGCATGACCTCTGTCGAGGAGGTCCTGCGCGAGACCGTCCGGGACGAATGACAGGGAACAAAGGAGAACTATCATGGCCAAGGCAATGTACGAGCTCTTGAAGGCCTGCGTCGAGGCCGACGCGAGCGACCTCCATATCACGACCTACATCCCGCCGCGCCTCCGCGTCCACGGGGCGCTCAAAGACATCGACCATCCCCCGCTGACGCCCTCGGAGACCAAAGAGGTCATCTACAGCATCATGACGGACAAGCAGAAGAAGCTCTTCGAGGACAAGTGGGAGCTCGACTTCTCGTTCGGCGTCAAGGAGCTCGGCCGTTTCCGGGCCAACGTCTTCATGCAGAAGGGAGCCGTGGCCGGGGCCTTCCGGCGGTTCCTGCCGACAATGTGGAGCTTCGCCCAGCTCGGCATCCCCCAGCGGATCCAACAGCTCTGCTACCTTCCCCGGGGCCTGGTCCTCGTGACCGGCCCGACCGGCTGCGGCAAGTCGACGAGCCTAGCCTGCATGATCGAACACATCAACCACGAGCGGGGCGTCCACATCGTAACCATCGAGGACCCCATCGAATACTACTTCAACCCGAAGAAGTCCATCATCAACCAGCGGGAGCTCTTCGCGGACACCCAATCCTATAGCAACGCCCTGCGCTCGGTCCTCCGCGAGGATCCGGACGTCGTCCTCGTCGGCGAGATGCGCGACCTCGAAACGGTCGAGGCCACGCTCCGCGTCGCGGAAACGGGCCACCTGACATTCTCGACGCTGCACACGAATTCGGCCGTCGAATCCATCAACCGGATCATCGACATCTTCCCGACCCAGTACCAGACGCAGATCCGGATCATGCTGTCGATGTCGCTCGAGGCCGTCCTGACCCAATCTCTCCTGCCGAGGCCGGACGGCAAGGGGCGCGTTTTGGCCATGGAGATCATGATCCCGAACCCGGCCATTCGGAACCTCATCCGAGAGAACAAGATCCACCAGATCTACTCGACCATGCAGATGGGCCAGGAAAAGTTCGGCATGCAGACGTTCAATCAGTCCCTGGCCAACCTGTATTTCCGAAAGCTCATCACCCTCGACGTGGCCATGGGCGTCACGTCATTCCCCGAGGAGCTGACCGACATTATCCAGCGTCGGGAGGGGATGAAGACGTCCGTGAGCGCGGGGGGCGCTTCAAAGAAATAGGGAAGACCGAATAAGACGAGGTGAAAGATGCCAACCTATGCATGGAAAGGTAAGAACCGTTATGGTGACGTCGTCGGCGGCGAGCGGATCGCGGCCTCGACCGAAGAGTTGACGAGGGTCCTCCAGAAGGACCAGATCACCGTCACCAGTGTCGCCCCAGTCAAGGGCCGGCTCCGGATCCCGTTCTTGAAGCGGGAAAAGGTCAAGCTCAAGGAACTCGCTGTCTACAGCCGGCAGCTGTCCGTCCTCATCGACGCCGAGCTGCCCCTCATCCAGAGCCTGAGCATCCTCGAGGAGCAGCAGAAGAACAAGTACTTCCGGACCGTCATCCGGACGATCAAGGAGGACGTCGAGGCCGGCTCGACGCTGAACCAGGCGAAACGGAAGCACCCCAAGGTCTTCGATGACCTCTACTGCAACCTCGTCGCCTCGGGCGAGCAGAGCGGCTCCCTCGACGTCATGCTCCGCCGCCTGGCCGAGTACATCGAGCAGAGCGTCAAGCTGCGGGCCCAGGTCAAGACGGCCATGATCTATCCCGTGGCGATCCTGTGCTTCGCCGTCGTCGTGTCCATCTTCCTTCTCTGGAAGGTCATCCCGGTCTTCGCCTCGATCTTCCGGGACCTGGGGGCCGAGCTCCCGTTCCTGACGGCCGTGATCATCAAGATGAGCAACTTCGTCCAGAAGTACATCATCTTCGTCGTCCTGGCCATCGTCGGCCTCATCCTGGCCTTCCGGTATTACCGCAACACGACCCAGGGGCGCTGGACGACGGACAGGCTGATGCTGAAGATCCCGCTCTTCGGGCCCCTTCTCTACAAGGTCGCCATGACCCGCGTCACGCGGACCATGGCCACGCTCATCTCGGGCGGCGTGCCGATGCTCGAGGCCCTCAAGATCACCTCTTCGACGGCAGGCAACGTGCTCATCGAGAAGGAGATCCTCGACGCCCGCAAGCTCGTGTCCGAGGGCAAGACGCTGAACGAGGCCTTCCGGGAGTCCGGCCGCTTTCCGCTGATGATGCTCCAGATGATCAACGTCGGCGAGGCGACGGGGACCCTCGACGAGATGCTGTCGAAGCTGGCCAACTTCTACGACGAGGAGGTCGCGTCGACCGTGGCCTCCCTGCTCTCGATCCTGGAGCCGATCATGCTCATTTTCGTCGGCGGGATCGTCGGCAGCCTGGTCATCGCCATGTACCTGCCGATCTTCAACCTGATCTCGAAGTTCTAGGCGGGAGAGAACGAAAGACGGCTTCGTAATGGGAGGGAAACCGGGAATGCCCGGCTCCGGTCCCGGAGCGAGGAAATTAGGGGAACAGAAGGGACAGCGACAAAGGACGGCCATGAGCGAACAGGTCGACCGTAAGAGCATCCTCTGGATGATTATCCTCCGGGGGATCATCGTGACCCTCCTCCTGCTCCTGGCCGTGGCCATTGAATACTCGGCCTCCTTCAGCTTCCCCTTCATCCCCTTCATCCAGCTCATCCTCGCCGCCTACTTCTTTTCCGCCGTCTGCTTCCTCCTTTATTATTGGGGACGGTACCTGACCGCACAGGCTTGCTTCCAGGTCGTCGGCGACCTCCTCCTCATCACGGCGCTCGTGTACGCCACGGGCGGGATCGCAAGTACGGCATACTTCCTGTACGTCTTCCCGATCATGGCCGCCGGGTTCATCCTCTCGAACCGGGCTTCCTACATGACGGCAAGCCTCGCCGCCATCCTGTTCGGCGGGCTGGTGGACCTGATGTACCTGGGGGTCATTCCCCCGACGAGCGCCGAGGCCGGGTCCGGGCTGTCGCTGGGGTCGGTCCTCTATTTGCTCTTCGTCCCCTGGAGCGCTTTTTTCCTGATCGCTTTCCTGACGAACTCCCTGGCCGGCAGGCTCCGGCAGACGCACCTGGCCCTGCGCGAGGCTGAGCGGGAGCTCAGTGTCCGCGAGAGGCTGTCCGAGGCCGGGCGGGTCTCGGCCACCCTGGCCCACGAGATCCGCAACCCCCTGGCCGCCATCTCCGGGTCGGTCCAGGTCCTGAAGACGGAGCTCGTCCTCAACGCGGAGCAGCGGGAGCTCATGGACATCGTCCTCAGGGAGTCGGAGCGCGTCTCGCAGAGCCTCGGGCAGTTCCTGGATTTCGCCGTACCGACGAAACAGGTATTCACCACGATCAGCCTGCCCGAGCTCGCCAGCGAGATCCTCAAGATCCTCAAGAGCGGCGGGGAGCTCAACGGCCGGGTCCGGGTCGAGGGCAACTACACCGCGTCGGGGCTTCGTTTCTATGGGAGCCCCGCCCAGTTCAAGCAGGTCTTCTGGAACGTCATTAAGAACGCGATCCGGGCCATGCCCGACGGCGGCGTCCTGACGATCGATTTCACGGAACCCCGCAAGGATGAGGTCGAGCTCCGGTTCGCCGACACGGGCAAGGGGATAACGGACGAGGACAAGGAGCATCTCTTCGAGCCGTTCTACTCGGGCTTCGAAGGCGGCCGCGGGCTCGGGCTGGCCGTCGTCCGGCGGATCGTGGACGACTACGACGGGCGGATCCGGATCCGTTCCGAGGTGGACAAGGGGACCGAGGTGGCCATCACCCTCCCGGTCCGGCAACACCCGGCGAATTGAGGCAACAACGATGGACAACGTGCTCATCATAGACGACGAAAAAAGCCTTCTCGACCTGCTCTCGGTGGTCTTCAAGAAGGAGGGCTACGGGGTCTCGGCCGCGCTCTCGGCGGCCAAGGCCTTTGAGATCATCGACAAGGAAGACATCGACTTGGTCGTGACGGACATCAAGATGCACGAGACCGACGGCATGGAGGTCCTCCGGCAGGTCAAGGCGCGGCACCCCGACGTCCCGGTCGTCATGGTCACGGCCTACGGCAGCATCACCCAGGCCGTCGAGACCCTCAAGGCCGGCGCCCTGGACTATGTCGTCAAGCCCTTCGACGTCGAGGAGCTGAAGATCATCGTCAGCCGAGGCCTGGCCGAGCGCCGGCTCCGCCAGGAGAACGTCCGGCTCAAGCGCGACCTCAAGGACCGCTACAGCTTCGAGAACATGATCGGCAAGAGCCGGGCCATGCAGGAGATCTACATCCTGATCGAGAAGGTGGGGGGCACGGATTCGACCGTCCTCATCGGGGGGGAGAGTGGGACGGGCAAGGAGATGGCGGCCCGGGCCATCCATTTCCAGGGCCTCCGGCGTGACAACCAGTTCGTGTCCATCAACTGCGCCGCGCTTCCCGAGAACCTCCTCGAGAGCGAGCTTTTCGGGCACACCAAGGGCTCGTTCACCGGGGCCGTGGCCGACAAGAAGGGCATGTTCGAGGTCGCCCAGCGGGGGACGCTCTTCCTCGACGAGGTGGGCGAGATGTCGCCCTGGACGCAGGTCAAGCTCCTCCGCGCGCTCCAGGAGCGGACGGTCCGGCGGGTCGGAGGGACGGAGGAGATCCCCGTCGACGTCCGGATCATCGCCGCGACCAACCAGGATATCAAGAAGAGGATCCAGGAAGGGAAGTTCCGGGAGGACCTCTTCTACCGGCTGAACGTCATCTCCTTCGACATGCCCCCGCTCCGGAAGCGGACCGAGGATATCCCTCTCCTGGTCACGCATTTCCTCCAGAAATACTGCGACCGGCTCGGCAAGAAGCCCAAGAGGTTCACGCCCGAGGTCATCGGGCTCCTCGAGGCCTACGCCTGGCCCGGCAACATCCGCGAGCTCGAGAACGTCATCGAGCGGATCGTGGCCATCGAGGACCGGGAGACGGTGACCGCGAACTGCCTGCCGAAGGAGATCATTTCCCCGCAGAAGGGCAAACACGACACCCAGTACTTCTTCGAGCCGGGCTTCAACCTGACGGGCTACCTGGACGAGGTGGCCAAGAACTACGTCAGCCAGGCGCTCATGGCCACGGGGGGAAGCATCCAGAAGGCCGCCCCTCTGCTCGGCATCAGTTACCGGACCATGCGCTACCTCATCGGCAAGTACGGCCTGAACAGGGCCCGGAAGAACGGCACGAGGCCTGGTCAGGACGAGGGCGGAGGCAATAGAGAGTCAAAAAATGTCACTGACAGACAATAATAGGCGACTTCGTGCAGGCAACATGAACATTGAAAATTAACTATATTGTTTAATATCAATAAGTTAATAATGAGCCATTGACTTGGCACGGTAATTGCTCTATAGAGAGCGTTGACAAAGTCAACAAACCTTGACTGAGCGAAACAGCAAGGAAAAAGGAGGAAAAAAATGTTGAAGAAGATGAGAGGATTCACCCTCATCGAGCTGCTGATCGTCGTCGCGATCATCGGCATTCTGGCTGCCCTGCTCATCCCGAACGCCCTGGAGGCCATCCAGAAGGCGAAGCAGAAATCGTCCATGAAGGAAATCATGTCCGTGTCCACGGCCATGGCCGACTACATCACCGACCACGGTGATTGGTCGCTCGTCACTCAGGACGGGGACCTGGCTGCAGGCAGTGCGTTCATGACGGCGGTCGCGACCTTCTACATGAAGGTCATCCCGCTCAATGACCCCTGGAACAGCCCTTACAAGGTCTACTGCGGGCAGACCGCGGTCACGGGCGCCATATCGGGCGCCAATGCTGCGGACATCGGCTCGGACGATTTTGCCATGCTGTCTTGGGGACGCAACAAGGCCGCCGGCCCGAAGCAAGCCTCCGATTACAGCACGGCCACTCCGGAAGCCGGCTTCTACAACGTCAGCAAGATGGGCGACTTCGACAACGACCTGGTCGCCTGGAACGGCAACTGGATCGTCGGGCCGCGGACGTCTCTCGTCTCCGGCAGCTGATCGTAAGACCCTGATCCTTACGGTTCCTTTGGGGGCGGCGGCAACGCCGCCCCCCCTTTTTTTATCCGCGGCCATGAGAAGTCATGGCGAGCCCCTTGGGCGTTGCGATCTCATCCCCATGTTATAATGGGTTCCTATGACCGCCAGCCCCGATACTACGGCCCTCGTCAGACGGTTGAGCTCTTTTTGCCTGCCGGACGGCGGCGTCCCATACTATAAGGGAGCGGGGGCATCCGCGGAGCCGACTCTGTTGGTGCTCCTCGCTCTGTTCGCCTCCGGCTCGTCGCCCGTCCAGAGAAAACCTCTGCTCGCCTGGATCTCGAGCCTGCAGAATCCGGACGGGTCGCTCGGGCTCGACCCCCTCCATCGTGATCAGGGACTCTGGCTGACGGCGCTTTCGGCCGTCACCTTCCACCATTGCGGCCCCAAAGACGCCCGCGACCGCGCCCTCGGCTTCGTCGCGTCGTTCAGGTCCGTGACCATGGCCAACGATCCTAATGTCAGGCAAGACAATACGATCGTCGGCTGGCCGTGGGTTCGGGATACGTTCGGCTGGGTGGAGCCGACGGCCTGGTCCGTCATCGCCCTCAACGTCTGCGGCCGCGGCGACGATCCCAGGGCCGTCGAAGGCCGCAAGTTCCTGCTGGACCGCCGGATCCCTTCGGGCGGGTGGAACTACGGAAATCCGGGCATCAACGATCGGGAGCTCCTTCCTTTTTGGGATACGACCGGGCTGGCCCTCATCGCTCTCCACGGCCAGGCCGAAGCTGTCCGCCCCGGCCTTGACCTTCTCGAAAAGAACCAGGAGAGGATCGATTCCCCGTGCGGGCTGGCATGGTCGGTCATGAGCCTTGAGGGCCTCGGGCGCGAGGCCGCCCCTCTGAGACAAAGGCTTTTCGGCATCATGAACTCACTCCCCGACGACGGGCTCAACGCGGCCCACTTCGCCGCCGGGCTGATCGCTCTATCGGGCAGGAAGGTCTTCTTCCCATGAGAAGGCGCGATTTCCTGAAGGGAACGGCCGTCCTGGCCAACGCCGCGGTATTCGGGGATTTCCGGGAGAGCGGCTCGCAGCTGTCGCCCGCGCCCTGCCCGGTGACCCTCCTCGGCATGCCCGACTACGGCCGGGACCTCGAAAAGGACATCGCCGCCGTCATGACCCGGGACGGGCTCGCCCTCAAGGGGAAAAAGATCCTCCTCAAGCCGAATTTCGTCGAGACCCATCCGGAGCGGCCGATCAACACGAACCCCGCGGTCATCGCCCAGGTCGCCCATGCCTGCCTGCGCCTGGGGGCGGCGGAGGTCATGGTCGGCGAAGCGTCCGGGCATCGCCGCGATCCCTGGTTTTCCGTCCTCAATCCGAAGCTCAGAACCATCCTGGACAAGAGGGTCAAGTGCCTTGACCTCAACCACGGCGATGCGGCCATGGTCCCGAACAAGGGCGGCCTGACCCGTCTCCCGGCGTTCTATCTGGCCAGGCCCGTGGCGGAAGCCGACGTGCTCATCAGCATGCCCAAGATGAAGACGCACCATTGGACGGGCGTCACTCTCAGCCTCAAGAACCTCTTCGGGACGCTCCCCGGCATCTATTACGGCTGGCCCAAGAACCTTCTCCATTTCCGCGGGATCGAGCGGTCGATCCTGGACCTGGCCCGGACGGTCAAAGTCCACTACAACATCATCGACGGCGTCGTCGGGATGGAAGGGGACGGACCGATCATGGGCAAGGCGAGGCCCGTCGGAGTTCTCGTCCTCAGCCCTTTCTCTCTGGCGGCGGACGCGACGGCCGCCCGGCTCATGGGTTTCAACCCCCGGAAAGTGCTCTATCTCGTCCAGGCCGGCCGGTTCCTTCCCGGGCTGAGGCCGGAGGACGTCGCCCTCCGTGGAGAGGACCCGAAGAGGTTCGCGACGCAGTTCGACTGCCTGGACGATTTCAAGCGGATGCGGGGCGGCCCCTTCTTCTAGCGCGGGACCTCGCGACGAGCGTTGCGCCCGTCAGGAAGATGATCGTGGCCAGGCTCACGGCCGATCCCCAGATGAAGCTTCCGGGCAGATAGCGCAGGACGACCTCGTGCTCTCCGGCGGGGACGACAAGGCCCTTGGCCAAGAGATTGGCCTCGAAGACTTCGCTTCGCCTGCCGTCGATCCAGGCCCGCCAGCCGCGGGCGTAATTGCCCGGAAAGACGGCGACCCCGGCCCGGAACAGAGTCACCCGGTAGCGTCCCCGACCCTGGCTCACCTCCATGCTCGTGAAGCGTGATGGCTCCGCTACGCCGGCGTTCGGAAACCCCGGTCCTTGCGCGAGGCCGAGATCCCTCTCGGCGAGAACTTCCCGATAGGGATCGAATCCGGGGCTGAGGAACAGTCCGAGCCCGTCCTCGGCTCCCGATATTCGGCGCGTCGAGAAGACGACATAGGGTGCAGCGGCCCTGTCCGTGATGGCCTCGATGAACACAGGGAACGTTTCGACCACGACCTTCCGCGCTGTCTCCTTCGAGAACATCGGGTTGTCGCTGATGAAATAATTACAGCCGAGCCAGCGCAGGACCTGGAGCTGGCTTTCGGCGGGAAGCTCCTTGACTTTCTGGACGAGCTCCCGGTAACGCTTGGGATAGGTCCCGTAGAAATCGAGGTTGAAGATGTACTGGACGCCGTCGCCCATGGCGCTGAGAGGGTAGAGGGTGTTGTGATAATAAGAGAGAAAACGGACGTTGCTGCCGCTCCTTTCACGTCGGTCGAGGAAATAGTCCTCGGCCCGGTAGACCGCCAGCGGGGATTTTAGGTCGGCCATGATGGGCGGCGTGCTGTAAAACGAGGCCGGGGCGGTCGGATTGATCCACCGGTTGTGGTAGGCCGGGTCGACCAGGGCGAGGGCGATAAGGACCCAGCCGAAGGCCGGCCTCCAGGCCCAGGCCCGGGAGAGAAGAACGAAGACGACTGCGTAAACGGCCAGGAGAACGAGCCCGGTCGTGACGGAGAGGCCCAGTTCGCGCAGGGAGGAATCCTTTTCGATGATGAGGAGAGCGTTGATGACGGAGAGGATCCGCCCTTTGAAGATGAGAAAAAGGCCTAGGCCGATGCCGGACGCGAGGGCCAGGGTCCGTGTGGACTTCCTCCCCGGGAGCCGGCCGGCCGTCGCCTCGTCGAGCCCGAAACCCGCCAGGAGGGACAAGCAGAACACGGAGCCGAGGAAGAACTTGACCGGGTATCGGATGGAGGAGAGGAACGGGGTGATCCGATAGAGAAAGAAGAACGGGGAATAGCGGCCGCAGGCCAGGAGGAAGAAGACGGCGGTCGCGCCGATGAGAGCCTTCCGCCTCCGGTCCCAGGGGCGGCGCAGGCCGAGGAGGACGAGGAGCAGGGCGCCGAAGCCCATATAAATGCTGTAATAGAGGGGGAAGTGCCGGTCGAAGAGGTGCCAGCCCCAGAAGTCGTGGTGGCCGGGCTCGCGATCGTTCCCGAGGACGTGGGGGAAGGACATGTTGGGAAGTTGAAGAAGGTCGAGGGGCCAGTCGATGGACTGGGCTTCCCGGCCGGTCTGGGCCAGCATTTCGAACGAAGGTATGAGCTGGGCGGCCGCAAGGAGGCACGCCAGCCCGAGCGAAAGCCCTGTGGCCAAAAGGCGCTTCCTCCATTCGCCGGGTCTCAGGAACGCCTGGGCCGCCGCGAGGAGCGCCGCGAGGACGATCGTTTCAGGCGAGCCGGCCAGTATGAGCAAGGCCCAGAGAACGGCGGGAAGGATGAGTCTCGCGCGGCTGGTCCGGGGCTCCCGGTTGAGGACGAGCAGGATCCAGGGCATCCAGGCCAGGGCGGCGAGGTGGTTGTAGAACTCGAACGAGGACAGGTACATGCCGCTCATGCCGAAGAGGCTCGCCCCGAAGAAGGCGGCCTTTTCCGAGAGGCCGTATGATTTACCGAGATAATAGAGTCCGAGCCAGCCGACGAGGACATGCACGAAATAATAAAGCTTGAAGGCCGTGAAGAGCGGCAGAATAAGGTAGAGAAGTGTGGCCGGATAAAAGACCGCGTTCTTGGGGTTGGCCAGGAAGGGCTGGCCGTTGCCGTAGGCGTCCGTCCAGAGGGCGAAATTCCCCTCCCGGAGAAGCGCGGCGGTGAGCTTGCGGGCCGGGATCTCGACAACGGTCGTGTCCCGCTCAAAGAAGACACGCCCTGTGAAGAAAAACTCCCTGAAGGTGGCGAGGAACAATATGAGGAACAGGAGGAAGAAAAAAAAGTCCTTCCTCATGCTCGGGGCCGGCGTTCTTTGATCCGACTGCACTGAGGAAATTTCTATCAGAAATCAGCCTTTTTCTCAACCTTTGATTTTTCCCCAACCCTTTCATTATACTGGGGAAAAGGATATGGCCGAGGATTCATTGGGGCCCGAAGCGCGGCGCGAACGTAGAGAACGGATTCTGGTCGCGGCAGGCCTCCTTGTCCTGGCCGTCCTCCCAATCCTCTGGACCCCTTTCCCCCCGTCGACGGACCTGCCCCAGCATCTCGCCCAGGTCCGCCTTTTCAAGGAAGCGCTGGCCGACCCTGGAGGGCCGTATGTGGTCCAGTGGCTCGCCCCGAACAATCTGATCTACTTCCTCCTGCTCGGGCTCTGGACCGTCCTTCCCGTCGGGTTGATGGCCAGGGCCACGCTCATCCTCATCGTTCTCCTCTGGTTGGCCGCCATCCACGGGCTTGCCGCCGGCCGTGGACGGTCGCTGGCCATGGCCGTTGCCGCCTCCCTCCTCGTTTTCAACCAGTCCTTCTACTGGGGCTTCCTCAATTTTCTGATCGGTTTTCCCGCCTTCGTGATCTGGTTTGCCCTGACGGCGAGAGTCCCGCCGCGTCCTTCCTGGAAGCTCTGGGCGGCGTTCACGGGGACATCCCTTCTTCTCTACGGGAGCCACGCCCTGTGGTTCGCGGCCGGAACGGCATGGCTCGTCGTTATCGCCCTAGTAAAAAGGGCGCCGGTCAGGATGACGCTTTGGCGTCTCTCGTCTCTCGTCCCCTGCGGCCTGATCGCCCTCCTCTGGTATCCCCACCTCGCCGCCGCGCGATCGATGGCCGGCTTCGACGTGGCGCCGCACTGGTCCCCGATCTTCGATCGTCTGGCCTCGGTCATGGGCGCGGCCTTCGGCGGGATCCGCGGCCCGGCAGGGACAGTCGCGTTCCTCTTTATCTTCCTCTGGGCGGCCCTTTCCATCTGGCAGCACAGGCGCCGGCTTGGGGAAGTCGTCGATCGCGATCTCCTGGCCGCGGCCCTCTTCTTCCTGGCCGTCGTCGCCGTCGCTCCCGACATGTTCATGAACAGCATCCATTTCTCGTCGCGCTGGGTCCCCCCGGCCGTGGTCTTCCTCCTCCTGGCGCTCCCGGCGCCGGCGTTCCGGCGGCCGTCCCCGAAAGTGATCGCGCTCCTGGCCGCCGGCGCGTTCCTGGCCGTCACGGCCTTCGTCTGGCGTTCGTTTGAAACAAAGGAACTTGCCGGGCTCGAGGAGAGCCTTGAGCGAATCCCCGCGTCGTCCCGGATCCTGGGCCTTGATCTAGTCAAGGAAAGCGAGCTCATTAAGGACCGGCCCTTCCTTCAGCTTTTCGCTTATGCCCAGGTCTTCAGGGGAGGGGAGCTGAATTTTTCGTTCGCGGAGCATTACTCGGGCCTTGTCGCCTACAGGACAAAAAGGGATGTCCGCTGGACATCCGGCCTCGAATGGCACGCCGCCACGGTCAGGAGAGCGGATTTTGCGTTCTTCGATTTCGTCCTCGTCAACGGCGATGACAAGGATCATGCGACGATGTCCACGTTCGGCGAGGTTTCTCCCGCGACACTTTCCGGTCGGTGGCGCCTCTACTGGGTCCGGAGATGAAAGGCGCCGGCCCGGCCGGGGCCCTCGCTCATCCCTTTGGGCCCAACATTCTGCGACAGAACGCTATGTCCTGTTGGGCTTCCTTGCTCTCGATATGATTCCGGGCCAGCTTGAGGCTCCTCTCGAGGTAACCGAGGGCCGTTCTGTAGTCATTCAGGGCAAGGAAATGATTCCCGAAATAGTGCTGGATGAGATAGCTTTCCTGGTAACGGTCCTCATGCCTGAAAAAGTCGACATACCGTGGGATGTCCGGATTATAGAGGCTGATATGGAAGCGGAACTGGGTCTTGTTGATGCCTCCGATGATGACGCCGATGAGGAAGACGCCCAAGCCGAGGAGGATCCGCTTCCTCAAGGCCGCGCCGCCGAAGGGTATTTCGGCTTGGGTCCCGGACTCCGCCTCTGACGCTCCACGGCGCCTTTTCAGGATCATTCCGCCCACAATATAGCAGGCGACTGCCAGAACGCCCCCGGCCAAGATGTCCGTCAGATAATGGTCTCCGCTGTAAACGATGGCGAAAATGACGGAGAGAGTGTAGAGGTAGAAGGGGATGCCCTTCCATCGATAGAGCCGCCAGAGGAGAATGGAGCAGAGGATCGGGAACCCGGCATGGAGCGACGGCATGGCGGCGATGGGATTCGTGTCGAATCCGCTCGAGATATCCGGAATGACGACGTTGAAGAGCTCGATGTTGAAGTGCGTCAGCGGCGGGATGAGACCGAAGTGGTTGGCCGCCATCCAGGGCGGAACCGTCGGGACGAGAGCATAGCCCAGCTCTCCGAGGAAGACGAGTAGGTAAAAGGACGATTTGTACAGGGAGAAGGCTTTCGGCCTGGAGAGCCAGATCAGGAATCCCACGAAGAGGAAGGCGATGAAATGGCTGCCGTAGCAAACCGTCAGCGTTTTCTCGAGCCAGCCGAAGTTCCCCGCCGGGTCGGGATGAAGGAGCAGCTTCTGAAGGGCGACCGAGGGGACGCCGCGGAAGAGCGTCTTCTCGATGTTCAGGACGTAGAGCGCGTAGGCGGGCAGCTGCAACCTGCAGGTCAGGATGTAAATAATGCCACGAAGGCTGTCGAAGAGGTAGATAAAGGCCATGAACACGAACCAATCTCTCACCAGGGGTTTGATCTTGCCCATGAAGACGGCGGCCAAGAGGATCAATCCGACCATCAGGATCTTCGGCAGGAACAGGAAACGCTCGAAGACGACAAAGAGGACCATCAGCGCGGCTGCGGCCGTCAGAACGAGCCAGATCGCCCGCTTGTCGGAAAATCGGGACTCCGAGATCATCGGATCCTCTTTAAGTAGCCCCCGGGATGGAACGTCAGGAGGAATTTTTCCCGGCCTTGGTTCCGCTCAAAGTCTTTGTTCTCTTTCAGGAACTGCTCGAGAGCCTCCATGGGGCCCTTGCCGTAGGTCGTCTTGAGCGGGTGGCCGTTGTGGGCCGTATCCTGGACGATGAGGTAGCTGCCGACCGAGACGAGTTTCGAATAGAGCCGGAGCTCGTTGAGGACGTGAGCCATGTGGTGGTCGGAGTCAAGCGTCACCAGCACCCGGGCTCCCCGGGTTTCGGCCGCGATCCGGTTGACGACGTCCTCGGAAACGCTGCTGCCCTCGATGAACTCGACCCGTTCCTGAAAAAGCTTCAGCTTGGCCGCCTCTTCGAATTGGGGCTTGATGTCGACGGAAATGACGCGCCCCTGGCCGCCGAGGAGCGCCAGGATGGACGCATAGAAAAGGGCCCCGCCGCCCTTGTAGGTGCCGGTTTCGACGATTATGTCGGGCCGCACTTCCTCAATTATTTCTTGGATTGCCCAGAGATCGCAAGGGTTCTCCTGGGTATAAATTCCGAGCCAGGTGGTATGGTTGTGGATGTTCCGGGTGTGGTAGATCTGCGTGAAACGGGCGATGACGGCCTCGTCGGACGGCTGCGCCGGCCGGCCCGTCAGCATGTAGGCGGCGATAGCAAGCAGCAAAAGGAACAGCAAGACGGCAAGCCTCTTATTCATGGCTCCCTCCTCGGCCGGCTTGACCCGTCGGGGCCGGGGGAGCCGGGGTCTTGTGGGGTGAAGTAATAGTTGAGCGGGTCAAGGCCGTCGTACGTGTGAACCTGACGGTAATTATTCCTGGCGAAATAGTCCAGGATCCTGCCCCGGACCTCCTGGTGGGCTTCGATGCAGACCAAGGAGGGCCGATACGTGCCGATATCAAAGCCGGCCAGCGCCACCGGCTCGGCTAGCTCGATATCTATCGACAGGAAGTCGAACTGTTGGATGCGCAGGTGCCGGAGGAGGTCGTTCAGAGTGATGGTCGTGACCTTCTCCTTATCGAAGGGGCCCTGCCTCTCGGCCAGTTTCTCAATGCCGGTCGAGACCCTGCGGTTCTGCTGGTTGACATAGAAATCGGCCGCGTCGTTGCTCCGATCGGAAACATAGAAGCAGAAGAACAGAGTTTTTGGCCGATAAAGGTCGTATTCCTTCTTGAAATCGCAGATGGCGTCGACGGCGATGCCGCTCCAACCCAGGTACTTTTCAAGGTAATAGGTCGTGCTATTGATGCGGTAATGATTGGCCCCGATGTCGACGAAAGTGCCGTTCGTCCTGTCGTGAAAATAATCCCGGATGATCAGCTCCTCGTCGTTTTGCGAAAAGTGCTTGGGTCCGTATTTTTGGACCAGCCAGTTCGGCGCCGCTGCGTGGGAAGGGGAAAGAGGGGCCTGCTGGCCATGGAACCGGTCGAGAACCAGGAGTCCCGCCGCCGCGGCGAGGATCAAGAGCAGGACATGGATCCTTTTCATCGGCGCCTATTTTGGCAGAGACGATGTCTTATGGCAATCATCATCGTCGATGAATCGGGGGGGTGATATTGGCTGGCGGCTCCTCCTCGCCGGAGAGGAGGAGCTTGATCGGCACCCCCTGCGCTCGCCGCTTGCGGTCGGTCTCCTGTGCTATAATGAACCAGCCATGGCGGCCGCGCGCACTATCGTTCTCGGCCTTTTCTACGCCGTCGTCCTCATCCTCATGATCCCCGTCATCGCCTTCTGCGCCCTGGTGGGGTCGAGGAATCCTGTGATCTTGATCGGCCAGTGGGCCGTGCGCGTCGGCTGCCGGGTGCTGGGGCTCCGGGTCGAGGTTTCGGGGCTCGAGCGCATCGACCCCGGGAAGACCTACATCTTCATGCCCAACCACCTGAGCTTCATCGACGGCCCGCTCGTCGCCACGGTTGTCCGCCGGCCGGTGCGCATCATCCTGAAGAAGTCCATTTTCCGGATCCCCGTCCTGGGGACCGGGATGCGGTTCGTCGGATTCGTGTCCGTCGACCGGAAGGGCGCGAAGGGCGGACAGAAGAGCCTCCGCCGGGCCGCACGGCTCATGCGCGAGAAAGGCTACTCATTCCTCGTTTTCCCCGAGGGGACCCGGAGCCGCGATGGCCGGACGGGGCCCTTCCGACGAGGCGGATTCTTCCTGGTCCTCGAAAGCGGCGCCCCCATCGTTCCGGTGACGATCACCGGGACCTTCGAGCTCATGCCTCGCGGGCAGTGGTTTGCGCGGAAAGGGCCCATCCGTGTCGCCTTCCACGAGCCGGTCTCTACGACCGGATACTCGCCTGAAACCATGGGAGGACTCATGGAGAAAGTCAGGACGGCGATCACGGCGCCGCCCGGCTGAAGCGACCGAGAGGGGCCCCGCCCCGGGCGGGGTTCGCCGCGGCCGGCGGGGCGAGTTTATCCGCCGACGATGTCCTTGATCTTGTCCGGCCCGGCGACGCCGCTGTTGAAAAGATAGCACTTCACGACGTCGAGCAGGCGGCCGAAGAACGCCTTCTCGAGCTCCAGGCGTTCGGCACTCATCGACGCCGCGGCGCCTTCCGTCCGGATCCCGGGGAGCCAGTGCGGGTTGTAGAAAGGCAGGCTCTTCGCCGTCGTCAAGGACTTCTTTGCTCCCGCCGCCTCTCCCGCTTCGAGGATACGCAGCGCCTCGTCCTTGCCGACCTCGACGACCGCGGGCGAGGTGGCGTCGTTCCGCAGGAGGAAGAGCCACCTGAGCTTGGTCCGCTTGACGAAGGACGCCGGCCCGCCGATCCAGTTCGGGTCGAGCATCCCGTGGGCCTCCTTGGACGCCTTGTAGCAGTACGAGGAGCCCCGGTCGAGCCGACAGTCGTCGCCGCGCTGGCAGGCCTCGTCCGTGCAGTCTTCCTTGCGGACGACGACGTTCTCGCACTTGCTCCGGTCAAAGAGGGCCGCCAGCCGGCCGTCGAGCTCGACCGTGTTCGTCGGCATGTAGAGCTTCCTCTCGACGCAGTCCGCGGCCGCCCGCCCCCCGGTCATCCGGACGAAAACGATGTCGTTCGCATGGAGCCTGAACCGCGGGTCCGCCAGGAGCCCGAAGAACAGCTCCGTCTTTTTCGTTCCCGGCGGGCCGACGAGGATAAGGCCGCTGCCGCCGATATCGGCCGACATGCCCCGGACCGCGCCCGCGCCGCCGGCCCCGCCCATCCTCTCGGCGATGTCCAGGACGAGCCCGAGGGCCAAGCTCCGGAGCGGTCCGTAGTTGTCCGTATTGACCAGAACGCCGGCCTTGGTTTCCGAATTGTAGAACGCGCGGGGTTCCCTACCGGCGATCCCGTCCACGGCGTAGATCGTACCGTGGGGCTCGAGGTCCGCCTCGAGCTGGGCCGGGGACCAGTTCTCCATCCAGAAATCGTTGAGGTGGGCGACGTTGGTCCGCAGTTGGACGATGGCGCCGTTGATGTTCGCGTTCCATTCGTAGCGGCCTTCGAAGCCTAGATGGCCTTCCATCTCGGCGGCGAGCGCGTCGCGCATCCGGCCGTCGATCGCGGCCTCGACAGGCACGGCCTTCCGGACACGGGTCTCGGTGTTACTGAGGGCGGCGCGGCGGGCCTTCTTCGCCGGCTTGAGCTTGGCCAGGGCCTCGACGATCCGGTCCATGCTCTTTTCCAGGTTGGACATGGACGTGGCGTAGGAGAGGCGGATGTAGTCGTCCGCGCCGAAGGAGTCGCCCGGGACGATGGCCACCTTGGCCTCCTTCAAGAGGTGGTAGGCCATGCCGTAGGAGTTGCGGATGCGGGCGCCGTTGGACTCCTTGTCGTAGAAGGACTTGACGTTGGGGAAGAGGTAGAATGCGCCCTGGGGCTTGAAGCAGGACAGGCCGGGGATCGTGACCAGCCTCATCAGACAGAAATTCCGGCGCCGCTGGAACTCGGCGGCCATCTTCTGGACGTCGTGCTGCGGACCGGCGTAGGCCTCGAGGCTCGCCTTTTGGGAGATGGAGCAGGCGTTCGAGGTCGTGTGGCTCTGCATCTTGGACATGCCGCCGATGATCTCGGCCGGTCCGGCCGCGAAGCCGATCCGCCACCCCGTCATGGAATAGGTCTTCGAAACGCCGTTGATGAGGATGGTTTTTTTCTTGATGTCCTCGCCGAGGGAGGCGAAGCTTGTGAACTTGAAGTTGTCGTAGACGAGCTTGCCGTAGATCTCGTCGGCGATGACGTAGATGTCCTCGCCGCGGACGACCTCGGCCAGGGCCGCGAGCTGGTCGCGCGTGTAGGCGGCTCCGGTCGGGTTCGACGGGTTGTTGAGGATGAGGGCCTTGGTTGCCGGCGAGATCGCCGCTTTGAGCGCCTCCGGCGTCAGGAGGAAACCGTTCTCCTGGCGCGTCGGAACGATGACCGGCTTCCCCTGGGCCAGGTTTACGCATTCGGGGTATGTGACCCAGAACGGGGCGGGGATGATGACCTCTTCCCCCTCGTTGACCAGGGTCTGGACGAGGTGGAAGAGGGACGCCTTGGCCCCGGCCGAGACGATGATCTCCTTGGGGCCGTATTCGAGGCCGTGATCCTCCTTGAGGCGCTGGGCGATGGCCTTCCGCAGGGCCGGCACACCGTCGGTCTCGGTGTACTTGGTGAAGTTGTCGCGGATGGCCTTGATCCCGGCCTCCTTGACGTTCTCCGGCGACGGGAAATCCGGCTCGCCGACGCTCAGGTCGATGACGTCGAGCCCTTCGGCTTTCATGGCCTTGGCCTTGGCCGAGATCTTGAGGGTGGGGGAGGCGCCGATTTTCTGGACCTTATCCGAAATCATGGTTCACCTGCCTCGACCGGCGACGGGGCGGTCACTTTTTCTCGTCTTTTTTGACGTCCGGGGAGAGCTTGGCCTTCAAGAACTGGGTGATGTCGGCTCCGGTCAGAGATTTCACGACCTCGGGCATCTGGGCCAGGACCTGGGCGACCTGGGCCGTGATCTTCGTCGTCCCGAGCTCCTTGTCGCCGCCGACGATGACGATTTTGTCCACCTTGGAGAGCGGCTCGGACACCGCCCTGGCCAGCTCGGGCAGGACCTTGATGTACGTGTCGAGGACCGCCGCCTGGGTGTACTTTTCCCAGGCCTGGGCCTTTTTCATCATGGCCTCCGCCTCGGCCAGACCCTTGGCCTTGATCTGGTCGGCCTCGGCCAGGCCCTCGAGCTTGAGGGCCTCGGCCTTGCCCCTGGCCTCGGCCACGATCCGGAACTCCTCGGCCTCGGCTTCCGCCTTGATCTGGTACTTGCGGGCGTCGGCCGGCTTGAGGACCGTCGATTCGAGCTCCCTTTCCTTGCGGGCGATCTCGAGCTGCTCGATCTTGATCCCCTCTTCCTTCTCAACCTGCTTGACCTTGGCCTCTTCCTTTCGGATCTCCTGGTTCAGGCGTTGGCGCTCGAGTTCATAGGAGAAGTCCGCCTGGGCCTTCTTGGAGTTAACGAAGACCTGGGACTCGGCCTTCTTGGCCTCGTTCTCCCACTGGGCCTTGGCGATCTGGGCCTCGGACTGGAGCCGGGCCACCTCGGCCTCCTTCCGGGCCTGCGAGGACTTGATGATGGACTCCTTCTCGGTCTCGGCCTGGGCGATGGCCGCGTCGCGCTTGGCGGCGGCGATCTGCGGCTTCGACAGGGCGTCGATATAGCCCTGGGTGTCGCTGATGTCCTTGAGGGAGAAGGACAGGATGACGAGGCCCATCCGCCCGAAATCCTCGCGCGCGGCGGCGATGACCCGGTTCGAGAAATCCTGACGGCCGCGGTAGATCTCCTCGACGGTCATGGTGCCGATGACCTCGCGGATCTTGCCCTCGAGGACGTTGGTGGCCACGTCGCGGATGCCGTCCCGGCCGATCCCCAGGAACTGTTCGGCGGCGAGGTGAAGGGTCTGGTCGGAGGAATCGACCTTGACCTGGGCCGAGGCCTCGGCCATGAGGGGGACCCCGCCATGGGTCAGGACCTCGGGTGTCCGGATGGACATGGAGATGACGTCCATGGGGAGGACATAGACCCGTTCCAGGCCCGGCCAGACGAAGGTCCCGCCGCCCAGGCGGTACCGATAGCCGAGCTTCTTTTTCATCCCGTCGGCCATGGTGACGGTCCGTTTCCGGCCGCCGGCAATGATAAGGGCTTCGTTAGGGCCGACCTTGCGGTACTGGACGGCCATGATAACGATGATGAGGACGAAGAAAACGATGACGGCGCCTGCGATGATGAGCCAGGATGTCCAATTCATGACGACCTCCTTGGGATCAGCCCCGAATCGGCGGGGTCCCCCTGGAGAAAAAAGGACCCCTCACGATCGGCGGATTGCCTCTCTTTCCGGGTTGTAAAGGCTGATAGTATTCAATTTAGCGGCGGGATGTCAAGCCGAGCCCTTCTCGCGGTAGCCGTAGGCCATGAAGAGGATGCTCTTCTTCTTGAGGGCTTCCTTTTGGGCCTGGACGAGCCGGGCGACCCCCCGGTCGGCCAGCTTGAGCAGGTCGAGGAGGTCCTTGCGGGAGAACGGGTTCTTTTCCGCCCCGGCCTGGACCTCGACCAGCTCGCCCCGGTCGGTCTCGATGACGTTCATGTCGAGAGCGGCCGAGGAGTCCTCGGCGTAGTCGAGGTCGATGAGGGTTTGACCTCCGACGATCCCGACGCTCACGCCCGCGACGAGATGGCGGAGCGGCATGTGGTCGATGAGGCCCAAGTCGAGCATCTTCTTCAGGGCCAGGCCGAGAGCCACGCAGCCGGCCGTGACCGAGGCGGCCCGGGTCCCCCCGTCGGCCTGGATGACGTCGCAATCAATGATGATCTGCCGCTCGCCGAGCGCCCGTAGGTCCGTCACGGCCCGGAGGGAGCGCCCGATGAGCCGCTGGATCTCCTGGGTGCGGCCCGAGATCTTGACCCCTCGTTCCCGGGGAGTCCGCTCCTCGGTCGCGCGCGGGAGCATGGCGTACTCGGCGGTGACCCAGCCGGTGCCCGAGCCCTTGAGGAACGGCGGGACACGCTCGTCGATCGTGGCCGTCGCCAGGACGCGGGTGCGGCCCATCTCGATGAGGGCCGAGCCGTCGGCGAAGTCGACGTAATCAAGCGTGATCTTCACGGGCCGGAGCTGGTTGGGCTTGCGCCGGCTGGAACGCAGGGAATCCGCGGCTGGGTTTTCGGACTTAGTTTTGATCTTCATGGTTCTTGACGGTGCTTATCTTATTGCAAAGGCCAGCCGGGGTCAAACACGGCTTCGGCCCGGCTTTGACGGCGCATGGCAAATCGTTTATCATGTCCGCTTTATGAGATTCGGAGAGCAAGGACAGGCCGGTTTCCCATGAACAGACTGCGCGCCGTGGCCGTTCTCCTTGTCGTCGCCGCTTTCCTGTCCCTGCCCTGCCGTAAGCAGACGGACGTCCGCGGCATCGGGCTCTCGGCCGTGTTCTCGAGCCGGGTCCTGACCGACAACTTGTTCACGGAGCTCACCTTCCGGTTCAAGACGGCGCCCTCGTTCGCGCCCCTGACCGAAGACAACCGCATCACGACGGAGCTCCTGGTCCGCGGCCGCCCCGTCTTTCGGGACGAGTTCGAACCACCGGTCCCGACGTCGAAATGGGAGCCGGACCGCGAATACACGTTCACCCGGCGGGTCTACATCCCGGCCTTCATCGACGAATTCTCACCGGATTTCCGGGGAGCTGAATCCGCCACGATGAGCGTCGCGCTCGTCTTCCCTTCTGCGACCGCTCCGGGATCCCGGCTCGTGGTCTATGACCGGAAGCTCAGGTTCATGCCCGCGCCCGATAAGCCGGTCATCGTCCTCCTCTCCGGCTGGTATCCGCCGGAAACGGACCCTTCGGCGCCGGGCATCGAGTGGCGATGGACGGCGAAGGAGGCGCGGGCGGCCATCGACAATCCTGGGCGCGACGCCCTGCTCGTCCTTCGCGGAGACCCCGGGCCGTCGGCTCCTGCCGGCCGCAAGGTGACCGTCAGCATTGACGGGCGGGTCCTCGAGGAATTCGCGCTCGGGCCAGCGGCCTTTGAGAAGCGTTACTCCGTCGGCAGGGAATGGCTCGGCGGCCGCAAGGATTTCGTCCTCGCCGTCGCCGTCGACAAGACGTTCGTGCCGGCGAAGGTCGTCCCCGGTTCGACGGACGAACGGGAGCTCGGCGTGCGGATTTCCCTGATCTATTTTAGATAAAAGAGGGGTCGGCGCGGGGGCGCTTACTTGATCCAGATCTCCGGGACCCCTTCCCGTTTCGCCGTGGCCAGGAAATCGTCCAGGTCTTTCTTGGCCCTGACGGCCTCGGCCTCGGCCTTGGTCAGCTTGCCGTAGGTCTCGCTGATCTGGAACTGTGTGTAATCCCTGGCTTTGACGTCGCTCAGGTTGTAGAAGTCCTGCCACAGGGAGTTCATCTTCAGGGTCAGGAGGTCGAGCATCTCCTGGGTATCCTGGGCCTTCTGAGCGAGCTCGGCCAGCCGGGCCTTGAAATCCTTCTCGGCCATAGCGTTCTGGTCGGCCGGCGCGGGCTGCTGGGAGGCCTTCTGGTCGGCCGTCTTGTCGTCGGCTCCGGTCTTCGCGGCCGCTGCGCCCGGCTGCGTCCCGGGCTGGGCCGGCTCAGCCGCCGGCTGGGTCTCGTCGCTCGTCTTCTCCGGCTCCGTTACTTCCACGGCGGGCTTCTTTTTCATCTTCGCCAGGTCGGCGTTGGTGATCACGGTCGCAGGCTTGCTCTTGACGGCCGCCCGGCGCTCCTTCTCCTTCTTGGCGAGATCGGTGACGCTCTGGGCCGACAGAAAGGAGACCAGGAGGAAAGGGAGACAGGCAAGAATAAGGTTTTTCTTCGTGGTCATTTCGATTCCCTTATCTTCATTATTATCAGTTTAGTCGTCCGTGTCAATGCCGGATGGAAAGGCCCGAGGCTGTCCGGATCCGGGTCCTTTTTCCGTCTGTCGCGACCTCGACGGCGCCATGGAGGTCCGTCCGGAGGACGACGGCCCCCACCCGGGCGCACCGCTCGAGGACCGGGCCGGCCGGGAAGCCGTAGCGGTTGCCCGCGCCGACCGAAATGAGGACTTCCCGGGGACGGACGCGCTCCAGGAACGGTGCCGAGCTCGATGAGCCGCTGCCGTGATGGGGGGACTTGAGGACCGAACACCGGATGCCGCCGCAGGAGGTGAGGAGCTCCCGCTCGGCTGCGGCGCCGATGTCGGCGGCAAGGAGGAAGGCCTCGCCTCCCAAAGAGATGCGCAGGACGAGGGACCGGTCGTTGGCGGCCTCGGCGCCTGCGGGCCCACGCTCCTGGCCGGGGTGGAGGACGTCGACCGAAACGCCGCCTTCGCGCCACCGGAACCCGCGGCCGACCCGCCGCCGGAAGGTCGAACAAGGCAGACGGCGCAGGAGTTCCGCATAGGCGGGTTCGTCCGGGGCGGCGTCCCCTTCCCAGAATTCCCCGACCGGGAAATTCCCGGCCACGGCCACGAGTCCGCCCAGATGGTCGGGATGGGCATGGGTCAGGACGAGCACGTCGAGCCGCCTGATGCCCTTGCGCCACAGCGCCGGCGAAACGACCTTTTCCCCGACGTCGAAAGGGCTGTCGGGGAAGCCGCCGCCGTCGATGAGCATGGTCTTGCTCCCCGGGAACTCGACGAGGATCGAATCGCCCTGGCCGACGTCGATCATCGTGACCTTGAGGTCGGACGACGAGGCCGGAAAGGGACAGATGACGATCAGGCCGGCAAAAACGGCAAAGACGGAGGCGAGGAGGATACGTTGACCCCTGAATCTCGGCTTGAACAGGATGAGGCCGAGGCTCAAGTAGTACCCCGCGATCGTCCAGCCTCGGGGCGTTGGGATCCTGTAGGAGAGGAACGGGACGCCGTCGAGGAGACCCGAGATCGAAAAGAAGAGCCGCACGAGGAACGTCAGGACGGCCGCGGGCGGCTGGACAAGGGCCGGGAAGACGGCTGCGAAGGGGAGGAAGGCGTAGCCCATTCCCATGACCAGGCCCACGAGAGGGATGGCCGCATAGTTCAGAACGATCGAAGCGAACGCGACCCTGTTGAAGCTTGAAGCGATGATGGGCAGCACTCCGAGCGAGGCCGCAATCGAGAGGGCCGTCATCTCCGCCGTCTTGAGCGGGAGCCGGGGGAGTCGCCGGATGAGGGGAGGCGCGAAGAGGATGATGGCCAGCGTCGCGGCGTAGGTCAATTGGAACCCGGCGTCGAACAGGCTGAAGGGGTTCGCCAGGAGCAGGAGGAAGGCGCTGAGCGAAATGGTATTCAGGATATGGACGTCCTTCCAAAAGAGCTGCCCCGCGAGCAAAGCCATGGTCATGAACGTTGCTCGCAGGACCGACGGACTGCCTTCGACGAGGAGGGTATAAAAGACGAGAAAGACGAGGAGGATGACGGACGAGGCGCGCCGCGAGACGCGCAGGAGTCGGAGCAGGGAAAAAAGGAGGACGGTAATGATGGCGATGTGCCCCCCGGAAATAGCGAAAAGATGGTAGAGGCCCGTCTGTTGGAGCGAGCGGACGGCCGCGGCATCCATCCGGCCGTCCTCGCCGAGGAGGAGCGCCTCGAGGACCGACCCCTCAGGCGAGATGTCCGAGCCGTCGGCCGAGGGGAAGGACCTTTCGAGGCCGTCCTGGAGGCGGCAACGGATGCGGGACATGAGGGCCAGGGGCGAGAGCCGCGGCCCGGCCCTCACGCGTTCAACAAGCAGGCTCGACTTGGTGAAGGCACGCCGGTGGACGCCCCGGCCCTGCAGATACCGGTCGTAGGAAAACCCGCCGAAGTTCTTGAAGCTTCCCCCCGCGGAGAGCCGGACCGAGGTCCGGATGCTATCGCCGGCGTGGAGCCTGAGCCTGTCGCGGCTCCCGGCAAGGAAGGGGACCATCACCAGGAGCCGTCCACGGGCCGCGGCCTCGTTGCCCTTGTCCCCGACCGACTCCACGCCGAGAAGGAGGACGTCCCGGCCGGGCTCGCGGCCGGGCGAGGCGAGGAGCCGGCCTGCGACGTCGAGATAGCCGTCGGCCTCGTACCGGCGCAAGGCATTATCCTGATAGGCCCGTTCCTCCGTGGCCCGGAGGACGGCCCCGGACACCGTGACCGCCAGGACGACGAGGGGCCAGACCAGCCTGTCCCTGTGGGCCGCATAAAGCGACCAGGCTGTCCCGACGAGAAGGCCCACGGCCTCAAGGCCGGCCGCCGGAGGCAGATGGAAAAGAGGCCCGGCGGCGACGCCGAAAGCCAAACCGGCGGCCAGAAAGAGGAAGGGGAGGGGGGTCGGCCTCAGAACCGCGACGCGCCCGCCGAGACCGAGCTCTGCTGGTCCAGGGCGTCGAGCAGGAGGTGACAGAGGGCCCTGATCCCGATGGGGATCGACCGCTCGTCGGGGTTGAAGTTGGGGCTGTGGAGGGGCGCCGCGGCCGGGTGGGCCGGGTTCTTGACGCCCAGGAAGAAGTAGAAGCCCGGGATCTTCTGGGCGAAGAATGAGAAGTCCTCGGCGATGAGCTGGGGCTTCCATTCGAGAACCTTGTCCTTGCCCAGGAGCTGGACCAGGGTCGGGACCATGGTCGCGGCAAGCTCCGGATTATTATAGACGGACGGATACCCCGGTTTGTAATCAAACTGGTAGCCAGCTCCGTGCATTTCGCAGATCCCTTTGACAATGGACTCCATGAGCGGCGGGATCTTCTTGCGGTTGGCGTCGCTCAGGGCCCGGACCGTCCCCTCGAGGGTGACCTTCTCGGCGATGATGTTCGAGCGGCTCCCGCCCTGGATCGTGCCGATGCTCACGACGGCGGGGTCAGTCGGATCGACGGCCCGGCTGACCACGGTCTGGAGGGCCTGGACGATCTCGGCGGCGATGACGATCGCGTCGATCCCCTCCTGGGGACGGGCGCCGTGCGCGCTGCGCCCCTTGACCGTGATCTGGAAGTCGTCGGAGCTCGCCGTGATGTAGCCGGGCGCGAACAGGACCTGGCCGAGGTTCTCGGGCCAGACGTGGAGGGCGAAGACGGCGCTCGCCGGCGGGTTGTCCAGGGCGCCCTCCCGGACCATGAGAGCGGCCCCGCCCTCCTCGCCGGGCGGCGCCCCCTCCTCGGCCGGCTGGAAGAGGAAAATGATGTTGCCCTTGATCCTCTCCTTCAGGGAGCTCAGGACCATGGCCGTGCCAAGGAGGACGGACGTGTGGACGTCATGGCCGCAGGCGTGCATGACGCCTGCGTTCAAAGACTTGAACGGCAGGCCGGTCATTTCCTGGATGGGCAGGGCGTCCATGTCGGCGCGGACGGCGACGGTGATGCCCGGCTGGGCTCCTCGGAGGAGGGCCACGATGCCGGTTTTGGCGACGCCGCGCCGGACCTCGAGGCCGAGGGTCTCGAGCTTGGCCCCGACGAGCCGGGCCGTCTCGAACTCACGGTTGCCGAGTTCGGGGTTCATGTGGATGAAGCGGCGGATCTTGACGACCTCAGACCTGTTCCTCTCGATCTCGTCGTCGATCTTCTGGGCGGTCTTGGGGTCCACGGCGGAGAGCCGTGACGAAACCGCGGCCAACAGGCCGAAAACCGCGAGCGCCATGGGGAGGAGCCGGCGGGAGGTGCGCATTCCGGTTCTCATCGTGGACGACCTATGGGATTCGAGCAGGGAACGGTCTTGCCGCGGACGGGGCGTGAACACGGGACGGCGGGAGGTTCCGGCAACGCGGTTACTTGCCCTCCTCGCCCTCTTCAGCTTCGCCCTCGGGCTTCTGGAGGAACTCGCCCTTCTTCTTTTCGATGAATTCCTTGATCGCCTCCAGGCCCTCGGATGTCTTTTCCCGGACGACCTTTATGCTCTTTTCAGCTTCCTTAGAGATCTTCTCGTATCCTTCCTTTGCCGCTTCGCCGGTTTTGACGGCCTGGTCCTTGATCTTTTTCCGGGTTTCCTTGCCGCTCGCCGGCGCGAACAGGATGCCGACGACGAAGCCTGCAGCCGCACCGGCCATGAACGTCAATAGGGAATCCCAGAAATGATTGCCGTTGTTATCCCCCATCCTTCTTCTCCTTTCTTTTTTTCAGTTGCAGCCAGCCGAGCCGGACGAGCGGGAAAAGCAGAGGCCAGTACTTAGCGCTCGGCCGGATGACGCGGGTCGTCAGGAAGCCCGTGATCTCCGTGAGGCCGGCTGCGGCCTTCTTCGAGACCTGCAGGACGTGACCGACGTCGTCCAGGCTGGCATTGAGCTTGGCCTCGATCTCCTTTAGCCCGTCCATCAGCTCCTGGGCCTTGGCCAGGGCTTTCTCCCCCTCCCGTGCCGTCCGGCGGACCTGGGCGAGAAAACGGACGAGGAAGACCACGGCCACGACAGCGGCGACGGTCAGAATAGTGAACAGGACCTGATTTAGGGTCATAGACATGGTACTTATTAAATAAGCCAAAAGGCACTAAATGTCAATCTTCGCCCAGGCTAGCGTTTTTGGTGGAGAAGGTAGAGGAAGAACGGTGCTCCGACGGCGGCGGTAATGACCCCGATAGGCAGTTCCGAGGGAAGGATGGTCCTGGCGACGAGGTCCGCGTAGAGCAGGAACGTCCCGCCGGCCAGGGCGGCGCAGGGAAAAAGCCGGCGATGGTCGGGGCCGATGAGCAGCCGGATACCATGCGGCACGACCAGGCCGACGAAGCCGATGATGCCGCTCACGGAAACGGACAACGAGGCGATGAGGGAGGCGATGACGAGGAACGCCCGGCGCACGCGGCGGACCGGACAGCCGAGGGCCTGCGCCGCCTCGTCCCCAAGGACGAGGAGGTTCATGTCCTTGGCCAGCCACAGCGAGACCACCAAGGATACGGCGAACCAGGGCGCAACGGTCCAGACCTCTTTCCAGCCGGCGAGTTGGAAGCTGCCGAGGAGCCAGAAGACCGCCTGGTCGAAGGAGTCCGAGCGCATGAAGAGGAAGAAGGAGGTCAGGGCCGAGGCCAGGGCCCCGGCGGCGATGCCCGTCAGGAGCAGAGTCTCGATCTTGAACAGCCCCTTGCGCTGGGAAAGCGCGTAGACGAGGGCGACGATCCCCAACCCGGAGGCGAACGCCAGCAGGCCCTGCTCGGAGAAACCGAGGAACGAGGCCCGCAGCCCGAGGGCGATGGCGAGCACGGCGCCGAGGGACGCTCCCGATGAAACCCCGACGACAAAGGGATCGGCCATCGGATTCTGGAAATACCCCTGAAGGATGGCCCCCGAGAGGGCCAAGGAAGCGCCGACGAGGAAGGCCAGGACGGCTCGGGCGAGCCGCAGGTCGAGGAAGATGACGGCCTGTTCTTGGTTCCGCCCGGAGAGGAAACGCCAGAAGTCCTCGGCCGACGTTCCGGCGGGCCCGACGAGGAGCGAGAGCAGGAAGCCGGCCGCGGCGAAGAGAACGAGGAGGGCCAGGACAAGGCGGAGTTTGGCCCTACCTCTCAAGGCCGCCCTCCGAAGCGCTCCGGATGAAGAGCCCGGGCCATGGCCGCCAGGACCTCGACAAGCCGGGGGCCGAATCGGCTGGCGGCGTTCTCGTCGAGGAGGAACACCCGCCCCGAGGCGACGGCGGCGATCGTCCCGAGACGCGCCTCCCCCGCGAGCCAGGCGCGGGCCTTCTCGAAGTCATCAGGCGACTTGGCCAGGACGAAGACGGCGTCCGGATCGTCGCGAACGATCCGCTCCCGACTGTAGAGGGCCCACTTCTTCGGCAGCGGCGCGGCGATGTTGACGGCCCCCGCCCGGACGATGAGATCGTTGAGGTAGCTCTGCCCGCCGCAGGTCCAGAGGCCCTGTCCGTAGAGGAAGACGAAGACGCGTGGTCTCGATGCGACGGCGCCGAGGGCTGTTTCGACGGCCTTTTCACGGGCCCTGAGGCTGGCCGCCAGGGCCAAGGCCTCCCTCTCCCGCCGCGTGACCCGGCCGATCCTTTCGATGAGAGGGTAGAGGGTGTCCAGCCCGTTCCCGATGTCCAGGATGAAGACGGGCAGGCTGAGATCGCTGAGGCGCTCGAGGACGCGCAGCGGATTGCCGCGGAAGGCGATGACGAGGTCCGGCCGGAGCGACTGGATGATCTCGATGTTCGGGTCGACGAGGCCGCCGATCCGGGGCAGGGTCCGGGCTTCCGGGGGGTAATCGCAGAACCGGGTCGCCCCCGCGATGTTCGGGCCGAGGCCGAGAGCGAACAGGATCTCTGTTATGTTCGGGGCCAGAGAGACGATCCTGGCCGGCGTCTTTTCCGGAAGGACGAAGGGACGGCCGAGGTCGTCCCGGATTGTCTGGGCGCCCGCTGAAGCCTCCCCTCCGAAAGCCAAGAGGAGGGCCGCGGCAAGGACCGTCAGGGTGGCCCTCATCGGTCGGAGCCTCCCGTGACGAGAGAGATCTCGGGCAGGCCGGTGCGCACGTTCTCCCTCACATCGACCTCGGCGCCGAAGATGTCACGGATGATATCCTGCCGGACCGTTTCCCGCGGCGTCCCCTGCAGGGCAACGGCGCCGTCCGCGAGAAAGATGAGCCGGTCGGCGTAGGCCGCGGCTAGATTGATGTTGTGCTCGGCGGCGAGGATCGTCTTCTGGCCTTCTTTCTGGAGGCGCTTGAGGAGTCCGTAGACCTCGACCTGGTAATTGATGTCGAGGTGAAGGCTCGGCTCGTCGAGGAGGAGGAGCGGTGTCCGCTGGGCCAGGGCCCGCGCGATGAAGACCCGCTGGCGCTCGCCGCCGCTCAGGTGCGCCATCCTCTTGTCCGCCAGAGCGGCGGTCTCCGTGAGGCGCATAGCCTCCCCGACGGCCTTCTCATCTTCCGGGGACAGCCCCTGGAGGCGTGTCTGGCGGGCATAGAGCCCCATGCGGACGATGTCTCCGGCGGGGAACTCGAAGACCGGCTCGGAAAGCTGGGGGACGTAGGCGATCTTTCGGGCGATCTCGCGCCGCCCCAGGCAGAACACGTCCTCGCCCTCGAGGGATACCCGGCCTTCGACGTCGCGGAGAAAACCCTGGACGGCCCGGATGAGCGTACTTTTCCCCGAGCCGTTCCGGCCGAGGACGGCCACAAAATCGCCCGGCTCAAGGCTCAGCGATATGCCGCGGACGACGAAGCCTTCCCCGTAGCCCGCAGACAGGTCATCGATCTCGAGGATCGCCATGGTCGACTTCCCTAAGTATAGCCATTTATAATTCGGGGACACAATACTCATTTCCGAATTTCCTCGAACGAACGGCCCCGTTCAGAGCCTCCGTCGGGAGCCACCTCCCTACAGAATCCGGAAATGATCGTTGTGTCCCCGTTTGGTGGGGGGTCGAGAGGCGGTTTTCTTGACATTCGGGGGGGATGAACCTAAGATAAACTTCGCTTTTTCGCCTCCCGGGAAGGCCGGACACCGCATCGTCAGAGGACATCGAGGGCCATGAAGGACACGTACGACTTCCAACGCATCGAGGAGAAGTGGCAGCGCGTCTGGGAGGACCGGAAAGCGTTCCACGTCACCGAGGACCCCTCCAAGCCCAAGTTCTACTGCCTCGAGATGTACCCGTACCCGTCCGGCCGGATCCACATGGGCCACGTCAGGAACTACTCGATCGGCGACGTCATCGCCCGCTTCCTGACCATGAAAGGCTTCAACGTCCTCCACCCGATCGGCTGGGACGCCCTGGGCATGCCGGCCGAGAACGCCGCCATCAAGCACGGCATCCACCCCCGGGAATGGACCCTCGACAACATCGATCATATGCGGACGCAGCTCAAGCGCATGGGCTTCGGCTACGATTGGGACCGCGAGGTCAACACCTGCCAACCCGACTACTACAAGTGGAACCAGTGGATCTTCCTCAAGATGTTCGAAAAGGGCCTGGCCTTCCGCAAGGAGAGTTGGGTCAACTGGTGTCCCCAGTGCCGGACGGTCCTGGCCAACGAGCAGGTCGTCGCCGGCGGCTGCTGGCGGTGCGACACGGCCGTCACCCAGAAGAAGATGGAGCAGTGGTTCCTGAAGATCACCGACTACGCCGACGAGCTCCTCTCGGCACATGCCCTTCTCCGGAAGTGGCCCGAGCACGTCCTCCAGATGCAGAAGAACTGGATCGGCCGGAGCACGGGGGCCCACGTCCATTTCCCTCTCGAGGGGTCGTCGCGGACGATCGAGGTCTTCACGACCCGCCTGGACACGATCTTCGGCGCGACGTTCCTCGTCGTCTCCCCGGAGCACCCCGTCGTCCCGGAACTCGTCGCCGGGCCGGAGGGGCAGGGGCTCCGCGACTGGGTCGCGAAGACCGTCGTCGAAATGAGGATGAAACGGGAGATCGGCGAGACCGAGAAGGACGGCGTCGACACCGGAAAGCGGGCCGTGAACCCGTTCACCGGCGAGCTCGTCCCCGTCTGGCTGGCCAACTACGTCCTCATGGATTACGGGACGGGCGCCATCATGGCCGTCCCGGCCCACGACGCCCGCGATTTCGAGTTCGCCACGGACTACCGCATCCCCATCCGGACGGTCATCGAGCCGGCGGGGGAAGAGACGGCGCGGCATGACGCCGCACCTTCCGACGTCTTCGAGGGCCACGGTGTCCTCGTCAATTCCGGACCCTTTTCGGGCCTCACGTCCGAAGAGGCCATGGACAAGATGGGCGCCTACGCCGAGGAGAAGGGTTTCGGCCGGCGGAGCACCATTTTCCGGCTCCGCGATTGGGGCATCTCGAGGCAAAGGTATTGGGGGACCCCGATCCCCATCATCTATTGCGGGACGTGCGGCGTCGTCGGGGTCCCGTACGAGGATCTTCCGGTCGAAATCCCCTACGACGTCGAGATCACGGGCGCCGAGGGCTCACCCCTCGAGCGGCTGGAAAGCTTCGTCCGGACGAAATGTCCGAAGTGCGGCGGGACGGCGCGCCGGGAGACCGACACCATGGACACGTTCGTCGATTCCTCATGGTATTTTTTCCGGTACTGTTCGCCCCGGGAAGAGACGCTGCCGTTCACCCGCGAGGCCTCGTCCTACTGGCTGCCGGTCGACCTTTACATCGGGGGCGTCGAGCACGCCATCCTCCATCTCATCTACTCTCGGTTCTTCACCAAGGTCCTCCGGGACTTCGGCCTGACCGGGATCGACGAGCCCTTCCCGCACTACTTGGCCCAGGGCATGGTTACCAAGGACGGGTCGGCCATGTCGAAGTCCAAGGGCAACATCGTCGACCCCGACGATATCCTGAAGCAATACGGCGCCGACGCCCTGCGGGTCTTCATCATCTTCGCCTCGCCGCCGGACAAAGAGTTCGCCTGGTCCGAGGACGGGCTCGAAGGCTGCTTCCGTTTCCTCCTGCGGATCTGGTCGCTCGTCCACGAGAACCTCGAGCTCTTCGCGGCCGGGGCCGGGGGCGAGACCGAAGCCGGACCGGCCGGCGACGCCGCCTCCCGCCTGACGCGGAAGATGCACCAGACGATTCGTAAGGTCGGAGAAGACATCCAGGTCCGGTTCCACCTCAACACGGCGGTGAGCTCCATCATGGAGCTCTTGAACGCGGTCAAGAAGGAGAAGGACGCCCTGCGCGAGTCGCCCGGAGGACGGGCGGCCCTCGGCCGGGCCCTGGAAACACTCGTCGCCCTCCTCTCGCCGTTCGCGCCGCATATGGCCGAGGAGATCTGGGAAAAGACGGGTCACGAGGGCCTCCTCATGAGCTCTGCCTGGCCCGCCTTCGACCCGGACTTGGCGCGAGAGGAGCTCGTCACTGTCGTCGTCCAGGTCAACGGCAAGCTCCGGGACAAGTTCGAGGCGGAACCCGGACTCCCGGAAGCCGGAATGGAAACGCGCGCCCTGGCCCTGCCGAAGGTCCAGGCCGCCCTCGGCGGCCGACCGCCGCGCAAAGTCATCTGCGTCAAGGACAAGCTCGTCAACATCGTCGGGTGATGCTGGGATATCGTGCGTGGCTCTATCGATCGGCATGCCGGCCGGACAGCTGGCGAACTGGGATAGCGTGATGCCTCTGCTTTCGAATAGGGTCCTGTCGCGGCTTTACCCCCATCCGTCCTCGTCGTTCCAAAGGGCATGGCCTGTCGTGCTCGTCCTGGCCCTGACCGCCGCCTGCGGCTATCACCTGCGCGGCACGGGGAGCTCCCTGCCGCCGGGCGTCAAGTCCCTAAGCATCCCGGTTTTCAAGAACCGGACGACGCGCTACGAGCTTGACCTCAAGCTGACCCAGGCCGTGACCGAGGAAATGGTCGCTCGGGGACGAGTCGCTCTCGCCGCGTCGCCGGAGCAGGCGGACGCCGTGCTCGAGGGCGAGGTCCTGTCCTTTTCCGCGAACCCGGTCGCCTTCACCGGCCAGGCCAGGGCCGACCGCTACACGATCACCGTGACGACGAAGATCGTCCTCAAGGAGCGGGTGACGCAGAAGGTCCTCTTTTCCAACCCGGCCTTCGTCTACGTCGAGGAGTATGAGGTCCCGCCGGGCCGCGATTTCGAGTCCGTCGAGACCGAAGCCATCGACAGGATCGCCGGGAAATTCGCCCGCAGCCTCGTCGTTGCCGTCCTGGAAGGGTTCTAAAGTGTTCAGCCCCCTGCTCAACGCCGAGCTGCGCGAGGACTCCCTCAGCGCGTGCTATTTCTTCTACGGCGAGGAGATGTTCCTGGCCGACCAGTTCGTCGACCATCTCCGGCAGACCCTGGCCGGATCGTCGGGCGAGGATTTTCACATCGAACGTTTCTACCTGGATGAGACGACGTGGATGGACGTCATCGACACGGCCAGGACCGCCCCCTTCCTTTTCCATTCCTGGCGCGTCATCGTCGTCCGCATGCCCGAGCGCAAGCCGGGCGGCGACAAGGGCGGGTGGAAGAAGGGCGATGCGGACGAGGAGGAGGTCAAGACGGTCCGATTCCTGAGCGAGTCGGACCAAAAGATCCTCCGCGACTACTGCGCCGAGCCGCCGGCGCGGACGGTGGTCGTCGTCCTCATGCCCGGCAAGGTCAGAAAGAACGACACCGCCGTCCGCTTCTTCTCCTCCCTTCCCAAGTCCGCCGTCCTGGTCAAGGAGCTCAAGCCGCTCTATCTTTCGGAGGCGATGAGGTGGGTCGACCGGCGAGCCCAATCCCTAGGCAAGTCGCTCACGGAAGCGGCCAAGGCCCGCCTGCTCGAGATCGTTGGCCCGGACCTCCGGCTTCTCGGGAACGAGCTCGACAAGCTGGCCGTGTTCGTCGGGGACCGCCGGGGGATCGAAGAGGACGACGTCAACGAAGCCACGGGCCGGCTGCGGAGCTTCGAAGCCTACGAACTCGACGAGGCCCTGACGAGCGCCGACTTCGCCCGGGGCGTCACCGTTCTCGGCAACCTTTTTGCGGAGGGCGAGCGGCCGGAGGTGATCGTCTCGCGCCTCGCGACATACTTCCGGAACGTCCTCACGGCCCAGGCCTGGCTGCGGGAAAAGAATCTCTCGAAGGACGAAATCTTCCAGCATTTCTTCCCTTACATCAAGCCTGCGCAGGGCGACTTCTATCGGAAGAAATTCGCCGCCTTCTTCTCCATTGTCGAGGGGCTCTCGCGGTCCGGCCTCAATTCTGTCCTGAGGGAGCTCGCGAAGGCGGACGTCAAGATAAAGACGTCGGACGCCGACGAGCGGACGGCGCTCGAGATCTTCCTGAAGGAGTATGCCCTGCTGCGGGGCAGAAAAGAGGCTACTTCGCGGGGGTGACGGCCATCAGCGCGACTTGGCGGCCCAGGCGGGACTTGTAGCGGCTCCCCGTATTCTTGTGGATCGTGCCCTTCTTGACCGCCTGGTCGATGGTCGAAACGGCCTGGGGGAGGAGCTTCCTGGCGGTTTCCGCGTCCTTGTTTTCGACCGCCTCGCGGACCTTCCGGACGGCCGTGCGCAGGGCGGATGTGTTCCTGGCATTGGTGGCTTTCCGGCGGAGGCTGCGCCGCTCCTGCCGTATCGCGGACTTGTGATGAGCCATTTTTTTCTCCTGTAAAGGCGTCTATGATAGAATATCGCGGTTTCAAAGTCAAACCGTCCCCGCCTAGGGCGAGGGTCCCTGCCTGATGGAACGCGAAGAGGACAGACGCCGGCTACTGCGGTCCACGGCCTCCGTGGCCGCCCCCACGCTCGCCAGCCGCCTCCTCGGCTATGTCCGGGACCTCCTCCAGGCCTATTTCCTGGGCACGAGTCACAGCGCCGACGCCTTCACCATCGCGTTCACTATCCCCAACCTCTTTCGCCGCCTGACGGGCGAAGGGGCCATGACCTCGGCCTTCGTCCCGACCTTCACCGAGGTCAAGGCCAAGGGCGACCGGCGCGAACTGTGGGCCTTCGGCAACGTTTTTTTCTATGACCTGGCCCTGGTCATGGGCGTCGCGACCGTTCTCGGGATCCTGTTCGCCCCGGAGCTCGTCAAGGTCATCGCCCACGGCTTCAAGACGACGGAGGGCAAGTGGGCCCAGACGATCGCCATGACCCGCCTCATGTTCCCCTACCTTTTCTTCATCAGCCTGGCGGCCCTGGCCTCGGCCGTCCTCAACTCGTTCCGCCGCTTCTTCGTCCCGGCCTCGACCCCGATCCTGTTCAACGTGGCCGTCATCGCCAGCGCGGCCCTGCTGGCCCGCGGCGCGCAGGACCCCGCCCGGGTGTTCTGTTGGGGTGTCCTGGCCGGAGGTGTCCTTCAGCTCCTCTACCAGGTCCCGTTCCTCTGGAAGGAGGGGATGCGTTTCACGCCCGGGCTGTCGTTCCGGCATCCGGAGGTCCGCCGCGTCGCGGGCCTCATGGTGCCGGGCGTCCTCGGCGCCGGAGTCTATCAGGTCAATTTCGCCCTGAGCCGGATGATCGCCTCAAGCCTCGAACGGGGGAGCACCTCGGCGCTCTACTACTCGTCGCGGATCGAGGAGTTGACGCTCGGGCTCTTCTCGATCGCCCTGTCCGTGGCCCTTCTTCCGGCCTTCTCCGAGCACGCCGCCGCCCGGGACATCCCGGAGATGAAGAAGACCCTGGGCTTTTCGCTCAAGCTGACCTCGTTCGTGACCTTCCCGGCGGCGGCCGGGCTCGTCGTTCTCAGCCGGCCCATCATCCGCGTCCTCTTCGAGCGGGGGATGTTCGACCGCGAGTCGACGTCGCTGAGCTCGGCCTGCCTCCTGTTCTTCGCCATGGGTTTGCCCTTCATCTCCGGGGTGAAGATGATCGCCCCGGCGTTCTTCTCGCTCAAGGACACGCGGACGCCGGTCATCGTGGGCGTCGTCGTCATGGCCGTCAACGTCGCCCTCTCGTTCGCTCTGAGAGGGCCGCTCCGGGTCGGGGGGATCGCCCTGGCGCTGTCCCTTTCGCAGGTTGTCAATTTCGCCGCGCTCTTCGTCCTGCTCGAAAAGAAGATCGGCGCGGTGGGGAAGAGGGCTCTCGCGGCTCCGGCCATCAAGGCCCTGGCCGCGGCGGCGCTCATGGCCGGCGTTCTCCGGGTCATGAGGCCTCTCGTCGACGTCGCCTCGGCCCCCTTCCTCCGCCAGGCCGGCGGGTTGGCTGGGGCGATCGCGCTGGGCATCGCCCTTTACGGAGTTTTCCTGCGGCTCCTATCACCGGGAGACGCCAAAGACCTGGCGGCAGCCGTGCGCCATGCGGCGCGGCCCGCTGGCCGGAAGGAGGCCTGATGAGAATCGTCCTGCAGCGGGTCAAGGAAGCCCGGGTCGATGTCGGCAGCGAGACGGTCGGCCGGATCGGCCGGGGGATCTGTCTCCTTGTGGGTATCGAGAAGGGCGACCGCGAGGAGGACGCCCAGTTCCTGGCGAGGAAGGCGGTCGAGCTCCGCATCTTCACCGATGCCGAGGACAAGATGAACCTATCGCTCGCGGACGTCGGCGGGGAGGTCCTCGCCGTCTCCCAATTCACGCTGGCCGCGTCTGTGAGGAAGGGGCGGCGGCCGAGTTTCGACGGGGCGGAGGAGCCCCGGCGGGCGTCCGAGCTCTTCGATTACTTCGTCGGGGCCGTCGAGGCCGTGGGGATCACGGTCGAGACCGGAGTTTTCCAGGCGGTCATGGATGTCCACATCGTGAACGACGGCCCTGTCACGTTCGTCCTCGACTCGCGCCCGGAGCCGCGGGACCGGGCCGAGGGGTGAGGGAAAGGCCTTCGGCTCACCGCTCGAGGGGAGGGGCGGCCCGCCAAAATCACCCCTTGAATCCCCGACCCCGACCATAGACCGGCGTCCGGATCCTTATCACAATGAGGACGGCGCGGGTATAATACCGCCTTGCGGCGGGGTCTGCCCCGCAGGGCGCCGCGCCGCGATGTCCACGAGCACGGGAGCGACATGAGCCCTTTCGTCAGCCGGCGCCGGGTCGGCGCTTATCCGAGGCTTCCCCTCAAAGGCAGCCTTGACCTGACCTACCGGTGTAACAACGACTGCCGTCACTGCTGGCTCCGGCTCGCGCCCGACGCGCCCGAGTCGGGGCGGGAGCTTTCCTTCGAGGAGATCCGGCGGGTCGTGGACGAGGCGCGCCGAGAGGGTTGCCGGAGCTGGACGATCTCGGGCGGTGAGCCGATGCTCCGTCCCGACTTCGCGGAGATCTTCGCGTTCATCACCGGCCGCGCAGCGTCGTATACGCTGAATACGAACGGGACGCTCATCACCCCGGCGATCGCCCGGATGTTGAAGAAAAAAGGCTCGAAGCTCGTCGCGCTCTACGGCGCCACGGCCGAGGTCCATGACCGCGTCACCCGGACCCCGGGGTCGTTCGCCGCCCTCACGCGCGGCATCGCCTATCTCCGTGAGGCGGGCGCCGCGTTCACGGTCCAGGTCGTCCCGATGAAGAGCAATTTTCACGAGTACGAAGCGATGGCCCGCCTGGCCGGGTCCTGGAGCCCGTCCTGGCGGGTCGGGGCGAGCTGGTTGTTTCTTTCGGCCGACGGGGACCCCGCCAAAAATCGCGGGATCGCGGCGGAGCGGCTGTCGCCGGCCGAGGTTCTCGAGCTCGACCGGCCGGAGGGGACGGCCGCCGGACTCGGCACGGCAGCCGATGCCGCTTGCCCTGCCGCCAGAGGGGGAGGCCTCTACGCCGAATGCCTCGCGGGGCGCCGCGATTTCCACGTCGACCCCTACGGCAGGCTGAGCTTTTGCGGTTTGGTCAAGGACCCGCAGCTCCGCCTGGACCTCCGCCGGATGAGCTTCCGTGAGGCCTGGGGAGAGCAGCTGCCCGCCCTCGGCGACAGGATCGAGCCGGGGAAGGCGTATCGCGAGAACTGCGGCTCGTGCCGGCTGAAGAAGGATTGCCGCTGGTGCCCGGTCTACGCTTACCTCGAGCACCGGGACCACGAGGCGAAGATCGAATACCTCTGCGCCCTCGCCCGCGAGGAGAGGGCGGCCAAGAACGCCTGGACCGGAACCCACCGTCGCGACTATCGCATCGGCGGTCTGGGCGTCCGCGTCGAGGCCGACCTGCCGATCACGGACACGACCTTCCAGCCGAAGTTCGCACTCTTCCGGGTCAAGGACGGCGGCGGCGACGGGCTTTCCATCCGCCACCATTTTTCGCTCCCCGCCCTGGAGAGCGAAGACCTGGGACGCGAAGTCTACCGGCGACCGCCTTGGGCGATCTACCGCAAGGACGATGCGTGGATCTATATTGGGATCTACCCAGACCCCGAGGACAAGCGCGTCCACCGGGTCATCGTCTTCAACGACGACCACACCCGGGCCCGCGTTTTCAACCCCTCGGCAGACCTCTTCCGCGCGGGCGGGCTCGATTCCCTCATGCTCCTCGCCTCGGACCAGATCGCTCTGGCCCGACTGCTGCCGTTCCGCGGCGGCGCCATGATCCACGCCGCGGGGGTGGACATGAACGGCCGGGGCCTGCTTTTCGCCGGGCCTTCGGAGTCCGGGAAATCGACCGTCGTCAAGATGCTCAAGGGCAAGGCCAAGATCCTTTGCGACGACCGGATGATCATCCGGAAGGAGAGAGGCGGTTTCCGGGTCTACGGGACTTGGAGCCATGGGGAGGTTCCCGAGGTCTCGCCCGATGCGGCCCCCGCGGCCGCTCTCTTCTTCCTGCGTCAGGCGCGCGAGAACCGGCTGGAGAGGATCGCCGACCCGAAGGCCGTTCTCAAGGACCTCCTGCCGCGTCTGGTCCGGCCGCTCGCGACGGCCGACTGGTGGGAGCGCGTCCTCGCCCTGGCCGAGGCCATCGCTACCGAGGTCCCGTGCTACGATATGTCCTTCGACAAGAGCGGCCGGATCGTCGAGAAACTCGAGGAGTTGACCCGATGACGGGCGGCAAGGGGTTCGCAAGGAAGGTCCCGTCGGGACGTGCGGAGCTCTGGAAGGCGGGCCGCCCGCGCCTCGCCCGGCTCGACGTCGAGCTCACCGAGCGCTGCAACAACGACTGCATCCATTGCGCGATCAACCGACCGGCCGGGGACAGGAACGCGCGGCGCCGGGAGCTTGCCGCGGGCGAGGTCAGGGCCTTCCTCGAGGAGGCGGCTTCGCTCGGCTGCCTGAGCGTTCGGTTCACGGGCGGGGAGCCGCTCCTCCGCGAGGACTTCGAGACGATCTACCTCGATGCCCGCCGGCTCGGCCTGAGGGTCAGGATATTCACGAACGCCTCGCTCGTCACGCCGCGGCTCGCCGCGCTTCTCGAAAAGACCCCGCCGCTTGAGCGGATGGAAATCTCGGTCTACGGTATGACCGCGGCGACCGAAGCGACGGTGACACGGAACCCGGGTTCGCACGAGGCGTCCCGGCGCGGCATCGAACTCCTCGCCGGGCACGGCGTCCCGTTCGTCATCAAGGGTGCCGTCCTCCCGCCGACGAGACACGAGATGGACCGCTTCAAGGCGTGGGCGAGGGGGGCCGTCGGCCTGGACGAACCGCCTGCCTTCTCGGCGCTCTTCGACCTCAGGTCGCGCCGCGACGACGAGGCGAAGAACGGCCGGATTCGCAAGCTGCGGCTGACGCCGGCGGAATACCTCCGGCTGGCTGCCCGACGCGGGGAGGGGCAGAGCGCCGAGTTGAGGGCCTTCGTCGCGCAGTTCTCCGGCGTCCCGGGCGACCACCTCTTTTCCTGCCTCGCGGACTCGGGCTGTATCGACGCCTACGGCAGTTTTCAGGTCTGCCTGGCCTTGCGGCATCCCCGCACGGTCTATGACCTGAAGACAGGGTCGCTGACGACGGCCGTCTCGGAGTTCTTGCCTGAGGTCCGTGAGATGCGCGCCGCGGACCCCGCTTATCTCGAACGCTGCGGCCGCTGCTTCCTCAAGTCCCTTTGTCTGCAGTGCCCGGCGAAATCATGGGCGGAGCACGGGACACTCGATACGCCTGTCGAATACTTCTGCGGCATCACCCACGCCCAGGCGGTCGGGATCGGAATCCTCCGGGAAGGCGAGACGGCCTGGACGGTTGCGGATTGGCCGGCCCGGGTCGGTCGGCTGGCGGCCTCGGCGAAGATCTCGCGGGCCGGCCGGTCGGCGGTCCCGGCGGCGTGCGAAGGAGAATGACCATGGCGCATCCGATCGGACTCGAATCGGCCTACGGGCCGTCCGAAGACGTCGTCGTCCGGGAGATCGAGGGCGAGCTCATCATCGTGCCCCTCGTCGCCGGCGTCGGAGACCTAGAGGACGAGCTTTTCACGCTGAACGAAACGGGTCGGGCCATTTGGCAGAAGCTCGACGGCCGCAGGACGCTCCGGACCGTCGTGAGCGAGCTGGCCGAGGAGTTCGACGCGCCGGCGAGCGCCATCGAACAGGATGTCCTTGGACTCCTCGAGGAGCTCGAACGGCGGAAGATCGTCGTCCGCAAAGGCTGAGGACCCGCATGCCAGACCCCGACCGCCCCGCCCGCAAACACAGCGACTCCGGCCTGCCGAGCGGGTCCCTGACCGAGCTCATGCGGGAGGTCCTGGCCAAGGGCAAATCGTTCCGGTTCCGGGCCCGCGGGCTCAGCATGTCGCCTTTCATCAAGGACGGGGACGTCGTGACGGTCTCGCCGCTCGGGGGCACGGCGCCCCGGGTCGGGGACGTCGCCGCCTTCCTTCACCCCGCAACGGGGAAGGTCGTCGTCCACAGGATCGTCCGGGAGAGGTCGGGGCGCTATGATCTCAAGGGGGACAACGCGGCCGAGTCGGACGGCGCCCTGCCCACCGAACGGGTCCTGGGCGTCGTCACGCAGGTGGAGAGGGACGGCGAGACCATTCGCCTGGGACGTACGAGCGGCGCCGTCGTCGCCCGGCTGTCCCGGACGGGGCTCCTGCGGAAGGCCGTGGGAGCGGCCCGGCGGGCGGGCGTCCGGAGCCGGGGGAGAAGGTGACCGTGGCCGAGCGATTCGTCTCCCGGCGGGCCCTGCCCGAATTCTCGCTCTGGGCGAAGCTCGGGGAGAAGCGGGTCCCGCTCGGCTTCGACCTCGAAACGACGGCCCGCTGCAACCTCAACTGCCGGCACTGCTACATCAACGTTCCGGCCGGAAACAGGGCCGCGAAGCGACGCGAGCTCGACCGGGCCGAAATCGGACGCATCGGCGCGGAGGCTGCATCGCTCGGCGCGGTCTGGTGCCTGATCACGGGCGGCGAACCGCTGCTCCGCAAGGACTTCTTCGAGGTCTACCTGGCTCTCAGGAGAAAAGGCCTGCTCCTCTCTGTCTATACCAACGCGACGCTCGTCGGCCGCGAGCATGCCGATTTCTTCCGCAAGTATCCGCCGCGTGACATCGAGGTCACCGTCTACGGCGTGACCGAGCGGACCTACGAGCGCGTGACCCGGGTCCCGGGCTCGTTCGCGGCCTTTCGCAAAGGGCTCGACCTTCTCCTCGGGAGCGGGGTCAAGGTCCGGCTCAAGGCTATGGCTCTACGCTCGAACCTCCGCGAGCTCCCGGCCATCGCCGAGTTCTCGAGGGCCCGAACCATGGACTATTTCCGCTTCGACCCGTTCCTCCACTACCGCTTTGACCGTGACGCGGACCGGAATGCCGAGATCGGATCCGAGCGGCTGACGCCGACCGAGGTCGTGTCGATCGAACGGTCCGACCGCGAACGGCGGCGGGCGATGGAGAAAAGCTGCGGCCAGCTCATCGTTCCGGCGTTCAAGGAGTCGGACGGCCGACGCCTCTTCCGTTGCGACGCGGGCCGGCGGAGCTTCGTTGTCGGGGCCGACGGCCGCTTTCGGCCCTGCGCGTCGCTCTATCATCCGGACTTTCTCTACGACCTGCGAAGGGGGAGCCTGGCCGACGCCTGGAACGATTTTGCGCCCGCGGTCTTGAGCCGGACATCGGACCGGCCCGAGTACCTCAAGACGTGCGCGCGGTGCCCGGTTGTCAACCTTTGTCTCTGGTGCCCGGCCCATGCTTATCTGGAAACGGGCGTGTTGGACCTTCCCGTCGACAAATTCTGTCAGATGGCCCATGCCCGCGCCAAAGCCCTCCAGAGGAGCTCTCGGGAAAAATGTTGACAAGACGTCCTAATTGCTTTATTATCAGCGATGGAAAAGGAAGAAAAGGAAGCGGCTGAGGAGACCTTCTATGAAAAAACCGTGGCAGACCCCTGAACTGGTGATCCTCTTCCGAGGCCGGCCCGAGGAGGCTGTTCTCTGCAACTGCAAACACGCCAACACGGCCGCCGTCGCCCCCCACAATTTCCGGGACAGCTGCAACATCAGCGCGACCTGCTGCTCGGCCTGCCAGAATACGAGCGCGGCCAGCTGAGACTCCGGCCACAGCTTCCCTTCGAACGGCCCGCTCCGAATGGGGTTTTACAGAGAACGGGCATGCCTGAGAAAAAGATCCTCGTCGCCTTTGTCCTCTGCCTGGCCGTGTCGTTGGCTTGCCTGGGTCAGGAAGCGACGCCGGCGGCCGTGAGCCGGAACGCCCTGCCGTCGGCCGCGGCGAGCGCGGCCGTGCAGGCGAACGACGCGGTCGACACCGTGCTGGCCGCGGCCCTGATCGAAGTCCACGACACGCTGTCCAGGGCCCTGTTCGCCACGCGCAGCGTTTATCAAATGACCAAGTCCGACAACCTCGACAGCTCGTTCTTTTATGATATCCAGCCGTACGTGGACAGCGCCGTCGATCAGCTGAGCCGCGTGAAGCCGGGAGACCCGCTAAGGGAAAGACTGGTCCAGGCGGTGAGCCAGATGTTGGCCGGCGAAAGAGCCGCCCTGGAGTATGACATCAACTGCGCCGTTCTGAACAAGGACGGCTCCGGCAGGTCAGCGGCCCAGGCGGAAGGTTTCGGCAGACGGGCGATCGCCGCGTTGAGTTCCGTGCCGGACCAGATCCTGGCCCGCGGGCCGGACTTCCGGCAGTTGGCCGAAGCGTCGCCGGAATTCCTCAAGGCCCTGCCGTTCGAGATGCGCTATTTCCTGGGGTTGACCGAGAGGAGAAGCAAGCTGGTCCTCGGCGCGGACGTCATGGCCGGGGACCCTTTTTTGCTCATCTTCGTGGGCGACCGCACGCTGGCGGACAAGCTCGGGCTGCGCGCCGGGGACAGGATCGTCTCCGCGGGCGGGCGGCGATTCAAGGCGGATGATGATGTCGAGGATTTCAAGCTCGTTATCGAGGCGAATCTCGGTCGGATGCTCAAGGTCCTCGTCAACCGCCGCGGCAAGGTGAAGACGTTGCCGTTGAAGATCCCGGCTGAGATTTCTCCGGAGTTCTTGCGCCCTCAAGGCGCGTTCCCCTGGCTTTGAGCCGGAGCCTGCGCTTTCGGGGACGGATCAGACGAACCGGACGCCGCTCGCTTTTTGGATGGCTTCCTCGGCTGCCTGCCTCACGTAGAGGCTCGGATCCTTCTTCAGCTGGACGAGCAGGACAAGAGCGTCCTCGCCGCCGATCTCCCCCAGGGCCTCGGCAGCGGCGCGCCGGATCTCGACGTTGGGCGCTTCCTCGATCGCTCTCTTGATCTCGGGCAAGGCCTGCTTGGCCCGGTGGATGCCCAGGAGCCGCACGACGGCGCTTCTCGCGAACCACGGCGGACGTCTCAGCCTGTCCAGGGCGCGGGCGAGGTCGAGCGTCCGCCGGCCGGCGAGCTCCTTGAAGACGAAGCCGCGGACGACCTCGCAGGGGTCATCGAGCGATTCCCAGAAGAGCTCCTCCACCCACGGCGCCCGGACCTTGACGCAGGCTTTGAAGATAGCCAGCCGCCTGGCCTTGTCGGGCGTCTTGGCAAGCTTGCGGAGGAACCGGTCGCAGATCAGGGACCGGCTGGGCGCCTCGGCCGCCCGTCCCTCCGGATGATGCTCATCCGCGCTCAATGCTGGCGATTCTCCTCTGCGTTTTCCGGCCGGGCGGCCCGGCCGCCCTGCGCCTGTCAGGGCCCGGCATCAAACGAGGTCCAGGATATGGCCCATCTTCTCTTTTTTCGTCTTGAGGTACTTGATATTGTTGGGGTTGGGCTTGATCTCGAGCGGCACGCGCTCGACGACCTCCAGCCCGTAGCCGGCCAGGCCGACGAATTTCCGGGGGTTGTTCGAGATGAGCCGCATCTTATGGACGCCGAGGGCGACGAGGATCTGCGCGCCGATGCCGTAGTCCCGCTGGTCGGTCTTGAACCCGAGCTGGTGGTTGGCCTCGACCGTGTCGGCGCCCTGGTCCTGGAGGGCGTAGGCCCTAATCTTGTTCACGAGGCCGATGCCGCGCCCCTCCTGGTTCAGGATGTAGAGGATGACGCCTTTCCCCTCCTTTTCGACCATCTCCATGGAGCGCCGCAGCTGCTCGCCGCAGTCGCAGCGGGCCGAACCGAAGGTGTCACCGGTTAGACACTGGGAGTGGGCCCGCACGAGGGTCGGTTCGTCCGGGCGGATCTCGCCCTTGACCAGGGCGGCGTGGTGTTCCTTGGTGATCACGTCCTCGTAGAGGGCCAGGCGGAAATGCCCGCGGCTCGTCGGCAGGTCCGCCTCTTCGAGCTTGCGGACGAGGGTTTCGTGGCTCATGCGGTAGCGGATGAGCTCGGCGATGGTCAGGATCGGGACGCCGTGCTCCCGGCTGAACGTCTCGAGCTGGGGCATCCGGGCCATGGTGCCGTCCTCGTTCATGATCTCGCAGATGACGCCGGCCGGCGCAAGTCCTGCCATGCGCGCGAGGTCGACGGCGGCCTCGGTCTGCCCCGCACGTGCGAGCACCCCACCTTCCCGCGCCTGGAGAGGGAACACGTGACCCGGCCGCGCCAAGTCCTCGGGTTTCGTCCGGTGGTCGATGGCGGCGAGGATCGTCCGGGCCCGGTCATGGGCCGAGATCCCGGTCGCGACGCCCTGCTTGGCATCGATCGAGACGGTGAAAGCCGTCTGGAAACGGGCCGTGTTCTCGGCGACCATGAGCGGCAGCTGGAGTTCCTCGAGGCGCTCACGCGTCAGTGGCAGGCAGATGAGCCCCCGGCCGTTCTTGGTCATGAAATTGACGATGTCGGGCGTCACTTTTTCGGCGGCGACCATGAGGTCGCCCTCGTTCTCGCGATCCTCGTCGTCGACGATGATGATCATCCGGCCGGCCTTGACCGCGGCGACGGCCTGCTTGACGGAAAGCATCTTGTCCTGTCGTTCCATGGTTCGTTCGGTCAGGGAAGAAGCCCGTTCCGCCGGGCCTCCATCATCCCGTTCTTCGCTCGTTAACCAACCAATTATATACGTATTTTCCGATGATGTCACACTCGATATTGATGGCCGCGCCGACGCGGAGCGTTCCCAGGTTGGTCCCCTCCAAGGTGAGCGGGATGAGCTCGATGTCCATGGAGGAGGGGCCGAGCGCGGCGACCGTGAGGCTGACGCCGTTGACTGCCACGGACCCTTTGGGGACGAGGAACGGCCGCAGTTCGCGGGGGTAGGAGATGCTGATCCGGCGGCCGGGCCTCCTTTCCGCCGTCCGCAGGACTTTGCCGACGGCGTCGACGTGGCCCGAGACGAGGTGTCCGCCGAGGGGCGCCGCCAGCGTCAAGGGAAGCTCAAGGTTCAACCGCTGGCGCGGCCTGACGGCGCCGAGGGTCGTCCGGGCGAGCGTTTCCTGGGAGACATCGAAGCGGAGGACGCCTTTCTCGGTGCCGACGAGGCTCAGGCAGACGCCGTCGACGGCCAGGCTGTCCCCGGAACGGAGCTTCGCCGCGAGCCCGGGCGCTTCGACGAGGAACTCCCGGCGGCCGCGGCGCCAGCCGCTGAAAAGACCCAGGTGAGTGATGATCCCCGTGAACATCAGAAGTATCCCTCCAGGATGAGGTCGTCGCCGAGGCGGAAGGCCTCGAGGCTCCGGAGCGCCAGGGCCTCCCGGACCGAGGCCGCGCCTTCGCCTTCGAAAACGCCCCGGGCGTCCCGGCCGCCGATGAGCTTGGGCGAGACGGTGAGCACGATCTTGTCGGCCAGGCGGCGCTCGAGGAAGCTTGTCTCGAGCCGGCCGCCCCCCTCGACAAGCACGGACGCGATCTCCCGCCGGCCGAGCTCCGCCAGGACGGCTTCGAGACCGCCGCCCTCGTCGACCGGCCCCTCGAATCCGCCGTCCTTGAGGGGCCGGTCGACGAGGACGACCTCGACGCCCCTCTCCCTAAGGGCCTGGGCATTGCCGGTCGGGGCGCCCTCGCGGCCGAAAACGATGACGCGGCCGCGGTCGAGCGTCCCGAGGATCCCGGCCGAGAGGGGGAAGCGCAGCATGGAGTCGAGAATGACGCGGGTGATCCTCTTTTTGCCCCAGGTCGGGTGGCGCACGGTGAGCCGGGGGTCGTCCCGGATGAGGGTGTTGACGCCGACCATCAGCGCGTCGGACTCGCCGCGCAGGAGGTGGACATAGTCGCGCGTCGCCGGCGCCGAGATCCATTTGGAATCGCCCGTCCTGGAGGCGATCTTGCCGTCCAGGCTCGCCGCGGCCTTCAGGGTCACGAACGGGACCTTCCGGGTGATGAACTTGATGTAAGTCTCGTTCAGCCGCGCGTTCCTCTCCCCGAGCAGCCCGACGCTGACCTCGAGGCCGGCCGCCCGGAGCCGCGCCGCGCCCCTGCGGTGAACGAGCGGATTGGGGTCGTGGGCCGAGATGACGGCCCTCACGAGCCCGGCCGAAAGCAGGCTGTCGACGCACGGCGGTGTCCGACCCCAATGAACGCACGGTTCGAGCGTGATGTAGATCGTCGCACCCTTGGCCCGGCGACCGGCCATGCGGAGAGCCATGATCTCGGCGTGGGGCTGGCCAGCTTCCGCGTGGTACCCGCAGCCGACGACGCCTCCCCGCCTAACGATGACCGAGCCGACGAGCGGATTTGGGCTGGCGTAACCCCGGGCCTTCCCGGCCAGGCCGTAAGCCATCTCCATGAAGCCGAGGTCCCGGTCTGCGTTCATGCCACGAGCGCCTCGACGAATTCGCGGGGCGAGAACTCGAGGAGGTCGTCCTCCGACTCGCCGACGCCGATGAACCGGATGGGGAGCGCCAACTCGTCGGCGATGCCGATGACGGAGCCGCCCTTGGCGGTCCCGTCGAGCTTCGTCAGGAAGATGCCGGTGAGCCCGGAGAATTTCAAGAACTCGCGCGCTTGCGGGATGGCGTTCTGGCCGACGCTCGCGTCCAGGACGAGCAGGGTTTCCTGAGGCGCGCCCGGGATCTCCCGCCCGGCGACGCGCCGGATCTTCTCGAGCTCGTTCATGAGGTTCGTGTTGGTGTGGATGCGGCCGGCCGTGTCGATGATGAGCAGGTCGGCCTGCTGGGCCTTGAGCGACTGGAGGGCGTCGAAAACGACCGAGGCCGGGTCGGCGCCGTACTGCCCCTTGACGACGGGGATGCCGAGGCGGCGGCCCCACAGGACGAGCTGTTCCTGGGCGGCGGCGCGGAAGGTGTCGGCGGCGGCCATGATGACCTTCCGACCCTGGCGCGAGGAGCGCGCCGCGAGCTTGGCCGCGGAGGTCGTCTTGCCGCCGCCGTTGACGCCGACCATCATGACGACGGCCGGGCCGCCGTCGAGGGCCGGCCTAGGCGCGTGCCGCGACAGGATGGCTTCGAGCTCGGACCTGAGAGCTTTCTCCAGCGCTTCCCGCGGGTCGCCCTTGCCGGTTTTCGCGCGGAGCGCCTCGATGATCTTGTCGCTCGTAGCGACGCCGACGTCGGCTAGGATCAGGGCCTCGGCCAGGCCGTCGAGGATATCGTCGCGCTCCTTCCCGCTCTGGAAGAGCTCCTCGACCCTGCGGAAGGCGCGGCGGGTCCGGGCGAGTTTTTCGCGAAGGTTGGCGAACACGGCTTAAGCATTATATTTTTCAAGGGGTTAATTGTCAATCGCCCCAGCCGAAATTGTGCATTCCGGGGGGATGTGTTAAATTGGGAGAACGATGGAATCCTCGATCTGGCTCGTCACCCCGCCGAGCCCGGAAGCCGAAACGCTCGCCGCCGAACTGGGGCTGCCGCTCCCGATCGCCCGGATCCTGGCCAACCGGAAGATCCTGACGGCCGAGGCCGCCCGGGCCTTCCTCTACGGCAGCCTCGACGGCCTCCACGACCCCTACCTGATGAAGGGCATGGCCGAGGCCGTGGCCCGGATCGAGATGGCCGTCGCCCGCCGGGAGAAGATCCTTATCTTCGGCGATTACGACGTTGACGGCGTCCTCTCGGTCGTCATGCTCTTCAAGGCCCTGAGCTCGATCGGGGCCGAGGTCGAGTACTTCATCCCCGAGCGGCTCCGGGACGGGTACGGGATCAAGGCGCATCACGTCGACATCCCCATCGAGCACGGCACCGGGCTCGTCATCAGCGTCGACTGCGGGGTCAAGGCCGTCGAGTTCACGGCCCAGGCCAAGGCCAAGGGCGTCGACGTCATCATCACGGACCACCACCGGCCCGGCGAGGCTCTCCCCGAGGCCGTAGCCGTCCTCGACCCGGTCCTGCCGGACTCCGGATATCCCGACCGCGGCTTGGCCGGCGTCGGCGTCACCTTCAAGCTCATCCAGGCCCTCCTCGAAAGATCGGACAAGGCCGCGGGGCTGCCTCACTACATGAAGCTCGTCTGCATCGGGACGGTGGCCGACGTGGCCGAGCTCAAGGGCGAGAACCGGCTGTTCGTCAAGTACGGGCTGAAGGGCCTGGGCAGCGTCGCCAACACCGGGCTCAAGAGCCTGATACAGGCCTGCGGGCTCGGCAACCGGAAGATCTCCGAGGGCGACCTCGGCTTCCGCATCGGGCCCCGGATCAACGCCGCCGGCCGGATGGGCATGACCGACCTGGCCGTGCGCCTCTTCTTCTGCGATTCCCTCGAGGAATCACTGGCCCTCGTGAGCGAGCTCGAGGAGCTCAACTCGAAGCGACAGCGGATGGAGGAGAGGATCTTCGAGTCGGCCCGGGACCGCGTCGAGGAGCGGGGGCTCGACAGCAAGTACAAGTGCCTCGTCCTCGGCAGCGAGGACTGGCACCGCGGCGTCATCGGTATCGTGGCCTCGAAGCTCAAGGACCGTTACCATCGGCCCGTCCTCCTCTTCGCCTACGAGGACGGGAAGGCGTCCGGGTCCGGCCGGAGCATCTCCGAGGTCCCGCTTATCGACCTCCTGGACGAGTGCAAAGACCTGTTCCTGAGTTACGGCGGGCACCGGCTGGCCGTGGGGTGCACCCTGGCGCTCGACCGGATGGGCGCCTTCAAGGAAGCCCTGAACGCCCTGGCCGGGTCCCGGATCAAGGACGAGGACCTCAAGCGCAAGATCCGGATCGACGTCCCGATCGCCTTTCCCGCCATCGACCGTCGGTTCCTCGACCATTTCTCCCTTCTCGTCCCGTTCGGCGTGGGGAACCCCAAGCCCCTGTTCCTGTCCGAGGGCGTCGAGGTCGTCGGCGAGCCGCAGGTCCTCCAGCGGAAGCACCTGAAATTCCTCGGCCGCCAGAACGGAAAGGTCTTCGACGTCGTGGGCTGGGACAAGGCGGACTGGGCGCACGTCCTGCGCCGCGGCAGCCGCGTCGACATTGCCTATTCGCTCCTTCTCTCCGAGTACCTCGGCGAGGAGAGGGTCAGCCTCTCGATCGAGGACCTGAGGGTCTGACGATGCGCACGAGCGCGCGAGACGCGTCGCTGGTCAAGTCCGTCCGGCGCGGGATCGCCAGCCTGCTGGTCGTCCTGCTCGCCGCAGTCCTCTACCACTTCGTCTTCCGCCGGCATCGCGCTGCGGCGCCCGGGCGCGAGCAGGCTATCCCCGAAGCCCGGCAGGTCGACCTCAAGGAAGGCATCCGGCACCGTGAATACAAGGAGGGGAAGGTCTGGGTGGAGGTCAGCGCCGACCGCTTCTTTCTCGGCCCGGACGGCCGCGACCATCTTGAGGGAGCGGTCGAGGTCGTGGACCGCGGCCGGGCCGACGGGCGGGTGGTGAGGATCACGGCCGAGCGGGCGGCCTATGACAAGGAGATGGTCCATTTCACCGTCTCCGGCCGGGTCAGGGCGACCGGCGGGGGGTTTTCGTTCGAATGCGAGGCCCTCGACTACGACAAGGACCTCGTTTCCTACCGGGCGGCGAAGGGCGGGACATTTTCATCCGACCGGCTGGCGGGCTCCGGAGGCGCGTTCGAATACTCCGAGCGGACCGATGAGCTTCGAGCTCGAGGCGGCTTCCGTCTTGAAGTCAAGCCAGACCCGGCGTCGGCCGCGAGCGCGACCCTGTCGGGCGATTCGCTGGACTATCTGAGGGGCGAGAAGAAAGGCCGGGCCGAGGGCGCAGTCCGGCTGGTCTCGGCCGACGGGGAAGGGCGCGCGGCAGCCGTGAGTTTCGAACTGACCGAGGACGAACGATTTCTGCGGTCGGCGGACTTCGAGAAGGGCGGCCGCTCGCTCTTCAAAGGCGGCGGCGGAGCCGGGAGCCGGACCGTCGAGGCGGGGACGATCCGCATCGTCTCGTTCCCCGGCTCCTCCCGGATCGCCCGCGTCGAAGCCGAAGGAGACGCCCGGCTGACGCTCGAGGCGCCGCCGGAGCCGGCCGGGGATGTCGAGGCCCAAGCTATCAAACTCATCTTCGACCCGCAGGGGAAGGTCGAGGGCTGGACGGCCGCCGGCGGGGCTCTGATGCACGTCCTGAAGGAGCCCCCCGAGACGTACGAGTTCGCCGGGGAAACCGTGTCCTATTCCGGCCCGAGCGGCCTGCTGACCGTCCTGGCGAAGGATGGAGAGACGGCCCGCCTGGAATCCTCCTCAGCGCGGATCGAGGCCCCGACGATCAGCCTCGCCGCCGGCCCCGATGAGGCCGCCGCGTCCGGCGGGGCCCGCTGCGTCCTCAAACCGCGGCCCGAGGGAACGGCCGTCGGCTTCTTCTCGAAGGACGCGGCCGTTTTCGCCGCCTGCCGGGTCCTGAAGACCTCGGGCCGGGACCGCGTTTTCCACTTCGAGGGGGACGTCCGCGTCTGGCAGGGCGGCCGGTCCGTGCAAGCAGGGGAGATGGACGTCCGGGAAGGAAGCGGAGAAGTCCGCGCGAGCGGCGTCGTCGAGGCCGGTTTCCCCAGGCCCGCCAAGGACGGTTCCGGCGAATCGCGGATCGAGGCGGGAGGGAAAGAGATGGAATTCTCCCCGAGCCACGGAGTCGTCTCTTTCAGAGGCCGGAGCTTCGTCAAGCTTCCCGACGCCCGTCTCGCCGCGGACACCGTGGCCATCGCGCTATCAGGGGAGAAAAACGAGGTCCGGGACCTCGTCGCCCGGGGCGGCGTCGCCTTCGTCTGGGGGCGCTATGAGGGCCGGGGTGGGGAGGCGCGGTACGACCCTCAGGCCGAGACCCTCGTCCTCACGGGCGAGCCCGTCCTGGCCGAAAAAGGCGGGGGGGAGTCCCGGGGGGACAAATTGACTTTTCGCCTGGGCGATGATAAAATCCTCATCGAAAATAAGGGACAGGGAAGGTCGATCACCGTCGTCAAATCGTGAACTATGAAGGGTTCCCTGAAGGCCGTCGATCTCGAGAAGAGTTTCGGGGCGAAGAAGGTCGTCGATAGGGTCACGATCGAGGTCGGTGAGGGGGAAATCGTCGGGCTCCTCGGCCCCAACGGGGCGGGGAAAACCACTACCTTCTCCCTGATCGTCGGCCTCCTCGCGGGGGACGGCGGCCGGGTCTTCCTGAGGGACGAGGACGTCACGGACCTCCCCATGTATCTCCGGGCTCGCAAGGGCCTGTGCCTGCTCCCCCAGGAACCGTCGGCCTTCCGGAAGCTGTCGGTGGAGGATAACCTCATGGCCGTCCTTGAGACGCGGCCCGGCAGCACGGCCTCGAGGGAGGCGGTCGTGGCGCGAACACTGGCCGAGTTCGGATTGGAGAAGCTGGCCCGATCAAGGGCGCTGACGCTCTCGGGGGGCGAACGGCGCCGGTTGGAGATCGCCCGGGCGATGGCGACGAACCCCGACTTCATCCTCCTCGACGAGCCGTTCACCGGGATCGATCCCCTGGCGGTCCTTGACCTGCAGGGGATCATCCGTGACCTTCGGGCGCGGGGGATCGGTGTCCTCCTCACCGACCATGCCGTGCGGGAAACGCTGAAGACGACCGACCGGGCGTACATCCTCGACGGGGGCCGGGTCCTCATGACCGGGACGCCCGCGGAGATCGTGATGTCCGAGGACGTCCGGAAGAGCTATTTGGGCGACGAGTTCCGTCTATAGCCATGGAGGCAACGCGGAGCGTGAGGACCGAACGATGACATTCCGGCAGCGACTTGACCAGCGGCAGGTCCAGAAGCAGATCCTGGCGCCCGCCCTCCAGCAGGCCATCAAGCTGCTGCCCCTCACGAACCTGGAGCTCGTCGAGGTCATCAACGAGGAGGTGGCCGAGAACCCGATGCTCGAGATCGAGGGCGAATCCCTGGACCGGACGTCCGCCGAGGGCGGCGAGCCGGCCGAGGAACGCGACGCGGAGAAGCCGCGCGACGAAACCCCGGCCGAACTCAAGCTGCCGGCCGAGGACCCGAATTTCGAGCCCCACGATTCCGAGGGGTTCGACGCGCGCTTCCAGGAGTACCTCGACGACGGGTTCCGGCCCCGCTTCCAGGAAACCCGCGAGGCCGTGTCCTTGGAGAACACGCTGTCCCGCAGCCCCTCGCTCGAGGATCACCTCGAGTGGCAGGCCACGCTGACGTTCTTCGACGAAGAGGACCTCGAGATCGCTAAGTTCATCATCGGGGACCTCAACGAGGACGGCTTCCTGAGTTCATCGGTCGAGGAGCTCGCCCGCCTTTGCCCCACGACTCCCGAGAGGCTCAACGCCGTCCGGGAGAAGATCAAAGCCTTCGATCCCGTCGGCTGCGGCAGCCTGAACGTCCGCGAGGCGTGGCTGGCCCAGATGGACTATCGTCAGATCCAAGACCCCATCGCCAGGGAGATCATCGTCAACCACCTCCCCCTTATCGAGAAGGTCGATTACGTCCAGCTGTCCAGGGTTCTCAACATCCCCATGGAAAAGATCAAGGAGCACGTCGACCTCATCAAGAGCCTCGACCGCCAGCCCGGCCGGAAGTACAACGAGGAGAAGACGGTCTACGTCGTCCCGGACATCATCGTCACGAAGGAGGGCGACGAGTGGATCGTCACCGTCAACAACGAAGGGGTGCCCCGTCTCCGGATCAGCCCCTATTACCGGCAGCTCCTGGCCAAGGCCTCCCAGGGCGAGCCCGAGGCCCGGCGCTTCCTCGAAGAGAGCTTCAAGAAAGCCCTCTGGTTCAGGCGCAGCCTGGACCAGAGGGACAAGACGATCTACAAGGTCGCCCAGTACATCGTGAACAAACAGAAGGGCTTCTTCGAAAAGGGGCTCGAAGACATCCGGCCGCTGACCCTGATGGAGATCGCCCAGGAGATCGGCGTCCACGAGTCCACGGTCGGCCGCGTCGTGGCCAACAAATTCATCCTGACGCCGCAGGGAGTGCTGCCGCTGAAGTACTTCTTCCACAAGTCCCTGCCGGGCGGCTACGGCGAGGATGTCTCTTCGCTCCTCATCAAGGAAAAGATCAAGAAGCTCGTTGATGGGGAGGACTCGGCGAATCCCCTGAGCGACCTCGAGATTGGCGACTTCCTGGCCAGGGAGAACCTCAAGATCGCCCGCCGGACGGTCGCCAAGTACCGGATGCAGCTCAAGATCGAGCCGTCCCACATCCGCAAAAGGAAGTCCATCATGGAGGAGAGGACATGAACGTCCGCTATACGGCGCGCCAGGCCATCCTGACGCCGGAGATCCGGGACTACTGCGAAAAGAGATTGGGGCACCTCAAATTCCTTGCCGACGACATCATCGACGTGAACGTCATTCTCGCCGTCCAGAAGAGCCGGAACCGGGCCGAGATCCACGTCAAGGCCAAAGGCGCGGGCCTCGTCGTCCTGGAAGAGTCGCCCGACATGATGGGCTCGCTCAACCTGGCCTTCGACAACCTGGAAAAGAAGATCAAGAAGGACCGGGAGAAGTGGCGGGAGCGGAAGCGCCGGGGTGGCCGCGAGCGTAAGGTGCTCGTGACCGAAGCCGCGGTACCCGAGAAGCGAGTTGTTCGCAGCCAGAACTACTCGGCCAAGCCCCTGTCGCTCGAGGAGGCCATGGCCCAGCTCGAGTTCAAGAACCGCGAGGTCCTCGTTTTCAGGCGGGAAGGGACGGAGAACTGGGCGGTGCTCTACCGGCGCAAGGACGGGAACTTCGGGCTCATCGAGCCGGAATGAGCGGAGCGAGGCGACGATGAGGCTCCACTCGCTCTTAACGGACGACCTGGTCCTGGCCGAGCTCCGGGGCCGCGACCGCGAGTCCGTCCTGAACGAGATGGTGGAACATCTCCGCAACCGCGGGGGCATCGACCCCGGCGACGACCTCCTCGGCAAGCTCCTGGCACGCGAAGCGCTCGGCACGACCGCCATCGGCGGCGGCATCGCCATCCCTCATTGCCGGATCACCGGCCTCAAGGCCCCGGTCCTCGTCCTGGGACTTTCCCGGGACGGGGTCAGCTTCGAGTCCGTCGACGGCAGGGACACGCACGTCATATTCCTCCTTGTCACGCCGCTCGAGAGCCCGAACGTCAGCCTCCGCGTCCTCGCGTCCATCGCCAAGCTGTCCCGTCGCTCGCGGACCCTGGCCGGGAAGCTCCTCCGGGCGCCGACGGCCGGCGAGGCGCTCCGGGTCCTGCGCGAGGAAGAGGACGGGGGTCATGCCTAAGGGAACGGCCGCCCGGAAGGGGAAGGTCGAGCAGACGACGATCTCCGCCGGGTTCCTGAAGATCTTCGGCGTCGGGACGCTCATCCTCGGCGACAGCGGCATCGGCAAGAGCGAGAGCGCCCTGGAGCTCATCGCCCGCGGCCACAAGTTCATCGCCGACGACGTCGTCCGGGTCCGCAAGGAGCCGGGCGGGGGCCTGCGCGGCACGGCCCCCCCGCTCAGCCGGGATTTCATGGAGATCCGCGGGCTCGGCATCATCAACATTCGGGAGATCTTCGGCCCCGGCTCCGTCGTCGCCGGGGCGCGGGTCGACCTCATCATCAAGCTGAAGAAGTGGCGGAAGGGGTTCGAGGTCGACCGCCTCGGCCTCAAGGTCTCGGACGACGAATCCATCCTCGGCGTGAAGGTCCCCCAGCTCGCCATCCCCGTGGCGCCGGGACGGAACATCGCCACCTTGATCGAGGTCGCGTGCAAGGTCCATATCCTCCGCGAGCGGGGATACCACGCCCCGTCGGAGATCATCAAGCGGCTGGACCGGGTCCTCACCTGAAGGAAGTCATGACGAACGTATTCAAAGACAACCGTTTCCTGATCATCACCGGACTCTCCGGGTCGGGCAAGACCGTCGTCAGCCGCTTTCTCGAGGATCGCGGCTACTACTGTGTCGACAACCTTCCGGCCAAGCTCATCCCGGACTTCGTCGACCTGTGGCTCAAGAAGAAGGTCGAGATCGACCGCGTCGCCCTCGTCCTGGACATCCGCGAGCCGCACTTCCTGACGGAGTTCCCGCCCGTCCTCAAGGAGATCCGGAAGCGCGTTCCCGCCCGGCTCGTGTTCCTCGACGCCTCGGACGAGTCCTTGGCCAAGAGGTTCAGCGAGACCCGGCGTCCTCACCCCCTGAGCCGGGGGCGGTCCATCCTCGGAGGCGTCAGGCTCGAGAGGAAGCGCCTGGCGTCGGTCAAAAAGATGGCGGACGAGGTCATCGACACCTCGAACCTGAACCTGTCGCAGATGAAGGAGATCATCAGCCGGAAGGTCCTCCGGGCCCGGTCCCTCCGGATGCAGATCGTCCTCATCAGCTTCGGCTACAAGTATGGCATCCCCCTCGACTCGGACCTGGTCTTCGACACACGCTTCCTGCCCAACCCCTTTTACGTCGACCGGCTGCGGGACCGGAACGGCAAGACCCGGAGTGTGCGGGATTTCGTCCTCTCGTCGCCCGAGACCGGCAAATTCCTGAGGGAGCTCGTCCGGTTCGCGGACTTCATGATCCCGCACTTCATCAAGGAGGGGAAGAGCACCCTGACGATCGCCATCGGCTGCACGGGCGGGAAGCACCGCTCGGTGGTCGTCGCCGAGGAGCTCCGGACGCGCCTCAAGAGGACGGGCGGCGAGGTCAAAATCTATCATCGGGACCTTTATAAATAGGCGGTCTTTTTATACAATAGGGTCCCGCGCGCGGCGACGTCCCCGGGGCGGCGGGCCGCGGCGGACGGACCGCGCATGTATCGAGACGGAGAGCGAAGGAGTGACCGGCCATGATCGGGGGCGTCATCGTCTGCCACGGAAAGATGGCCGAGGAGCTCCTCAACGCCCTGACCATTATTCTCGGCGAGGCCTCCAACATCGAGGCCATCTCCATCGGCTGGTATGACGACGTCGAGGACTCGAAGAAGAAGATCAGCCAGAGCCTCAAGCGGGTGGACCAGAAGAACGGCGTCATCATCTTCACGGACATGTTCGGAGGGACGCCCTCCAACCTGAGCTTCGGGTTCCTTAAGGAGAACCAGGTCGAGATCATCACCGGCGTCAACCTGCCGATGCTCATCAAGTTCGTCTCGCTGCAGAGGAGCAACACGCTCAAGGACGTCGCCCGTAGGGTCGTCGACCAGGGGAAGAAGAACATCCACCTCGTCAGCGCCCTGCTCGGCTCCCGCGCGAAATAGGCTCGTATGGTCGAAAAAACGGTCACCATCAAGAACAAGCTGGGACTGCACGCCCGGGCGGCGGTCAAGTTCGTCAATCTGGCCAACCGGTTCAGCGCGTCGGTCAAGATCGTCAAGGACGGCAACGAGATCGACGGCAAGAGCATCCTGGGCATCCTGACCCTGGCCGCGACGCAGGGCTCGATCATCCAGCTGGTCGCAGCGGGGAAGGACGAGGAGGCGGCGGAGGGCGCCCTGGTCGAACTCATCAACAACCGCTTCGACGAGAAAGAGTAGAGGGCGATGGACATCATCAGGCTGAGGGGCATCGGCGTGTCGCCCGGCATCGCCATGGGCGAGGTCCTCCTGCCCAAGCGGATCATCTTCACTTCGCGCAAGGAACTCGTCCCGGCCGCCCAGGTCGAGGACGAGGTCCGCCGACTCATGGGGGCCATCGAGCGGACAAAGGCCGACCTCGTCAAGGTCCGGGAGACCATCAAGGAGAAGATGGGGGAGGACAACTCCTTCATCTTCGAAGCCCACCTCCTCATCCTCGAGGACCCCGCCCTCGTCTCCGGCCTCGAGCACATCATCCGGGAGGAGAAGGCCCGGTCCGAGTGGGCTCTCTCGAAGCTGAACAGCCGCTACGAGCAGGTGTTCGAATCCCTTGCCGACGACTACTTCCGTCAGAGGAAGTCCGATGTCTCGGACGTCCTCGCCCGGATCTACCGGAACCTCGAGGCCGGGCGGGAGAAGGAGAAGGCGCCCGTCCGCGAGCACGTCCTCGTGGCCCACGAGCTCCTCCCGTCCGAGGCGGCCGTCCGCCTGGGCCGCGAGGCGACCCTGGGCGTCGCCCTCGACATGGGCGGCCCGACGTCGCACACGGCCATCCTGGCCCGGTCGATGAACATCCCCGCCGTCCTCGGCCTCCGGAACGTTACGGCGCATGTCCGAGAGGGAGATTTCGTCATCGTCGACGGCACGGGGGGCGAGGTCATCGTCAATCCGCCTGCGGCCGTGCGGCGCGAGTACCAGGCCAAGAAGGAGAAGTACGACAATTACCGCCGGGAACTCCAGAAGACGGCCCGGCTCAAGGCCGTCACCCTGGACAAGGTCCGGGTGACCCTCCTGGCGAACATCGAGCTGCCCGAAGAGGTCCCGATGGCCATGTCCCTCGGCGCGGAGGGCGTCGGGCTGTTCCGCTCGGAGTTTATCTATCTCCGGACGACGTCCCTGCCGGACGAGGAGGAGCACCTGGCTTTCTACTCGCGGATCGCCCGGGAGGCGGCGCCGCACCCAGTCTACATCCGGACGCTCGATATCGGCGGCGAGAAGTCCCTGCCCCAGCTCAACATCGAGCAGGAGCCCAACCCGGCCCTCGGGTTGCGGGCCGTCCGGTTCTCGCTCAGGAATAAGCCCCTGTTCCGGATCCAGCTCCGGGCCATCCTCCGGGCCAGCGTCGCGAAGAACGTCCGCGTCCTCGTCCCCATGGTCACCGAGGTCGAGGAGGTCATCGAGGTCAAGGATATCTTCGAGGACGTCAAGGCTGAGCTGCGGCGGGAGAAGGTCAAGTTCGACGAGAGGATCCCTCTGGGCGTCATGATCGAGGTCCCGGCGGCGGCGGCGCTGGCCGACCTGATGCTCCACGAGGTTGACTACATAAGCATCGGGACGAACGACCTCATCCAATATTTCCTAGCCGTCGACCGGTCCAACGAGTTCGTCTCCTACCTCTTCAAGCCGTTCCACCCCGCGGTGCTCCGGCTCATCCGTTCGGTCATCCAGGCCGCCGAGAAAGCGGGCAAGGACGTCACGGTCTGCGGCGAGATGGCCGCCGACCCCCTGTCCGCCATCATCCTCATGGGCTTCGGGCTCCGGACGTTCAGCATGAACCCGATCTTCATCCCCCGCATCAAGAAGGCCCTGCGGGCCGTCGAGGCCAAGACGGCCCAGAAGATCGTGGGGGAGGCGATGAAGCTCCGGAGCGCCCAGGAGATCGAGGAGTACGTCATTGAGGAGATCCTCGTCCACCACCCGCAGGTCTTCCTCGGCGGCCCGCCGAATAGGGCGAGAGGGACTGTTTCCCCATTTTGAATGAGCGGAAGGTTGGCGCCGGGGGAGGACCCCTCCGACCTTGAGCCCCGCCTGTCGGGGAGGATTACCGGCGCCCGTAATCGTCCTTGAGGCGAACGATGTCCGCCTCGTCGGACCGGCCGATCCAGATCTCCATGACGCGGGCCGGCGCGGTTCCCGTGTTGCGGACGCGGTGCGGGGCCTTGCGGGGGATGAAGATCTCCTCGCCGGCGGCGGGCGTCCAGACGCGGTCGCCGACCGTCATCTCCAGCCCGGGGTCGAGGACGACCCAGAACTCGTCCCGGCGGTCGTGATACTGGAGCGACAGGACGCCGCCCGGGTCGACGGTGATGATCTTGATGCTGCCGGCGTCCTCGTGCGGGTAGCGGCGGAACAGGCCCCAGGGCCGGACGTCCTCGACGATGCGGGCCCGGTAAGCGGCTTCATCCCGTTTTTTTTCTGCCATCGGAAGAGCTCAGCGATCGTTTCGAGCGGCGGTCAAGCGTTCCCCCGCCGGCCGGAGGAGCGGCCGGGCTAGAAGGGGACGTCGTCGTCGCCGCCACCGCCCGAGCCCCCTCCAGAGCTATCGTCGAACGGCGTCCCCTCGGCCTCGGGTTCGGCTTGGCTCGGCCCGCGCGGCTCGTATTCGGGCGCTTCGGCCCCAGCTCCGGATTCCTCGCGCCGCCCGAGGAGGACGATGTTCTCGGCCTCGATCTCTGTCGTCGTCCGCTTGTTCCCTTCCTTGTCCTGCCAGCTCCGTGTCCGGATCTTGCCCTCGACGACGACCTGACGGCCCTTGTCGAGGTACTTCTCGCAGAACTCGGCCTGGTTCCCCCAGACGACGATGTTGTGCCACTCCGTCCGGTCCTTCGTCTCGCGGGTGGCCTTGTTGAAGAACCGCTCGTTCGTGGCCATGGTGAACCGGGCCACCTGGCGCTCCTTCTGGGGGAGGTAGCGCATCTCGGGCTTCTTGCCCAGCCGGCCGATGAGGATGACCTTGTTGAGGCTGTTGGTGTCTCTCATTTTTCCGTCAACTCTCTGATCTTGTCCTGGGCGATCCTGGTCTCGTCCTGGAGCGGGTACTTGGAGACGAGGAGCTTGAACGCCGCCAAGGCCTCGTCCTTCTTGCCGAGCTCCATGTAGCTGATGCCCTTCTTGAGGTGGGCGGCAGCGACCTTATCGCCCTGGGGATAGGCCACGATGACCTCGTTGAAATCGTCGATGGCCTCGAGGTATTTCTTCTGGCTGAAATGGCACTCGCCGATCCAGTAAAGGGCGTTGTCGGCCAAGGGGCTGTCGTGGAACTGCTGGCGGTAAAGCTTGAAGCTCTCAACGGCCAGGTCGTAATTGCCCTTGAGATAATCGTTGTAGGCCATCCGATAGGCTTCGGTCGGCGAGATGTTCGACGCCGGGACCGGCGGAAGCTGGCGGGGGGGTTGGGCCGGGGGCGCGGCCTGGCCCGGTTTCGTTTCGGGCTTTCTCTGCGGCCCGGCCCCTTTCGGCGTCTTGTCGAGGGCCGCTTCGTCCGGGCCCGCCGGGCGCGCCGCGGCCAGGTCGGCGGAAACCTTCTGGACGTCGAGGCTGAGCTGGTCGATCTTTCGGAGCAGGTCCTGGTACTGGGCGGGGACAGCCCTTACGTCATCCCTGAAGCCGGACTCGTCGGAGATGGACCGGCGGACGAGGTCGGCCAGTGTCTTTAGCTCTTCCCGGATGACCCGGAGGTCCTCCGCGTTCCGGTCGACCCGGGCGCGAAGGTCTTGGACCTGCCCCTTGAGGGCCTGGACGTCCTGGTAGATCAGCTCGTAGGCCTTTTTCGTCTTGTCCTGCCCGGACGAAACCCAGGGCAACGACAGGATCAGGACGGCCCCGAGGATCTTTTTGAACAAGGGCTATTTTTCTATGACCAGGAATTGGTCGCGCCGGTTCTTCTGCCAGGCGGACTCGTTGTGGCCGGGCTCGATGGGCTGGCTCTTGCCGTAGGAAATGATCCTCAGCCGGCTGGACGGCACCCCCAGGGAGGCCAGGTAGTCCATGGCCGCCTTGGCCCGCTTCTCGCCGAGCGCCATGTTGTATTCCTCGGTGCCGCGCTCATCGCAGTGGCCTTCGATGAGGACCTTGATCGTCTTGAATCTCGTCAGCCACGAGGCGTTCGTTTCGAGGACCGGCCTGGCGTCGTCGCGGATGAGGGCCCTGTCGTAATCGAAATAGATATTGGCCAGGGGCTTGTCCTTGTTGATCTGCTCGAGCGACCTCTGGAGGAAGATCTCCTCTTCGGACAGGGACGGTTCTTTCACCACCGGTTGCTCGACCTTCTCGACCTTCGGCTGCTCCTGGGCCTGCGGAGGAGGCGGGGGGACTTCCTTCGGTTTTTTCTTGCAGGAGACGGCCAAAGAGAAGACGAGGATGATGGCGAGCGAGTAAATCAGGAACCTTTTCATGAAACCTCCTTCCGGGACATCTCTAGTGGCGAGCGCCGACGCGGGTAGCGCTCAACCACTCTTTTTATACAGTGACGAGGGGGGACTTGTCAATTCGTCCAGTTGGCGAGCTTGTTCTCGCCCCGGTCGGTCAGCCGCCGGAGGTTCGTCCCGTCGTAGTCGATCGTATAGATCTGGACCGAACCCGACATGTTCGAGGTGAAGACGATGTGGCGGCCGTCGGGCGACCAGCTCGGCGTCTCGTTCCGGGCGTTGGACTCCGTCAGCTTGGTCGTCTGGTTGGTCCGGAGGTTGAGGACGTAGAGATCGAAGATGTTCTCGACGCGGGAGACGTAGGCGATACGGTCGCCGGTCGGGGACCAGGCCGGCGAGTCGAAATAGTTCCCGCCGAAGCTGGCCTTCCGGACGTTCGATCCCTCGGCATCCATGATGTAGACCTGGGGCGCGCCCTGGCCTGTCCGGTCGCTGGTGAAGGCGATTTCGCGGCCCGTGGGCGACCAGGACGGCGCCGTGTCGATGGCGCTGTTGTAGGTCAGCCGCTTGACCTTCATCGTCTCCAGGTCGAGGACGTAGATCTCGGCGTTGCCGTCCTCGCTCATGGTCGAGCAGAAGGCCAGCTTCTTCCCGTCGGGGGAGAAAGCCGCGGCGTAGTTGGTCCCCTTGGAGGCGATGAGGGTCTCCTTCCCCTCGTAGATGTTCCGCAGGTAGAGGTCGGCGTTCCCCCGCTTGTAGGAGGTGAAGGCGATCGTCCGCTGGTCGGGAGACCAGGCCGGCATGTAGTCCTTGACTTTGTTGAAGGTGATGCGGGCCTGGTTCGCGCCGTCGTAGTCCATCATGTAGATCTCGTCGTTCCCGTCGCGGTTGCTGACGAAGGCGACGCGGGTCGAAAAGACGGGCTTCTCGCCGTAGAGCTTCATCAGCTCGTCGGCCATCTTGTGGGCGATGAGGCGGAGGCCGCTCTTTTCCGTCTGGTATCTCTTGCCGACGATGAAGCGCTCGCTCTTGACATCGTAGAGCTTGCCGCTGAAGACAGTCCGGCCGGAGTCGTCGGCCGAGAGCTCTCCGGTGACGAGGAGCTTGGCCTGGATCGAGTCCCAGTCCTTGAAGAAGATGTTGTCCGGGTTGAGCGGCCGGATGTAGCCGTAGTATTCCTTGGGCAGCAGCTGAAAGATGCGGCTGTACTTGATGTCGTCGGAGAGCGCCTGCAGGATCTCCTGCGCGGCGGCCTGGGCCTCGGGCGAGGCCGCGCGGACGATGAAGGGAGGCAGGGCCACGGAGACCATGGGCATGCCCTCGCTGATCTTCAGCAGGACCTCCTGCTGGGCCTGGAGGACCCCGGCCGCGGCCAGGGTCAGGAGAACGAGTCCGGTGATCAGTTTTTTTGTCATCATCGCGCGTGCTCGAAGATCAAGTGGATGCCGAGATATTGGCCGTTGTACTCGCTCGGCAGGGGCGCGAACGGGGACGCCGTCTGGATCGCCCGCAGGGCCGAGAGGTCGAAGGCCGGGACTCCGCTCGAGACCTCGACCTTGAGGTCGGCGACCTGCCCGTTCCTGTAGATCCTGAAATAGACCTGGGTCTGGAACTGCCCGCTGACGCCGGGGTCGACGAGCGAAGTGAACCAACTCGAGGAGATCCTGTCGGACAGGAACTGGAGGTAATAGGTGAAGGGAAAGCCCGAAACGCCGAAAGGCTCGCCCGAACCGCTGCCGGAGGCGCCCCCGGTCCCTCCTCCGGTCCCCGGTCCGCCCGGTCCGGTTCCGAACCTCAGGCCGTAGCCCGGGCCTCCGGCGCCGACCGTCGAGGCACCGGCCGCGGTCTCCGACCCGGCGGGGGCCGTCGTCGAGGACTGGGCCTTGGTGATGGCGGCCTTCTTCTCCGGGGCCTTTTTGGCCGTCTTGGGCTTGTCGACGGGATGGCGTAGGCCCGGCTTCTCGTCGGCCTTGACTTTCTCAGGGACCGTCAGGTCGCGGAGCGTTTCCTTCGTTTTCGGGGGGGGCAGGGGCTGGGCCTGGAGGGCCGGCTCTCCGCCGCTGCCTCCGCCCGGACCGCCGCCCCCGGGGAAGCTGACCAGGTTCACGTACTGGATGAGCCCCTTCTGCGGGGCCCGCGGCAGGGAGGGGGAGGCGATGATGAAGATGATGAGGCCGGCATGGAGAAGGGCCGAGAAAAGCAGGGCCCTCTTGAAAGCTTTGGGCATGCCCCGGCTGGGAGCGATCATTTCTTTTTGTCTTTGACGTCGATGGGCTCGGTGATGATTCCGATGACCTCGACGCCCGCCTTCTTGGCGATATCCATGATGCGAACGATGACGCTGAACGGCAGGCTCTCATCGGCCTGGAGGTAGACGACCTTCTTCGGCTTGTTGAAGAAGTACTCCGTGAGGCGGCGCTCCAGGAGGTTGATGTTATAGGTATTTTCGCCGATGTGGATGTACTGGTCCTTGGTCACGGTCAGGGTCAGCCCCTCCTCGGCCGGCTTGGAGTCCGTTTCGGCCTGGGGCAGGTTGATGCCGATGCCGGACTGCATCATGGGCGCCGTGACCATGAAGATAACGAGCAGGACGAGCATGACGTCAACGAAAGGAGTGACGTTGATCTCGGAGAGCGACGTGCCGATCTGCCTCCGGCCGCGGGAGGATGACGGCAGGGACTGCGTGCTAAGAGCCATGGAGCCTCTCGGCGATACTCAGGAACTCGAGGGAGAAGTCCTCCATGTCGGAGATGACGTCCTTGATGCGGCCAAGGAAATAATTGTAGGCGATGACGGCCGGGACGGCGGCGAAGAGGCCAACGGCAGTGGCGATGAGGGCCTCAGCGATGCCAGGCGCGACGACCTGGAGGCTGGCCGAGCGGAGGGCACCGATCCGCTCGAACGAGATCATGATGCCCCAGACCGTCCCGAACAGCCCGATGAACGGCGAGACGCTCCCGGTCGTAGCCAGGAAGAACATCATCCTCTCGAGACGCGACACTTCGGCGTTGGAGGCCTTGAGGAGGGCCCGGTTGAGGCTGTCGGTCTTCTCGCCGGTCCAGCCGTTGCCTGCGGCCGAGGACTTGCTCTGGTAGGCGAGCTCCTTGTAGCCGGCTTGGAAGATGGCGGCGAGGGGGCTCCCCCGGTATTTCCTGGCGGCCTCGCTGACGTCGGTCAAGCTCCGGCTCTTGCGGAAGACGTCGAGGAACTTATCGGACTGCCGGAAGGCGGCGCGGAGGGTCCTGCGCTTGAAGATGATGATGGCCCATGAGAAGACGGAGAAGAAGACGAGCAGGAGGAGGATGAACTGGACGATGATGTCGGCGTCCGAGATGATTTTGAAGATGTTGATATTCATGATGTTCCAAACAAAACTAGCATAGCCCGGAGTCCCTGTCAAATTAGGCGGCCGCCCCGGACCCGCGGCTTGAATGGCGGCGCCTTTCGTTATATATTTCCCGCTTGCCGCCCCACTCACGGGGAGGGGCGGGCCGGGCCGGGCACGAAGCATGAAGATCATCGACACCTTCAAGCGGGTCCTTCTCGGCGGAGAGAAGGACGTCCGCGACCCGAAGATCTTTCAGAAGATCGCGCTGATTGCTTTTTTCGCCTGGGTGGGCCTCGGGGCCGACGGCCTGAGCTCATCGAACTACGGACCTCAGGAAGCCTTCCTGTCCCTGGGGGCCCACCGGCACCTGGCGCTCTATCTGGCCCTGCTCACGGCCATCACCGTCATCACCATCTCCGCCAGCTACTCCCAGATCATCGAGCTCTTCCCGACCGGCGGCGGCGGCTACGTCGTCGCCACCAAGCTCCTGGGGCCGATCTTCGGTCTTGTCTCCGGCTGCGCCCTGATCGTCGATTACGTGCTGACCATCAGTATCTCCATATCGAGCGGCGTCGAGGCCGTCCTGAGCTTTCTGCCGGGCTCGTTTTTCCAGTACAAGCTCACCTTCATTCTCATGGTCACGCTCTCCCTCATCCTGCTGAACTTGCGCGGCGTCAAGGAGTCCGTGGCCACGCTGACGCCCATCTTCGTCCTGTTCTTCCTCTCCCACGCCGCCGTCATCCTCTACGGCATCTTCTCCCACCTCTCGGCGACGCCGACCCTGTTCGTCGATACCATCCGGGAGACGCGGCAGGGCATCCAACAAATCGGCTTCGGGGCCATGGCCTTCATTCTCCTTCGCGGGTACAGCATGGGCGCCGGCACGTACACGGGGATCGAAGCCGTCAGCAACGGGCTTCAGATCCTCCGTTACCCCCAGGTCAAGACGGGCAAGAAGACCATGGCCCTCATGGCGGGCTCACTGGCCTTCACCGCCGGCGGGCTCCTCGTCTGCTACCTCCTGACCGACGTCCAGCACGTGGCGGGCAAAACCCTCAATGCCTCCCTCGTCCAGAACCTCCTCGGGACGTGGAAGATCGGAGGGTTCCCGCTCGGCGTCTGGCTCCTCGGGCTCATCCTGCTCTCCGAGGGCGCGATCCTGTTCGTGGCGGCCCAGACCGGCTTCATAGACGGGCCGCGCGTCCTGGGGAACATGGCCATCGACTCCTGGGTCCCCAACCGCTTCATGCATCTCAGCGAGCGGCTCGTCGTCCAGAACGGCATCTTCTTCATGGGGCTCGCCTCGGTCCTGATCCTCGTCTTCACCCGCGGGTCGGTCCAGGTCCTCATCATCATGTACAGCATCAACGTCTTCATCACCTTCTCCCTCTCCCAGCTCGGGATGTGCCTCCACTGGGTGAAGACGCCGGCCCCGCACCGAGGGAAGAAGCTGGCCGTCAACCTCCTCGGCCTCCTTCTCTCCCTTTCGATCCTGACCGTCACGATCGGGATCAAGTTCAAGGAGGGCGGATGGGTGACCCTGGCCATCACGGCGTCGTTCATCGGCGTCTGCCTTCTCGTCCGCCGGCATTACAATAGGGTCAAGGATATGATGAAGCGCCTGGACGACATCATGGTCCAGGTCGGGCGGATGGCCGGCAAGCACGAGCCGCCCGTCAAGGACCCGGCGGCGCCGACGGCCGTCCTCTTCGTCAGGAACTTCGGCGGCCTCGGCATCCACTCGTTCCTCAACATCCATCGGATCTTCCCCGGCTACTTCAAGAACTTCGTCTTCCTCTCGATCGGCGTCGTCGACTGGAAGAACTTCAAGGGCGCCGAGGAGATCAAGAACCTTGAGCTGCACCTCCATGAGGAGCTGAAGAGGTACGTCCAGCTTTCGACAAGTTTCGGCTTCTATGCGGAGACCGTCCACTCCATCAAGATCGACACGCTGACCGCGATCGGAACCCAGTGCGAGGAGATCCAGAAGAAAAATAGCAAGGCCGTCTTCTTCGTCGGCAAGCTCGTGTTCGAGGAGGAGAACCTTTTCACCCGCCTCCTCCACAACCAGACGGCCTTCAGCATCCAGCGGATCCTCCAGTTCCGGGGGATCCCGACCATCGTCCTGCCGATCCGGGTCATGAAGACCGGGGCGTAAAAAGGGAGGGGTCGCCCCCACAACGGGGGATAACTGATATTTATTCGGATAGTTACCAGAAATACGGCTCCGGGCCGCTCCGCCGTCCTTCTGCCGGTCGCTCCTAGGAATGCGCTTCCTGCCGGTCGGGCGCGGGCGCGTCCGGCGCGGCGCCGAGGAGCCGGCGGAGGATCTCGCGGGCGACGCGTTTCGCGTCCTTACCGCTCTCATTCGTCGCGCCGACGCAGGAGGGGCACCCGTCACGGCATGGGCAGGCCTCGAGGGTGCGGAGGGCATGGTCGAGGAGCCGCGCTTCGAGGGCGAAGAGCGACGGGCTGAGGCCGATACCGCCGGGATAGTTGTCGTAGATGAAGATGTTAGGCTCGAAGTCCGGCTCCATGACGGCGGTCATCTCATCCTCGCCCTGCGTCCGGGCCGGGACGTTCCGGGGCCGGAGGGACTCGCCTGTCGAGTTGTCGCCGATGGAGACGCCGACGTCGTGGAGATCGCACATCATGAAGAGCGGCGAAACGTGGTGGAGGAGGTAGGCGACCCCGAACAGCCCGTTGATCCTCTGCTCCGAGGGATAGGGGATCGCCTGGAGGAGCGCGGCGGGGATGGTCAGCCACCAGGCGGTCGTGTGCATTTCGTTCTCGGGCAGGCTAAGGTCGCCGGCGCCGACGTTTTCCATCGTGTGGAACTTGATCTTCTTGAAGCCGACGACTTGAGTCGTGACGTGGACCTCGCCGTGGGAGATCAGGCACTCGCCGAGGGATTTCCCTTCGAACCTCTCGAGGACCTTGATCTTCGTGTAATCGATGGCGTCCGTGTAGTAATCGACATCGGTCTTCTTGACGTAGGCCTTCCGCTCCTTGAAGTCCAGCTTCTCGACGAAGTACTGCTCGCCCTCGCAGAGGTAGATGGCCTTTTCGTGGAGCGCGGTCAGGGCCGAGGTATAGTCGACCTCGGCGATGGCCTTGGCCGGGCCGGTCTGGTCGACGACGACGAAGTTGTCCGAGCTGATGCTCCGCAGGTTCACGGAGTCGGCCGGGTAGGCGTCCGACGTGTAGAACCACTTGTCCTTCGAGTGGTGCAGGAGCTTGTCCTCCTCGAGGAACTGGAGGATGCCCGAGATGTCGGCCCGGCCGAACCTCTCGCCGTCCTCGAACGGCAGCTCGAAGGCGGCGCACTCGACGTGGCTGACGAGGATCGACAGGTTGTCCGGGTTGATGAGGGCCATTTCGGGCGGCTTGGAGAAGAAGTACTCCGGGTTGTGGATGATGAACTGGTCGAGGGGCGAGCTCGTGGCGACGAGGACGGCCGCGGACCGGCCCGTCTTGCGGCCGGCCCGCCCGGCCCTCTGCCAGGTGCTGGCAATCGTCCCCGGGTAGCCGGCGAGGACGGCCACGTCGAGGCTCCCGATATCGATGCCGAGCTCGAGGGCGTTGGTCGAGACGACGCCCAGGATGTCGCCGCTCCGGATGCCCTTCTCGATCTCCCGCCGGACAAGGGGCAGGTAGCCGCCGCGGTAGCCTCGGACGAGTCCCTCCTTTTGGAGGCTCGTCTCGATGTCCTGCTTGAGATACGTCAGGAGGACCTCGGTCGTCAGCCGGCTCTGGGCGAAGACGATCGTCTGGAGGCCGTTCTTGAGGAAGATCGAAGCCAGGCGGCGCGACTCGTTGACGTAGGACCGGCGGATGCCGAGGGCGGCGTTGACGACCGGCGGCGTGTAGAAAATGAAGTATTTCTCGCCGCGCGGCGCGCCGTTGTCATCGATGAGCGAGACCGGCGCCTCGATCATCTTCTCGGCCATCTCGCCCGGGTTGGCGATGGTGGCCGTCGAGAGGATGAACTGGGGGTCGGAGCCGTAGAAGCGGGCGATGCGGCGGAGGCGCCGGAGGACGTTGGCCAGGTGGCTGCCGAAGATGCCGCGGTAGCTGTGGAGCTCGTCGAGGACGACGTACTTGAGGTTCTCGAAGAGCTTGATCCACTTTGTGTGGTGGGGGAGGATGCCCGAGTGGAGCATGTCGGGGTTGGTCAGGACGATGTGGCCGCGGGCCCGGATGGCCTTGCGAGCGTCCTGGGGCGTGTCGCCGTCGTAGGTGAAGACCCGGATCTCCTCGGGCAGGCGGGCGTTGACGTCGTCGAGCTCGGCCCGCTGGTCGTTCGACAGGGCCTTCGTCGGAAAGAGATACAGCGCCCGCGTGGAAGGGTCCTTGAGGATGGCGTCGAGGACCGGGAGGTTGTAGCAGAGCGTCTTCCCGGAGGCCGTGGGCGTCACGACGACGACGTTCTTCTTTTCCTGGAGCGCGTCCCAGCAGGAGCGCTGGTGGGAATAGAGGCGGTGGAAGCCCTTCTGGCCGAGGGCCTCGAGGAGGGCGGGGTGGACGCCGTCGGGGTAGTCCCTGTACTTCCCCTCCTGGGCCGGGAGGTGCTTGATGGCGCAAATCGAGTCGGTCCGGTAGCCGATCTCCTTGATGAGCTCGATCGAGCGGAGGATCCTGTCGTCGTTGGCCATGGAACTCCTCTCATCCTAACGAAATCCCCGGCGATGGTCAATAAATCGAGGACACCAAAGGGGGGACACGTACCAAAGGTCCATGTCCCCGACTTCTTGCCGGTTTTATGGTAAAATATCCGGTTATGCTGAGCGAGATACGCATCAAGAGGGCGGCGCAGCACAATCTAAAGAACATCGACGCGGCCTTGCCCCGGAACAAGCTGATCGTCGTCACCGGCCCGTCCGGCTCGGGGAAGTCGTCGCTCGCCTTCGACACGCTCTTCGCCGAAGGGCAGCGCCGCTACATCGAGTGCCTCTCGGCCTACGCCCGCCAGTTCATCGAGCAGATGGAAAAGCCCGAGGTCGAGAGCATCGAGGGCCTCTCGCCGTCCATCTCGATCGACCAGAAGACGATTTCCACGAATCCCCGTTCGACCGTGGGGACGATCACCGAAGTCTACGACCTGCTCCGGCTCCTCTACGCCCGGGTCGGGACGCCGCATTGCCCGAGGTGCGGCCGGGCCGTGAGTTCCCAGACGCCGGATGAGATCGCGAGGAAGATCGCCGAGGTCCGCCGGGGGCAAAGGGTCAGGATCCTGGCTCCCCTCATCAAGGGCCGGAAGGGCGAATACCAGCGCCTCTTCGAGCGCCTGCGGAAGAAGGGCTTCCTCCGCGTCCGGACGAACGGCGCCTTCCACGACCTCGATGACGATATCTTCCTCGAGAAAACCCGCAAGCACACGATCGAGGTCCTCGTCGACACCGTCAAGGTCGGCCCCGACTCGGAGAAGCGGCTCCAGGACGCAGTGGGGAAGGCCCTCGAGGTGGCGGAGGGCGAGGTCCTGGCGGTCGACGACGGCGGCCGGGAGCGCTTCTTCTCTTTGAGCCTCCTCTGCCCTTACTGCGAGGTCAGCCTGCCCGAGCTCGAGCCCAGGAACTTCTCCTTCAACAGCCCGTACGGGGCCTGCCCCGCGTGCCACGGCCTGGGCTTCGAGACAGCGCTCGACGAGCGGGGCGAGATCGAGCTCACGGACGAGGTCTGTCCGCAGTGCCGCGGCACCCGGCTCAAGCCGGAGACCCTCTCGGTCCGGGTCGGCGGCAAGAACATCCACGAGATCGGGGAGCTCCCGATCGAGGACCTCCTCCGGTTCGTCCCGACCCTCCAGTTCGGACCGTCCGACGAGCTCGTCGCCTCGAAGATCCTGAAGGAGATCGGCGCCCGCCTGGCCGTCATGGGGGACCTCGGGATGTCCTACCTCCATCTGAACCGGACGACCGCCTCCCTGTCCGGCGGCGAGGCCCAGCGGGTCCGGCTGGCGGCCCAGGTCGGCTCCCGGTTGCGCGGCGTGCTCTATGTCCTCGACGAGCCGACGATCGGGCTCCACCAGCGCGACAACGGCCGCCTCATCTCACTCCTGCGCAGCCTCCGTGACGAGGGGAACTCCATCGTTGTCGTCGAACACGACGAGCAGACCATCCGGGCCGCCGACCACATCCTCGACCTCGGCCCGGGCGCGGGCGAGGCCGGTGGGTTTAAGGTCGCGGAAGGCCCGCTCGCGGCGATCCTCGCGTCCCCCGATTCCCTGACCGCCCAATACCTGCGGGGCGAGCGGAAAGTGCCGGTGCCCGCCTCGCGGCGATCTCCCTCCGGCTGGCTGACCGTCCGCGGCGCCCGCGAGCACAACCTGAAGGCGATCGACGTCCGCCTCCCGCTCGGCGTCATGACCGCCGTCACCGGAGTCTCCGGTTCCGGCAAGAGCACGCTCGTCTACGACATCCTGTTCAAGGGCCTGACGAACAGGATCTACAATGCCCGTCACCGCGTCGGCAGCCACGACGGCATGGAGGGCGTCGATCAGGTCGACAAGGTCGTCGCCGTCGACCAGAAGCCGATCGGCCGGACGCCCCGCTCCAATCCGGCGACCTACACCGGCATGTTCACCGCCCTCCGCGAGCTCTTCGCCCGGACCCCAGAAGCCCGGATGCGGGGCTATTCCTCGAGCCGCTTCAGCTTCAACGTCTCCGGCGGCCGGTGCGAGGAGTGCGAGGGGGCCGGCGTCAAGAAGATCGAGATGCACTTCCTCCCCGACGTCTTCGTCACCTGTGACCGATGCGAGGGGAAAAGGTACAATAAGGAAACCCTGGCCGTGACATACAAAGGCCGGACGATCGCCGATTTCCTGGCCATGACCGTCGACGACGCCTACGAGCTCGTCAAGGCCCATCCCCAGCTCAAGCGTAAGCTGGCCACGCTCAAGCGGGTCGGGCTCGGCTACATCCGCCTCGGCCAGCAGGCCCCGACGCTGTCCGGGGGCGAAGCGCAGCGGATCAAGCTGACGAAAGAGCTCGGCCGGAGGGCCAACGGCCGAACCCTCTACCTCCTCGACGAGCCGACGACGGGCCTCCATTTCGACGACGTCCGCAAGCTCCTCGAGGTCCTGTCGGAGCTCGTCAGTTTGGGCGGCACGATCGTCATCATCGAGCACAACCTTGAAGTCATCAAGTATTGCGACTATATTATTGACCTCGGGCCCGAAGGGGGAGAGGACGGCGGCCGCATCGTGGCCCAGGGGACGCCGGAGGACGTCGCCGGAGTGGCCCGCTCCTATACGGCGCACTACCTGAAAGAGGCCCTCCGCGACGCGCGGCCGGGACGAAAGGACGGCTGACGGACGATGGCCTTCAAGGATATCGCGGGCAACGGCCGGGTCAAAAAGATCCTGAGGCTGGCCCTCGAACGGGACAGGGTCCCGAACTCCCTCCTGTTCTGCGGCCCGGAGGGGACCGGAAAGCGGCAGACGGCCCTGACCGTGGCCAAAGCCCTCAACTGCCTGGAGATGGCGGGCGACTCGTGCGACCGGTGCGCCGCGTGCCGGGCCATCGACGAAAACCGCTTCCCCGACGTCATGGAGATCGAGGCCGATGCCCGCGACATCAAGATCGATCAGACCCGCATCCTGAAGCAGATGGCCTTCCTGAGGCCGATGTCCGGCAGGAGGCGCGTCTTCATCATCGAGGACGCCGATCATATGAACCCGGCTTCCGCCAATTCCCTGCTCAAGGTCCTCGAGGAGCCGCCGCTGTTCTCCCACATCATCCTCGTCACCGCACGCCCGTTCCTCCTCCTTCCAACCATCGTCTCCCGCTGCCAGACGCTGGCCTTCTCGGCCGTCAGCAACGAGGAGATCGAGCGGATCCTGGCCGGCCACGACTATCCCGCAGACCAGGCCCGAATCCTGACCCTCCTCGTCGACGGCAACCTCGAGCGGGCCCTGGAGCTCGAATGGGACGAGGTCCAGGCGTCGAGGGACGACTCCTGGCAGCTCTTCGAGTCCGTGCTCAGGGGGCGCCGCGCCTCGCTCTTCCTGGAGCGGTTCGGGTCCCTGACCAAGGCGTCGCAGGAGGAGTTCCAGCGGACCCTGGAGCTGTTCTCGTCGTTCGCCCGCGACATCCTCCTCCTCGAGCTCGGCGGGGACGTCCGGTTCCTCCTCAATCCGGATTATGAAGCCCAGCTGCGGGAAGCGGCGAGGCTCTTGCCGCCCGCCAAGGCCATGGCTTTTCTCGCGGACACGGGACGCGTCCTCTCCGATCTCCGCGGGAATCTGAACAGGAACCTCATGGCGACCGTCTTCTTTTCGAATTTCGGAGAATTGACCCATGCCTGATATTATCTGCGTTCGGAGCGAAACTTCGGGCCGGCTCCTCCGGGCCCGGACCGGCGAGGAGCCCCTGAGCACGGGCGACCTGTGCATCGTCGATTCCGAGCTCGGCGGCGACCTGACCGTCGTCGTCGACGAGAGCCTCCTCTGCCGGAACCAGAAAGCGTGCCAGTCCGCCGTGCCCGTCATCCGCAAGGCCACCGACGAGGACGTCCGGAAGTTCGAGTGGCTGAGGGAGAAGGAGAGCCGGGCGTACGAGTTCTGCCTGCAGCGGATCAATGCCCGCGCCCTGCCCATGAAACTGGTCTCGGTCCGCTATTTCTTCAGCGAGAAGAAGGGCATCTTCTACTACACGGCCGACGGCCGGATCGACTTCCGCCAGCTCGTCAAGGACCTGGCCAAGGAGCTACGGATGAGGATCGAGATGCGCCAGGTCGGCGTCCGGGACGAGGCCAAGATGATCGGCGGCCTCGGCGTCTGCGGCCGGTGCCTCTGCTGCACGAGCTTCATGCGGACGTTCGAACCGGTAACGATTCAGAAGGCCCGCAAGCAGCAGATTGTCATCAACCCGACCAAGATCTCGGGGCTCTGCGGCCGGCTCATGTGCTGCCTCGCCTTCGAGGAACAGAGCCGGGGCCGGATGTACTCCGAGACGAACGACCGGGAGATCGAAGACTGAGGAGACGGCCCGAGCGGGCCGGGCGGACGGGTCCGCGGGGCGAGCCGCGGCTTCAGTCCTTGGGAACGATCCTGAACTTGACGCGGCCGGACTCGGCGACAAGCGCACCATCGGCCCGGAACGCCTGGACCTGCCAGTAATAGGTCTGGCCGGGTTTCATCTTCGACTTGATCTCATCGGGCAGGTCGATCCGCGTCTCCTTGGTCGACGCGCTCATGAGGGGGGACTTGCCGGTCAGGGAGACCTTGTATTCGATGTCCTCCCCGACCGCCTTCCACTCGAGGAAGGCCGGCACTTCCGCGACCTCGGCCACGGGCGAGAGGACGGCGACCGCACCGCCTCGTACTGTCCCGTCGCCGCTGAGGACGAGGGGAGGCGAAACGGCGCCGCCCCGGGGGATGAGGAGCCAGGCGGCGAGGAGGACGGCCGCCACCGAAACACCGGCCACGGCCAGCCGGAGGGGGGTGAGGAAGCCGAAGGCCTGTTCCGGCCAGGACCGGAGCCTCTCCCCCTCGGCCTTGCCGGCTTCGGGCGTGCTCAAAACGCCCTCTTTTTTGAGGACTTGGACGATCTCATTGCGCTCCGACATCTTGCCGAAACACGAGCGGCAGATGAAGTAGTGCTCTTCGAAATCCGTCTGCTCCTTGGGCTCCATCCTGTTCAGGAGATATTCGTCGATCTTATCTTCATACCGGCATTTTCTCATGGCCGACACCTTTTGCGAATTACAACCGTTTAGTCGCCGGAAGGAGGTCGAAAACGGAAAAAATCAGGCCTTGACGGACTTCTTGATGAGCTTGATGGCGTAGTTCACCCGCTCGCTGACCCGGCGTGGGGAGATGCCCAGCTCGCGGGCCACTTCGTCCCTAGTAAACTCTTTGTAATAATAGAGATAGAGGACTTCCCGGAACTTGGGCTTGAGGCTGTTGACAACCTGGGCGATCTGTCGGGCGCGCTCCCGGTTCTCGGTCTCGTCGTGGGGATCGGGGAGGGTCGCCGGCTCTGGGGCGTGCCGAAGGACTTTGGTCTTCTGACGGATGTGGTCGATGATCCGCCGGGTCGTGATCGTGTAGAGGAACGTCCCGACCGAGCTTTCTCCCCGGAAGGCGCCGGTCTTGACCTTCTCGATGGCCTGGGTGAGGATCTCGTCGACGACATCCTCCCAGTCGGGGGTTGCGCTCCCCAGGGCTTTCCGGACCCGGAAGGAGATGACGGGCCGGTAGCCGAGGATGGCCTCGTCGAGAGGCACACCGTTCTTGTCGGCTTCCATAGCACCCTCATTATAGGAAGCGTCCGGCGAGCCGCGCAACCTCTCTGGGAGTCAATCTTTCCTCACCCCTAGCGACTAACCAAATACTTCCCCAAGAGGAACGGAATACCCCGCCTGAGGCGGGGGGGGGCCGGCGGGGAAGCGGACGAGCCATGAACGTAGGAACACCGTTTTTCCCCGCCGCCCGGCTAGCGGACGAGCCCGAGGGACAATACCGCAGGATCGAAGGCGCCCGGCGCGTCCTGAGGCAAATGGACGTGTCCTACGGGCGATATTCCCCGGTCAGCCCCGATCGTCTTGCGGTGAGCGCGGAGCGGGACGTCTGGCTGACGTCCGGCCTCTTGTACTTTGTCGCCGCGGCCGACTCCGGAGCCGGGCTGGCGGCCCATTCGCGGACGGCGGCGCGCTACGCCGTGCTCCTGGCGCGGGCCCTCGGCATTAGCCGGGAGGGTGATCTCCTGGACATCGAGCGCGGGGCCCTTCTCCACGACGTCGGGAAGGCCGCCGTGCCGCGGTCCATCCTCGTCAAAAACGGGGCCCTGACGACGCTCGAGCGCGAGGTCGTCCGGGAACACCCCTTCGTCGGCTACAAGATGATCGAGGACTTCGCCTTCCTGAAGCGGGCCTCGCGGATCGTCCTCTGCCACCACGAGAGGTTCGACGGGCGCGGCTACCCGTCGGGCCTGGCCGGCGACGCGATCCCGCTCGAGGCGCGGATCTTCGCCCTGGCCGACACCCTGGACGCGATGACGACCGACAGGCCCTACCGGAGTGGGCGCTCCTTCGAGGAGGCGGCGAGGGAGATCGGAGAGCTCGGCGGGCGCCAGTTCGACCCCGCGGTCACCGAAGTCTTTATGTCCATCCAGGCCGGCGCCTGGCGGCGCGCCGGAGCCGACGCGGCGGTTCGGTTCAGGACCCCCCTGGCCCACTAAGCGTCAGAATTCTTCCTTCTTGGCCCGATCCCGCACCATGTCCTTGAGATAGCTCTTCCGGTCGACGAGGATCTCGCGTGGCTTGCTCCCCTCCGACGCGCCGATGAGACCCTCCTGCTCCATCTGGTCGATGATCCGGGCGGCCCGCGCGTAGCCGAGCTTGAGCCGCCGCTGGAGGTAGGAGGCCGAGGCCTGGCCCGTCGTCAGAATGAGCTGAACGGCCTCCTCGTAGCGGTCGTCCTTCTCCCCGGTATCTTCCCAGGCCTGTTCGGCCCCGCCCTTGACGACCTGGATGATGCGCTCGTCGAAGGTCGGCGTCCCCTGGCTCTTGACGAACTTGACCAGGCGGCGGACCTCGGGGATCGATATGTAGGCGCAGTGAAGGCGGATGAGGCGCGGGAAGTTGGGCGGCAGGAAGAGCATGTCGCCCATGCCGAGGAGCTTGTCCGCGCCGATGGTGTCGATGATGATCCGGGAGTCAACCTTGGAGGGGACGCGGAAGGCGACGCGGCAGGAGAAGTTGTTCTTGATCGTGCCCGTGATGACGTCGATCGACGGCCGCTGGGTTGCCATGACGAGGTGGATCCCGACGGCCCGGGCCAGCTGGGCCAGCCGCCCGATGAAGAACTCGACCTCCTGGGCGCCGACCATCATCAGCTCGGCCAGCTCGTCGATGATGATGACGATGTAGGGGAGGGGCTGGTAGGCCTCGCGCTCATCGTCGGTGAGCTTGCCCTTCTTCTCGGCCAGGATCTGCTTCATGTGCTGGTTGTACTGGTCGATGTTCCGGACCTTGACGCCCTGGAGCTTCTTGTAGCGCTCCTCCATCTTTCGGACGATGTCCATGAGCACGACGTGGGCCTTCTTCGGGTCGTTGATGACCGGGCAGAGGAGGTGGGGGACATCCTCGTAGAGCGTGAACTCGAGCCGCTTGGGGTCGATCAGGACGAGCTTCACCTCTTCGGGCGTGGCCTTGTAGAGGAAGCTCGCGATGAGGGCGTTGAGGGCGACGCTCTTGCCCGTCCCGGTCGAGCCGGCGATGAGGAGATGGGGCATGACGGCCAGGTCCGTGATGTACACGCCGCCGTGGACGTCCTTGCCCAGGGCGAAGGCGAGCTTGGACGGCGACTCGATGAACTTCTCGGATTCGATGATATCGCGGAGTTTGATGATTTCGCGCTTGTTGTTCGGGATCTCGACGCCGAGCGACGACTTGCCCGGGATGCGCTGGATGCGGACCGACTCCGCCTCGAGGGCGAGCGACAGGTCCTCGGTCAGGTTGGCGACCTGGCTGACCTTGATCCCCGGCGCCGGGTAGAACTCGTAGGTCGTGATGACCGGGCCGGGGTGGTACTCGCGGACCTCGCCCTCGATGCCGAACTCCTTGAGCTTCTCCTCGATGCGGCGCTTCTTGTCGTAGAGCTCGTCCTTGTCGATCTTCTCCGCCGGCTTGCCCGGGTCGAGGAGGCTGTACGGCGGAAAGTGGTACTCGCCCTTCTTTCCTAGGTCGGGGAAGAGGAGCTTTTCGGGCTGCGGCGGGGCGACGGGGGGCCTGGGCCTGGGAGCTGCGGCCGCGGCGCGGGCGGCCTTCTCCGCCTCCTTCTCCTGTTTTTTCCGCTCCCTCTCGGCCCTCTTCTCGGCCTTCCGGTCGGCTTTCGGCTCGGGCTCGAGGGCGGCGGGCGTCTCGGGCCGGCCGTTGTATTTTTTCTCGACCTTCTCCCTCATCTTGTCCCGCTCCTTGTTCTTCTGGTAGCGGGTGATGCGGATCCGGACCTGGTTGAAGGTCGAGTCGACCGCGCCCTTGAGGAACTGGAGCGTCCTGGCCAGCGACCAACGCGTGGAGAAAAGGAGGAAGAGGCCGAACGCGGCCAGGAGGAAGATGAACGAGCCGACGGTGCTCAGGTACCGCTCGAGAAAATTCAGGACGGAAAATCCGATGATCCCGCCTGCTTGGATGACCGTCCCCCGGAAGGGGATCCTTAGGAAGAGGATGGCGGCGAGCGGGCAGACGATCAGGAAGAACAGGAAGACCATGCCCAGACGGCGGAAAAGGCCGCCGGAGGTGCCGTGGAGGGCGGCCCTAACGGCCGCGTACCCCAGGCCGAACGGCAGAAGAAAAGCGACGAAACCCAGAAACCAGAAGAGACCCTCGGCGAAATAGGCCCCGATCCGGCCGGCGAAGTTGCTGACGTGATGGCCGGACGCCGCCGTGTTGGCGAACGACGGGTCGCTGGAGTCGTAGCTGATGAGGCTGACCAGGGAAAAGAGGGCGAAGAAGAGCAGGACGATCCCGGTGATCTCGACGGCCAGGCCGGGCTTTCGGGCGGGAGCCTTGCCGTTCGCCGCGCCCTTTTTCCGTTTTTTCACGGCGCGATTATAGCACAATCGCCCTAGGTTTTATTGGGGACATGTCCCTTTCGTATATGTCCCCTCTTGCCGCAGCGTCCGGAAGAGGGCGAAAAGGCTGTCCGCCGCGAGCGCTTCGGCGCGGACGTTCCTGGACAGGCCGAGCGCGTCATAGGCCGCGGCGAGCCGGCCGGGGTCCGAGCGGCGGGCCAGATTCTTCCAGAGCATCTTGCGCCGCTCGCCAAAGGCCGCCCTCAGGAACTCCCGGAACGGCTCGTCCGCCGCGCCGGCATGGAGCGGGACCGGCCTGCGCCGGAGCGTCAAAAGAGAGGACCGGACCTCGGGCGGGGGCAAGAACGAACCTGGGGCCACCGCGAACGCGATCCTGGCCTCGAACTCATTCTGAAGCAGGATCCCGAGAGGCGCATAGCTCTTCGTGCCCGGACCTGCCGTGACCCGCTCGGCCACTTCCTTCTGAAGGAGGAGCGTGGCATCGGTCACGACGGCGCGCTCGTCGAGGACACGGAAAAGGAGCGGGGTTGAAATGGAGTAGGGAATGTTCCCGGCGAACCGGAGCGCGGGGACATTGGCCCTGTTCAGGATATCCCGGAAATCGACCCTCAGCACGTCGGCATGCACGACTTCGACATTGGCCGGCATCGCCTCCCTCAGGCCGGGGATGAGACGCCCGTCCTTCTCGATGGCGATGACCCGTCCGGCCTTTTCGGCCAGCGCGGCCGTCAACGCTCCGCGTCCGGCGCCGATCTCGATGATGACGTCATCGGCCCGGGGGGCGATCGTGCCGACGATCCTCGCCAGGACAGCCCGGCTGGCCAGGAAATGCTGCCCGAGGGCGTGGCGCCTTGATTTCTTCATCATCGCTGGTCGCGGAGCCCGTTCCGCCGGCGCCTATGATACCGCTTTTCCGGCCGGGGGGCCACCCGGTCCGGAGGGGCGTTGCGATTGACGCGGCGACGCCCCCGGCCCATAATCTAACCCTCAGAAATTCAGGGAGTTTGGCTTATGCGCCTCAAGAAGATCCTCCTCTTCGGGCTCGGCCTCGTCGCCATCCTGTCCGCCCTCTTCGCCGTCCGCAAGCTGCGGAAATAGGCCGTTTCCGGCGCCCGCCGGGGGCGCCCTTCGCGCCCCGGGGTTTGACAAGGCCCCGGCTTTTCAATAGAGTAAGGAATCGCCAATGCCCGATAAAAAGGTCCTGATCGTCGATTATGACACTCAGAGCCTGGACGCGCTGACCCGGCTCATCAAATCGCAGAAGATCGAAGTCGTCACCGCCACGGACGGCCAGGCCGGCTACGAGAAGTTCCGCTCCGAAAAGCCCGACCTGGTCATCCTGGAGGCCATCCTTCCCAAGGTCCACGGCTTCGACCTGACGAAGAAGATCACCCAGGAGTCGGCGGGGCAGGTCCCCGTCGTCATCGTCACAGGCCTCTACAAGGGGCCGCAGTACCGGCACGAGGCCATCGCCACCTTCGGCGCCTCGGACTACTTCGAGAAGCCGGTCGATCCCGACCGGTTCGTCGACACCATCCGCCAGCTCGTCCGCGACGAGGAGGACATCGAGGAGGTCCTGCCCGACTCGAACGCCGTCGTCGAGGGCCTGGCCCGGCGGGCGCGGGAGAAGGCGCTCGAGGGGAAGGGAAAGGCCTCCTAGCTCGGAGAGGGGGCGACGCGAATGACGAGCCTCTGGACACGCTGCAACAACTGCCAGCGCATCCTCTACAAGCAGGACATCATCGACAACGTGTCCGTCTGCCCCTCGTGCAACTTCCACTTCCGCATCTCCGCGGAGGAGCGGCTCCAGATGCTGTTCGACGACGGGACCTACGAAGTCGTCGACGCGGACATCCACTCCGTCGACGCTCTGCATTTCGTCGACACGAAGCGCTACGCCGACCGCCTGGCGGAGAACGAGCAGCGGACGGGCCTCGCGGAGGCCATCGTCACGGCCCGCGGGACGATGGGCGGCATCCCCGTCTACGTCCTGGCCATGGAGTTCGGGTTCCTCGGCGGGAGCGTGGCCTCGGTCGTCGGCGAGAAGATCGCCCGGGCCTGCGAGCGCGCCGTCGAAGAGAGACGGCCCGTCATCATCGTCTCCTGTTCCGGAGGCATGCGGATGCAGGAGGGGATGCTGTCGCTTATGCAGATGATCAAGTCGAGCGCGGCCATCGCCCGGCTGGGCGTGGCCAAGCTGCCCTACATCTCGGTCCTGGCCGACCCGACGACCGGAGGCACGACGGCGAGCTTCGCCATGCTCGGCGACATCAACGTCGCGGAGCCCCAGGCGCTCATCGGCTTCGCCGGGCCGCGCGTCATCGAGCAGACCATTAAAGAGAAACTCCCCAAGGGGTTCCAGCGATCGGAGTTCCTCCTCAGCCACGGCATGGTCGATGACGTCGTCGAACGGAAGAACCTGAAGAGCCACCTCGTCCGGGCCCTCCGGCTCTTCCTCAACCGGCCTCAATGAAACCCGGCGAGTGCCGGGACTACCTCGGCCACCTCCAACATTTCGGCATCAAGCTCGGTCTCGAGAACATCACGACGCTCCTAGGCGCGCTCGGCGACCCCCACCTCTCGTTCCCGTCCGTCCACGTCGCGGGAACGAACGGCAAGGGCTCGGTCTCGGCCATGCTCGAGGAGATCCTCCGTGGACACGGCTTCCGGACAGGCCTCTACACGTCGCCCCACCTCGTGAGCGTCGAGGAGCGGATCCGCGTCGGCGGAGAGACGATCACGCCGGAGCGCTTCTGCGTCCTCCTCGAGCGGATCAGAGAGACGATCGAAGGGTTGATGGCGGCCGGCCGGCTCGTCTACCATCCCACGTTCTTCGAGGTTCTGACGGCCCTGGCCTTTGTCCATTTTGCCGAGAGCCGCCTGGACGTCGCGGTCCTCGAGGTCGGCATGGGCGGCCGCTTCGACGCCACGAACGTTGTCCGGCCCCTGCTCGCCGTGATCACGACGATCTCCCGGGACCACGAAAAGCATCTCGGCTCGACCCTTCGGCAGATCGCCTTCGAGAAGGCTGGCATCATCAAGCCGGGCGTGCCCGTCGTCTGCGGCGTTCCCGGCGGCGTCGCCCTGCGGGAGATCCGGCGGCTGGCACGGGAGAGGGGAGCCCCCCTCGTTCAAGTCTTCGGCCCGGGCACCGGGCTCGAGACGCGCCGGACGGACGGCGGCTTCCGCTTCCGCTACGCGAGCGGGACGAACGAGTACGCCTACACGCCCGGCCTGGCCGGCCGCCACCAAGGGGCGAACGCCGCCGTCGCGATCGCGGCCGCAGAAGTCCTCGGCCGGACCTGGAGGCCGCTCCGCAAGGCCGGCATCCTCCGCGGCATCCGCCGGACGCGGTGGCCGGGACGGCTCGAAACGGTCTCCCGGCGGCCCCTGGTCATCCTCGACGGCGCCCACAACGAGGAAGGGACCGATTCCCTGGCGGCTTACATCAGGAACGTCATCCGCAAGCCGGTCATCCTCGTCTTTGCGGCCATGAAAGACAAGGACATCAGGGCCATGGCCCGCCGCCTTTTCCCGGAGGCCCGGACCGTCATCGTGACCCGGGTCCCCCACAAGCGTTGCGCCGAGCCCGACGAGATCCGGGCCGCGGCCGGCGAATTCCGCGACAGGATCCGGCTGGAGCCGGACGTCTCCAAGGCCGTTCGCCTGGCCCTCGAGGGATCGGCGGGCCGGACGCCCGTCGTCATTGCCGGCTCCCTTTTCCTCGTCGGGGAAGTCAAGAAGCTTCGGCTGTTCGAATGAAGGGTCCTGTCCCGGTGCGTCACCGTCCGGCCTGGTGCCAAGGAGGTCGAGCTCTGGGTGTTCCCTCCGCTCGGCCTTTCTACGCCTCCCTCCGGGAAGCACCCATTCGCTCTCCCCTTGATCGCAACCTTCGCTTCGGCGTCTCCCATGAACCCTTTCGGTGCCGGGCGGAGACTGGCACCGTGCCACCTGTCTTTGCTAAGATCGAGCGCGACATGGAGCCGGGCAACTGTTGATTTTTAGGCTCGATGGCGTTAGAATTTTCTTTACTTTAGCGCCTGGAATAGACAATTGAATATCATCCCTGACGCGACTGTTCTGGTAACCTTCGCCATCGTCTGGATCCTGGTCCTGGTGCTGTCGCGGGTCTTCTTCAAGCCCATGGGCCGGGTCCTCGGTGAGCGGGCGGCCCGGCTCGAGAAAGCTAAGACCGAGACCGAGACGGCCCTTGCGGGCTGCGAGGAGGACCTGCGCAAGATCGAGGAGCGGCTGAGGGAAGCCCGGGCCGCGTCGGATGCCCTCTGGGAGCAGGCGGAAACCCAGGCCCTCAAGGAGAAAAGCCGGCTCATCCAGGACATCCAGACCGAGACCAGGGCCCAGTTGGAGAAAGCCCGCCAGGAACTCGAGCGGGAAGTCGAGCGCCTCAAGAAGGAGCTCGACGCCCGGTCGGGCGAGCTTTCCGAGGATATCGAGCGGAGGGTCATGAACTGATGAGCGCGAGGAAGTCGGCCGCCGTCGTCCTGGCCGTTCTGCCCCTGCTCGTTTTCATGAGCGCCGAGGAAGCGGCCAAGACCTCCGCGACCATGGACTTCATCGGCATGGCGATCAACTTCCTGGTCCTCTTCGGGGGGCTGGCGTTCGTCCTCCGCAAACCCGTCGCGGCCATGCTCGCCAAGCGGTCGGCCGATGTCCGGGAAACCCTCCGCCTGGCTGACGCCTCGAACTCCGAGGCGGAGGCGAAGCGCGCGGAGTCGACGGCCCGGCTGTCCGGGCTAGAAGAGGAGATCCGGCTCATGATGGGCACGGCCCAGACCGTGGCCCGGCGCGAAGAAGAGAGGATCGCCGCCCTGGCCGCCGAAGAGGCCCAGCGGCTGCGACGCTTCACCGAGCAGGCCATAGAACAGCAAGTCCGGTCCAGCCTCCGGGAGCTCCGGACCCACGCGGCGGAAGAGGCCACGTCGCTGGCCCGGGAAAGGATCCGGAACAGACTGACCCCCGAGGACCAGGCGGCCCTCATCGACAAGTCCATCGAGAGGCTTTCGCGGCTCCATGAAGAACCAGACGCTCGTTAGGAAATACGCCCAGGGCCTCGTCCAAGCGGTGAAGGACGACTCCGAATTCGCCGCCGTCCTCGGCGAGCTCCGCGCTTTCCTCGGCCTCCGCGCCGGAAACGTCCGGCTCCGCGACGCGCTGGCCAGCCCGTTCGTCGAGGCGGAGGCGAAGGCCAGGATCCTCAGGGAGGTCCTGGAGCAGGGCGGGGCCGGTGAAAAAACAGTCCGCTTCCTCGGCCTCCTTCTGGAGCACGGACGGCTCGACCTGACCGACGAGATCGTCGCAGCCCTGCCGGAGGCCTGGAACGATAAGCTCGGCGTCCTGACCTTCGAGGTCACCTCGGTCGTCCCCCTGACGGACGCCCAGAAGACGCGGCTTCGCGAAACGCTCGAGGCCGTGGAGAAGCGGCCGGTGAGCCTCGTCTACCGGACCGACCCCGGGATCGTCGGCGGGCTCGCCCTGAGGTGGGGCCACATCGTCTACGACGCGTCGATCGAGGGCGGTCTCAACCGGATGAAAGAGCGAATCCAGCAAGGCTAGAGGTCGTCATGCGCATCAAAGCCGATGAGATCACGAGGATCATCCAGCAGCAGATCGAAGGCTACGAGTCGGACATCGATATCCGGGAGATCGGCATCGTCACTTCAGTCGGCGACGGCATCGCCCGCATCTACGGCCTCGACCGGGCCATGTACAACGAGCTCCTCGAGTTCCCGCGGGGCGTCTCCGGCCTGGCCCTGAACCTCGAGGAAGACAACGTCGGCGCCGTCCTGCTCGGGGAGAGCCACCTCGTGCGGGAGGGCGACCAGGTCAGGCGGACTCGCCGCATCATGCAGGTCCCGGCCGGACCGGCCATGATCGGCCGCGTCATCAACCCGCTCGGCCAGCCCCTTGACGGCAAGGGGCCCGTCAAGACGGACACCTTCATGTTCGTCGAGCGGCTCGCGCCCGGCGTCGTCGACCGCGTCCCCGTTCGCGAGCCCCTCCAGACGGGGATCAAGGCCATTGACGCCATCGTCCCCATCGGCCGGGGCCAGCGCGAGCTCATCATCGGCGACCGCCAGACCGGCAAGACCATCATCGTCCTCGACACGATCCTCAGCCAGAAATCGTCCGACGTCGTCTGCATCTACGTCGCCATCGGCCAGAAAAACTCAACCATCGCCCAGATCGTCAAGACGCTCGAAGACTTTGGGGCCATGAAGTACTCGATCGTCGTCGCCTCCTCGGCAAGCGACCCCTCGCCTATCCAGTACCTGGCGCCCTACGCCGGCTGCGCCATCGGCGAATACTTCCGCGATGGCGGCCGCCACGCCCTGGTCATCTACGACGACCTCTCGAAGCACGCCGCGGCCTACCGCGAGATCTCGCTCCTCCTCCGCCGCCCGCCGGGACGCGAGGCCTATCCCGGCGACGTCTTCTACCTCCACTCGCGGCTGCTCGAGCGCGCGGCCAAGCTCAACGACGAGCTCGGCGGGGGGTCCCTCACGGCCCTGCCCATCATCGAGACCCAGGCGGGGGACGTTTCGGGCTACATCCCGACGAACGTCATCTCCATCACGGACGGCCAGATCTACCTTCAGCCGGAGCTCTTCAACGCGGGCGTCCGTCCGGCCATCAACATCGGCATCTCCGTGTCGCGCGTCGGCGGCAACGCCCAGGTCAAGGCCATGAAGCAGGTCGCCGGCAAGCTCCGCCTGGACCTGGCCCAGTACCGCGACCTCGTGACCTTCGCCCAGTTCGGGACCGAGCTCGACCGGACGAGCCAGGCCCAGCTCGACCGCGGCGAGCGGCTGACCGAGATCCTCAAGCAGGGCCAGTACGTGCCGCTCCCCGTCGAGAAGCAGATCCTCATCATCTACGCCGGCAACCGCGGCTTCCTCGACGAATTCCCCGTGGCCAGGCTCAAGGATTACGAGAAAAAACTCTATGAGCATGTCGAGGGCGCCCACCCCGACATTCTGACCCGGCTGCGGGAGAAAAAGCAGATCGACGGCCCGCTCGAGGCGGCGATCAACGCCGCCCTGACCGAATTCAACGCCCGGTTCAAGGCGGAGCAGAGCTAGCATGCCGACCCTGATCGACCTCCGGCGCCGCATCCGGAGCGTCCAGAACAGCCAGAAGATCACGCAGGCGATGAAGACCGTCTCGACGGCCAAGTTCCGCAAGGCCCAGCGGACGGTCGTCGCCTCGCGGCCGTTCTGGCACCTCTTCCCGGAGCTCATGAGCCGGCTGGCGTACTGGGCGTCGGACGGCGGCGGGCACCCGCTGCTCGACCGGCGGGAGGAGAAGAAGGTCGAGGTCGTAGTCGTGACCTCCGACAAAGGCCTGACCGGCGCCTTCAACTCGAACCTCCTGGCCCGGGCTTTGTCCTTCATCCAGGGCAAGGAGGCCTCCGCATCGATCCGCCTGGTCCTCGTCGGCAAGAAGGCGGTGGGCTTCTTCCGGAGGCACGCCTGGCCCGTGGATCGGTCGTTCGGCGACCGGACCGACAAGCTGACCCGGGATGAAATCCGGGAGCTAGCCGAGTTCCTCATGCGGCAGTACGCCTTCCAGAAGATCGACGCCGTCTACGTCGTTTACAACGAGTTCCGCTCGATCGTCGCCCCTCGGATCATGGACGTGAGGATCTTGCCGCTCGCCCCGAACGCCGGGGCGGAGCCCTCGGCCACGTGGATCCCGGACTGGGAGCCCGGGGCAGACCGGCTCGTCCGGTTCATCCTTCCGCTCTACGTCGAGAGCCAGATCCACCACGTCCTCCACGAATCCCAGGCCGCGGAACAGGCGGCCCGGATGATGGCCATGGACAATGCCACCAAGAACGCCGGGGAGCTCATCGACGACCTCGTCCTCGTCCTCAACAAGATCCGCCAGGCCGGCATCACCAAGGAACTCCTGGAGATCATGACCGCCGTCGAAGCGCTCCGGGAAAACGCGTAGGGAGAGAAGCCATGGAAGAGAACGAAGCCAAGATCGGAACCGTGGTCCAAATCATCGGACCCGTTGTTGACGTCAAGTTCCACGAATGCGAGCTGCCCGAGATCTACACGGCCATCCGCATCACGAGCGAGGGCTTTAGCGTCCAGACGCCTGTCGACATCATCGTCGAGGTCGAGCAGCACATCGGCGAGGACCGCGTCCGTTGTGTGTCCATGCACCCGACTGACGGCCTCGCCCGGGGAATGCGTGCCGAGAACCTGGGCGGCCCCATTGAGGTCCCGGTCGGGGAGGGGACGCTCGGCCGCATCATGAACGTCATCGGCGAGCCGGTCGACAAGCTCGGCCCCATCAAGACCGACAAGAAGTACCCCATCCACCGGGACCCGCCCACCCTCGAGGAGCAGAGCACGAAGCTCGAGATGTTCGAGACGGGGATCAAGGTCATCGACCTCATTCAGCCGTTCCTCAAGGGCGGCAAGATCGGCCTCTTCGGCGGCGCCGGGGTCGGCAAAACGGTCATCATCCAGGAGCTTATCCACAACGTGGCCATGAAGCACGGCGGCTACTCCGTCTTCGCAGGCGTCGGCGAGCGGACGCGCGAGGGCAATGACCTCTGGCTCGAGATGAAGAGGTCGGGCGTCATCAGCAAGGCCGCCCTGATCTACGGCCAGATGACGGAGCCGCCGGGGGCGCGGCTGCGGGTCGGCCTGTCGGCCCTGTCGGTCGCGGAGTACTTCCGCGACGAGCTCGGCCAGAACATCCTCCTCTTCATAGACAACATCTTCCGCTTCGTCCAGGCGGGGTCGGAGGT